>JAESFT010000063.1_pt1 | contig 197651 bp, 193 predicted proteins | sample 9269451 | NCBI WGS metagenome assembly JAESFT01 (sample SAMN14502557, study PRJNA617106) | algae metagenome | isolation source: Scytonema hyalinum WJT4-NPBG1 and co-occurring heterotrophs from well... | place: USA: Mojave Desert, Joshua Tree National Park, California | collected 2006-05-25
AGGGCTCGATGCAGAGGAAGCCCGCCCCGGGCTTCGTCCAGATCCCAAGGTGCGGCAGGTCCGGGAACTCGACCAGGAGGGACGATCCACCCTCTACGCCGTAGCGAAGCCGCCGGCTAGCCAATTGTCCAGCGTCTGCCGCAAGCCACCCCCCGTTGCTTGGCCGTACGAAGGTGAAGATCTGACAAGACGACGGTCTGAGAGGCGTGTAGCCCTCCGAACTAGCGCTGTTCCGCGTCACCTGCGTCCAGGGGTCATCAGCCATGCGCGGCGCGTTTGCGCAGGCGGGAAACCGAACGCAGATACGTGCATTGGCTCTATGAGAGCGCGCCGTCGTTCGCGCGTCAGGAGGAAACAACCTAAAGGTTTACCGATGTTTCTGATTATTGCGTCTGCCTTCATCGGCGCCGCCTGCGCGATTCCGGTCGCTTGGTACGCTGGAGGTTCCTCGGCTCTGCTGTTGGTCTCGCTTGCCGGAAGCTCGTTTGCTCTGCTCGGAGCAGGCTTCAACTACATCAACACCCCTTCAGGCTCGCGCGTGACCCGTGCGTCACGAATGCCTCATCCGGACGTGGTCTGGTGCTAAGCGCCCATCGGCGCCCCTTGATGTCCGACGGACATTGATCGCTTGGGGTCGGTAAAGCACCGATTTCCTCATGTTGAGCGAGCATCGGACAGCTTAAGGGATGATGCTCGTTGCGGGCCGTCCGGCTCCGCGACACCGCGTTCCCGCCGGTATATACCGGCTCCGCTGCATTTCCCGTCCGGCCGAGAGATCGAAGGCCCTGTTTGCCGGTCTCGAACGGCGCACCTTACATTACGGCGGCGGCCGAGAATCTGTCCACATCCCTCGACGCCTGGAGCCCAGCGCCGATGGCTGCCCTTCGGACGGGTCAGGGGGCATTCACGAGCGCCCGCGCACGAAGAACAGGACGCTGCCGGCCAGCACCAGGACGGCTGCCAGGGTGATGAGAGCGATCTCGTTGCCCGTCATCGGGCCACTCCACGCAATGCGGCAGGATCAAGGGCGGCCAAGCCACGATGATGGGGTTCGCCGGGTCGCCCCATCGCCTCACTCCTTCCGAACGGTTTGTGCCAGGAGCAGCGTCGTCATGATCGCCTCCCGCGAATAAACCGTCATGTCTTTCAGCGCCGGCATCACCAGCGCGTGCCCGTTGGGGAGGGGGAGGGGCGTCCGGCCGTCGAAGATGCCGGCTATGGCGGCCTCCACGTCCGAGCGGGTCAGCTGGCTCGTGCGGATCAGGGAGCCGACGTCATTTCTGTCGCTTGCCATGCTTCACCTCCTTCTTCAATCGGGAACCCGTGTGCGCAGTGCGGCCGGGCTTGGGGAGAGCCTGCTCGACCTCCACCATCGCCGCCCAAGGGTCATCCTTCTGGTGGCCAAGGCGGGTCGGCAGGTTCTGCGCCGTGAAGTGCCCCGGCCGGACGGAGGCGAGCTCGTTCCAGGCAAGCGGCGTCGAGACCGGCGCCCCGGGGCGGGCTCGCGTCGAATAGGCGGCGACGGCGGTGGCGCCGCGGCCGTTGCGCAGGTAGTCGACGAAGATCCGGCCCCGGCGCGCCGTCTTCGCCATCGTCGCGATAAAGCGGTCCGGGCTGTCCGCCGCCATTCCCTGCGCCAGGCCCTCCGCGAAGGCCTTGACCGCGTCCCAGCCTGCATGGGGCAAGATGGGCGCCACGACGTGGAGGCCCTTGCCGCCCGTCGTCTTGACGAAACTCTCAAGCCCCGCCGTACGCAAGCGCTCCCGCACTTCCAGCGCCGCCTCCACCACGGCGCCCCACGGCACGTCCTCGGCGGGGTCAAGATCCATCGTGAGCCGGTCCGGCTTCTCCGGGGAGCCGATGAGGGAGCCCCAGGGATGGATTTCAAGGCAGCCGGCCTGGACGAGGGCGACGAGGCCGTCCAGGTCGTCGATGAACAGCGTCTCCTCGCCCTTCACGGTTCGGCGCCGGACGGAGGCGCTCATGCCGCTCCAGGCATGTTTCTGGTAAAAGCAGCTCTCCCCCGTTCCAGACGGACAGCGGACGAGGGAGAGGGGGCGCCCGGCGACGTGCGGCAGCACCCAATCGGCGATCTCCGTGTAGAACTCGGCAAGGCCCTGCTTCGTCAGCCCGATCTCGGGCCAGAAGACCCGGTCGGGATGGGTGAGGGGAAAGGCCGCCCCCACCTGCGGCTGCTTCCGCCGGCCGGGCCTGCCGGGCTCGCGGACGACATCGGCCGCATCCTTGTCGTCCCTGAGGCCTTTGAACGCCGCGTGGCGCAAGAGGCCATCCGCCGTCCAGCCTCGCAGCTCCACCTCGGCCACGAGCTGGGGTTGGACCCAGCGGACGCCGCGCACGGCTTCGGCCGTGAGCTTGCGGGGAAAGGGCGGAGACGCGCGCCGGAGAGCATCGAGCTCGCGCCAGAGGCTCGCTGCGGCGGCGGCCGTGAACCCGGTCCCGACCCGGCCCACGTGGACGAAATCGCCCCCCTGATAATGACCGAGAACGAGCGAGCCGACCGCCTTGGGCGACGTGGTCGAGGGCACGTAGCCGGCAATCACGAATTCCTCGCGCACGCTGCATTTCGTCTTGAGCCAGTGGGTGCCGCGACCGGCGATGTAGGGCTTGTCGGCGCGCTTGGAGACGATGCCCTCAAGCCCGAGGCGGCAGGCGTGCCGGGCCATCGCGGCGCCATCGCCCTCCATATGGGCGCTGAAGCGAAGAACCCCATCCGCCGGCGCGTCGTCGAGCAGCGCTGCGAGGAGCTCTTTGCGGGCCATCAAGGGCACCCGGGTGAGGTCCTGGCCATCGAGGTAGAGGAGGTCGAAGGCGTAGTAGACGAGCCGGTCCTGACGGCCCGTCTTCAAATCCGCCTGCAGCGCCGTGAAACTCGACAGGCCAGCCTCGTCCTCAACGACAAGCTCGCCGTCGAGAAGCGCCGAGCCGAGGCCGAGTTTCCGGATCGCGTGCGCAACGGGCTCGAACTTCGCTGACCAGTCGAGGCCTTTGCGGGTGAGGAGCTTGACCGACCGGCCGTCGACCCGGGCCTGCAGCCGGTAGCCGTCATGCTTGATCTCGTGGATCCAGTTCGGTCCGGACGGCGCCTTGTCCGACAGGGCCGCCAGGCTCGGCTCCAGGAAGACCGGCAGGAGGCCCTTCCTCGCTTGGCCGGGGCCGGCGCTAGGCGTGCGCTTCCGACCAGCGCCCTTCGCCCGCGCCCGAGCCGAATGGTCCTCTCTCGTCTCGCCGGCGGCGAGGAGGTCGGCATTGGTCCGCCCGGAGAGGACGGAGGTGGTCTCGGCCTCGGTGATCGCCGGCTCGTCCGGGCCGCGCGCGAAGGCGTCGTCCCCCTTGAGCAGCAACCACTGTTCCTTCGTCTCCTTCGGCCGGGGACGCATCCGCACGAGGTGCCAGCGGCCCCTCAGGCGCTTCCCCCGGAGCTCGAAATCGAGGTGGCCCTTGGCGTAGCCCTTGCGGGGGTCGGAGAGGGGCGCCCAATCCCCCTGATCCCAGACGATCATGGTGCCGCCGCCATACTCGCCCGCCGGAATGACGCCCTCGAAGGTCAGATAGTCGAGGGGGTGGTCCTCCGTGTGAACCGCAAGGCGCTTTTCGCCCGCAACGGGGCTCGGGCCGCGGGTCACGGCCCAGCTCTTCAGGACGCCGTCGAGTTCGAGCCTCAGATCGTAGTGGAGGCGCCGGGCGTCGTGCTTCTGGACGCAGAAGCGGCTCCCCGTCCGGCTCCGGCGCTTGCCCTTCGGCTCAGGGGTGGCGGCGAAGTCGCGCTTCGCCGCATAGGCGCGAAGCTCGCGATCCGCGACCGCCTCGGAGCGTGCCCGGGGATCCCGCGCGGCCCGCTTCGGCGCGGCGCGCCCGGAGGGCGGCTTCGGGCTGCGGGGCATCGTTCGTCACCCGGCCTTGCGCACGGAGCCGCGGCCCTTCTTCGTCGCCGGCCTGCGGGTGGGAGCGGCAGGCTGGCGCTTCGGCGCCACGCGCTTCGGTCGGGCCGCAGGGGCCTCGGCGTCGACGCTGCGGCGCAGGGCATCCATGAGGTTGACGACGTTCGACGGCTTCGGGGCCGCCGGCGCCTTGGCGGGTTCGCCCGTCTGCTTGGATCGGATGAGCGCGACGACGGCGGTCTCGTAGCGGTCCTCGAAGCGCGAGGGGTCGAAATCGGCCGCCTTCGTCTCGATGATGTGACCGGCAAGATCCCGCATCTCCGGCGGCAGCTTCAGTTCGGGAATGTCTTCGAAATACGCCTCTTCGCCCCGCACCTCATAAGGATAGCGCAGGAGCGTGGCGAGGATGCCTTTGCCGAGGGGTTCGAGGAGCACCATGCGCTCGCGCCGCGCGATCACCACCCGCGCGATGCCGGCCCGGCCCTTCTCTCGCATCGCGTCCCGTATCACCGCGAAGGCCTCCTGCGCCACCTTGTCGTCGGGGGCGATGTAGTAGGGCGTCTCGAGGTAGCGCTCGTCCACCTGATCGCGCGGCACGAAGCTCTCGATGTCGATGGTGTGGGTGCTCTCGATGCGGATGGCTTCGAGTTCCTCGTCCGAGACGAGAACGTACGATCCCTTGCCGGCCTCGTAGCCCTTCACCTGCTCGTCCGCCGCAACCTCCTCCCCGGTCTCGGGGTCGATGAACTGGCGCTTGACGCGGTTGCCGGTGGCCTTGTTGAGGGTATGGAACCTGACGCGCGCGGATGAACTCGTGGCCGGATACAAGGCGACCGCGCAGGACACGAGCGATAACTTCAAGTATCCCTTCCAATTCGCGCGCGGTGCCATGGCTTACTCCGGTACAAATACTTAACGCCCAGAGTCTTCTCGACTCTGTGACGAGTCGAACTGATTCGGGTGCGACTCAAACGCGACTCTGAGACGAGTCGTTCCGAATCAATTTGGGCCGGGGAGGGCAGGGCGAATACTGAGAGAAACTTTGGAACGTTGCGCCGGCGCGAGCTTGGCGGGAACTCCCCGGGTGACAACAACAGTCTGTCGTTCGGGCAACCCGGCCTGCCAGGAGGCAGGGGGCTTGGGGCGCTCTGGCCGGGCTCCTTCGGCCCGTGGGCAGGGCGCGGAGCCGGGCCCGGGACCACAATCCGTTGCCCCGCAGCGCGGCGCGGTGCTATAGCCCGGCCGACTTCAGCCAAGGGTTAGACCTTCCATGTCGGTCGATCAGAACACGGTCCGGCGCATCGCGCGGCTCGCGCGCATTGCGGTCGCGGACGAGGACGTGCCGCATCTTCAGGGCGAGCTCAACGCCATCCTATCCTTCGTCGAGCAGCTCAACGAGGTGAACGTGGACGGGGTGGAGCCCATGACCTCCGTGACGCCGATGATCATGAAGAAGCGCCAAGACGGCATTACGGATGGGGGCTACCCGGATAAGATCGTCCGCAACGCGCCGGCGACGGAGGACAACTTCTTCCTCGTTCCGAAGGTGGTCGAGTAGGCGAGGCCTGCCCGACCCGAGCTCGGGCGGGTGGAGCGCCGGCCCAAGAATGTCGTTCCGATACAGGCGTCGATGCCGGGCCGAGCCCCATCATGACGGCCGCGAGAGATCACAGTGACCGAACTCACCAGCCTCACCATCGCAGACGCCCGCGACGGGCTCGCCAAGAAGAGCTTCTCCGCGACGGAACTCGCCGAGGCGCATCTCGCCGCCATAGAGAAGGCGCGGGCGCTCAACGCCTACGTGCTTGAGACGCCCGAGCGCGCCCTCGAGATGGCGCGGGCGTCCGATGCCAGGATCGCGAAGGGCGAAGCCCGGGCGATGGAGGGCATCCCGCTCGGGATCAAGGACCTCTTCTGCACGCAGGGCGTCACCTCCACGGCGGGCTCCAAGATCATCGGGAACTTCGTTCCGCCCTACGAATCCGCCGTGACGGACAACCTGTGGCAGGCCGGCGCCGTGATGCTCGGCAAGCTCAACATGGACGAGTTCGCCATGGGCTCGTCGAACGAGACGAGCGCCTTCGGGCCGGTGGTGTCGCCCTGGCGGCGCAAGGGATCCAATGTCGGCGCGAGCAATGCGACGGGCGCTATCGAGGGCGCCCACCTCGTGCCCGGGGGCTCGTCCGGCGGCTCGGCGGCGGCCGTGGCGGCGCGCCTGTGCCTTGGCGCGACGGCGACGGATACCGGCGGCTCCATCCGCCAGCCGGCGGCCTTCACGGGCACGGTCGGCATCAAGCCGACCTACGGCCGCGTCTCGCGCTGGGGCACCGTGGCCTTCGCCTCCTCCCTCGACCAGGCGGGGCCGATCACCCGCACGGTGCGCGACAGCGCCATCATGCTGCGCTCCATGGCGGGCCCCGACCCGCGCGACACCACCTGCGCGGATCTGCCCGTGCCGGATTACGAGGCGGCTCTGGGCCGGGGCGTGAAGGGGCTGAAGATCGGCATCCCGAAGGAGTACCGGCTCGACGGCATGCCGGAGGAAATCGAGCGCCTGTGGCAGCAGGGCGCGGATTGGCTCCGGGCGGCGGGCGCCGAGATCGTCGAGGTGTCGCTGCCGCACACCAAATACGCCCTGCCGGCCTACTACATCGTGGCCCCGGCCGAGGCGTCCTCCAACCTCGCCCGCTACGACGGCGTCCGCTACGGGCTGCGCGTGCCGGGCAAGGACATCGTGGACATGTACGAGCGCAGCCGCGCCGCAGGCTTCGGGCGCGAGGTGAAGCGCCGCATCATGATCGGAACTTATGTGCTCTCGGCCGGCTATTACGACGCCTACTACGTCCGCGCCCAGAAGATTCGCACCCTCATCAAGCGGGACTTCGAGGAGGTCTACGCGCAAGGCGTCGACGCCATCCTCACCCCCGCGACGCCCTCGTCGGCCTTCGGGATCGGCGAGAAGGGCTCGGGCGATCCCGTCGAGATGTACCTCAACGACATCTTCACCGTGACGGTGAACATGGCGGGTCTCCCGGGCATCGCGGTGCCGGCCGGAATGGATTCGCAGGGCCTGCCCCTCGGCCTCCAGCTCATCGGGCGGGCCTTCGACGAGGAAACGCTGTTCGCCGTGGGTCAGGTGATCGAGGATGCGGCGGGACGGGTTGCTCTGCCGCAGCCCTGGTGGGCTTAGAGCCCGTGGAAACTCCTGCCGTCGCCACCTCCGTCTGGCTGCTTGCGGCCCTCGATCCCGCGCTCATCGCAGTCGCGGCCTTTCTCGGCTGGAAGGCCGATCAGTTCGGCAAGGTGTTCATCGCCGCCATCGCGGCGCTCGCCATCTCGGTGCTGTTCGTGTGGCTCATCACGCTGCTTGGGCTGCCCTGGGTGGCACCCGTCTCGCGGGACGCTCCGACCCTCTGGCCGGTGCGGTCCGTGGCGGCTTTCCTATGGGCGTCGGCGGGCTACGGGGCCCGCCGGATCGCCGGACGGTGAGCCGCCTCTAGGACCGGTAGTCGCGGGTCGAGCGGCCCTCGTCCATCACCGCGGGGGCGTGCTGGCGGCGCAGCGCCCGATAAACCAGGATCGCCGCCGCCGCGAAGAGGCCGAACAGAACCGCATGCACTGCGTACTCGCCGAGGAGGTGCTGCAGATCGATGCCGGCCCGCGTGAAGACGATCGCGAGGAAGAAGCCCACGGCCGCGAGGACCACGATGATGGGAAGGAGCCAGGGGCTCTGTTTCGGCGTCGGCATTGGGGGTGACCTCTCATCTGAACTCGCAGGGCTAACGGGAGCCCTTCGGGCGGGTTCCGGCCTGCGCGCCTATGCGCAGGGCGCGAAGAGAAAGGGCCTGACCGGGGTCAGGCCCTCACGCTGTACTCGGTTACGCTGACGCTACGATACGCTTATTGAGCGGGCGCGGCCGGACGGGCCGGGGTCGCCGGCGTCGTCGCGGACGGGGCCATGGAGCCCGAAGCGCCGCTCGACTGTTCCGTCTGGGTGCCCGTCGAGGACGTCGTGTTCACGTCGCCGGTGCTGTTCCCGTCGTAGAAAAGGAAGGCCAGCAGACCGAGGGCGAGAACAAGACCGCCGATCAGGTAAGCAAGGCTGTTGGAGCCGCGCTTGTCGTTGTCGTAGACGCGCGTCTCACGATCGTAGACATTGGGGTCTCGATCCATCGACATTGTTGAACTCCTTGACCGTTTAACCGTCGGAACAACGCCCGATACGAACAGGAGTTTCATGAAAGCTTGAGCATGTGGGGCAACAACTGTGGAGGAACCGGCTCCCAGGTCGCAGGACGGCCTCGACGGTCTGGCTTTTAAGGTTCTTCAGAGCCCCGCCCGACCACCCCGGCGTGCTGCCTGAACCACGCTCCGCAGGTGATTGATCCCGGCATTGCCAAGAAAAACCTGCCGGAGCGGCCGTGTTCGCCACAATGCGGCGCGCCCAAGCGACGCTCCGGCTTGACCCGCATGGGCGCCCCGCCTTACTCCCGGCCCAGCACATGAGAGGCCCTGCGGCATGAACGCCCCCGTCAACCCGAAGAAGCTGATCAAGAGCGCGACCGGCGATTGGGAAATCGTCATCGGCATGGAGATCCACGCCCAGGTGACGAGCCAGGCGAAGCTGTTCTCCGGCGCCGCCACGGCTTTCGGTGCGGAGCCGAACTCCCACGTGTCGCTGGTGGACGCGGCGATGCCCGGCATGTTGCCGGTGATCAACGAGGAATGCGTGCGCCAGGCGATCCGCACGGGGCTCGGGCTGAAAGCGCAGATCAACCTCAAGAGCACCTTCGACCGGAAGAACTACTTCTATCCGGACCTGCCGCAGGGCTACCAGATCAGCCAGTACAAGAGCCCCATCGTGGGCGAGGGCGAGGTGATCGTCGACGTCACCCCGGAGGAGCAGATCACCGTGCGTATCGAGCGCCTGCACCTCGAGCAGGACGCCGGCAAGTCGATCCACGATCTTCACCCCACCATGAGCTTCGTCGATCTCAATCGGTCCGGCGTCGCGCTCATGGAGATCGTCTCGAAGCCCGACATGCGCTCGGCGGACGAGGCGAAAGCCTATGTGACGAAGCTGCGCACGATCCTGCGGTACCTCGGCACCTGCGACGGCGACATGGAGAAGGGCAACCTTCGCGCCGACGTGAACGTCTCGGTGCGTCGACCCGGAGAGGGGCTCGGCACCCGCTGCGAGATCAAGAACGTCAACTCGATCCGCTTCATCGGCCAGGCGATCGAGTACGAGGCGCGGCGCCAGATCGGGATCCTGGAGGACGGCGGCTCCATCGACCAGGAGACGCGCCTGTTCGATCCCGGCAAGGGCGAGACGCGGAGCATGCGCTCGAAGGAAGAGGCGCACGATTACCGCTACTTCCCGGACCCGGATCTGCTGCCGCTCGAATTCGAGCAGTCCTACGTGGACGATCTCGCCAAGGGCCTGCCGGAGCTGCCGGACGCCAAGAAGGCGCGCTTTGTGAAGGAGTACGGGCTCTCGGCCTACGACGCCGACGTGCTCGTCGCCGAGCGCGCCTCCGCCGACTTCTTCGAGGAGGTGGCGCGCGGCCGTGACGGCAAGGCGGCGGCGAACTGGGTCATCAACGAGTTCTTCGGGCGCCTCAACAAGGAGGGGCTCGAGATTGCCGCCTCGCCCATGTCGGCAGCCCAACTCGGCGCCATCGTGGACCTCATCGGCGAGAACGTGATTTCGGGCAAGATCGCCAAGGACCTCTTCGAGATCGTCTGGACGGAGGGCGGCGACCCACGCGCCATCGTGGACAGCCGCGGCATGAAGCAGGTGACCGACACGGGCGCCATCGAGAAGGCCGTGGACGAGATCATCGCCGCGAACCCCGACAAGGTGGAGCAGGCGAAGGCCAAGCCGACGCTGCTGGGCTGGTTCGTCGGCCAGGTTATGAAGGCGACGGGCGGCAAGGCCAATCCCAGCGCCGTCAACGCGATCCTGAAGACGAAGCTCGGGATCGAGTAGGGCAGGCCGCCCTGTTCCGACCATCGAAAAAGGGGCGGTGAACCGCCCCTTTTTCGTGCCTTGCTGTTTTTAAGCGGCGGCGGTGGTCACCGCAGGGCCAGGATCCGCTCCTTCGCCGCGCTCACGCCGCGCTCGGCCGCTTTCTGGTAGAGGCTGCGGGCACGCTCCACGTCCGGGCGCACGCCGACGACGCCCCAACGCCCGAGAACGGCCGGATCGTAGGTTTCGGCGAGGGCGAGGAGGGCCGGGCCGTCCTCGCCGGAGGCGGCACGCTCGAGGAGCAGGCGGGCCCCGGCGATGTCCCCGGACTTGATGAGGTCGCGGGCGCGGCCCGTGAACAGGCTGATCTCGGACGCCGACGGCCCGGCCTTCGGCTTCGGAGCCGGGGCGGTCGCCGCAGCAGGAGCCTGCGGCGCGGGCGCGGGAGCCGCCGCGACGGGGGCCGGCGGCGTCGGCGCGACCATCGGCGGGATGGGGGAGGGCAGGGCCACCGGGATCTCAGCCGAGGCGACCAGCGTCGGAGCGGGCTTGGGCTCGGGGGCGGGCTGGGCCTGGATCAGCGCCGTCACCGGGGCGGGAGCGGGCGCCGGGAGCGCTGCCGCCGGCGTGACCTCCGTCACCTTCGGCAGCGGCGTTTCCACCGCCGGCGCCTTCTCGGCAACAGCCGGCTTGTCGGCGAGCGCCGGCTTCTCGGCCGGTGCGGGCGCCGGCCGCGTGGCGGCCGGAAGGCTGCCGGTCACCGTTTCGATCGGCGCCTTGGCGACTTCGAGCGGCGTGCTGCGCGGGGGCAGGGGCTCGCCGGCCTCGTTGCGGCTCAGGGCCGCGACGGTGAAGAAGCCGGCAAGAGCGAGGGCCGTCGCGCCGGAGGCGAGAACCACCGGCAGGCCGAACCCGCGCTTCTTCGGCAGGAGCGTCTGCCCGTGGCCGTATTGTTCGTAAAGGTCTTGCATCACTCTGCCTCCCGATGGCGGTCCGCCTCGCGCCGTCCGACTCTTTGCTCTTGTCCGGCGCCCCTGTTGATCCTGGTCCTGCGATGGTCAGCGCGTCTGGCGGCGCTGCCACTCCACGAAGTCGCGGAAGAGCTGCTCGCGCTGCTCGGCCGTCACCGTCCGGCCGCCGCGGGCCTGGAGGAACTTGTCGAAGGTCGCCTTCGCTTCGTCGGCGCCGCCGCCGTTGCGGTCGAGCCATTCCTGGGCGGCCCGGAAGCGCTGCCAGCCGGGCACTTCGGCGGCGAGGTTCACCTCGGTCCATTTCGGGTGCCGCGGGGGCTTCTGGAATTCGGGCAGCTTGGTGAAGAGCGCGTCGACGAACCGCTCCACCTTGCGATACCGCTCGGTGCCCTTCTGCCAGTTGAACACGGCGAGGATCGAGCTCACCGCGACGGTGTTTACCGCCTCGCCCGTCACGAGGCGCGGATAGTCCGACTTCGTAAAGGTGGCCGGCAGGTAGAGATCGGCGAGCTTCGCGTCGTACGGGATCTCGACGAGGTGGTAGTTCGGGCCGAGATCGAGGCGGGCGACCGCCGAGATCGGCTTGCCGGACATCTGGAAGGTCGCGGCGATCTCGCCCTTCTTCAGCATCTCGTAGGAGGCCGGCTGGTCGACGTTCACCACCTCGACCGGGATGCCGAGCCGCTCGAAGATCAGCCGGCCGCTGTAATTCGCGCCGCTGCCCTCAAGATCCATGTTGACCTTCTTGCCGGCGAGCTGACGGATGTCCGTGATGTCCTTGCCGGCGATGAGGTGCGCCTCGTCGTTGAACAGCTTGGTGATGTAGGCGATGTCGCGCTCGGCGCCGCGATAGGCCGGGTTCTTCTTGATCTCTTCGAGACCGTCCGAGCGGACGATGCCGAGATCGAGGCCCCTCAGGCGCATGATGTCGTAGAGGTTCTGCTGCGCGCCTTTGCCGATGATCGGCAGCACGCGAAGATTGTCGCCGTCGTCGAGAACGAACGAAAGGTCGTTGGCGATCTGGATGAAGGTACCGGAGACCGTGCCCGAGATGACCGTGACGGTGTTGGCGTTGGCGCGGTCGCTGGCGGAACGCGCTTCCTTCGTCCGGGCTTCCGGCGCCTGTTGCGCCTGCTGGGCGGCTGCGCCCACCGGAAGAGCCGCGCTCAACAAGGCGGCGAAAGCAAATCTGGCAATCCTGTCGAACATCGCTAAACCCCTCGCCGGAAAGGCAGGGACGCTCTTCTTGTTATGGTGGTTTTACGCGCCCCCGGCCTGTGCAGCCTTGTCGTCTTCGTTGCGTTCCTTTGATCGCGCCAGTTCGTGGCGGAAACAAGGACGGTCGATGTCTGAAAGCGGTTCTGAGGCGGGCTGTCAACATCAATCCACACGATGCGCCATGTTGACGGCCCGCGCTTCCGCAGAGACATGCATGGTGGCCCTGAGTAAGCCTAAGGACACGCGCATGATTCCGCCTTCCGCCCCCGCCCATGTCGGTCGTGACGACGCCCCAACCCTGCGTGAGGTTCGTGATTCGGATGCCCAGGATCTCTTCGGGCTCCTCGCGATCTGTTTCGCCGATTACCCGGGATGCTACGTCGACCCTCACGATGATCTGCAGGACCTGCGAGCTCCAGCATCGTCATCGGTGGAAAAGCGCGGCCGTTTCTGGGTGGCGGACGACGAGCGCGGACGGGTCTGCGCCTGCGTGTCGGTCGATTTTCCGGAGAGCGGCGTCGCGGAGCTCCACCGTCTCTATGTGCGGCCCGACCAACGCCGCCGGGGGCTCGGCGAGGCGCTGATCCGGGCGGCGGAGGAGCACGCCCGCGCCTGTGGGGCAGGGCGCATGGTGTTCTGGTCGGATACCCGCTTCACCACGGCGCACCGCCTCTATGAGCGCCTGGGCTACGGGCGGGTCGGCGGAACGCGCGATCTCGGCGACATCTCGAACTCGGTGGAGTACCGGTTCGAGAAAGCCTTGTGACGTGCTGCCGCTCGGGCGGTCAGAGCTCCGCGACCCCGGTCTCGTCCGCATAGCGGTTCGCGACCCGCGTCTGCCACAGGCAAAGCACCGGCGTGACGGCCAGCTCCATGATGAGACCGCCCATCATGAAGATCGATGGAACGCCGGTGAGCGCCAAGCCGAGCAGGCGCCCAAGACCGCCCAGGACCACGATCGCCGTGAGGAGGCGAAAGCGGCCGGCCTTGTCCTCGATCCCCGGCAGCGTGCTCCAGAAGCCGAGCCCGATGGCGAGGAGGAGGCCCGACAGGTACCGGAAGTGGCTATCGCCCGACACGCTCACCGCCTCGTTGGTGAGAGCCTGCCCGAAGAGCACGCCGTAGAGGCCGGCCGAGATCGGCAGGATCGCCGCCAGGGCGACGGCCTGCTGGAGCAGCCGCTTTTCTCGGGCAAGGCTTGGCATCACGGGTCGGGTCCTCTTGGTTGCGGGAGAATGCACCGGCACCCGCCCGACCGCGTTATCCATCAGGGGTCGACGGGAGCGCCAGTACCTGCGCGGCCGATTTTGCCGTAAAGCTTTAGCCCTGTCCTCGCCCCGCAAGGAGATCCCATGGCCACCGCTCCTCACAAGCCCATCGACCTCTATTACTGGCCGACCCCGAACGGGTGGAAGATCACGATCTTCCTCGAGGAGGCGGGGCTGCCCTACACGATCGTTCCGGTGAACATCGGCAAGGGCGACCAGTTCAAGCCGGACTTCCTGGCGATCTCGCCCAATAACCGCATGCCCGCCATCGTCGATCACGACGGGCCCGGCGGGCAGCCGATCTCGGTCTTCGAGTCCGGCGCGATCCTGCAATATCTCGGCCGCAAGACAGGGCAGTTCTATCCCGCCGACGAGCGTCAGCGGGTGGAGGTCGACCAGTGGCTCTTCTGGCAGATGGGCGGCTTCGGGCCGATGCTCGGCCAGACGCACCATTTCCGCATCTATGCGCCGGAGCAGGTGCCCTATGCCATCGAGCGCTACACGAACGAGTCGAACCGGCTCTACGGCGTTCTGAACCGGCGCCTCGCCGACCGGGAGTTCGTTGCCGGCGAGTATTCGATCGCCGACATGGCCATCGCCCCCTGGGCCAAGCTCTGGGAGCGGCAGGGTCAGGACATCGAGACCTTTCCCAACGTGAAGCGCTGGCTCGAGGCGGTCCTGAAGCGTCCCGCGGTGGAGCGTGCCATCGCGGTGAAGTCGGACGACCGCGAGAAGACCGACATGAATGACCCGGCGGTGCGCGCCGTCATGTTCGGCCAGAAGGCCCGGTAAGAGGCTGGTCCGGCGCCGCTCCGGACCGGCCCGGAACCCTTGGGCGACAAGGCCCGCGGCGTCGCACCCCACGGGTCTGCGGGACCTTCAAAAGCGGGCCGAGCGTTCCCATCTTTCCGGTACGGGGCATCGCGCCCCTCATGGTGAGTGACACGATGATGACCTTTTCCACCCGTCGCGGCCGAGCCGTGATCGCGCTTGCGGCGGCTTTGACCCTCGTCGGCAGCATCGCGGAAGCGCGCGTCGGGCGGGGCGGCAGCTTCGGCTCGCGCGGTGCGCGCACCTTCGATGCGCCTCCCGTGACCCGCACCGCCCCGAACCAGGCCGGCCCGATCGAGCGATCGCAGATCCCGCAGGGCCAGTTCCAGAACCGTCCCGGCGTCCCGCCCGCCGGTCAGGTGGCGCAGCCGCGCCGCTTCGGCTCGGGCCTGTTCGCCGGCCTTCTGGGCGCGGGCCTCCTCGGCATGCTGTTCGGCAGCGGCTTCTTCGGGGGACTTGCGGGCCTCGCCTCGTTCTTCGGCCTCCTGATCCAGGTGGCGCTTCTCGCCCTCGTGATCACCTTCGCGGTCCGCTGGTTCCGCCGCCGGCATGAGCCGGCCGCGGCTCACGCCTACGGCCGCACGATGGGGGCCGGCCCCACGCCGTCCGCGCGCGGCCTCGGAGGCTCGGGCCTCGGGGGAGCCGGTCTTGGCGGCGCCCTCGGCGGCATGGGTCTGAACCGCGCCCGCACGCAGGAGGCGCCGCGGCGTCCGGGCGTGCGGGACGAGGTGGGCATCGGCGAGGCGGATTACGCCGCCTTCGAGCGCCAGCTTCATGAGGTGCAGGCCGCCTATTCGGCGGGCGACGTGGCGGCGCTCTGGCGCGTCGCGACCCCCGAGATGGCGGGCTACATCCAGGAGGAGCTGAACGAGAACGCGTCGAACGGCGTGGTGAACACGGTGTCGAACGTGCGCCTCGTCCAGGGCGACCTCTCCGAGGCCTGGCGCGAGGGTCCCGTCGACTACGCCACCGTGGCCATGCGGTTCGCCCATACGGACGTGACCGTCGAGAAGGCCACAGGCCGGGTGGTTCAGGGCGATGCCGAGCGCGAGATCGAGGCCACCGAGCTGTGGACCTTCCGCCGCGAGCGCGGCGGAGAATGGAAGCTCTCGGCAATCCAGCAGGCCTGAGCTCTTCCGATCCGATGAACAAGGGCGGCCGGTGGCGAACCGGCCGCCCTTTCTCGTGACCTATGCCCTGCGGAACCCCTGGCGGCAGGGTCTGTTGACTCCCCTGACGAGGCCCACACGACCAGAGGAGGCAACCATGGCCAATCCCGGCAACCCGGGCACTGACCCGATCCCCGGCGGCAATATCCCGACGGAGGTGCCGCCGAACCCGACCCCCGACGAACTGCCTGATATCGGACCGACTGGACCGCGCACGCCTTATCCGGTGAACGAGCCCGGAATCACGGACCCGACGGGCCCGGGATCCGAGCCTGATTACCTGCCGGGCGGTCCCACGAACCCCGGCACGCGGTTTTAGGTAGTCGCTGGCGGCCGCCTCGCTCCTTGGCGAGCGAGGCGGTCAGATCTCCAAGATCGCGTAGGGCTTGCCGTTCGGCTTTTCGATATGGCGGGCCACGTTGTAGACCCGCTGGCCGCCCGGGGTGCGGCCCTCGAAGCGCCCCCGATGGGCGTGGCCGTGCACGATCGCGCTCACCTGAAAACGGTCGATGGTTTCGGCAAGGCGCGAGGAGCCAAGGAACGGGTAGATCTCGGGAGGTTCGCTCTCGATGGTGTCCGCGACCGGGGCGTAGTGCAGCACCACGACCGAGCGCTTCGAGCGGACAGTCCGCATAGCGTTTTCGAGGCGCATGGTTTCCGCCACGGTCTCGCCGACGAACTGCTTGATGGCGGGCTCCCCAAAGGAGCCGAGCATCCGCCGCCCGAATCCCCCCGCAAAGCCCTTCACGCCCACGAAGCCGACGCCGTTCACCTCCGTCGCCTGCCCGTCGAGAACCCGCATGCCGGCATCGCGCAGGATCCGCGTCACCTCCTCGGGGCAGCCGCATTCGTAGTCGTGATTGCCGAGCACGCCGATCACCGGGATCGAGCAGGCCTTGAGATCCTGCGCGAGGAGCTGCGCCTCCTGGGGCTTGCCGAGATCCGTGAGGTCTCCCGCCAGCACGAGCACGTCGGCCTCGCGGGAGATCTCGCCGAAGACGTCGCGATACGAGGCGGAGCCGTCGTCGCGCACGTGCAGGTCGCCCATCGCGGCGACCTTCAGGGTTCCATTTCCGTCAGTCATTGCGCCATTCGCCCTCGCCGCCAACGTCGGCGAAGCCCCACTCCTTCACATCGATCTCGTAGTCGATCCGCGAGAACATCCGGCCGCGGCACACCTTCATCTGGGGCGGCGGCAGATCGCGCTGGCTTGCGAGCCGGTCGAGCAGTTCGTCCATGACCCAGCGCGGGACGTTGTCGCGCTCGGTCGGATAGATCCAGCGGAAGTTGAGGAGGTGAATGAGGAGCACCTCCCAGTGCACCTCCATGTAGGCGAGGAGGCCCTGCCAATCGATCTGGTCGTGAGCTTTCAGGATCGTATGGGCCACATCCGCGCCGTCGTAGCGGTGGCGCAGCTGAATGAAGCATTTCGACCAGACGAGTTCGGTGGGACCGACGATCCGCGCGGGCTGGCCGAAGATCTCGATCTGGCGCGCGTTCTCGAACCACAGATCGCCGATCGGCATCGTCCCGTTGGACGAGGCGAAGATCACGTCGAAGAAGTGCTGGCCCTTGAACACCTTCCCGAGCCAGCGCTCGTCCTCGATCTCGACCGCGTAGCCGATGCTCTTGAAGTGCGAGAGGATGCGCGGGTAGTCCCCCGCCTTGCAGAAGATGTCGAGATCTTTCGTCGGGCGGGTGATGCCCGTATAGGCCGAAAGCGCGTAGGTGCCGGCGAGAAGATAGGGCAGGCCGAGCTGGTTCAGCTCCTTCAACGCCTCGACGTAGAAGGCTTCGGCCTCGGGGTTCTTCAGGGTGGGCTCCGCCTTTGCGTCGATCATCGGAACGTCGGCGAGAGCGGGAGGTGACAGCAGGGTGTCGCGAGTGGCCATGTCGAGAGTCCGAACGCGTGGCCGGCGGGCCGCGCGTTCGACAACAGGCCATCGCGGGGAAAGGTTCCTGCCAGCTTGGCGGGTGCCCCGCCGGGGGCGCTTAGTGCCCGCCGAGCGACGTGCGGACGTCCCCCGGACTGCTCAGGATTTCGGTGAGGCTCTGGGCGATGTGGCGAGCCTCGTCGTCTTTCAGGCGGAGCATGAAAGGGGGGAGGGCGCCGGCCTGGAGGGCGAGCACCGCCTGGCCGTTCTCGTCCATGCCGATATCGATGGTGGGGGAGGTCACGTCCACCATCTCCTCCAGCCCGTCCTCGGAGGTCTCCTGGCCCTCGCCGATGGCCTGAAGCAACTGGCCGAGCGCCTTCGCAAGGGACCGGGCGGCCTGCGGGTCCATGACCACCGCGGTCGACTGATCCCCTTTCTGGAAAGCGAGCTGGATGTTGTTGCCTTCGAGCGTGACGGAGATGCCGGCCATCGTGTTCCTGGTTCCTGTCCTCCCCACCATATGGCCCGTCCGGGCCTCAGAGGGAAGGCGGGTCCGGTGGCGGACCCGGGGTTTCGGGGGCCGGGGTGCCGCCAGGTCATCGCATCTCGCCGGCTTTCGCCAAGGACAAAACCTCCCCCAAGGTTTTGGGGGAGGGTCGCTGTTCGTCCGGCCGGACATTGCAATGCCCAGCGGGCGGCAGATCAGCCGCGGCGGCGCCCGCCCGTGGTGGCGTTCACCTCGGGGGTCGAGACCTCGACGCCCCCGAGCCCCGTCCCCGTCGAGCCGCCGACGAGGTTGGACCGCGAGCCGGTGGAGCCGGTCCCGTGATGGGCCGTCCCGGCCTGCGGGCCCGCGCCCGTCTCCATCCCGGAGCCCGTGCCGGGGCTGAGATTGCCGGACATCACGTTCGAACCCATGCCGGTCTGCATGACCCTGAGGTTGTTCTGCACATGCGCGACGCCGGAGACGCTCTCGGCGACGTCCTCCGCATGCCGCTTCTCAAACCGGGAGTTCACGGTGCCGGTGAGAGTGACCTCCCGGTTCTGGACCGTCACCTCGATCTCGGACGCGTCCACATGCGGATCGTCCGTGAGGCGGTCGTTCACGTCGTCCCGGATGCGGTCGTCGGACCGTGTGTAGTTCTTAGGGCCGCGGCCGCGATGGTGGACGTCGCCGGGCCGGCCGGCGCCGGAGCCGCGATCCTCGTCGCCGAACCAGGAGCGGACCTCGTCGCCCACCCGCTCGAAGAACCCGCGCTCGTCACCGTCGTGGCGGGAGCCGCGGCCGAAATCGCCGGAGCCCGAGCGTCCGTAATCCTCGCGCCCGCCCACGGGCCCCGCACCGTAGCCTCCTGCGAAGCCGCGCTCCCGGCTCCGGTCGTAGCCGGTGTCGCGGTGGCGTTCATCGCCCATCACGTCGCGCCAGTCCCGGGTCGAGCCGCCGCTGCCATAGCCGGCGGAATCGCCGAAATCCCGTTCGCGGCGGCCGTAATCCTCGTCGCGGCGGAAGGAGCCGCCGCGCTCGAAGCCCGACCGGCCGCCTTCATAACCGGCGCTCCGGTTGCCGAAGCCGCGACGGGCGATGTAGCCGTCGTCTTCGAAGCCGCGCCCGCCGAATTCTTCTCTGCCGCGCCCGCGCATGTCGCCCTCGCGGTAGCGCCGGTCGCGGTCGTTGCCGTAGCGATCGTTGTCGGCCATCGAACCATCCTTCCCATGCCAGAAGAACCGTCTTTCGCGGTCCGGCCGGTCAACGCCGCCCCCGACTCGGCGGTTCCTGGCCGCACCCCGACCGTGGCCCTGAACGCATTGCCGCGTCAGGCGTTGCCCGATCATTCCGAACCCGCGATCCTGCATGAGGCATCCATGGCCAGCACCGAGACCCTGAGCGACAAGGCCCTCGCCGTTTTCGCCTTCGCCGCCTATCATCAGCTCGAAAGCGGCCAGCGGGTGTCGAGTGTGGTGCAGCGGGACGGGGCCGGCCACCGGGCCGACGACGAGGCAGTCCGCGAGCTCACCGACCGGGGACTCGTGCGGGCGGACGGCCACAGCATTCATTTCACCGACGAGGGCGAGCGCCTGCTGCAGGCCGTAATCGAGGGGCTCCGCCGGTCGCTGAGCGGGGACTGAGCGCGGCGCTGCTGGCGCTTGTGGGGCCCCGCCGGATGCCGTCATCCCGCCGTCCCGCGGCAACGGAGTATGCACCTTAACGGAAGGTGGGTGCCCCACTGCCTTGCTATCGCCTCATCCGTCCCTTACGGAACCGGTATCGACTTTGGCCGGACGACTGGGCTGCTTCGCTTTGGCACTGCCGGGCGCACGTTCTCTGCCTTCTACCAATATCGACTGGACGACGGGCCCGGCCCGTCACGTGCAAACGTCAGTGAAGAGGTTACCCCGATGGATACGGGTACGGTGAAGTGGTACAACGAAACCAAGGGTTATGGTTTCATCCAGCCCGATAACGGCGGCAAGGACGTGTTCGTCCACGCGACCGCCCTCGAGCGCGCTGGCCTGCGCGGCCTGCGCGAAGGTCAGAAGATCGGCTACGAGCTTCAGACCGATCAGCGCACGGGCAAGACCTCCGCGGTCAACCTGCAGAACGCGTAAAGCGGTTCGCGCAATGATCTGAGGGCGGTTCCGCTGAATGCGGAGCCGCCCTTTTCGCTGTGATGATCCTGGCCGTTCGCGCAGGCTCTCCCCATATCTCTTCGAGCGCCGATGTTTCCGGATCAGCCGGCCTGCGCTATAGCCGTTCGCACCGAGAACGGCTTTTTGTGTTTGAAAGGTGCCTGATGGCGAAAGAAGAACTGATCACCTTCGAGGGTCTCGTGACCGAGATCCTGCCCGATGCCCGCTATCGCGTTCAGCTCGACAATGGGCACGAGGTGGTCGCCTACACGGCCGGCAAGATGAAGAAGAACCGCATCAAGACGCTGGCGGGCGACCGGGTGACGGTCGAGATGTCGCCTTACGACCTTGAGAAGGGCCGCCTCATCTTCCGTCACAAGGATGCCAATGCGGGCACCGGTCCGCGCCCGCCCCAGCGCGGCAATCCGCAGTTTCGCCGGCGTTAAGGTCCTCGCCGTTCCGGGGCGCCACAGGCTGAAGCCGCGGCCCCGGACCGAGGCAGAGGGTCAGGCGACGGCCTGCAGGGCCGACAGGGTGACCCGGTCCGGCCCGAGATCCTCGTCGATATCGGTCAGGTGCATGAGTTCGGCGAGGCGCGTGCGGGCGCGGTTCACGCGGCTCTTGATGGTGCCGACCGCGCAGCCGCAGATCTCCGCCGCCTGCTCGTAGGAAAAGCCCGAGGCCCCCACGAGCAGCAACGCCTCGCGCTGGTCGTGGGGCAGGCGGGCGAGGGCCTTCTGCAGATCCCCGAAGTCGAGATGGGCGCCCTGGTGCGGCTGAACCGCGAGGGTGGCGGCGTACTTGCCGTCCGCGTCCTCCACCTCCCGGCGGCGCTTGCGGTATTCCGAATGGAACAGGTTGCGCAGGATCGTGAAGAGCCAGGCCTGCATGTTGGTGCCGGGCTGGAAGCGGCCGATATTGGCGATCGCCCGCATGAGGGTTTCCTGCACGAGATCGTCGGCGCGATCCACGTTGGAGGTGAGCGAGATCGCGAAGGCGCGCAGATTGGGGGTCGCGCGAAGCATCGCGTCGCGAAGACCGGGTTCGATGGCTGTTGTCATGAGCGCTTCTCCTGGCGGCTCTCGTTTCGGCCCTGGTCGAGCCGGTCGATGATTTCGATGAACCGGTCGGGGACCGGTTGTTCGCCAAGGGCCAGAGCTTCGTAGAAGGCGCGGAGGCGTTGGCCGAGCTGGGCCTGGACCTGCCGGCTGAGGCGGGCGTTGGACGGGCCCTGGCCCTGGGGACCCTGGCTCGACGGCTCGGAGGAGGAACGGGGCTTGCGGTGATCGTGAGACATGCGGCTGCGCGACCTCACTCCCAGTCGGGGTCGCACGAACGGCGGCGCCCTGTCGCCGGGAGGACAACGCGCGAAACGGGGCGGCGTTCCCTCGAGGCGGCGCGGCGGGCGGCGGAACCCGCCCCCTTGCGGCCCGTTCCCCTGTCGGGGCTGACCTCGACAACGCCACCTGAACGACAGGGAGACCACCATGGACCGCGATCGCAGCGAAGGCGCCGCCAAGACGATGATGGGCCGCATCAAGGGCTTCTTCGGCCGCATGACGGGCGACAGCAAGATGCAGGCGGACGGCAAGATGGACCAGGCCGAGGGCCGGATCCAGAACACCTTCGGGGGCATCAAGGACAGCCTCCGGGGCGACATGGACAAGCGCTGACGGGCCGAAAAGCCCATGCCTTTCAGCACCATCCTGGTGTTGCTGGTGATCCTGTTCGTGATCGCCACGGTCCCGGTCTGGCCCTATAGCCGGACCTGGGGCTTCTGGCCGAGCGGGGTGCTCGGCCTCGCCGGCATGGCCCTCGCCGGCTACCTGGTGATGGGCTGATCGAGACGCCCAGGCCGGCCCGGAACGGGCTGGGCCTGGGCCGAAAACGGGCTGGGACTGGGCCGCTCCGGCCTGGGACTGGGGCGAGGCGGCCTGGGGCTGCGAGCGCCGATCCTGGGAAACGCCGCCGAGCCCCGCAACCCTCCCGCTCCGGGAGGGCGAACCTCGATTGGGCGAGGGCGGCCTACCCCCCGGCCCGGAGCCGGAGGAAGCCGATGGCGTCCGCCACGACGGCGGGCGCGCCCGGCCCCGCCGCCTCGAGGACGAAGGCGGCGCCGGTGGCGGCGCACAGAAGGGCGAAGCCCGTGACGGCGAGGCGCTCGGGGCGCGAGAAGCGCGGGATCATGGCCCGTCCCGCGTCAGGCCGCGTAGACCTTGGCGATGGTCGCCCGGCTCTGCAATTCGTTGAGATGGTGGACGTAAGGCTCGCGCCGCTCGCGGTGCCGCTCCTTCAGCCGCTCGCGGATCTGGCGCTTGAAGGCCGCATCCATGCGGCTCGTCTCCAGGCGCTCCAGCTCCATCTCGTGCTCGAAATCGAGATTGGCGAGGGTGCGCAAGAGGTCCTGCATCAGCGGCTGGATATGGGGCAAATAGACGTTGAAATGAGCGCCCGCCTCGGTCTTGGCCGGCATGACAATCGGTTCGTTGGACATGGTTCCACCCGTCGGGCCCCCGTTTCGTTGTTCTTTTGATTCTGCGACTTTTGTACCATGCTTGCCGCAGGGGAGGTAAGGCCGTTTTGCTTCCCGGCGTAGAATGTTAGTTCGGATTCACCAGTGTTATACAAGACATTGGCGCCGCCGATGCCCCTTGCGGAAGTAGAGCCAAGAACAGTTTGCGCCGCACCATGACATTTGTTCAGTCGGATGCGCGCCCGCGACGGCCTGCGCCGCCTACCGGTTCGCCCCCGTGAGCGCGGCGCCGAGGCCCACGAAGGTGGCGCCCGCGGCGCGGTTGAACCAGCGCCCGTGCCGGGAGAGCCAGGGGGCGATGCGCTGGGCGAGGCCCGCCAGCAGGAGCTCGTAGACGACCTCCACGGCGACGAAGGTGCCGCCGAACACCGCGAGCTGCACGGCGAAGGGCACCCCCGGCACGATGAATTGCGGCAGGAAGGCCGCAAAGAAGATGAGGCCCTTGGGGTTCGACACGGCGACGAGGAAGCCTTGAGCGAACATGCGCAGGGGCCGCGCCGCGGGCCCGCCCTCCGCCGCAGGTGCCGGAGCGACCACGGGCGCCGGCGCGCGCCACACCCGCACCCCGAGATAGACGAGGTAGGCGGCGCCGATCCACTTGGCGAGGGTGAAGGCCTGCTCGGAGGCCGCCAGCAGCGCCCCCATGCCGGCGAGGGAGGCCGCGATGAGGACGAAGAAGCCGAGCGCCCCGCCCAGCACCGTCGCGACGGTCGGGCGAAAGCCGAAGCAGGCGCCGTGGGTGAGGGAGAGCAGCCCGTTCGGCCCCGGCGTCAGCGACAGCCCCACCGCCGCCGCCAGATAAACCACCCAAAGCTCCGCCGTCATGACCGCCCCCCGCGCAAACCGGTGCCATCCTGCCCGAAGGACGGCGAGGACGCCACCGGGAGGGAGTTGCCCCTCCCCCATGAGGGGAGGGGTCAGGGGTGGGGGTGGCGGCTGAGGTCTGTCCGGAGAAGGTACTGCCGCCACCCCCACCTCCAACTCCTCCCCGGAGATCTCGGCTGTTGCCGAGATCGCCTTGGGGATCACAAGCCGGCAACAGCCGGCTTGCGTGGGGGAGGAGAGACCCGTAGCGCCTCCCGCGTTCCCTGGACCCTCCTTCGAGACGCCGCTGCGCGGCTCCTCAGGATGAGGGTTGGAGGGTGAGAGCGGCGCGGGTCGACACTCTCCTCTCTGTGGGAGAGGGTCGCAGGCGAAGCCTGCCGGGAGAGGGGACGTGGCGCCGCGCTACCCGCTCCCTCCCCTCAGGGGAGGGGTAGGGGTGGGGTATGCCGCGTCAGCGGCAAGCTCATTGAAGCTAGAACTCGCGCTTGCGCGCGATACCCCACCGGCCCGCTTCGCGGGCTACCCCTCCCCTGAGGGGAGGGAGGAGGGTTAGCTTAAGGACGCGTGTTGGTGGCCGCACCCCCTTGTCATTCCGGGGCGCCGCAGGCGAGCCCGACCCGAAGGGCCGCGGAGCGAAACCCATAACCACCGCAGATCGAGAGTTCGCTTGGCGCTGGTGCGCTCTCTTCTGAAACGCTGGTGTTTATGGGTTCCGGGCTCTCGCTCCGCTCGCCCCGGAATGACAACCCAACCCGAGGCGCCTTACACCCACCCCAGACCCCAGATGAGGACCGCACCCGGCCTCACACCACCCCCGTCACGCCCCCCCGCCACCCGCCTCGACCGGCGGCATCTGACCCCGCATGAAGCGGTCTTCCAGGTCGGGGAGGCGGACGCCGCATTTCGGCTCGTACTTGCCCGGCGGGCGCTCCCAGGCGCCGCGGCGGAAGGGGCAGCCGGCCGAGAGGGCGTGGAGGAGGTCGTCGAGGGTGATGTCGGCGCCGAAGCGGGCGGCGAGCCGGGCGAGGCGGTAGCGCCCGCGGCGGTGGGGGCACCAGGGGCACTCGACCCGCACCACCACCTCCGGGTAGCCGGCGAGGGTGAGGGGGCCGTAGCGCCCGTCGTGCAGGGAGAAGCGGGGATGGCCGACCATGACCTACCTCCTCGGATGGCCCGGCCCCAGAGGCGCCTCTGGAGCGCCTGTGGAACGCGCCGCCGCGGGGCCGGTTCAATCTTGACTGTTCGGAACAAAACGTGAACTTGGAGCCTTCGTCAAGCACAGATGCTCCGGGATTCGCGCCATGCACCTCACCCCGCTCGATCACCTCCGCCTGTGGTATGTGGGCCTCGACCGGGAGGCGCAGTTCGACCTCGCCTTCAGCCTCGGAGCGGCGCTCATCGAGGATCTGCGCGGGCGCCGCCTGCGCTCGGAGCGGGACTTCATCGCGGCTCTCGAAGCCTGGCTCGCGCCGGGGGGCTTCGCCCCGCGGATGATCGGCAAGGCGCTCTCCTTCGCGGCCGTGCTGGAGCACGTCTACGCCGACACCCCCGACCCCGCCCGCCGCGCCGTCTGGGAGCGCATCCGCCCCGAATGGCGAAGCCTCCGCGCCCGCCACCTCAACCGCGAGACGGTGGCCGAATGGTCGGCGGCGATGATGGGGGAGGCGGCACCGGCGCGGCGGGCGGCGGTGCATTGAGAGATAATCGTAGACGCCCTGACTTTTAGTCCACGTGTTTTTCCGGCAAGTGGCTTTGGAGACGTTGTACGGCCGAGCCTATCCGTTTAGCTTGGTGCAACCTCAGCTTGTCTCCTTAGTCATGCCGGATTTGAAACAGGCTTTTACCCAAGAGAATCTCGGACGAGCATATCGGTGGATCAGGTCGAGCACCGACGCGCGCTACAAGAGCTTCTTCAGAGACACGTTAGAAGCCTACGCACTGACAAGCGCCGTCAATCTGGAACAGTTGAGAGAAGATCTTCTCTTTGGCCGTTGGCAGCCAAGCCCAGCCAGTAAGGTTTTTGTCCCTAAGCCGAGCGGCCTGCTTCGCACTTACACAATCCTCACGCTTGAGGATCAGTTAGTTTACCAAGCACTCGTCAACTTGATTGCCGAAGCGCTCCAAACCCCAAAGGTCCGAAAGCGCCGCTTCTCAAGCGTTTTCAATCATCTGTATGCCGGTAAGAGCTCCCGATTTTTCCATGTTAGATGGCAAACGGCTCACCGAAAATACAAAAACCGCATCAAATCAGAGATTGCGGACGGTCGACGTTGGGTGGCCGACTTCGATCTGACGGCGTTTTATGACAGCATTGATCATCAGGTTATCGCTCACTTTCTTCGCAGAATGCGGTTCGATAACGACTTCATTAACTTTCTGATTAGCTGCCTCAGCACTTGGACATGTACAACATGGCCCGTGGGTAGGCAGCGCATCTCGCATGGCCATGGCATACCTCAGGGCCCGTTAGCTTCGGGCATGTTGTCGGAAGTTGTGCTCCAGTACTTCGATGAAAGAGCTGGGCGTGGACCTCGAGGTAAAGTCGCCTACCTCAGGTATGTTGATGACATTCGTGTACTGGCTAACGATGAAGTGACCCTGCGTAGACGCCTAGTAGCTTTGGACCTGACCGCAAAGGAGGTCGGCCTGTTCCCGCAATCTGCCAAGACGAGAATACGCCGTGTAGAACGCCCAGAGGATGAGGTTAAGGAGCTCAACAAATATGTCCCGCCTTCCCAAACAGGCTTGATCGATCTAGGTGCTGAGCTGATCGTGCTTTTGAAGCTACGCAACCCGACTGATGCTGATGACTTAAACATTAGGTATTTATTACATCGGACTAAGCCTTCTGCGAAGATCAACAAGTATATTGTTGGCCTATTGAGGAGTCGCCCTCATTACTCGTCCTCGATCAGGACCTACTTATCGCGATACCGCAAATTACCGGGTAAGCTTGATCTCGAAATCCGGCGCTACATCAGTGACGAAAGCCACATCTACCAAACGGTTGTTGCAGATCTTCTAGAAGGGATAGTTCAGCGGGTTCAGCCATCCGTAGAGGTCAACGGCTTTGTCACCAAAGCATTACGAACTAACAAGGTTGGTGGCGTGCCACTTCAGCCCAACCTAAAGCTCGCGCTTATCAAGTATGGTCTTCAGCACGGTATCACGAATTACAGCGAGATCCGGAAAATCATCGAGAAGGAGAGGGATTGGTGGCTAGTTAAGGAGGTTATTTCTACTCTCGACATTCGTCGCTTGGGCCATCCAACTTTCTCGGAGTTGGTGAACATCGCGCTTCGAAACCATAACTCCGAGGTCTGCACGGTATCAATTGGCGCATTGTTCACACAGAACGTAGTTGTCACCGACCAAAGTCTGCTGAGCCGCGACGTTATCCGAAGGCTCGCTACGGCAAAAATTGAAGGTTTCAGCTCCTCTGGTCATTCGGCGATCCCGTATGTGCTTGAGTACTCGTTGCGACTACGTCGAGGCTCCTTTGACTGGGTAAGCTTCTTAGGAACGGAGCATCAGAGTCTTGCGCATCTTGCACTCTCGATGAAACAGAGTTTTGAAACTGACATCGACGCGTATGTCGTGCGCCTGGATGCGTTTTGTGACGGTGTTCTACAACGGTTTAACAAGCTGTTTGATGTTCAAATTGGCAAATCAACCTTTGGAAGCTTGGTCAATTCACCGCCGAAAAGGCTGAAAGTGCTGCTGCCGACAGCGATCGACGGATTTAAGCTACTGCACCAGCTTCGGGGAAAATCTCACACTCCGCACCCTTATAGCCTCAAAACGGGTCAAGCGACGCGTCGTATCAAGCACACCGAGTTCTGGCACATCCGTAAGCGCTTAATGTTGAGCCTTGACGAATTGCAACGAGTAACGGCCCCAATCCTGAAGTTATCTGCGGTTGCAGAACAAAAGGCTGCTTAGCGCGGCGACCCATTGTTGGTCGTTCGACAACGCAGTCTACTCTCCCGCTTAAGGGGCAAGCGCTACCGCCCCTTCCGCCCCTTGTACTTCGGCTTCTGCCCCGCAAACCCTTGCGTTGAGCGCGCCGCCGGGCGTTCGCGCCAGGTGAGGGGGACCTCGCGGTCGGTGCCGGGGCCCATCTCGTCGAGGCCGGGCTTGCGGATGCGGGTGCCCTCGTCCTTCGAGACGCCGCTGCGCGGCTCCTCAGGGTGAGGTCCGGTGCCGTCGGGGGAGGCGGCGGCGCCATTCGCGGCACCACCCCCGTCCCCTCCCCTCAAGGGGGAGGGGGGTTGGTTGGCGGCTCTGCCGTACTTGCGGGTGCCGCCGTAGCGGCCGGCCTCGCGCTCCACGTCGCCCTGGCGGGCCATGGGGTCGTCGCCGAGGAGGAGCTCGGTGGCCTGGAGGCGCTTCAGCTCGTCGCGCAGGCGCGCGGCCTCCTCGAATTCGAGGTTGGCGGCGGCCTCGCGCATGCGCTTTTCGAGATCCGCCAGCACGGCCTTGAGGTTGTGGCCCACCGTGACGTCGGCGAGGCCCGTATCCACCTGCACGTGATCGCGCTCGTAGACGCTCTCCAGGATGTCGCCGATGTTCTTCTTCACGCTCTCGGGCGTGATGCCGTGCTCGGCGTTGTAGGCGAGCTGCTTCTCGCGGCGGCGGTTGGTCTCCGCGATGGCGCGCTCCATGGAGCCCGTCATCTGGTCGGCATAGAGGATGCAGCGGCCCTCCACGTTGCGGGCGGCGCGGCCGATGGTCTGGACGAGGGAGGTTTCCGAGCGCAGGAAGCCCTCCTTGTCGGCATCGAGGATCGCGACGAGGGCGCATTCGGGGATGTCGAGGCCCTCGCGCAGGAGATTGATGCCGATGAGCACGTCGAAGGCGCCGAGGCGAAGATCCCGGATGATCTCGATGCGCTCGATCGTATCGATGTCGGAGTGCATGTAGCGCACCCGCACGCCGTTCTCGTGAAGGTACTCGGTGAGGTCCTCCGCCATGCGCTTGGTCAGCGTGGTGACGAGGGTGCGATAGCCCTTGGCCGCCAGGTCCTTCACCTCGCCGAGGAGGTCGTCCACCTGGGAGCGGGCGGGGCGGATCTCCACCACCGGGTCGACGAGGCCCGTGGGGCGGATGACCTGCTCGACGAAGACGCCGCCGGTCTGCTCCATCTCCCACTTCGCCGGGGTCGCCGAGACGTGCACGGAGGGCGGGCGCATGGCGTCCCATTCCTCGAAGCGCAGGGGCCGGTTGTCCATGCAGGAGGGGAGGCGGAAGCCGTATTCGGCGAGGGTGGCCTTCCGGCGGAAGTCGCCTTTGTACATGGCGCCGATCTGCGGCACCGTCACGTGGCTCTCGTCCGTGAAGACGAGGGCGTTGTCGGGCAGGTATTCGAAGAGCGTCGGGGGCGGCTCGCCGGGTTTTCGGCCCGTGAGGTAGCGCGAATAGTTCTCGATGCCGGCGCAGGAGCCCGTCGCCTCGATCATCTCGATGTCGAAGGTGGTGCGCTGCTCGAGGCGCTGCGCCTCGAGGAACCGGCCCATGCGGGTGAGCTCGATAACGCGGCTTTTAAGCTCGTCCTTGATGCCCTTGATGGCCTGCTGGAGCGTCGGGCGCGGGGTCACGTAGTGGGAGTTGGCGTAGATCTTCACGAACTGGAGGTCGTTCGTCTTCTTGCCGGTGAGCGGGTCAAACTCGACGATGCTCTCGATCTCGTCGCCGAAGAGGCCGATGCGCCAGCCGCGGTCCTCCATGTGGGCGGGCCACAGCTCCACCACATCGCCGCGCACCCGGAACGTGCCGCGGGCGAAATCGCTCTGGATGCGCTTGTACTGCAGGGCGACGAGGTCCGCGAGGAGCTGGCGCTGCTCAATCTTCTCGCCGAGCTTCAGCGAGAACGTCATGGCCGTGTAGGTCTCGACCGAGCCGATGCCGTAGATGCACGACACGGAGGCGACGATGATCACGTCGTCGCGCTCGAGCAGCGCCCGGGTCGCCGCGTGGCGCATCCGGTCGATCTGCTCGTTGATGGAGGATTCCTTCTCGATATAGGTGTCCGACCGGGGCACGTAGGCCTCGGGCTGGTAGTAGTCGTAGTAGGAGACGAAGTACTCCACCGCGTTGTCGGGGAAGAACGACTTGAACTCCCCGTAAAGCTGGGCCGCGAGGGTCTTGTTGGGCGCCAGGATCAGCGCGGGGCGCTGCGTCTCGCTGATCACCTGCGCCATCGTGAAGGTCTTGCCCGAGCCTGTGACGCCAAGAAGCACCTGGTCGCGCTCCTGCCGGCGCACCCCGTCGACGAGCTCCGCGATGGCGGTGGGCTGGTCGCCCGAGGGCTTGAACTCGGAGACGAGCTTGAAGGGGATGCCGCCTTCCGACTTCTCGGGGCGGGGCGGGCGGTGGGGCACCCAGGCCTTGCCGTCCCGAAAGCGCGGGTCGCCCTCGGTGAGGAGCTTGGTGAGGGCGTCGACGGTGGCCGAGACGCCGTCCGCCGCGAAGGAGGCGCCGTCGTCCGGGGTGTCCTGGGCCTCGTCCGGCCCGTCGTCGGCACCCTTGAGGCCGAGCTTCTTCGCCAGCGCCGGGTCCACGTCCGTGACCTGGCCGTGCGCGAAGGTCTCCTGGGCGCGCTCGGCGAACCCTTGCGCCTCCTCGCGCTCCCGGTTCACCGCCGGGTTGAGGAGGTCCGCGAGGTACGTGTCGAGGGGCTTCAGCTCGGGCTTCGAGGCCTTGCCGGTGGACAGCTTCGCCTGCTTCGGCGCCGCCTTGGCCTTCGAGCCGGACTTCTTCTCAGGTGTTTTCGCCATGCCCCCAATATGGCGCGCCGGGGTGCGGGAATAAAGAGTGAACGAGGGCGCAGGGCGGGCTCGGAAGCCTCATTGCCTTCGGTCCCTGATCCGGCGGGACAGCGCATGCGTGGCTGCAGTCTCAGCGATGATCCAAGACTGGCTTGCCGCCACGGGCTCATCCCGACGGCCGGGCATTCCTGCAGCGCCGGGCCATGCAAAGGCAACCCTAGCCCCCCTGCCCGAAACCTGTAATGTGACGGCTCCTGTTCCGGCGTTCCGCCGTCAGCCCGCGAGTCTCCTGTTGAACCCGCCGCTTCCCTGGGCCGTCACGTTCGCCGGCATCCGCTTCGATGCGGAGGAGACCGGTTTGGGGCAGCAGGCTCTGACCGAGCTTCTCGACAACGTGCCGGTGGCGCTCGCGGTGTCGATGGGGCCCGAGCAGCGCTACGTCTTCGCCAACCGGGTGGCGCGGCGCTTCCTCGAGACGCGGGCCGCCGATCCGATCGGGCGGACGGTGTCGGAGGTCATGCGGGAGCTGTTCTCGCCCGCCGTCCAGGAGAAGCGGCAGCGGGTGCTCGACACGGGCGAGCCGGAGGACCTGCCAGGGCTCGCCATGCCCATGGGGGAGGGCCAGGAGCCGAGCTTCTGGGACCTCAAGCTCCTGCCGGTGCGCGATGCGGAGGGGCGGCCGGTCGGCATCCTCACCATCGGGGTCGACGTCACGGCGGAGCTCCAGGCCCGGGCCGAGGCGGAGAACCAGACTCGCGCGACCCAGTACCACGCCCAGCGCCTCGGCCTCGCCATCGAGGCGACGGAGCTCGGCCTGTGGGAATGGGACGCCCAGTCGGGCCGGGTCTTCTGGTCGGAGCGGCAAAAGGAGATCTTCGGCCTCCCGCCCGATGCGGCGGTCACCTTCGAGAGCTGGCGCGAGGCCCTGCATCCCGAGGACCGGGACGCGGTTCTGGAAGCGGTCGGACGCGTCAACGATCCCGGCTCCGGCGGGCGGCTGCGCCTGGAGCACCGGATCCTGCGCCCGTCCGGCGAGGTGCGCTGGCTCCAGGCGAGCGGGCAGATGATCTACGAGAGCGGGGAGGGGCCGAAAAAGCCCCTGCGCCTCCTCGGCACCGTCATCGACATCACGGACCGCAAGCGGGCGGAGGAGGACCGGCAGGTTCTCGTGCGCGAGTTGAACCACCGGGTGAAGAACCTCTTCGCGGTGGCGAGCGGCATGGTCTCGCTCACCGCCCGTTCCGCCACCTCGCCGCAGGAGATGGGTAAGGCCCTGCGGGGCCGCCTCGAAACCTTAGGCCGGGCGCACAGCCTCATCGCGCCGGCGCTCAGTGGGGGCGGGGTGGAGAACCGGTCCGCCGCCATGAACGAATTGGTGCGGGCGGTTCTGGCGCCCTACGAGGAGACAGGCCGCATCACGGCCGAGGGCGAAGCCCTGAAGGTCGGGCCGAACGCCACGACGGCGCTCACCCTCGTTCTGCACGAACTCGCGACGAACGCCCTCAAATACGGCGCCCTCTCGACAGAGGCCGGGCGCCTCGCCATCGCGTGGCGGCTCGACGGCGGCAGCCTCGTCCTCACCTGGGCGGAGAGCGGGGGCCCGGCGGTCGAAGGCGCGCCGGCGACGGAAGGGTTCGGCTCGCAGCTCGCCCGAAAGAGCATCACGGGGCAGCTCGGCGGGCGGATCCATTTCGACTGGCGGCGCGAGGGCCTGAACCTCACGATGACGCTCCCGGTGGACCGGCTGGAGCGGTAGGGGGAAGCGCCGCAGGCGGTGAGCCCGCGGCGCCCTTTTCTGAACGAACTCAGCCCGGAAGCAGGACGCTGTCCACCACGTGGATGACGCCGTTCGACTGCAGCACGTCCGCGATCGTCACCGTCGAGCGGCCGCCCTTGGCGTCCGTCACCGTGAGGCTGCTGCGGCCGTTCTGGCGCACCGTGAGGGTCTCGCCCTGCACGGTCTTGAGGGTGGCGGTGCCGCCGCCCTGCTTCACCTGCATCATGAGGTCGCTCGCGGTGAGCCGGCCCGGCACGACGTGATAGGTGAGGATGCCCGTGAGAGTCTGCTTGTTCTCGGGCTTCACGAGGGTTTCGACCGTGCCCTTGGGCAGCTTGCCGAACGCCTTGTCGGTGGGGGCGAACACCGTGAAGGGACCCTTGGTGCCGAGGGTGTCGACGAGGCCCGCGGCCTTCACGGCGGCGACGAGGGTCTTGTGGTCCTTCGAGTTGACGGCGTTCTCGACGATGGTCTTCGACGGGTACATCGGCGCGCCGCCGACGGTCTTGGTCTTTTCCTGCGCGAGCGCGGGCCCGGCGAGTACGAGAGCGGCGGCGAGGGCAGCGAAACGAAGCTTCATGGCGTCATCCCCTTCCTTGGGTCTGGCAAGGCCGCGCGGCGCCGTTGAGGGCGGGCGGCGAGGGCCGCGTCGCTGCGGCCTTCGAGGGGGCTACACGCCGCGAAAGCCGGCGGATGCAGCCTCACGGAAACGTCAACGCCGGATATTCGCGCGTCAGAGTGCGGTGGTCGCCCGGCCGGTGAGGATCACGTCACCGGTGGGCAGGCCCGTCGGCGAACCGCCCGGCGGCTCGACCGAGATCGCGATGGTGTGGTCGGGGCGGATCCCCGGCAGCCGCGCGAGGTCGAGGGCGAGCGAGCGCGCCTCGCTGACGACGCCGACCGAGATCGGGTTCTGGTTCGGCCCCGGGATCGCCCAGACTTCGAGGGCGCGGCCCGCCGGGATCTGGAAGCCCGCGAGCGGGGTGAGTTCGGCGCGCCCGTCCGCGAAGGCGTTCACCACCGCGGCGGGCTGGTTCTGGCCGGTGAGCAGCACCGCGATCACCACGGGCTCGCGGGCGGCGCGGTTCGCCAGGAGGCCGACGCCGAAGCCGAGCAGCAGCGTCGCGAAGGCGCCCGCCAGACCCGCGGTGCGCCAGAAGGAGAGGCTGCGCCACAAAGCCGTGAAGGCCGAAGCCGGGCTCGGCACGATGAGGGGCGCCGGCGCCGTACGCTCGGCGTCAAGGCCGGCCTCGATGCGGCTCCAGAGCGCGCCGGAGGCGGGGATCGGCGCGGCGGTGTCGTCGAGCTCGGCAAAGCGCGCCTGCCAGGCCGCGAGGGCGGATTGGAAGCCGGGATCGGTCTCGGCGAGGCGCTCGGCCTCGCGCCGCTCGTCGCCTTCGAGAAGGCCGATCACGTGCTCGGCGGCGAGCCTGTCGCGGTCGGCGGGGGCGGGGCTGCCGGCGCTCATGCCATGCACTCCTTGAGCGCGATGAGCGAGCGGCGGATCCAGGACTTCATGGTGCCGAGCGGCACGCCGAGCCGGCCCGCGAGCTCGCCGTGGCTGAGGCCCTCCACATAGGCGAGCAGCACCGCCTTGCGGCGCACGGGCTCGAGGCGCTCGAGGCAGCGCTTGAGGGCGCCCGTATCGGACAGGCGCAGCACCGCCGCCTCGGGATCCTCCTCGGGGGCTTCGAGCCCCATGGGCTCGAAATCCTCAACGAGGTCGGTCCGGTTCTCGCCCCGCAGGATGTTGAGCGCGCGGTTGCGCAGGATGGCGTAGAGCCAGGCGCGGGCCCCGCCCCGGGCGGGATCGAACCCCGCCGCCTTCTGCCAGACCTGGACGAACGTGTCGTGCACCGCTTCCTCCGCCAGCGCCCGCCGGCGCAGGAGCCGGGCGGCGACGCCCAGCATGCGTGAGGCTTCCGCATCATAGACCGCGCGCAGGGCCGCCCGATCGCCTTGCGCCACGCGGCGCAGGGCGTCGTTGAGGTCCGTTGCGGCCGGGGAAGTGAGCTTCCCGAGCGCTCCTTGCACGAGGGTCTCCGTTGTGGAACCCGTTGAGATTACACGGGCTGCGGGCATTTGGATGCAGGTTCTTCAGCAAAATTCACAGGAGCCTGCATCCGGAGCGGAGCCTGGCGGGTAACCGCGTCACCGGCCGTTCGAGCCGGATCCCATTCAGCGGAGAACCCCATGAAGCCCTTCACCCTTGCCGCCGCTCTCCTCGGCACCACCCTTCTCGCCGGCGCCGCCCAGGCCCAGACGGTCGCGGCGCTCGTCGGCGACGACACCATCGCCCTCGTCGACGTGATGGCGAAGAAGGCCGACAAGTCCATGAAGGTGTCCGGCCTGTCCGGCAGGCTGCTCGGCATCGACGTGCGCCCGGCGGACGGCATGCTGTACGGCCTCGTGTCCGACGGCACGATCGTCACCATCGACACCGCCACCGGCAAGGCGACCCAGAAGTCGAAGCTCGACGCCATGCTGGCGGACGGCGTCATGGCCACCGTCGACTTCAATCCCGCGGCGGACCGCCTGCGCATCATCGGCTCGGACGGCTCGAACCTTCGCGCCAACGTGGACGACGGCAAGGTGACGAAGGACGGCCAGCTCAAATTCGCCGAGGCCGACATGCACAAGGGCAAGGCGCCGAAGATCGTCGCCGGCGCCTACACGAACTCGGTTAAGGGCGCCAAGGAGACGGCGCTGTTCGACATCGACGCCACGGGCGCCCTCGTGAAGCAGGCGCCTCCGAACGACGGCGTCCTCAACTCGGTCGGCATGATCGGCATGACCGCCGAGAACGCCGCCTTCGACATCGTGGCGAGCGAGGTGGCCGGGCAGAGCCAGAACACGGGCTGGCTCATGGCGGGCGACACGCTCTACAAGGTCGATCTGGCGAGCGGCAAGGCGACGGCCCACGGCAAGATCGCCGGCGTCGCCGGCCCGGTGCGCGACATCGCGGCTCTCCCCCAGGCCATGTGATCCCGCGGGCCACGCCCTCCTCCATGCCGGGGGAGGGCGACCCTCGCGGGTTTCCCGACGCGCCCTAATCCGCGGGCTTGGGCGGTGCGCCGATGGGGGCGACCTCGTCCGTCATGCCGGCGAGGATCTCGGCGACGTGGCGGACCGCGACCGTCCTGCCGTCGCGGCTGAGCTTGCCGGCCATGTTCATGCAGCAGCCGAGATCCCCCGCCAGCACCGTGCCGGCGCCCGTCGAGGCGATGTTGGCGGCCTTCGCCTCCACGATGGCGTTGGAGATGTCGCCGTACTTCACCGCGAAGGTGCCGCCGAAGCCGCAGCACACGTCGCTCTCCGGCAGCTCGACGAGCTTCAGGCCCTCCACCGTTTCGAGGAGCTTGCGGGGCTGGGTGCGGACGCCGAGCTCGCGCAGGCCCGAGCAGGAATCGTGGTAGGTGACCTCGCCGTCGAAGGCGGCGTCGACGGCGGTCACGCCCATCACGTCGACGAGGAAGCTCGTCAGCTCGTGGGTCTTGGCGGCGAAGGCGTTCGCTCGCGGCAGCCAGTTCGGATCCTCGGCGAAGAGCTCCGGATAATGGGCCTTCACCATCCCGGCGCAGGAGCCCGACGGCGCCACCACGTAATCGACGCCGCGGAAGGCCTCGATCATGCGCTCGGCGAGGTCCCGCGTCGTGCCCCGGTCGCCCGAATTGTAGGCCGGCTGCCCGCAGCAGGTCTGCGCCGGAACCTCGACCCGGCACCCGGCATCCTCGAGGAGCTTGACCGCCGCGAAACCCACGCTCGGGCGCATGAGGTCGACGAGGCAGGTCACGAACAGGCCGACGCGGGGCGATTGGGGCTTTTGGCTCACGGAGTGGGGATCTCTGGTGGGGCGCTTGAGGCATGCACCATGGATCCCGGACCGGGGTCAAGGGGAAGGCGAGGGGAGGAGATGTCTCAGCCGAAGGCCGCGGGCACCGTGCGGACCGGGCGCTAGGCGACGAGGTCGAGGCCCTCGTCCCAGTAGGGCGTGGGGCCGTAGAGACCCTGGAGGAAATCCACGAAGGCGCGCACCTTCTGCTCGAGATGGCGCCGGCTCGGATAGACCGCATGGATGGCGACCCGGCGCGAGCCCGCATAGCCCGGCAGCACGGGCACGAGCCGGCCGCTCTTGAGGTCCGGCGCCGCGTCCCAGGTGGAGCGAAGCGCAATGCCGAGCCCCGCCACCACGGCCTCCCGCACCACCTCGCTCGAATTCGTCCGCAGGGGCCCGTGGAGGCGCACATGGACGATGCCGTCGGGCCCGTCGAGGCGCCACTCGCCGGTGGTGTGGGAGAGGAGCCGGTGGTGGGCGAGGTCCTCGATCCGCTCCGGCCGCCCGTGCCGCGCCAGGTAGCCGGGCGACGCGCACAGGATGCGGTGGTTCGGCGCAAGGCGGCGGGCGACGAGGCTCGAATCCTGGAGATCGGCGATGCGGATCGCCACATCGAAGCCCTCGCCGACGATGTCGACGAAGGCGTCCGAGAGCTGGAGGTCGATGCCGATGGCGGGGTATTGTTCGAGGAACCGGGCCAGGGCCGGGGCGACGTGAAGGCGCCCGAAGGAGGTCGGGGCGGAGACCCGCAAGAGACCCCGCACGGTGTCGCTGCCCCGGGCGACCCAGGCCTCCGCCTCCTCGACGCTGGAGAGGATCGACACCACGCGCTCGTAGAAGCCCTGGCCGGCTTCCGTGAGGGCGAGCTGTCGGGTGGTGCGCTGGAGGAGGCGCACGCCCAGGCGCTCCTCCAGGCGGCGGACGCGCTTCGAGATCACCGCGGGCGAGAGCCCGAGTTCGCGGCCAGCCGCCGACATGGAGCGGGCCGTCACCACGCGGGCGAAGACGTCGAGGTCGCCGAGATGGTCCATGGGCGTGCCATTTGTTCACAAGCGGAAACAATCTTGAGCACGGCGAACGTATTGGAAAAAGTGCCGGAAGGCATCTAGGTTAACGGCACGAGATCCGTCGGCGCGGCGCCGGTGACAGGACCCCAGCATGTCGATCGCATTCCCAAAGCCCGATGAAGCCATTCTGGCCCGCCGCGAGGAGATCCTCGCGGGCCTCGCCCAGCTCGTGCCGGGGGAGGCGCTGATCCGCTCGGAGGACGAGCGCCGCGCCTTCGAGACCGACGCGCTCACGGCCTACCGCCGGATGCCGCTGGCCGTGGTGCTGCCGACCTCGACGCAGCAGGTGGCGGCGGTCATGCGCTTCTGCCACGAGAACGGCGTCAAGGTGGTGCCCCGCGGGGCCGGCACGTCGCTGGCGGGTGGGGCGATCCCGCAGGAGGACGCCATCGTCCTCGGCGTCGCCAAGATGAACCGGGTGATCGACATCGATTTCGCGGGCCGCACGGCAAGGGTCGAGGCCGGCATCACGAACCTTGCCATCTCCCAGGCCGTCGCCCACGAGGGCTTCTTCTACGCGCCCGACCCGTCGAGCCAGCTCGCCTGCACCATCGCCGGGAACATCGCCATGAATTCCGGCGGGGCCCATTGCCTCAAATACGGCGTCACAACCAACAACCTGCTCGGCGTCACCCTGGTAATGCTCGACGGCAGCGTGGTGGAGATCGGCGGCGAGCATCTCGATGCCGCCGGCTACGATCTTCTCGGCCTCGTCACGGGTTCGGAGGGCCAGCTCGGCGTCGTCACGGAGGCGGTGGTGCGGATCCTGCGCGCCGCGGAGGGCGCCCGGCCGGCGCTGATGGGCTTCGAGACCGTCGAGGATGCGGGGGCCTGCGTCGCCGCGATCATCGGCGCGGGGATCATCCCGGTCGCCATGGAGTACATGGATCGGCCCGCGATCAAGATCTGCGAGGCCTTCGCCCATGCGGGCTACCCGCTCGACGTGGAGGCGATGCTCATCATCGAGGTCGAGGGCTCCGATGCCGAGATCGACGACATGCTCCGCCGCATCGTCGCCATCGCCGAGCCGTTCAAGCCCAAGACCCTCAAGGTGTCGCAATCGGAGGCGGAGAGCGCCGCGATCTGGAAGGGCCGCAAGTCGGCCTTCGGCGCCACGGGCCGCATTTCCGACTACATCTGCATGGACGGCACGATCCCGACGGGGCAACTGCCCCTCGTGCTGAGGCGCATCGACGAGATCGTGAAATCCTACGGTCTTGGGGTCGCGAACGTGTTCCATGCGGGCGACGGCAACCTGCATCCGCTGGTGATGTTCGATGCCAACAAGCCCGGCGAGATGGAGAAGGCCGAGAAGGCCGGCGAGGACATCCTGCGCCTGTGCGTCGAGGTGGGCGGCTGCCTCACGGGCGAGCACGGCGTCGGCATCGAGAAGCGCGACCTGATGACGTGCCAGTTCGATCCGGTCGATCTCGAGCAGCAGATGCGCGTCCGCGGCGTCTTCGACCCGCGCTGGCTCCTCAACCCCGCCAAGGTGTTCCCGTTGGACGGCCGGGTGGCGGCGTGAAGGGAGGTTGAGCGATGACGCGTGAACAGATCGACGAAGTGCTGGACCGCGTTCGCACGTGGAGTGAGGAAGAGCAGGAGCGGGCAGCGCTCATGCTGATGATGCTCGAGGAGAGGCGTGGCAACGTCTACGTTCTATCCGACGAGGAGCTTGCCGCGATCGAAGAAGCGGAAGCTGAAGCTGAGCGCGGCGAGTTCGCGACGGATGAAGAGGTGAAGGCTGTTTTTGATCGCTATCGAAATCCATGAAGGTCCGGTTCACTCCACGCGCCGTCAAGGACCTCAACGGCATCTTCGCCCATGTTGCCGCTCACAATCCCGCCGCTGCGGCGCGGCTTGTCGAAAGCATCGAGGCTTCGATCAACACCCTCCGCGATTTTCCGAATCTCGGTCATCCAACCCAGCCGGCAGGACGTCTTGTCCTCACACTGCCTGACGCGCCTTACAGGGTGTTCTATCGACTCGCAGCCCAGGAGGTCCGCATCCTCAACATCCGTCACACCTCCCGCCGTCCTCCGCGTGGCCACTCATGACCCTCCATACCCCCCGCGACGAGACAGAAGCGTCGGCCATCGTGGCGGAAGCCGCCGCGGCGCGTCGTCCGCTCGGCGTCGTCGGCGCCGGCACCAAGGCCGGGATCGGGCGTCCGGCGCAGACGGAGGCGAGCCTGTCCTCCGCCGGCCTCACGGGCGTGACGCTCTACGAGCCCGCCGAACTCGTGATCGCGGCGCGGGCTGGAACGCCCCTCGCCGAGGTGGTGCGCACCCTCGCCGAGCGCGGCCAGGAGCTGCCCTTCGAGCCGATCGACTACCGGGGGCTGCTCGGCACCTCGGGCGAGCCCACGATCGGCGCAGTGGCGGCGGCGAACCTGTCGGGACCCCGCCGGATCATGGCGGGCGCGGCGCGGGACAGCCTCATCGGCGTGCGCTTCGTCAACGGCCGCGGCGAGGCGGTGAAGTCCGGCGGACGGGTGATGAAGAACGTGACGGGGCTCGACCTCGTAAAGCTCATGGCGGGCTCCTGGGGCACCCTCGGCTTCCTCACGGAGGTGACCTTCAAGGTGCTCCCGAAAGCGGAGCGCACGGCGACCCTCGTGCTGCGCGGCCTCGACGACGCCCGCGCCGTGGAGGCCATGAGCCTTGCGCTGGGCTCGCCCTACGAGATCACGGGCGCCGCGCACCTGCCGTCGCCCGAACCCGGCACGGCGCGCACGCTCCTGCGCATCGAGGGATTCTCGTTCTCGGTCGATTACCGGCTCGGCGAATTGCGGCGCCTCCTGAAGCGCTTCGGCCCGGCGGACCTCATCGACGGCCGCGCCGCGGAGAGCCTGTGGCTTACCGTGCGCGACGCGGCGCCGGTGGCCGAGCCCCGCGACCGGGCCGTCTGGCGGGTCTCCACCGGGCCCACCAAGGGACCGGACTTCACCGCCCGCATCGCCCGCTCCATCAACGCGCAATGGTTCTACGATTGGGGCGGCGGCCTCGTCTGGCTCTCGACCGAGCCGACGGGGGATGCGGGCGCGGCAGCGATCCGGGCGGCGCTCCGGGGCGTCGGGGGGCACGCGACCCTCGTGCGTGCGCCCGCCGAGGTGCGGGCGGCCGTCGACGTGTTCGAGCCGCCGGGGGACGCGATCATGCGCGTCACCGCCGGCATCAAGGCGTCCTTCGATCCCGCGGGCGTGCTCAATCCGGGGCGGATGTATGCGGGGGTTTGAACGATGAAGGACTTCGCAGAACTGTTAGCTGCCGCCGTAGGCCTATGCTGGGTAGGAATAGCCGGCTTTGTTGTCTGGCGAATACTGCCGCATCTGGACAAACTTCTCACCAATCCGAACTTGAATATCAAGATCGGGCAGATGGAAATCAGTGTGAAAGAAGCGACGGAATCGCTTCGAACGCAAGTTGTAGACTTGCAAGAAAAATTCGAAGCGTTGAGGGGGAGAGTTGAGGGCGAGGCGAAAGGGGTAGTTGCACCTATGGCACCTGCTGCTGCGTCAGGCAGAAGATGCATCTGGGTCGACGATGAGCCTAATAACAATGCTCTGCTCGTTGATAAGCTTTCATCTGACGGCTTTGAGATTGAGATCGCGACTTCAACAAGCGATGCCCTTCAACGTCTGAACGACGGTCGCTTCGACCTCGTTATCTCCGATATGGGTCGCAGGGAGCCGGGTAAGCGCTATGTTCCGGATGCTGGACTCGATCTGCTGAAATCGATGCAGGCGTATGGATTGGAAATCCCGCTGGTTTTCTACACCAGCCGGCCATCCGTCGAACGGTTTGGCTCGCGAGCAATACAGGCTGGCGCAAGAGCAATCACTGCGTCGCCGCTCGAACTCTATCGTGCCGTAAACGAGATCATCACGAGCTGAGATGCAAACCAACTTCGCCCCCGAACAGCTTGCCGACGCCGCCATGGCGAGTTCGGAGAAGATCCTCCGGACCTGCGTCCATTGCGGCTTTTGCACCGCCACCTGCCCGACCTACCTCCTCCTCGGCGACGAGCTCGACAGCCCGCGCGGGCGCATCTACCTCATCAAGGACATGCTCGAAGGCGGCAAGCCCGCCACGCCCGAGGTGGTCAAGCACATCGACCGCTGCCTCTCGTGCCTGTCCTGCATGACGACCTGCCCGTCGGGCGTGCACTACATGCACCTCGTCGACCATGCGCGAAGCTACATCGAGGCCACCTACAAGCGCCCCTGGCACGACCGCCTCCTGCGCGAGGTGCTGGCGCGGGTGCTGCCCTATCCGATGCGCTTTCGCCTCGCCCTCGCAGGGGCGATGGCGGCCAAGCCCTTCCGGCGGCTCATCGGGCGCCTGCCGCAGCTCGGCTCCAGGCTCGAGGCGATGATCGACCTTGCCCCCGCGCGCATGCCGGGCCGATCCCCGTTCAGCCGCCCCGGCACCCACAAGGCGGCGGGCCGCCGGCGCGGGCGGGTGGCGATTCTCTCGGGCTGCGCCCAGCCCGTGCTGAAGCCCGGCTTCAACGAGGCCGCGATCCGGCTGCTCAACCGGCACGGCATCGAGGTGGTGCTGCCCAAGGGCGAGGGCTGCTGCGGCGCCCTCGTGCACCATATGGGCCGCGACGCCGAGGGCCACGCCTTCGCCAAGCGCAACATCGATGCCTGGATCCGGGAGATGGACGGGGCGGGCCTCGACGCCATCGTCATCACGGCCTCGGGCTGCGGCACGACGATCAAGGATTACGGCTTCATGTTCCGGGACGACCCGGCCTATGCCGACAAGGCGCGCCGCGTCTCCGAGATCGCCAAGGACGTGACCGAGTTCGTGCTGACCTTGAAGCTGATGGAGCCGGTGCGGGAGAGCGACCTCGTGGTGGCCTACCACTCCGCCTGCTCGATGCAGCACGGGCAGCAGATCCGCACCGAGCCGAAGACGCTGCTGAAGCAGGCGGGCTTCACCGTGAAGGACGTGCCCGAGGGCCATATCTGCTGCGGCTCGGCCGGCACCTACAACCTGCTGCAGCCCGAGATCGCGGCGCAGCTGCGGGCCCGCAAGGTGGCCAATATCGAGCGCACCAGGCCCGACCTCATCGCCACCGGCAATATCGGCTGCATGACGCAGATCGGGCGGGGCACGGACATCCCCATCGTGCACACCGTGGAGTTGCTCGACTGGGCGACGGGCGGTCCGGAGCCGGCGGCGTTGCGGAATGTGACACAAAGAAGCCACAGTTCGACGCAGCCGCAGGTTGCCGCTGCGTCATAAAAAGCCAAAGCGCTTCAAGGCGGGCCCCCGGCTGAATTAACCTTAGCCGAATCGGAGAGCTGGGCTGGGGGCCCGAGCGATGACCAAACCATGGGCGACGTTAAAAAGGCGTTTCGGCAAGGCTGACGAGGAGGGTTTCGAGGAGGAGCTGCGGCTTCCGCCGGCGGGTTCCTTCGCGCCGCTGATGCAGGAGCCGGCGCCGCCGGCACCCGCCATGCCGGCGCCGGTGATGCCGGTCGTGCGGCCCACCCTGCCGATGGCCCAGCAGGCGGTTCAGCCGCCCGCCGCACCGCCGCAGCAGCCTGCGCCGGCACAGCCCATCCAGGCGCCTCCCGTGCAGGCGCCTCCCGTGCAGGCCAGCGAGCCGCCGCCGCCCGCTCCCGCGCGCCAGAACGGCCTCCTCGACACGGTGGGTCAGAAGAACGAACTCATTCGCGTGCGCTTTGCCAACCTCGTCGACCGGCTCGACGAGATCCGCTCGCTGCGCGACGATTTCCAGGCGCTCTCTGAACCGGTCTTCGATCTCGTCGCCTCCTACCCGCAGGTGCAGTCGCGGCTCCTCGAGGCCGAAGCGGTCCTGCGGCAGGAGCAGGACACGGTGTCGACGCTCCGCCGCGAGCTTACGGACGTCACGGCGCTTCAGGCGAAGACCGCTGACGAGCTCTCCGGCGCGCTCTCGCAGCTCCGCAAGGCCGAGGGCCGGGTGCGCGAGCAGGAGGCCGCGATCGAGGATCTGCGCCTCAACCTGAAGGATCGGGAGGCCATGGCCGCCGATCTCGAGAACCAGCTCACCATCGAGAGCGAGCGCGCCCGCTCGGTCACGGAAGAGAACCACGCCCTGCGCCTCGAAGCGCAGGAGGCCGACCAGGCCGTCGCCCGGGCCGAGCGCGAGCTCATCGAGACCCGCGAGCGCACGGGCCTTCTCGACCATGAGGTCAAGCGCCTGCAACGGGTGACGGAGGAGCAGAATTTTCGCCTCTCCGGCTCCTTGAAGCGCCAGACCGAGGTGGAGCAGCAGTTCGAGGTCGCCCGCCAGCGCGTGACCGAGCTCGAATCGAAGCTCATGGCCGAGCAGACGGCTCGCCAGCGCGCCGAGACCCTCGTCGAGCAGGAGCGCTCCTCCCATCGGGCGGACCTGTCGAGCATCGACCTCAAGATGGAGGGCCTGACCTCGCGCCTGATGGCGACGGACAAGATCCTCGCCCACACCCGGGACCAGCTGCGCGACAAGAACGAGGCGCTGCGCTCCATCGAGCGGGTGCTGAAGGAGACCGCCATCGAGAAGAACACCCTCGACCGGCGCCTCGCCGCCACGCAGCAGGAGATGGAGCGCCAGGTCGGCCTCGTCACCGAACTGCAGCGCTCCCGCATGGAGATGCAGGAGCGGATGGAGATGCTGAACAAGGCTTTCGCGGCGAAGGACTTCCAGATCGAGAGCGCCGACAACAAGATGGCGACCCTCACCGAGCGCATGGAGCAGATGGCCAAGCGCTTCGAGCAGGAGCGCAACGCCCTCGAGGCGGTGAACCGCCGCCTCACGGAAGAGCTCCAGAACGAGAAGGCCGAGCGCTCCATGCTGCAGGGCGCCCTGGAGATCGCCCGCGAGAGCCGCGCCAAGATCCAGAACAAATACGTGTCCCTGCGCAAGAAAACGCGCCTCGACACGGCGGAGGACGAGGGCGCCCCGGCCATCGAGGACGAGTTCGCGGATTTCGGCCTTCTGAAGATGGCGCCGGCTGCGGAGTGACCCTCCGGCCCGGAAAGAAGGAGCCCCGCCACCACGCGGGGCTTTTTCGTTTTTGGAAAGAGTGATCCTCCGGCACCTCCTCTTCCCGCATAAGCGGCCTGCGCCACAATAGGGCTGATCCTGAAGGGAGGACGCTCCATGAGTGCACAAGCCGCCGCGCCGCAGAAGGGCGGGGCCGTCGTCAACGGTCCCATGCAGAACCGCTTCGACGAGATCCTGACCGCCGAAGCCCTCGATTTCCTCGCCGACCTGCACCGCCGCTTCGACGCGACGCGCCGGCGGCTCCTCGCCCTGCGCACGGAGCGCCAGAAGCGCCTCGATGCGGGCGACCTGCCGGACTTCCTGCCCGACACCAAGCACATCCGCGAGGGGGACTGGACCGTCGCCCCGATCCCCGCCGACCTCCAAGACCGCCGCGTGGAGATTACCGGCCCGGTCGACCGCAAGATGATCATCAACGCCCTCAATTGCGGGGCGAAGATGTTCATGGCGGATTTCGAGGACGCCTCGTCGCCCACCTGGACCAACATGGTCGAGGGCCAGATCAACCTGCGCGACCGCTGGCAGGACCGGATCGACTTCACGGACCCGTCGAACGGCAAGAGCTACAAGCTGTCCGACAAGCCGGCGACCCTCCTCGTGCGCCCGCGCGGCTGGCACCTCCTGGAGGAGCACGTGACGGTGGACGGGGAGCCGATGTCGGGCTCGCTCTTCGATTTCGGTCTCTACGTGTTCCACAACGCGAGGGCGATGGTGGGCAAGGGCGTGACGCCCGCCTTCTACCTCCCCAAGATGGAGAGCCACCTCGAGGCTCGCCTGTGGAACGACGCCTTCACGCATGCGGAGGAGCGCCTCGGCCTGCAGAAGGGCACGTTCCGCGCCACGGTGCTCATCGAGACCCTGCCGGCGGCCTTCGAGATGGACGAGATCCTCTATGAGATGCGCGACCACATCGCGGGTCTCAATTGCGGGCGCTGGGACTACATCTTCTCGTTCGTCAAGCGCCTCGGCAAGAACCGCCGCTTCCTCACCCCCGACCGCTCCGCCATGGTGATGGGCAAGGCGTTCCTCGGCGCCTATTCGCTCCTCGTGATCAAGACCTGCCACAAGCGCGGGGCCTTCGCGATGGGCGGCATGGCGGCCCAGATCCCGGTGAAGAACAATCCGGCCGCCAACGAGGCCGCCTTCGCCAAGGTGCGCGCCGACAAGGAGCGCGAGGCGGGCGATGGGCATGACGGCACCTGGGTGGCGCATCCCGATCTCGTGCCGGTGGCCATGGAGGTGTTCGACCGCCTGATGCCCGGGCCGAACCAGCTCGCCAAGCGGCGCGAGGACGTCGCCGTCACCCGCGACCAGCTCCTCGAGGTCCATCCGGGCGTGCGCACGGAGGCGGGCCTTCGCGAGAACATCCGCGTCGGCGTGCAGTACATCGAGGCCTGGCTGCGGGGCCGCGGGGCGGTGCCGCTCTACAACCTCATGGAGGATGCGGCGACGGCGGAGATCTCCCGCGCCCAGGTCTGGCAATGGCTCTATCACGGCGCCGACCTCGACGACGGCCGCACCGTGACGCCGGACCTCTTCCGCCAGGTCATGGACGACGAGATGGCGAAGGTGCGCGAGGCCATCGGCCCCGAGGTCTACGACGGCGGCCGGTTCCCCGAAGCCGTTCGGCTCTTCGCCGAGATGTCCCTCGCCAAGGAGTTCGAGGAGTTCCTCACCTTGCCGGCTTACAAGCTGCTCGGCTGAACGCCCTGATGAGGACGTGATTTCGCCCGCCGGGGACCCCTCCGGCGGGCTCGTCGTTTCCCCTCTGGCATCGGCGCGAGGCCTTCCCCATCTCACAGCGTGGCAGGGCGGGGGCCCAGAGGAGGTTTGATCCCATGAACGATCAGGAACGCCAGGTCATCGACGACATCTTCCGGCGGCTCGAGCAGGTGGCGAACCAGCCGCGCGATCCCGAGACCGAGCGGTACATCGCCGAGAAGCTCCGCCGTCAGCCCTACGCGCCCTACGCCATGGCGCAGGCCGTCTACGTGCAGGAGCAGGCGCTCGCGAACCTCAACGCCGAAGTCGAACACCTGCGCGCCGAGCGCCATCGCCAGCCGCAGGGCGGGGGCGGGTTCCTGTCGGGCCTCTTCGGCGGCGGATCGCGCGCGCCCGAGCCCCCGCGCGGCGGCTCCCCGTGGGGCCGGCCCGCCGGCCAGCCGATGCAGCAGCAGCCCTACGGCATGCCGCATCAGGGCCACGGCATGGGCCATCAGGGCCACGGCATGGCGCCCGGGATGGGCGCCGGCCCCTGGGGCATGCAGCGGGGCGGCGGAGGCGGCTTCCTCCAGAGCGCCATGGCGACCGCCGCGGGCGTCGCCGGCGGCGTCATGATCGCGAACGCCCTGTCGAGCGCCTTCGGCGGCGCGGATCCGGCCGCCGCGGCCGGGGACGCGGCGAACTCCCTGGCGGGCCTCGGCGGCGAGCAGGCCGCAGGGGCGGGCGACCAGGCCGGCATCACGGACGGCCTCTACCAGGACGCCTCAGCGCAGGACGCGGATTACGGCGGCGACGGCGGGGACGGGGGCGACTGGGCCTGAAGGCGCGCACCCTCTCCAAGTGACAAGCGAAAGGGGGCCGGCGGGCCCTCTTTTTTGTATCCGGGCGGCAGGCGCGGACGGTTGCCCCGCGCCGGAGCCCGCCTCAGATCACCACCACCCTCGTTCCGACGCGCACGCGCTCGTAAAGGTCGACCACGTCCTCGTTCATCATGCGGATGCAGCCCGACGAGACCGCGCGGCCGATGGTGTGGGGCTCGTTCGTGCCGTGGATGCGGTAGAGCGAGGAGCCGAGATAGAGGGCGCGCGCGCCCAGCGGATTGTCGGGGCCGCCTTCCATGAAGCGCGGAAGGTCCGGACGGCGCTTCAGCATCTCGGCCGGCGGGCGCCAGTCCGGCCATTCCCGCTTCATCGAGACCGTCTTGACGCCGGCCCAGGAGAAGCCCGGACGCCCGACGCCGATCCCGTAGCGGATCGCGCGGCCGCCCTCCTGCACGAGGTAGAGAAACTTGCGGGGCGTATCGACCACGATCGTGCCGGGCTTGTGGGGGCCGTCGTAGCGCACGACCTGCCGGTGGTATTTCGGGTCGACGGCGATGCCGAGCCCTTCCTCCTCGGGCTCGAAGGCGTAGGACGGCGGCAGGGCCGCCACGGCGCCCCGGGTGCCCCGGCGCGGGCGCACCTCCAGGGGCTCCCCCGTATAGGGGTCGACCGGCACCGGACGGTAGCTGCGGTGGTAGGGTCCGGGATCCCGGCCCGTCATTAGCATCTCGATGAACCCGCCGCCCATGGGCGGTTCCTCGTCGATCTCCACCTCGCCGGGGAAGAACCGGCGCGGCTGCGCGTCGGCGCTGAAGGGGGCGGCGAACACCGCGAGGGCTGACGCGATGAGAAGAAAGCGCATGGCAGTCGTTCCGAACCAAACAAGCTCTAGGGCAGATTTCTTGACTGAAGGGTGAATCGGACGTGAATGGGGCAAGGATCGCCCGGAAAACCGCCGTTCCGGGCGGGGCATGCCGGGGCGGCGGCACGCATTTGACAGGCATTCTCCGTGCTTTCGCCGGTCTCGTTTAAGAACTCGCAAGGGTTTGGCGCCATGCTCACCGTGACATCCAGAATGGATCACCCATGGCCGCTACCGCCAAACGCTACCGCATCGAAGACAGCCTCCGCGCCGAGCCCGTGACCGGGGGGCCGAGCGTCGTTCCCGTCAACGACGAGCAGATCGGCCAGATCCTCGCCACCGTCCAGGAATTGCGCGCCTTCCTCGATCCGACCCAGCGGGCCGCGAGCGACATCGTCGACGCCTACCGGCGCGAGGTCCAGGAGGTCTACCAACTCAAAGCCGAGATCGACGCCATGAAGGCGGCGATCACCTCGACCAAGCTCGAGATCGCCTCGCTCCACCGCTCCGAGAGCGAGGGCAAGGGCATGCGCCGGGTGGCCGGCGAGCTCGACGCGGTGGTAGGCGCCACGGAGGCGGCCGCCACCACGATCCTCAACGCCGTCGAGGACATCGAGACGCAGGCCAACATGCTGCGGGCCGCCGGCATCGGCACGGGCAGCAGCGATCCGGTCGGCACGATCCTCGACCGCGTCGTGACCATGTACGAGGCCTGCAACTTCCAGGACCTCACGGGCCAGCGCATCTCCAAGATCGTCGGCGTGATGAAGTTCGTGGAGGAGCGCCTCGACCGGGTGATCGACGTGTGGGGCGGCCTCGACGCCTTCAAGGAACTCGCCGAGCAGGCCGGAAACGAGGTCGACCACGAGCGCTCCCTCCTCAACGGGCCGAAGCTCGAAGAGGATGTGGGCCACGTCGACCAGACGGATATCGACGCCCTCTTCGACTGACCGCACGGCGGACCTCGCGATTGAGGTCTCGCCCGGATGTGTTATCGGGGCGGTCGAGGGAGACCGCCCATGACCACGTCAGATGCCGCCGTCTCGGAAGCCGAGCGCGACGCGCGCCACGCCGAGAAGATGAAGAAGCGGCAGGCCGCCCGCGAGAAGATCCAGGCGACGAAGACGATCGAGAAGGGGCTTCTCATCGTCAACACCGGAAAAGGCAAGGGCAAGTCGACCGCCGCCCTCGGCCTCATCCTGCGCGCCGCCGGCCACGGCATGCGGGTCGCCTTCGTTCAGTTCGTCAAGGGCAGCTGGGACACCGGCGAGCGGCACGCCCTCGAGCGTTTTTCCGATCTCGTCACCCACCGGGTCATGGGCGAGGGCTTCACCTGGGACACCCAGGACCGCGGGCGCGACGTGGCGGCGGCCCGGGCCGCCTGGGAGCAGGCGCTCGCCTTCATCCACGACGAGGAGCACGCGCTCGTCATCCTCGACGAACTCAATATCGTGCTGCGCTACGATTACCTGCCGGTGGACGAGATCGTGGAGGGCCTGCGCGCCCGTCCGGCCATGAAGCACGTGGTGGTGACGGGTCGCAACGCCCCTGACGCCCTCGTCGAGGCGGCGGATCTCGTCACCTCCATGGAGCAGGTGAAGCACCCCTACCGGGACGGCGTGAAGGCGCAGAAGGGCATCGAGTTCTAAGGCCGCGCCCGTCGTCATCTCCTGTCGCGAGACCATCATGCTGTTCGGACCCGCCCTCCGGGCCACCGCGGGCATCGCCCTCCTGGCCGTCATGGACGCCGTCATCAAGGGCATGGCCGGGCACTATCCCGTCCTCCAGGTGACCTTCATGAGGTTCATCGCCGGGTCGATCATCGTCTCGGCGGTGGTGCTCGCCATGCGGCCCGGCTGGCCGTCCCGCGAGACCGTGGTGGCGAACAGCATGCGCTCCGTGGTGGCGGTCTGCACGGCGACGAGCTTCTTCTACGCCTTAAGCCAGCTGCCCCTCGCCGAGACCCTGGTCCTCTCGTTCCTGGCGCCCACCTTCGTCGCCCTGTTCGGGCTCCTGCTCCTGAAGGAGCGGGTGGACGGGCGCATCGTGGCGGCGCTCGCCGTCGGCTTCGTCGGCACTCTCGTGGTCGTGCTGGGGGGCGGGGGCGAGGAGGGCGGGGTCCGGACCTGGACCGGCATCGCCGCGGCGCTCGCATCGGCGGTGCTCTATGCGCTCTCCGTCGTGCTCCTGCGGCAGCGGGCCCAGCGGGACAAGTTCCTGCACATCGTGATCTTCCAGAATGTGGGCCCGATGATCCTGGTCTCACCGTTCGGCCTCGCCGTTTGGGAGCCGCCCGCGGCGCACCACCTCGCCTGGTTCGGCCTCATGGGCGTGCTCGGGGTCTCGGGCCACATGCTCCTCACCTCGGCCTTCGCGAAAGCCGAGGCGGCGCGCCTCGCGCCCCTCGAATACACGGCGCTTATCTGGGCGGGGCTCATCGGCTACGCGGTCTTCGACGAGATCCCGACCCTCGCGACCTTCCTCGGCGGCGCCCTGATCATCGGAGCGGCGCTCCTCACCTCACGGCGGTAGGCGGCGGAGCCTATACCCATGAGCATCCGACGGATCGGCCCGACTGCGCCAACGTTTAAGCCGCCCGGCTCACCCGCGCGCCCATGTCCATGATCATGCAGGTCTCGGTCCCATGCGCCAGGAGCCGGCCGGCGGCGTCGACGAGGCGGCCCTCGGAGGTGGCGATGGTGCCGCCCCGGTGGATGACGGTCGCTTCGCAGGTCACCTCGCCGGTTTCGGGCATGATGGTGCGGACGAAATTGAGCTTCATCTCGACCGTCGTGTAAGCCTGCCCGGCCTTCAGCGTCGTCTGCACGGCGCAGGCCATGGCGCTGTCGAGGATAGCCGATGTCCAGCCGCCATGGATCGTGCCGATCGGGTTGAAGTAATCTGCGCTCGGCGTGCCCTTGAAGACGACCCGGTTCTCCTCCGCCTCCGTGAGATAGACGCCGGTGGAGCGGGAGAAGGGTGGGGCGGGATAACGGCCGCTGATGAGGCCGCGCAGGAAGTCGAGCCCCGGCTCGGAGAGAAGCACGTCCTTCGACACCACCCCGTAAGCCCTGTCCATCGCCGTCTCCTGTGCGTGTATCTACACGTTAGAAGGCCGTCGCCGGAATGGCAAGGGTGCCTTCAGCGGGCGTAGACGGCCTTGCGCAACGACCGCATGGCCTGCCTGACGCCGTCCGGGTCGGCGTCGGCAAGGCGCTCCTCCAGCCGGCGCTGCGCCTGCTCCCAGCGCGGGATGGCAGCCTCCAGCACGGCGCGGCCGGCCGGCGTCAGCCGGTGGCGCTGGCCGCGCCCGTCGCCGGGAGCGGGCTCGATCCAGCCCTTGTCGACGAGGGTCTTGAGGTTGCGCACGAGGGTGGTGCGCTCAAGCCCGAGCCGTTCGGCCAGCGCCGTCTCCGACAGAGTGGCGCCGTGCCCGATGGAGCCCAGAATGCCGAATTGCGGGATCTTGAGCCCTAAGGGACGAAGGGCCGAATCGTAGGCGCGGCTCAGGATCCGGGCCGTCATCCGGGCATGGAGGGCAAAGCAGGCCTTGCCGATGGCATCGAGATCGGTCATCACCCCGATTGTCCCCGTCGCCGACCTCCGGTCAACCACGGATCTCGGGGCCTCCCTTCTTGACACCCGGAACCCGCCCGCTTATCTCGCCGCAAGCTTTAGCACTCCTGACCAGACAGTGCTAACAGCCCGCAAGCCGGAGGCGGCGCCTGACGCCGCCCGTCAACACAAGGGAAGCTCTATGAATTTCCGTCCGCTGCACGACCGTGTCGTCGTCCGCCGCATCGATGCGGAGGAGAAGACCAAGGGGGGGATCATCATCCCGGACACCGCGAAGGAAAAGCCGCAAGAGGGCGAGATCGTCGCCGTCGGCCCCGGCGCCCGCGACGAGAGCGGCAAGGTTGTGGCCCTCGACGTGAAGGCCGGCGACCGCGTGCTCTTCGGCAAGTGGTCCGGCACGGAAGTGCGCATCGACGGCCAGGATCTCCTCATCATGAAGGAGTCCGACATCATGGGCGTCGTGGCGTAACGCGCCCGGCCCATCAACCCGCCCACAATCACACACTCACTGGAGGCATAAGCCAATGGCTGCCAAAGACGTGAAGTTTTCCTCCGACGCCCGCGAGAAGATGCTCCGCGGCGTGGACATCCTCGCCGACGCCGTGAAGGTGACCCTCGGACCCAAGGGCCGCAACGTCGTCATCGAGAAGTCCTTCGGCGCGCCGCGCATCACCAAGGACGGCGTGACGGTCGCAAAGGAGATCGAGCTCCAGGACAAGTTCGAGAACATGGGCGCCCAGATGGTGCGCGAAGTGGCCTCGAAGACCAACGACCTCGCCGGTGACGGCACCACGACGGCGACCGTGCTCGCCCAGTCGATCGTCCGCGAGGGCGCCAAGGCGGTGGCCGCCGGCATGAACCCGATGGACCTCAAGCGCGGCATCGACCTTGCCGTTACGGAAGCCATCAACGACATCAAGGCCCGCGCCAAGAAGGTCGCGTCCTCCGAGGAAGTCGCCCAGGTCGGCACCATCTCGGCGAACGGCGACAAGGACATCGGCGAGATGATCGCCCATGCCATGCAGAAGGTCGGCAACGAGGGCGTGATCACGGTCGAAGAGGCCAAGACCGCCGAGACCGAGCTCGACGTCGTCGAGGGCATGCAGTTCGACCGCGGCTATCTCTCCCCGTACTTCATCACGAATGCGGAGAAGATGGTGGCCGAGCTCGAGGATCCCTACATCCTCATCCACGAGAAGAAGCTCTCCTCGCTCCAGGCCATGCTGCCGATCCTCGAGGCGGTCGTGCAGACCGGCAAGCCGCTCCTCATCATCGCCGAGGATGTCGAGGGCGAGGCTCTCGCCACCCTCGTCGTCAACAAGCTGCGTGGCGGCCTCAAGATCGCGGCTGTGAAGGCTCCGGGCTTCGGCGATCGCCGTAAGGCCATGCTGGAGGACATCGCCGTTCTCACCGCCGGCCAGACGATCTCGGAAGACCTCGGCATCAAGCTCGAGAACGTGACGCTCCAGATGCTCGGCCGGGCCAAGCGCGTTCGCATCGAGAAGGAGAACACCACGATCATCGACGGCGCCGGCAAGAAGCCCGACATCGAGGCGCGCGTGGGCCAGATCAAGGCGCAGATCGAGGAGACCACCTCGGACTACGACCGCGAGAAGCTCCAGGAGCGTCTCGCCAAGCTGGCCGGCGGCGTGGCCGTCATCCGCGTCGGCGGTGCGACGGAAGTCGAGGTCAAGGAGAAGAAGGACCGCGTGGACGACGCGCTCAACGCCACCCGCGCTGCGGTGGAAGAGGGCATCGTTCCGGGCGGCGGCACGGCTCTCCTGCGCGCCAAGGCTGCGGTCGCGAAGGTCAAGACCGACAACCCCGACGTGAAGGCCGGTGTGAACATCGTGCTCCGCGCGCTCGAGGCTCCGATCCGTCAGATCGCCGAGAACGCCGGCGTCGAGGGCTCGATCGTGGTCGGCAAGATCAACGACAACGGCTCGGACACCTACGGCTTCAACGCCCAGACCGAGGAGTACGTTGACATGCTCCAGGCCGGCATCGTCGACCCCGCGAAGGTCGTGCGCACCGCCCTGCAGGATGCCGCCTCCGTGGCCGGCCTCCTCGTCACCACCGAGGCGATGGTGGCCGAGCTGCCGAAGAAGGACTCCGCTCCCGCGATGCCGGGCGGCGGCATGGGCGGGATGGACTTCTAAGTCCGCGCACCCAGCGCTGAAACGAGAAGGCCCCGGGGAGACCCGGGGCCTTTTTCGTTTACGGGCTGTGATGGGAATGGTTCAGAGCGGGAAGAGCGGGGTGCCGTTCAAAGCCTGCTGGAACACGAAGGCCGTCGCGGCGCAGTAGGCGAGGGCGCCGGAGAGGACGAGGCCCGTGGCGGCCCGCGTGGGCAGGAGGCGGGCGGCAACAAGGCCGAGGGCGGGCAGCGCGTGCAGGGCGTGCATGCCGAGGAAATGCGCGACGCGCAGATCGCCGCCGGTGCGGGACCAGCCGAAGACCGGAACGCCCCCTGCATCCGACCGGACGCCGCCGATCCAGTGGCCGTCGCCTGCGGACAGGACGGCGCCAGCCCCGGCGCCGAGGGCGAAGGTGAGGGCGAGGCCAAGGACGGCGGAGATCCAGAAGGCCTCGCTCCAGGCGGCGGGCCGGTACCGCCACAGGAGCCCGGCGAGGGCGGGGCTGACGGCGGTGAGGATCACGGCCCCGAGCCCCATGGCCGAGTACATGGCGGCGTGGAAGGGGTCGCCCACATTGTAGTGCGACGCCAGCCCTCGGGCGGCCTGCACGGTGATGTAGGCGATCTCGAAGGCCGCGCATCCGATGGCCGCCGCGACGAGCACGGCGAGGAGGCGCCCGCGGCGGACGCGCTCGGGCAGGGCCGCCGCGAACCAGGCGAGGGTGAGAAGATAGATGCCGACGGAGGCCTGGAACTTCAGCGGCTTGATCCAGATCGGGATGCCGTTGAGGGTGCGCTCGTCGAGGCCGAGCATGACGAGCGTCGGCACCATGAGGGCGAGGCAGACGAGCCCCGCGCCGGCGAGACGCGGCTCGAAAGCGGCTGCGAGGGCAGACCCGATGCCGGCCGGCGCGGCACGGGGCGAGCGCGTGGATGCGGTGAGGACGGTCACGACAGGGCTCCTTGGGGGCGGGCGAAGGAACCGCGCAGGCGCGCCGCGCGGAGGGCGAGGAACACGAGGAGGCCGGCCGGGCCGAACAGGAAGGTGAGGGCGAGGGCCGGCAGGATGGACCAGTGCGGCAGGCCGATGCGGCCCGCCTCGCGCGCCTCCCAGGCGCCCACATGGAGGTCGAAGGCGAGGTAGTGGATCCACCCGGCCAGGAGCAGGCCGCGATGCCCGAAGAGGGCGCTCACCTCGTCGAGGGACCCGAACCCGCCCGTGCTCTCGCCCCAGAAGAGCGCGATGAGGCCGGCGTAGAGAGCGGCGAGCAGACCGGGAACGATCCAGGCCGCCAGGGCTTGCGCGAGGCGCGGGCGAAGGGGCGAGGCCGCGAGGGCGATCCAGCCGACAAGGGCAAGGGTGCCGGCGGCGGAGAACAGGCGGTCGAGCAGGGGGTCCGGCATCGGGCGGCTCCGTTCTTGACAATGTCAAGATGGAGACTAGCCGGCGTTTTGACATTGTCAAGATCTTCGCTCTAAGAGGCTCGTGGGGGCTCGGCGGCGGGACTTGGAGTTCGTGAAGGCTGGACGGCAGACCTTCCGGCGCTCGCCGCCAAGCGCGGTGCTGCGGTCGAAACAGGAGCGGACCTCGGGTCCCGGGCGGGGTTCGGCGAGTGAGTCCGTTCGAGGCCAGGCCGGCCCGGCGAAGGCGGCTCGATGCGAAAGAACATGACGGCCCGCTACGGAGGGCGGGCTATGGAGCGGGAGCGACGATGCCGGCGAAGACGGGGGCTTCGGCCTACCACCACGGAGATCTGCGGCGGGCCCTGCTCGCGGCGGCCGAGGGCGTGCTCGCCGAGCGTGGGGTCGAAGGCTTCACCTTGCGGGAATGCGCCCGCCGGGCCGGCGTGTCCCATGCGGCCCCGGCGCATCATTTCGGGGACGTGACGGGCCTCCTCACGGCGCTGGCGGCCCTCGGCTTCGAGACCCTGACGGCGGCCATGCGGGAGGCGCGGGCGGGGATCGAAGATCCGGCCGAGCGGCTGCGGGCCATCGGGCACGGCTACGTCGCCTTCGCCCGGGCCTATCCCGAGCGCTTCCGGCTCGCCTTCAGCTGGCACCGCCTCAACCACAGCGACCCGGCCCTGCACGCTGCTGGCGAAGCGGCCTTCGCGGAGCTCGAAACCGCCATCAGGCTCGCCGCCGGCCGGGCGAGCGAGCCGCTCGAGGGCGAACTCCTCGCCGAACTCGTCCATGCCTGGTCGGTCGTCCACGGCTTCTCGCACCTCCTTCTCGCCGGCCAGCTGAACCACACCATCGCCGCCGAGGGGGAAACTGCGCTCGCGAGCCTCCTGGAGGGCGTCGTGAGGCGGCTCGGGCCGGCGGCGAGGGATGAGCGCCGGGAACGAAAAAAGCCGGGCTGACGCCCGGCAGGTGAGGAGAGGACGAGAGGGAAGCGGCGCGGGACGTCACCAGCTCGCCAGGACGGCGCCGCCGAAGGTCTTGTCGATGAAGGCCTTCACCTCCGGGGAGCGGTAGGATTCCACGAGGGACTTGACCCACGGCTTGTCCTTGTCCTGCTCGCGCACCGCGAGGAGGTTCACGTAAGGCCCCTTCGGATCCTCGCGCAGGATCGCGTCCTGGGGCTTGAGGCCGGCGGGCGTGGCGTAATTCGTGTTCACGGCGGCGGCGTCCACGTCGTCGAGGGAGCGGGGCGTCTGGGCGGCGTCGATCTCGATGAATTTCAGCCGCTTCGGGTTCTCGACGATGTCGGCGACCGTGGGCTTGAAGCCGACATTGGGCCTTAGCTTGATGACGCCCTTGTCCTGCAGCAGCAGGAGGGAGCGCCCACCGTTGGTGGGGTCGTTCTGGATCGCCACCGTGCCGCCGTTCGGCACCGCATCCCAGCTCTTGTGGCGCTTCGAGTAGATGCCGAGCGGGAAGTTGACCGTGAGCCCCGCGCTCGCGAGCTTGTAGCCCCGGTCGGCCTTCTGGTTGTCGAGATAGGGCTGGTTCTGGAACGAATTCGCCTCGAGCTCGCCCGCCTCGAGGGCGGCGTTCGGGACGACGTAGTCGGAGAACTCGATGATCTTGAGGTCGAGGCCGTTCTTGGCGGCGAGCGGCTTCACCGCCTCGAGGATCTGGGCGTGCGGCCCCGGCGTCGCGCCGATGCGGACGGTCTGGGTCTGGGCGGCGGCGGAGAGCGCGGCGCCGACGGACAGGACGGCGGCGAGGGCGAGCGTTTTGACGGACATGGTTCGGCTCCTTTCGGCGAGCAGGGGATCAGGCGTGGCGCAGGCGCTTGTTGAGCCGGCGGGCGAGGCGGTCGCCGAGGGTCTGGACCGCCTGGACGAGAACGATGAGGACGACCACCACCGCCGCCATCACGTCGGGCATGAAGCGCTGGTAGCCGTAGCGGATGCCAAGGTCGCCGAGGCCCCCGCCGCCCACCGCGCCCACCATGGCCGAGAAGCCGAGGAGCGACACGACCGCGAGGGTCAGCCCGAGGACGATGCCCGGCAGGGCCTCCGGAATCAGGACCTTGAGGACGATCTGCAGCGGGCTCGCCCCGAAGGCCCGGGCGGCCTCGACGAGGCCCTGGTCGACCTCGCGGATCGCGCCCTCGACGAGCCGGGCGATGAAGGGGGTCGCCGCCACCGTCAGCGGCACGATGGCGGCCGTGGTGCCGATGGACGTGCCGGCGACGAGGCGCGTGAAGGGGATGATCGCCACGACGAGGATGATGAAGGGCGTCGAGCGCGTGGCGTTGACGACGGCGCCGAGGGCGCGGTTGACCCAGGGCGCCGCGAAGAGCTCGCCCCGGCCCGAGGTCGCGAGATAGACGCCGAGGGGCAGGCCGAACAGGGTGCCGAGGCCGGCGGCGACCGCGACCATCAGCAGGGTCTCGCCGATGGCGTCCACGATGAGGCGGATCATTTCAGGCGACATGGCCGAGCACCTCCGTGTCGAGGCCGTAATGGGCGAGGAAGGCGAGGACCTTGTCCCGCGCCGCCTCGGGGACGCCGATGATCAGCGTGCCGAAGGGACGCCCGGCGATCTCGTCGACGGTGCCGGCGAGGATCGTGGTCTCGATGTCGAGATCGCGGGCGAGGCGCGCGAGCACCGGGTCGTTGGCATGGGGCCCGCGGAACGCGACGCGCACCACGGCCTGGCCGTTCGGCGACGGCGCGTCCTTGAGGAGGCGGGCCAGATGCGGCGGCAGGGATCGGCCCGTCTCGTCGGCGAGGAAGGAGCGGGTGACGGCGTGCTGCGGGTTCGTGAACACGTCGAACACGTCGCCCTGCTCGACGATCCGCCCGCCGTCGATCACCGCCACCTCCTGGGCGATGGAGCGGATCACCGCCATCTCGTGGGTGATGAGCAGGACGGTGAGGTTGAGCTCGCGGTTGATGCGCGCGAGGAGGTCGAGGATCGACCGGGTCGTCTCGGGGTCGAGGGCGGACGTCGCCTCGTCGGAGAGCAGCACCTTCGGCTTGGTCGCGAGCGCCCGGGCGATGCCCACCCGCTGCTTCTGGCCGCCCGACAGCTCCGCCGGGTAGCGGTCGCGCTTGTCGGCGAGCCCGACGAGATCGAGCAGCTCGCCGACCCGGCTGCGGATGGCGGCCCGGTCGTAGCCCGCCACCTCGAGGGGCAGGGCCACGTTCTCGGCGGCGGTGCGCGAGGACAGAAGGTTGAAATGCTGGAAGATCATGCCGATGGAGCGGCGGGCGTGGCGCAGGGCGTGCTCCGGCAGGACCGAGATGTCGGCGCCGTCGACGATCACGCGCCCGGCGCTCGGCTTCTCGAGTCCGTTGACGAGACGGATGAGGGTCGACTTGCCGGCGCCCGAGCGGCCGATGACGCCGAGCACGGCGCCCCGGGGCACGGCGAGGTCGATGCCGTCGAGCGCGGCGACGGCCGCGCTCGTGCCGCGGCCGGCGAAGACCTTCGAGACGCCCTCGAGCCGCACGATGAGGTCGGCGGGGACGAGGCGCTCGAGCGTGGCGGGATCGAACGAAAGCGCGGGGGCGTTCATCGGGACCTCTGGATCAGTCGCAAGAAGATCGGCCCGCTCGTTCTTTTTGTCAACCGTATCGTCCTCTAAAAAGGAACGTCCGGTTTAACGATCCTTTTGGGAGAGCAACCGGCACGAAAAAAGGGCCGGTCCTTCGACCGGCCCCCAGATCGGATCGTCGTTCCCGATGGGTCTAGCGGTAGAGCACGCTCGGCAGCCACAGGCCGATCTGCGGGAAGGTGTAGAACAGGGCCATGGCGACGACGACGAGGTAGATGAACGGCATCACGCCCCGGAAGATGTCGTTGATGCTCACATGCGGCGGCGCGATGCCCTTGAGATAGAAGGGCGCCATGGCGACGGGCGGCGAGAGGAACGACGTCTGGATGTTGAGCGCGATCAGGATGCCGAAAAAGATCGGGTCGATGCCGAAATTGTCGAGGAGCGGCAGGAAGATCGGCACGAAGATGACGACGATCTCCGTCCATTCGAGGGGCCATCCGAGGACGAAGATGATCGCCTGGGTGAGGATGAGGAACCAGAACGGCGAGAGATTGAGGCTCGTGACGAAGTTCTCGATGGGCTGGTGGCCGCCGAGGAAGGCGAAGATCGACGAGAAAATGTAGGAGCCGACGAAGAGCCAGCACACCATAGCGGAGGTGCGGGCGGTGAGGTAGATCGATTCCTTGAAGCCCTGCCAGGTGAGGCCGCCCGCCACCGCCGCCGGGAGGACCGGCGGGCCGACGACGCCCGCATCGATGGCGGCGGACGCCCCGAGGGAGGCCGGCCGGGCGAGGCGTGTGAGGAAGAGCGACGAGACCACGCCCTTCGCCCCATGGCCGGCCCGCAGGTTGCCCTTCAGCTCGTCCGCGAAGCGATAGACGTAGGCCAGGACCAGGGCGCCGAGGGCGCCGACGGCGGCGGCCTCCGTCGGGGTCGCGATGCCGAAGAAGATGGCGCCGAGCACCGACAGGATGAGGAGGGCGAGGGGGAAGAACGAGGTGGCGAGCGCCCATGTCACCTCGAGGACGCTGCCGGCGCGCTCCTCCTTCGGCAGCTTCGGCGCGAGGCTTGGGTTGAGGGCGCAGCGCACGATCACGTAGGTCATGTAAAGGCCCGCGAGCATCAGGCCCGGGAAGAGGGCGCCCGCATAGAGCTTCGGCACCGATACGCCGGCGGTCGCGCCGTAGAGGATGAGCATGACGGAGGGCGGGATGAGGATGCCGAGGCACCCGCCCGCGCAGACGACGCCGGAGGCGAGGCGCACGTCGTAGCCCGCCCGCAGCATGGCCGGGAAGGCGAGAAGGCCCATGAGCGTCACCACCGCGCCGACGATGCCGGTGGCGGTGGCGAAGAGCGCGCAGGTGAGGAGCGTTGCGACCGCAAGCGAGCCGGGCAGGCCGCCGACGGCGAGCTGAATCGAACGGAACAATCGGTCGAGGATGTTCGCCCGCTCGATGATGTAGCCCATGAACACGAAGAGCGGGATGGCGACGAGCACGTCGTTCGTCATCACCGAATAGGCGCGCTGCACCACGAGGTCGAGGACGATGGGTCCCATGGCGGCGACGCCGAAGCCGAAGCCGAGCGCCATCAGCGTGAAGGCGATCGGGAAGCCCAGCATGATGAAGACGATGAACAGGACGAGCATCAGCACGCCCAGTTCCGGATTCCCGATTCCGAGGGAGGCGAGCATCAGACGGTTCCTTTCTGGAGGCCCTGCTGTTCGGCCTGTTCCAGGATGAGCTTTTCGGTCTCCTCGACGTCATGCAGGCGGGCCGGCCATTCGCCGGTGCGCAGGCACATGACGCACCGCGCGACCTCCGCGAGGCCCTGCACGAACATGAAGACGCCGACGAACGGGATGAGGCCCTTGAAGAGCCAGAGCTGCGGGCCGCTCGGCCAATTCATGGAGCGCTCGCCCATGACGAAGGACATGTTGGCGAACTTATAGCCCACGTACACGAAGGCGATGATCGAGGGGAAGAAGAACAGGAAGTAGAGGACGAGGTCGATGCCGGCCTGCCGGCGCGGCGGCCAGGCCCGGTAGAGGAAGTCGCCCCGCACATGGGCGTTGCGGGCCAGCGTATAGGGGCCCGCCAGCATGAACAGCGCCCCGTAGAGCATGTAGCTCACGTCGAAGGCCCATTCGGTCGGCGCCCGCAGGAAGTAGCGCGCGAACACCTCGTAGCACATCGCGAAGGTGAGGGCGACGATGGCCCAGCCGGCGGTCTTGCCGAGAAAGGTGTTGATGCGGTCGACCCAGGTCAGCAGCAGCATGGGACCTCACAGGAGCACGACCCCTCGTCCTCCTCAACGGAAGGAGGCCCTGCGGGGCAGGGCCGAGGGGTGTCCTAGCATAAAGGCGGCCGGGCATTTGGCGAGGGCTCGCGGCGCCCTCTCCCGGACGATTTCGGGCCGGCCACCCTCTCCCGGAGGAGAGGGTGGGGAGCGATGCGCTTACGCCCGCTTGAAGAAGTGGTCGTAGGCCATGTCGCGGGAGGGCTCGTTGAGCCGCTCGTAGGCGTAGGTGCGCTGCACCCAAGCGCGCTGGCTGTCGAGCACCTTCTTGAAGAAGGCATCCTTCGAGAGGTCGTCCACCACCGCGTTCCAACCCTCGAGCTGAGCCTTGAGGATCGGCTCCGGCGTCGCCACGACGCTGACGCCGCGGCCGCGGAGGGTCTCCAGGTCCTTGGAATAGCGGTCGAGCGCCTTCCAGGACATGTCGGCCGACTCGGATTCCGCGGCATGCTTCAGGATCGCCTTCAACTCGGCCGGAAGCGCGTCGAACTTCGCCTTGTTGAACATGATCTCGAAGGATTCGCAGGACTGGTGGTAGCTCTTCAGCATGTACGTCTTGGAGACGTCCGGGAAGCCGAGCACCAGGTCCGAGGACGGGTTGTTGAACTCGGCGCCGTCGATGACGCCGCGCTCCAGCGCCGGCACGATCTCGCCGCCGGCGAGGTTCGTCACGGCGACGCCCATCCCGCGCTTGAGGTCGGCCGCGAGGCCCACCGTGCGGTACTTCAGGCCGCGCAGATCCTGGGGTCCGGCGAGCTCCTTCTTGAACCAGCCGAGGGGCTGGGCCGGCATGGGGCCGGACAGGAAGCCCACGAGGTTGAGCTTCAGGTTGCTCAGGAGCTCGTTGTAGAGCTCGTAGCCGCCGCCATAGTTCATCCAGGCAAGGAACGAGTTGGCGTTCCACCCGAAGGCCGGCGGGGTGCCGAAGAGCGAGAAGGCCTTGTTCTTGCCGTACCAATAGGCGGCGACGCCGTGACCGCCGTCCAGGATGCCGGCATTCACCGCGTCCTGGAGCTGGAAGGCCGGCACCACGGCGCCGGAGGCGAGCACCTCGAGGCGGAGGCGGCCGCCCGACATGTCGTTCACGCGCTTGGCGAAGTCGTTGCAGAACTCGTGGAAGATGTCCCGGTTCGGCCAGGTGGACTGGAATTTCCAGGTGGCGGTCTGGGCACGGGACACCTGGGGCGCCGCGATCGTGGCGGCGGTGCCGAGCCCGGCCACCTGCAGAAAGCGGCGGCGCGACTGCCGGGCGGCCGTCTCCTTGGCGCCTGTACCCGTGGCGCCGGTATCGTTGGCTTGCGTCATTGTCTCCCTCCCTCGCGCGCGGACGGTTGTTGGGCGTATCCCGCGTCGCCGAGTGGGCGAGTTTGTGTTGCAAACGATGAACTTAGCAAGGGGCATGGGCCAAAAGTCTGAGGCCCGCCGGCTCACAAGCCTGCGAACTCCGGGCGGAATCGGGTCCGTTTCTCCTTTGTTTCGCCACGCCCTAAGCCGATGGGGCAGGGCCGCTCGGCCCCCGTGACCGCCGGCAGCGACGAGGGGGGCCATTCCGCTCGCCCGGAAACCGCCTTATGAGCCGAGGGAAGGCCCGGCTGGAGACCACATATGTTCAAGGCACCCCTCGCGACCATCCTGGCGGTCGCGGCTGCGGCGCTCGCCGCCATCATCACCCTGTCCATGCTGGGATCGGGGCCGCGCCTGCCGTTCCACGTGCCCCTGGCGGGCTTCGCCATGGCGGCCCTCCTCGTGCTGAGCGCCCGGGTGTCGAGCTTCGTGCGCATCTTCATCGTGATGTACGCGCTGGGCTACCTCGTCCTTGCCGGGGGCGTGTTCCTCGCGACGCAGGGCCTCCTCGGGGAGACCCTCGCCGAAATGCTGCCCCCCGCCTTCTCGGCCACCGCCGCGGTGGTGTTTGCGGGGGTCGTTTACGGGGTGTCGTTCCTGCCCGTCATCCGCCAGATCACGGCGATCGCGGACCCGTTCTTCAACTCGAACGAGCCCACCGAGCGGGGCGGTCCCTTCTCGTGGGCCGGGCGCACGGAGGGCCGGGTCGGGGCGCTGCTCGTCGGCCTTGCGGTGTTCGTCACCTTCGCGCAGGTGGCCCTGCAGATCCGCCTGAACCTGTGGTCCCGCGACCTCTTCAACGCCCTCGAGGCCAAGCAGGCGGACGCGTTCTGGTATCAGCTCCTCGCCGTCTTCGTGCCGCTCGCGGCGGTGTGGATCTCGATCGCCATCTACGACGTCTATATCGACCGGGTGCTGCGCATCCGCTGGCGCGCCTGGCTCACCCGGCACACCTATACGCGCTGGCTCTCGAACGGCACCCATTACCGCATCCCCCTCACGGGCGAGCCCGCCGACAACCCGGACCAGCGCATCCAGGCGGACGTGGCAGCCTTCATCGTCACCACGATGTCGCTCTCCATCACGCTCCTGTCGCGGGCCGCGACGCTGGTGTCCTTCATCGTGATCCTGTGGGGCCTCTCGCGGGACTTCGTCATCCCGGGCACGGACGGTCTCGTGATCCCTGGCTTCCTCGTCTGGCTCGTCATCGCCTACGCGGTTCTGGGCACGATCCTCACGCATCTCATCGGCCGGCCGCTCATCCGCCTCGACTTCCAGCAGGAGAAGGTGGAGGCGGACTTCCGCTTCTCCCTGGCGCGTCTGCGCGAGTACAACGAGCAGATCGCCCTCATGCGGGGCGAGCGGGCGGAGGTGGAGCGGCTCGGCGGCTCCTTCGGCACGGTGGTGCAGAACTTCCACCGCATCACGAGCCGCATGATGAAGCTCACCACCTTCAACGGCGCCTACAACCAGACGAGCGTGGTGTTCCCCTACATCCTCGCGGCGCCCTCCTACTTCCTCGGCAAGATCACCCTCGGCCAGTTCCAGCAGACCGCGGGCGCCTTCAACCAGGTAGACGCCTCCCTGTCCTACTTCGTGAACGCCTACACGACGCTTGCCGCCTACAAGGCGACGGTCGACCGCCTCACCACCTTCAACGAGGCCATGGCCCGCGCGGAAGGCCTCGCCGACACCGCCAAAGCGGGCGTCCTCTCCCAGCATGCCGGCCGGGACCTCGTGGTGGACGACCTCGTGGTGGGCCTGCCGGAGGGCCGCAAGCTCGTGCAGATGACGGACCTCACCTTCAAGGCCGGCGAGACGACCCTCCTCACCGGTCCCTCGGGCTCGGGCAAGTCCACCTTCTTCCGGGCGCTGTCGGGCATCTGGCCCTTCGGCACGGGCCGGGTGCGGATCCCGCAGGGCGCCTCCATGCTGCTCCTGCCGCAGCGGCCCTACATCCCGCAGGGCACCCTCCGGCAGGCGGTCACGTATCCGGGCACCGAGAATGCGTATCCGGACGCCGCCATCGTGGAGGCCCTCAAGGCCGCGCGCCTGCCGCAGATCGCCGACCGGCTCGACGAGGAGCGCGCCTGGGGCCACACCCTGTCGCTCGGGGAGCAGCAGCGCTTGGCGATTGCCCGCGCGCTCCTCGCCAAGCCCGATTGGCTGTTCCTCGACGAGGCTACGGCGGCCCTCGACGAGCCGACCGAGAAGGCGGTCTACGACGTTCTGAAGGACAAGCTGCCGAACACCACCGTGGTGTCCATCGGCCACCGCTCGACGCTGGCCGCCTTCCACGAGCGGCGCATCGACATGCGTCAGGCGGAAGACGGCCTCTTCAAGCCCGCTGATGCGCGTCAGGCCGTGCCGGCGGAGTAGGGGGGAGACGGGTGGGGCGCCAGCGCCTCACCCGAGGCCTGAGGTCAGAGCGCCCGCTCGAACCGCAATTCGCCGTTGCCGGTCTGGATGATGAGGGTCGAGCCCTGCTGGTCCCACTTCTGGGAGGAGCGGAGGGCGGTGAGGAATTGCTGCTCGACCGCCTTGGCGCCCGCCGGGCAGTTGTTCTTCGTGAGCGCGAAGGCCGCTACCGCCAGGGTCTGCTCGCGCAGCGGGTAGGCGGTGGACGAATAGGTGTTGCAGCCGCTGAAACCCGTGGCCCGGAACTGCTGGCTCAGGGTGAAGCTCGGACGCTCGCCCGAGAACGGCCGGCCGTTGAGGCTCACCGCCACCCAGGTGGCGCCGAGCGGGAAGATCTTGTCCTGCTGGCGGGGCTTCGGCGGCTGAACGGCCTGCCCCTGGGGCGGCCGTGCCGCCGGGGCGGAGGTCTGGGCCTGGGCCGCCGGCACGATCATGAGGGCGGCCCAAGCGGCGGCCGCCATCCGAAGCAGGGTCATCGAACGCCTCATCTGAGAAAACGGCGGGACCATAAGGTTGCTCGAAATCCGTGGCAACGGCCCTGAACGGGTTGTGAAGCCATATCGGCTTGCTGCACCTTAGAAAATCGCCCTCCCGTAACGTCAGGCGCGAGCCCGCCGGACCTCTCCGTCAGCTCAGCGCCCGCGCCAGCAGCGGCAGGCTGCGGTCCATGCGGTAGTCGACCGAGGAGTGGTTGTCGTGGAACTCCTCGTAGACGTGCTCGATGCCAAGGCCCGCGAGGGTGCGGTGCATGAGGCGCGCGCCGTAGACGAGGTTGTACTGGTCGACGTCCCCGCAATCGATGAAGAGCAGCTTCAGCCGGCGCAGGGCCTCCTGGTGCCGGGCTTCGCCCGCCATGCGCAGGGGATCCCAGCGCAGCCAGTTCGCCCAGCGTTCCGGGATGAGGTCCGCGGTCTCCATGTCGACCGGGAGCCGCAGCCCGAGGAACTGCAGCGGGTCGGGATCGAAGGTCGCGCATTGCGCGAGCACCATCAGGATGTGCCAGTCGGCGTCCTTCGCCTTCGGCCCCGCCTCGAACTTGCGGATGAAGGCCTCGATGGACATGCCGTGGTCGACGAGGTGGCGCAGCACGAGGCAGAACTCGCCGAGATGGTAGAGCCGCTCGAAGCCCATGTCGCCGGAATGGCAGGCCACAGCCGACCAGACCGAGCCGCCGTGCAGCATCCCGTGCACGATGGCGCCGTAGCCGCCCGAACTCTTGCCGAAGACGCCGCGCCGGCCCTCGCCGCCGCAGCCGAATCGCTCCTCCACCTGGGGCAGCATCTCGCCGACGAGGAAGGTCGCCCAGGGGCCCATGGCGGCGCTGTCGATGTACTGGTTGCCCCCAAGACGCGTGAAGCAGTCGGGGAACGCCACCACGACGGGCGGCATCTCGCCCGCCCCGATGAGCCGATCGAGGCGCTCCGGCACGCTCTCGCCGTAGTTCTTCCAGTTCGTATGGGCGGGGCCGCCCGCCGTGTAGCCGACGAGATCGACGAGGAGGGGCAGGTCCCGCCCGTCATGGCCCGCCGGAACGTAGACGTCGACCCGGCGCCGAGTCGGGTCGCCGAGGAGGTTGCCCTTCAGCACCTCGCTCTCCACCGCGAGGCGGTGGATCGCTCCTTCGGGGGCGGCTCTGTCCTTGCGCATGTTCGGCTCCTCCGGGGTTGCCGCCGCCATAGCGGCTCGTGAGGAACAGCTCAACCGAGCCGGCGTTGTGGACGCGTCGGCCCGGCCCGGGCGCGCTCCCACGATGGTGACCCATGAGCTCTGGACAGAATCAGACCCTGCCTCCGCAAGGACAGGAGACCCGCCCCGGTCGCGAGACCGAGATGAACCCGCGCCCCGTCTACGAGCCGCGCTATCCCGGCAGCGGGCGTTTGAAGGACAAGGTGGCGGCGATCACGGGGGGCGACAGCGGCATCGGCCGCGCCGTCGCCGTGCTGTTCGCCCGCGAGGGCGCGGACGTGGCGGTGCTCTACCTCAACGAGGGCGAGGACGCCGAGGAGACGAAGCGGCTCGTGGAGGCGGAGGGGCGGCAATGCCTGACGATTCCCGGCGACGTCGGCGACCCGGCCCATTGCCGCAAAGCGGTGGAGCAGGTGGTCTCCCGGTTCGGGCGCCTCAACATCCTCGTCAACAACGCCGCCGAGCAGCACCCGCAATCGGAGATCGGCGACATCTCGCCCGAGCAGCTCGACCGCACCTTCCGCACCAACATCTTCGGCTATTTCTACATGACGCAGGCTGCCATGCCGCATCTCAACCAGGGCGCCGCGATCATCAATACGGGCTCGGTGACGAGCTACCGGGGCAGCGGCGAGCTCCTCGACTACAGCTCCACCAAGGGCGCCATCATGGCCTTTACCCGCTCCCTCGCCCAGAAGGTGGTGGAGAAGGGGATCCGCGTGAACGGGGTGGCGCCGGGGCCGATCTGGACGCCGCTGATCCCCTCGACCTTCCCGCCCGAGAAGGTGGCGAGCTTCGGGGCCAACACCCCGATGAAGCGCCCGGGCCAGCCGAACGAGGTGGCGCCCGCCTATCTTTTCCTCGCCTGCGAGGATTCGTCCTACATCACCGGCACCTTCCTGCACCCGAACGGGGGCGACCCGACCGAGTCGTGAGCCGGCCGCCGGCGAGCGGATTTAAAGCCCGAGAACGCGAAAGGGCACCTCCGGCCGGAGGTGCCCCTTTAAGTCTTAAGCGACGTCGAAGCCGTCAGCGGCGGTCGCGGCGGACGCGAACCGGGACCGGCGCATGGACCGGGGTGGTGAGACCGAAGATCAGCATCACGCTGCCGAGGGCCGCGCTGACGAGGAAGAGCGCCTCGGCGAGCGGCACATGAGAAGAAAGGCCGATGGCCGCCGACAAAAGAGCCAACGTCATAAAGGTCATGAATACGCGCAAAGCCACGAACCGTGTCATTGAAAACGCCTCCGAGATTTCAAGAGAACGTCCGCCCGGAGGGCAGGTTCCCAAGCCCGGTTACGCGACACATGGTCGGGTCTGCGGCCCCGAATACTGACTGCGTGCAAGAGCGCGCCCGGCGAATTCTTGGGCTCGATTCTGCGACGGAACCGCACAGTCTCGCTTCGCGTTGCTCCCTCGTCATCGGTCACCGACCGAAATTCAAGTTGCGAGGTAACACCATGCTCGGTTGGGCAATCACCTTTCTGATCATCGCGCTCGTCGCCGCCGTGTTCGGTTTCGGCGGCATCGCAGGCACCGCGGTCGAGATCGCGAAGCTCATCTTCTTCGTGGCGATCGTTCTCTTCGCCATCTCGGCCGTGATCGGCCTCCTGCGCGGCCGCAGCCCCCGCAGCCCGCTCTGACGCGGGTTTCAGCCCGGATGCAGAAACGCCGCCCTGAGGGCGGCGTTTTTGTTGAGGGGCAGGCCCGCGCGGGGGGGGCTCGGCACGCTAGCCGGCGACCTGCAACGCCGCCCGGGTCATCCGGTCGGGTCCGAGATCCTCGACGTCGTCGACGGCGAGAAGGCCCGCCAGGCGGGAGCGGGCGCGGTTCACCCGGCTCTTGATGGTGCCCACCGCGCAGCCGCAGATCTCCGCCGCCTCCTCGTACGAAAAGCCCGAGGCGCCGACGAGCAGGAGGGCTTCGCGCTGGTCGTGGGGGAGCTTGGCGAGGGCCGTGCGGAAATCCTCGAAGTCGAGATGGGCGCCCTGTTCGGGATGCACCATCAGGCGGGCCGCATAAGTGCCGTCCGCATCCTCCACCTCCCGCCGGCGCTTGCGGTACTCGGAATGGAAGAGGTTGCGCAGGATCGTGAAGAGCCACGCGTTCAGATTCGTGCCGCGCTCGAATCGGTCGAGATGAGACAGGGCCCGCAGGAGCGTGTCCTGGACGAGGTCGTCCGCCCGGTCCACCTGGCCGCTGAGCGAGATGGCGAACGCCCTGAGGCTCGGCACGGCGGCCAGGAGGGCGTCGCGGATCGCCGGTTCCGGGCCCATCAGGGCTTGCCCTCGCCATCCTTGCCGAGTTGGCCGAGCAGATCCTTCAGGCGGTCCGGGACGGGCTGCTGGATGAGGTCGTCGTACATAGCGCGCAGCTGATCGCCGATCCGGGACTGGATGGCCCTGTCGAGTTTGGGATCCCCTGCCAAAGCCTCGTCGAGCGCCGCCGGCGGCCGCGCCTTGGCCAGTCCTTTACCCTTATCAGCCGTCATTCTTGTCCCCTTGGCCTGCCCTATTGTTTGCCGGCGACAGCCAGCTTGGCAGTAGTTATGATGGTTTAAGCCACAACGCCGACCGGTGGTTTCGGTTCCATCGAATGGAACTTTTCAGGCGTTGCCGAGTTGGTGAGTCCGTATCGCGATTGCGTCCAAAGCACCATAAGGGGAAGCGAATGTCGACAGCGCAGCTTGTCGTCCAACACCTGCCGTATCTTCGCCGCTACGCCCGCGCGCTCACCGGCAGCCAGATGGCCGGCGACGCCTATGTGGCGGCCACGCTGGAAACCCTCGTCAGCGAGCCCGACACCATCGGCGCGGCCGGCAACGTGAAGGTCGAGCTGTTCAAGGTCTTCACCCGGATCTGGAATTCCCTGTCCGTGAACGGCCGCAGCGAGCAGATCCAGCGGGACCTGCCCGCCGAGGTCCGCATCGGCCAGATCACGCCGCTCCCGCGGCAGGCCTTCCTCCTGTCCTGCCTCGAGGGCTTCGCCGAGGAAGAGGTGAGCGTCATCCTCGACACCGACACGGACAACGTCCGGGAGCTCGTCGACGAGGCGGGCCGGGAACTCGCCGCCGACATGGCGACCGACATCCTCATCATCGAGGACGAGCCGCTGATCGCCATGGACCTCGAGGCGCTCGTGGAAGGCCTCGGCCACAACGTGACCGGCGTCGCCCGCACCCGCACGGAGGCCGTGAAGCTCGCCGCCCAGAAGCGGCCGGGCCTCATCCTGGCGGACATCCAGCTCGCCGACGGCTCATCGGGCCTCGACGCCGTGAACGATCTCCTGAAGGCCTTCGAGGTGCCGGTGATCTTCATCACCGCCTATCCGGAGCGCTTCCTCACGGGCGAGCGGCCGGAGCCGGCCTTCCTCATCGCGAAGCCCTTCCAGCCCGCGAACGTGTCGGCGGTGATCAGCCAGGCGCTCTTCTTCCAGCAGAGCGCTCGCCGCCGCGAGGTGAGGGCGACCGCCTGATCCTCTTCACGGATCCCCCGAACGACGCCCGGCCACGAGCCGGGCGTTTTCGTTTGCGGAGGTCGGCGCACAAAAAAGACGGGCTAGAGAACTAGCCCGTCTTGAGGTGCCGGCCAATGCACAAGGGGAATGCGGGGAGGACCAGGTGGCCGGGTGCTTGAAAAACGCAAGGTCGCGACCAAAGGTTCCGTAACGTCAACAGCGGTTCTTGCGGCCATCTCGCCGCAGCGAATATTGGCCGGAACGATGCCCAGAAGCCGGTCATCGTGGGCAGGAACATCAAAGAATGGGTCGCGTTGTTCCCTCGAATACCTACGCTGCAAATGGCGGGGACGAGGGATGCAGAATACACCCGCAATCATCATCGGCATGGCAGGCGTCGCGTTCCTGCTCGGCAGCCTCGCGCCGGCGGCCATCGAGGCCCGCGGCTCGGGCGACGAGGCGGCGGCTCGGAAGGGCGACATGCTCGCTCCGGTCCGCCCGGCGGAGGCGCGCCACACCGTATCCACCATCGAGGTGATCGGCCTGAGCCAGGCCACCGTGATCTTCAAGAGCCGCGAAGGCGCCGTGCTGTTCGAGGCCAATTCCGGCGCCGGCACCACCTCGGTCGCCAAGAACGTCGACCTGCCGGCGGTGACGCTGAAGGACGAGCCCGCACCCCCGGCCGTCCAGCAGCCCGTCCGCACGGAGCCCGGCACTCCCCCGCGGAATCCGGCTCCGCGCAAGAAGACGGTCGGCTGCGAGGCGCCCCTGAGCGCCCTCGTGCGCAACGAGGCGGCCTCGGTGCCGGGCCTGTGCCTGGCGGGAGCCCTGCCGACGAATGGGTAACCGGCCGCCGCATCGGCGGCCCGGCGTTTAAGGCGTGCGTGGAGGAGTAGGCGTGGAAGAGACGAACGGCACCCTGCAGCGTCGACGCCTCTTCGCCCGATTCCTTCGATCAGCCTCCGGCTTCTGGACCGGGAAGGAGCGGCGCAAAGCCTGGTTCCTCACCTTGAGCCTGCTCGCCATCATCCTCGGGCAGCTCTTCGTCCAGTACCGGCTCAACGTCTGGAACAAGGACCTCTTCGACAGTCTGGAGCGCAAGGATTTCGGGGCGGTGCAGTCGCTCGCCCTGTTCTTCATTCCCCTCGCCCTCGCGGCCGTCGCCTTCAACGTCGCTTCGGTCTGGGGGCGCCTCACCACCCAGCGCACATGGCGGCGCTGGCTCACGGGCCACCTCATCGACCGCTGGCTGAAGAACGGGCGCTACTACCAGCTCAACCTCGTGAGCGGCGAGCACCAGAACCCGGAATTCCGGGTGGCCGACGACACCCGCATCGCCACCGAATCGCCCGTCGACTTCATCTTCGGCGTGACCACGGCGGTGCTCACCGCCATCACCTTCATCAGCGTGCTCTGGGCGGTGGGCGGCGGGATCTCGTTCGACTGGGGCGGCAGCACGGTCACGATCCCGGGCTACCTGGTCTTCGTCGCGGTGATCTACTCCCTCATCACCACGACGGCGATGCTGTTCATCGGCCGCCGCTTCGTCGCCGTGGCGGAGGGCAAGAACCAATCGGAGGCGGAGTTTCGCTACGCCGCCACGCGCCTGCGCGAGAACGGCGAGAGCATCGCGCTTCTCGGCGGCGAGCCGGAGGAGCGCAACGCTCTTGGCGACGCCATCGACCGGGTGATCGCCCGCTGGCGGGACATGTGCGGCCAGTATCTGCGCACCACGGTCGTGTCCTACGGCAACTTCGTCCTCGCGCCCGTGGTGCCGGTGATCCTCTGCGCCCCGAAATACCTCACCGGCACCATGAGCCTCGGCGAGGTGATGCAGGCGGCGACCGCCTTCGTGACGGTGCAGCAATCCTTCAACTGGCTGATGGAGAACTATCCGAAGCTCGCGGACTGGACCGCTTCCGCCAACCGGGTCGCGGGGCTCATCGTGTCCCTCGACCGCCTCGAATATGCGGAGCGCCCCGGGGCCGGGCGCATCGTGCGCCAGGAACGGGCGGAGGGGCCCGCGCTGCGCCTGTGCGGCCTGCAGGTGACCCTCGACGACGGCACGGCGGTGGTCGGTGAGACGGAGGTCGAGATCGAGGGGGGCGAGAAGGTGCTGGTGGTGGGCGAATCCGGCACCGGCAAGAGCACCCTCATCCGGGCGATCGCGGGCCTCTGGCCTTGGGGGGAGGGCGAGGTGCTGATCCGCCATGGCGCGCGGCTCTTCTTCATGCCCCAGAAGCCTTATGTCCCCGCCGGCACCCTGAAGCGGGCCGTCGCCTATCCGGATGCCGCGGAGGGCGTCGAGGACGAGGAGGTGAGGGCGGCCCTCGACGATGCGGGCCTCGGCCACCTCAAGGACCGGATCCACGACGCGGAGACGCCCTGGGAGCGCACCCTGTCGGGCGGCGAACAGCAGCGCCTCGCCTTCGCGCAGCTCTTCATCCAGAAGCCCGACATCATCGTCATGGACGAGGCGACCTCGGCCCTCGACACCGACACCCAGGACGGCCTGATGGCCCGGATCTTCGAGCGCCTGCCCGGGGCGGCGCTCGTCAGCGTCGGCCACCGGCCGGAGCTCGAAGCCTTCCACGACCGCCGCCTCGTCCTCGCCCGCCGCGAGGACGGCGCGCGCCTCGTGGTGGACGAACCGCTCTCGCCCCGCACCTACGCCCTCCGGCGCGCCCTGTCCCTCCTGTTCCGCCCGGGCCGCCAGGCCACCCAGGCCAGTCAGAACTGAAGCCGGGAACGAAGGGCCAAGCGGGGGCGTTAGGCGCTGAGCGGAGCACCAATCCGGCCCGGCCGGGCGCCCGCGCCTCTTTGTATTCGCCAAGATTTATTGTCGGTTCCGGCAGGAACTCGGCTCGGCTCCCCAGGTTCTTTCAAAGCAGAGGGACGCCTCTTCCAAGTAGAGGAACCCTGTCCCCGTCAGCTTGGCGGGAACGATCCCTCGCGCCTTGCGTTGGTGACGTGCGCCCCCCGGCGCGATTTGCGATTCCAGAACGCACCTTCAGGAGAACACCATGCTGAAGAAGCATATGGCGGCCTGCCTCGTGGCGACCGCTTTCGCCGCGGCGCCCGTGATGGCCCAGACCACGCCTCCGCCGCCGTCCGCGGGCACGGACCGTCCGGCCGCTTCCGGCACCGGCACCACCACCTCTGGCTCGAACGCGATGCAGCCCGGCTCCGCGGCTGCGCCGGCCACCCCGGCCCCCGCGCCCACGGCCCAGAGCGGCGCCGCCCCAGCCCCAGCTCCTGCTGCCCAGGCCCCAGCCGCCCCGGCCCCAGCCCCAGTCGCCCAGAACAGCACCTCCGGCGGCGCCCAGGGCCAGTTCATGACCCAGCTTCAGCCGAACCAGATGATGGCCTCGAGCCTCATCGGCACCACGGTGGTGAGCACCAACAACGAATCCATCGGCGATATCAACGACGTGCTGATGGACCGCAACGGCCAGGCCGCCGCGGTGGTGATCGGCGTCGGCGGCTTCCTCGGCATCGGCGAGAAGGACGTCGCGGTTCCCTTCCAGACCCTCGACTTCAACGCCCAGCCTCAGCAGACGAGCAGCGCCGGCACCTCCGGCGGCAGCGCGGGGTCGAGCGCCGGCATGGCGCCCTCGACCACGGGCTCGACGGCGGGCACGCCCACCAACACCTCGACGGCCACCACCGGCAACACGGGCATGACCGGCACCAACGTGGGCTCGAACCGCGGCGACGCCAATGGCGGCGTTCCGGATCGGGTGGTGCTCAAGATGACGAAGGCGGAGCTTCAGTCGGCGCCGGCCTTCCAGGGCGCCAGCCGCGCGGGCTCCGATTCGAGCAACAACACGCCGGGTGCGGGCGCCGGCACGTCCTCGGGCTCCGGCTCGGGCACGGCTCCCCGCCAGTGAGGCGAGCCGGGAGGCCGCAAGGCCTCCCGCGTCCATTATACAAGGAGGGCTCCGGCACTGCCGGAGCCCTTTCCATGTCCATTCTGACGCGGGAGGGCCGGGGAGGGGAATGCCTTAGGCCGCCGGCATCCCCTCACCGTGATTCTCAACCCCCTCAGGCCGCGGCGCGGTTGATGCGCGATTCGGCGATGTCGGAGAGGAGCTTGTCGGTCTTCTTCTCCTCGTCGAGGGTCTGCTGAAGGAGTTTGGCGGCGTCCTGCATGCCGAGCTCCTCGGCCCAGGCCCGCATGGTGCCGTAGCGGGCGATCTCGTAATGCTCGATGGCCTGCGCGGCGGCGAGGATGCCGGCGTCGAGGACCTCCGGATCCTCCGCGTCCTCCATCACCTCCTTGGCTTCCTCCACGAGGCCCTGGATCGCCTCGCAGGTCTCGCCGCGGGCCTTCTTGCCCATCAACTCGAACACCTGCTCCAGACGCTCGACCTGCTGCTCGGTCTCGGCCTGATGCTGCTCGAAGGCCTGGCGGAGCTCGGGGCTCTGCACCTTCTTCGCCATCTTCGGCATGGCCCGCAGGGCCTGTTTCTCGGCGTGGTACACGTCCTTCAGCATGTGAAGGAACAGATCTTCCAGCTTCTTCATGGGGTTCTCCGATTCTGGCTCGACTGGGGCTCGTGGAGGACAAGGCCGCGTCCGCCGACTCAACGTGACCGCTATGGCGCAGTTCCTCCGGGCGTAGGCCGGCTCCTGTCCGAAGTGCCCGATTTCGCCGGCTCGAACGCGAGTCGCGGCGCACGGGCCGCCGATTCCGTCCGAAGGACCCGAGTCGCGGGGCCGGGGAGGGCGCCCTCGGCCGGCTTCCGGGGCCCGCGGGCGGCTCCGGACGCCAAGGGTTAACGAGAAACCAACGGCCAGCCCCATCCACTGTGGAATTTCGGACACACTGGGACCCAGAAGCGACGTTTCCCCCCACCCGAGGGCGATCCCGTGCTTGCTTGGGCAGGGGCCGTGGCTAAGGTGGTTTTCGCGACGGGGGCATCCCAGTCGTGGGTTGGCACCCCTCAACGGCGAGACCGGGAGAGGGCCAGTTCAGGGGAAAAGGGACGTGTTCAAGGCTTCACCGAAGCTCGCGAGGCACAAAAGCCCGGCCCCCCAGGGTCTCAAAACTTTGGAGGTCAATATGAAGCTCGTGAAGAGCCTTCTCCTCGGATCGGCCGCAGGTCTTGCCGCCGTCTCCGTGGCGCAGGCCGCGGATCTTCCCGCCCGGAAGGCTGCGCCTGTCGACTACGTTCGCGTCTGCAACACCTACGGCTCGGGTTTCTTCTTCATCCCCGGCACTGAAACCTGCCTTCGCGTCTCTGGCCGCGTCCGTGCCGAACTGCTCTACTCCGAGCCGGACATTCGCGCCGACGATGCGCTCGGCTTCCGTGCGCTCGGCCGCCTCCAGGCGGATGCTCGTACGGCTACTGCGTACGGCCTGCTCCGTTCGGTGGTGCGTCTCGAGGGGCAATTCCGCTCCGGTTCGGGCTTCGGCCGCGTCGGCAATGCTGAAAGCTCCGTTGGCGTCGCCCAAGCTTTCATCCAGTTCGGTGGCCTGACGGCTGGCCGCGTGACCTCGTTCTTCTCGAACGCGGACCTCCCGACCTCGCACTTCGGTACCCTGCGCTTCGACGACGCGCCTGAGACGAACCTGTTCGCCTATACGTTCTCGTTCGGCAACGGCTTCTCGGCCTCTATCGCGGTCGAAGACGCCTATGACCGCCGCCAAGAGGGTGGTGTTTTCGACTTCGGCACGTTCAATGCGGTCGAGATCGACTATGCTGGCCAGACGATGCCCGATCTCGTCGGTAACTTGAAGTACACCGGCACCTGGGGCAACGCTCAGCTCTCGGGCGCTGTGCATCAGCTGCGGGATATCGATGCTGATGTAGACACCGAGTATGGATTCGCCGTGATGGGCTCGGTTGGTATCAACCTGCCGTTCCTCGGCGCGGGCGACTCGGCCTGGCTTGCAGCTGCCTACTCCTCCGGAGCTGTCAGCTATTCCGGCTTCGGTTCGACACGCGGTCTGCTCCCGCTCGGTGGAATCAGCTCGGCGATCTCGGGGAGCTTTGGCTCCAGTGCGATCCCGGACGCTGTGATCTCTATCACGGGTGACATCCAAAAGACGGACGTGTGGAACGTGGCCGGCGGTGTCACTCACAACTGGACGCCCCAGCTGAGCTCAAGCCTCTTCGGGTCGTACGCCCGTGTTGAGTTCGGCAATTCCGCCAACAGCCCGCTCACGGGTGGCTACGTTGACTTCAGCGAGTGGCGTATCGGCACTAACACCATCTGGCGTCCAGTTTCTGGCCTCCAGCTCGGTGTTGAGGTGATCTACGCTGACGCTGACTTCCGCGGACGTGCCGCGAGCGTTGCCCGCGATGCTATTCGGGCGGCTGACATTGGCCGTGACGTCGGAGCCGTCGAGGGTCGTCTCCGCGTCCAGCGCGACTTCTAAGCGCTCTGGTGAGCTTACTAAGAGCCCCGGTGGAAACACCGGGGCTTTTGTTTTTGGATTTCTGATCTGACCGCGAATCGCGGTCTTCGCGAGCGTGACACTAGGAACAACCCTCCTTTCCGATCGATGACCCTGCGAGCCAGCGCGGGATTGGCTCGGTTTTCGGAGACAGAGATGCACACGTTAACGCGCTTGATCGCTGCCGGGACACTCATCACCGGCTCATTCGCGCCCGCGGTAGCGCAGCTAAATCCGGCTGTTGACTGCAGCCTATCTGCCCACGCTTTAACCCCAGGGTGCACAACAAACCGATCGAACGACTCGTCCAGCACGCAATCCGGGTCCACCGGCGACACCGGGAGTAGGGCAACAACCGGCTCGGGCGGGTCCTCTGGAGTCGGCTCGACGGGCTCCATCGGGGGCACGGGCGCTTCTGGAACGATTGGGAGCGGCGTTGCCGGCGGGACCAACGGCTCGGCAGCGGGCGCCGTGGGGGGATCGGGTGGAGTCGGCAGCAACACCGGTTCAGGTGGAGCTGGTGGATCGGGAGGCTCGACCGGACGATAAGGAGCTTGCTGCCTCGAGCTTTCGCTCGAGGCAGTCACTCCCTACGGCGAGCGATGCCGTGAGGTATGGAAAGAAGGCGTGCTTTCGCCTCAACTCCGCCCGAGGCCGAGTTGACGCCTTCGGCGCTCTCCGGGCCTGTGCTCCATGTGCAACACGCCCGAAATCACGTTCGTTATTGCCTAGACTTGGAGCGCTTTGCTCACGAAGTGGGCTCGCAAGCCATTGAGGAGATATCGCGGACAGCGTAACCATTCGCTAGATCAATTCTCGGCGTTCGCCTGACGCGCGCCGACGGAAAGCGGGGGCTTTAATGAAGATCATGCGCACATTGTTGCTGGGTTCGGCGGTAGGATTGATGGCCGTCAGCGCCCAAGCCGCGGATTTGCCGGCCCGTAAGGCGGCGCCGATCGAGTACGTGCGTGTGTGCTCAACTTACGGCGAGGGCTTCTTCTACGTTCCAGGCACCGACAGCTGCCTGCGGATTACTGGTCGCGTCCGTGCTGAGCTACTCTACAACGAACCCTTCGCACGGGCGAACGACTCCATCGGTTTCCGCGCCCGCGGCCGCATCCAACTCGATCACCGCACGAGCACGGCATATGGCCTCCTGCGTTCCGTGGTCCGCCTAGAGAGCACGGCTGACTCCGGAACGCCGTTCGGCTTTCAAGGAACGACATCCAACACGGGCAGTGTTGCGCAAGCCTTCATCCAATTCGGCGGGCTAACTGCGGGCCGGACAACCTCATTCTTCGATAACGGCGATCTGCCGACTGCCCATTTCGGAACCTTGCGCTTCTCTGATGCGCCGGACCTGAGCCTCTTCGCTTACACATTCAGCTTCGGGAATGGGTTCTCGAGCACGATCGCGATTGAGGACGGGTACTCGCGCCGGAATTCAACGGCTCCGATCGGAGTCTTCCCGGGTCCGGCCCTTGACCCCATCGAGCTGGTCTATGCTGGGCAAACCTTGCCAGACGTGGTCGGGAATGTGAAATACGCGGGAACGTGGGGCTCCGCCCAGCTCTCAGGTGCTTTGCACCAAATCAGGGACGCGGGAACCTTGACCCGCGAGTTCGCCGATACGGAATACGGTTTTGCGGCAACCGCTCAGGTCGGGGTGAACCTTCCGTTCCTCGGCGCGGGTGACGCAGCGTGGTTTGCTGCGACTTACGCGAACGGGGCGCCCGGCTACCTTGGCTTCGGCACGAACGCCGCGTTCGGTACCATCGACGCGATCGCTGTCACAGACGCTTATGTCGACCCAATCACGAACGATCTCGAAAAGAGCAAAGGCTGGTCGATCGCCGGAGGTCTCACTCACAACTGGACCCCTGCCTTCCGCTCCAGCCTGTTCGGCTCTTACGCACGCGTCGAGTATGATGGGAGCGCGACGGCCGTGGCTGCGGATGGTGCATCGGTCGGTTTCGTCGACTTCAGCGAATATCGCATTGGCGGTAATACGATTTGGACGCCTGTCTCTGGCCTCGACGTTGGCGTTGAGGTCATCTACGCCAAGATCGACCCGCGCGGTCGGGTCGCCGGTACCATCTCCGGCGCACCGGTTCTTGTGAACTCGGACAGCCTCATCGAAGGACGTCTTCGCGTTCAGCGCGATTTCTAAGGTGTCGAGTTGACGGTACGAGATGAAGGCCCGGCGGTACCGCCGGGCCTCTTTATTCAGCAAAGCAACTCAGCCACCGTCAGGGCCGCGACAGTTGGGGCGACACTGAGCGCAGCGACCGCTGCGAGAGTCAAAAGGAACGGTGACCGACGGGAACGTTCAAGCCGACCGGCCGGGCGACTCCGTAACTGAGCCATAGTTACTGCCCGCGGCGAGGCCGCTCTGGGGCGACGGCCGTGAAGACCGGACTTGCCTGACCGCGCTGCTCAGCCTGCTTCATCTGGTCGAACGCGAGTTTATTGGCCTGCTGCTCGGCCAGGAGGCGCTCCCAGCGCCCGTCGCGCTGCATGGCCAGGGCCTCGCTCAAAACGCGGTCGCGGTCTGAGCCACCGCCCGGTCCGCACCCGCACGACTGAGCAAGCGCAAGGTTGGGCAGAAGCAAGAACGGCAGAGCCAGAATAAGCCTCTTCGACATGTTCGTCTCCATCTCACCGGTTCAAGGCCGGCCTTGGTTCGCACAATCCCGTGCTGCGATCAGATATGGAGACGCTTAGGCCGAGGGGCAGTGCGGAAGCGCACTCACGGAAGCGTCGTACACTGGGCGGACCTGGATTTGGCGCAAAACTGAGCAGCCCGTAGCAAGATCGCTCTCGGATGCGTCGTAGCCCGCCTGAGCCTGCCGCGCTGGCCTAACTCTCGACACCTGATATCCGGTAGCCGGAGGGCTTCGAGGAGCGCGCTGAGTCGCATTGAGTGTGCTCCCGAGTGACCCCCGCGGCTCGGCCGCCAGCCCCCGCTCGCGCCCCCTCCCGCGACCCATTTGCCCCAGGAACCGCGACTCCGCCGGTACGTTGATCAGGGGACGGTGGCGGAAGATCGCCGTCCGTGCGGGAGACCACCAAGATGTCGGCAACTTTGGATTTCGAGACGATCGCGTCGAATCAGCATCTGCCCCTCGAACTCATGCGGCTGGCCTCCAGCCATGACCGGGGGGAGGAGGAGCATGTGGCGTCGATGGTGAGCGGGATGGTGGCGGCGCGCCAGTCGGACGGGGTGATCTGCCCCCTCATGCTGCGGCGCAACCTCCTCGTTCCGGCCCATCAGGGCGCGATGACCCGCAGCGCCTGGCGCGTCGACTAGAGGCCATGGGCCAAGGAACAGGATCGGGTGTCATGATGGTCAGGTCTGCGTTGCCCTCGAGCGAGATGCCCGTCGCGATCCTGTTCCCCCCGACGATGCTGCCCGTGATCGACATCTTCCGGGCGCTCGGAGACTTCGAGGAGCATTACGAGATCGGCGCTCTCGACCTCCTCGAGAGCCGCCTGTCGAGCCTCATGGGCCGGGACCTCGCCAAGGGCATCGTCTCCGACGCGCTTCTGCTGGCCTTCGGCCTGCGGCGGGAGCGGCGGGAGCCGCTGGACTACCGGCCCGTGCAGTCGCGCCGGGGCACGGCGGACGAGTATCGCCTCATGGCGCTCATGGCCGCCACCTACTGGCACGACTTTCACCTCGCGGCGGCGGCCGCGGCGGCCCTCGACGTGCGCCACCCGCAGCCCCTCATCTCCCTCGCCTTCGACATCGCCCGCCGACTCGAAGCGGCGGGACTGAGGCTCGAAGCGCCGGATCCCCGCCTCTTCACCTCGCCCGACGAGCGCAACGCTGTGGAGGTCGAGGACGAGCGCCGCCCCGACCGGCGCATCCACCGCGACGCCTGAGCGGCGCTCTCACCTCGCACCGCTTTCATTGGGCTGTAGCTCGCCGCTGCGATGCGCAACGCCAGCGGCTGCAGTGCAACCTCGCGCATCAACTCGTCTCCACGGCATGGCAGGGACGAGGATGAGAGCCGGTGCCGGGCACCACGAAGGTCGGCAACGAAAAAGGGGCCGCCCTGAGGACAGCCCCTTGCAGAAGCCTGCTCGCCGCGAGCTTACTCCTGATTGTTGCGGGTTCCGCCGGACGCCTGCCCGCCTTTGCGACCGGCTTCCGAGGCCAGTTCGCGATCCTGAGAGAACGAGCGCTTCTCGGCCGGCACGCTCTTGCCGCCCTTCGATGCAATCTCACGCTGCCGCTCGCTGTCCATGGATGCGAAGCCGCGTTTCGAGGTGGAACCTGTCGCCATCTAATGCCTCCTTGGCGTTAACCTTCAGCCTGAACAACCTCCCTCAAATTTGATAGTTCCGCGGGATTCCTGCTGATTTCGGAAGAACGTAAGTAGAAGCGAAGCTTATGCAAAAGTTAAGCTTCAATTCCTCAGTCATCGTTTCGCCAAACCTTTGTACCCCGCGCCCCGGGACAGGTGAGGGCCAGTGGACCGCGCGGCGCACCAGCAATGTTCATGCGGCATCGCTGAGTGGGCCCGTTGACCTCGGCCCGCCCTGCTCAACTTAGAAAGGTGGGGGGCGCGCCACGAGGACACGGGCCGCCATGGAAGGCTTCACTCACCTGATCAATTGGACCCTCAAACGCGGGTCGCATCGATTTCCCGGCCCCGATGGGGGCACGTGCATCAACGAGGCCGCGCTCGTCGCGGGCGGCCATGCCTACAAGCCCATCACCTGCGCGGAGGACATGCCGGAGGGCTTCTCGCGGCCGATCTGCCGCCTCGCCATGCGGCTCAACGACGAGGCGGGCGACCGCGAGCGCCAGCGGCTCCTGCCGTTCGTGACGCGGCTCGAATGCGCCGACGCGTTGCCCGTCGAGGTGGAGCGGGCGAAATACATCGTCTCGCATTCGCGAGCCTTCATGACCTTCGACGAAGGGCTGCGCGTGCTCGAAGGCGCGCTCGCCATCGGCCGCCAAGCGGAGGCCTGCACGGGGGACGAGGCCCGCACGCGGTTCGACGCCATGCGCGCCCAGGAGCCGCCGCCCGAGCCGGCCCCGGCGCCGCGGCGCGGCCTCATGGGCAAGCTCAAGAGCGTGCTCGGCCTCAAGCCCGAATTCGTCCACTGATCCCTGAGCGAAAAGAAAGGCCCGCCCGCAGCATCCTGCGGGCGGGCCCACCGTCCTGGACCGTCGACCGTGGGTCAGAAGCTGTCGGCCGTGGCGCTCGCGCTGCCGGCGGCCCGGCTGCTGCGCGCGAGGTGATCCTCGGCGCGGTGCCGCTCCGCCGCGCTCATCGGCATCGACGGCCGCCCGTAAGGGGCGCGCCTGCCATAGGCCGGCAGGGAGCGCCCGCCCGACCGGTCGCGGTGGATCCACCAGGCGAGCGCGTATCCGGCCGCGCCGGCGATCATGAGGGCCGCGAGGGGGTAGGTCTCGACGGGTCGTGCGAGGGCCTGCGCCCCGCGCTGCGCCTCGGGCCAGAGCCGCCGCTGGGCCTCGCGGGCATAGTGCTGGCCGAGGCTCGAGGCGCGCTCGGTCCAGCCGGCCTCCGGATCCTGCTCCACGGCCCGTGAGCCCGTCGCGGCCTGGGCCGCGACGCTGGCGGAGCCGGCGGTCGTCCAGGCCGGCGGATCGCTCGCCGGAAAGCTCTCATCCACGGTCTCGTCCACGAGCCGCTGCTGCATCTTGCGCAAGTCGCTGTCGGCGCGCGCCGGGCGCGTCTCGTCCGCTTTCATGTCGGGCATGGCAGCCTCCATTGTCGTCTCAAGGGCCAATGGCAGCGGCCTGTTCGGGTTCCCTCAAGGCACCTTTGCGCACCCGTTCAAGCGGAACCGTGGCGTTCCGGCGCGCGTTCCAGGACGTGAGGATGAAGTTGGGAGAAGCGCAATGAAAGCAATGGCAGTGACCCTGACCGCCCTGTTCGTCAGCACGGCGGCCTTCGCTCAGGATACGACCACCACCGTCAAGAAGGAGGAGGGCATCCTGGGCAGCAAGACCACCGTGGAAACCCAGAAGACGGAGCCCTCCACCTCGACCTCCACCGAGGTGAGGACGACGGGTTCGGTCGGCTGCTCCACCGAGACGAAGCAGAAGACCGACGCCTTCGGCGACACCACGACGACGAAGAAGACGGAGTGCTAGTCACCCGTTCTTGAAGGCGGACCTGCAGCGCCCACCGGCCGAGAGCACGGTGGGCGTTTCAGCGCTTGCGTCTCGGGCGCGCCGTGAACGAGATCACGGGCTCGGCGGCCTTCGCCCTCGGAGCTGCCGCGGTGACCTCCCGCCGCGTGCGCTCGTTCACGAGCTTCGACGTGCTGAGGGTCTCGAAATCGTCCATGCGGTGGGACGTGAAGCGGCCGTTGCCGTTGAACACCCGCGGCCCGTCCGGGAAGACCACGATGTCGCCCCGCTGCAGGGTGGAATCGCGCATTAAGGCGTCGACGAGCTCCTCGTCGGGCGCGACCCGGGCGGGCTTCGCTTCCACCGGCCCCGCGGGCGTTCCCGCGACCGGCGCCTCGGGCTTCGGCTTCGGGGCGGGTCGGCGCCGACGCACCGGCTCACGGGAGGGTTGAAAGAACGGCTGCAGGAGCGGCGGCACCCCGTAGGCCGCCGAGCGCTGCGGCGCCCGGGGCGCGCCGAAGAGGGAGTGAAACACGGATTGCGCGGCTGCGGGAGAGCCGAGCGCGAGAAGCGCGGCGCAGCCGAGAAACGGTGGGAGAAGCCTGCCTGCTGGGTGGATCATCGCGCCGCTCCGTCTCAATCCGCCAAGCCTCGACGGCAACGCTCGCCAACGGTCACGGTTCCGGGCCAACAGCGCGGTCTTTCCCGCCGTGAAACCCGGCCTCTCAGGGCGCGTTGAGGTCGAGATCAATCATGAAGGCTGAGCCCTCGGCAAGGAGGCCCGATGACGAACAAGGACATGGTGCCGCGCCCGGGACCGGGGCCCGCGCCCCGCGACCGCTCCGCCCCGAAGGACGGCAAGCGCCGCGACGATCCGAGCCGCGGGGGCCCGGGCCTCACGGGCGACCTCGTCGACCCGCCGGATTCGCCCGGCGTGAAGCCCTCGCAGGACCGGCGCTGACGCAGGCCCTGCGGCGCGCCACCGATGCGTTAGGCGTGGGCCGATAAGCACGCCGCTTCAGCGCTCCACAGCTGGGTGGATCGGCGCTAGCCTTCGAGGTGCAGCTGAAGCTGCGCCGAGCCAACGCCCAACCGCGTCTGTGACGGGCTTCTCCACCAACCGATGGACCATGAGCGCTGCTGCGATCGAGGCGAGCAGAACGACGCCGATATAGCCCCAAACCCCAAACAATTCGGCAACACCCAGTGTCGTCACGAGCGCTCGCCCCCCACGGACGGCGAAGGGGTGGAGAAGGTAGAGGGCATAACTTGCGTCGCCGAGCGCCGTCGCCCGATGGACACTCCTCGTCCTGACGGACGTCCCCTCACCGAGGGCTGCAGCGGCGATAAGACAAGCGGCCGGTAGCCCCCAGGCGAGAAACCGTGGCACGCCGAGGGCTGTGAGATCACAGGCGAGGATCAGCAGGCCACACACAGCCACGCCGGCCCGGACCATCCGCCCAAGCCTCACCCCCTCCGCGCGCATGTGCCCGAGGAGAAGCCCGAACGCGAATTCCAAGATGATGCCGTCCGTCCAGAACGCGACGGGTTGCGGCAGATCCGCAACCGCGCCGAGGGTCGCGAGCGCGGCGAGGAGCCCTGCGAGCAGCGTCAGGGCCTTTCGCCTCGGCTGCATGATCACGAGCGCAAACAGACCGTAGAAGAACATCTCGTAGTTGAGCGTCCAGCCGAGCGAGTAGAGCGGCTGAACGAGGCCGTCAGGACGTTCGAACGGCACGAAGAGAAAGGAGGCGGCCACCGGCCAAGGCTCGAGGATGGCACTGTTGAGGAGGCTCGGCGCAGCAAGAGCCAACATGAGGTAGAGGGCGCTCACAGCCCAGTAGAGCGGCACGATGCGAGCGATCCTCCGCGCGAGAAAAGTCGCGACAGAGTCCCGGCGCCCGAAGAGGTCGCGGGAGGCATGCACCATGATGAAGCCGGAGATCACGAAGAACAGATCGACGCCGGCTGACCATGGCAGCCACGTCAAAGGCTCAAAGGCGAGGCCGGTCGCCTTCGCGAGCAGAACGCCGTCGTACTGCGCATGATGGAGGGCCACGGCGAGGGCTGCCACGGCTCTCAAGACCTGGATGAGCGGAAGTTTCGTCACGGTTCACCTGGGCGCGAGGCTCCGCTCATATCGAAGCCCGCCCGATCCGGCTAGCTCGCCCTCACGCACGCGCCCCTGCCGGCGCTGACGGTGCCGCTCACGGCATGAGCTGGCCGCCGTTCACCTCGAGCATCTGACCCGTCACGTAGCCGCTCATTGCCTCAGAGGCGAGATAGAGGAAGGCGCCGGCGCATTCCTCGGCGGTGCCGAGCCGGTTCATGGGGATCGTCGCCTGCATGGCGGCGAGCTGCTCCGGGGTCGAGTAGCGCTCGTGGAAGGGCGTCATGATCACGCCCGGCGAGACGGCGTTCACCCGGATGCGGTCCTTCACGAGCTCCTTCGCCCAGCCCCGCGTGGCGGTGGCGACGAAGCCCTTCGTGGCGGCGTAGAGCACCGAGCCCGGCCCGCCGCCGTGGCGGGCGGCGATCGAGCTCAGGTTGACGATGGAGCCGCCGCCGCCCTGCGCGCGCATCTGCACCGCGCCCTCGCGCATGAAGCGCACCACGGAGCGGACGTTGAGGTCGAGCAGCGCATCGAGATAGGCGTCGGTGTAATCCTCCACTGGCGTTCTCTGGATGAGGGCGCCCGCATTGTTGATCAGGACGTCGAGCCGTCCGAAGCGCTCCGCGGTCAGCCGGACGAGGCGGGCCGGGGCCTCGGGCTCCGTCACGTCGTCCCGCGCGAGGAGCGCTTTGCCGCCGAGCCGCTCCACATCCGCCGCCACGGCTTCGGCCTCCGCCTCGCTCGACCGGTAGTTGATCACCACCCGCGCGCCGTTGCGGCCGAAGGCGCGGGCGGCGGCCGCGCCGATGCCGGTGCTCGCCCCCGTGATGAGGACGGCCTTGCCGGCAAGGTCGGGAATCTGGGCGATGGCGTGGGCAGCTTGATCGGTCATGGCCTTCATCCTTCGGTTTCGGTGGGGTCGGGCCACTCGGCCACGGTCCGGCGGGCGCCCGCATCCATCAGCCGGCGCAGGGCTGCCGTGACGGGCCGGGCGAGGCGCGGATCGCCGGCAAGGTCGCCGAACACCTCGCGAACGCCGAGAAGCGCGCGGGCGAGGGCATCGGGATCGGGCCCGGCGGCATCGGCGAGGGCTCTTAAAGAATCCCGCAGGGGGTCGCGCACGTCGATCGCCCGCCCGCGTTCGTCGATGCCCGTCACGTAGCGCATCCAGGCCGCGACCCCGAGGGCGAGGCGCGGGAAGGGGGCTCCGGCCTCGAGGCGGCTGCGGATCGTCCCAAGCAGGCGCTGCGGCAGCTTCTGCGAGCCGTCCATGGCGATCTGCCAGGTGCGGTGACGCAGGGCAGGATTCGCGAAGCGCGCGAGGAGCGAGCGCTTGTAGCCGGCAAGATCCGCGCCCGAGGGGACGCTAAGCGTCGGCGTCACCTCCTCGTCCATGAGGCCCTGAACGAGCCGGCGGAATGCCGGGTCGGCCATCACGTCCGAGACCGTCTCGTAGCCCGCAAGGTAGCCGAGATAGGCGAGGGTCGAATGGCTGCCGTTGAGGAGCCGCAGCTTCATGAGCTCGTAGGGCGCGACGTCCGCCACGAGCTCGGCGCCGGATTCCTCGAGCCGCGGCCGGCCGGCGCCGAAGCGGTCCTCGATCACCCATTGGGTGAAGGGCTCCGTCGTCACGGGCCAGGCGTCCGCCACGCCGAGGCTCGCCGCGATCGCCGCGCGGTCCGCATCGGTCGTTGCCGGGACGATGCGGTCGACCATGGTGGAGGGGAACGCCACCTCGCCCGCCACGAAGCGCCCGAGATCGCGGTCGACGAGGCTGGCGTAGGCTCCGACCACGCGGGCCACGGTCCGCCCGTTCGCCGGGAGATTGTCGCAGCACAGGACCGTGAAGGCCTTAAGGCCCGCCTCCCGGCGCCGGCGCAGCGCCTCGACGAGGAAGCCCGGCGCGGTACGGGGCGCGCGGGGGCGGGCGAGGTCGGCGCGAATGTCGGGGTGGTCCTCCCGCAGGGTGCCGGTCGCCGGATCGTGGCAATAGCCCTTCTCGGTAACCGTGAGGCTGACGATCCTCACATCGGGATGGGCCATGGCGGCGAGAAGCGCTTCGGGGTCCTGCGGCGCGACGAGGAGCCGGCGCAACGCACCGATCACCCGCAGCCGCTCGCCTTCTCCTGAGCGCACCGCAAGCGTGTAGAGCCCGTCCTGGGGGGTCAAGGCGTCGGTGGTGTCTGGGGCGCGAAGGCTCGCCCCGCAGACCGCCCAATCGGGCTCGCCCGCGGCGAGGCGCTCGTCGAAATACGCCGCCTGATGGGCGCGGTGAAAGGCGCCGACGCCGAGATGGACGACGCCGATGCGGGTGGCGGCCCGGTCATAGGCGGGGCGCTCCACCGCGGGCGGGAGGCCGGCCAGGGTTGCGTTCGAGAGCCGCTTCAACGGGCGGCCTCCGGGCGGGAGCGGCCGACGATCTGCGTCGGGTTGACGAAGCGCAGGGCGATGATCAGCCAGACGAGAGTCGTCACCATGTAGATCACCGCCATGGCGTCGATGGACTGCGTCGCCCGCACGCCGGCGGCGAAGACGGCGTAGTAGAGCGCCACCACGAGGGTCTGGCTCGTGGGACCGGCGGTGAGGAAGGTCAGCTCGAACATGGCGATGGTGCGCACGAGGACGAGGAGGAGCGCCGCCAGCATGCCGGGGATGAGGAGCGGCAGGAGCACGTGGAGGAAGAGCCGCCACGTATTGGCGCCGAACACCCGGGCGGCCGCCTCGATGCGCGGATCGATCTGCTCGATGAAGGGGATCATCACCAGGATGACGAACGGCACCGTCGGCACGAGGTTGGCGAGAACGACGCCCGACATGGAGCCCGCCAGGCCCGTCCGGTAGAGCACCGTGGCGAGCGGAATGCCGAAGGTGATCGGCGGCACGAGGAGCGGCAGGAGGAAGAGGAGGAGAACGAGGCGCTTCCCCGGAAAGTTGCGGCGCGCGAGGGCGTAGGCCGCCGGCACCCCGAGGAGGCCGGAGAGCGCCACGACGAGGAACACCACCTGGAAGGTGACGGACAGAACGTCGATGAGCTGGAACTCGTCCCAGGCCGAACTGTACCACCGGGTGGTCCAGCCGACGGGCAGCCATGTTCCGAGCCAGCGGGTGGCAAAGGAACTCGTCACCACCGTCGCGATCATGGCGAGGAGGTTGAGGACGAAGAACCCGACGAGGGTCCAGACGGCGGCGGCCCAGAGCTTCGCGCTCGGCGTGGTGTCCCGGATCATCGCCCTCAGCCTTTGCCGCCCGCGGTGGACCCGCGGTAGAAGAGCCCCCGCGAGGCGAGCACCGCCGCTACGATGGCGAGTTGCACCACGCCCATGATCATCGCGACCGCGGAGGCCATGGAGTAGTCGTACTCCTCGAAGGCCGCCTGATAGGCGGCGATCGAGATCACGCGGGTCGGGCCCGACGGCGCGCCGAGGAGCACCGCGGAGGGGAACACCGAGAAGGCCTGGACGAAGGACAGGCAGAAGGTGATGGCAAGGCCCGGCAGGATCAGCGGCCACAGGATGTGGCGGAAGCGCTCCCAGGGGCCGGCTCCCAGGGTCGCGGCGGCCTTCTCCAGCGCCGGATCGACGCCCGTGAGGTAGGACAACGTCAGGAGGAAGGTGAAGGGAAAGCCCGTGATGAGGAGCGAGAGGAAGACGCCCCAGTAATTGTGGATGAGCTTCACGGGGCCCGAGGTGAGGCCGAGGGTCAGGAGCGTGCGGTTGAACCAGCCCTGAGGCCCGAGATAGTTCAAGAGCCCCTCCGCCACGAGAACGGTGCCGAGGGTGATCGGCACGACGAGGATCGTGGTGAGAAGCCGCTGGCGGCGCATGAGGCGCACGCGAAAGGCCACCGGCACCGCAAGGGCGAGGTTGAGCAGGGTCACCGGGAGCGCGAGCCACAGGGTCGTGGCGATGGTCCCGTAGAGAAAGGAATCGGAAAAGAAGCGGCTGTAATTCGCTGTCGCCGCGCCGCCGGCCTTGGGCTGGAAGGACAGCCAGAGCCCGTAGAAGAACGGGTAGATGAAGAGCGCGAGAAGGAAGATCACCGCCGGCAGGACGAGGAGCGTCAGGCTGTCGAGGCCGCGGGCCGCGAGGCGCTGCTGCAGGGGAGGGGCGTCGGTCCCCCCGAGCGGAGCGGCGGGGGCGACGGCGAGGGCCGGCGGGTCCATGCGGTTCACGGGGCGCGCTCCGCGAAGACCACCACCTGGTTCGGGTCGGCGCCGAGGCGCACGCTTTCGCCTGCAACGAGGCGCCGGCTCGAGCGGAAGGTGAGGTCGCCCCCTTGCGGCGTGCGGGCAAAGCCGATGAACTCGCGGCCCCGGAACTCGGCCGCACCGACGGTGGCGGTGAGGCCGGGCTCGCCCTCCGCGACGGTTTCGAGATCGTCGGGGCGGATCGCCATCACGGCCGCGGCGCCGACATCGAGCCGCTCCCGCAGGCGCCCGCGCAGGCGAACGCCGCCCGCCTCGATCTCCGCCATCTCGCCCTCGACCGCGGCGATGCGACCCGTGAGCCGGTTGCGGAAGCCCATGAACTCGGCAACGTCGAGGTGGGTCGGGCGCGCGAAGAGCTCCTCGGGCGTGCCGACCTGCCGGATCTCGCCGTCGCGCAGCACGACGATACGGTCGGCGAGCGACAGGGCCTCCTCCTGATCGTGCGTCACGTAGATCGTGGTGGCGCCGAGGGTGTTGTGGATGCGCCGGATCTCGGCGCGCATCTCGAGCCTGAGCTTCGCATCGAGGTTCGACAGGGGCTCGTCCATGAGGACGAGGGGCGGCTCGACCACGATGGCGCGGGCGATCGCCACGCGCTGCTGCTGACCGCCCGAGAGCTGCCCCGGGAGCTTGGCTTCCTGACCTTTCAGCCGCACGAGGCCGACCGCCTCCTCGACCCGGCGCTGCGCCTCGGTTCTGGCGACGCCCCGCATCTTGAGCCCGAAGCCGATGTTCTTGGCGACGCTCATATGCGGGAAGAGCGCATAATTCTGGAACACCATCCCGAAGCCGCGCTCTTCCGGGCGCAGGCGGTCGATGCGCCGCTCGTCCAGCCAGATGCCGCCGCCGGTGGCCGGCAGGAGGCCGGCGATGAGGTTGAGGGTCGTCGATTTTCCGCAGCCCGACGGCCCGAGAAGGGCGATGAACTCGCCCTTGCGGATCGTGAGGGACACGTCCTTGACGGCGTTGAGCGTGCCGAACTCGCGGGTCAGCCGCTCGAGCCTGAGCTCGCGGAAATTGGCGGCGTGGATGGCCATGGATGACTCCGGACGGAAGGGGTGTCATCCCTGGCGAGCGGAAGGCGAGGGAAGGGGATCCAGGGCAGCACCTCGCTGAACATGGATCCTCTTCCCGGCACTTCGCGCCGCCGGGGATGACGAGGAGGATCAGCCCTTGCGCTTGGCGCCGCCGACTTCCTCGTCCCAGCGCCGGAAGGCCTGGACCATCGGCTCGGGATCGAGCGGCGTCTCGAGGGGCGCGGAGGCGATGAGCTGCTCGTATTCGGGCCTCCCGAACTCCTTGATGGCGCGCTGGCTCTCCTCCGGCGCCATGTCGAGGGTGACGCCCTTCACGGCGGGGCCGGGATAGAAGTAGCCCTCGTCGTAGGTGTAGGCCTGCTGCTCCTTCGTGAGGAGGTGGTTCATGAGATCGAGGAGAACCGCAACCTTCTCCGCCGGCACGCCTTTCGGAATGCACATGTAGTGGGCGTCCGTCACCCAGTGAAAGCCCTTAAGGGAGGCGATCTTCGCCTCCTTCGGCACGGTGCCGAGCACCCGCGGGTTGATGTCCCAGCCGGTGGTGGAGACGATCATGTCCCGCGTGCCCTCGCCGAGCTCCTTCATGGTGACGCCCGTGCCGGTCGGGTAGTACTCGATGTTCTCGCCGAGCGCCTTCAAGTAAGCCCAGGTCTTGTCCCAGCCCTTCATCGGGTCCTTCGGGTTCGTGTCGCCGAGGATGTAGGGCAGGCCCATGATGAAGGTGCGCCCCGGGCCGGAATTGGCCGGACGGGCATAGAGAAACTTGTTCTTGTTCTCGCGGGTCCAGGCGAGGAGCTCCTCCGCCGTTGTCGGCACCTTCTTCACCTTGTCGGGCATGTATTCGAGGAGCGGGCCCGACGGGTAATAGGTGACGACGACGCCCTGGTTCTGGGCGAGGGCCTGCATCTTCGCGGCGCCCTCAAGGTAGATGTCGGCGAGCTTCGGCAGGGAGGCCGCGTGCTCCTGCGCCACCGGGATCCAGAGCTTCTGGTCGATGCCAGCGGACAGAGCATCGGTGCCCGTCAGGACGAGATCGATGTCGACCCGGTTCGCGTCCTGCTGGGCCTTGATCTTCGCCGGAAGCTCGGGGGCCGGGGCCTTGGTGAAGACGATGCGCGAGACGACGTTGGGCTTGGCCTTGCGGTAGTTCTCGATGGCCTTCTGCGTCAGCGCAAGGTTGCCGGCGACGTCCACGACGGAGAGCGTGACCGGGGAGGTCGGCAGGGCGAGCTTGACTTGCGCCTGCGCCCCGAACGCGGCGAGGCTCGCGGCGCCCGCGGCGCCGCCGACGAAGGTTCTGCGGGTGATGGTGTGATCGGTCATCGTTCCCTCCCGGGATGTGGGGTTCACAGTTTGTAGGCCTTCTTGGCGAGGCCGTAGGCGAGGTCGTGGGCGACCTCATGCGCCTCATCCTCGTTGAGCCGGTGGGTCACCACAAGCTCCGCGAGGTAGGCGCAATCGACCCGGCGGGCGACGTCGTGCCTGGCCGGAATGGACGGGAAGGCGCGGGTGTCGTCGTTGAACCCGACCGTGTTGGCAAAGCCCGCGGTCTCCGTCGTGAGCTCGCGGAAGCGCCGCATGCCCTCCGGCGCGTCGTAGAACCACCAGGCGGGCCCGAGCCTGAGGCACGGGTAGTGGCCGGCGAGCGGCGCGAGCTCCCGCGAATAGGCGGTCTCGTCGAGAGTGAAGAGGATCACCGTCAGGTCCCGCTCGTTGCCGAACCGGTCGAGAAGGGGCTTCAACGCCCCGACGTAATCCGTGGCCGTGGGGATATCCGCACCCTTGTCGCGGCCGAATGCCTCGAAGAGAGCCGCGTTGTGGTTGCGGAAGGAGCCGGGGTGGATCTGGAGGACGAGACCGTCGTCGAGGCTCATGCGCGCCATTTCGGTGAGCATCTGCGCCCGGAAGAGCTCGGCATCCTCCGGCGAGGCCGGCCCGCCGGAGACCCGTCGGAATAGCGCCTCCGCCTCGTGATCGGAAAGGTCGGCCGTGCGCGCGGTCGGGTGGCCGTGATCGGAGGAGGTGGCGCCGAAGCTCTTGAAGAAAGCGCGGCGGGCGCGATGGGCGGCAAGGTACCCGCGCCAGGAGAACGTGTCCTCGCCCGTGATCTCGGCGAAGGTTCCGAGGTTGTCGCGAAAGCCCTCGAAGGCGGGATCCACCACGGGGTCGGGGCGGTAGGCCGTGACGACGCGGCCCGGCCAGCCGGATTCGCGGATCATGCGGTGCCAACGCAGGTCGTCGAGGGGGCTCTCCGTCGTCGCGATCACCTCGATGTTGAAGCGCTCGAAGAGGGCACGCGGCCGGTATTCGGGCCGCGCGAGCGCCTCCGCGACGGTGTCGTAGTAGTGGTCCGCCGTCTCCGGCCCGAGCCGCCGCTCGAAGCCGAAGAGGGTCGCGAAGGCATGGTCGAGCCAGAGCCGCGTCGGGGTGCCGCGAAAGAGGTGGTAGTGCTCGGCGAAACGCCGCCAGATCGCCCGCCCGTCCGCCTCGACCGGCGCTCCGTCGCGGCGTGGCACGCCGAGGTCTTCGAGCCGCACGCCTTGGGAGTAGAGCATCCGGAAGACGTAATGGTCCGGCACCACGAAGAGCTGCGCGGGATCGGTAAAGGGCCGGTTTTCGGCATACCAGCGCGGGTCCGTGTGGCCGTGCGGGGAGACGATGGGCCGATCGCGCACAGCCTCGTAGAGGCGCCGCGCAACGGTGCGGGTGGCAGGATCCGCGGGGAAGAGCCGATCCTCGTGGATCAGCGGATTCGAGGTCCGTGTCAGGTCCACCCGTTCCTCCGGAGCACCGAGCTTTGGCAGACTAGTATGGAGGTTGAGGCGCTGCAAGCACCGAAGTGCGGGCAGAGCGGTTCACGCCGCAGCTGTCTGGGGACGAGGGTCAAAGCGGAAGATCGAGGAGCCTGGAGGTTGCCTGCATGACGCCGCGCAGCTCCGCGAGGCCGCGCAGGCGCCCGATCATCGGGTAGCCCGGATGGGTGGGGCGGCCCACGTCATCGAGAAGCTCGTGCCCGTGATCGGGCCGCATCGGAATGCGCCAGCGCTCGTCCCCCGCCGCCCTTCGGCGCCCCTGCTCCTCGAGCAGGATCTTCACGACGGCGACCATATCGGTATCGCCGCCGAGATGATCGGCCTCCATGAAGGAGCCGTCGGGCTCCTTGGCGACGTTGCGCAAATGGGCAAAGTAGATCCGCCGGGCGAAGCGGCGGGCGATGGCCGGCGGATCGTTGGCCGGTCCCGCCCCGAGCGAGCCGGTGCAGAAGGTAAGCCCGTTCGCGGGGCTGTCGACAGCATCGAGGATCGCGGCGATGTCGCTTTCGCTCGACACGATGCGGGGGAGGCCCATCAGCGGCCTTGGCGGGTCGTCGGGGTGAATGGCCATGCGGATCCCGGCCTCCTCGGCGGTCGGGATCACCTCTTCCAGGAACCGGGTCAGGTTCGCCCGAAGACGCTCAGGCGAGATCTCCCGGTAGCGCTCCAGCATGCGGCGCAGGCCCGGGATGTCGTAGCGGTCGAAAGCGCCGGGAAGACCCGCCATGATGTTGGACAGAAGCTGCTTCCTTTCGCTCTCGCCGGCGGCTCTGTACCAGGTGAGAGCCCGTGCCATGACCTCGGGAGTGTGATCGGCCTCCGCGCCGGGCCGCTCCAGCATGTAGCAATCGAAGGCCGCGAACTCGTGCGCGTTGAACCGCAACGCGCGCCCGCCGCCGGGAAGAGGGTGAGCGAGCTCCGTCCGGGTCCAATCGAGCACGGGCATGAAGTTGTAGCAGATCGTGCGGATGCCACAGGCGGCGAGGTTGCGAAGCGATTGCCTATAGGCGTCGAACAGGCGCGAGAGATCGCCGTCTCCGAGCTTGATCGACTCGTGAACCGGCAGGCTCTCGACTACGCTCCAGCGAAGGCCGAGGCTCCCATCGGCTTCGATAAGCGATTGCCGCGCGCGGATCTCCTCGATGCCCCAAACGACTCCATACGGGATCTCGTGCAAGGCCGTGACGATGCCGGTTGCGCCGGCTTGGCGAACCTGTTCCAGCCGGATCGCGTCGCCTGGACCGAACCATCGCCAGGTCTGCTCCATCGTGCGCTCCACCCTTTATCGGCGACCCGCGGGTCACCTCACTCATCGAGGCGCCGGGCCTCGGCGCCTTCGGGGAAGCGACAGCCTGACCGCTCTTGCTTCCATACAAGTATTCTGCGTACGATGAGCCGCTCGACGCAAGAGCTAAAAGACATCGGAGGAACGCCAATGCCTCTTTCATCAGCGATCACCCGCCGGCGCCTCGTCCAGATCGGGCTCGCCGGAATGGCTGCGCCGGCTCTCATCGGGCGCGCAGCGGCGCAGACGAAGTTCACCTGCCGCATCGCCCACACCGAGGCGATCGGCGCTCCCATCACGGTCGCCTTCGAGAAATGGGCCGGCATCCTGCGCGAGCGCAGCGGCGGTCAGATCGATGCGCAGCATTTTCCGGCCGCCCAGCTCGGCGGCCTCGCACAGGCCCTGGAGGGAAGCCGCATGGGCACCATCCAGGTGACGACGGCGGGACCCGACAGTGAGGAAGCGGTGGCGCCCGAGATCGCCGTTCTCGGCGGGGCACCGGGCTTCATCTACCGCGACGAGGCGCATGTCGACCGGGTTCTCCAAGGGCCCCTCGGCCAGCAGGCATCGGAGATCGCGCGCAAGAAGACGGGCGTCGAGTTCGTGGCCTATGCCGAGACGGGCTTTCGTCACGTGCTCTCGAAGCGTCCGGTCGCATCGGTCGAGGATCTCAAGGGCCTGAAGATCCGCGTTCCCGAACTGCGCATCTGGGTCGACTTCTGGCGCCGGCTCGGTGCCAACCCGACGCCGCTGCCCTATTCGGAGCAGTACTCGGCCCTCTCGACGGGCGTGATCGACGGTCTCGACTCCGACTTCTTCTCGATCGTCGGCTTCAAGTGGCACGAGCAGGCGAAGAACGTGACGCTGACCTCCCATTGGTTCCTGCCGAAGGCGGTGCGCGTCAACGCCCGGTGGCTCGACAGCCTTCCCGCAGACCTCAGGGACATGGTGCGCAGTTCCGCCCGCGAGGTCTTCGCCGAACAGCGGACGGCCAATCGCGCCAAGACCGACGAGGCGCTCGCCGAGTTGAAGAAGGCCGGCGTGACGGTCCGCGAGATCTCGGCGGACGAGCGGCAGAAATGGGCGAACCTGACCGCACCGCTGTTCGACGAGTTCGGCGCCAAGAGCCCTGAGACGAAGGCCATGATCGCCAAGATCCGCGATCTGGCCTCCGCCTAGCGGACCGAAGCCGCTGCAATGCTTGGGAGTCGCCGAACCTGCCGTTCGAGCAGGTTCGGCGCGCTCCTGCCGAACGAGACTGGGAAAGCCATGAGCGCAGTCGCTGACCACCGTACGGACATCGCCGCACTGCCGAGCGGCTCGCGCCTGGCCGACCTCATTGCGCAGCGGGCGGATCGCTTTCTGCAAGCTTTGTGCACGGCATTGATGGTCGGATCGGCCGCGGTGGCGGCGTATCAGGTCTTCTGCCGCTATGTTCTCGACGCCGCGCTGCCCTGGCCGGAGGAGGTCGCGATTTGGCTCTTCAGCTGGTCGGTGTTCCTCGGCATGGCGGTGGCGGTCGGACGGCGCAGTCACATTGCCATCGATCTGCTGCGGCCTCTCTTGCCGGAGCGCCTGCGAGGAGCGCACCGTCTGTTCGTCGACAGCATGGTGGCTGCCGCGAGCATCATGCTGGTGATCCATGGCGTCGACTTCGCGAGCCGCGCCATCCAGGTGTCGCCCGCCATGCAATGGCCGCTCAGCATCCTGTTCGCGGCCGTGCCCATCGGGGGGCTGCTCAATCTCCTCTACCTTTACCGGGCCGAGGCGGGCGGCAGCGTCGGCCGCTGGCTTCTCGCGGTGGCCGGGGGCGGTGCCGGGTACCTCTTCATCCGCTACGGCCTCTCGGCCCTTCTCGGCGAGGGTGGAAGCGCGTCGGCGCTGATGGCCGTTGCCTTCACGCTCATCCTGCTGGAGGTGCCGGTCGCGTTCGCGCTCGCCATCGGCGCCTTCGCGGCCTTCGCGCCGCTCGGCGACCTCATGCTGGTCACCGTGCCGCAGAACATGGCGTCGTCGCTGAACTCGTTCACCCTGCTCGCCATTCCGTACTTCATCATGGCCGCGGCGGTGATGAACGTCGGCGGGATCACCACCCGTCTCGTGAACCTCGCCGTCAGCCTCGTGGGCCACCTGCGCGGCGGCCTCGGTCAGGCGAATGTGGTGACCAACACGCTTCTCGCCGGCGTCTCGGGATCATCCACCGCCGACGCCTCCGCGATCGCAAAGCTTCTCGTGCCCGAGATGGAGAAGCACGGCTACAGCCGCGCCTATGGCTGCGCCCTCACGAGCGCGTCCTCCACATTGGCGAACCTCATTCCGCCGAGCCTCGGTCTCATCATCTACGCGGCTTTAGCGTCGGCCTCCGTGGGCGCCCTGTTCGTCGCGACGATCGTTCCAGGCCTTCTCGCCGCGGGGTCGCTGATCCTCGTCGTGTACGTCACGTCCCGCCTGCGCGGCTACGGCGCCGACGGGCAGCGGGCCTCCACAAGGGAGCGCTTCTCGGCCCTGGGCAGCGCCATCCCAGCCCTCCTCCTGCCGCTCATCATCGTCGGCGGCGTCCGGTTCGGCGTATTCACGGCAACCGAGGCTGGAGCCATCGCCACCGTTTACGCGGTCCTGTGCGGAGCGCTAATCTATCGCCGCCTGACCCTGACCAACTTTCTGCAAGCGGTCGAGGAAGCAAGCTTCGACACCATCGTGGTGGTCATCATCATCGCCGCCGCAGCCCCCTTCGCGTGGGTGCTCGCCGCCGAGCAGGTGCCGCAGAAGATCGCGGCTTTCATGGGAGCTCTGACGGCCAATCCCGTCCTGCTTCTCCTCTTGATCAACGTCTTCCTTCTCGTCGTCGGTCTCTTCATGGAGATGATCGCCGCCATGGTGATCCTCGTGCCGATCCTGGTGCCGATCGTCAAAGCGGTCGGGGTCGACCCGGTCCATTTCGGGATCATCCTCGTCATGAATCTTGTGATCGGCGCGCTGACGCCGCCCATGGGGATGCTCGTCTTCACCACGGCCCGGGTCGGCGGCGCGAACGTGGTCGATGTGTTTCGGGCGATCGCGCCTTTTATCCTCGCCCTCGTCGGCGTGCTGATGATCGTCACTTATTTGCCCGCCATCAGCATGGCGCCCGTGCGCTGGTTCGGGCCCTAATGCTGGTCGGACCGCCCCGAACCGAAGCGCCGATCTGAAGGAGTTGAACTGGGATGGCCCGCTTTGCCATCGTCGGCCTCGACCACCGGCACGTCTATCACCTTGCCGGTGGCCTCATCGAAGCCGGCGCAACCTGCGCGGGCTACGATCCGCAAACGAGCGATCCCCGCGTGCTGGAGGGCTTCCAGAGCCGTTTTCCGGATCTGACCCCGGTCCCGCGCGAGGCGCTTCTCGACGACCCGTCCATCGACGTCATCTGCTCGGCCGCCGTGCCGGACGAGCGGGCGGGCCTTGCGATTGAGGCCATGCGCCGCGGCAAGCATGTCATGGTCGACAAGCCCGGCATCACGACGCTGGAGCAATGGGAGGCGGTTCGGGCGGCCGTCCGGGAGACCGGGCGGATCTTCTCCATCTGCTTTTCGGAGCGCTTCGTCGTCCCCGCCATGGAGGTTGCGACCCGTCTCGTCCGTGACGGCGCGGTCGGACAGGTGATCCAGACCGTAGGGCTCGGTCCCCACCGGCTCAATCAGGCCATCCGGCCCGGGTGGTTCTTCGATGCGCGTCGCTACGGCGGCATTCTCGTCGACATCGCCTCCCACCAGATCGACCAGTTCCTCGTCCTCACCGGATCAAGCCATGCCGAGATCACCATGAGTGCCGTCGGGCATTTCGGCCGCACGACCCGTCCTGACTTCCAGGATTTCGGGGAGATCGCGCTGCGGAGCGAGAGCGCCAGCGGCTATATCCGCGTCGACTGGTTCACGCCGGACGGCTTGCCGACCTGGGGCGACGGGCGGCTCTTCGTCCTGGGAACGGAGGGCACGATCGAGGTGCGCAAGTACCTCGACGTCGCCGGGCGCACCGGCCCGGATCATCTCTTCCTGACCGATCGGACCGGCGTGCATTACATCGACTGTTCGAGCGAGAAGCTCACCTATTTCCGCAACTTCCTCGCGGACGTGCGCGACGGATCCCAGACCGCCATGCCCCAGGAGCACGTGTTCACGGTGAGCCGCCTTGCCATCGAGGCGCAGGCGCGGGCCTCGTGGGTTGGGGGACCGCGCCCATGAGTCGCCTCGGTCTCGCCGTCGTGGGGGTCGGTCCCGCCTCTCAGCCGCATGCGCAAAGCCTGCTCGAACTCAAGGATCGCATTGAGGTCCGCCATGTGGTCGGCCGCTCCCGCGAGCGCCTCGACGCTTTCGCCGCCCGATATCCGTTCCCGGTGACGAACGATCTCGACCGGGCTCTCGCCGACGACGCCGTGCAGGCGGTGCTCGTCTTGACGCCGCCGGCCGCCCATCTCGATGTCGCTTCGCTGGCCTTTGCGGCGGGCAAGCATGTTCTCATCGAGAAGCCGCTCGAGGTCTCGCTGGAGCGGGCCGAGCGCCTCGTCGCCCTCGGCCGCTCGTCGGGGCGAAGGCTTGGAGTCGTGCTGCAGCACCGCTTCAGGCCGGGCGCACGGCGCCTGGGTGCCCTTCTTGCCGAAGGAGCCCTGGGGAGGGTGACGAGCGGCTGGGTGACGGTGCCCTGGTGGCGCCCGCAGGCCTATTACGACGAGGCCGGACGCGGCACCTTGGCCCGCGACGGAGGCGGCGTTCTCCTGACGCAGGCGGTTCACGCGATCGATCTGTTCCGGTCGCTCGTCGGTGTCTCGCAGGTGCGCGCCGCCGAGGCGTCAACCTCCCTGCACCGCATGGAGACGGAAGATTTCGCGGCGGCCCTCATCCGGCTCGGCAACGGGGCGCCGGGTTTCATCATGGCGACGACCACGGATTATCCGGGCGGGCCGGAGCGGATCGAGATCGTCGGCGATCGGGGCACGGCCAAGCTCGTTGGCGGGGCTCTCGACGTCGCCTATCATGATGGCCGCAGCGAGCGCGTCGAGGCGGAGGGGCGCACCGGCGCCGGCGCCAACATCATGGATTTTCCGAACGACGCCCATCGCGCCCTCATTGCCGACTTCGCCGATGCGATCGCCGCCGGGCGCGATCCTCAGGTGACCGGCGAGGAGGCGCTCGAGACGCAGCGCCTGATCGACGCCATCCTCGCGAAAGGACAAGAGCCGTGAACATGGTTGTCTCCCTCGACCCGGATGGCGGACCGATGGCCGCCCAGGTGATGCGGGCGCTGCGGCAGGCCATCATCACCATGCGTTTTCGTCCCGGCGAGATGCTCTCCGAACAGGAGATCGCCACCCGGTTCGGGGTCAGCCGCTCGCCGGTGCGCGAAGCGTTCATCAAGCTGGGGGAGGTCGGGCTCGTCAGAGTGCTGCCGCAGCGGGGCACCCGCGTCACCCACATTTCCTACGCCGCCGTCGAAGATGCCCGGTTCGTTCGCGAAGCGGTGGAAACCGCGATCGTGCGCGAGGCGGCGCGTGATGCCGGGCCATTCTCGACCGCTCTTGCCAGAAATCTCAGCCTTCAGCGGCGGGCCGCCCGGTCCCGCGACAGTGAAGCGTTCTTTGCGCTCGACGAAGAGTTTCACCGCCTCCTCGCCGAGGCCGCGGGGCGCGGCACCGCGTTTCGCATCATCGAGGACGTCAAGGCGCAGATGGACCGCGTGCGCTACCTCTCGACCCCTGCCGCGACCTCCATGGATGTGCTCGTCAAGCAGCATGTGGCGATCGCGGACGCCGTGACGGCGGGCGACCCCGAGCGGGCGGCCGCGGCCATGACGGCGCACCTGACCGAAATCCTCAAATCGCTTCCGGCACTCGCCCAGAAGCATCCCGAACTGTTCGAGAAGGTGCCGGCCGCCGTCATGGATGCGGAGCGGTTGACGCAGGCCGTGACCCGGCAGCCGGTTGCCAGGAGGCGCGTGATCTAAGGAGCGCCTATTCCGCCGCCTGAACCGCCGGCGACGGCCGGCCGAGCGTCAGCCAGGTGAGCCCGAGCGCCATGATGGCGAGGAGGGCGATCGTGGCGATCATGGGACGGGGGGTGCCGTCGAAGAACAGGCTCCCGATCACGATGACGGCCCCGCCGAGGATCATCTGGAGGGTTCCGCCGAGCGCCGAGGCCATGCCGGCGACGGGGCCGTGTTCCTCCAACGCCAGCACCATGGTGGTCGGCACCACGAGGCCCAGGAACGCGAACGCCACGAAGAGCAGCGCCATGAGCACGGGAAGGGAATCCGCGCCCGCGAGCGTGACGGCGAGCAGCAGCACGGCGAAAGCCGCATAGAGCGCGACGGCGACCGTGATCACCCGCGCCATGCCGAACCGCTCCCCGAGGGTGGCGGCGAGCTGCGAGGCGCCGATGAAGCCGACCGCATTGACCGAGAAGGCCAGGCTGTACTGGGTCGGGGTCAGCCCGAAATGGTCGATGTAGACGAAGGAGGAGCTCGCCAGGAAGGCGAAGAAGCTCGCCATTCCAAGCCCGCCGATGAAGGTCAGCCCCAGGAACGAGCGGTGGCGAAGGAGCATGATAAAGCTCGACGCGACGCTCCCGAGCCCGACCCGGACCCGCTCGTGCGGCGGGCGCGTCTCGGGCAGGTACAGGAGCACGAGCGCGAAGGTCGCGGCGGTGACCGCCGTGACGGCGAAGAACACCGAGCGCCAGCCGAAGGGCACGATGAGCGCGCTGCCGATGAGGGGCGCGAGAATCGGCGAGACGCTCAGGACCAGCATGACGAGGGACATGAGCCGCGTCGCCTCAAGCCCGGTGTGCAGGTCGCGGATGATCGCGCGGGGAATCACCATCACGGCGGAGGCGCCGATGCCCTGGATCACGCGAAATCCGATGAGCGCCTCGATGCTGGGCGCCAGCCCGCACCCCAGGGTGCCGAGGGCGAACACCGCGAGCCCGAAATAGAGCGGCGGCTTGCGGCCGACCATATCGGACATCGGCCCGTAGACGATCTGGCACAGGCCGAACGCCACGAAGAACGCCATGAGCGTCATCTGCGTCGCCGCCGTCGTGGTGTTGAGGTCCGCCGCGATGGTGGGCAGCGCCGGCAGGTACATGTCGATCGCGAAGGGGCCGATGGCCGCGAGGAGGCCGAGCACCAGGGCGTTGCGGGCGTAAGGGGTCAGCATCGGTTCACGCGTGTTGGGGAAGGGAGAGAGCGGTTCGCTGTGACATCGGGTTCGAACCATGCACGGTGCTGCGACGCACATCATTGCTTTGTCAAGCGAAGGCAGGGCCTGACAAGAGCAGGAGAGGCTTGCGCAATCTGGGCGAGGCAGCCACGGCGGATCTGCGGCAACGGTTCGACCACACCCTGACGGGAGCCACTGTAGCCTGAGGCACGTGAGTTATCCGGCGATCGCCGCTTGACCGACTCATAAGCAATTGCTTATCTATATTCATGATCGAGGCTGACGTCTTCCGAGTTCTCGCCGACCCGACCCGCCGGGCGCTCTTCGAGCAACTGGCGGTCCGGGAGATGAGCGTTTCGGATCTGAAAGCCGCCTCCACGATCTCGCAGCCCGCGGTCTCGCAGCACTTGGCGGCGCTCAAGGGGGCGGGCCTCGTGCACGAGCGGCGTGAGGGGCGCTTTGCCTATTACCGGGCCGCCCCGCAGGCCTTGGCGCCTCTGGTGGAGTGGGTCGACCGCTACCGCACCTTCTGGCCCGAGAGGGTCGAACGGCTGAAAGACGTGCTCAGGAGGATGGACCGATGACCGATGCTGCGCCGTCTCCTGATCTCTCATCCGTGGCGGTCGAGTGCGACCTCGACGAGCGGCCGGATATGGTCTGGCGGGCCCTCACGACGCCCGAGATCGTCGCCGAGTGGCTCGGGCCCAACACCCTGTCCCGCGACGGGGATCCGTCCTTCGAGGTGAGGCTCGCTCCGGAGGAGGGCGGCACCGTCGCGTGCACGATCCTGGAGGCCATCCCGCCGGAGCGGCTAAGCTATACTTGGCGGATCGGCGATCCGCAGGAGCCCGGCACAATCGACTCGGTGGTGACCTTCACGCTCACGCCGAACCGGTCGGGCGGAACGCATCTCCGGATCGTCCATCACGGGCTTGAACGCGCCGCCCGCCAGCCTCCCATGCTCATGCTGGCCGCCGGCCGCTCCTTGCGGGGTCTCGGACCGCACGCGCGCCCGAGTGCCCGCGTTCGCCGTGGCGCGGCTCGCGCGGCGCCGCTGCGGCGCCTTCCCCTGATCGGGCTGCGCCGGGCCGCCTGATCCTATCGACACCCCATCGCTGCAACCTGCTCGGAATGGCCCCGGGCGGGAGCGGACAACCGTTGCCTCAACCCAGAGAAGGACACGCCATGAGAGATCCCGTCGCGCTCTACGACAGCATGCTGGTGCCGATGGTGGTGGAGCAGTCGAACCGGGGCGAGCGCTCCTTCGACATCTATTCGCGCCTTCTGCGGGAACGCATCGTGTTCCTCACAGGCCCGGTGGACGACGCGTCGGCCTCGCTCGTGGTGGCGCAGCTGCTGCACCTCGAGGCCGAGAACCCGAAGAAGGAGATCGCGTTCTATATCAACTCGCCGGGCGGCGTGGTGACCTCGGGCTTTTCGATCTACGACACGATGCAGTTCATCCGCTGCCCGGTCTCAACCCTCTGCGTCGGGCAGGCCGGCTCCATGGGCTCGGTTCTTCTCTGCGCGGGAGAGGCGGGGCAGCGGTTCGCCCTCCCCAACAGCCGCATCATGGTTCACCAACCCTCCGGCGGCTACCAAGGCCAAGTCACCGACATCCTGATCCACGCCCGCGAGAGCGAGGAGCTGAAGCGCCGGATCATCGGCGTCTACGTCAAACACGCGGGCCAGGACGACGAGACGGTGGAACGGGCGCTCGACCGCGACAACTACATGTCGGCGGAGCAAGCGAGGAACTTCGGCCTCATCGATGCCGTGCTCGACCGGCGGCCCGACGTGAACGGAGCATCGAGGGAGTAGGCCCATCGTGCAGATTTCGCTGTCCACCCCGCGGCTCGCCTTGAGGCCGCTCGTCCCTGCGGATCTCGACCCGCTCGTGAGCCTCCTTGCCGAGCCGGGGGTGCGGCGCTTCTTGTGCGACGACCGTGTCCTGCCCCGCGAGACGGTCGCGGACATTCTCGGCCGCGCCCTGGCGGCCGGGGCGTCCGGGCTCGGGCTCTGGGTCATGAACCTGGCGAACGCGCCCTGGATCGGGGTCGCCGGCGTTCAGCCGGTTGCGGACGAAGCGCTGGCGCAGAGAGCGGCCGTCGAGGGCTACCCTGAGATCGTGGTGGCCCGGCGTGAGGCGGCGTGGGGGCAGGGCTTTGCCGCCGAGGCTTTGACGGCGGTGCTCGCCCACGGCTTTGCGCAGCTTCGGCTCCCCCGGATCGTCGCCTTCGCGGACGAGCCGAACGTGAGGTCCCACGCCCTTCTGACGCGGGTCGGGTTTCGCCACGTCGGCGCCGTTCCAGGCCTGCGCAATCGGCTCCTCACCTATGAAATTGAGCCTCAACGGAGCGCATGAGGCCGCCTGTGCCCAGCGGCTGAGGTCCCCTTGCTTCGAGCGGGCTGGCGTCACAGCTTGCGTGCATAATGTACGCCGAGATGAGGCATCTGCCTCGCCTCTTTGATCCCTCGCAGAAGGTGTCGCCCATGCCACGGTATTTCTTCGACTTCATCGATGACGGTGGGCGGCTCAACGATGATGAGGGCCAGGATCTCCCCGATGCCGACGCAGCCTACGAGGTGGCGCATGCCATGGCGGGCAACTTGATGCAGTCCGCCCAACAGAGCCTATTGCGGTGCCGGTTCGAGGTGCGGGACGTCGAGGGCGAGATCGTCTTCGAGCTACCCTTTGCGGAAGGCATCACCGTTCCCGACCGGCTGAACTGACCCGCTGTTCAAGCGCGGAAGATGTTGTCGGGATCGAGGCTCGTCCAGATCGATCGAACCCCACCGACAATGATCGCGGCGGCGGCCATGAACACGAACACCGATGCTGGATCAGTCATCGTCGTTGACCTGCGCAACGGGCCCGAAAGCCAGTCGGCCTTCCGGTGCCTGATAGGCGTTCGAGACAACGAGGAAGCCGGTGAACAGCACGGCAAGTGCGAGAGCGATCCAGTCGGGGTTTGCCGGTTTGCGGGCCGCGCGGCGGTCGTCCCAGTCGCCATAGCCGACATCGTAGTGGTCGAACAGTTTGTGGTCGTCTCGCGACCAGTGATATCGTGTGAGCATCGGCGGTCTACTAAGGTCGAATGCGATGACCGTCCCTAGCCGCCCGAAGGTTAACAATCCTCCCAGGATCCTGTGATCCGGCAAATGCGGTAAATCAAGGATCACCTGAGATCATCACCACTCCTTCCGCTACGTTATCTCGGACGCCCTGACAGGAGAAGCGACCGTGCTTCACAAGCCCAAGTCCCCTCCGGCCAGTGACGATCTCATCGATAGATGACGTCTGATCAGCTTTTCTAGCGTTGCACCCGCGTCAGAAGCCAAAGATGTCCGGCCTGTCGATGCAGACGTAACCGACTGGACAGCGCTTTTGGTCGGACGTCGCTATGAAGGCTGCACGGGGAACCTGAGGGCGGGAGCAGAAGCTGCCATCGCGCACGTAACGGTCGTAAAGGTGAGGGCCAGTCCTGAGGATGACCTCGCCGCTCCTCCGGACCAGCGAGCCAGCTGCGTCGCAGGGCAGAGAGCGTGCGTCCTGACTGGGTTGAGCCATGCTCGCAGTGGTGACCGACAGGGCAAGAAGGATCAGGGTCGCTTTCATTGCAGTCTCCCTCGTTCGAGGAACGCTGAACTTACGCAGCCGAGGTGCCGATGGACTTGCGGATTTGGTGTCCCCGTAATTCACAGGTTCGGCATCACCGTTTTGTTCCTGTCTTGTTCACGGTTGGAGACTCGTGCTCTCTTCTTGCAAACAGGAGAGCGCACCCATGCCGGCCATCGAGAACCTGATCTACACGGTGAATGTCTGGAGCGACGATCAACTCGACATCGTGGAGGTGATCGCGGCAGCAAACTGCCCCCTCGTGGCTGAAGCGGCGTTCAGGGTTGCCTGCCGCAAGGAGCCCAACAAGATCATCGGGCTCAATGGTCCGGGCGTCCTGACAACGCGCCGGCCGCAGAGGAGGCCGGGAGCGCCTTCGCGCTCCTCACCACGCGGGGTGACGAACGATCCCGCTCGCATCGCCGCCTACTGCCAGGCGGCTCTCGCATGACCCGCGGGCGCCGCCATCACCGCAGCGTGCTGACCGCCAAGCCGGCGCTCCTCGCGGGCCTGGGCGAGGCGCGGCACGGCCTCAACAAGGCTGCGAGAGACCTCCCGATCAATGGGCCGGAATACCTGGCGGTGAGCCATCTGACCCTGGGGATCGATGACCTAGCGGAGTTGCTGACCGGCGACCGGGAGCACTTCTGGACCCGGATGCACAACGCCCCTGCCTATCCGACGCTCGCCCGCAAGCCTGAGGAGCCGAACCGATGAAGGAGGTCGAGGTGCATATCACCGTGCTCGACTACCTCGATGCAGCCGGCGGGGATCAAGCCGAGGCGCTGAGGCTTGCGGTCGAGGATCTGCTCAAGGTGCAGGACGAGGCTGATGTCGCCGTCCAAGCTCTCGATCAGTGGACCTCGCGGGGGTACGTCCAGGGTAAGGCGAGCGAGCGGCTGGGGCTATTGCCTCGGCCTCGCTGATTAGGTGACAGCGTCGAGCAATTGGACGATGACGTACCCTGCAAGGAATAGAGCGAAGATGACCCCGAGCCTCGACCAGCGGAAGCGTTGAGCGGGAGCGGCCATCGGCTCAGCCGGCCTGCTTCTTGGCTACTCCGCCTGGTCAGCTCTCAACCTCTCAGCTACTGGCTTGAGAGGATCCATTTCACGAGCGTTTCGGCCTCCGCCGGCGAGACGTTAGCTTGGGCCGGCATCGGCGTTGGTCCCCAACTGCCTGAGCCGCCCTTGAGGATCTTCTCGCTTAGCTTCGGGATCGCCGTTTCGTCGCTCGCGTAGCGCTCGGCTATGGCCTTGTAGGCCGGCCCGATCCTTTTTTGTGCCGCGTGATGGCAGGCCACGCAGTTCTTGCTCCGAGCCAGTTCCGGGCTGGCGAGCGCCGGCCAGGACACGACGAGAGCAAGAGCCGCCGCAGCGACGAGGCGAGTGTCAACCATCATCTAAATCCTAATATGAGCGTCGAGGCCGTCGCAGCAGGCTATTGTCAAAACGGGACTAAGCCGCGCCGCCGAGGTGACGGCGCGGCTGGGTGCTTGGCGAGCTCAGTTCGCCTTGAGCTGGAAGACTTCGCCCGTGTCGGTCGACACGTACAGGCTGCCATCTGGCGCTTGCACGGCGGACCGGAAGCGGCCTGCCGGCATCGGGAGCGACACCGTGGTGCGTTTCGCGGACGAACCGTCCGGCGTGATGTCGAGCACGTCGAGGCGGTTGCCCACCGGCGTTCCGTGGATGCCAATGCCCGTGAAGGTCACGACCATCCGGCCGTTCCAGTCCTTCCACTGCGGGCCGCTCAGGAACGTGCAGCCCATCATGCCCTGAGACAGCCCCTCGTTGTTCCAGGCCGGCTTCATCGCATTGGGGTATGTCTTGGTGTCGGTCATCGGCATGAACGCCGCACGCTCTTTGGGGTCCATTGCGCCCATCTGGTTGGGCGAGTAGCCGCAGTAATTGTCCGGGCAGGTCTCCCGGCCCGCAACGTTCGGGCGCGGATCCCACCCGGCGTTCCCGCCGGCCACGAGGGCCGTCACCTCGTCGCTGTGCCAGGGTCCGTTCTCTGCCGTAAACGCCTGATTGGTGCCGGGCCGGAAGCAGATGCCCTGCGGATTGCGGTGCCCATAGGTGTAGACACGCGGATCGAAGCCCTGGGGCGGGTTGTTGCCGGGTGCGGCTTTGCCGTCGCGGTCGATGCGGAGAACCTTGCCGCCAAGGCGCGTCGGGCTTTGCGGCACCTCACCGTTGTGGGTGTCGCCCGTCGTCACATACAGGAAGCCATCCCCGGGGCCAAAGCGCAGGCGTCCGCCGTTATGCGCGCCAGGGTCGCCGAACGGATGGTCGCTCTTGGCCGGCTTGTATGCAGCGTCTGTGACGATGTCCTGGCGGTTCGAAACACTGGTCAGGTCGGGACTGACCGTGAGCCGCAGGACGCGGTTGGTGCCCGGCGCCGTCATGCTCGATGCCGAGTAGACGTAGATGAAGCGATTGTTGGCGAAATCAGGATCGATCGCGACGCCGCTCATCCCCGCCTGTCCGCTGCAGAACAGGTCGGAGGCGGTTTGCGGGTAGCCTTTGGAGTCCTTCACGCCGAGGAGAGGGACGACGGTGCCGGAGGGCAGCCGAACCGACAAGCCGGCGCATCGTTCCGTGAAGAACATGGCGCCGTCCGGCAGGAACGCCATGTCCCAGATCACTTCGTCTCGGTCCTTGAGCACGGTCGTGCTGGTCAGATTGGGAGTTCCACCCGACTGAGCCGCTGCCGTTCCCGACAAGGCCAGTGAGGCAAACAACGCACAAGGCAACACGTAGCTGGCACGCCGCGTCATCGATGTCCTCCCAAATTTTCAGTATTGTCCTGACCGATGAGTGGTCCTTTCGCCGCAAGTTGACGGCTCCCATACTGTTGTCCCAACCGGCAAGCTTGGCAAGCACCAACGCTCGCACTCTCACCGGAGCTGCACCACAAAAGAAAACCCGCCCAACATAATCGTGTGGGCGGGCCAAAGTTGGATATGTGGTCGGGTCGGTACGCAACACTTGACCCGTGCCGCCGTGATACGCGGGCAACGTTAAGGGCTGGTTGAGGTCACCGGGGGAGGCGCAGGTCCCCGAGCGCCGGCGCCGACGATGAAGCTCGCCGGGGCAATGTCCGAGCCGGGCCCGGGCCGATTCGGCCCCATCTTCGCCGAGGCCGCGATTCGCTCCTCGTGCACAGCGAGACTGTTCAGTCCCGGCGCCTGCTCGACCCACAGACGCTGTCCCTCATCCGCCGTCATGGCGGGGTCGTAGGGAAGCGTCCTCTTTGCTGCCGCGACCACCTGGAGGGTGGGACAGACATGCGCCCAATCGGCCTCCCTAATCGGGCGGTGAGGGGAGGCTTCACCGGACCGCGGGCTCCGCTCCCACCTTCGGCGGGAGCACGAACAGGGTCACGAACCGCTCGGCCAGGGCGGTGTCGCCTTCGATTCGAAGCGCCCCAGCCTTCATGAGTCGCGTCAGTTTCTGGCCGCCATAGACCGCAGCCGCGATCACGGGCGCAGGGCCGGTGAGCACCACGGCGGCACCGTCGAGATCGGCGCGCGACACGCTGATCGCGCCGTTCTTGACCTCTGCCAGGAACACCTCGTCCCCGATCCGCAGGCCCACATTCATGGTGAGGCCCCGCGCTCGCGCCGGATCGAGCATAGTCCTGAACGAAATCATGAGCGAGACGGCGCTGAGGGGCAGGGTGGGATCGTGGCCCGGCGAGCGCGCCGCCCAGCGGCCAAGGGCCTGGAAGATCGGCTCGCTCTCGTAGCCCCAGGGGGTGAGCTCGTAGACCTGCACCGACGCGGGGGGCGGCAGTTTGCGGCGGGTGACGATGCCGGCCGCCTCGAGCCCTTCGAGGCGCTGCGTGAGCACGTTGGCACTGATGCCCGGCAGATCCGTCCGCAGGTCGCCGAAGCGCTTCGGTCCGAGCAGCAATTCCCGCATGACGAGAAGCGCCCAGCGCTCGCCGACGAGATCGAGGGCGTGAGCGGCCCCGCAGGCGTCCTCGTAGGAGCGACGGGCCGGCGAGGCAGTTTCAGTCACTTTTTCTAACTTCATAGTTGCATTGTCTTACGGAATGGGTCAGCCTGTCAAACGTCACGAAGGAAACGCCCATGACCCAGAAGATCTTTATCAACCTGCCCGTTGCCGATCTGGCCCGCGCCACCGCCTTCTACGAGGCGGTCGGGGCCGAGAAGAACCCGCAGTTCAGCGACGCGACGGCCGCCTGCATGGTGTTCTCGGACGCCATCTTCGTGATGCTGCTGACCCACGAAAAGTACCGGCAGTTCACAGCCAAGCCCATCGCCGATGCGCATCGCACGAGCCAGGTGCTGCTGTGCGTCTTAGCCGAGAGCCGGGCGGCGGTGGACGCCGCCATCGATCGCGCCGCAGGCGCCGGCGGCGTCGCCGATCCCGGTCCGCAGCAGGATTACGGCTTCATGTACGGCCGCAGCTTCGAGGACCCGGACGGGCATCACTGGGAAGTGATGTGGATGGACCTGGCGGCCGCGCAGCAAGCCATGGAGGCCGCGTGATGCCTAGCCGAAAGGTGTGACGACCATGATCTCGACTCTCACCATCGACGCGGGGCGCATGGCCGCCCCGCTTAGCCGTCGCGCGGCGCTCTGGACGGGGCGCGCCATGAGCGGCCTCGTCGTCGCGTTCTTCCTCATCGACGGCGGCATTAAGCTGGTGCCGCTCCAGCCCGTGATCGACACCATGGCGGATCTCGGCTGGCCGACGGATGCGGGCACGTTGCGGCTCCTCGGCGTTGTGATGCTCGTCGCGACGGCGCTCTACGCTCATCCGCGCACGGCGCTGCTCGGGGCCATCGTGATGACGGGCTATCTCGGCGGCGCCATGGCCACTCATGCCCGAATCGGCAGCCCCGCCTTCACGCACCTCCTGTTCGGCCTTTACGTCGGCATCGCCGCCTGGGCCGGCCTGTGGCTGCGCGAGCCGCGCCTGCGCGCCCTGCTGCCCATCCTCCTCACCACTAAAGGAAACGACCCATGAGCTACGTTGACGGTTTCGTCGCCGCCGTGCCGGCGGCCAACAAGGATCTTTACCGCCAGCATGCGGCGGACGCCGCGCCGCTCTTCCAGGAGTTCGGGGCCACCCGCTTCGTCGAGTGCTGGGGCGACGACGTGCCGGACGGCAAGCTCACGGATTTTCGCCGCGCCGTGCAGGCGAAGGACGACGAGATCGTGGTGTTCAGCTGGATCGAGTACCCCTCAAAGGAGGTGCGCGATGCCGCGATGCAGAAGATGATGAGCGATCCGCGCATGCAGGCGATCGGGGAGACCATGCCCTTCGACGGCAAGCGCATGATCTTCGGCGGCTTCGCGCCGATCCTCGACATCGGCCCGGGCGGGGAGGGGCGGTCATGACGGTGAACGTCATCCAGCACCTCTGGTTCGAGCGGGGCATGGATGAGGCGGTGCGCTTCTACACCTCTCTCATCCCGGGCTCCACGATCGAGTGGATCTCGGCGGTGCCGGGCGCGCCGGCCGGCCCCGCCGGCAGCGTCCACCTTGCCGCCTTCACCCTCGGCGACCAGCGCTACCGCGCGATTGAGGCAGGCCCCCTCGACCAATTCAATCACAGCTTCTCGGTGATCGTCGAATGCGAGGATCAGGCCGAGATCGACCGGCTCTGGGACGCGCTGTCGGAGGGCGGCTTGGTGGAGCAATGCGGCTGGCTCAAGGACCGCTGAAGCCTCTCCTGGCAGATCACGCCGAAGCGCCTCGGCGAACTCATGAGCGATCCGGATCCCGCGGTGGGCCAGCGCGTCACCGCCGCGATGCTCGCCACGGTCAAGTTCGACATTGCGGGCCTCGAAGCGGCCGCCCGCGGCGCGGCGGCTTGAGACTTCGTCAAGGGCAGCCGCGAATCGGCTGCCCTTGGCTTTTCGACAAGATGCGTCGCGCTGGAGCTTAGCGGCGCGCCGCCATGAGATCGTGGGTGAGCACCGTGAGCTTGCCGATGAGGGAGGCGAGATCTTCTGGGGCGCAGGACCACTGCGTCCCGATCGCCGCGCCGTCCGCCGACACCGACACCACCGCGAGGGAGCGCAGCTTGCCCTCGCGGGCGAGCTTCAGGTGCTCCTGAAGGACGTCGATCATGGAGGCGACGCCCGCATCGGCGGGCGCGTCCTGCACGGGTCGCAGCCGGATCGCCGCCTTGGCGCTGTCAGCTTTTCGTTCGCTCATTGCTTCAACCATCAGACGATGTGGACCTTGGCCGGCCGGTGATTTGCCGGATGAGGCGGGGACTGTGGCCCTTTCGTTCAATGTACGCTGTAGCCACAGGGTCACACCAGTGGCTTTCGCCGGGCTTGGCTGGGGGCATACGCTGTCGCAGGTGCCGACAGGGGAGGGGTGCCGGGAAGCGTGGCAACGCGCCGCTTAAGCATGAATGGAGGTCGGCTGACCCAAAGACAGGGGGGTGGTATGCCGTTTTCCGTGAACTTATGCACGCGTGTTGTGCCCGGTCTCATCCATTCAGTCATGAACGCATTCCTTCGCATTCTCGTCACAGGCGGCGCCGGCTTTTTCGGGTCTGCCGTGTGCCGGCATCTGATGGCGAACACCGACGCTGAGGTGCTCAACGTCGACAAGCTGACATATGCCGGCACACTCGCCTCTCTGAGAGATTTCGCGGATCACACCCGCTACAGCTTCGCCCAAGCCGACATTGCCGATACGGCGCGCATGAGCGAACTCCTGTGTAGCTTCCGCCCGTCCGCGATCCTTCACCTTGCGGCCGAAACCCATGTCGACCGCTCGATCGCCGGGGCGTCCACCTTCGTGCAGACGAACGTGGTCGGCACGTTCTCGCTCCTTGAAGCCGCGCGCAGCTACTGGAGCGGCCTCGGCGAAGCGGAAAGAAGTTCGCTTTGTGCATGTGTCGACCGACGAGGTGTACGGGTCCCTCGGCGCCGAGGGCCGCTTCACGGAAGACACGGCCTACAATCCGTCCTCACCCTACTCAGCCTCGAAGGCCGCCGCCGATCATCTCGTCATGGCCTGGCATCGCACCTATGGGCTGCCGACCGTCATCGCCCATTGTCCGAACACCTATGGCCCGTACCAATTTCCGGAGAAGCTCATCCCCCTCATGATCCTCAACGCTCTCGAGGGTCGGCCCTTGCCAGTCTACGGCTCAGGCAAGAACGTTCGAGAGTGGCTCTACCGAGGATACGGCGCGAGCACTGTCCTTGATCGTCGAACGGGGCCGCCCCGGCGAACGCTATAACGTGGGCGGCGGCACCGAACGCACCAACCGTGAGGTCGTGCGCGATATTTGCGCGCTCCTCGACGGGCTCAAGCCGGGCGGCCAGCCGCACGACCGCCTCATCCGCTTCGTCGCCGACCGTCCCGGTCACGATCATCGCTATGCTCTCGCTGGCGCCAAGCTCGCCACTGAGCTTGGCTGGCGCCCGCAGGTGGAGTTTGCAAAGGGCCTTGAGGCGACGGTCAGGTGGTACCTCAACAATGGGTGCTGGTGGGGCGCATTGTAGGAGCGGACCTGCGCCATCGCTCGCCCAAGCGTTTGCATTGCGTGTTGAAAACCACCCCGGCCCAGACCCGCGTCGTTGTGGTTCAAACAATGCTTCGGCCAAGGAGTTCCGGGCTTCTGCAGTCGACACATACCTGCCTTACCGAACGGAAGATCGGCCGCTCGCTCGCGCCGCTGCTTGACTTGGGTCGGGGATGATCTCAGAACCGGGCCACGATTCTAAATAAATTGTTAATGGTTTGGGCGTCGTTCAGCGCTCACCAATTGGGGCCAGCACCAATGACTGCAAAAGCCGCGCTTCGTGTTGTTGAGCCAAGCTCCTCTGTCGAGGAACTTGCCGCCGCGTTCCGACGCCGCACGGCGACGGTCGGGATCATCGGCCTCGGTTATGTAGGTATTCCCCTGGCACTGACCGCCGCGAAAGCGGGCTTCCCCGTGCTCGGCTTCGACATCGACGAGCCTCGTGTAAGCAAGCTGAACAGCGGGGAGAGCCTAATCAAACACATCTCGGCTGATGCGATCAAAGCGGCAGTTGAGGAGAAACGCTTCCAAGCCACAGCCGATTTCAGCCGCCTCGGCGAGCCTGACGCTATCCTCATCTGCGTTCCGACACCTTTGACAAAACATCGCGAGCCAGATCTGTCCTTTGTGGAGAACACCGCTCGCGCGATTGCACCTCATCTGCGTAAAGGTCAACTTGTTGTTCTCGAGTCAACAACTTACCCGGGCACAACTGATGAGGTGATCAGACCCATACTCGAAGCATCTGGCCTCGTTAGTGGTGAAGACTTCTTCCTGGCCTTTTCGCCTGAGCGCGAGGATCCCGGAAATCCTCAGTACGGAACCTCCACGATACCAAAGGTCGTCGGAGGCGACGGCAGCAATGCATTGCTTCTTGCTGATACACTCTACAGCCAACTTGTCGTGAAAACCGTACCTGTAACGTCCACGGCAACCGCGGAGGCCGTGAAGCTAACCGAGAATATCTTTCGGTCGGTGAACATCGCCCTCGTTAATGAGCTGAAGGTCGTGTTCGAGGCAATGGGTGTCGACGTTTGGGAGGTGATTGAAGCCGCCAAGACAAAGCCCTTCGGCTATATGGCATTCTACCCAGGACCTGGCCTCGGTGGCCACTGCATACCAATCGACCCCTTCTACTTGAGTTGGAAAGCGCGCGAGTACGATATCACAGCCCGCTTTATTGAGCTTGCGGGTGAGGTCAACACCCGTATGCCCCACCATGTTGTAGAGCGCCTCGCAGAAACACTCGACCGGCGAGCGGGGAAGGGGCTAACAGGATCGAGAGTTCTTATTCTCGGTTTGGCATACAAGAAGAACATCGACGACCTTCGGGAGAGCCCTTCCCTCAAGCTTATTGAGTTGATTGAGAGCCGTGGTGCCCACGTCGACTATTGTGATCCTTTCTTTCCAGAGGTGCCAAACACGAGAGAACACTCCGCGTTGGCGGGGCGGCGATCCGTCAATTTTGATGCGGAAACGATTGCAACTTATGATGCGGCACTCATCGCTACCGATCACGACATCTTCGATTACAAACTTCTCGTGGAACATGCACGTTTGGTGATCGACACTCGCAATGCGTGCTCAAGAGCGGGTGCTGAAGGAAGCAACGTCATCAAGGCTTAGGCAAGTGACCTGCTTTCAGACAGAGCCATCTAGAACTGGCGGGTTCGAAGCCCTCTCGCAAGACTGAGCAAACATAAGCGATCAACTCGTCGCTCCGGCGGAGGTAATTGCGTTGATAAGTCTCCAGTGAGACATCCGATTGAGGCAAGAGCCGGGAGTTCACAGCGCATCGCCTTCCTCTATTGGGGCAAGCGAGGTGCAATGGCGCGCTTTACGCTCGACCTATGGAAAGCTGCCGCCGAACAGGATGAGGTGGTGGCGTGGCTATCAATATCTGCCCAAAATTCTTTGTTCCCTCGTTACCATGAGGTGAATAACGAACGTTTGTTGCCTTTTGACACCTTCAGTAGTGTCGCCGGCCCAATTCTTGCCCTGCCCCGGTTAGTGCGTGCGCGGAAATTGCTACTCGCTAAGCTGCGCGCTGAGGGGGTGAATACTCTCGTCAACCTCATGCCGCACGTATGGACGCCATTGCTGTTGCCCGCCGTTCGTGCCGCCGGCGTAAGCACGGCAACGATCATCCATGACGCTCGACCGCACCCCGGTGATCCGACCGGATACGTAAACAAGTGGTGCAACAGCGAGGCTGCCCATTGCGATCGAGTGTTTACGCTCAGTGAAACTATCCGAGATGAAATCGTTGGCCTCGGGCGCATCCCGCCGGAGCGTTGCGTTACACTCTTTCACCCTGATATCGGGCCTCACGCAGCATCCACAGCGCCCATTGCGCCTCAATCGTTCGACGGGGAGCGTGCACTCCGGCTGCTTTTTTTCGGTCGTATCCTCCCTTACAAGGGTTTGGGCCTCCTTGTAGAGGCCCTTGAAAAACTGCGCGCTGAGGGAGTGCTCGTTCAGCTCGGTGTTTTTGGTGACGGTTCGATTGCTCAGTACCGGAAGCGCCTTGAGGCGCTTGGTGCGGAAATCTCCAACCGTTGGATTGAGGAGAGCGAGCTAGAGTCAATTCTCCGGCGGTGGGATGCAGTGGCCCTGTCGCACGTAGAGGCGAGTCAATCGGGTGTGGCTGCACTGGCATTCGGCAGCGGGCTGCCGGTCATTGCAACCCCGGTCGGCGGCCTTGCCGAACAGGTCGTCGACGGTGTCAATGGCGTCTTGGCCTCTAGAGCGACCGCCGACGCTTTCGCTGCCGCGATCCGGCGGTACATCGAGGGCTCGAACCTCAGGTCTCAGATTCGTCGCGAGATGCAGCAAGATCGAACTCGACATTCGATGGCAAGCTTTATTAAGGCGCTCTGCTCCAACCTCCCGAAGAGCAAGAGGGCGGGCGTCTGCCACTGCAGCTCTTAAAGCTTGATGCTGAGCCAACCGACGGAAGCGAGAAGGCCAGCCACATAGCTTCTGCTGCGGCCAACAACCTCATAGGCTTGTGACCTTACGTCAAGCGTCGAGATTGAAGATGTGTCTGTCCCCTTCCGCGTCGTGCGTGTAGGACCAGGTGCGGCGAAAGTTCCTCGCGAGGAAACGAGCATTGGCATTGCGACCATCGACGATCAACTTCGAGCCACGCTCAAGCAACCACTCGTAGGTTAGAAGGTCCGCCGCGATTGGGGGGTTTGGCTTGCCTGCGCTGGTGACGAACGCCAATCCACGCACGGTGCCCTGCACTTCCACAGGGTCGGGTCCATCGAGGTAGATTATATTGGGACGCACATTAGGCAGATGATCATAGAGGCTGCAGAACTGCCCATCCAAGCTAACGGCGCTAGCCTGCGAGTGGTGGAAAGTTACGTACCCTGTAAGCTCGCCCGGAAGCTTTTCGCGTGTGAGATCGATCCAATGCGCTGACGTATCGAGCGAGTGAAGCTGCGATTTCTCGCGCTGCGCGTTGGGCAGCATCGATATTGCGTGAGCGAAAACGAGCGTCGAGAAGCCAACACCGAACTCGAGAACCGTCAAGTCCCGACGCTTCTGACTTCTGGCGACTGCCTCATGCAGGAAGCGCAGATCGTCGTAGTCTGGCTCGATCTCCCCGTTGCCAGTACCTGCACTCAAGCGGTCGTAAAGCCCGACCTGACGGAAGTAATCTCGCGAATCGACAGAATTCTGACGCGTTCTTTGCGGGTAGACGCGTTTAGAACGCACGAACCGGCGTAGGCTAGACAACGACTTCATCTTGTGGCCTCCCTGGCGAGCAGTTGATCATTGGTCAATGGTCGAGTTCTGACTTCGCTGCCCGGCACGGTCCGAGCTCGGATGAACGATCAGAGCAACAGCACCGATAATTATCATCCGGGCGGAACTGCGAGCGAAGCGCCAAGTGAACCGAAGGAGCTTCTCTGCCTTACGGTGGACGTGCGATAACCCGCGCCTTCCTAAATCGACGGCCTGCAGCCGAGCGATAAAGCCTAGCGTGGAGAGGTCACCCAAAGACAGATTTGTGCCGAGCCGCGCCTGTGGCCCTGTCTCACATAACGCTGTACTTTCCAGAACTTCAAGCAGTCTGGATGTGCTGGAGATATCACCCTGCGATCTCACGAACATTCTGACATAATCGCGCTCAGCTGTTGTAAAAGGTTGATCACCACCAACCGCGCGGGCAAGTTGCTGTAAATGTTCGCTCATCGAAGCAGCCGTTCGGATCATTCCCTTGCCGTTGTTCGTCAAATAGGCAAAGTGAAAAGTGCCATCTTGGGAGTCCGCGAACTCGGTGCCCAGTATGGTTAGAACGGGGCGTTCGAGGAAAGCTGCCTCCACCATACCCGTTGTGTTGATACCTACGACGGCGTCGGCAAACGTCAGACTCGATAAGTAGTCGTCCTTCGCGCGAGTGCCGACAGGCGCCGTCGTATTCTTCGGCCAGACTACAACTCGAGGATCACCCGGACAGCCGAACTCAGCAGCCATGTGAACTCTCTGCGGGTGTACACGCACAAGAACATTGGCCCGCTCTAGGAGTTTATCGCCAGACTGGCGCAGTGCAGTGATCCACCTCTTGACAAAGTCTTGCTCCCTGAGCCGCTGGAAGTCGAAGACGGTCGAGCAGAGATAGGTGATGAGGGGCGCATCCGGATCCAAACCTGCATCCATCAAGAAACGTGCCCGCGTCCGCTTGGGTCTATTGTTATGCCAGTCATCAAAATGGGGCGCTCCGGAGATCGCAACATGCTCGGCCGGAATACCATGATACTCGACAGCCTCCTTCCTCTGCAGCGCGTTCCAAACCACGATGCGGGTTGGCCGAACGCGGATGCGCGATTTCATAGAGAGGTTATCCCAACTGTGTACCGCAAACAGAGTTGGTATCCTCAGGAACCTTGCCGCACGAAGAATCTCGTTCTGATTGCAACCAAGATCTATCAACGGCGTGACCATGATGACGTCCGGGGCCGCTTCTCGCAGGAGACGCACCATCTGCCTTTCTGGCGGGATCCGGTCGTCTAATCTCCGTAAACGCGATGCGAGAGTATCAAGATCACCGGTGGCCTTCACTCGCATAAGGTACTCCGACATCGTTCGCGGCGCCCGATCGATGGCGCGCTTCCGAAGTCTTGGCTTCGTATCAAACCGCGCGTTCATCAGGTGAACCAAGTCAAGAGCACGGCGAACCGAGTTCACGAACGGTAACCACCAATCCTCACGCTCCGGAGCCCGCAACACCGAGAAGAGTGGGTACTCGGCTTTAAGGCGACCGATCGCAATCTCCACATCTTCGGCAGCTATGCGATCGCGCTCCGTGAGGCCGCTTACATCCTTCGATGTTACCATCAAGACGACGCGATTGCCCCGCCGAAGTGCTTCGAGGAGCAGGGGAGCCGTATTCTTGAAGTACCAATAACTGCGAATACAAATCAGAAAATTCATGATGGGCTCGATGTTGCTCGTGCTCAACGCAGACGTCTTTCGAAGCGGAACGAAACATACAGGGATACTAGAACAGCGGCCAGTGACGTCGCGGCCGAAAAGGCGAGCGCACCCACGTTAAGCGGAATTGGCAAGAACGCCGCACGAAAAGCTTCAACCGCACCCGAGAACGGGTTGATCCAGACAAATGCAAGCAAGGATGCTGGTACTGCCGTGATTGGGTACAGAATGGGTGTCAGCAGGAAAACAGCATTCAAAAAATACTTATAAAAGAGCCATGTGTCCCGGGCCTCGTCGGTGAGGTGAGACACGACAAGTGAGAATGCGATCGCAAAAAGGGCAACGACCAGCGTGGCGGTGGGCGCTAAAACGAAAAAGCGGGATGCAAGATGGATCGTCCCGTCTTGCACAACGGTGACGATTGCAAAGCACAGTAGGGATACTCCCATGACCACGCCAGCTTCGACCAGTGCTGGCCCGAACCCCGCGAGAACGAGGATGAAGCGCGGAACCGCGGGAAAGTCACGTGCAACAGTCTTCAGGCGGATGTGAGAGCGCCCGAGATGCATCAGGCAGCGGTGAAACGAGTACCAGAACCCGAGCCCAAGAATGGTCGACCCGAGCAGATGGTTGTTCGCATTTGGTATGTTGATGAAATTTGCGACTAGCGCCGCGACCCCTGCAACCAACACAGCCGGGCGGATTACGAGCCACAGCATACCGAGACGCATATGGGAGAAGACTTTCGCACGAGCGAAAGAGGCAAGCATTGGAACGAGGAACATCCAGTGCCTGATTTCCTTGAGGAAGCCCCACCATGTAGGCTTGACGGGCTTGTTGATGAGCACTGGGCTGCCATGCCCGTCAAGGTGCAGACCTGAGGGACGTTTCGTCATCGCGCGCTTTCTCACCTCAGCCCACGACGTAACTTGCTGAATTTAGCAGTTGAGGCCCAGCGAGCGACGCGGCGAATTAGATCCGCGACGTTAATCACGACGGCGAACGGCACGAGAATAGGCGGTGAAATGTGCCAATTGCCGTGAGCAGGTGCTGGGCGGGTGGAGCAGAGTGCCTCTATGTAGTTCGCAAACACTGACGCGGCCGGGCGGTCGGGCTCGTGTGGACGGACAAACTCGATTGCGAACGCTCTCTCGCTCGTTCGCTCCTCTGAACTCTCGCTAAGGGCTCGAGACAGCGCGGCGATGTGTTCCTGGATACCACTCGAAACCCGAACTATGCCATTCTTTGTAACGCGCTTCGTTAGGTAGTCGAAGTGGAATGTTCCTGATTGCGAGTCACGATAGCGAGGATCCAAGATTGTGAGAACAGGCTTGCCGAGAAGGGCCGCTTCAATCATGGCGCTGGTGTTGATACCAACCACTGCGTCTGCATACAAAAGTGACTTCATGTAGTTTGATGCGGTGAAAGCATCCGCCGGGTTTTCGCTCACTTCTGGAAACACAGCAAAGTGCTCGGGAGAGAGTGCCGCTAGTTGCGGCGCTTCGGCCGCCCACTCCGCGCCCCGGCGAGGGTGCGGCCGCACTATGACGTTCACCTCTTTGAGACTGGGGACGTCCGAGGTGCGCAAGGCGACGAGCCAGTCGCGAAAGAAGGTCGGCTCGGGCGGTTCTCGGAAGCCGAATATTGCTGATGCGAGATATAAGACCGTCGGTTTCGTCGCATCGAGACCAAGGCCTTCAAGAAAAGACGTGCGCCCCTCGTCTACCGGCGGCGGATTGAACCACTGGTCGTAAGTCGCGGCACCGACCGCGCGCACTCGGCTAGGTGCAATCGAGTGAAAGTGCTGTGCTTCGGCGACTTGGATCTCGTTCCAAACCGCCACTGCTTCCGGCATGTGCCGCACGCGGGCTTTACATGAGAGATTGTCCCAACTGTGTACTGCGAACAGTGTCGGCACACCGGCGGCTTTCGCAGCTCGTAGATGTTCATACTGTCTCGTTCCTACGTCGATGAGAGGAGAGACGACGACAAGATCTGCTTCCGTCCCAGCGAAGAACTTAGCCGTTCTGACGCTGATTGGGATGGACGCCTCGATCGAGCTTAGGATACGAGTAGCCGTCGATCTGAGCGGAGCTGAGCTAAGTGCACGAAAGAGGAAACGAAGAGCAACGGGTGTCCTGGCTTCGGCGCGCACCCGCAGGACGGGTTTATCGTTGAAGCGGTCCTCTCGAAAAGTCATATAATCCAGCGCCTTCGCCGTGAACTGCGAGAGGGGTGCCCAGAAGTCCTCCCGCTCGGGCGTGTAACGTACAGATATCGAGGGATAGCGTGCCAACAGCGCTTCTAAGCGGCGGCAGGCACTCGGCTCCTTGTCATCGCGCATGAGATGCAAGCATACGTCATGCCCGCGCAATGCGAGTTCCTCAATCACCGGAGCAAAGTTTCGAAAGAACCATAGACTTGCGATAGAGAAAATGACGCGGCGCGTGGGAGTGAGATCCGTTGAGCTCACTACGTCGTCGTTCATGCTGACCGTTCGAGAATATGTGTTAGCCGCCGTTCTGCCTCAGCAAAGTCTTCAAGCGTGTCAATGGAGAGGGAACGTTCCGGCTCAACCATCACCGGTCGACAGTCACGGCCGTAAATTCCATGCTGCTCTTCGAATGTTCGCCGCCAAAACGCGTAAACTGAGCCGTCTCGAGCGAACGCGGGGCGCGCGTCTTGCCGCCGCGTAGCCAGACCCTGCGGATTGAAAGGCTTCAAACTGCCATGCTCGTCCAGACGCAGCACGAAATCGGGTGAATGATGCCGTGGGATTTCTGTGACGCTAATAACTGAGTCGCAGTTTTCCCGTCGCAGCAAGTCAACCGCGGCCCGAATCTCACTTCCATCGCGCAATGGAGAGGTCGGCTGCAATAAGACGATTATGTCTGGTACCCGTCCTTCTGTCTGGGTCCACTTGAGCGCATGCTCGATGACCGCATGCATCGGGGTTGCATCGTCGGAGATCTCGGGAGGACGCAAAAATGGGACGTCGCACCCCTCGAGCCGCCCCACATCGGCGATCTCTTGCGTGTCTGTTGAAAGCAAGATGCGTCCGATGACCCCTGACCGTCGAGCCGCATCGACGGTCCATGCGAGGAGGGGGCGACTGCACATCGGGCGGATATTCTTCCCCGGCACGCCCTTCGAGCCTCCACGCGCCGGAATGAGCCCCAAAATCGTTGCCATGTGGTGAGTCTACTCGGCAGCTTGCGGCAACGATTGGGCTTCCTCATGCACGTAAGCCAGTACCTTACGATAACCAAGTGAGGCTGTGGCTAGTACCTCCGCCATCCTCTCGCCCGCATTGCCAGCACCATAAAGATCGCTCTTCTGGTAATGTCCGTGTTCGCATTGGCGCCGAACAGCACTCTCGATCGACCTTCGGTCGTAATCGACATCAATCACGTTCGGCCCGCGCTCCCGGTACTGCTGGCGCGTCCCTATGTTGACGGCCGGCACGCCAAGGTAGGAACCCTCTCGGATCGTGACCGAGGAGTTGCCGATAATGCAGCGGCTCTTCAGCATCAATCGCAGGAAGTCCTCTGGGCGAAGGTTTCTGAAGAAGTGTACGTTTGGAAGCCATCCACGCTCGCGATAAACTCGTATCATCTTGGATACCGCGTCCGACCCAGCGTCAACGTTGGGCCAGAACCAGAATGTCTGCATGCCAAGAGTGCGAATGGCCTCGAGCGTCTCGGTGATCTGCTGCCCCGCATCAGAGAACTCCGTCGTGACGGGGTGCTGCATAACAACGAGAAAATCACGTGACACATCGATGTTGGCACCGACGCCGCCATACTCTGTGAACGGATCGAATGCGGTACCGGCCGTAGCGCCAACCTCGGCCGCAATGTCCACAGAGGGGCACCCGGTCCAATGGATGGTGTGCGGGTCTTCACCGAGTCGAGCGATGCGTTCCGCAGCGAGCCGCGTACTTGGAAAATGCAGATCTGCCAGCTTGCAGACCGCATGGCGGACCTTCTCGTCGATCGATCCGGTGACTTCCCCACCTTGGATGTGCGCTAACGGTATGTTGGTGTACGAGGCTGCGACCGCCGTGCCCAATGTCTCGTAGCGGTCTGCAATCGTGACGACGATGTCCGGCCTCAATGCATCGAAAACGCTCGCCAGTTCAACAATGGCCAGGCCGGTCGACTTCGCCGATGTCAATAAGGTCTCCCCCTCAACCAGCGAATAGACCTTTGCATCGATCTTGTGCCCATCGGCCTCAATGACATTCGTTACGTTGCCGTAACGGTCGAGCAAGGCACCCGATGCAGCCACTACCTGCAGTTGAACATCACTGCGCTGCTCAAGTGCTCGGAGAAGTGTTCGAACACGCGAGTAGCTCGGGCGTGCTGTGATGACTACGCAGACCTTGCGCTTGTGTTCGCTCACCATGCGATATCATCCTCTTTCAAGAAGGCGCGTGCGGCGATTGGCCGTGTGATGCGCTTGCCGAGTACCTCATCATAGCGGCGGGCCGCTATACCAATGCAGGGTTTGCGAGTGGCCAAGTCCGCCTCGGTTAGAACTTCGCCGACTTCAAGGTCGCGTCGTGCGACAAGTGCTTGTCCGAACATTTGGCGGAGCGCCTCAGATCCCCCTTTCTCACGGTCCTTATCGGCTGGCGCCGCTCGCATGCGCTCGATGAAGCGGACGCCCGTGACGAGGGTCTCCAATTCGTCGAAAGTTACAGATGCCGGCACGTCCGGGCCGAACATTTTTTTTGAGAACGTCACATGAAGCTCGAGCAACTCCATCCCGAGCGCCACCCCCGCCAAGCCAGGATAGATCGTGCCGGAGTGATCTGATAGGCCAACGGGACAGCCGTACCGACTGCGGAAGACCTGCAGCATGTCCAGTCCGATCCGTTCTGGCGGACAAGGATACGCCGTTGTACATTGCAGGATAGCGATTTCGTTGCCCGAGCGGCGAATGCGTTGGAACGCCCAGTCGATCTCAGCGACATCACTCATACCACTCGAGAGCAGAAGCGGCTTTCCAGTTCGAGCCATCCGATCGATGAGGAGAGCGTTCGTTACTTCGCCCGACGCAACCTTGTACGCGGGCATGCCTAGGCTCTCAAGCAGATCGACCGCTTCCAACGAGAAGGCCGAAGAAAGGAAGATAAGCTGACGGTCGCGAGCATGCGAGACTAAACCGGCCCACTCGTCCGGCCGAAACTCAAGTCGTTTCCAGTATTCGTACCGCGTCCGATCCTGCTTAGAGAAATTCACCCTGAACGGCTCTTCGGGTCCGCTCTCAGCGTCAGCGATATGGGTTTGGAACTTGACAGCATCAGCGCCCGCGTCGGCGATTGCATCGATAAATGCGTGAGCTGCTCCTAAGCTGCCATCATGGGCCTGGGCCACCTCAGCAATGATGAGACATCGACCTGCGTGCAACATGTATATGCCTCCCACCTTCCGCTAGACGTCTCAGCGTCGTCTCTGCGGCGCACCTGCAACTCGCGAGGCCTGTCGGCGATCGACGAGTTCAATCATCTATTCGCTATCCAATCGGCCCATTAGCGAGGTCATGCCATAATGTCTACCGCTTGAGCGAAGGCTCCTCCAAGCAAGTCATACTTGTCGGGCATGGGCCATTTGCAGCGATACGAATGGAGGGCACACAAGCGAAGGCGCTCGGGCCCCTATGTTAAAGTCCAACGGGTCACGAATGGGCCGAAGTCTGCGACGAAGCTACGCAGGTCTTCTGGTCGTTTCGGTTCTATTAGCCGCTGAGCGCCAACCGTATCGCTCACCGGATATACGCGATCGCGGCGTCACCGACGAATCCAATCTTCTCCAGACCGATGGAACAACTTCGCCAACTGACCCGAAGATGCTATATGCGCCCTAAAGCTGAACTGTGTCCTTCCGGGTGACCGATGAGGCCTCACCCGTGAGCAGGAATGACGGTGCGACCCTGCATTGTGTGGAACGTCCCCTCGGCCGCGTCGTGTGCTCGATCAGTCTGCTCGCACCATTTTAGCGCTTCCGGAGTGTCAGATGGAGTTCCCCGCCCGAGGTCACGGCCAGTCCCGATGGGACCCTGCGCTTACGCCGGGTTTAGAGCGCCGCGATCCGGCGATCAAATGTCAGTCTGTGAGCTTATACGTCACGGAGGACCCTATCAGTCCAATTGACCTCACTGATGACGAGGTAGACGAGGAGGCTCCCATCGGTAATCCCGAGCCACGTCCGAAGAGCATCCTCACAGAGGCAGATCTGGAAGTGGCTATAGGAGAACTCTGCTGCTTGCGGTCCGCAAAAGCCGGAGACGCAGCCTATCTGCTGGACCTTGTTGCCGGCTTTCGGAGACCAACCGGGGGTCGTCTTACCTGCGTTGGGCCTGTAGCTGCGCTACATCGCACGGGCGCAGCGCTCGCTGATCCAAACGGGAGGACGAGCGTTTTGATGCGCTTGCAACTCCTGTTCACACTCTCCCACTTCACCCAGCGCGCGACACGCCGGGCGGTTTCCGAGGCTGCAGCAGCCTTAGCCATTCCACCGGCTACGCTAAACATGTCTATCAGCAACATGGGGCGTCGCCAGTTCGCAAGGCTGATGTTGCAGACCGCCGTCATTTTGAAGCCCTCCATCATCCTTCTGACGCAATCTCTGCTAGACGAGGTCGGAGGCCCGGGCTTGTTGCTCCTGGAGACCGCTTTGAAGGACGGGCTCACCCTCGTGGTGAGTTGCCAACATGGACAGCGCTGCAAGTTGAACGGCGCGAAGGAGGTTTTGATTTCACAGGGGCGGTTGATCACCAATCGCGTCCAGAGGCCGGAACCAAACGCTCACATGCTTCGATTCGAAGGTGCAGAGTTGCGAAAGAACGCGGATCTGGTCACTCTCGCGACCGCGTACAGGAGCACAGCGTCCACAGACGTAGTGGCGCTTTCGGTCACCCTGACCCTAGGGCAGGGCGCGATTGTCGAGAACAGCACCCGCCTTGCCGAGTCACTACGAGGGAACGAGGTGATCGAAGTGCTGATTTCTCTCGCGCCGCAGAGCCTCAAAGCGGCACTCTACCTTCTTCACCTGCGCATGAAGATGTCTAGCAACTCCCAACCCTTCGAAATGTCGCAGTCGTTTTCGTTGACCGTCGCAGATCGGGGCGGCATCACCGAGTTCACACCCATCAGCGACGTTCAGTGCGTTCCGCTGACGTCGGGAACGCTCGACCTTCGAGTAGAAGCTAGGGTTCATCAGGAGATATAACGAATGCGATGGCGCGAACTCGTACGTTATCGCCGTTGGCTTGTTCCGCTGCGAATGTTCGCATACGGGCGGCGGCTGAAACGCCTCACGCCAAACTGGTCGAAGGTTCCTTCATCCAAAGTCAGGAAGCAACTCGGTCTTTCCTCGCCACGGGAGAAGATCCTGATCGCGACGAGCACGGGTGGCCATCTGAGTGCGATGACGATGGACACGTTGCTCACCGCAGCACTACAGCAACGTGGCGCAGAGGTCCAGGCGCTGCTGTGCGATGCAGCTTTGCCAGCTTGCATGCTTGCTGAAAAGCATATCCTGCCTGACGAGGAACGTTTCTTAGCAGAAGGTCCGAGGCCGATGTGTCGGCACTGCTTCGCGGCTGGCACCAGGGCTTACGAGGCACTTGGCGTCCGGATCCGCCGCTTGTCAGAGTTCCTCACCACGGAAGATCGGGGCTTAGCCGCAGAGTTTGCGGCGAGGACGGACGCTGAGTCCATTCAATCCGTGACTTTCGATGGAATGGCGGTCGGACAGCAGGCCCTCGCTGGTGCACTCCGCTACTATGCTGTCGGAGACCTGCAACGGGAGGCACTCGGCGATGCGGTCCTGAGGCGGTATCTGGAAGGTGCTGTGCTGACAGCGATTGCTGGCAGGCGCCTCATGGCGGAAGGCTTCACCGCAACCGTTCTACACCACGCGATCTATGTACCACAGGGCGTCCTAGCGCAAGCTGCTCGAAACGCGGGATCTCGCGTTGTCGCTTGGAACACCGCTTACCGAACGGGGCGTTTCATCTTCACTCACGGCGAAACCTATCACTACGCGCTGATGCGTGACGATAAGTCGAATTGGGCGGATGCGCCGTTCTCGTTGCGGCAACGCCAGGCGGTCTCGCATTATCTAGCTAGCCGTCGGGGAGGAGGTAACGATTGGATCAGTTATCAACGAAGCCTATCAGCCGCCACTGCGACTGAACTCGGCCTTGATTCGAACCGCCCCATTATCTCCCTGATGACAAATGTCATCTGGGACGCTCAACTTTACTATGCGGCTAACGCCTATTCGACGATGAAGGATTGGGTTCTCGATACGATCGCCTGGTTTCAGAACCGGCCGGATCTGCAACTCGTCGTGCGCATCCACCCAGCGGAGATACTCAATCCCCTTGCTGCTAGGCAATTGATGTTGGACGAGATACGCCGTTGCTATCCGTCCCTGCCGGACAATGTGAAAATCGTCCCGCCGGATGATCCACTCAACACCTACGCGCTCGCGGATTTGTCCGACACGATCCTGATCTATGGAACTAAGATGGGGGTCGAACTCGCTGCTGCCGGAAAGCCCGTCATTGTCGCGGGTGAAGCGTGGATTCGAAACAAGGGGATTGCCTATGAGGCGAGTACGGCCGCCGAGTACCACGCCCTCCTATCGCGGCTGCCCTTTGGCGCAGTGCACGACCAAGGCATGAGCGAGCGAGCTCTTCGCTATGCGTATCACTTCTTTTTCAGATGCATGATCCCGGTCTCCTCCACAGAAGCACGGCAAGGTTGGCCGCCTTACAAATTGCGAGTAGCCAGTAGGGACGCGTTGGAGAAGGATTTGGGTCTGAACCTGATCTGCGACGGCATCCTGTATGGCACGCCCTTTCTCTGGGATGACGGAGATGCAGACGTGCGAACTCGGAAAACGGCGGCGTAGATTAAACTTAAGAAGCGCCTACACTGTACTCGATTGTCTCCACGGGTCACGAGCAGCAGATCTCGTGAGCAATAGAATGACCCAGCCAAGGCGCCGTCGAGTACTTTCCACTATCTACTGAAAAATACGTACCGCGTCTTTCGACGCCGAACCGATCGCGGAGATGCAAACTCGCCTGTCGGTCAGCGAGCGAGCCTTGTCCTCGTGCAAAGACCCATCCGCCACCAAGGACGGCCGATTCTGCCCTACGGAAAAGCTCTGTCGTGTTGGGGATCCAACGTGAAAGGCCTTGCGCGACAGCCTGAGAGAATGCATCCGGATCCGGAATGGGCGGAATGTCGGGAGTGCGCACGGAAGTGCCCTCTGCCAGGAGGCCCACCGGATACCAGGAAGCGTAGAAGTTGTGACCATCATAGTTCTTGACGTCGCCGAATGGCCCCGCTGCAAGGACTACGCTCGGAAGCGACAGCTTTTCTCGAGTTTTTAGGAACAGCGAGAGCCGGAAGCGATGTGACCAGCCGGGGGCTGGATCGAGACCGCTTGCGACATCGACTTCTAAACGCCCGCCCCAGAGTGCATTAACGACGACATCGAAGGACGCGAAGGTGCCCTGGTTCGTTTGGATTCTCCACGGGCCGTTCCAAGAGTCCGTTACGGAGTCGACGCGTTGAACGCGCGTATCCTTCAGCGCCGTGACCCGAGAAGTAGCATTCACTGCTTCAACCAGACGATCTGCGATCCAAGCGGTGCGAACCGAGCGCTCTGGAACACGGAACCCGGCCTGAATACGATCCGAGCCGATTGTGTCTAAATGAAATCTCGATAGACGTTCTGGTTTACCGAGTGGTGCGAGGTAATCGCCGTTCTGGTGATGTTGCGCGACGAGCTCGCTTACTCGCTGAAAGTACAAGTTCATCTCATCTGCTTCAACCACGGAGTCAGGATGAAGCAGATAAAAGTCGTCCTCTTGCGTGACCGCAGCCGTGATCGGAACCTCGAGCAGCTGTTCGATTAGCGCTTTGAATGCTAGTCCGCCAGGCAAGACGCGCGCGGCCGTGCTGAGAGAGGGATCGGCAGCATAAAGATAGCCAAGGTGAACCTTACCTTCGTTCCAACGGCTTGCGCCGTCCATGAGCTTGGGCGTTCCTTCGAAAAGGGTGACTTCGGCTCCTTTCCTCGCAAGGAAGACAGAGGTCGTACAGCCCATGATTCCCGCGCCCAAAACGGCAACTCGCACTGCGGCTCACCTGCGCTTCGGTTCAGTGAGACGAAGCAAATGAAGTACTCGCTGGATAAATTCGCGGTGTGTTTGATTTTCGGCTCTGGGTAAACGCCTGGGGCTATGCGCACGGCGGGGCTTTAGAGCACGCTTGATCTCCTCAGCGAACCAATCGCATGCTTCTGTCCCGAAGCGCTGCAAACCAGCAGGCAAGCGAAGCTCAGGGACGTCTGGGTGGAGGTCACGAAAATTCGGCTGTGGCTTCCGGTGCAGCCGAGCGGCAGCAACCATCTTGCGATGATTGTACAACGTAATAGCAATCTTCAAGATCTCTCTTTCTTCGCTATCCATGACCTTGCGGTCAATGAATGCGTACACCCGATCGAGATCAGCCGTTCGACCCTGCAATATGACTTCGTAGGGAAGCCCTTTCCAGGTGTCAGTGAGGCCGTGCTTCCTGATCCAGCGGCAGTACAGGGTATCTGGGACGTAAGATGCCGTTCCTGCCGCTATGATTTGTAGCTGTAAGTAGTGGCCCGGCGTAAAGCCATGATGATCATCGGAAGGAAGGCGAAAATCTGCCCCAACAGAGTCGAGGCGCATGAGGCTTCGGAGGACGCCGCCCGGGTGATCACTCGTCCAGAGACTTAACAGACGTTCTGCGACGGTCCCAGTATATGAACGACCTTTCACAATGTTGTCCTTCAGCCCGAAATCCAGCACGTCACAATGAGCACTTGCAGCATGCGGATCGCCGATCAGCGCAGCGCGTAGCATCTCGCAGTACTGCGGCAGGATCAGGTCGTCGTGAAAGTAGATGAAGAAGAGGGGCGTGTCGACACGTTCAAGGAGCGCATTGACGTTTCGGCACCACCCGAGCCGATCGCGCTGCTCGATGATCTCAATCCGTGGATCGTTCGATCGAAACCGGCGGCAGATAGCGGCGGTCTCATCTGTCGAGCGGTCCACAGACACTAGAATCCTCAGACCACTATGTGTTTGACCCGTCGCACAACGTAGCGTTCGATCAATGAAATTAGCCGCCTGATATGCAGGGATGCAGATGGTGAGATCCGTGGTCCGCGATGGACCGAGGATGGCTGGCGCATGCATTGCGTCCAAGGGTCACCCCATAGGTTGTGCGATGTACTCGGCGGGATCGTACGGCAGGCTCGCGAAAACTAGTAGTTCCGTATTGGCCTCCTGGTAAGTCTGGCGTGCCCAAACCTGAGCCGAGATGTAGAGGCCTATGTTTGGTCGGTTAAGAACGATTTGCGCAGAACAGATACCATGGATCAAGTCGACCAAGAGATTACCGCGCAGGCAGATAAGTAATTGCTCACAAAGCTGATGCGCGTGTCCTCCACGCTGAACCCCGGCTGGAACATCTCGGATGAAGAACGTTCGCTGCGGCAGAAAGGGCAGCTTGCTGTGGTCGAATTCGACGAGTGTGCCTCTGCTGTCTTGAACGGCTTTTATATCGAAGATTTGAACTCGGCCTGCAAACTGATCTAGGTCAAAATCCGGATCAGGCGCTGTATCAAGGGTTGATGTCACTATGCAGCTTCCCTGAAGCGAGACGCGTTCGCAACACGCCGAGTTTCGCCCTTGCTCGTACCTAATTGCTACATACCTCATGTAAGCCGACGACGACCTCGGCTAGGGCACTAACGTTTTTCGCCCTAAACCGGACTCGGGCGGCGTTGCGGAACAGCGCAACGTGAACTCCGAGTGTTGCTTCGTCAGCTCGCGGCCGGCGACGATCTCGCACCTAGGGCCGGTATCTGCCTTGATATAAGCAACGGCTGCCGCGCTATACCGGATTGACCCGACGACTGGGTGATCCGACGTATCAGCTCCGCATGAGGACGCTGTAAGACCCGACAAACGATAAGTATCGGTTAGAATCATATTCTCGTATCGGGCTACCCGGTAAGTCCTGCCGCAGGCCGACGTCACAACCTTCGCTCGCTCGTAAACGGTTCCCCCATAGCGGGAGATCATATACTGGCTCGACTCATAGCTCGAAGAGCAAGCCGAGAGGAAGGCAACACTGAAGGGAATTGCGAGCCACGATGTGCGGTCCATGACTTGGCCTTCGGTGTGGTGGTTTCGAAGCGGCCAGTCGCGATAAGTGCGACGGGCTGATATTGTTACGCTCCTGAGCTGCGTTCCGTCTAGCCTCAGCAAGAGACTTGCCCCGACCTCAGTTCGCCCAAACGGTGCATTCCTTTGGTTCGGGTTGCGTTCATTGCCCTTGCCGCTATTGCTACGTTGTCGACATCTGCTCAGGAGCGTTCCCGATGCTTAGGTTCGAAAGAATGATGGTAGCGCTGACTGCTCTGACCTGCATGGCTGGAAGCACTTCTGCAGTAGCCGGGACGCCGTACCCGACATTGGTAGAGACTGTTCAATTTGGTGGGAATGATGGATGTGAGCGCGATCGCTATGGTCGGCTAGTGTGTCTCCCGGGCGCCCGCCCAGGCGAGCGATATCGGTCGGGCCGGCAGAGTTTTGGCGGGAACGACGGCTGTGAACGGGACGGTTACGGTCGATTGGTGTGCTTGCCAGGCGCCTATCCGGGTGAGCGCTACCGCCCCCGGCAGGAGCGGTTTGGTGGCAATGACGGATGCGAGCGCGATCGCTATGGTCGGCTAGTTTGCCTACCTGGTGCTCGCCCGGGCGTACGATATCGCTAAGAGACTTCTGCTTGTGTTTTGCAGGGCATCATAACCTCCCTGCCGTTTGGAGGGACACAGCTGATCTCTGTTCTCCGGCGAAGGCAGGCGGCATGGTCCTCATCCCACGGGCCAGGCCGCTCTGTGGCGGTAGCATGCTGGGCCTGAGCCTGGTCGACTCCGATCAGCGCATCCAGCTCGAACATGGCATACATATGATAACTTCAGCCTGATCATCCGCGCTTCAATAACGACCATAACGATAATCGGGGTAGCGGCGACGGCGGGGGCGGTCGTCCCACTCCGCATAGGGATCGTATCGCTCGTGGCGCCGGGAGCGGTACTGACGAGGGGCTGGGAGATGCTGTTCTACATCCGAGGGCAGCGATTGGTTACGGCGGACTCCCAGCCTTTGCTCCACGTCAGATGGCAAGCCCTGATTGGGTCTCAACCCGAGCCGCTGCTCTATCTCTGAGGAGAGACCCTGGGCGGACGTTGGCCCTCCCCAAGTACACAGCATCAGAGTCATTAGCCCCAAAAGACCTGTCGACACTTTCCACATCAGGCGATCCTCCACTGCACCTGAACCACAATGTACTTGTCTTGAGCCGAACAGAGTATGAACGATTTTGTTCCTCGAAATGGGAAAGGTTGTCGAGGAACGCTCAAGTTTAGAGCTCTTCCACACCGTTCTGAGTTGCTCCGCTACGTCACGTTCCGCTACGGTGCCCGTTCCAGAACACAGCACTAAGGTCCTATGGCTGATCCGTCCGCTTCGGTGAGGGCAGGCGCAGTGTGCGCCGAGCCGGGATCGCCCTTCCCATGGCTCGCTGAAGAGCGAGGTGCTGACGTCGCGAGGGCAGGCAGCGCCCCGGCAGCTTCTGGCTATGCCTGCCCGCGAACGCTGATGCTTGTCGCCAGGCGCTTGGCTCGGGCGATCTCTTTCAGGTCCCGCAGGGTCTTCTGGTCGTTGCACACGAGGCAGATGGCAGCGAGCCTGCTGGGATCGTTGGAAAGGGAACGCGGCAAAGCATCTGGGACCAAAGCGTATCCTGCGAGCGATCCCTCGAGGGGACTGGGTCCTTAGCCGAAGGCCAGCCAAGTAAGCCAGCCGGCGACACCGCCGATCAGGGTCGAGAGGAAAATCACCTTCGGTAACTCGCTCACGTCGCGAGCCCTGAAGCGGTCCCGAATCGCTTGGAGGGGGAGGCGCATGTTGCGCTCCTGGTTCAGGGGAGGGCTTGCGAAGGCAGCAGCGCCTCCGCCGGTGAGGGGCAGGGGCTACGAGGTTGTCTCGCCCGGTTGGTAGGCATGGCCTGCAGATTCGATCATTCGCAAGGCAGTCTTGCCTGCCCGATTTGGCAAGAGGTGATCGCTGTGCCCATGCATCTCATCCCTTTCCTCATCGCATCATGGCGACGACTGGCCCGATCGGGGTGTTGCTACCGCGATCAGCGCGATGAGCGGATGCCCACGTCTACTCTCAACCGCCCCCTGATCCTCAGCTCGCCGCCATTCCCGAGATCGATGAAGCCGCTCTTGTCAGCCCGCTGTGGCAAAGGTGAAGGGCGCTTACCTGCATCGCCGTCGCTCTCACACCCGGGCTTTGCGGGCACGCGCACACCCGGCGGCAGGTCGCGTTGAGGTCGGCACCCGGCCGCACTGGCAGAATGACCGCTCAGCACGAGCAGCGTGGCGGTCAGAATGGCTTGCATGAGCATGACGGCAGGATAGCTCGCCGGCGTCGGCGGCGTCCACCGTGGCGCGGTTGGGCCGGGCGTCACCCTGTCCCGGTCAACGTGTTGCCGGGCGTCTATAGTAAAGTGCCCAGCTTCAAGGTATGACTTACCTGCAGCCTTGTACGAGGATGTGGGTTACGCAAACCTGGCCCGCCCGGCTCCGGCCGCGGCGGGCTTAACTTTGCTTCGGCACTCGCCCGTCGCGGCAAGAAAAAACCCTGCCGTTGCGGGCAGGGGTAGGTTCTCTCTTCGCATTCAGCCCTGGGGCCTGAATACCCCTACACTCACGCATGCCAGCCATGCGGCTGTCAATTCACCACTCGTTATCTGTTGTGGCTGAATGTTGATTTGTAGCGTTCAGGGCCAAGATCCGGCATCAGTGTGGCAGCTTTGCCATAGGACCCCGAGACGAACTGTTCTAGCGTCCCGCTTGCGTAACTTCCGGAAAGGCTAACGCACAATGAAAAACCGTATCTTTGGCATGTTGGCTGGTACAGCTGCCATCGCTCTCTCGGCCGTCGCTGCGAATGCAGCGGATCTTCCCTCGCGTCGCGCCCCGGCGCCGATGGTCGCCGCTGTGCCGCTGTTCACCTGGACCGGCTTCTACGTCGGTGCTCAGGTTGGCTACCAGTTCTCCGACCGCGAGGACGATTACTTCCGTGACGGCCGGTTCCGCTTCACGCGCAACGGCTCGGTGTTCAACGACTTCGAGGACGGTGAGGACGACGCCTTCGTGGCCGGCGCTCACGCTGGCTACAACTTCCAGTTCGGCTCGTTCGTGGTCGGTGTGGAAGGCGACATCGAAGGCGTGTTCGGCGACGACGATGACGATGACTTCGATGGTCTCGTGATCACGGACGTTGCGACTGGTCAGGCGGTTGCCTACACGATCGGCGCCAACCAGCTCGACTGGCAGGGCTCGATCCGCGCTCGCGCGGGCTTTGCCTTCGACCGCACCCTCGTTTACGCCACCGGCGGCTTTGCCTTCGGCGGCCTGAGCGGCGGCTTCAGCTCCGGCGTGTTCGACGATGATGACGATACCGTGTCGGGCTACACCGTTGGTCTGGGCGTGGAGCATGCCTTCACCAACAACCTGACGGCTCGCCTCGAGTACCGCTACACCTCGTTCGACGAGATCAACACCCGCTTTGGCGATGTTGAGCTCGACGGCGACGACTTCGACTTCCACACCGTGCGTCTGGGCGTCTCCTTCAAGTTCTGATTTCGACTAGGTCAGAACTGAACAGCCCGCCAGGAGTGATCCTGGCGGGCTTTTTGTTGCTCAGGCGAGCGAAAGTCAGCGCGGCAGCCCCTCCGATCACAACGGACAGAGCAGTCGCCCTTAGTGTCCTGGACGCCGGGAGCCCCCGAGCAGTCCCGGAGCCCACGATGAGCAAGGCGCGGGAAGGCTCCTGCCGAGAGAAGATTTCAAACAGTCGCGTGCCGAGGATTGCAATAACCTTAAGCGAAACGATGTCCAGCCGCACACCCTTCAAATCAGAAATTGACGGACGCTGGCTTGCTTGCGGAGCATCAGGTGGCAAGGCGGGCTCCACCGGCAAGACGGTGCCACCCTTCAGTGCGCGTACACTCGACAGTTGAGCACCTGGGTTGGAGTCACCTTGATCAGACTCAGGGACTTGCGAGGCGGAGGTCGGGCTGCCGCATGTTTACCCGACAGACCCTAATTCCTCCCTCACCTCACCGAAAGCGCGCCAGATCCCCGGGCGGGAGATGAAAGCGGCCGATTGATGGCTCGAGCTGCCGGATCAAGCGCCGTCTCTTAAGGCGCTCCCGATAAGAGATAACTAGACCTGAAATAAGCCGAGCGAGCATGAACGCCTCCCAAGCGTGACGCACTCAGGGGTAGACGAACCCCGTTTCGGCTCTCCTCCGACAGCCCTGGCAAATTGTTTCAAATGTTAAGCTTCGATCTTAGGGCCGCAGGCAAACACTGGCCAAGTGTTGGCCCGCCGCCCTGATGTATCCTGCCCACCTTCCAATCGAGCGGCGGCAGCGTTCGAGTTGACACTCTTGCGCCTCGGCCCCCATGGTCCGGTCCGAAGGAACACGATCAAGCGCCACGGTCATGCCCCTCAGGTTCTCGTCTCTGCACAGGGTGGTGATCGTCGGTGCCGCCGCGATCACCGTGGCGGCCGGGCTGAAAGTCGTCGATCCGGCGCCCGTCGCGGATTTGCGCAGCGCCACCTTCGATAGCTTTCAGCGCCTCAAGCCGAGATCCTACGGCGATCCGCCCGTCCGCGTGATCGACATCGACGAAGCGTCACTGTCCGCTTTCGGGCAGTGGCCCTGGCCGCGCACCCGCATTGCTGCTCTCGTTGATCGCCTGCGTGAGCTCGGCGCCGCGGCGGTCGCGCTCGACATGGTACTCGCCGAGCCCGACCGCACTTCTCCAGCATCCTACGGCGAGGCGCTGGCGAGCGAGCGCCCCGATCTGAAGGAGCGCCTCAATCGCGCTCTGGCGGACCTGCCCGATCACGACGCGGCGCTCGCCGAGGCGATGCGGCGCGCGCCGGTGGTGCTCGGGTTTGCGACGGTCGGAGAGCCCACCCAGCGCCAGCCCGCCTCCAAGGCGGGATACGCTGTCGCCGGCACGAACCCGGCCCACATCCTCCCACCCTGGCGCGGGGCGGTGGCGAGCCTTGCCGTGCTGGAGGAGGCCGCAGCGGGCGTCGGCAGCATCAGCCTAGGACAGGACAGCGACTCGCAACTGATCCGTCAGGCGCCCATGGTCCTCTCGGGCGGCGAACGTCTCTATCCGGGTCTGGCCCTTGAGGCGCTGCGGGTAGCCCAGGGCGCGTCGTCTATCTTCGTGCGCAGCACCGGCGCGAGCCGGGAGGCCGAGACCGGAACGCCCGCCCTGGTCGATCTGCGCGTCGGGCAATTCCGGGTTCCGCTCACGGCGGCCGGCGAGCTCATCCTGCACTACGACCGTCACCGCCCGGAGCGCAGCGTCGGCGCCGCGGCCCTGTGGAACCCGAGCCGCGAGGCCGAATTGCGGGGGCGGATCGGGGGGCACATCGTGTTCGTCGGCGCCTCGGCCGCCGGGCTTCTCGACCGGCGCATCACAGCTCTGGGCGAGGCTGTGCCGGGCGTTACGATCCATGCGCAGATCGCCGAGCAGATCATCGCGCAGGATTTTCTCACGCGGCCCGATTGGGCCAAGGGCCTCGAAACGGTCGTGACGGTGATGGCCGGTGCAATGGTGGCGTGGCTCCTGACCCGCGTCGGCGCCCGCTACGCGGCCGCCGTCATCGGGGGCGTTTCGGCTCTGCTGGTGGGCGGAGCCTGGATCGCCTTCTCTGAGTTCAAGCTGCTCGTCGATCCCGTCTATCCGAGCCTCAGCGCGCTCGCCGTGCATTTCGCCGTCACGGCGCTCCTCTACCTTACCACCGACCGGGAGAAGCGCTTCATCCGCCAGGCCTTCGGCACCTATCTCGCGCCCGAACTGCTGCACAAACTGGAGGCCGCGCCCGCAACCCTGCGGCTCGGGGGCGAGATCAAGCCCATGACGATCATGTTCATGGACATCCGCGGCTTCACGCCCATCTCCGAGCGCCTCTCGCCCGAGGCCCTGGTCGATTTCCTTAATGTGCTGTTCTCGCCGCTGACGGAGGCGATCCAGCGGCAGCAGGGCACCGTCGACAAGTATATCGGCGATTCCATCATGGCGTTCTGGAACGCGCCCGTGGACGTTCCGGACCATGCGCGTCTCGCCTGCGCGGCAGCACTCGAGATGCGAGACCTCGTCGATCGCCTCAACCGGGAGGATGCGTTCGGATTCGGTGAACTCGGCCGTTCGGATCTCGTCGTTCAGATCGGGATCGGGCTCAACACGGGTGATGCTTGCGTCGGCAACATGGGATCGGAGCGGCGCTTCAACTACTCGGTCGTCGGCGATGCCGTGAACGTGGCGGCTCGGATCGAGGGCGATTGCAAGCGCGCCGGCGTGCCGATCCTCGTCTCGGAGGAAACCGCCTGGGCCGCGGAAGGCCTGGCGTTTCTCGAGGCCGGCCGCGTGCCGCTCAAAGGAAAGTCGCAATCCGTTCGCCTGTTCGCGCTCGTGGGCGACGAGGAGATGGCCGAGAGCCCTGAATATCAAGCACTGGCGCGAGAACATCGATCGATGCTGGCAGCCATAGAAGCAGGCCGGCAGGACGAGGCCCTCGAGCGCATCCTGGCCTGCCGGGCGCTCGCCGGCGCCCCGTTAGCGGATTTCTACGCGAGCTTCACCGCCCGCCTTCGGGTGCCGGCGCTTCATGGGCAAGCAAGTCTCTCGGCCTGACGCGATGGCGGCACCCACGATCCTTCTGGCTTGGGAACTCGGCGGCGGCCAAGGGCACGTGCAAAACTTTCGCCGTCTCGCCACACGTCTGCGCCAGGTGGGGGAGTGCCGAATCGTCGCCGCCATCCGCGACCTGCGCCGCGCCTGGCACCTCGCCGACGCCGAGATCGAGGTTATCCAGGCACCCGCATGGCCGGGCTCTCTCGGCGATGGCGAGCGGCCCCGGCGGTCGTCTGCGACGTTCACGGATGTGCTCGCCTCGGCTGGTCTCGCCGACCCTGACGCGGTGCTTGGCATCCTCCAATCCTGGGGGCACCTGCTGCATTGGATCGACCCCGATCTCGTCGTCACCGATTACGCGCCCTTGGCGGGCCTCGCCGCTCGTGGCCGGTTGCCGGTGCTGCAGACCGGCATCGGGTACACCCTGCCTCCCGCCACCCTCGACCGGCTTCCGGAACTCCACCGGCTTTCACCGCCGGTCTGGAGCGACGAGGAGGTTCTCGCCGTCATCAACGGGGCTCTCAGGCAGACGGGTTCGCCTCTTCTCTCGCGTCTGTCAAAGTTGTTTGCCGGCGACGACGTCGTGGTGACCACCTTCCCGATCCTCGATCCTTATGCGAACGCTCGGGCGACGCCGGCGCAAGGGCCGCTGCTCGACGGTATCGCGGAACCAGTCCGGTCCGATGCGACGGGGATCTTTGCGTATCTCTGGCCTGATATGGCACTACGAACCGATGTTCGCGCCGGTCTATCGGCTCTCGGACCGGACCTCGAGATCTTCGTCCCAGGGGGTGACGGCGAAACAATGGCTGATCTCTTGCAAGCTGGTGCGACGGTCCACTGGCAGGCGCCGCCCCTGAGCGACGTTCTGCCTCGACGTCGGCTCGTCCTGCATCAGGGCGGGGCAGGGCTTGCCGGCGAAGCGCTCGCGGTGGGCGTGCCGCAGTACCTCCTGACAAGCCACATCGAGCAAGAGCTTAATGCCCGAGCTTTAGCCGCTGCTGGCGTAGCTCACTCCACGAAGATGCAGGATCCGGCAGTGAGGATAACGGCTGAAGCTCTAGAGGAAGCTCTCCATGATCCTGGGCTCAGCGCATGCGCTCGGGATCTCGGCGAGAGGTGTCGGCCACTGCTGCAACGTGACCCGCTGAGCGAACTCGCCAAGCGGTGCCTGAGCCTTGCCTCATAACGGGGAAGCTGACTAGCTGCGCTTTGTTCAGTAGCAGAAGGGCGTACAGCCGTCCGGTGGCGGCTCATCGTCAGGCGGTGGCTGAGGGTCAGGCGGCCTGATCGGCGTAATCGCTCGATCGAATACCGTCTGATTGCCCTGCCTGACGATCTCGTCGAGCCGGGTGTGTCCCGATCCGGGCGGCCCGCAATTGATCGAACCGGGATCGCAGGGGGAGGGCAGGGCAAGGCCCGGCGGGAGGGGGCCGACGACCACCCGGCCCTTCAGGCCGCCCGTCTGTCCGGGCTGGCTCGTCGTCGCGGCGAAGAGCAGGTTCATCTCGTTCTGGCTCACGCGAAACGGCCCGACGATGCCCTGGGGGCCGATGACCACCATGAAGCCTGGCCGGCGCACGACGATGCTGCCGAAGGGCGTGCTCACCGTGAGCACGCCGTATTGCAGGACGACGCGCGTCTCGCCGTTCGCCACGCTCACGCCCATGATGCCGCCGCGAATGCCGAGGGTGGCGTTGCTGGTCTGCACGGTGGCGCCGCCCGAGTGGCTGATGTTGCCGCCGACGAAGCGCAGGGCTCCCTTGGCGAGGGTCGCGGCGAGGCGGCCCGCATTCGCGCGCGGATCGTAGACGAATTCGTCGAGGATCAGCTCGGCATTCGGCCCCACATTGAGGGTCGTCTTGTCGGCGAGGAGCACCTGCACGCTGCCCGAGGCGGTCGTGGCGATCCGCTCGTTCTGGACGAGGCCGAGCCCGATTTCGAGCACCCGAGGTGATCGGGCAGGCGGCGTGCCGGTCGAGCGCGGGTTCACGGCGGTCGCGGTTCCGACCTCCTGGGCGCGGGTGGGCGGCAGGACTTCGTCGCGCAAGCCGACGGCGAGCGCGACGAGAGCGACCGTTGCAAGGAGAGAGTGCGTGGACGTTTGCATCGGATCGCCTCAGAACCGGATCGTCGGCCCGAGCGTGACGCTCAGGTTGTCGGTGTCGTAGTTCGGGAGATTGGATTGCGTGGCGCTGTACTGAACGTGCAGCGACAGACCGAACAGGGGATGGACCGGAATGTCGAGGAGAGCGCCCACGCGCCACTCCGTCTCGCGCCGCCGGCGAGTGGGGTCGACGAGGGGATTGGGCGCCTCGTAGGTGTAGTGGGTCAGGCCGAAGGTCGGCGTCACGGTCCATCGGCGGTCGCCGAAGGGTCCGTCGAACGTCACCGGCAGGCCGATATCGACGCCGACGCTGTCGAACGCATAGGCGTCGTTGCGCGCCTCGGCGCGGCGATAGGCCAAGCGCGTGAACCAGCCCGCCGCCGGGGAGAACGACCCCGAGGCGTGAAGGCCGAAGACCGCAAGGCGGCCGGTCTGCTCTCGGGCATTCGGGTAATCGTCCGTCGAGCCGAAGCGCCGCTCCCGCACTTCGACGAACGGCTCCAGAACCGCCCTCCCGCCGAGCGGGACCGAGAGGCCGACTCCCGCGCCGATCGATCCAAGGTACGGGTCGCTGCCGAGGGCAAGACCGCCGGCGATGAGGTAGGGGCGCAGCGACAGGCCTGGCAGGCTGTCGGGCGCGAGAGCAAGGCGCGGGCCCGTCTGGATCTCAAGGAAGCCGAGATCGGAGCGCGTCACCTCGAAGCCGCGAGAGGCATAACCCGAAAGGCTGGTCTCCCACACGTCGCCCCGCTGGTTCTCGAAGTCGTAGACATGCTGCACCACGGCCCGCGCGAAGGCGCTGACGTCAGATTGGCGGCGGAAGCGTGGATCGAGCCGGCCCGGCTCGCCCGCCGCGCGCACGAAGAGGCTCGTCGGCGCCGCGTTGGCGTTCGACTGGTAGCGCAGGCCCGCCTGCGCGTAGACGTTCCACTGATGCGAGCTGAGGCGCCGGTCGATGTCGGCGAGAAGGTCCAGCGCACGGCTGCGGCTCGGCTCGTCGAGGGATCGCGAACCGGCGGCCGCTTCCGCATAGGTCCTGGCCGAGGCATAGGAGCCGAGGCGGTAGTAAAGGCCCGCCAGCTCGAGCTGGAGCGCGGATTGATCGGGAGCGTAGAAGAGCACCCGCTCGAGCGTGCCGATGGCCGCTTCATAATCGCCGAGGCGCGTCGCGAGGGCGGCGAATTGCAGGGCGAGCGGCACGTCCGCCGGATTGCGCAGGGTTCGTTGAAAGAGCGCGTTGAACTCGGGGCTCTGGTTGGCGGCGACCGTCACCTGGCCCAGCGCTGGGGCAACGGCAGCCGGCACGATGCTCGCCAGCAGGGCCAAAGCGGCCGCACGCCCTTTCCGAAATGCCGAATGCTTGCCCACGCCGACCCCCGTCTGCCCGTCGCCGTCGAAACGCGGCGTTTCCGCACGAGCAGCCCTTCCGCGTGGCGCCATCGCTGCCCGAACGAACCTTGGCTGTTAATTCACCTTTCGTTAACTGGCAAGTGTTGGGACGGACAAGCAGGTGGACGCTCAAGCAAAGCTAGTCCGAAGCAACGTGTTAGCAAATCGATCCCATTGCTCGATGGGCGTTACTTTGAGTGCGATCCGCGGTTCTCGGGTGCGCCGCGCGGCGCGGATCGCCCTGCGACGCGCCACGTCCGATGAGGATCGGAGCGAACCCGTCGCTCCACGACCGCATACGCCGAAACGCTTCCACCGCCATCGGCGTTGCCGCCGGCCAACTCACCCTGCTAACCCTTGGGCAGGAGGCTTCGCCGATGCACCCGTTTCGCTTGATGGCCGGCTATAACACCTGGGCGAACCAGCGCCTCTATGAGGCCGCCGCGGGCCTCACCGGCGAGCAGTATCGGGCCGACCGGGGCGCGTTCTTTCGCTCGGTGCACGGCACCCTCAACCACCTCCTCGTCGCCGACCGGATCTGGATGCGGCGCTTCACGGGGGAGGGCGAGGCGCCGAACCGGCTCGACGCCATCCTGTTCGACGCCCTCGCGGATCTTCGCGCGGCGCGGGAGGCGGAAGACCGCCGGATCGCGGGCTACGTCGAAGATCTCGACGACGCTGCGCTCGCCGGCCGGATCCGCTACCGCACCATCACGAACCCCACCGACATCGAGCAGCCCCTCGCCCCGGCGCTGATGCACTTCTTCAATCACCAGACCCATCATCGCGGGCAGGTGCATGCCCTCATGACGGGGCTCGTCGGCGCGGCGCCGTCCCTTGATCTTCTGCTCTATCAGCGCGAAACCGGAGCGGGGCTCGCCTGACGCCGAGCCCAAAGGCTCGAGCGTGCCCATCCAGGGCCGCCGGAGGTGCCGTGACCGAACCGTCCTTGAACGAGCGCACCGGCTGGCCCGCCGAGCTGCGGATCCTCCTCGAACGCTACCCGCGCGAGGTCTGGTCCGGGCACGCGAACTTAGGCCAGACGGCAGGCTTTTGGCTGCGGCGGCACGACATGTTCCGGGAGCTCGGCGCCTCGCTCCAGGGCGCCACGTCGGCCCTCAAGGAGGGCACCGTCGCGCCGGCGGAGTTCCGGGGCTGGTTCGTGCCGCGCCTCCAGTTCTTCCTCACCGAGCTCAACGCCCACCATCACGTGGAAGACCACAGCTACTTCCCCCTGTTCCGGGCGGCGGAGCCGCGGCTCGTGCGGGGCTTCGAGGTGCTGGAGGGCGACCACGAGCACATCCACGAGCACCTCGGGGAGGTCGCGGGGGCGGCGAACCAGCTCCTCGCGAGCCTCGACGCGGACGGCCTGCAAAGGACGGTTCACCACTATGCCGGAGTGAGCAAGGCGCTCCTCGTCGGGCTTCTCAATCACCTGCGCGACGAGGAGGACCTCATCATCCCGCTCATCCTCGACCGGACCGAGGAGAAGCTTGGATTGTGAGGCATTCGCTTTTCATTGCCAGGATCACGGTTGCACGAGCAGCCGAACGCGGAGGATCGCCGTGACGAAGGAACTCGCCGAGGAGGTCGCCCGGCTCTACGGCACCCCCGCCGTCGTGATCGACCTCGACCGCGTGGAGCGCAACATCGCCCGTCTGCAGGCCGCCTGCGATGCGGCGGGCGTCGCGAACCGGCCCCACATCAAGACGCACAAGAGCCCCGTGCTCGCCAAGATGCAGCGCGATGCCGGCGCCCGCGGCATCACCTGCCAGAAGCTCGGCGAGGCCGAGGTGATGGCGGAGGCCGGCTTCGACGATATCCTGGTGAGCTACAACATCCTCGGCGAGGAGAAGCTCGGGCGCCTCGCCACCCTCATGCGGCGCGCCCGCATGGTGGTCGCGGCCGACAATCCGGTGACGGTGGCGGGCCTGCCGCGGGCGGCGGAGATCGCCGGTCGGGATCTCGACGTGGTCGTCGAATGCGACACGGGGCAGAAGCGCGCCGGGGTCGAGACGCCGGGCGAGGCGGTGGCGCTCGCGCACTCCATCGCGGCAAGCCCCGGCCTGTCCTTCGCGGGCTTTCTCCTCTACCCGCCGGCGGGTGGAACCGCGGTCACGCAAGCCTTTCTCGACGACGCCCTCGCCGGGGTGCGGGAGGCGGGTCTTGAGCCCCGCATCGTGTCCAGCGGCGGCACGCCGAACCTGAAGGATCTCGGCAAGCTCAAGGGCGCCACGGAGCACCGCGCGGGCACCTACATCTTCAACGACCGCATGATGATGAAGGCGGGCGCCGCCACCTTGGACGACGTGGCGCTCCACGTGGTCTCGACCGTGGTGAGCCGGGCGGGGCCGGAGCGCGGCATCCTCGATGCGGGCTCTAAGACCCTCACCTGGGATTCCGGCGGGCTCGACGGCTACGGGCTCATCCTGGAGCACCCCGATGCGCGTATCGCGCGCTTCTCCGAGGAGCACGGGTTCCTCGATCTTGCGGGCTCGGCGACGAAGCCCGGCGTCGGCGACGTCGTCCGCATCGTGCCGAACCATGTCTGCGTCGTCGTCAACATGGTGGACCGCCTCGTCGCCACCCGCGGCGGCCGCATCGCCGGCGAGATCCCGGTCGCGGCCCGCGGACGGATCACGTAAGGGCGGCGCCTATCCCGCAGCCTGCCGGCGAAAGCCGGCGGACGCCTCCATCAGCGTTCGCGTGTACTCGCTCATGACGCGGCCGGACGAGAGCTCGTCCGCCGCGAGGGTCTCGACGGCGCGTCCCCCGGCCATGACCATGAGCCGCTCGCACATATGCGTCACGACGGCGAGATCGTGGCTCACCATCACGAAGGTCAGATGGCGCCGCCGCCGCAGGTCCTCCATGAGGTTCAAGACCTCGGCCTGAACGGACGCGTCGAGCGCGGAGGTCGGCTCGTCGAGGAGCAGGATCTGCGGCTCGAGGATGAGGGCGCGCGCGATGGCGACGCGCTGGCGCTGCCCGCCGGAGAGCTGGTGCGGGTAGCGGAAGCGAAACCCCGTCCCGAGACCCACCTCGTCGAGGGCCCGCTCGATCCGCCGCTCCGCATCGCCGATGCCGTGGATGGCGAGGGGCTCGGCGAGGATCCGGTCGACGGTCTGGCGTGGGTGAAGGGAGCCGTAAGGGTCCTGGAACACCATCTGGACGAGCCGGCGGAAGGGCTTCGAGCCGGGGAGGGGGAGCGTGCCCTCGCCGACGAGGGCCACCCGGCCCGCGCCGATGGGATTGAGGCCGCAGATCGCCCTCAAGATCGTCGACTTGCCCGAGCCCGATTCGCCGACGATGCCGAAGCTCTCGCCGGGCGCGACGCGAAACGAGACGTCGTCGACGGCGACATACTCGTCGAACACCACGCGCAGGTGGCTGACTTCAAGGCCGACGCTCATCGGGCCCAGGCCGGATCGCGCTGCAGGACGGGAAGCGGATGCCGGCTCTCGCCGAGCCGCGGCAGGCAGTCGAGGAGGCCCCGCGTATAAGGATGCTGCGCCTCGTTGAGCCGCCCCGACGGGATCTCCTCGACGACCCGGCCCGCATACATCACGAGGATGCGGTCGCAAAAGGAGGAGACGAGGCGAAGATCATGCGAGATGAAGATGAGGCCCATGCCGCGCTCGGAGACGAGCCTGTCCAGGATCTTGAGCACCTGAAGCTGCACGGTCACGTCGAGGGCGGAGGTGGGCTCGTCCGCGATGAGGAGATCGGGATCGGCCACCAGCATCATGGCGATCATGGCGCGCTGCCCCATGCCGCCCGACACCTGGTGTGGGTGAAGCCGGTAGACGCGCTCGGGCCGGTCGATCTGGACCGCCGCCAACATGGCGAGGGCCCGTTCGCGGGCCTCGCGGTTCGACACCCGCTCGTGCGCCTGCAGGGTCTCGACGATCTGCTCGCCGATGGTCATGACGGGGTTGAGCGAGAATTGCGGGTCCTGCAGCACCATGCCGATGCGCCCGCCCCGCAGGTCGCGGCGCTGGCGCTCCGGGCAGGTGAGAAGGTCGATCCCGTCGAAGGCGAGGCGCCTCGCCGTGACCCGTCCCTGGGGCGGGGTGAGGCCGAGGATCGCGCGGCCCGTCTGGGACTTGCCGGAGCCCGATTCGCCGACGACGCCTAGGCGTTCGCGGCCAAGCTGAAACGAGACGCCGCGAACGGCTTCGACATAGGCGCCCTCCCGGTTCGGAAAAGCGATCCGAAGGTCGTCGACGTCGAGGAGCGGACCCACCGGAGCATTCCTCATTTGTCGGCTCTCGGATCGAGCGCGTCGCGCAGGCCATCGCCGAGGAGGTTGAAGGCGAGGCTCACGATGAAGATCGCAGCTCCGGGCGCTGCCGCCACCCACCACTGGTCGAGCACGTAATTGCGCCCGTTCGCGATGAGGGCGCCCCATTCGGGCATGGGCGGCTGGGCCCCGAGCCCGAGGAAGCCGAGGCCCGCCGCCGTCAGGATGATGCCCGCCATGTCGAGGGTGACGCGCACGATGACGGAGGACACGCAGAGCGGCATGATGTGGCGCAGCACGATGCGGAAGGGCGATGCGCCGGCGAGCTTCACGGCGGCGATGTAGTCGGTGCGCCGGATGGTCAGCGTCTCGGCGCGGGCGATGCGAGCGTAGGGCGGCCAGGACGTGATCGCGATGGCGATGACGGCGTTCTCAATGCCGGGCCCGAGCGCCGCCACGAAGGCGAGCGCCAGGATGAGGCGCGGAAACGCGAGGAAGATGTCGGTCACGCGCATCAAGGCCGCATCGACATAGCCGCCTGCATAGCCGGCCACCGTCCCGACGAGGAGGCCGATGGGCGCGGCGAGGATCGCGACGAGCACCACGATGAAGAGCGTGATGCGGGACCCATGGATGATGCGCGAGAGGATGTCGCGGCCCTGGTCATCCGTGCCGAACGGAAAGGTCCAGGAGGGCGGCAGGAGCCGCGTGGTGCTGAGGCTCCCCTCATAGGGCGAGTGCGGCGCGATCACGTCCGCGAGCGCCGCTACGACGACGAGCGCCAGGATCGTGAGAAGGCCCGCCATCGCGAGGCGGTTCCGCGCGAAGGTGCGCCAGCCCGCATAGGCCCGCCCCAGCGACGCCTGCCGCCGCGAGGCCGGGCGGTCCGACATCAGCCAGTCGTGCCAGGAGACGCTCGAAGATCTCATTGCACGCGGGTCCGAGGGTCGAGGAGACGGTAGAGCAGGTCCGACAGGAGGTTCAGTCCGACGAAGACCGAGCCGACCACGATCGTGCCGCCGAGCACCGCGTTCATGTCCGCGTTCTGCAGCGAGTTCGTGATGTAGAGCCCGAGCCCCGGCCAGGCGAACACGGTTTCGGTGAGAACCGATCCTTCGAGCAGGCCCGCATAGGAGAGCGCCACCACGGTCACGAGGGGCACCGCGGCATTCCGCAGGGCGTGGCGCCAGATGATCCGCGTCTCCGAGAGGCCCTTCGCCCGCGCGGCGACGATATATTCCTGCGAGAGCTCGTTCAGCATGAACGAGCGCGTCATGCGGCTGATATAGGCGAGGGAGAAATAGCCGAGGAGCGAGGCCGGCAGGATGAGGTGGGAGAATGCGTTCCAGAACGCCTCCCACTCGCCCGCCATGGCCGCATCGAGGAGCAGGATGCCGGTCACGGGCGTGAGCGTGTACTCGTAGACGACGTCGATGCGCCCCGGCCCCGCGACCCAGCCGAGGCGCGCGTAGAAGACGAGGAGCGCCATAAGGCCGAGCCAGAAGATCGGCACCGAATAGCCGATGAGGCCCATGACGCGCACGAGTTGATCGGCGATGCCGCCGCGCCGGACGGCGGCCCAGACGCCGAGCGGAATGCCGACGCCCGCGCCGATGAGAGTGCCGAAGGTCGCAAGCTCCAGCGTCGCCGGAAAGACCCGGCGGATGTCGGTCATCACCGGATTGGCGCTGAGCGTCGAGATGCCGAAATCCCCCTGCAGCATCTTGCCGAGATAAATGGCGAACTGCTCCCAGAGCGGGCGGTTGAGGCCGAGCTCCTCGCGAACCCGCTGCACCACGTGCTCGGGCGCGCGGTCGCCCACGATGGCGAGCGCGGGGTCGATAGGGATCACCCGCCCGATGAAGAAGGTGACGGCGAGAAGCCCGAGATAGGTGAGGACGAGGGTCGCGAGGAAGCGGCCGATCGTTCCCATACGGGCGAACAGGCGGGCGCGTGTGCGCCCGCCTGAGGTCACAGCAGATGCGGACAACGAGGTCTTACTTCTTCGCGACGTTGAACATGTAGGTGGTGTCGGAGGTGACGCCGACCTTCAGCCCCTCAACGTTGGTCCGGTAGGCCGCCACCTCGTTCTGCTGGAAGATCAGCACGAAGGGGCTCGTCTGGCGGAAATCGGCCTGCATCTTCTCGTACATGGCCTTGCGCTTCTCGCCGTCGCGCTCCAGCACCGCCGCATCGGCCTGTTTCGTCAGCTCCGGGATGTCCCAGGCATTGCGCCAGGCGAGGGGCTTCGAGGTGGCGTCGTCCGCGTTGTTGGGGTTGCGGGCGAAGGTGTCGGCGTTGGTGTGGGGATCCCAGTAATCGGCCCCCCACTGGCCGATATAGATGTCGTGGCTGCGGGCGCGGTACTTGGTCAGGGTCTGGCGCCCGTCGCCCGGGATGATCTCGATATCGATCCCGGCGCGCTTCGCGGTCTGCTGGATGTTCTCCGCGATGCCCTGAACGGGCTGCGTGGTGCGAACGTCCATCGTGACCTTGAAGCCGTTCGGCAGGCCCGCCTTCGCGAGGAGGCCCTTGGCGCGCTCGGGATCGAGCTTGAACGGGCTCTCGGTGCTGGCGCCGAGGAGGCCGACCGGCAGGAAGTTCTGGTGGACGATGCCGATGTCCTTGATGAGCGTCTGGCCGATGCCCTGGTAGTCCACGAGGTACTTGAAGGCCTCCCGCACCTCGGGCTTGGCGAGGTTCGCGTTCTTCTGGTTGAGGCTGATGTAATAGACCGTGCCCTTCGGGGTCGCGGTGGTCTGGATGTCCTTGTTAGTCGAGATCGCCTGGAGGTCCTGCGGCGTCAGGTTGCGCGCCACGTCGGCGTCGCCCTTTTCCAGCAGCAGGCGCTGGGTCGCCGCTTCCTTCACGTGACGGTAGATCACGCGGGCGAGCTTCGGCTTCGCGCCGAAGTAGTTGTCGTTGCGCTCGAGCGCCAGGATCTCGTTCGCCCGCCACTCGCGGATCTTGTAGGGGCCGGATCCCGCGTAGTTCGTCTTCAGCCACGCATTGCCGAGATCGCCGCCCTGGTCCTTCGTCTCAACGAGCTTCTTGTCGACCACGGCCGCCACGTTGGCGGTGAGGCAGTTCAGGACGAAGGTCGGGGCGTAGGCCTTGTCGGTTTCGAGCACGAAGGTCAGCGGATCGACCGCGCGTGCCTTCTGCTCCACGTTGTCCTTCTTCAAGCCGAACTGGGTGAGGATGAAGGCCGGCGACTTGTCGATCTTGACGACGCGCTGGAACGAATAGGCGACGTCCTCCGCCGTGATCGGGTTGCCGGAGGCGAATTTCAGGTTGGGCTTCAGCTTGAAGGTGTAGGTCTTGCCGTCCTCCGACACGCTCCAGGACTCGGCGAGATCGCCGATGATCTTGGAGGGATCGTCGATATTGAGCCGCACCAGCCGGTCGTAGGTGTTGCCCATGATCTCGCCCGCCGAGATCTCGAAGGATTCCGCCGGGTCCATGGTGATGATGTCGTCGATGGCCCAGGCGACCACGAGGGTGTCGCGCGGGGTCGCCGCCTGAGCGGGAAGGAGCCCCGAACCGACGAGAAGGGCGACGGCGCACACGGCCCCGCCGGCTTGGATCGCGATGCGGCGGGAGGGACGACGGAGCAGCATGGGTCTTCTCCTGTGAATTGATGTTTCTCCCAATGCAGCATGACGGCGGGCCGGCTGGCAACCCGTCCCGGCTCCCCCTTCGGCGCCCCACGGTTAACAGCGAGAGGCTTCTGCCGGTTGCCCAGCCCCGCTCGGGCGTTATGATCGAGCTTGGGGCTTGGACGCTCCGTGCCGCTGCACCCTCGCGTGCGGGCGCACGGGCTTCAGAACGGGGTGCGGTTTGCCGAAGCTCGTCCGCCTTCTCCTGCCGCTCCTTGCCGGTCTCGGCGCGCTGTCGCCGGCCGCGGCGGGCGAGATCGTCATCCTGGTCGACAAGGCGAGCCAGCGCATGAGCGTCTCGGTCGGCGGGGAGCAGCGGTACACCTGGCCGGTCTCGACCGGGATGTCGGGCTATGCGACTCCCACCGGGCGGTTCGCCGCCCTGTGGCTCTCGCGCCATCACCGCTCCCGCGAGTGGGACGATGCGCCGATGCCGTATTCGATTTTCTTCACGGATTCCGGCCATGCCATCCACGGGAGCCAGGCCGTCGGCAGGCTCGGTTCTCCGGCCTCGCATGGCTGCGTGCGCCTCTCGCCGGCGAATGCCGGGATCCTCTTTCGTCTCGTGCAGGAGGCCGGGGCCGCGAACACGCGGATCGAGGTCACGGGGACGGATCCGATCGGCACGGGCTTCGCGGCAGGAGGAGCCGGCGCCCGGGATCTTCGCGGCCTCACGGCGTTCGATCCCCTCGCCACCGGGATCATGGCCGGCAGCAGCCCGCGCCGCCCGCAGCGTTGACCTCCCGGCTCCGTTGGTCGAATCGTGGATGATCTTCACTCCAAGCACGATCGGAGCAGCGCCCGCATGACCGCCTACGATCCCGCCAACATCTTCGCCAAGATCCTGCGCGGCGAATTGCCGGCTCACCGGGTCTACGAGACCGAGCACGTGCTCGCCTTCATGGACATCATGCCCCGGGGCGACGGGCACACTCTCGTGATCCCGAAGGCGCCGGCGCGCAACATCCTCGACGTGGATCCGGCGGTCCTCGGCGAGTTGATGAAGGGCGTGCAGGTGGTGGCGCGCGGGGTGAAGGAGGCTTTCGGGGCCGACGGGATCACGATCCAGCAGTTCAACGAGAGCGCCGGCGGGCAGGTGGTCTTCCACCTCCACGTCCATGTCATCCCGCGCTTCGAGGGCGTTCCGATGAAGCCCCATACGGGCCAGATGGAAGCCCCCGACACCCTCGCGGCCAACGCCGCCAAGATCAGGACCGTCCTCGGCGGGTGACGCCGCGCGCGCCGGCCCGGAGACTCACTTCGCCGCATGGGCAGCCGCCCGCGTCCGTCCTAAAGCCACGCCGGACCAAGCACGACTGCGAACGAATCGCGGCGGGGGCGTGATGACACAATGGAACGGGGCTCTCCTCGCGGGAGCCATCGCAGTCGCTTTGGCCGGGTGCGGAGGCGGAGGGGGCGGTGGTTCGGGAGGAGCGGGGCCCGCGCCGGGTCCGGGGCCCGGCGCCACCTTCGCGGGATCCGACGCGCTCTCGCAGTTCTTCCGCACCACCTTCGACGAGGGCGCCGCTGCGCAGGCCCGGAACGATCCCGAGTTCAAGTTCCAGGACAACACGCTCGTCTACACGGACGGGAGCGGGTCGCTCACCCTGCACAGCTTTCCCTTCGCGTCGATCCGCGCCGAATACGCGCATTCGGCGGGCCTCGACGGCACGGGGCGCACCATCGCCTTCGTGGACGACGGGTTCAGGCTCACGCATCGGGAGCTGGCCGGAAAGTCGATCACCACCTTCGGCACCCTCACGAGCCAGGATCACGGCACCGGAACGGCGGCGATCGCCGCGGGCGTGCATGACGGTACCGGCCTGATGGGCGTCGCGCCCGGCGCCGCCCTGCATCTGTCCTCCTACAATGCCGGCCTCGCCGGCATGGCCGCCGCGACGCGGGACGCCCTCGCGAAGGGCGCCGTGGTCCAGAACAATTCCTGGGGCTACGCCAACACGAATATCGGCCAGATGACCGGCTATCTGGCGTCCCATCCCGGCGCCAGCGTGGAGCAGGCCTTCACGGCGGCCGTGGGCGGCTCGGCCGTGGACGGCAAGGCCTATCTCGACGCCCTGCGCGCCTTCACGGCGAAGGGCGTCGTGGTGTTCGCCGCGTCCAACGACAAGGCCGCCACGAAAGCCGATCTCCTCGCCGGGCTCCCCGTCGTGATGCCGGAGCTCGAGCGGGGCTGGATCGTCGCCGTCAACGCGGTGCCGCAATTCGGCTCGAACGGGCGCGTGGCGTCGGCGGTACGAATGTCCTCGGGGTGCCTCGAGGTCGCGGCGACGTGCCTGACGGGCGACGGCGGCGTTCGCACGGCGACGGCGGCGTCCGATACGGCCTACGGCTACATGACCGGCACGTCCTTCGTCGCGCCCCAGATCGCTGGCGGCGTGGCGCTCCTGTCCCAGGCCTTTCCGAACCTGCCGGCGGCGGACCTGCGCAAGCGCCTCCTCGCGAGCGCCGACAACGGCTTTTACGCCCATTCGGGCTCCACCGATTTCGGCAACGGCGTCGTGCACGGCTACAACGCCGAGTTCGGCCACGGCTTCATGGACCTGCGCGCGGCCCTGAAGCCCATCGGCACCGTGGGCCTGCCGAAGACGGACAGCGCCTATGGCCCGGTCGCGGCCCTCGGCACCTCTGCCGTGGTGGCAGGCTCCGCCCAGGGCGACGCGGTGGCCCGGGCTCTCTCCTCCCGCAGCATCGCGGTGTTCGATGCGCTTGGCGCAGATTTCCGGGCGCCCGCCGCCGTGCTCACCGGACGCCGGGAGGAGGCGGAACTCGGCGACCGCCTGCACCGGTTCGCGGCGAAGGCCGAGGGGCGCCGGCAGACCGTGAGCCTCGCCTTCGCCGAGAGCGGGGAGGGGGCCGAGGCGGGCGGATGGCGCTTCAGCGGCGGCGAGGCCGAGGGCGTTCTCGCCGGCATCGGCCTTCAAGCGGGGACCTCGGATCTCTTCGCGGGTCCCGGCCGCCTCGCTTCGCTCGCGCCCGGCACCCATGCCTTCGGGATCACCCGCGACGCGCCGGAGGGCGGGGCGCTGTCGTTCTACACCCTTTCGGCCTCCGACGAGGCCGCGGGTGAGGCGAGCGCCGGCGGCGGCGTGGTGCGGTCCTTCCGGCTCGCCGGCACCGAGGTGTCGCTCGGGGTCTCGGCCCTCGGCCAGGACGGTTCGGTGCTGGGCCTCCAGGGCACCGGCGAGATGGGCCACCTGCGCGGGGCGGCGGGCGCGGTGGATTTCGGCCTGTCGCGGTCTTTCGGCGGCCTTCGCGTCTTCGCAGCGGCGCAGGTCGGCGTCGGGAGCGGGGTGGGCGACGGCCTCCTTGCGGGCACCGAAGGAACGGTGTTCTCGGGCTTCGGCCTCGGGGTCGCAACGGCGGGCGTGCTGCGGGCGGGCGACAGCCTCACCCTGTCGGCGCGCCAGCCCCTGCGGATCGAGAGCGGCACCGCGACCCTCTCGCTGCCGGTGGGCCGACATGCGGACGGCGCCGTGCGGTGGGAGGAGCAGCCCATCGACCTCTCGCCGTCCTCCCGCCAGCTCGATCTCGGGGTGAATTACGGGGTCGCGCTCGATCAGGGGACGACCCTGCGCCTCGGCCTCGGCTACTCGATCAACCCCGGCCACGTGGCCGGGGAGGGCGCGGTGTCGGTGCTCGGCGGCGCGACCCGCCGCTTCTGACCGGTCAGGCCGCCAGCACGGCGCCGTCCTCGACGGTCTTGCCCGGGCGCGGCGCGGCCTCGTCGTTGAGATGGCAGGCCGAGAAACGGCCCGGCGCGATCGCTTTGAGGGGCGGGCGGTCCACCCGGCAGCGGTCGAAGGCGAGGGGGCAGCGGGGGTGGAAGTGGCAGCCCGGCGGGGGGGCGAGCGGCGAGGGAATCTCGCCTTTGAGCGCCGAGAACCGCCGCTTCTTCGCCACGAGCCGCGGCACCTCGTCGAGGAGGGCCTGCGTGTAGGGGTGGTTCGGCGCCTCGAACAGCGCCTCCGTCGGCGCGAGCTCCACGATGCGGCCGAGATACATCACCGCCACCCGGTCCGAAATGTGCTCCACCACGCCAAGATCGTGGCTCACGAAGAGGTAGGTGAGGCCGAACTCGCGCCGCAGCTCCATGAACAGGTTCAGCACCTGCGCCTGGATCGACACGTCGAGGGCCGCGGTGGACTCGTCGCAGACGAGTACCTTCGGCTTCACGGCGAGCGCCCGCGCGATGCCGATGCGGGCGCGCTGCCCGCCCGAGAACTGGTGCGGGTAGCGCTGGCGCGTCGCCGGGTCGAGCCCGACGCGGGCCATCATGGCGGCCACATAGGCCTCCATCTCCCCGGGCTTCACGAGCCCATGCACCACCGGCGCCTCGCCGATGATCTCGACCACCCGGCGGCGCGGGTTGAGCGACGCCATCGGGTCCTGGAACACCATCTGGATCGCCAGATCCGCGGCGCGGCGCTCAGGGCCCGCAAGACGGCTCACGTCCTCGCCACGAAACCGCACCGTGCCGTCGCTCGCCGGCAGGATCCCCGCCACCACGCGCCCGAGGGTGGACTTGCCGCAGCCCGATTCGCCGACGAGCCCCACCACCTCGCCGTCCGCGATGGAGAGGGTGACGCCGTCGACCGCGCGCACCACCTGCTCCTTCAACCCCGCGCCGAAGAGGTTCGCGACCTTCTCGGCGGCGTCGAGAGGCTTCACGAAGCGCCGGGACACGCTGTCGAGGGCGACGAGGGGCTGGGTCATCGGGTTCGTCACAGGATCACAGGACAACAGGATATCAGGCGGCCACGGGCGCGTCGCCGAGGAGCGGATGGTGGCAGCGGGCGGTGCGGCCGCCCTCGTAAGGCACGCTCTCAGGCAGGGTCGTGCGGCAGGTGGCGGTCCCGCGCGGGCAGCGCGGGGTGAACGGGCAGCCCGGCGGAAGCCTCGCGAGGGAGGGCGTCATGCCGGGGATCTGGGCGAGCGGAACGCCGCGCCGGTTGCGGCTCGGCACGGAGCCGATGAGGCCGGCGGTGTAGGGGTGGAGGGGGCGATCCAGCACCTCGGCGACCGCGCCCGTCTCCACCACGCGGCCCGCATACATGACGGCGATCCGGTCGGCGAGCCCGGCGATCACGGAAAGGTCGTGGGTGATCCACAGCATGGCGGTGCCGGTCTCCTCCGCGAGCTGCTGCACCTCGGCGAGGATCTGGGCCTGGATCGTCACGTCGAGGGCGGTGGTCGGCTCGTCGGCCACGAGAACCGCAGGACGATGGAGGAGCGCGATGGCAATCGCCACGCGCTGGCGCATGCCGCCGGAGAACTGATGCGGATAGCCCGTCAGCCGCTCCTCCGGGGAGGGGATGCCCACCTGCGCCAGCGCCCGCGCCGCCCGGGCGCGAGCCGCCTTGGCCGACACCCGCTCGTGCGCCTGGATCGCCTCGATCATCTGCGTGTCGACCCGCAGCACCGGGTTGAGGGTCGTCATCGGGTCCTGGAAGATCATCGCGATCTTGCGACCGCGTAGGTGCCGCAGCTCGTCCTCCGGCTTGCCGACGATCTCCTCGCCGGCGAGGACGATGGACCCGCCCGCGATGCGCCCGGGCGGGTCGATGAGCCCGAGGAGCGCGAGCCCCGTGACGGACTTGCCGGATCCCGACTCCCCGACGAGCCCCAGCACCTCGCCCCGCGTGAGATCGAACGACACGCCGTTGACGGCCGTGACCGTGCCCTCCCGGGTCGAGAAGGTGACGGCGAGGTCTCGGACGGAGAGGATCGGAGTCATGACGCGCCTCCCCCTCCCCCTTGAGGGGAGGGGTTAGGGGTGGGGGTGGTGCTCGCGAGCGCCGCGAGGGTGGTGTCGAGCACGACGTTGATCGAGGTCATCACCTCGGCGTTCGTGAAGCGCAGCACGCGAAAGCCGCGCGCGTTCAGGAACAACGTGCGTTCCTCGTCATGTGCCCGGTTCGCCGCAAAGCCGTGCTGGTTGCCGTCGACCTCGATGACCAGCATCGCGGATAGGCAGCAGAAATCCGCGACGTAGGGACCGATGGGAACCTGCCGGCGGAAATGCGAGCCTTCCAGCGGGAGGCGTCGGCGTAGGTGGTTCCAGAGACGCTTCTCGGGCTCCGTGAGGGCACGACGCAGGGAACGAGCTCGCGTACGCCGCTGAGGCGTCGGAGTCTGACCGGGATCGCTCCTCCAGGGCGGTGCCATGCCTTTAGTCCTCCCGCTTGGGTCTCGACCCCCACCCCTAACCCCTCCCCTCAGGGGGGAGGGGGAATGACCCTCCGTCATCGCGCGAGCCTCGGGTTCAGAACGTCGCGCAGGCGGTCGCCCACGAGATTGATGGCGACGATGACGATGACGAGGGCGATGCCGGGGAAGGTGGACACCCAGTACTTGCCCGAGAGGAGATAGTCGTAGCCCTGCGCGATCAGCATGCCGAGCGAAGGCTCGGTGACGGGAACGCCGACGCCGAGGAAGGAGAGCGTCGATTCGAGGGCGATGGCCCGGGCGATCTGCACGGTGGCGACGACGATGAGCGGGGGCAGGCAGTTCGGCAGGAGGTGGCGGAACACGACCCGGGAGCGCGGCAGCGCAAGGCAGCGGGCCGCCTCGATGTATTCGCGCCGCTTCTCGATGAGGGCGTTGCCGCGCACCGTGCGGGCGTAATAGGCCCATTCGACGATGACGAGCGCGAGGATCACCTTGTCGACGCCACGGCCGAATACGGCCAGCAGCACGAGGGCGATGAGGATCGCCGGGAACGAGAGCTGCAGGTCGACGACCCGCATGATGAAGCTCTCGGTTCGCCCGCCCGCATAGGCGGCGAGCACGCCCACCGACGCGCCGATCACAGAGGCGATCAGCACCGTCGAGGCGCCGACGAAGAGCGAGATGCGCAGCCCATAGAGGATCGCCGAGAGCATGTCGCGCCCCTGGTCCTCCGTGCCGAGCCAGGCGGTCTTGCCGGTGGCCGCGAGGGTCTCGCCCGGGGCCAGCATGTTGTCCATGATGTCGAGCTGGGCGAGATCGTAGGGGTTCTGCGGCGCGATCCAGGGCGCCAGGACCGCAAGCGCCACCGTGACGACGAGCACCACGAGGCCGATCACCGCGCCGGGGCTCTGGAAGAAGGTCGCCACGTGGCGGCGCAGCAGGCTCTCGCCCTTGTCGAGGGCGGGCGCTGCGGCAACGGCGACGGGCGTTTCGGCGAGATCCGACATCAGCCTTTGGCCTCCGAGAGCCGCACGCGCGGGTCGATGGCCGCGTAGAGCAGGTCGACCGCAAGGTTGATCACGACGAAGATCAGCACCGTCATCATCAGGTAAGCGACGACGATGGGCCGGTCGAGCCGGTTGATGGAATCGATGAGGAGCTTGCCCATGCCCGGATAGGCGAACACCGTCTCGGTCACGACCGCGAAGGCGATCATCGAGCCGAGCTCGAGGCCCAGCACCGTCACCACCGGGATGAGGATGTTCTTCATCACGTGCACGCCGACGATGCGCGAACGCGAGAGGCCCTTAGCCCGCGCGAAGCGGATGTAGTCCTGCAGCATCACTTCGCGGGTGCCGGCCTGAGCGATGCGGGTCACGAGGGAGGCCTTGAACAGGGCGAGGGTCAGGGCCGGCAGGAGGAGATGGCGCCAGCCGTCGAGGGTGAACACCGCGAAGGGCACGCCGAGCACGTCCACGGTCGCGCCGCGCCCGCTCGCCGGCAGCCACCGGAGCTCCACCGCGAAGATCAGGATCAGCATCAGGCCGATCCAGAAATTGGGCAGCGAGAAGCCGAGGATCGAGCCCGACATGATGCTCTTGCCGACGAGGCTCTCGGGCTTGAGCCCGGCCAGCACCCCGAGCGGCACGCCGATGAGGATCGAGAACAGGAGGCCGACGAGGGCAAGCTCCACAGTTGCCGGGAGCCGCTGCAGGATCACGTCCACGGCCGGCGTGTTGTAGACGAAGGACCGGCCGAGATCGCCCTGGAGGGCGTTCATCAGGAAGGTGCCGAACTGCTCGTAGAGGGGCCGGTCGAGCCCGAGGGTGCGCGCGATCGCCTCGCGCTCCTGCTGGTCCGCATTGGGGTTCGCCAGGATGTCGATCGGGTTGCCGAGCGCGTAGACGGCGACGAAGACGAGGGTCGCCATGACGGCGATGACGAGCATCGACTGGCCGAGGCGGCGGATCAGGTAAACGAGCATGAATGATCCCGCGGTCGCCGGTTGTCCTCCTTCCCCCTTGAGGGGGAGGTGTCGCCGGAGGCGACGGATGGGAGTGGTGCAGCAGGCACCGGTGAACCGCGCCCGGCACCACCTCCATCCCTAGCCCCTCCCCACGACGGGGGAGGGACGTTGTCAGTGACCCTTACGACCCCGGCCGCACCTCGGTCGCGAGCGTATATTGGTCGATGCGCGGCTTGTAGGTGACGCCCTTCTTGAGGGCCCAGGGGGTCACCTCGAAGTGCAGCGGGATGATGGGGAAGTCGCTCATGGCGAGCTTCGAGGCCTGCTGGAGCAGCTGCTCCCGCCGCTTGTCGTCCACCGTCTGCTGCGCCTGCTTGATCAGCTCGTCGAGCTGCGGGTTCGAGTAGCGGCCGCGGTTCGTGTGCCCCATGCCGGTCTTCGAATCCATCGAGGCCACGAGCGCCACGAGCGGGTTCAGCATCTCGCCCGAATCCGCGCCCCATCCGGCAAGATAGAGCGAGAACTCGTACTTGTTGCGGCGGGCGAAGAAGGTGGAGGCGGTCGTGGCGTCCACGTTCGTCTTGATCCCGATGCGGGTGAGCATCTGGGCGGCCGCCTGAGCCACCTTCTCGTCGTTGATGTAGCGGTCGTTCGGCGTGCCGAGGGTGACCTCGAAGCCGTTCGGGTAGCCCGCTTCGGCGAGGAGCTTCTTGGCGCCGTCCGGGTCGAAGCCGACGGGCTTCAGGTCCGGCGAGGTGCCGAAGAGCGGAACCGGAAGGAGCTCGCCCGCCGCCACCGCGACGCCGCCCATGATGCGGTCGACGATGGCCTGCCGGTTGATCGCCTTCGACACCGCCTCGCGCACGCGCTTGTCGAGGAAGGGGTTCTTGTCCGTGCCCTTGACGCCGGGGGTCTTCCAGGCCGGATCGCCGTGCTGATCCATGTGGAGGTAGATGATGCGGTTCGAGATCCCCTGGACGATCTGGAAGCCCGCGCCCTTGATCTTGTCGAAGTCCTGGACGGGCGGGTTCTCGATCACGTCCACGTCGCCGGCAAGCAGCGCCGCCACGCGCGGGCCTTCGCTCGAGATGGGCCGCCAGGTCACCTTCTGCCAATGGGGCTTGTTCCCCCAATAGGCGTCGTTGCGCTCCAGGATCACGTGGGTGCCGCGGGTGTAGTTCGCGAGCTTGTAGGGACCGGTGCCCACCGCCTTGCCGGGCTCGTTGAAGTCGGCGGATTTCGGGGTCGTGCCGAGGCCGTCGCAGCCCGCGGCCGTCCACTTCACGCCCTCGCCGCCATAGGCCGCCGAGGAGAGGATGCCGAGGGTCGACATGTTGTTCGGCAGAAGCGGCGTCGGCGCGGCGGTCTTGAAGATCACGGTCAGCGGATCGGGCGTCTCGATGGCCTCGAAGCCGCGGGTATAGACCGTGAAGGGGGAGGGGGAGTTCTCGACCTTCGGCACGCGGCAGAGGGTGTAGACCACGTCGCGGGAGGTGAAGTCCGCGCCGCTCGTGAACTTCACGCCCGGGCGCAGCTTGAACTCCCAGGTCTTCTCGTCGACCGCCCGCCAGGAGGTGGCGAGCTCGGGCACGAGCTTTTGCGCCTCGTCGGTCGAAACGAGGGACTCGAAGATGTGCCGGCGCATGTAGTTGTTGGGGCCCACATTGTGGAAATGCGGGTCGATGGACGTGACCTCCGAGGCCACGCCGATCTTGAGCTCCTGCGCGGCCGCGGGTGCAGCCATCGTCAGAGCCAGGCCCGCCAGCGCGAGCGGCTTCAAGGGTGATGTCATCCTCTTCTCCTCTGGACTCCCGGCGAATGTGCCTCCGCCTTTAGAGTCTACTCAACGACGTTCGGGCCCGGCGCGCAAGCAGGCGCTTGCCTCGACTGTGACGAAGCGTAATATGCGCCAGACGTATTGTCAGCTCTCTTTCGTATAACGGAAAGCTATAGAGCGATGCGCGAGACGGATAACGGCGCCCGGCTGCCGAGGCCGAGCCTGCGGGAGCTCGAAGTGCTCCGGGCGATCATCGCCACCCACAAGACCACCGCCGCCGCGCACCGGCTCGGCGTCTCGCAGCCCGCCGTGTCGCGGGCGATCGCCACCCTCGAGGCGCGCCTGAAGCGCCCGCTCTTTCGCCGCGACGGCGGGCGCCTCGTGCCGACCTCCGACGCCTTCGCGCTCGACGCGGAGGCGGCCCCCATCTTCGCGGCCCTGGAGCGCCTCGAGAGCTGGCCGCAGGCGCCGGAGGCGGGCGCGGTGCTGCGCATCGTGGCGCCGCCGACCATCGCCCATGCCCTCGCATCGCCCCTGCTCATCCGGTTTCATCGGGCCGAGCCGGAGACGCGGATCCAGATGGAGATCGGCCGCTCCGGCGACGCGGTGTCGGCGGTTGCGGACGGCAGCGCGGATCTTGGCCTCGCCGACATTCCGGTGGCCCATGCGGGGGTGCGCGCCGAGACGCTGCACCGCTCCCGCGCCCACGTGATGATGCGGGCCGATCACCCGCTGGCGCGGCGCCGCGCCATCGCCCCTCGGGATCTCGACGGCCTGCCGCTCGTCGCCGTGACCCGGCGCTTTTCCGCCCGCGCCCGCATCGAGCGCGCCTTCGCGGAGGCGGGGGTGGAGCCGCGGGTCGTGCTGGAGGCCGGCACCCTGCAGGTCCTCGCGGACGGCGTGCGCGCCGGGCTCGGGGTCGCGGTGATCAATCCCTTCCCCATCGCCCTCGCGACAGGACGCGACCTCGTGTTCAAACCCTTCGAGCCTGCCGTGCGCTACGAGACCGCCTTCCTCCTGCCCGCTTCCGGCGCCGTGCCGGCGGTGGTCCGCCGCTTCGTCGCCTTCGCGAGCGAAGAATACCGGGCCCTCCTGCCGGCCCGGGGTGCGCCGGGCTGGTGGCGCGAGGAGGGCTGAGCATGAGCGGCATCGTCCCCATCCTCTCCCGCCTCGTCTCTTTCGACACCACGAGCCGCAACAGCAACCTGCCGCTGATCGACTGGGTCGAGGACTACCTGCGCCCCTTGGGCTTTCGCCTCGAGCGACTTCCGGATGCCACCGGCACGAAGGCCAACCTGTGGGCGAGCATCGGGCCCGAGGATCGCCCGGGCCTCATCCTCTCCGGGCATACCGACGTCGTGCCGGTGGACGGACAGGCCTGGAGCGCCGATCCCTTCACGCTGCGCGAGAAGGACGGCCGGCTCTACGGCCGCGGCGCCTGCGATATGAAGGGGTTCCTCGCCGTGTGCCTTGCCGCCGCGCCCCGCATGGCGGAGGCCCCGCTGCGAAAGCCCCTGCACCTCGCCTTCTCGTACGACGAGGAGGTGGGCTGCATCGGCGTCCGCAGCCTCGTGGAAAAGCTCGCCCGCGCGAGCGTGAGGCCGGAGGCCTGCTTCGTCGGCGAGCCGACCTCCATGGGGGTCGTCACGGGCCACAAGGGCAAGCGCAGCGTGCGGGCCACGGTGCGGGGCCTCGCCTGCCATTCCTCCCTCGCGCCGCAGGGCGTCAACGCCGTCGAGGCGGGGGCGAAGCTCGCGGCCGAGATCAGCCGCATCGCCGAGCGCCTCATGCGGAAGGGCGGCCGCGATCCCCTCTACGACGTGCCCCATTCCACCGGCCATGTGGGCGTGCTGCGCGGCGGCACGGCGCTCAATATCGTGCCGGATGCCTGCGAGCTCCTCTTCGAGTTCAGGGTCGTCGGCGGCGAGAGCGCGGATGCCCTCGTGGCCGAGGTCGAGGCCTTCGCGCGCCGGGAGATCGAGCCCGGCATGAAGGCGGTCGACCCCTCCTGCGGGATCGCCTTCGAAGTCTATGCGGGCTTCCCGGGCCTCGACAAGCCCGCCGACGCGCCGGTCGTGACGCTCGCCAAGGCCCTCGCCGGCCGAAACCGGCACACCAAGGTCGCCTACGGCACGGAAGCCGGGCTCTTCGACGCGGTCGCGGGCGTGCCCACCGTGATCGTCGGCCCGGGCTCCATCGAGCAGGCCCACAAGGCCGACGAATGGATCGCCGTCGAGCAGCTCGAACTCTGCGCCGCCTTCGTCGAGCGCCTGATCGGGCACGCGGCGGAAGGGCAGGGGCCTTAAGTCTCGGGTGCGCCGTATCCCCCGCCCGTCGGGGTGACGATGGTGATGGCCTCGCCCGCCTCGAGCACGGTCTTGGCGCAGCCGGGCAGCGTCTCGACCTCGCCGGACAGCCGCCGGACGAGGTTGCGCCCGAGTTCGCCCGGCGCCCCGCCGTGCAGCCCGAAGGGCGCGACGCGCCGGTGGCCCGACAGGATGGCGAGGTCCATGCGCTCGCGAAAGCGGATCGTGCGGCTCGTGCCGTCGCCCGCGTTCCAGCGCCCGCGCCCGCCCGAGCCCGGCCGGATGTGGAAATCCTCCAGCACCACGGGAAAGCGGTCCTCCAGGATCTCGGGATCGGTGAGGCGCGAGTTCGTCATGTGGGTGTGCACCCCCGACGCGCCGCCGAAGCCCTCGCCCGCGGGGGCGCCGGAGCAGATCGTCTCGTAGTACTGGTGGGACGCGTTGCCGAAGGTGAGGTTGTTCATGGTGCCCTGCGCCGCCGCGAGCGCCCCGAGCGCTCCGAAGAGGCAGTTCGTCACCGCCTGGCTCACCTCCACGTTGCCCGCCACCACGGCGGCGGGACGCCGGGGCGAGAGCATGGAGCCCTCCGGCACCACGATACGGATGGGCCTGAGGCACCCGGCATTCATCGGGATGTTGTCCTGCACCATCACGCGGAAGACGTAGAGAACCGCCGCCCGCGTCACGGGTTCGGGCGCGTTGAAATTATCGGGCCTCTGCTCGGAGGTGCCGGTGAAATCGACCGTCGCCTCGCGCCGCTCCTTGTCGACGGTGATGCGGACCTTGATCGCGCAGCCCTGGTCCATCGGGTAGGTGAAGGCGCTGTCGGTGAGCCGGTCGAGGACGCGCCGCACGCTCTCGGCGGCGTTGTCCTGCACGTGGCCCATATAGGCCTGCACCACGTCGAGCCCGAACCCGTCGACCACCTTGCGCAGCTCGGCGATGCCCTTCTCGTTGGCGGCGATCTGGGCCTTGAGGTCGTTGACGTTCTGCACCACGTTGCGCACCGGATAGCGCGCGCCCGTGAGAAGTTCGACGAGCTCCGCCTCGCGGAAGCGTCCTTCCTCCACGAGCTTGAAGTTGTCGATGTAGACGCCTTCCTCCTCGATGGTGGTGGCGTCCGGCGACATGGAGCCCGGCGCCGTTCCGCCCACATCCGCATGGTGGCCGCGGCTCGCGGCCCAGAACAGAACCTCCCGGCCCGCCTCGTCGAAGACGGGGCTGCACACCGTAATGTCGGGCAGGTGGGTACCGCCGTTATACGGGGCGTTGATGGCGAACACGTCCCCCGGCCGGATCACCGGATTGGCGCGGATGATCGACTCCACCGAGCGGTCCATGGAGCCGAGGTGCACCGGCATGTGCGGGGCGTTGGCGATGAGCGCGCCCGTGCGGTCGAAGACCGCGCAGGAGAAGTCGAGCCGCTCCTTGATGTTCACCGAATAGGCCGTGTTCTGGAGGGTCACGCCCATCTGCTCGGCGATGGACATGAACAGGTTGTTGAAGATCTCCAGCATCACCGGGTCGGCCTCCGTGCCGATCGCCGTGCGCTTCGGCAGGGCGGCGACGCGCTCCAGCACCAGGTGATCGCGGCCCGTGAGGGTGGCGGCCCAGCCGTCCTCGATCACCACCGTCTGGTTCGGCTCGATGACGAGCGCGGGACCCTGCAGAGTTCCGCCATGCGGGATGCTCTCGCGGCGGTACACCACCGCCTCGCGCCAGTCTCCCTCGGAGAAGAAGCGCGTGCGATGGTCGGGCTCCGGCAGGGACGCGCCCGCCGCCGGCGCCTCCCGGATGGCGGAGCGCGTTCCCCCGCCCACCGCCTCGACGGAGATCGCCTCGACCACGAGGGCCTTCGCGGGATCGGTGAAGCCGAACCGGGCGTGGTGGGCCGCCTCGAAGGCCGCCTTCATGGCGGCGAGATCCGCCGACGCCGCGGCTTCCGCGAGGGCCGCTCCGCCCGTCGCCGCATAGGCCGGCACCTCGAGCGTCGTATCGGTCCCCGCATAGCGGATATGGGCGCGCACATGGACGGCGATGTCCTGGGAGGCGACCCCCTGGCGGGCCACCTCGGCGCGCGCCTCCTCGCCGAGCTCGCCTGCGGCCGCCGCGATGGCGGCGAGCACGGCTCCGTCGAAGGGCTTCTCGAGGGCCGTCTGGCGCATGGAGCGGATGTCGGCGAGGCCCATGCCGTAGGCCGAAAGGAGCCCCGAAAAGGGGTGGATCAGCACCTTCGTCATGCCGAGCGCATCGGCGACGCGGCAGGCATGCTGGCCCGAGGCGCCGCCGAAGGCGTTGAGCGCGTAGCGCGTGACGTCGTAGCCCCGCGCGACCGAGATCTTCTTCACCGCCTCCGCCATGTTGGCGACGGCGATCTGGAGAAAGCCGTCCGCCACCGCCTCGCCGCTGCGCCCGTCGCCGATCTCCCGGGCGAGGGCATCGAAGGCGTCCTTCACGGAGGCGTAGTCGAGGGGCTCGTTCTGGTCGGGCCCGAAGATCGCCGGGAAGAGATCGGGCGCGAGCTTGCCCGTCATCACGTTGGCGTCCGTGACCGTGAGGGGCCCGCCGCGGCGGTAGCATTTGGGCCCCGGATTGGCCCCGGCGGAATCCGGCCCGACCCGGAAGCGCGCCCCGTCGTAGTGCAGGATCGAGCCGCCCCCCGCCGCCACCGTGTGGATCAGCATCATGGGCGCGCGCATGCGAACCCCGGCTACCTCGGTCTCGAAGGCGCGCTCGTACTCGCCCGCGAAATGCGCCACGTCCGTCGAGGTGCCGCCCATGTCGAAGCCGATCACCTCGGGAAAGCCCGCCTCCCGGCCGGTCTCCGCGAGGGCCACCACGCCCCCGGCGGGACCCGACAGGATGGCGTCCTTGCCCTGGAAGAGGTCGGCTGCGGTGAGACCTCCGGAGGACATCATGAACATGAGCCGCGCGCCGGTACGCTCCGCGTCGAGCTCCTCGGAGACCTGCGCCACGTAACGGCGCAGGATAGGGGAGAGATAGGCGTCGACCACCGTGGTGTCGCCGCGCCCGACGAGCTTGGCGAGGGGCGAGACCTCGTGGCTCACCGACACCTGCGCGAACCCCATGCTGCGGGCGAGGCGCGCCACCGCCGCCTCGTGGGCGGGATAGCGGTAGCCGTGCATGAACACGATGGCGAGCGACTGGAAGCCCGCGGCCTTCAGGGCCTCCAGCGCGCGGCGGGCTTCCGCCTCGTCGAGGGCCCGCTCCACCGTGCCGTCCGCCAGCACGCGCTCGCCGATCTCGGCCACGCGGTCGTAGAGGCGGTCGGGCTTGACGATGGTCTTGGCGAAGATGTCGGTCCGCGCCTGATAGCCGATGGCGAGGGCGTCGCGGAACCCTTGCGTGGTCACGAGCGCCGTGGGCTCGCCCTTGCGCTCGAGGAGCGCGTTCGTCGCCACGGTCGTTCCCATGCGCACGTCGCCGATCACGCCCGTCGGAATGGGCTCGCCGGGCTTAAGGTCCAGATGCAGCCGGATGCCCTGCACGGCGGCATCCCGGTAGGCGCCGGGATTGTCGGAGAGCACCTTGCGGGCCTGGAGCGTTCCGTCCGGCGCGCGCCCGATCACGTCCGTGAACGTCCCGCCCCGATCAATCCAGAAATCCCAACGGCCGGCGCTCATCCCGTGTCTCCCGATCTGCAGGCCGCCCATGCCTGCCGCCCATAGGGACACCACGACGAAAGAAAGACGTCAACAATTTATTGACAAAATGTCATCGTGACGCGCAGTATCGCATCGGGACGCCTCTCCGGCACGACACAACGATACGGGGAACCAACCGGGAGACGGCCAGAAGCTTGGGACGCGGTCGCGGCGATCGGGCCGCAAGGCGGGAGGAGAATGTGATGGTGCGACGTGCGCTCGATGCGCTGTACCTCGGTGCCGGCTATCTCGCCGGAGCGTTTCTCGTCGTCATCTTCCTTCTGATGATGGGCCTCTCGCTCGGACGCGAGGTCGGCTTCAACATTCCGGCGGGCGACGATTTCGCATCCTGGTGCATGGCCGCCATGGCGTTCCTCGGCCTCGCCCATACCTTCAAGTCCGGCGAGATGATCCGCGTCGGCCTTCTCATCGACCGCCTGAAGGGCCGGACGCGGTGGGCCTTCGAGGTGTTCTCGCTGCTGGTGGGCCTCGGCTTCGTCGGCTTCTTTGCCTGGAACGCGGTCTCGTTCACCTACGACAGCTACCGCTTCAACGACATGGCGCAGGGCGTCCTCGCGGTGCCGCTCTGGATCCCGCAGATCGGGTACGCCCTCGGCCTTACGATCCTCGCCGTCGCCTTCCTCGACGAGTTCGTCCACGTCGTTCGCGGCGGGCTGCCCCGCTACGAGAAGCCCCCCGCCGCCACCGCCGAAGAGGTGGTGGAGCGTGCGATCCAGAGCGGAGTGTAGGGCCATGGGTCTCGTCGAAATCTCGGGGCTGCTCCTCCTTCTTCTCATCGCGCTCCTCGCGGGCGGCGTCTGGATCGCCGTCGCGCTCATGGCATGCGGCTTCGTCGGCATGCAGTTCGTGGGCGGCGGCATCTCGGCCGGTCCGGTTCTCGCCACCACGATCTGGGGAGGTTCCGCCTCCTGGACCCTCGCGGCCCTGCCGCTCTTCATCTGGATGGGGGAGATCCTGTTCCGAACGAGGCTGTCGGAGGAGATGTTCCGCGGCCTCGCCCCCTGGCTCAACTGGATTCCCGGGCGCCTCCTGCACGTGAACGTGCTCGCCTGCGGCCTCTTCGGGTCGGTGTCGGGCTCCTCCGCAGCCACCTGCGCCACCGTCGCCAAGATCGCCTTGCCGGAGCTGAAGAAACGGGGCTACGACGAGCGCCTCGCCCTTGGCTCGCTCGCGGGCGCCGGCACCCTCGGCATCCTCATCCCGCCCTCCATCACCATGGTGGTCTATGCGGTGGCGGCGAACGTCTCCATCGTGCAGGTCTTCCTCGCCGGCTTCCTGCCGGGGCTCCTCGTGATGGCGCTCTATTCGGGCTACATCGCGGTCTGGTCGCTCCTCAACCCCGACCGGACCCCGCCCCGCGACCCCGCCATGACGTTCCGCGAGAAGCTGCGGGAATCGACGAACCTCATCCCGGTCCTCCTCCTGATCTCCCTCGTCTTCCTGTCGCTGCTGCTCGGCTGGGCGACGGCGACGGAATGCGCCGCCTGGGGCGTCCTCGGGTCGCTCGCCATCGCCTGGTGGTCCGGCGCCCTCACGCGCGACTCGTTCTTCGCGAGCGTGATGGGCACGACGCGCATCACCTGCATGATCATGCTGATCCTTGCGGGCGCCTCCTTCATGTCGACGTCGCTCGCCTATACGGGGATCCCGCAGGCCCTGGCCACCTGGGTCGACGGCCTCGATCTGTCCTCCTACGCCCTCATCGCGGCGCTCACCGTCATGTACATCGTGCTCGGCACCGCGCTCGACGGGATCTCGATGATCGTGCTCACCACCGCCGTCGTGATCCCGATGGTGAAGGCCGCGGGCTTCGATCTCGTGTGGTTCGGCATCTTCCTCGTTCTCGTGGTCGAAATGGCCGAGGTGTCGCCGCCCGTCGGCTTCAACCTCTTCGTGCTCCAGACCATGTCGGGCAAGGATTCGAATACGGTCGCCCTGGCAGCCCTGCCGTTCTTCTTCCTGCTCATGGCGGCCGTTGCCATCATCACGGTGTTTCCGGACCTGGTGATGGTTCTTCCAAGGCTGGCCTTCCCGGACTAGCCTTCACGGACCAACAGAAGAGGGGATAAACCATGAAATACACCGCACGCCTCGCGCTCGGCCTCACGGGGGCGCTGCTCCTGTCGGCGCCCGCGCTCGCCCAGACCAAATGGAACCTGCCGGCGGCCTATCCCACCGACAACTTCCACACCGAGAACCTCGTCCAGCTCTCCAAGGACGTGGAGGCCGCGACCGGCGGCAAGCTGCAGATCACCGTCCACGCCAACGCGTCGCTGTTCAAGGCGCCGGAGATCAAGCGCGCCGTGCAGACCGGCCAGGCCCAGGCCGGCGAGGTGCTGATGTCGCTCCACGAGAACGAAGACCCGCTCTACGGGCTCGACGTGGTGCCGTTCCTCGCCACCTCCTTCGAGCAGTCGAAGAAGCTGTGGGACCTGCAGCGCCCTGCGCTTGAGAAGAAGCTGTCGGGCCAGGGCCTCATGCTGCTCTACGCCGTTCCGTGGCCGCCCCAGGGCATCTTCGCCAAGAAGGACATCAACTCCGTCGAGGACCTCAAGGGCGTGAAGTGGCGCGCCTACAATGTGGGGACCTCGCGCATCGGCGAGCTCGTCGGCGCGCAGGCCGTCACCGTTCAGGCGGCGGAGCTCCCGCAGGCCCTCGCGACCGGCGTCGTCAACACCTTCATGACCTCCGGCGCCACGGGCTACGATTCCAAGGTGTGGGAGTCGCTCTCGCACTTCTACGACACCCAGGCCTGGATCCCGAAGAACATCACCTTCGTGAACAAGGCCGCCTTCGACGCCCTCGACAAGCCGACCCAGGAGGCCCTCCTGAAGAGCGCCAAGGCGGCGGAGGAGCGCGGCTGGCGGGTCGCCCAGGAGAAGACCAAGTGGTACACCGAGCAGCTCGTGTCCCGCGGCATGAAGGTGCAGCCTCCCGGCGCCGAGCTGAAGGCCGGCCTCATGAAGGTGGGCGACCAGCTCACCGCCGACTGGATGAAGAAGGCCGGCGCCGACGGGCAGGCCATCGTCGAGCAGTTCCGCAAGACGCAGTGATGCGCCCGCGCGGAAACCACATCCTCACGGCGGCGCCTCCGGGCGCCGTCACCGCCTGCAGGGCACGCCCATGACCACCCGCGCCAAGCCGAAAGAGCCGCCGGCGCCGCAACGGCCCGCGGGGCTCATCGTGTCGTCGGCGCACCTCGCCGCCGGCGCCATGCCGGCGCTCTCCGAATTCGAGTTCGGCCTCATCCTCCTCAGCCACGCCTTCGAGCGATGGATGACCCGCTGCATGCGCGCCGCCGGCTACGGGGATCTCGGCGCGCTCGACGTGCTCGTGCTCCACACCGTGAACCACCGCGACCGCGCCAAGCGCCTCGCCGACATCTGCCTCGTGCTCGGGGTCGAGGACACCTACACGGTGGCCTATTCGGTCAAGAAGCTCGAGAAGCTGAAGCTCGTGAAATCGGGCCGGCAGGGCAAGGAGAAGACCGTTGCCATCACGGCCCTCGGCGAAGCCGCCTGCGCGCGCTACCGCGAGCACCGGGAGACCGTGCTCGTCGCCACCGTCAAGAGCCTCGGCTTCGACGAGAAGACCCTCTCCGCCGTCGCCGCGCAGATGCGCGCCCTGTCGGGACAATACGACCAGGCCGCGAGGGCCGCGGCGTCGCTGTAGCGCTGATTCCCCCTCCCCCTTGAGGGGAGGGGTCAGGGGTGGGGGTGGCGCCGCGGAGAGCGCGCCGCTTTGTTCTGCACCACCCCCACCTCCAACTTCTCCCCGGAGATCTCGACTGTTGCCGAGATCGCCCTGGGGATCACAAGCCGGCTGTTGCCGGCTTGTGTGGGGGAGGAGCGCAGGGCGGCGCTTCACATCCAGTCGAGGGAGCGCTCCACGGCCTTGCTCCAGCCGGCGAGGAGGCGCGTGCGCTCCTCGGCCGCCATGCCGGAATGCCAGCGCTTGTCGGCCGACCAGTTGCTCACGAGGTCGTCCGTTCCGCTCCACACGCCCGTGGCGAGGCCGGCGGCATAGGCGGCCCCGAGGGCCGTGGTCTCGATCACCTTCGGGCGCACCACCGGCACGTCGAGGATGTCGGCCTGGAACTGCATGAGGAGCTCGTTCACCACCATGCCGCCGTCCGTGCGCAGCTCGCGCACCGCGATGCCGGTATCCTCCGTCATGGCGTCCAGCACCTCCCGGGTCTGGAAGGCGGTGGCCTCGAGCGCCGCGCGGGCGATGTGGCCTTTGGCGGCATAGCGCGTGAGGCCGCCGATGAGGCCGCGGGCGCCGGCGTTCCAGTGCGGCGCGTAAAGCCCCGAGAAGGCCGGCACGATGGTGACGCCCCCGTTGTCCGGCACCGAGCGCGCCAGCGCCTCGATGTCGGGGCTCGCCTGGATGAGGCCGAGATTGTCCCGCAGCCATTGCACCAGCGCCCCCGCGATGGCGATGGAGCCCTCGAGGGCATAGACGGGCTTGTCCGCGCCGAACCGGTAGCCCAGCGTGGTGAGGAGGCCGCAGGTGGAGGGGTAGGGGGTCTCGCCGGTGTTCATGAGCATGAAGCAGCCGGTGCCGTAGGTGTTCTTCGCGTCCCCCGGATGGAAGCAGGCCTGGCCCACGAGGGCCGCCTGCTGGTCGCCGAGGATCCCGGCGATGGGAACGCCGGCGAGCCCGTCCCGCGCCGTCCCGTAGACCTCGCTCGACGACACGATCTCCGGCAGGCAGGCGCGCGGGATGTCGAAGAGCTTCAGGATCTCGTCGTCCCATTGCAGGGTCGCGAGGTTCATGAGCTGCGTGCGGCTCGCATTCGTCACGTCGGTAATGTGCCGCCCGCCCTCGCGCCCGCCGGTGAGGTTCCACACGAGCCAGCTGTCCACGGTGCCGAAGAGGGCGTCCCCGCGCTCCGCCTTCGCGCGGGCGCCCGGCACGGTCTCGAGGAGCCAGCGGAGCTTGAGGCCCGAAAAGTAGCTCGCGAGCGGCAGTCCGGTCTTCGCCCGCAGCCGGTCGCGCCCGCCCTCGCGGGCGAAATCCTCCACGAGATTGTCCACCCGGGTGTCCTGCCAGACGAGGGCGTTGTGCAGGGGCTCGCCCGTGGTGCGGTCCCAGATGAGGGTGGTCTCGCGCTGGTTCGTGATGCCGACCGCGGCGAGGTCCGAGGCCTTCAGGCCCTTCTTCGCGAGGGCCTCGGCGATGACGGCCTGCGTGTTGCGCCAGATCTCCAGCGGATCGTGCTCCACGTATCCAGGCTTGGGATAGATCTGCTCGTGCTCCTTCTGCCCGACGCTGACGATGGCGCCGGTCCGGTCGAACACGATGAAGCGCGAGGACGTGGTGCCCTGGTCGATGGCGCCGACATAAGCGGTCATTCGTTGTGCCCCCGTTTCCTGCTCACTGCGCGGCGACGAGGCTCGCGGATTTCTCGCTCAGGTAGGCGTCGATGCGCTCCGCCGTGCCGGCGGGCACGTGGAGCCCGAGCTTCGAGCGGCGCCACAGGATGTCCTCGGCGCTGCGCGCCCATTCCTTGCGCACGAGGTAGTCCACCTCCGCGGCGGTGAGGCCGGCGCCGAAATCGGCCCCGAGATCGGCGAGGGACTTCGCGCCGGCAAGGAATTCCTCGGCGCGGGTGCCGTAGGCGCGGGCGATGCGCCGGGCCTGGGCCTCCTCGAGGAAGGGATGGCGGCCCCGGAAGCCTGCGAAGAAGCGCTCGAAATCCGCATCCGGCATGTCGCCGCCGGGCAGCTTCGCGGTCTGCGTCCAGGCGGGCTTCATGGTCGGGAAGAAGGGTTTCAGCTCCTCCAACGCGTGCTCGGCGAGCTTGCGGAAGGTGGTGATCTTGCCGCCGAAGATGGAGAGCACCGGCGCCTGCCCGCCCGTGGTGTCGAGGTCGAACACGTAGTCGCGGGTCACCGCCGAGGCGTTGGTCGAGCCGTCGTCGAAGAGGGGCCGCACGCCCGAATAGGTGTGCACCACGTCGGCGGGGGTGACCTCGCGCTTGAAGAAGTGGTTCACCACCGCGCAGAGATACCGGATCTCCTCCTCGCTGATCACGGCCTTGCCGGGCCCGGTCTCGACCGGGACGTCGGTGGTGCCGACGAGGGTGAACTTGCCCTGGTAGGGGATCGCGAACACGATGCGCTTGTCCGTGTTCTGCAGGATGAAGGCGTGCTCGCCCTCGAAGAGCTTGGGCACCACGATGTGGCTGCCCTTCACGAGGCGCACGTTCTTTTGCGTGTTGAGGCCGAGCTTGCCGTTGAGCACGTCGGCGACCCAGGGGCCGGCTGCGTTCACGAGCACGCGGGCCTGCACCTCGCTCGTCCCGCCCGTGTCGGATTCGAGGGTCGCGTGCCAGGCCGCGCCCTCGCGGCGGGCGGTGACGAGCTTCGTGCGCACGCGGATATCGGCGCCGCGCTCGAAGGCGTCGAGGGTGTTGAGGGAGACGAGGCGGCTGTCCTCCACCCAGCCGTCCGAATACACGAAGGCGGTGTCGAAGCCGGGCTTCAGCGCCGTGCCGGCGGGATGCCGGGTGAGCTTGATGGTCTCCGTGCCGGGCAGCTTCTTGCGCGGCGCGATGTGGTCGTAGAGGAAGAGGCCGAGGCGCACGAACCAGGCCGGCCGGATGCCCCGCTCGTGGGGCAGGATGAACCGCAGGGGCCACATGATGTGGGGCGCCGCCTCGAGCAGGCGCTCGCGCTCGATCAGGGCCTCGCGGACGAGGCGGAACTCGTAATATTCGAGGTAGCGCAGGCCCCCGTGGATGAGCTTCGTCGAGGCCGAGGAGGTGTAGCCGGCAAGATCCCCCTGTTCGACGAGCAGAACCTTGAGGCCCCGCCCCACGGCGTCCCGGGCGATGCCGGCTCCGTTGATGCCGCCGCCCACAATCAAGAGATCGAACTGAGACACGGGTCCGCTATCCTTGCGCTGGGGCCGGGCGCGAGGGGGCCTGGCCAGCCCCTTGAAATGGAATTGTTATCGCCTCAAGGCAAGGTCTTTCGCGCCGGTTCCCGGGCCGCCCACAGGGTGAGGAGATACGCCCCGAGCGAAGCCATCGCCATGCCGAGGCAGGCCAGGATCACCCCGTCATAGCTGCCCGTGACGGCCCACAGCACGCCAAACACAAAGGGGCCGAGGGCGCGGGCGAGGTTGGCGGGGGCGGCGATCATCCCGAGGATGGTGCCGTAATCCTCCCGCCCGAAGAGATCCGAGGGGAGGAGGGCCCTCAGGATCGTCATCAGCCCGTTAGAGGCGCCGTAGAGCAGCGCGAAGACCGCGACGGTGCCGGAGCCCGGCGGGATGAAGGGCAGGAGCGCCTGCGCGGCGACCCCGAGCCCGAGGGTCAGGAGCCCGATGGCGCGGATCCCGAGCGCCCGCTCGGCCCAGCCGACGGCGAAGCGCGCCGAGGTTTGGGCCGGCCCGATGAGCGCATAGGCGGCCACCGCCGCGTCGAGGGAAAAGCCCCGTTCGGTGAGGATCGGCAGGAGGTGGATCGGCAGGCCCGTCGAGAGCACGCCCTGGATCACCACCGTGGCGACGAAGCCCCAGAAGGCGGCCTTGCGTAGGACCCGGCGCGGATCGGAGGAGGGGGGCGGCGCGGCCTCCCGCTCGAGCCGCGGCCGCTGGGGCGGGATCACGAGGAGGTGGATCGCGGCGCAGACCGATAGGTTGAGAACCGCGAGCGCCAGGAGGGCGGGGCGCCAGCCCAGGCGCTCGATGAGGAGATGGGTGAGCGGGATGAAGACGGTGCTGGCGAGGCCTCCGACGAGGGTCATGACGGTGATGCCCCGGCGGGCGGCCGGCCCGAGCCGGCGCTGGAGGACCGCGAAGCCCGGCTCGTACAGGATCGCGCTCATCGTGGCCCCGAGCAGGATCCAGAGCGCCACGAAGGCCGGGTAGCTCTCGACCCGCGACCAGAGGGCGAGGAGCAGGGCCGCCAGCGCCGACCCGCCCGTCATGAGCGCGCGCCCGTAGCCGAGGTCGATGAGCCGCCCGGCCGGCACGGCGCACAGGGCGGAGGCGACGAGCCCCAGCGAGAAGGCGGCGGTGGTCTCGGGCCGCGACCAGCCGAGCTCCGCCATCATGGGGTCCATGAAGAGGGCAAAGCCGTAGAATACCGTGCCCCAGGAGATGAGCTGCGCGCCCGACAGCGCGATCACGAAGGTCCAGGGCATGCGGGCCGGCGAGTCCATGCCGCTTCATAGCCGAGATTGCCGCATTCGGCCGCCATCATCGCGCCCCGGAACGGCGGATCAGCCATGCCCCAACGGCATGAGAGAGCGGCTCATCCTTGACTTTCATGCGCCGGCAGGGCATATGGACAGGACAGCGTCGGCGCTCATCTTGAGCCGCTTGAGTGGGGCTGCGTGACGGACATCCGCCCGAAGGCGGAGACCCGGCCCCCTTCTTCAATCGCTCGAACCCAAGACCGCCCCATCACGCGGGTTGTCGCCCAAGAGCCCCCAACGGCACCGGATGTGCGTTGGCGTCGGGCTCCCCGCTTTCCACTCGAAAGTTTCCAACCTTGACATCGTTCACCGATTTCGGCCTTCGCGAGCCGATCCTGAAGGCGCTTGCCGCCGAGGGCTACGAGAAGCCGACCCCGATCCAGGCCCAGGCCATTCCGACCGTCATGACGGGCCGCGACCTGTGCGGCATCGCCCAGACCGGCACCGGCAAGACGGCGGCCTTCGCGCTGCCGATCCTGCACCGCCTCGCCGAGACGCCCCGCACAGCGGTCCGCAAGGGCTGCCGCGTGCTGGTTCTGAGCCCCACCCGGGAGCTCGCGAGCCAGATCGCCGACAGCTTCCGCGTCTATGGGCGCAACCTGCGCCTCACCACCGCGGTGGTGTTCGGCGGCGTCAATCTCGGCCGGCAGGAGCGCGAGCTCGCTGGCGGCGTCGACGTGCTCGTCGCCACCCCCGGCCGGCTCCTCGACCTCATCGACCGCCGGTCGCTCTCGATCCGGGACGTGGAGATCCTCGTCCTCGACGAGGCCGACCAGATGCTCGACCTCGGCTTCATCCATGCGTTGAAGCGCATCGTCACCATGCTCCCGAAGGAGCGGCAGACCCTGTTCTTCTCGGCCACCATGCCGAAGACGATCGCGGATCTCGCCGACACCTTCCTGCGCAACCCCGCCAAGGTCGCGGTGACCCCCGTCGCCACGACGGCGGAGCGGGTCGAGCAGAGCGTCATGTTCGTGCAGACGCAGCGCAAGCCCGCGCTCCTCGAGGCGGTGTTGCGCGATCCCGCCATCGACCGCGTCCTCGTCTTCACCCGCACGAAGCACGGCGCCGACAAGGTGGTGCGCGGCCTCGAGAAGGCTGGCATCGTCGGCGCGGCGATCCACGGCAACAAGTCCCAGCCGCAGCGCGAGCGGGCGCTCGCCGCCTTCCGCGCCGGCACCTGCCGGGTGCTCGTCGCCACCGACATCGCGGCGCGCGGCATCGACGTCGAGGGCGTGAGCCACGTCATCAACTACGACCTGCCGAACGTGCCGGAATCGTATGTCCACCGCATCGGCCGCACGGCCCGCGCGGGGGCGGCGGGCGTCGCGCTCTCGTTCTGCAACGACGAGGAGCGGGCCTACCTCAAGGACATCGAGAAGCTGACGCGCCTCAAGGTTCCGGTGCTGCCGCTCCCCGAGGGCCTGCCGGAGGCGTCCGCGAGCTTCGAGCCCCTGCGCGAGGAGCGGCGCGGCCGACCGGCGCCCCACGCCCGCGGCCACAAGGGCCACGGCGAGCCGCGCCCGGCCGCCGATCCCAACGCGGAGCGCGGCCCCAAGCGCCGTCGCCGCCGGGGCGGAAAGCCCGGGGGCGCAGGCCAGCCCCAGGCGGCCCAGCCCGGCGCCAAGCCGCAGGGCTCCCGTCCCGCCCAGGCCAAGCCCGCGCAACCGGCCCGGCCGGCCCAGCCGGCCCGCTCCGCCCAGCAGGCAAGGCCTGCCCAGCCGGCGAGGTCCGCCCAGGCCCAGCCCCGCCGGGACCGCGGCAGCGCCGACGGCTCTCAGGTCGCCTGGCTCGACCGCAGCCCGCGCCGCTGAGACGCGGCAGCAGCCGCACCGACGATTCTAAGGACAAGGGCGACGGGCAACCGTCGCCCTTTTTGCTGCAGGGTAGGCCGCGGGTGGGGGAGAGCGAATGCCACGTCCGTCGTCCCGGTGCGCGCCCCTTGTCATTCCGGGGCGCCGCAGGCGAGCCCGGAACCCATAACCACCGCAGAATGAGAGTTCGCGCGACCAGCGGTGCGCCCCTCAACCCTCATCCTGAGGAGCCGCGGAGCGGCGTCTCGAAGGAGGGTTCAGGGAACGCGGGATGCGGAGCGGGTCTCTCCTCCCCCTTGAGGGGAGGAGGTGGAGGTGGGGGTGGCGGCAGGATGTTCTCCGGACAGATTACCGCCGCCACCCCCACCCCTGACCCCTCCCCTCAAGGGGGAGGGGGGAGCGAGCGGCGTCGCCCCTCCACTCGCCACTCACCACTCACCCCCTCTGCTGTCCTATGTTCCGCTTTTGTTCTTGACTGTGCGGACAAGCTGTGCTGTTCTGGTGTGGCCTTGGCTCAGGAAGGGGCGCTCTCGCGAGGCGTCGTGACGTGGAGCTTGAGGCCGGCGCCTGCGGCCCTGGGGAACGCGCTCCAAGGACTCGGGAGGCTGTGATCGGCGCAAGGCAGCGCCACCGACCCGAGGTGATCCTCACCTCAGGCACGGCCCGCTGCCCCAAGAGGCCCGCCCGCTCTGCACTAGGACAGAGCCCTGGCAGGACCAGCTTAAGGCCATGCGCCTCACGCGAGGCACAGGGCCGGAGTGCGGGGCCGATCCGGTCTGACAAGAACGCCGGCGGGACGCTGGGGGCTTTCGGCCTCTTCTTCCCCACCAACACAGCCGGACCGCCAGCGTCCCGCTCCCCTTCAGCCCCTGCCTCCCGCACCAGCGGCGAGGGAAAGGGGCCGCTCCACACGAGCGACGCCGAGAAGCCGTGTCTGAAGCGAAGTGCGGATCAGTGATACGGATCTGCCGCGTCCCGCAATCCGTCGCCCATGAAGTTGAAGGCAAGGACCACGATCACAACCGGGACGATGGGGAACAGGAGCCAGGGATGGAGCTGCACGGCGGCGAGGTTCTGGGCCTCGTTGAGGAGCACGCCCCAGCTCGTCACCGGCGGGCGGAGGCCGAGCCCTAAGAACGAGAGGGCCGTCTCGCCGAGGATCATGGACGGGATCGACAGGGTCGCCGAGGCGATGAGGTGGCTCATGAAGTTCGGGATGAGGTGGCGGCCGATGATGCGGCGCTTGGAGGCGCCCATGAGCTCCGCCGCCTTCACGAAATCCTCCTCGCGGAGCGACAGGAGCTTCGAGCGCACCGCCCGGGCGAGTCCCGGCCAGTCGAGGAGGCCGAGGATGATGGTGATGCCGAAGAAGACGAGGATCGGGCTCCAGTTCGGCGGCAGCGCCGCCGAGAGGGCGAGCCAGAGCGGCAGTTCGGGGAGCGAGCGCAGGATCTCGATCACCCGCTGGATCGCGTGGTCGACCCAGCCGCCCATGTAGCCCGCGAGCCCCCCGAAGAAGAGGCCGAGGGCGAAGGACACCGCGATGCCGACGATGCCGATGGTGAGCGAGATGCGGGCCCCGTAGAGGATCCGCGAGAAGAGATCGCGCCCGAGCCGGTCGGTGCCGAGAAGGAACATGGTGCCGTTCTCCGGCGGGCACACGAGGTGCACGTCGAGGGGCACGATCCCCCAGAAATCGTAAGAATCCCCCCGGCAGAAGAAGCGGATCGGCTGGGGGTTCGTGCGGTCGACCGTGTAGTCGCGCCGGAAGGTCTCGAGGTTGAACTCGAACTTGTACGGGTAGACGAACGGGCCGACGAACCGCCCCTCGTGGAAGAGGTGCACGCCCTGCGGCGGCGCATAAAGGAAGTCGCCGTTGCGCTTCGTCTGGTTATAGGGCGCCAGCATCTCGACGAAGGGCACCATGGCGTAGAAGGCGAGGAGGATGAGGGCGGAGGCCACCGCCACCTTGTGGCGGCGGAACTTCCACCACATCAGCTTCCAGGACGAGGCGCGGTAGAAGCCCTCGTTCTCGGCACCCACGGGCTCCGTCGCGCCGGGATCGAAGGGCTCCGGGTTGACGTAGTGGCGCTTGAGCGGAACGGCTTCGTTCATCGGGCGCCTCCGAGGCGGATGCGCGGGTCGAGGAGCGCGAGGAGGAGGTCCGAGATCAGCATGCCGACGACCGTGAGGAGCGCCACGAACATCAGGATGAAGCCCGCCAGGAACTGGTCCTGGCTCTTGAGGGCCGAGAGCAGGATCGGCCCCACGGTCGGCAGGCTCAGCACCAGCGACACCAGCACCGAGCCGGAGATCAGGTGCGGCAGCAGGTTGCCGATGTCGGCGATGAACGGGTTGAGCGACATGCGGAAGGGATATTTCAGCAGCGCCCGTGCCGGCGCGAGCCCCTTGGCCTTCGCGGTCGTGTAGTACTGCTTGCCGAGTTCATCGAGGAGGTTCGCCCGCATGCGCCGGATCATGGCGGCGGTGCCGCCAAGACCGATGACGAGGGTCGGGACGACGAGGTGCGAGAGCAGGGACTTCACCTTGTCCCAGGTCCAGGGCTGGCCGGCATATTGGGGATCGTAGAGCCCGCCGATCGACACGCCGAACCAGCGGTTCACGTAGTAGAGCAGGATCAGCGCCAGGAGGAAGCTCGGGGTCGCAAGGCCGATATAGCCGATGAAGGTCGCGATGTAGTCGCCGACCGAGTATTGCCGCGTCGCCGAGTAGATCGCGATGGGGATCGACACGAGGTGGATGAAGATCACCACCGCGAGGTTCACGAGGAGCGTGAGCCAGAGCGCATCGCCCACAACGTCCTTTACGGGCTTGTCGAACTCGAAGGACCAGCCCCAGTCGCCCTGGAGGAGGCCCGAGAACCCGTTCGGCCCCGGCATCACGCCGAGCCAGACGAGGTACTGCTCCCAGACCGGCCGGTCGAGGCCGTATTGCTTGATCAGGAACTCCGCCTTGGCGGCCGAGGCGGCTTCGCCCTGCGCCCGCAATTCCGCGATCTGATTCGTCAGGAAGTCTCCGGGGGGCAGCTTGATGATGAAGAACACGAGCGCCGAGATCACGAGCAGCGTCACCGCCATGGTGAGCGCGCGGCGGAACAGGAAGCGGATCATCGGACCCCCGCCTCCTTGCCGGCCGCCCGGTTCCAGAACATCTCGTCGGCCCGGTAGATGCCGATCATGGCGGTGGGCTCCCAGCTATAGGGCGCCTTCGCGGGCAGATTCTGCAGGCCGTTTTTCACCACGATGGGCTGCAGGGCGCCGGCGACCGTGCCGATCGTCCACTGGTTCTCGGCGTGATTCTTGAGCATGGCCCGCCAGGCCTCGGCCTGCGCGGCGGCGTCCGAGGTTCCCATCCAGCGGCGGTAGAGCTCGATCAGCTCCTTCGCCTCGGCGACATCGACGGCCTCGCCGTTCTTGCCCTTGGTCTCGACGAACTGGCCCCATTTCGGCCAGGCGTAGTTGTCCTGGCGCATGGGGGCGAGCTCGGCGGGCGGCATGATGGCGGTGGGCATGGCGTTGTCGAGCCCGGGCGCGGCCACCATCACGGTGAGTCCCGAGAAGGACCGGTTGCGCAGCACCGTGCGGTCCTGCGGCTTCACGAAGAGCTTGACCCCGATCTCGCGCCAGAACTCGCTGATGAGGGTCAGCCCGTCGACCACGAGACTGCTCTCGCCGTCCGTCTCGACGATGATCTCAAGCTCGCGCCCGTCCGGCAGGAGGCGGATGCCGGCCCCGTCGCGCTGGGTGAGGCCGATCTCGTCGAGGAGCCGCGAGGCTTCGGCGGGATCGTAGCCGGCATTGATGGCGCGGAATTCGGGCTGGAAGAGAGGGCTCTCGGCCACCACCGTGTTGTTGCCTTCGGTCCCGAGGCCGAACAGGAGAGCGTTGTTGAGCGTCCTGCGGTCGATGCCGAGGGAGAGCGCCCGGCGGAAGCGGACGTCCCGATTCAAAGCGCGCCAGACCGGGTCGGCGGCATTGAGATTGGGGTACAGCGCGAGCTCTGTGCCGCGGGCATTGGGCCAGAGCAGGGTGCGGTAGCCCTTGGCGCGCTCGCCCTCCTTGAGGATCGGCACGTCGCTCATGTTGAGGCCGCGGAACAGGAGGTCCGTCTCGCCCGCATTGGCCTTGGCGGCCAGAAGCCCGCCCGCCGCCACGTCCATGACGACCCGGTCGACGTAAGGAAGCTGCTGCCCGCGGGTGTCGACCCGGTGGAAGTACGGGTTGCGCTCGAAGACGAACCGCGTTGCAGGCGCGGCGTTCGTCACACGCCAGGGCTGCACCGTGGGCTGGTCCGGGTTGGTGTGCTCCTTCATGTCGTCGAGGCGGTTGTGGAGCGCGGCCCAGGATTTCAGCTTCTGGCGCTTCGCCTGCTCGTCGAGCTCGGCCTTCTCGGCGTATTTGGCGTGGAAGCGCTTGAGGTAGTGGGCGGGGCGGAAGATCCCGGGATCCGTCGGGCCGGCAAGCTGGGGGAGGAAGCGCGGGTTCGGCTTCTCGAAGGTGTAGCGCACGGTGCGCTCGTCGATCACCTCGAATTTCGGCGGCTTGCCGTCGACCAGCATGAACTCGGGGACGCCGGCGGGGGAGAGCTCCTTGTTCTGGGTGACGTCTTCCCAGAAGTAGCGGAAGTCCTCCGCCGTGAAGGGGTGGCCGTCGGACCAGCGGTGGCCGGGCCGCAGATGGAAGGTGAAGACGCGCTGGTCCTCCACCTCGTAGCGCTCCAGAAGATCGGGCTGGAGCTGGAGCTTGGTGTCGTAGCCGACGAGGCGCGTGTAGGAAAAGGTCGAGATGTAGCGGATGTCCCGCGCCCGCGGCACGAGGGTGACGATCTCGCCCCCATGCTGGCCGATGCTGCCGCCGTCCGCCGCGGGATCGACCACGAGGGGCGTGCCCGGAAGGCGCTGAGCTACGGGCGGCAGAGCCTGCTTGGCAACCCGTTCGGCGAGGAGCGGGGACTCGACGAAGCCCTGCGCGGCAGCCGGGGGCGCTGCGACGGCGGCGCCCAAGAGGGCGAGAAGAGCGGTGCGGCGCAGATTCATGCGGCCTCCTTGGCGGACGTGTCGTGCACCCGGACGAGGTGACCCGGCTCGATCTCCCGCATGGCGCCGCGCTCGCCACCGGCGAGGCGGTAGGGCTCGGGCCAGGAGGCGGGATCGGAGAACCGGTCGGATCTGAGCTTGTCGAAATCGAGCGGGCGGTCGATGTCGGGGTCCGGCACCGCCGCGAGCAGCGCCTGCGTGTAGGGGTGAACGGGATTGCGGAACAGCGCCACCTTGGGCGCCTGCTCGACGATGTAGCCGCGGCACATGACGGCGATGGTGTCGGCGATATAGTCCACGACCGCGAGGTTGTGGGAAACGAAGAGGTACGACAAGCCCAGGGCCGCCTGAAGATCTTTGAGAAGATTCAAGACCTGCGCCTGCACGGAGACGTCGAGGGCCGAGACCGGCTCGTCGCACAGGAGCACCCGGGGCTCGAGGGCGAGGGCCCGGGCAATGCCGAGGCGCTGGCGCTGGCCGCCCGAGAAGGAGTGCGGGTAGCGCCTGAGCGAGCGCTGGTCGAGGCCCACCATGTCGAGGAGCTGCTTGGCGCGGCGGTAGCGGTCGTCCGGCGTGCCGATCTCGTGGATGCGAAGGGGTTCGGTCAGGATCTCGTACACCGTCATCCGCGGATTGAGGGACGAGAACGGATCCTGGAACACGAACTGCACCTGGCGGCGATAGGCCGTGAGGGCCTCCCCCGACAGTTCATGCACGTTGCAGGGTCCGGTTCCGTCGTCGAAATGGACGGAGCCCGAATCCGGGTGCATGGCCCGCATGATGATCTTGGAAACGGTGGTCTTGCCGCAGCCGGATTCTCCGACGAGGCCGAGGGTCGTCCCGGCGGCAAGCTCGAGGTTGACCCCGTTCACCGCGCGGATGGTTCGCGTCTTGCCTGAGAACCAGCCCGAGCGGAGCGTGAAGGTCTTGCACAGGCTCTCGGCCTTGAGGATCGGGCCCTTCGGCTTCGGCAGCTTCGGGGGCGCCGCCCGGGCGAGCGTTTCGCTGCGCACCTCGCGGATCGGGGTCAGGCGCTCGTCCGGCTCCATGGCGAAGCGCGGCACGGCGCGCATGAGCGCCTTCAGGTATGGGTGCTGCGGGCGCCGGAAGATCTCCTCCCGCGGGCCCGTTTCCATGACGCGGCCGCGATACATCACCACCACGTCGTCGGCGACGTTCGCCACGATGCCGAGATCGTGGGTGATGAGCAGAACCGACATGCCGGTATCGGCCTGCAGCTCCCGGATGAGGTCGAGGATCTGGGCCTGGGTGGTGACGTCGAGCGCCGTGGTCGGCTCGTCCGCGATGAGGAGGGCCGGGCGGGTGATCAGCGCCATGGCGATCATGGCGCGCTGGCGCAGGCCGCCCGACAATTCGAACGGATAGGTGTTGAGCGCGCGCTTCGGGTCCGGAAAGCCCACCCGGGCAAAGACCTCCATCGCCTTGCGGCGCGCATCGGCCTTCGTGGCACCGCCGTGGATCATCAGGGCCTCGCTCACCTGATCGCCCACCGTGTGGAGCGGCGACAGGGAGGTCATCGGCTCCTGGAAGATCATGGCGATGCGGCCGCCCCGCAGGTCCCGCATGGCCTCGCTGTTCGCCTCGAGCGCGGTGATGTCGACCGTCTTGCCGGCCTTGGCCGGATCGCGGAACAGGATCGAGCCGCCCCCGATGCGCGCCGCCTTCGGGAGGATGCGCAGGATGGCCTGGGCGGTGACGGACTTGCCGGAGCCGGACTCGCCGACGAGCGCCACGGTCCGCCCGGGTGGGATGTCGAACGAAAGCCCGTCGACGGCGCGAAACCCACCGCCCTCGGCCGCGAAATCGACCGCGAGGCCGCGGATCGACAATAGGGGCTGCTCCATACCGGCCTCCGGTTCCATCCGAGGCGTAACACATTGCGCTAACGCATCACGTCTGCATGACGATCCGGTTGTCCTCAAGAAAGAGGTGGCTCGCAAGCGAAAAGCGGATCCCATTCCCAGCCGTCCACTCGAGCAGGCTCTCGCAGAACGACCAGACCGCATCGTCGTGCACGAGGTGATGGGTCAGGAGGCCGATGGGCTCGGGGCGGGCCTCGCCGGCCCGCCGGGCGATCGCCTCGGCCAGCGTGGCCACGAGCCGCTGCGGGTCCGCGAGCCCCCGCCTGCCGCGCCAGTCGATCGGGTCGAGATGGGTGTTGATCTGGACGAGGCCCGGCGCCGCCTCTCGCTGCGCCCGGTCGCGGAAGGTGGACAGGCCCCGGTAGCCTGCCCGCGCGAGCCCCGGCGCGAGACCCGGAGCCATGCGGTTCCAGGGCGGCACGAAGACGGGAACGAGCCCGTCCCCGAGGACGCGCCGCGCCTCCCGGAGGGCGGACCGGGCTTCGAGCTCCATGGCGGTGAGCGTGCGGTGGGCGCCGAACTCGGCCTTGCGCTCGCCCTCCGGGGCGTGGTTCGCATGGGCCCAGCCATGCACCAGCGCTTCGGCCAAGCCGGCATGGGAGAGGGTGGCGGCAAGGGATGGGTCGAGCCGTGCCGGAATGGCGGCGAGGGCGACGGGCGCACGGTAGGTCTGGGCCAAGGCGAGGAGGCGCCGGAGCGCGGGCGTCTCTGCCACCGCATCGTCGTCGCGCCACCAGAACGGGATCGCGGTGCCGGCCTCGGCTGCGCGCCGTAAGGCTTCCCTGGCCGGCGACCAGTCGTGGGCCGAGAGCCGCAAGGCCGGCCGGGCCCGGACCGCCTCCTCGACGATGGCGACGCTCCGTGCGGCCCCGTCGAGGGCGTAGGCCGGCGCTGCGGCCCGGGGCCGGGCCAGGGCCTCGCGCACGGCGCCGGCGAGGCGCTCGGGGGAGAGCTCCGCTTCGGTGACGACGACGGCGAGCCCAGCTCTCGCGAGGCACGCGGCCCGCAGCCGCTGCTCCGTCTCCGATCCGCCTTCGAACGGGACCAGAACCATGGCGGGGCCGGTGCGCAGCAGGTCGGTGAGGGTGTTGTAGCCGGCTTGGCTCACCGAGACGGTGGCCCCGGCGAGGAGGGCGCGAAAGTCTGGGCGGGCGCGCTCGACCGAAAGGTGCGGCGGTGCCTCGGCCGCGAGCGCGCCGAACGCCTCCTCCGGCACCCCTGCGCCGACGAGCATGCGCCAAGGCTCGCCGGGGAAGAGCGCCGCCGCCCCGAGCGCGGCCCGGTAGAGCGGCAGGCTCGCCTCGCTCGATCCCCCCGACACCACGATCCCGCGACGGTCTCCGGCCGCCGCCGCGGGCGCCCCCTCATCCACGTAGCCCGTGACCTTGAGAAGGGGCCGGATCTCCTCATCGACGGGCCAGGAGGCGTCGAGAGGGACGAGGGCCGGGTCGCCGTGGACGAGCACGAGGTCGTAGTTGCGGGCGAGGCGTTCATGCGCCTCAGCGACGCGCTCGGGCTTCGACGGCGCGGCCAGGATGTCCCGGATGGACGCGGCGACGAGGGGGCGCGGGTTGAGGGCGCGGGCAGCCTCGACGAGGCTCATGAACTCCGCGGCAAGCCCCCGCCGGCCGAAGGGGAAGAGTTCCGTGATCACAACGTCGGGCCGGACCGCGTCCAGGGTCCGGAGCAGGAGGTCGCGGCGGGCAGCATGGACCGCCTCGTCCGCCCGTTCGCCCGTCGCCGTGACGAGCGTCTTGAAGTTCATTCCGTCCGACCGGAGCGGGGTCAGCTGAACGAGGTCCATGCCCTCCGTCGAGACGAGGGGGGCAGGGCGCCCCCCCGACACCAGGGTGACCCGATGCCCCCGGGCCGCGAAGGCGCGGCCGAGGGCCGCCGCCCGGGTGAGATGCCCGACCCCGAGAAGATGGGTGACGGCGATGAGGACGCGAAGGCTCATGCGGATCCCCGGCCGAGGAGCGGTTCCAGCGCCCCGCGTAGGCGGCCGGCGGCGCCGGCGAGGGTCCGCTCGCCCGCAACGAAGCGGCGAGCCCCGGCACCGAGCCGGAGCCGCTCGCCCTCGTCCTCGAGGAGCGCCCTCACGGTGTCCGCGAAGGCGGCGGCATCGCCCGGCCGCGCGAGGCGTCCGGTCTCGCCGTCCCGCACGACGCTCGGCACCCCTCCGAAGGCCCCCGCCACCACCGGGCAGCCGCGGGCCTGCGCTTCGAGAAGCACCATCCCGTAGGCCTCGTTGACGGCGGGCCACAGGAAGAGGTCCGCCCGGTCGTAATGGCCGCGAAGGGTCGCCGCGTCCTCGGCCGAGCCGAGAAAGCGGACCCGGTCGAGGTGCCGGAAGAGGGCTTCGACCTCCGGCCGGATTTCGCCGTCCCCCACGATGTCAAGCGTGCAGGGCATGTCGCGGAGGCCGTCCAGGGCCTCGGCCAGCAGCCGGTAGGAAGCCAGCTTGTCGCCCGCCCGCATCATGGCGACCGTGAGAAGCCGGGGCGGTCCCTCGATCCGGGGAGGCCGGGCGGGGCCGAGCCAGTCGTCGTCGAGGAAGGGCGGCAGGTCGACGAGGGCCTGCCCGGCGGTCCGGTGGCGCTCCAGGGCCTCCCGGTCATGCGCCGTCATGACGAAGACCGCGTCGGCCCGGTCGAGGGCCGCCTCGGCGCCCCGGTGCCCGAGCGCCCATGGCCCCTCGGCGCGCTTCGATGCCCGGGAGCCCTCGGCGACCACGTAAGGGATGCGGAGGCCCGCGGCGACGAGCGGGCCGATCCAGTCGGGCGCCTTGTAGTAGACGTGATAGGTGAACCAGAGGCGGGGACGCCGGGAGGCGGGGAGGGCGCGGTAGCGCGCGAGCAGCGCCTCGGCTTCCGCCTCGCACCGCTCCTTGATCCCGGCCTGCACCGCCGGGTCGCCCGCTCGGTCGAGGGTCCGGGTCTCGCTGGCGAGCTGCGGATCGTAGGCCCCCGCCGCGAGGGCGCGCATCAGGAGCCGTGCCATGGTGCGGTCTCCCGAGGGGGCCGGGTGGAACGGGCTCTTCAGGGGCGCGTAGAAGGCGACGGGCAGGGTCACGGCAGGGCCGGCTGGGGCGCCGGGTCCTCGACCGCGGCGCGGAAACGGCGCTCCAGCTCGTCGATCCCGCCCTCCATGGAAAAGGCGGTGCGCAGACGCTCGTAGGCCGCGGCGCCCAGCCGCCGCCGGGTCTCCGGGTCGCGGGACAGGAGGTTGAGGGCGTTCGACAGGGCCTCCCAGTCGCCGGGGGGAACCAGGATCCCCTCGCGGTCGGCCCGCACGAATTCCGGGATGCCGGCGAAATCCGTCGCCACCACGGCAAGGCCTTGGCTCGCCGCCTCCATGATCACGTTGGGCAGCCCGTCCCGGTCGCCGGACTTCGCCTCCTTGGAGGGGAGGGCGAAGAGGTCCGCCTCGCGCAGAAGGGCAACGACATCGGTCTGGTTCTTCGGGCCGAGGAACGCGCAGCGGGGCGCAATGCCGATCTGCTCGGCCTTCGCCTTCAGGCCCTCCAGCCCGTCGCCCCCGCCCACATGGGCGAAGCGCCAATGGAGGCCCTCCGGCAGGGCGGCCAGGGCCCGCAGAAGATCGTCGTACCCCTTCTTCGCCACCGCACGGCCGACGCTGACGATCCGGACGGGGTCAGCCGGATCCGACCCGTCCCGGGCGGGGCGGCTCCCGCTCGGCTCGGGGAAGCGGGAGAGATCGAGGCCGTGATAGACGAGGCTCACATGGGCGGGGCTCGGCGCCAGCGCCTTGAGGTGCCGGGCGCCCTCCGCCGTGCAGGTGACGCCCCAGGCCGCCTCGGCCATCTTCTCGCGCTTTTCCCAATCCGGCGTCGTCCAGATGTCCTTGGCGTGAGCCGAGAAGGTCCAGGGCAGGCCGCGCAGCACCGCGGCATAGCGGACCACGGAGGCAGGCGTGTGCAGGTAATGGACGTGAAGATGCGCCACCCCCGGCGGGAGCTCCCGGGCCATCACGAAAGCCTGGCCGAGCCGCCGCCCGCGGTTCGGCGTCGGGTCCCGCCTGAGATCGCGCCAGAACGCGCCGAGGAGGCGGCGGAACGAAGCCTGCCGCACGCTCCAGGCGAGGCCGCGCAGGACCCTCAGGGGTTCCTGGTAGAGGTATTCCGGAAGATATGTCACCGGCGCCTTGATGCGCCGGTTCATGGGGTGCACCGCCCGTTCGGTCGGATGGCGCAGGGACCAGATCTCCAGCGCGATCCCGCGCTCCTCGAGGGCCAGGATCTCCTGCGCGATGAAGGTTTCGGACAGGCGCGGATAGCCCTTCACGACAACGGCGATCCGGCGGACATCGGGGGGCGGCATGCCGGGCTACTCGGCCGCCTCGTTCAACGCGGCGTCGAGGCGGGCGCCATGGGCGAGGGCCGTGAACCGCTCCCGGATCCGGTCGAGGCCGTCGAGGAGCCCGGGGATCACCACCTCGGAGGGACGGGGTTGGGCCGCAAGGCTCCGCAGGGCGGCCGCCATGCGCTCGGGGGTCCGCGGCCCGTCCCGATCGCTCAGCATCCGAACGAGGCCGAGGCGCTCCGCCTCGACGGCCCGGATGTGCTGTTCGAGCCGCGGGCGGGTGCGCGGCACGATGAGCGCCCGCTTGTCGAGGGACAGGATCTCGCAAAACGTGTTGTAGCCGCCCATCGCCACCACGGCGGCGGCCTTCTCGATCAGAACCTCGATCTTGGTGTCGAAGGTGAGGGCGTCGAGCTTCGGGTGGCCGGCGATGCGGCTCATGAAGCTGTTGCGGCGGTCCCGGTTGATGAAAGGCCCGAACATGATGAGGGCCGGCACCTCGATGTCGGGCGCGTGCTCGTAAGCCTGGATCACCCAGTCGATGAGCTCGTCGCCGTCGCCGCCGCCCCCTGTCGTGACAAGGAAGAAGGGCTGGCGGGTCATCTTGGGGTAGCGCGCCACCGCTGATTCCCGGGGCACCTCGCGCCGGATGTAGCCCGTATAGGTGAGGCGCTTTCGCACGGAGTCCGGCAGGTCGAGGGCCGCAAGGGGCTCGTAGACCTGTTTCAGCCCGTAGACCCAGACCTCGTCGTAGTAGCGCTTGAGGGCGTCCATCGCTCCCTTGCGCACCCATTCGGGCACGAGCAGGGCGGGCTCGTCCATCACGTCGCGGATGCCGAGGACGAGGCGGCAGCCCTGGCCCTTCAGGTACTCGAGGGCCGGCACGACCTCCCCCCGGAAGCCCGTCGGCTCCTTGTCGACCACGAAGACGTCGGGCCTGAAGCTTTCCGCCGCCTGGAGGATGAGCGCCTGGCGCAGCCCCACCGCCTGGTCGATGGAGACGTTGAGGTTGAGGCTGCGGTAGTCGCCCTCCGGCAGCTTGGTCACGCCCGGGATGCGGACATAGTCCACGCCGGGCCCGAACTCGAAGTTCCCGATCACGGGGGAGCCCGACAGGATCAGCACCGAGGTCCCGGGCCAGGCTTCCACCAGGGCATTGGCGATCGCCCGGGTCCGGCGGAGGTGGCCGAGCCCGAAGGTATCGTGGCTGTAGAGCAACACGCGGGCGGCCTGTCGCCCGACCTCGCCGGGGGAGGGCGGCGCCCTCAGGTCCCTGATCCGGTCCGCCATGACGTCTGTCCATTCTCGACGCGAAGCCCGATCAAGGCGACGCTTGATGCTGTTCTTAACACGTCCGGCGCAAAAGGCAGGCCTGGACTTCCCGGGTGCTAGGGAAGAGATATCCCGTAACGCTCAGGGAATGGTAGCCTCGGAAAGATGGACAAAAGCCTATTCCGCTACATTTGGCGCCATTCCCGGCGGGACCAGCTCATCATTTGCTCGGTCGTTCTCGCGTCCTTGCCGTTTTATTTCGCCTCCCTCGACCTCCCCCGCAGGATCGTGAACGAGGCCATCCAAGGGCGCGCCTTCGAGGGCGGCCGGATGACGGCCCCGTTCCTCAACATGTCGTTCACCCTGCCGGACTGGCTCGGCGGCGGCACCTATACCCTCTTCGAGGGGTTCCAGCTCGACCGCCTCTCCCTCCTGTTCGGCCTCTCGGGCGTGTTCCTGTTCTTCGTGCTCGTCAACGGGGCCTTCAAGTACTGGATCAACGTGGAGAAGGGGGCGCTCGGTGAGCGCATGCTCCGGCGCATGCGCTTCGAACTCTTCGCCCTCGTCCTGCGCTTCACCCCCGAGACGCTCCGCACGGTGAAATCGACCGAGACGGCGACGATCATCAAGGACGAGGTCGAGCCCATCGGCGGCTTCATCGGGGATGCCTTCATCACCCCGGCCTTCCTCGGCACCCAGGCGCTCACGGCGCTGGCCTTCATCATGGTGCAGAACATCTGGCTCGGCCTCATGGCGATGGGGGTGATCGGGATCCAGTTCACGATCATCCCGAAGCTGCGCCGGGAGTTGCTGCGCCTCGGCAAGCAGCGCCAGCTCGCCTCCCGCAGGCTCGCCGGGCGGGTCGGCGAGGTGCTCGACGGCATCGAGGCCGTCCACGTCCACAATACCCGCGGCTGGGAACGGGCCGAGATCGGCCACCGGCTCTACGAGCTCTTCGACATCCGGTTCCGGATCTACCGGCGCAAGTTCTCGGTCAAGTTCCTCAACAACCTGCTCGCCCAGGTGACGCCCTTCCTGTTCTACGCGGTGGGCGGCTATTTCGCCTTGCGGGGCCAGCTCGACATCGGTCAGCTCGTGGCCGTGATCGGCGCCTATCGGGAGCTGCCGCCGCCTCTCAAGGAGCTGATCGACTGGGACCAGCAGCGCCTCGACGTTCAGGTGAAGTACGATCAGGTCGTGCAGCACTTCTCCCCCGAGCGCCTGCTGCCGGGCGAGGAGGAGGTGGACGCGCCCGCCGACGTGACGCTCTCCGGACCCCTCGAAGCCGAGGGCGTCACGGTCGCCGATCCGCATGGCGGGACCGTGCTCGACGGCGCAACATTCGCCCTCGACCTCCCGGCCAGGGTCGCCATGGTGGCCGACGGCACGGCGTCCGCGAGCGTCATGGCCCGCATTCTCGCCCGCCGCAGCACCCAGTTCAGCGGCCGCCTGAGCATCGGGGGCGCCGATCTCACCCGGCTGCCGGCCGCGGCCGCCGGCCAGCGGCTCGCTTATGCGGGCGTCGATCCCATCCTGTTCCCGGGCTCGATCCGGGACAACCTCGTCTACGGCCTGCGGTTTCGCCCGGTCGGGAAGGCCGATGAGGGGTCGCGGGAGGCCGCCCGCCGTCTCATGGAGGCGAAGCGCACCGGCAACCCGGTGGAGAGCATCCACGATCCCTGGATCGACTACAGCCTCGCCGGCGCCGGCGACGAGGCGGAACTCGACCGCATCCTCCTCGACCTCCTGAGCCAGGCCGGGCTGCAGGACGACCTCTACCGGTTCGGCCTGTCGGGGCTGATCGATCCCGATCGCGACCCGGAGCTCGCCTCGCGGATCGTCGAGGCGCGGGCCCTCCTGCGCAAGACCTTCAGCGCCGCCGGCATGGCCGATCTCGTCGAGCCCTTCGCATCGGACCGCTACAACGATCAGGCGACCGTCGCCGAGAACCTGCTGTTCGGCGTTCCCACCTCCCGGGCCTTCATGGGGCGGAGCCTTGCCGAGAACCCGGCCTTCCGGGACAGCCTCGACGAGACCGGGCTCTGCGACGATCTGCTCGTCATGGGCGCCTCGATCGCCGAGACCATGACCGAGATCTTCCGCGGGCTGCCGCCGGGGCACCCGCTCTTCGAGCAGTTCTCGTTCATCGGCGCCGACGAACTCGACGAGTTCGAGGCCATCCTGCGCCGGCGGCAGGGGCGGGCCCGGGCCCTGCCCAAACCCGACCAGACCCGGCTTCTCGCCCTGCCGCTGGCCTATGTGGAGCCCCGGCACCGCCTCGGCCTCCTCGGGGACGAACTCAAGACGAAGCTCGTCCAGACCCGCGCGGAGGTGCACCGGAAGCTCGCCCGGCTGCAGGATCCGGGGGTCGATTTTTACGACGAGGACCAGGTCTGCGCGGCGGCGCCGCTCAAGGACAATCTCCTGTTCGGGCGGGTCAGCTACCGGGTCGCGAATGCCCAAGGCCGAGTCGCCGAGGCCATGTCGGCCGTCGTCACGGAACTCGGCCTTCGCCCGGCGGTGGAGCGGATCGGCCTCGACCATCAGGTGGGCCCGGCCGGTCGCCTCCTCACGGCGCAGCAGCGCGCGGTCGTCAACCTCGTGCGGTGCCTGGTGAAGCGGCCCGACATCCTCGTCGTCGACGGGGCTCTCGCCCCCTTCGACGAGGCGCGGGCGCAGGCGCTCCTGCGCCTGCTGCTCGAGCGCAGCGAGGGCCAGAGCCTGTTCTTCGTGCTGCCGAACGACCGGCAGGCCGACCTCTTCGAGGCCCAGATGCGCTTTGCCCGGGGACAGGTTACAGCCAAGATGACACGGCCGCCGGCACAAACCGGCTCGGCCCAAAAACGGATCGCAGGAGGGGTCTCATGACGCTGGACAACGAGGTTCAGTCCCTAAGGCAGGTGCCGATGTTCCGGGAGATCGATCCCGCGCGGTTGAAGCTTCTCGCCTTCACGAGCGAGCGCGTTCAGTTCGCGGCCGGGCAGCGCTTCTTCTCGCAGGGCGACGCTTCGGACGCCGCCTACGTGATCCTGGAGGGGCGGGCCAATGTCCTGCTCACCACGCCGAACGGCGAGATCAAGGTGGCGGAACTCGGCCAGAACGCCCTTCTCGGCGAGATGGGCATTCTCTCGGACAACCCCCGTTCGGCTTCGATCGAGGCGCAGGCGCCCACAACGGCGCTCCGGATCGACAAGCGCGTGTTCCTAGAACTGATGGCGCAGTTCCCGCAGATGGCCCTCGCGGTGATGCGCGAACTCGCCAACCGCCTGGAGCGCACCAACGCCCAGCTCGCCGCGCAGTCGAAGTAGCGCCATGGCGGCCGAGGCGGAGGCTGGGATCGGTCCGAAAGAGACCTGGTGGCACCGGCTGCGCGCCAGCCTGCGGGAGCTCTACTGCCTGCCGCCCCGCGTCCAGGCCCTCGTCGACGCGGAGCTCCAGCGTGCCGACATCCTCGGCGCGTGGATCAGCCTGAGCGTCGCCTTGTTCCTCGGCGTCGTGTATCTGCTTTCTCCCAAGGCCCTCGACTCCCTGGCTCCCGTCAGGCCGGTTCCCTACGTCACCGCCCTGTTCCTCGCCGTCAGCCTCGTCCGCCTGAAGATGGCGCACGACGGCATGCTCTCGCGCCTCGCGCAGACCGCTTTCATCCTCGTCGACGTGGCTCTGCTCTACGGGCTCATCTGGAGCTATCATCTCCAGTACGATCAGCCCGCGGCCTTCTATCTCAAGGCCCCGACCTTCCTTTTCATTTTCCTCCTCATCGCCATCCGCGCCCTGAGGTTCGAACCTGTCGCCATCGTGGTCGTGGGCGTTGCGGCGGCGGCCGGGTGGGCTGCCATGACGGCCTATGCGATTCAGGCGACGCCGGAGCCGGCGATCACCCGGGACTTCACCCGCTACATCACGGGCAACCAGGTTCTGATCGGCGCCGAGGTCGAGAAGATCATCGCCATCCTCCTCGTCACCCTCGTCCTGACATCGGCCATCGCCCTCGGCCGACGCTCCCTCGTCCTCGCCGTGCGCGGTTCGAACGCGCGGGACGATCTCTCGCGCTTCTTCGCCCCGGAGGTGGCCGCCCGCATCACCGAGGAGGACAGCATGCTGCGTCCAGGCTTCGGCGAAATCCGGCACGGGGCGGTGCTCGTGGCGGATATCCGCGGCTTCACCGTGCTGGCAGCAAAGCGCCCCGCCGCGGAGGTGGTCAGCCTCCTCATCGAGTACCAGCGCCGGATGGCGCCCGTCATCAAGGCCCATGGCGGCGTGATCGACAAGTTCCTCGGCGACGGCATCCTGGCCACCTTCGGCTGCGCGCGCACGACCGCCGCCCCCTCGGCAGACGCGGTCCGTGCGCTTCTGGCGCTCCTGCGCGAGGCGGACGCCTTCGCCCAAGAGACCGCCGAGCGGTTCGGCGAGCCCATCGAGATCGGCTTTGCCGTCGTGAGCGGGCCCGTCCTATGCGGCACGGTGGGCGACGATGCGCGCCTCGAATTTACGGTGATCGGCGAGGCGGTGAACCGGGCCGCGAAGCTGGAAAAGACCAACAAGGCGGAGGGTACCCTCGCGCTCGTCGAAGCCGAGACCCTGGCCACAGCCCGCGAGGAAGGCCTCGTCGGCCAGCTCGACGGATTCGCCGAGCGCTGGATCGATCTCGCCGACGGTCTTGGGTCGCGCCGGGTCTTCGGCTTGGGCAAGACGGCATGATGAGAGATCCGGCGCCGGTTCCTCAAGCGCAGCGGCGCCCGTCGCCTGCTGCCGCGCGGTGGCGCAATCCGCAGCTCTGGCGGCTCGCGAGCGGGCTCGTGCTCTTCGTCTTCGCGCTCACGCATTTCCTGAACCACGCCCTCGGGCATGTCTCGATCGAGGCAATGGAAGCCGCCCAGGCCTGGCGGCGCGGGTTCTGGCGGTCGCTGCCCGGCACCGGGCTCCTTTATGGGTCGCTCGCCGTCCATATCGTCTTTGCTCTCTCCAAGCTCGTGCGACGGCGCAGCCTTCGCATGGCGCCTTGGGAGGGAGCGCAGATCGCGCTCGGCCTCTCCATTCCGATCATGGGCGCCGCCCATGTGGCGGCGACCCGGGGCGTCGCCACCGCCGCCGGGTTCGACGACACCTACACGAACGAGTTGCGCCTGCTCTGGCCGGGCCTCGCCTGGGATCAATCGATCCTGCTCCTCGTCGTCTGGCTTCACGCGATGATCGGCTTCCACAACTGGCTGCGGGTGAAGCGCTGGTACGCCCGCTGGAGCCCGGTTTTGCTGACCGGGGCCGTGCTGGTGCCCACCCTTGCCATCACGGGCTGGATCGAGGCGGCGCGCCGCCTTGAGGGGCGGACCTTCGCGCAGCCCCCCATGACGGACGCGCAGCTCGCCGCCGGCGGCGCCCTGATCGAGAGCGCGCAGCTGCTGGTCTGGACGGTGTTTCTGATCGCTGGCCTCTCTTTCGCGGTCTGGAGGCTGATGGGCTGGTTCCGCAAGGGCCCGGTGGTCACCTATGTGGGCGGGCGCGAGATCCGGGCGCCGGAGGGCGCGACGCTCCTCGAGATCAGCCGCACCGGCGGCGTGCCCCATGCCGCGGTGTGCGGGGGGCGCGGCCGTTGCACCACCTGCCGCGTGATGGTGCTCGAAGGCCTTGACCACCTGCCGCCGCCGAACCCGACCGAAGCCGCGGCCTTGCAACGCATCGAGGCGCCGCCGGGCGTGCGCCTCGCCTGCCAGGTGCGGCCGACCCATTCCGTGAAGGTGCGGCCGCTCATCCCGCTGAAGAATGCCGAGCCCACCCTCGGGCAGGACACCTACCACTGGGGCGTGGAGCGGCGGATCACCGTCATGTTCGCGGATCTGAGGGGGTTCACGTCGCTCGCCGAGCGCCTCTACCCTTACGACTCGGTGTTCCTCCTTAACCGCTATTTCGAAGTGATGTCCGAGGCGATCGAGCGGCACGGCGGCGAGGTCGACAAGTTCCTCGGCGACGGCATCATGGCGCTCTTCGGCGTGACGCCGGCTCAAGGGTCCGGCAGCCGCTCCGCGCTCCTGGCCGCGCGGGACATGGAGGCGGCTCTCGATGCGCTCAACGACGAGTTCGACGCCACCCTCAACGAACGACTGCGGATGGGCATCGCGATCCATCTGGGACCGGTGGTGCTCGGGCGGGTGGGCAGCGGAACGGGGTCGGGCCTCACGGCCCTCGGCGATACCGTGAACATTGCGAGCCGCCTCGAGGATCTGAACAAGACCTTCGGCTCGACCCTCATCGTCTCCGAGGCAGCCCTTGCGGCCGCGAGGTTGCGGGTGGACGGGGAAGTGAAGGAAGTTTCGGTGCGGGGACGCGGCGAGGGCTTGCGGGTGGTTGTGGCGACCGGCGCCGTCCGCCTGCACGAGGCGGCGCCTGTAGCGACCGCCTGAAAGGGGAGGCTCGATGGATCTTGGAGCGGGACTGAAGGGACGGCATGTTTTTGTCACGGGCGCCTCGGGCGGGCTCGGCGAGCATTTCGCCAGGCTGTGCGCCGGCTGCGGCGCGGCCGTGACCGTGGGAGCCCGGCGGGTCGAGAAGCTGGAGGCCCTCGTCGAGGAGCTGAAGGCGGCCGGCGCGCCGACCAGCCGGGCCGTGGCGCTCGATGTCGGAGACGAGGCCTCCGTCGAGGCGGCCTTCACGGCGCTCGACCGTCCTCTCGACGTGCTCGTGAACAATGCCGGCATCGCCGGGAGCGGCGCCGCCCTCGATACCCCCATCGACGATTTCGACAGGATCATCGACACGAACCTTCGCGGCGTGTGGCTCATGGCGACCACCGCCGGGCGGCTCTGGCGCGGGGAGGGGCGGCCCGGCGCCATCGTGAACATCGCCTCGATCCTGGGTTTCCGGGTCGCGGGCGGTACGGCTCCTTATGTCGTCTCGAAGGCCGGCGTGGTGCAGATGACCCAGGTGCTCGCCCTCGAATGGGCCAAGCACCGCATCCGCGTGAACGCCCTCGCGCCCGGCTACATCGCCACGGACATCAACGCCGCCTTCTTCGAGAGCGAGGCGGGCCGGCAGATGATCAAGCGCATCCCCATGCGCCGCCTCGGACAGCCGCAGGAGCTCGACGGAGCCTTCCTGCTCCTCGCGACCGACGCCTCGTCCTGGATGACCGGCTCGACCATCTCGGTCGATGGCGGCCACCTCGTTTCATCCCTGTGAAGAGCCGATCATGGATTTTACGATCCCCTCCCGCGTCGAGGATTTCCGCAGCCGCATCGCCGCCTTCGTCGAACGCGAGTTGATCCCGCTCGAATCCGACCGGGCCGCCTTCGATCCGCACGAGAACATCCGCCTCGACCTTCTCGACGCCCTGCGGGCCAAGGCCAAGGCCGAGGGCCTCTGGTGCCTGCAGCTCAAGCCCGAGACGGGCGGGCAGGGCCTCGACAAGCGCGGGATGGCCGTCGCCTACGAGGCGATGAACCGCTCGATCTTCGGACCGGTGGTGTTCAACTCCGCGGCTCCCGACGACGGCAACATGATGGTGCTGGAGGCGATCGGCACGCCGGAGCAGAAGGAGCGCTGGCTTCAGCCCATCGTGCGGGGGGAGGTGCGCTCGGCCTTCGCGATGACGGAGCCCCATCCCGGCGGCGGCTCCGACCCCTCGATGATCGAGACGGTGGCGGAAAAGCGCGGGAACGCGGCCTACGTGATCCGCGGCCGCAAGTGGTTCATCACGGGGGCGGGGGAGGCGGCGCACTTCATCCTCGTCGCCCGCACGTCGGACGATCCGCGCAGCGGGCTCACCGCCTTCCTCTTCCACAAGGACCAGCCCGGCTGGGAGATCGTCCGGCGCATCCCGATCATGGGACCGGAGGAGCATGGCGGGCATTGCGAACTCGTCTTCGACGGGCTCGAGATCCCGGCCGAGAACGTGCTCCTCGGGGAAGGGCAGGGGATGAAGGTGACGCAGATCCGCCTCGGCCCCGCACGCCTCACCCACTGCATGCGCTGGCTCGGTCTCTCCAAGCGCTGCGTCGAGATCGCCCGCGCCTATGCGTCCGAGCGGCACGGCTTCAAGCAGCGGCTCGCGGATCGCGAGAGCATCCAGCTCATGCTCGGCGGCCTTGCCATGGAGATCGAGGTGGGCCGGCTCCTCGTCATGAAGGCGGCGTTCGAGCTCGACCGCGGGGGCTTCGCCCGCAAGGAGGTGTCGATGGCGAAGGTCCAGGTGGCGAACGTCCTGCACAAGGCCGCCGACATCGCGATCCAGATCAACGGCGCCCGGGGTTATTCGAAGGATACGGTGCTCGAATGGATCTACCGCTATGCCCGCCAGGCCCGCCTCGTCGACGGCGCCGACGAGGTGCACCGCATGGTGCTGAACCGCTTCCTGGAGCAGGAGGGGTCCGATTTCTGGCACTGGCCGGCGGCGGCGCACTAGCCGATGCAGGTCACCGCCAATCTCGGCTTTCTCTTCACCGAGCATCCCTTTCTCGAACGGTTCGCCGCCGCCCGGGCGGCTGGGTTTCGCTGCGTCGAATGCCATAGCCCCTACGATCATGCGCTCGAAGAAATCCGCAGCCGCCTCGACGAGACGGGCCTCATCCTGACGGGCCTCAACACCCCGACGGGCGACAGGGCGAAGGGCGAGTTCGGCTTGGCCGGGCTCCCCGGAAGGGAGAGCGAGTTTCGCCGAGGCTTCGAGCAGGCGCTCGCCTATGCAGCCGCCCTCGGCTGCCGCTCGATCCACGTTCTGGCCGGGGTCGCGGCGCCGGACGAGCGCGCCGCGGCGCGCCGGACTTACGTCGCCAACCTGCGGTGGGCCGCCAAGGCCGCCCGCGGAACGGGACTGATGCTTCTCCTTGAACCGATCAGCACCCAACCGGGCTACCTCGTGACCCGCTCTGACGAGGTGGCCGAGATCCTCAAAGAGATCGCCGACCCGGCTGTCCAGATGCTGTTCGACATCTTCCACGTCCATGTCCTGGAGGGTGACGTCCTGGGGCGGATTCAGCGCCACGGCGGGCTGATCGGACACGTTCAGATTGCCGGATTGCCCCACCGCAACGAGCCGGACCGGAGCGTTCTGCCCCTGGGAAGCCTCTCGGACGCGCTCCGCGGGATCGGCTACACGGGCCTGATCGGCCTTGAATATCAGCCACTTAGGCGGACCGACGAGGGTCTTGCGTGGCTTTCTGACAACGCCTTGTGGAAAAGTTAACGCTTCTTCAGGATTTAAGGCTGAGCTGTCTGATTCTCGCCACAACTAGGCGCCAAGCCTGTCCTCAACAAACACAAGAGGCACCCGGCTCCCACGGGCCGGGCGTAACAGGCGGGACCCTGATGACTGCATCGACGACGATGGCGCCTCGCGCCACCGGCCGAGTGCCGCACGACCTGGCCACCCTTCGCGAGGCCGTTTCGCCCCTGCTCGGCGATCCGTCGATCCGTCGCGGCGCCCTCTATTCTTTCGTCGGCGGAGGCCTCCTGGGGCTCCAGATCGCCACTGCCGGCCCCGCGGCCGTCGCCATCCTGCCGGCCCATATCGCCAAGCAGCAGCCCATTGTTGCGGCGGAGCAGCCGGTCGCCGTGAAGGAGGCGAGCCTCGCGCCCCGCGACCCTCTGAAGGTCGCAGCCCTCCTCGAAGAGATCTTCCCGGTGTCGCGCTTCGAACCGCGCCTCGCCCCGGTTCCGTCGGACGTGCCGGTGGTGACCGAGCAGACCCAGGGCGACCCGAACGAGATGCTGAGCTTCGGGGCGAAACAGGCCCCGCGCTGGCTCGTCAACACGATCATCAAGGCGGCCGCCAAGACCAATGTGGACCCGGTCTACATGATGACCCTGGCGGACGTTGAATCGAGCCTTGAGCCGAAGGCGAAGGCCTCGACCTCCTCGGCGGAGGGCCTCTTCCAGTTCATCGACCAGACCTGGATCGAGATGCTCTACCATCACGGGGCCGACCACGGCTTCGAGCGGGCCGCCGAGGCCCTGCGGATCGTCAACGACGAGGTGGAGCTTGTGGACGACAGCAAGCGCTCCTGGATCATGGGCCTGAAGCGCGATCCGTACCTCTCCGCCCTGATGGCGGGCGAACTCATCAACGACATCCAGCGCGCCCTGCAGGGGGAGGGCGAGCGCGAGCTCGCCGAGGCCGAACTCTACCTCGCCCACTTCTTCGGCGCCAAAGCGGCCGTGCAGTTCCTGCGAGCGCTCGACGAGCAGCCCGATGCGGTGGCCGCGAAGCTGTTCCCGAAGGCCGCCAAGGCCAATCTCGGCCTGTTCTCGGAGACGAACGGACGCAAGCGCCGCTCGATCACGGTGTCCGAACTCTACGACCGGATCGACAGCAAGATCGTCCGCCGCCTCAACCGTTATGACGCGGTGGCCAAGCAGCCCATCATGCCGAGTGTGACGGGTTCGGTGGCGGCGACGGCGGTGAAATTCTGAACCCGCCGTCCCGCCGCTCGGGACCGTCGGTCAGAACGCCTTGAACGTGATGATCGTGTGAGTGTCCGCGATCTCGGGCAGGGTTTGAACGTGCTCGGCCACGAAGTGGCCGATGTCGACGCCGTCGTCGAGGTGGAACTTGGCGAGGATGTCGTAGTTGCCTGCAGTCGAATAGATCTCGGAAGCGATCTCGCGGTCGGCGAGCGCGCTTGCAACCGTGTAGGTCTTGCCGAGCTTGCATTTGATCTCGACGAAGAAGGTCTGCATCGGACGCTCCGGTGATGGACGGGGGTGCAGTCATAGCCGGGCTGGCGCCCGTCGTCCAAGCCCGCCCTTACGTCTGCGCGAGTTCGGCGAGGCGCCGCGTCATCGCGGAATCCGGGTCGGCGAGGGGCGCGATCACCGTGAAGTGGTTCGCCCCCGGCACGGCCTCGTAACGTGTGGCGACGCCGGCCACGCCCCAGAGATCCGCGATGCTGCGGCTCTGGCGCAGATACTCGGCGCTCTCGTCGCCTCCCACGACCGCATCGAGCACCCGTCCGGCGGGCGGCACCCACAAGAGAGGGCTCAGGCGCTCGGCTTCCGGTTCCGAAAGGCCGAGGGCCTTGTTGACGGAGGTCGGGATAAGGGGCTTCAGGTCGAACAGGCCTGAGATTGCATAGGCGCGCAACACGAGGTCGGCCTGGAGGCCGAACGCCGCCCAGTCCGTCGCGAGAAGGCAAGCGGCGAGGTGACCCCCGGCGGAATGGCCTGCGACGACGAGCGGGCCGCGGTCGCGCAGCGCCCGGCAGGCCTGGCGCAATTCGTCGACGATTTCGCCGAGCCGCACATCCGGGCACAGGTCGTAGCTCGGGAGCGCAACCGTCAACCCGCGGGCATTGAGACCTCGGGCGAGGTGGCTGAAGAAGGTGCGGTGCAGCCCCTGCCAGTAGCCGCCATGGATGAACATGACGGTCGCGCCGTCCTGGGGCTCCTCCGGCGCGAAGACGTCGATCTCCTGCCGTCCGGTCGGTCCGTAGGACAGGCGGGTCGTGCGGCGTCCCGCCTGCTGGCGGTAGGCCTCCGCGTCCCGCGCCCAACCCTCGATGATCGCCGGATGCTCGGGCACCCTGGCCCGATTGTTGTACTCGGCCTCGTAGTCGACCGGGTTCATGCCGGCGTCTGCCCGTTCGTTCGTCCGACGCTGAGGTATGTGAAGCCTCGTTTGGCCATGTCGTCGGGCCTGTAGATGTTGCGCAGGTCGACCACGACGGGCGCATTGAGGGCGGCTTTGAGGCGCGTGAGGTCAAGCGCCCGGAACGCGTCCCACTCGGTCAAGATCACAAGCGCGTCCGCGCCTCTCGCGCAGGCATAGGCGTCCGCCGCGTACTCCACCCCGTCGAGCACGTGCTTGGCCTGCTCCATGCCCTCCGGATCGTAAGCCCTCACGTGAGCTCCCGCATCCTGCAGCGCCGCGATGACGCTGATCGAGGGCGCATCGCGCATGTCGTCGGTGTTGGGCTTGAAGGTGAGCCCCAGCACCGCGACCGTCTTGCCTCTGACCGAGCCCCCGCAGGCCTGGATCACCCGCCGGCCCATGGCGCGTTTCCTCTGGTCGTTGACCGCCGCCACCGTCTCCACGATCCGGATCGGGGCGTCATGGTCCTGCGCGGTCTTGATGAGAGCCAGCGTGTCTTTGGGAAAGCACGAGCCGCCGTAGCCTGGGCCGGCATGCAGGAACTTGGAGCCGATGCGGTTATCAAGCCCGATGCCGCGGGCCACATCCTGCACGTTCGCCCCCACCTTCTCGCACAGGT
>JAESFT010000064.1_pt1 | contig 196619 bp, 212 predicted proteins | sample 9269451 | NCBI WGS metagenome assembly JAESFT01 (sample SAMN14502557, study PRJNA617106) | algae metagenome | isolation source: Scytonema hyalinum WJT4-NPBG1 and co-occurring heterotrophs from well... | place: USA: Mojave Desert, Joshua Tree National Park, California | collected 2006-05-25
TGCAAGGAGCAGCCAGTGGTCAGGGCATGGCCCTTGGCAGCCGCGTACTCGCCAAGGAGCTTCTTGAAAGTGGAGCCTTGATCGCGCCGTTCCAACAGGAACTTCCGAACGGGGCTTACTGGCTACTAGCGCGAAGCTTCGGGAAGCTCAGCAAGGCCGAGGCGATCTTCTGCTCCTGGCTGTTTGAGCAGGTCGCACAGGCATCGGCCAGGGCCGACTAATACATTCTTGAGTGCTTGGCGACAGAAGACCGAAGAGGTCGGGCAGCTTCCGACCCCATAACCGCCTTTTACTTAGGTGTGGCCATACCCGATAGCAGCCATCGCTCGCTGATTATGGTGCGCGAGAATGTCAAATTTGAAAAGCAATTCGTGACGATCGTGCCATCAGACGAAGTGGAAGGTCTATGGCGTCATGTGGCACCGGGAGCAGTCGTGGATCGTCTGGAGACCGAAGCGGGATAGTAGTTGTGGCGTGCCTGACGTCTACTCTCCCCAGCTAGGATCTACACTTCCACTATGAGCCTTATGCAATTTAGCTGCGCGGTTCCAACCTTCGTATTAAAAGAGACCTAAAATGCAGTGCTCGCTACCACAGTGTCTCCGGCCAGTGCATGCCAAGGGTTTGTGCCATGCCCATTACATGCGCGCCAAGCGTGGTAAAAGCTTGGATACACCCACGATAAATGGGAGAAGCGGTACCAGGCACGGTGATCCGCTCCGCTTCGTTATTGATATTGCTCTTCCTTACTCAGGAGAGGAGTGCCTGATATGGCCATATGTGCGATCGTCAGATGGGTACGCACGAGTTTGGGTGGGGCCTGGCCGGAGTAATGTTGCCTCACGTTATCTTTGCGAACTTGCTCATGGTGCAGCGCCTTCAGAGGATCACGAAGCAGCATTTCTATGTGCCAATGGTCGGGGTGGGTGCGTGAACCCAAGGCACTTGGTATGGCGTTCACGCACTGACAACATACAAGTCAAAGTTGCCGAAGGCCGCTCAGCTAGAGGGTTTCAGATGCCCAAGGCCAAGCTCGACGAACAGAAGGTCCGAGAGATACGAATGGCATATCCCTTCGCCACGGTTTCGGAACTCGCCACCGCACATCGCGTATCCCGTACAACGATTTACGACATCATCAAACGTCGGAAATGGTCTTGGGTCCGTGAGTAGCCGAAGAAACTCAGCTTAGCTTACCTTTTCTACTTAGACCGATGATGCGACGCTTCTCGGGATATGTTGCAGTAACATGGGTGTTCTGTATCGTCTTAAGGATGGACCACCTGACTCTTAGTAGATGAGTCTGGGTAACCAGGTGATTAGGTCGGGGAAAAGGAAAAGAATGCCCAGTCCAGTCAATTGGAGGATGACAAATGGAATCACGCCTTTGTAAATCATGCCCGTAGTCACGCGCGGTGGGGCCACCCCGCGCAGGTAGAACAGGGCAAAGCCGAAGGGCGGCGTGAGGAAGCTGGTCTGCAGGTTCACCCCTACCATGACGCCCAGCCAGATCGGATCGACCCCCAGGGCCAGCAATACCGGCGCTGTGATCGGGATCACGATGAAGATGATCTCGAAGGTGTCCAGGATGAATCCGAGCAGGAACATGATGAACATCACAATGATCGTGGCGCCTATGGCGCCGCCGGGCATGGACGAGAGGAATTCATGCACCAGATTGTCGCCGCCCATCATGCGGAACACGATGGAGAAGACGGCTGCGCCGAACAGGATGATGAACACCATGGAGGTGATGGTGGCGGTGGAGATCACAGCCTCGCGCAGGATGGAAGGGCTCAGCTTCCAGCGCAGTGCGGCCAGCAGCATGGCGCCAACCGATCCGACCGAGGCGGCCTCGGTCGGCGTGGCAATGCCGGCGAGGATTGAGCCCAAAACGGCCAGGATCAGCAGCAATGGCGGCAGGAGGGCCACGACCACTTCGCGAAACAGTCCGGCTTTTTCGTCTGGGGGGACTGGTGTGGCCGGGCAGGATTGGGGATCCGTGACGGCCTTGAAGATCATCCAGAGGGCATAGAGCCCAACGAGCATGAGGCCGGGGATGATGGCGCCAGCAAATAGGGCGCCAACCGACACCGGTTCGGGCGCGAAATTGCCCTTTTCCATCTGCACCTGGGCATTGATGCCCGAAAGGATGTCGGCCATGAAGATCAGTACCGTGGAGGGCGGGATGATCTGGCCCAGCGTGCCCGAGGCGCAGATGACGCCGGTGGCGAGCTTGGGATCGTAGCCGGCGCGCAACATGGCCGGCAGGGAGATCAGCCCCATGGTCACAACGGTGGCGCCGACCACGCCGGTCGAAGCGGCAAGCAGCGCGCCCACGACAATCACCGAGAGGCCCAGACCGCCGCGCAGATTGCCAAAGAGCTTGCCCATGGTCAGCAGCAATTGCTCGGCAATGCCGGAGCGCTCCAGCATCACGCCCATGAACACAAAGAGCGGCACCGCTACCAGCACTTCGTTGGTCATCAGGCCGATATAGCGGCCGAACAGGGAGCCGTAGTTGGATGGGTCGTAAACACCCAGCCACATGCCCACCAGCCCGAAAATCAGGGCCGTGCCGGCGAGCGAAAAGGCTACCGGGAAGCCGAGCATGAGCACGCCGACTACCCCGACGAACATCAGTCCGGCGAGGATTTCTCCGATCAAAACAGGATCCATCAATGCGCTTCCTTGGCGTCGTTGGCGCCATAGCGCAAATGGTCGGGGAGAAGGTTTTCGTTGTCGGTCAGGACCAGGATGGCGCGCAAGGCCATGGCAATGCCCTGCAGGCCAACCAGGACCGCAAAGAAGATGATGAAGCTCTTGAGGATAAAGAGCCCCGGCATGCCGCCGATATTGCCCGAGGCTTCATAAAAGCTCCAGGAGCGGCGCACGGACGGCCAGCCATAGTAGATCACGATATACATGAAGGGCAGCAGGAACGCGATGACGCCAAAGAGGTCGGCCCATGCCTTGCGCTTGCGGGAGGCGGGCCGATAGAAAATATCGACGCGCACATGATCATCGCGCAGCAGGGCAAAGCCCGCGACGGCGGTGAACATGGCGCCGCTCACCCACACATAAAGATCCTGCATCCACAAGGTGCTGGTGTTGAAGAAATAGCGCTGCACAACGACGGTGAAGCAGAGCAGAACGCATATGAGCGCAAGCCAGGAAAAGACTTCGCCGATGGCCCTGTTGAGGGCGCTAATCGCGCGGATCAGCCAAGCAAGAATGTTCAACGGGAGCCTCTCTAACGACGGCAGGCTGACTGGCCCAGCACTAACAACCAGGATGGATGATTGAGCAGTAGTTGCAGAAGCCGTCAACTACTTGAGTTCCCTACAACCGGAAATATCATAAACTCGCAGCGTTAGTCACAAAGGCACGCAAATGGGATGACGCCTCTTTGAGGCGAAGTCTCCTGTAACCCACCCCGGATCCCGGGTGCAGGACGCATCACTATCGTCCCATGAATAAGCGCGGGAAATAACCGGACGTTGCAGACGAGCAGCAATTCACAAGTTGCTCGCCTGCGCATCAGGTACTGGACTAAGTCGCACGTTTTGCGACGGGGCTTGCTAGAGGCCAAAGGTCACCAATTCCCGTTGGTCTATGCTCCATGCCGAGTTCCAGGCGACCTCCCAGGCGTGATCATCAGGATCAGCCATATACCCTCCAAAAGCCCCCATCGGGCGGAGCATCTGACGAACGCAGCAAGGTGCCCCCTGCAGCGATGAGCTTTTGAATAACTGGCTCAACATCCTCTTTGATAGCAACGTCATGGGCCAAGGCGAATGCGCCTGGGCGAACAAGACCGCTTCTGTTCAAGTCTGACTCAAGTGAACTCAGCTTGAAGGTGCCAAGCATAAGACCATTCACTTGTTAGAAAATTATCTCGTCGTTCTCGAAGACGAGTGTCCAGCCGACACCATCGAAATAGAAGGGGCGGGATCTGACAAGATCCACGCTACCGAGCCTGATTACAGAAATCTGCTGTCGCATAACCAAGACCTCATTGTTCGCTCCTACCGGTGCAGGTGTGTTTAAGGTCATGGGACTCATCGCAAATACGAACGGCAGGCCCGCTTGCGGGGGGGCTAACTGCCCGACCTCTCCATTTTAGACAGCGGTACGCCAACGAGCGCGCTCACCTCTTTCAACTGCGCGCTCAGGTGCGACACCGATCTCGGCGTTTTGCCGCTGTGGAACGCAACGTTTCAACCCTGTAGGCGACCGCTACTCAATGGGACGGTCTACCTTTCGCAGGCTGAAAAACCCTCAGATCAGTTGGCTTCCGCTGAGAACCGGACCTCCTGACATATGGCCATGGCGCTTGCTTCTCGCGCCTGTTGCTCCGTCGGCCATGCTGCGCAACTTTTCGGGCACGGATCAGGTGACCGCTAATAGGCTGGCGGCAGGTGAGGGATCGATTCTGCTGAACAACCAGAGAAGCAGTCCGGACCGGACGAAGGCCTACCGAAGTGGCACTCGTGCTTATGTTCCGCACTAATCTGGTGCCGCAACGTGTCGGCAGTGGAGTGCGCATTGTGCACGGGTTGTGTTATCGCTCTCCACCAGCGACTGGGCCCGCGTCCACGCACGCAACGCTGAGTTGAGTTCATGTCGAGCAAGCTAGAGAACCATAAAGAACCCAGCTTTATCGAGTTTTCGGCGGCGCTTGGGCGCGCCTTCGCTGGGGCGCTTATCTTCGCGCTTCCAATGCTAATGACCATGGAAATGTGGTCGCTGGGATTTTACCTCGACCCCTGGCGCTTGGTTCTGCTCCTGGCGGTAACCCTGCCGCTCCTGTTTGGGCTGTCTCGATTAGGTGGTCTTCGGCCAACCGTTCACTGGCTCGACGATGTTGCCGACGTTCTGGTGGCCATCTTTGTTGCGACTATTGCCGCAGCGATCACCCTGTTCCTTTTCGGCGAAATTTCCGTTGATACGTCCGTCCGAGAAGTGATTGGCAAGCTGGCGCTGCAGATTGTGCCAGGCAGCATCGGCGCCATGCTGGCTAGCAGCCAGCTCGGTCAACAGAAGGAAGGTGATGGTGATCTGGAGAAGAATGGCCCCTCTTACGGAGTCGAGCTGTTTTTAATGGGGGTGGGAGCCCTCTTCTTGTCCTTTAATGTTGCACCAACCGAGGAGATGATCCTCTTGGCTTATCAAATGTCGGTCTGGCAGGAATTGGGGTTGTTGGTCCTCTCGCTGGTTCTGATGCACGTGTTTATTTACGCAGTGAATTTCCGCGGCGGCTCGGCACCTGCAAAAGGCAAGATGCTGGTTTCGTTGTTCGCTCGGTATACGGTTGTTGGCTATGCCATTGTCCTGCTCACCAGTTTGGCGGTTCTGTGGTTCTTCGGTAGAACGGACGGAACTGCCCTTGAAGAAATATTGAGCACGACGGTGGTATTGAGTTTTCCCGGCGCCATTGGCGCTGCTGCAGCCCGGTTGATTTTGTGATGGCTGAACCCCAACAGAACGAAGCCAAGGCCCACCCGGAGCAAGCCACATCAAAGTGGGAATGGGTCGCGGCTGCACTCGGCGGGCTGATTGTGACCGCAACCGTCGGGTATATGACTTACTTCGGGATCAGCCATCCAAGTGGTCCACCCAACCCCGTGGTTGAGCATATTGGTACGAGCGCCACAGAAGGTGGCTACCTTGTGCGCTTTAGAGTGCACAACGAGGGTAACTCCACGGCTGCTGGTCTGCTGATCCGAGGCGAACTAATCGAAAGCGGAGAGGTACAGGCAGATAGCGAAGCCACGATTGACTATCTGCCTCAGCTTTCGGAGCGGGAGGGTGGCTTGTTCTTCACCCAGAACCCCGAAGGTCTTGAGCTTAAACTCAGCGCTGTAGGCTACGCGAGGCCATGATCTTTGCAGATTAGAGCGCGGCGGCCGTCTTCATTCATCGACGTTGGAAAAACCTATAGGTGATCACGTGCGGCCTGAAACAAAAAGGTCCACAGTGGTCACTTTGGCCTATCTCCCTCCGCTTCCAATCGGTCCAGCACTGCTTCTGGTGCCACGTCCCTCTTCATCTCCTCCACCTCCGCTTCATGCATGACTTCGACGCCTAGATGCTGCGCGATGGCATCTACAAGGGCAATCAGGCGGGTCGTTTCATGCTCGTTGAGCAAATTGATCTGTAGGTCCAGATCGGATCGGGCATCGTCCTCGGCTGCCATGCGATTTTGGTTGATCAGCACAAAAGTTGAAAGGAAGATAGCTTCCACAGAGGCAATCATGGCCAAGACCACCAGCGAGGCATCCCAAGCAGGGACGACCGGCAGCAAGCCGATGTTGATCAGGATCCAGCCGCCAAACAGCACTAGGTGGATGTAGACAAATATCATGCTGCCAGCAAACTTGCTGATAGACGCAGCAGCCTTCTCTTCGGCCGAAGCAGATGCCGCCTTCGCGCGGCGCCGCTCAAGAATGGCTTCGATGTTTCGCGCCAGAGTGGGGCTCAGCGCTCTGCCGGGGTCCATTGTGGGGCTGGCGTCGCGCGCGATTGGCTCGTGCGATCTGGGCATCTGACTTTCTCCTGGGAACAAGCAAACGTCTGATTGCGTATTTGGGTGCTCTCAGCAGGGCCTGAAAAGGCAGTGCTGGATACATCGCCTGAAGGGCATATCCAGGTTCAGCGTCACAGCCTGGCTGGGGAGCAGCGGAAGCGTTTTGCATATCCACGCCAGGCGAAGGCATCAGCCGTCCTGCACCTTGCTCGATCATGTAGTTCCTCGCGCCCATTTCGCTTTCCGGAAGATGATCCTACTCCGTCGTAGGTATGATCTTTCCCAAGCAGGCAGGAAATGCTCCTGATAGCACTTAATATTCGCCTCTCAACGCCTCCATGTGGCGCATTCTTTTGCGCATTCCAACCTCAACCTCAGCCGCTTCGCTGGCCAGGCGACCGTTCGGGAATGGGCCAAGTTGGTCAGAGCCAATCGCCACCCACCACTGGCCACGTCCTTGCAAAATCTGGTATCGGATATCGAGCATCTGAATGCCTCCAGAACAAGCAGGCGCTCGTCTACAACTGATTTGAGTCAGGATCACGACTGCCGGCTGGGGTTTGGCGGGCGGCCGTCGCGGATGCAGGTATTCGCGACAGGTCGCGCATCCATGATTGTGGGCGATTGACAGAGAATGAAAACGGGACCGCGCCGTAGGTGTGGGCTCCCCTTCGGTTTCCAACTGGAACCCTGTGCCGTCTTAGGCTTTGCCTTCTGATCCGATTATCTTTAGGGGACAGGGACACGCTTCACTGACTGAAAGCCATCGCCGGGTTCGTTTTGAGCTCACTTCGGCTGCACAGGCACCCAAACAGTAGCATGGCTTGCCAACTCCAAACGTCCGCTTGCCTTAGCTTCAGGCCAAAACCTGCCGGTCTGAAATCCACCCCTTGCTTGACGGAAGGCCTTTCGCCTTGCCTGCGAATGGTACCAGTTACCTTTTCAGCTGGAACGCGTTACATCAGCCAAGAACAAGATCGATAATCCTTCCTACTCGAACTCACCCCGGAGAACCATGTGACTACGGAGACATCCGGCGTTCCGCCGGTCAGCGTGCTGATCTCCAATCATGACTGGTCAAGTTCTCCCTTGGGTGTTCCTGAAGGCTGGCCGCAGCCGCTCAAGACGCTCGTTGAGCTGATGCTGGCGTCAAACCAAGCCATGTTCGTAGCTTGGGGACCTGAACGTACTCTCCTTTACAACGATGCTTATGCGGAGATCCTTGCCTCCAAGCACCCTGCGGCTCTGGGGTGTGATTTCCTCGACGCATGGAAGGAAATCCGAGCGGATCTCTTGCCCATAGTTGAGCAGGCTTACTCCGGTACGCCTGTGCACATGGACGATATCGAACTCCTAATGTTGCGGAAGGGGTATCCTGAGGAGACGCACTTCTCGTTCTCGTACACGCCGGTACGGGGTGAGACTGGCCACATTGCTGGTTTCTTCTGCGCCTGCGTGGAGATCACCGAGCAAGTGCTTGCCGAAAGGCGCCAAGTTGCGGAACGTGATCGCCTCAACCGCATGTTCTCGCAGGCTCCTGGATTCAGGGCTTTGCTGGAGGGTCCAGAGCACCGCTTCGTCCTGACCAACCCAGCCTATCAGCAATTGGTGGGACATCGTGATGTTCTCGGCAAGACCGTCGCTGAGACTCTCGAGGATGCTGTTGCGCAAGGTTACCTTGACCTGCTTGACCAGGTTTTCTCAAGCAACAAGGCCTTTGCGGCTACAGGGGCGAAATACGCCTTACAATTAAGCCCTGGCGGTCCCATTGAAGAGCGATTTGTCGACTTCGTATACCAGCCGGTGACCGATGCAGAGGGGACTGTCACCGGTATCTTCGTTGACGGTGTCGATGTCACCGATCGGATATTGAACGAGCGCCGGCAGACCTTTCGGTTGTGCTTCGAAGAGCGTCTTCGCACTCTGGTTGAACCGGGAGAGATCATCCAGGCAGCTGTTGAGATGCTGGGGCAGCATCTTGGCGCAGATCGCGTGGGCTATAGTGAGATCATCGATGATGCCATCGTTCGCACGACAGGTTCATACACGGTAGACGGCATGCTGCCGCTAACGGATGACTACCCGATCGATGATTTTGGTCCTGAGCGTATCGAACAGCAGCGAAGAGGCATTATTGTCGTCGCTGATGACGTGCAGGCCGATCCGAAGAGTGCAGACCCGATATGGGCAGCCATTACCACCCGTGGTGTTGTCTCGATCCCGCTTGTTCGAGGCGGCAAGTTCGTTGCCTCGCTTTATGTGAACACACGGGAAGCTCGGTCATGGTCGAGCGATGACGTGTTCTTGATCCAGGAAGTTGCCAATCGCATCTGGGATGCAGGCGAGCGGGCCCGGGCTGAGGCTGCACTGCGGGAAAGCGAAGCGCAGTTCCGCCTCATGGCAGACTCAGTTCCGCAGATTGTTTGGATTACGGACGCGGAAGGCCGCGTCGAGTTCATGAACAAGCAGTGGTTCGATTATGTCGGCCAACCAGACCTTCCAATCACCGCTAACGCAGTGGCGGAAACCCACATCCATCCGGATGATCAAGCCGCAACAACTGTGGCGTTTGCCGATGCGTTGCAGGCAGGATCGACCTTTTTAGTCGAACACCGCATTCGTTCCGCCAAGGGCCAGTATCGCTGGTTCCTGGTTCGTGGTGAGCCGCATCGGGATCCACTCTCTGGTCAGATACTGCGATGGTTCGGATCGTCCGTTGACATACATGACCGCAGGTTGGCTGAAGCAAAACTTCGCGAATTGAACCAGACCCTTGAGCAACGGGTAGCTGAGCGCACGGCTGAACGAGATCGAACATGGGTGCTCAGCAATGATCTCCTTGCGGTTGCAGGGTTCGATGGAATGCTCAAAGGCATAAATCCTGCTTGGACGCGCATCTTGGGATTTCCTGAAGAAACTCTATTGACCACACCATTTCCCCAGTTGATCCATCCTGATGATCTCCCGGCAGCTAGTGCGATTGTTCAGGCTATGCAGCAAGGCCAAACTACCCAGGATTTTGTAGATCGTCTTCGGACGGCCAGTGGAGACTACCGCACCATTGCTTGGACGGCTGTTCCTGAAGGTGATGTCTTTTATGCCATTGGCAGGGACATCACCGATCGCCAAGAAATGGAGGAGCAGCTTCATCAGGCACAGAAAATGGAAGCTGTCGGTCAGCTGACCGGCGGCCTGGCGCATGACTTCAACAACATCCTTGCCGGCATCAGCGGCAGTCTTGAGCTAATGCAGACCAGATTGGCCCAAGGCAGGATCGGAGATATCGACCGGTACCTGAATGGTGCCATGGGCGCTGCCAGGAGAGCAGCCGGTTTGACACAGCGCCTCTTGGCATTCTCCCGCCGGCAGACTTTGGATCCCCGACCAGCCGATCTGAACCAAATCGTCTCCGGAATGCAGGACCTCGTCGCAAGAAGCGTCGGTCCGACAATTGCCGTGGAAACGGTACTCGCGGGAGGGCTGTGGACTGCATTTGTCGATGTTGGCCAACTAGAGTCAGCACTGCTCAATTTGTGTATCAACGCTCGCGATGCCATGCCAGATGGCGGCAAGCTCACCATTGAGACTGCCAACCGATGGCTTGATGCTCGAGCAGCCAAAGAGCGGGGTGTTGCTCCGGGCCAGTACATATCGATGTGCGTCAGCGACACTGGCACGGGCATTCCGCCGGATGTCCTGGAACGTGTCTTTGATCCGTTCTTCACCACCAAACCAATAGGACAAGGCACCGGTCTTGGTCTTTCCATGGTTCACGGCTTTGCCGGCCAGTCCAATGGCGCCGTTCGGATCTATTCTGAGGTCGGCAAGGGAACAATGGTTTGCATCTACCTGCCGCGGCACACAGGTGCGACAAGCAGCGATGAGGAAAGCGACGCGCAAGACGTCGCTCCTCCAGCCGCAGAGCATGAGACCATCCTGGTTGTAGATGATGAGCCGCTTGTTCGCATGGTTGCTGTTGAGGTGTTGGAAGAGCTTGGCTACCGAGTCCTTGAAGCTGAAGATGGTCCGAGCGCCTTGAAGATCCTGCAAACAAGCCAACGCATTGACTTGCTGGTCACCGATGTCGGTCTCCCTGGTGGCATGAATGGGCGTCAGTTGGCAGATGCAATCCGCGGAACCCGACCTGGTCTACAGGTGCTGTTCATCACTGGCTATGCAGAGAACGCTGTGCTCAACCATGGTCATCTGGACCATGGCATGCACGTCATGACGAAGCCGTTTGCCAGTGATGCCTTCGGTAAGCGTGTAGGCGAGTTGGTTGAAGAGCAGCGACGTATCCAAAGCTGACCGGTACCAGATGCAAGAAGCTTTTTAATGAGGTCCGAAGGAGTTTGCTTTGGTGCTACTGCGCTTTAATGGCAGCCTGTCCGTTTCCCACCCCCTAATAAGCGCGAACGCTTACGACTACAGCTCACCGAGTTCAGCCCGCCGCACTAGCTCATCGACAACAATCCTAACTTTGGGGAGTAATCTCCGTGTTGCCGGCCAAAGAGCATGGAGCGGCGTCTCTACTCGGCAAAGCTCCGGCAGCACCAGCGTAAGCTCTCCCCGGTCGATGTGACCCTGAACGAGTGATTGAGGCATCTGGCACAAACCAAATGCAGTAAGGGCCATGCTGATGACCACTTCGCCATCGCTGACCAGATGTGTTGAAGGAGGCTCAATGATCAGGCAACTTCCAGGCGGGGTTCTTCGAGGAACTCACCTCGGGCCAGTTCCGGGCACAAATGGAGACCAACTTCTTCGGCGCCCTCAATGTTACCCGTGCCGTGCTTCCGCTCTTACGAGCTCAGCGATCCGGCCGCATCCTGACCATCAGCTCAGGAGCCGGCATTGCCGCCAGCCCCGGCGGCGGTGCATATGCTGCCTCCAAGTTCGCACTCGAAGGCTGGATGGAAGCTCTTCATGGAGAAGTCGCTCAATTCGGAGTTCACGCGACCGTCGTCGAGCCCGGCTTCTTCCGTACCGACTTACTGGCTGAGGGAGACTCCACGTTCTGGGGTGACATCCACATCGATGATTACGCACCGCTTTCAGATGGGGCGAAGAACTTCTTCCGCAGCGTGGCGGGCAAGCAGCCGGGTGATCCTGCTAAGTTGGCTCAAGCTCTGCTGACCATAGCTGATATGGCTGAGCCTCCGCAGCGATTTGCAGCTGGGACCGATACGGTCGAGCAGATGCTCGCTAAAGCCCAACTGCTCACCCAACAAGCAAACGCCTATCCAGAACTGTCGAACTCGCTCGCTCACTCCTGAGGAGATCGGTGCTGCCTCTTCATTAGGGCGGCACCGCCTTTTGGATGCTCTCAAAATTCGCACACAGTTGACAAGCTGTTGCCTGTGCTGACCCTGTTCGCCTTAGGTCTGAGAAACCTCAAACGCCTTCGGCGTGCCCGTCTGCTATGTGTATGGCTTCACTATAAGCGGACCGGCGCCTTGCCACCCCCAATCAGCCATGGAGGTCTCCTGCATACTATAGCTTTGCAGGTGAGACGCCGCAGAACTGCTGAGTACTAGTAGGGCTCCCGATCACGTGCAACTGGTTGCAAATGGGAGGCGATTGTTCTCCGCCCTAGCTACATTGTGCAGCACGATGAGAGTGTTGTGTTGGGCCTTTGCGCTTATTGGCAAGTGGAAAGCAGCTCAGAAGTCACTTGAGGAATGCTAGTGGGGAATAGCAGTGGGGACCGCTTTGCGTAAAGCCAAATCGGTTTTCGTTTTCAATAAGATAGGAAGTCGGAATGGTGGAGCTGAGCGGGATCGAACCGCTGACCTCGTCATTGCGAACGACGCGCTCTCCCAACTGAGCTACAGCCCCGTTCCGACCGTGCTGATATGAACAAATATTGCGCACTCGGCAAGAGGCCGGACGGAAGCCGGGCCTAGTGCGGCTCCTTGGCGTCGGCCACACCCAGCAGCCAATAGCCGGCGGCTTTGACATATTCGGGGTTGAAGCCGCGCTCTTCGGTGAGGTGTGCGCGGACGGCTTTGCTTATGGAGGATTCGCCGGCGATATAGGCGTAGGCGGTGCCCTTGGGGAAAGCCTGGCGCTTGACGGCCTGGAGCAGGAGATCGGTGGTTCCGGCGGCCAGGCCATTGCGGTGGCAGTAGATCAACTCGAGATCTGCCTGCGTCTCGAAGCGCTGCTCTTCGGCGGCGTCTTCAACCTCGATGATGGCAACCACCCGCGCGCCTGCGGGCAGTTCCTCGATGCGGCGGCCAATGGCGGGTAGGGCCGTTTCGTCGCCTACAAGGAGATACCAGTCGAAGGCGGCAGGCACTACAAGCGAGCCGCGCGGGCCTCCGATCACGAGTTTCTGCCCGATTTCTGCCTGGGCCGCCCAGCTGGAGGCGGGGCCGTCCCCGTGAAGGACGAAATCGAGCACCAGCATGCCTTTGCTCGTATCCCAGTAGCGCGGGGTATAGTCCCGCATCTCAGGTTTTTCGCCTTGGGCAAACTCGGCGCCGCGCTCGCCAACGGGGGCAGTCTTGGGCTCGATGCCCTCCGGGAAAAAGAACGCCTTGATGTGATCGGCATGCCCGGCCGAGACAAAGCCCGTCATGTCGCCACGGAGCGCAATGCGGCGCATGCGCGGCGTGATATCAACGACATCCGTCACTTCAAGCAGCCGCATACGGGTTTCGTGGCGGATGCGGATGGGGGCGCGGAGATCAAGGGTTTCGGTCATAGCTATATTCCTGAGCGGCTTGATCAGGATTTATAAGCAGAAAAGATGCTTGGCAAGTTACCTCTTGGAAAGCCTGGCTAGAGCAGGCCCAGCATACGGTCCTGCTCCCGGCGCAGGGCATAAAGGCGCGTCGACTGGTCGGGCTGGCTGTTGGCCCCGGTCAACAACTCTCCCTTCTTGACCGGCGCCGTCACCTTGCCCCCCTCGAGCAGGCCGACCGGTACAGCCCCGGCCGCCCGGCTGTCGGTGATGGTCATGGTGTAGGAGCGGTAGCAGGTTTCCCCTATGGCATCGAAGGTTTCGCCCACCTGAAGATCACGCTTTGCCACGGCGCAGACTTCGGCGACCGGCTGGGGCAGGGGAACCATGTCGGGCTTGCCATGGAGCATGATGCGCGCACAGGTCAGCGGCACTTCAAGGCTTGTGAGGTGATAGGGGCGGAAGAAGCTGTAATAAGGTCCATGGCCGATATGAAGATCGTCCATGCGCTCGATGATGCGGGGGTGCTCGGCTTTGACGATCACGAAGACACCGGGCGCCACGCCCTTGCCTATGGTGTAATCCACAACGCCCATGCGGCCGAGGATACCGCCGTCCTCGCGCGGAATCAAAACCTTGGCCATGTCGTCGCGATCGGCCTTGGGCCCGTGCATGCCGGGAACATCGGGGACGAGGCCGGTGGCATTGGCGATGGCGCACATCTCAACCGCGGTTTTGGAGCCATCAACGAACTCCACCAGCATGCGGGGGTTCATGTTGCGGCGCATGGCTTCTTCCCGGTACTCATCAGGGACTGCCTCATGGCGCAGGGGATTGTTCTTGCCTTTGCCGGCAGCAACGATGGGCAGGCCCAGAGCCGACACGAATTCGATCAGTTCCATGCACGAGCTTGGCTCATCGCCCGCACCGACCGAATACACAACGCCCAGCTTGTCGGCCTGCGCCTTGAGATAGGGGCCAATGGTGACGTCGGCCTCGACATTCATCATGACGAGGTGCTTGCCATGTTCCATGGCGAGCAGGTCATAGTCAGCGGCAACGCCGGGCTTGCCCGTCGCATCGATCACGACGTCGATATTGGGCGTGGTGACCAGGGTTTCGGCTGAGGTAATGGCAATCTTGCCTGCTTCGACGGCGACGAGCGCCTGCGCAGGGCTATCGGCTGTCCGCCCCTTGCTGTCATCGCCATAGGCGATCCGCATTGCGTCGAGCGCGGTATGCGGGCGGCGCGTGGCGATGGCGGCCATTTCGATGCCGTTCATCAACGACATCTGGGTAACGAGGTCCGTGCCCATTTCGCCCGAACCGATAACGCCCACCCGGATCGGTTTGCCCGTTTCGGCACGGGCGGCAAGGTCGCGGGCAATCCCGGTCAGGGCAATGGTCATGTTGTCTTCCGTTGATAGTTACTCCCTGCCTATCCCCCTGGGATTGCTGCGTGCAAGGAAAACTATGGCCTGGGACACGTCGCAGACGGCTCTGTGGCTCAGCTTTGATTGCAGCCATTGCCCCTTTTGTTTGCCCCAATGGGCAAGTGATTGTGCAAGGCATGGGCGAACTTAGCACTTCTTAAACCGTTCCCGTGGAAAGTGCCGAGCGGAGAGGAACTCCAGGGGCAGCATCTCATCATGGCCAGCAAAGCCAAAAAACCTATCGCTTTGCCTGCGATCATCGATCTCGACTCGCTTGATGGCATTCGGGACGGGTTGATCGACGCGATCGAGGAAGGTCCGGTTGCAGTTGATGCCAGCGCCGTTGAGCGCGTGTCGACCAATGCCTTAATCATGTTGATCAGCGCGGCCGAGACAGCCCGCAAGAACCAGTTTGACTTTGCCATAGAGCACCCGAGCGCGACAATGATGACCGCGATCGAGCGACTGGGCCTCGGTGCCCAGTTTTCCCCATTGATGAGAAGGTAAGAAATACCATGCGCGTTCTGACAGTGGATGATTCAAGAACAATCCTGGCCATGCTGCACCATACGCTGAGCAATGCCGGGTTCGAGGTTCTGCAAGCCGAGGACGGCCAACAGGGGCTGGATCTGCTCAAGAGCCAGAATGTGGATGTGGTGATCACCGACATCAACATGCCGGTGATGGATGGCATCGAGTTCATCAAGAATGTCCGTGCGAGCGGGCAACACCAGAGCCTGCCTATCCTGATCCTCACCACCGAGACCTCGCAGGACAAGCGCGACCAGGGCAAGGCAGCGGGCGGCACGGGCTGGATCGTGAAGCCGTTTGATCCGGAAAAGCTGATCTCCGTGATCCATCGCGTCGTCCACTAAACTTTCGACCAGACCCAGAAGGGTTGGATAAGCCTCCCATGAGTGATTTGGACGACTTCAAGGCCACCTATTTCGATGAATGTTCCGAGCTTTTGACCGAGCTCGAGGAACAGTTTGCCGCCATTGAAGCAGGTGAGCGCGATGCCGACCGGCTCAATGCCGTGTTCCGGGCCATCCACTCCATCAAGGGCGGCGCCGGGGCGTTCGGCTTTTCGGCCCTGGTGGGCTTTGCCCATGCCTATGAAACCCTCCTCGACTATGTGCGGGACGGGCGGATCGAGCTCAGCGACGATGTTGTTGCCCTATGCATCCGCGCTAATGATATTGTGGCTGACCATGTGAAGGCGGCACAAACCGGCGATGCCTTGCCGGCCGAATATGGGCTGGACGAAAAGGCGCGCTTTGATGCCCTGGCGCGGGGCGACTCCGTCGAGGCCGAGGATGGGGGCGACGGCGAGCCGATCGACGAGTTCGACATCGATTTCACGCCCGTCATGGTTCGGATCGATGCGGCCGAAGTCGAGGCCGAGAACATTCCCGACACGTTTGACGTGCCGCCCATGCAGGCGGAAGCCGGTCATTGGGAAATCCGCTTCATGCCCTACCGCGCGCTTTATGCCCGCGCCAATGATCCGCTGCTTTTGTTCCGCGAGCTTTCGGCCCTAGGCGAGATGCATGTGCGCGCCATCCTGGGCGACATCCCGCAACTCTCTGATTTCGAGCCCTTTGCGGTTTATTGCTCCTGGGAAATCACGCTGGTCAGCCCGACGCTGACCGAAGCGGCTATCCGCGAGGTATTTGAGTTCGTTGATGGCGATTGCGACATCAGCATCGTCCAGGTGGGCAGCCATGCGCCCACCCCCAATGCTGCTATCGCCCCCCCTGCTTTCGTTGATCCTGAACTCGCCCGCCTGCGTTCGCAGGAACAGAACTTGATGGCGTTGGCTGATGATGAGATGGGTGAGCTTCTGAGCTTTACGCCAGAGCCTGTGCCCGCTGCCCCTACGCCGCAGGACAGTTTCGAGGCGGCACCGGGCTTCAGCTTTGCCGAACTGGCCGAAACCATCCAGCCCAAAGCAGCGCCGCAGGCTGCGGCCAAGGCGAGCACGCCCAAGCCGACTCTGGTTCCCGCGGCGTCCGCCGATGCGGAAGAAAGCCACGGCCGCAGCGTTGGCGTGCAGTCGATCCGGGTCGATCTCGACAAGGTCGATCGTGTGGTCAACATGGTGGGTGAACTGGTGATCACCCAATCCATGCTGACCCAGCAGATGGATGAGACCCTGCGCGCGCGCTATACCGAATTGGTGCGCGGGCTCGAGGTCCTGGCGCAGACCACGCGCGGCCTGCAGGATTCGGTCATGGCAATCCGCGCGCAGCCAGTCAAATCGGTGTTCTCGCGCATGCCGCGCCTGGTGCGCGAACTCGCCAACAAGACGGGCAAGAAGATCAAGCTCGAAACCATTGGCGAAAACACCGAAATTGACAAGACGGTGATCGAGCAGCTGAGCGACCCCCTCACGCACATGATCCGCAATTCGGCCGACCACGGCATTGAAACGCCTGAAAAGCGCCTTGCGCGCGGCAAGGGGGACACCGGCACGATCCGGCTTTCCGCCGAACAGGCGGGCGGCAATATCCTGATCATCGTCGAGGACGATGGTGCGGGCATCAACCGTGAGCGTGTGCTTCAGGTCGCGCGCGACAAGGGCGTGATCGCGCCCGACGTGAACCCCACCGATGAGCAGATCGACCAGCTGATCTTTGCCCCCGGTTTTTCCACGGCCGAAGCGCTCAGCGATATTTCGGGGCGCGGCGTGGGCATGGATGTGGTCCTGTCCAATATCAAGAAGATCGGCGGCTCTGTGCATGTCCGTTCCTGGACCGGCAAGGGCACGCGGATGACCCTGCGGCTGCCTCTGACCCTGGCCGTCCTTGACGTCATGCTGGTCAAAGTTGGTGAGTCGCCATACGTCGTGCCGCTCTCCTCGATTGTTGAAACCATCCAGTGCTCGCGCGCCAGCTTCGAGCGCGTGCCGAGCGGCGAGCGCGTTCTTCAGGTGCGGGGTGAATATGTGCAGGTGATTGACCTTGCGCAGCGATTCAACATGTCAGGTGGCTCGGCGCATGAAGACCGCTTCGTCGTCCTGTGCGAAGCCGAAGGCAGCCACAAGGTGGCGCTGATCGTTGATGATATCATCGGCCAGCAGCAGGTCGTCATCAAATCTCTGGAAGAGAATTTCGAACGCGTCGAAGGCATTGCCGGCGGCACGATCCTGGGTGACGGCAATGTCGCTCTGATCGTTGATGTGCAGGGGCTCAAGACCGCAATTGTTCACAAGAATGCAGCTTAGCCGCTGAGTTTATGCGTGGTCGCCCAGAACAGGCGGCAGAAAGGCTTAGAAGAAATGGAAGCGCTCGGTTTGCGCGACGACATGGGCGACAAATCGGCCTTGGCCGCCCACAATTCCCTCCAGCTGATCGCCTTTTCCATTGGCGAGCAGACCTATGGCGTTGAGATCACCACCGTGCGTGAAATCCGCGCCTGGAACGGGGCCACGCCCCTGCCCAATACGCGCGAATTCGTGCGTGGCGTCATCAATCTGCGCGGCACGATCGTTCCCATCTTCGATCTGCGCGCCCGCTTCGGCGATGGCCAGACCACGCCCACCAAGAACCACGTCGTGGTGGTGATGAGCGTTGGCGACAAATGGGTGGGGATCCTGGTTGATGCCGTTTCCGATATCCTCACCGTCTCGCGCGACGATATCCACAATGTGCCCGAAGGCAATTCCATCGACACCGAACTGCTCAACGGCATTGTCACTCACGACAGCCGCATGGTCGGACTGATCGATTTGCACGCCGTGGTATCGGGCGCCAAGGTCGACGCGTAAGCGGCTAAGTCACCGCTTCAGGGAAGGGCGCTGAGGCGCCCTTTTGTTTTGGCGGTGGATAGGGGCATTGACTGGACACCCCCTCCGGTTCAACGCAGCTGTTCCGACGTTCAACCCGGCTTATTGGCACCTAAGCGCAGTCCTACCTGCATCCATAGCCAACGATCTGCGTTGGTCGGGTCTATAGGAGGTGACCATGACCAGTGAAGCGGCGATCCTGATTTGGCTTCCAATCGGCGATGTGCCTCAGGAGCCATCCTTTGCTGCGGCAGGTGCCGTGGCGTACTCCTCGCTCGCCGACGCACTTACTGCCGCCTACAAGGAAGACAGGCCGGAGGTTCCCTGGATATCAACGTCACAGGCCGTGTACAGCCCTGAAAAGATCCGGCTGATGGCGGCGGCTTCCATCGACAGTCAATCAGACTAGACCAGGCTGGGAATCTGTTTGGGCATCCAGGATGTAGTTGACTGGTCGGGGAGACGAAGGCGCCTTGATCGTCCGCGAGTTCAGCCTCAGCTAGAACAGTTCCGCATCCCCATGGCTCTGATGCGCCGCAATGCCGGACAGCGCGGGAACGCGTAGTTCATCCAGCGTCAGACTCGCCCAGATCTCGTCATAGACGCTGTCGGGCGCCGTTGGAGGAAGCAGGGCGAACTGGCGCACGGCCAGCGCCATGTTGTGGCAGCGTTGCTCGACGCGGTCCTGGCCTTGGAGGGCCGTGATGATCATCCCCACGGCCTGGCGAACCGAGGCATCCTTGTTGACGTGGCTGTCGGCCAGAATCTCCAGCGCTTCACTTATGCCTTCCACCATAGAAGCGGTCTGGCGTGCCGTCTCATCGAGCTCTCGCGCGAGTTTCTGCAGTGACATTCAATTCTGATCCTAGCCCTGGGAGCGACACTACAGTGCAATGTCTAAAGCGAATGTTGCAAACTGGGGAAATGCCCGCTGGTGTGGCGACGTGGTTAGCGATTGGCTAACGAGTTTGCTCATAGGGTCGCCCTGTTGCCCCAGCGAGATACAGCCACGCCGATGTCCTTGCCAAATTCCTTGCCGCCCGAGTTCGACCGCGGTGTTGTCACGACAGTGCATCAGGGCGACTGCCACGTTTCGGACGCGGCAGACCTCACTTATTCCACGGTGCTTGGATCCTGCATTTCGGCCTGCGTGCGCGATCGCGTCGCCAATGTGGGCGGCATGAACCACTTTCTGCTCGCCGAGCAGTCTGGTTCGGCCAAGGACCGCTATGGCGCTTCTGCCCGCTATGGCGCCTTTGCCATGGAGCAGCTGATCAACAAGGTCCTGACCCGAGGGACCGGGCGGAAGGGCAATCTCGAGATCAAGGTATTCGGTGGCGGCAAGATCAATTCCATGCTGGATGACGTCGGCGCCAAGAACATCGAGTTTGTGCGACAGTTCCTGGCTCTGGAAGGCTATGTCGCCACGAGCGAGGATCTGGGCGGTAGCTATGCGCGCCGCGTTCTGTTCAAGCCCTATTCCGGGCGGGCGTTCGTCAAACGCCTCGACAGCGATGCCGGCGCGAATGTGGCCCGCGAGGAAATTGCGCTGGCCAAACGGCGCATTATTGTTCCCGCACCGGTGGACGATATCGAATTGTTCTAGAAGTAGTTCTCCACTAAACACTCGAACACTTTGAAAGCTTGGTGAGCGAAGTCTTGCCAGCAATTCATGCGCTATAGATTTGATTAACTATTCTCGGGTTAGGGTCTAGGGCAATCACTTCTGGTGAATGTTCGGATTTCGGCACCATGCCTCATCTGCGCCTAGCGCTGATCACTTCGGCCCTGTGGCTCACGGCCTGCCTTGGGGCCGCCGGCATTGCTGCGCTTCTGGAGCCCGGACCAATCTGGATGGGCATTGCCGTCCTCCTGCCCGTCATGACCATCCTCCTGACCCTGGTTGGCGCCGTCATGATCGATCAGCGGCAGAATCAGTCCCTTGCCGCCCTCGCCATGGCTGCCGGGCTTAGCAATCTAGGCGATGATCAGATCAGCATGGGCGCCATTGTGACGCGGCTTGGGCGGCGTCTGGAGCGCGCACAGCATTTTCGAAACGCTCTCACCGCCATAGAACAACCGGTTCTCGTTGCCGATGAGAAGAACATCATCGTCGCCCTGAGCGCCGGATTACAGCGCCTGACGGGCAATGTGTCCGAAGGGGCAAGTCTTGATGCTGTGTTTGGCGAAGGCTATCTCGAAAGCGGCGGCGGTCCGCCCGAGCATGGCATGGTCATGCTCGACAACAGGCGCTTCGAGGTCAAGCGCACCCTTGTGGCCAACAACCGCTCGCTGCTGGAATTCATCCCTGCCGGTGTTTTCATCGAGGACGATGACCTTGATGCCTTTGTTGGCGCGCTGGGCACCGGGCAAACCAGCTTCCGGTTTGAAAGCGAAGCCATGCGGCGCAATGGAGCACTCCTTTCGCTGAACGGGGCCATGGCGGCGATCGATGCGTCCCTGGCGCAACTCGACAGGGTCGCCGGTGGGCATAACGAATTGCATGACGCGCTGGATGGTCCGCTCAGCGGCGTGGCCCGGCGCCTCAACGATTTTGCTTCGGCTGTGGTGGATCAGCTTGCTGAGGAACAGGCGCTGCGCGAGAAGCTCGAATCGCGGCTGGCGGCCGTTGGAAACCTCGTGCAGGGTTTCGAAGCACGGCTGGCTGAATTTGGCTCGCACAATGCCTTCACCCAGACCGATGCCGCGGCCACGAGCGAGGCGCTTGCCCAGACCAATATGCGCCTCAAGCAGGCCTTGGCGATTGGGCGTGATGCGCGGACCATCGCTGGCGCCGCCGAGCTGGCGGTGCGCCGCACCCATGCGGTTGCAGGCGAAGTGGACCAGATGACCCGCCAAGTGGACCAGATGATCCAGGCAATCGAGGACGTTTCCTTCCGCACCAATCTTCTCGCCCTCAACGCTGCCGTGGAAGCGGCGCGCGCCGGGGAAAAGGGTGCCGGCTTTGCTGTTGTGGCCGACGAAGTGCGCCAGTTGGCCCAGATCACCAATCGCTCGGCCAAGGAGATCCGCGCCGTGGTGAGTCATGGCCGCGAGCAGGCCGCGACGGGCTTAGCCGAAGCCCAGAGCTTGCAAAAAATGATCGGCGAGCTCGAAACTTATTTACGCAATCTTGGCAATGAAACCGGCACTATCGCCTCTGCGCTGGATGAAGGCGAGCTGGCCATGCGTCGGCTCACCGCTCGAATAGCGTCGTTTGGCGAAGCACCGCAGCCGGCACCGCTGGAGCTTCACGCGAGCACTTGAAGACGAATTGCCACTTGGCGGTTCGGGGCAACCAGGATGCGCCAGCAATGGAACAGGCAGAAATCTCCCTCAGTGAGCGTGAATTTACGCGCATCAAGAACCGCGTTTATGAAGTTGCCGGCATTTCCCTGAGTGATGCCAAGCGCACGCTGGTGATTTCGCGCCTGAGCAAGATCGTGCGCGCCCTGGGGCTGCCCAGCTTTGACGCCTATGTCGACTATCTCGAGCGGGGCGGTTCGGCGCAGGACGGGCAGGAATTCGTCAATGCGCTCACCACGAACCTTACGCGGTTCTACCGCGAGGATCACCACTTCGCCCATCTGCGCACCCATGTTGCGAGCCTTCTGGCCGAGAAGCCGCGCGGCACGCGCCTGCGCATCTGGTCGGCCGGCTGCTCCACGGGGCAGGAGCCCTATACGATCGGCATGGATCTTTTGGCCGCCTTTCCCGAGCTCAAGCGCTGGGACTTCAAGATCCTCGCCACCGACATCGACACCGCCGTCCTCGCCAAGGCCGCACGGGGCATCTACCCCCAGACCGAGCTGGCCGGGCTTTCGGCCGAGCGCGTGCGCCCCTTCGTCAAGGGCGGCGAAGGGATGGTGCAGGTGCCCGACAGCGTGCGTGAACTGATCTCCTTCAAACCGCTGAACCTGATCGGCCCCTGGCCCATGAAGGGGCCGTTCGATGCCATTTTCTGCCGCAACGTGGCCATCTATTTCGACAAGCCCACGCAAGGGGAAGTGTTCGCCAGGTTCGGCAAGCTCCTCGCCCCCAATGGCTTCCTTTATATCGGCCATTCCGAAAACCTCGGATCGGCCGGCGAGGGGTTCCGCCTTGTCGGCAAGACCGTTTATCAATCCAAAGCAATCGCCAGCAAACGAGAAGCAGCATGAGTATCAAGGTCCTGGTCGTCGACGATTCGGCGCTGATCCGGGAGGTGCTGACCCGCATGCTGATGCGCGACGGGGATATCAAGGTCGTCGGCACGGCAACTGACCCCATCGATGCGCGCGAAAAGATCAAGACGCTCAATCCCGATGTGGTGACGCTTGATATTGAAATGCCCAACATGAACGGGCTGCAATTTCTTGACAAGCTGATGCGTCTCAGGCCCACGCCCGTGATCATGGTCTCGACCCTGACCAAAAAGGGTGCAAGCGAAACGCTTCTTGCGCTGGAACTGGGCGCCGTTGATTTTGTCGCCAAGCCTGGCGCCGATCTCGAGGGCGGAATCGAGAGCTTTGGGGCGAGCCTGCGCGACAAGATCCGCGCGGCTGCCAAATCGGATGTGCGCGGGCGTTCCGCCGGCCGGGCCGAGGCACCAAAAGCAGCGCTCCGCACCGCAGCAGGTCCCCACGGATCGCTGATCGCTATCGGCGCATCAACGGGGGGCGTTGAAGCCATCCGCACCGTCTTGACGCAGATCCCGCCCGATTGCCCCCCCATCCTCATCGCCCAGCATATGCCGGCGGGCTTTACCGGCCGCTTTGCCGCGCGTCTTGATGAATTGTGCGATCTCAAGGTCGTGGAAGCGGAGGACCGCATGGTGCTCCAGACCGGTCACGCCTATGTGGCGCGGGGCGATCATCACCTGCGGGTGGAGCGCTCCTCGGGCCAGCTCAAGTGCAAGCTGTCGCAGGACGAACTCGCTTCGGGCCACCGGCCCAGCGTCGATGTGCTGTTTGAGTCAGTCGCCCGGGTGGTCGGACCTCTGGCCGTCGGGGCAATCCTCACCGGCATGGGCCGGGACGGCGCGCGGGGCCTCAAGCTCATGCGTGACGCGGGCGCCTATACGATCGGCCAGTCGCAGGCGTCGGCCCTGGTTTATGGCATGCCGCGCGTGGCCTTCGAGGAAGGCGCCGTCATTGAACAGGCGCCGGTGGATGCCATTGCCGCACGTCTCGCCAATGCGCTGGTGCGTCTGAAATCCGCAGCATGAAACACCTCCGCCGGGCGAAGCTCAAGGCGGGGTTGAGAGAAAATAAACGCTTGATGCCTAGAGTTTTCCCACCACTGCGGATCGATCCGCTTCTGACGCAAACAAGGTAAGAAGACCATGCCAAAAGCCAGTGCTGTCAGCGTTCTCATCGTTGATGACCAGCAATCCATGCGTGGTATTTGTAAGTACATCCTGACGCAGCTGGGCTTCAAGGACATCATTGAAGCCAAGAGCGGCCGCGATGCTCTGGGCAAGCTCGAAAAAAGCAATGTCGACCTCATCATTTCCGACTGGAACATGGAAGATATCGACGGGCTGACGCTGCTCAAGGTGATCCGCAAGCACCCGCGCACCCAGGCCATGCCCTTTATCATGGCCACGGGCCGCTCGGACAAGGAACAGGTCAAGGAAGCCATTTCCTTCGGCGTCAACAATTACATCATCAAGCCCTTTGACGCTTCCACCATGAAAAAGCGTATCGAGGCGGTAATCGGCGCCCTGAGCTGAAACACTTTGCTCCTCTGATTTCCGAGGGCCATCCGCAAGGATGGCCTTTTTGTTTGTGCTGAATTTTTGATCAGGCTGAACAAGGGTAAGGCGCGGTTAAGGCTCCTGTGTGTATCGTTTTCCCCGGCCACTTCCGTGGCGTTGGAGGATGCCCGCCTAGTGCTGCAGCAAGCAGCCGGTCATGAACGCATGACGTGACGCGGGAACGTGTTGGAGTGTTCGATGGGATTTCTGCCGCAGCTCAAAATTGCGCAAAAACTGCCGCTGGCCCTGGTGGGCTCGGCTCTGGTGGTGAGCGCGGGCGTTGGCATCGCCAGCTATTTCATTGGTTTGCAGACGGTGCAGAACCAGCGCGATGCGTCCATGCAGGCGGCCCTCCAGACCTCCGCCTCGGCTGTCGAGAATTATTATCGCACGGTGGAAGTCGACCTCCGCCTTTTCGCACAGCGATCCGACACGGCCGGTGCGGTCAAGAACATGATCCGCACCTTTGATCAGATGCGCATGGGCATTGGCGATGGCACCAAGGCTTTGTTCCAGACGGCTTATGTGGAAGGCAATCCTAATCCCGATGCCGGTTGGGAGTTGCTTGAGTCCGGCGGCAAGGCAGCGGGCTATGATGCCCAGCACAAGAAGTTTCATCCCGGCCTTCGCGCGCTGCTCCTCGAGCGCGGCTATGCCGATATTTTCCTGGTCAGCCCCACTGGCGAGATCATCTATTCGGCCGCCAAGCGAAGCGATTTCGCGGGCAATCTCCTGACCGAACCCGCCTTGGCTGAAACCGGCCTCGCGCAGGTCTTCAATGCCGTTAAAGATGCTGAAGCGGGCACAACGAGCTTTGCCGATTTCACGGCCTATGGACCGCGCGGCGGCCTGCCGACCAGCTTCATGGCCATTCCCGTGTTCGACGAAGAAACACCGATGGGTGTCCTTGCCGTGGCCGTAGCCTCGAGCGCTTTGGGCGCGCAGCTTTCGAGCGTTTCGGGGCTGGGCGAAGGCGGGGAAGCGCTGCTGGTGGGCAGCGATGGTTTCTTGCGCGTTGATTCCGATTATACCGAGGGCGACGACACGCTGGTCACCGCACTTCATTCCACGGTCGTAACCGATGCCGCGGCTGGCACGCCGGGGCAGGGCACCATCACCGATTATCGCGGCACGCCGATGGTGATCGCAGCGCAGGGCGTTTCCGTTCAGGGCACCAATTGGGCCATTGTTGCCGCGCAGCCGGAAAGCACGGCCATGGCGCCTATTGTCGAGATGCGCAACACAATGCTCCTCGTGGGCGCGGTGCTGCTGGCGCTGGCAGCCCTTGGCGGATACCTTGTCTCCCGCTCCATCAGCCGACCTTTGTCGCGCCTCACCAATACCATGGACGAACTGGCCAATGGTGAGCTCAACCTCGATGTTGCCGGGCAGGCAAGGAGCGATGAAATCGGCGCGATGGCCCGCGCCGTGGAAGTGTTCCGCCAGAATGCCGTGCGCATTGCCGAGATGACCGAAGCGGAAGCGGCGCAAATCATCCGCAACCAGGCCGAACGCGCCGCCATGATGCAGGATCTGCAGCGCGCTTTCGGCGCAGTCGTGGACGCCGCTATTGCGGGTGATTTCAGCAAGCGCGTGGATGCCGAATTCCCCGATGACGAGCTCAACACCCTGGCTCATTCGGTCAATTCGCTCGTGGAAACGGTGGACCGCGGCCTTGAGGAAACGGGCTCCGTCCTGTCGGCGCTCGCCAACACGGATCTCACCCGCCGGATGGAGGGCGATTACCTCGGCGCTTTTGCCAAGCTCAAAGCCGACACAAATGCCGTTGCAGACAAGCTCAGCGACATTGTGGGCCAGCTCAAGGAAACCTCCTTGCAGCTCAAGACGGCCACCAGCGAGATCCTGGCCGGCGCCAATGACCTGAGCGAACGCACCACCAAGCAGGCCGCAACCATCGAGGAAACCTCGGCGGCCATGGAGCAATTGGCATCAACCGTGATGCAGAATGCCCAGCGCGCGCAGGACGCCAGCAGAGCCGCGGCCGGCGTCAGCCAGACCGCCGAAGAAGGCGGGCAGATCATGCACCAGGCAACCGAAGCCATGGAGCGGATCACCCAATCCTCGGGCAAGATCTCCAACATTATTGGCCTGATCGACGACATCGCCTTCCAGACCAATCTCTTGGCGCTCAACGCCTCTGTGGAAGCAGCGCGCGCGGGTGATGCCGGCAAGGGGTTTGCGGTGGTTGCGGTGGAAGTGCGGCGCCTGGCGCAATCCGCCGCCAGCGCTTCGGCCGATGTAAAACTCCTGATCGAGCAGTCGGCAGGCGAGGTCATGAGCGGCTCCAAGCTGGTGTTGGATGCTGCGGCAAAGCTCGGCACCATGGTCATCGCAGCCCGCACCTCCAACGAAGCGATGAACGGGATTGCCCGCGAGAGCCGGGAACAGGCCGGGGCGATTGACGAAGTCAACACAGCCGTGCGCACCATGGACGAGATGACCCAGCACAATGCGGCGCTCGTGGAAGAGATAAACGCTGCCATCGAGCAGACCGAAGCGCAGGCCACCGAGCTCGACCGGATCGTCGATATCTTCGCGACCGAACCCGAAGCCGCTACTGGCAAGTCGGCACCGCCGGTTGCGGAGCCTGCTCAAAGCGGCGCCCGCGGCTTGCAGAACCGGCTCAAAAGCGTGGCTCGATCCTATCTCAGTCACGGCAATGCTGCCGTCAAGGAAGACTGGAACGAGTTCTAGGCTTCTGATCGAACAAAGAAAAGGGGCGCTCCGGCGCCCCTTTTTTGTTCCGAACCCAGGGGAACATGAACAACGATCAATTAACCGCAATGCCGTAAATTCCCTTTGAGCACAATGGAACAGCGCTGTGTCGCTGCAGTCCAAGGGAACCAAACCGAATGCGCAAACTCGCCAATTTCTTGGGCAATATCCGGATGACCACGGCGATTGCGGCCCTTGTTCTGATATCGATCATCGGATCGATCACCGCTGTATCCGGAGCCATCTACCTCAACCTTCGCGAGCGTTCCATTGCCGAGGGCAAGCTGCAGCAGGATACCAATCTGGGCGTTGCCGCCACCATTCTTGAGCGCCGCATTTCCGGTTCAGTGCTAAACTGGACGCCCGAAGGCACCATTGACGCGTTCCAGAGCTGGGCTGTTCCTCCGTTCTATGACAATGAAATCATCGATTCGGTTACGCGCGTCACCAAGCAGGACGCGACCATCTATGTGCTCGATGCTGCCTCGGGCAATCTGGTGGCCAAGACCACAAGCCTGATGGCACCCGACGGCAACCGCGTTGCCGACCTCGTGCTCGATGCCGCAAGCCCCGCCTATGCCTCGCTCATGGCCGGCGAAGCCTATTCCGGCCCCTTGTCGATCCATGGCGTGCAATATTTCGGCGCGCTGCAGCCCATCGAAAAAATGAGCGGCGAAGTGATGGGCGCGATCTTTGTGGGCACGCCCATGGCCCAGATCAATGCAGCCGCTGATGGCATGTTGAACCTGATCCTGCTGGTTGGCGGCATCGTCACCCTGGCGCTAGGCCTGCTGGGCCTCGTGCTTTCGCGCGTGATGACCAGGCCCATTCCCCAACTCGCAACAGCAATGGATGCGATCGCCGAAGGCAATTACGAGGCCGAAGTGCCGTTTACACAATGGGACAACGAGGTTGGCCGCATGGCCCGTTCGGTGGAAGTGTTCCGCCAGAACGGCCTGCGCGTGAGCCAAATGACCGAGGCGGAAGCCGCCCGCATCATTGCCGATCAGGAAGAGCGGCAAAAGATGATGAGCGAATTGCAGCGCGCCTTTGGCGAAGTGGTGGACGCTGCTATTGCGGGCGATTTCACCCAGCAGGTCACCGCCGAATTCCCCGACGCCGAGCTCAACAGCCTTGCCCGGAGCGTCAATACGCTGGTCGCAAACTTCAACCGCGGCTTCACCGAAATCGCCCATGTGCTGGCGGCGCTTGCCGATGCAGATCTCACCGAGCGCATGGAAGGCGATTATGAAGGCGCCTTTGCCAAGCTCAAGGCAGACGTCAATGGCGTGGCCGACAAGATGGCCGAAGTGGTCGGGCAGCTGCGCCACACTTCGGGCTCGCTCCGCACCGCCACCGGCGAGATCCTGAGCGGCGCCAATGATCTCAGCGAACGGACCACCAAGCAGGCTGCAACAATCGAAGAAACCTCCGCTGCCATGGAGCAATTGGCTGCCACGGTGACCAAGAACGCCGAGCGCGCCAGGGACGCCAGCGTCAATGCAACCCAGGTCACCCGCACGGCCGAAGAGGGCGGGCAGGTGATGGACGCCGCCACCCACGCCATGGAGCGGATCACCCAGTCCTCAGCCAAGATTTCCAACATCATCGGCATGATCGACGACATTGCCTTCCAGACCAATCTGCTGGCGCTCAACGCCTCGGTTGAGGCAGCCCGCGCGGGTGATGCCGGCAAGGGCTTTGCCGTGGTCGCGGTGGAAGTGCGCCGGCTCGCCCAATCGGCAGCCCAGGCGTCGAGCGAGGTCAAGGTCTTGATCGAGCAGTCGGCCGGCGAGGTCAACACCGGCTCCAAGCTCGTGAGTGACGCGGCCGGTAGGCTCAAGGCCATGCTGGATGCTGCACGCGGCAATAATGGCCTTCTGGAGCAGATTGCCCAGGATAGCCGCGAGCAGGCTGCGGCCATCGAGGAAGTCACTGTGGCCGTGCGCACCATGGACGAAATGACCCAGCACAATGCGGCGCTCGTTGAAGAAACAAATGCCGCCATCGAGCAGACTGAGGGGCAGGCGCGGGAACTGGACCAGATCGTTGCCGTCTTCACCACGCAGGACAAGGAACCAGCTTCCATCACGCGGCCCAGGCTGCAGGCAGCCGCTCCCGCGCCGAAACCCGCCAGCGTCCGCCAAGCCGCCCGGACTTACCTTTCGCAGGGCAATGCTGCGATTTCGGCAGACTGGAACGAGTTCTAGAGCAAGGTCATCATTGACCAGAAGACCTGCGGCCTCGGCTGCGGGTCCTTTGCTTGACGGACCAAAAGGCCCCTCAGGCGGTTTGTTAACCATGGAACCGCTAGTGTCGGAAGCCAAGGAGTGCGGCAGCTGCTGCGGCTCCGAGCTCAAATCTCCAGCGCCCCAATAAAGATCAGAATGATGAAGCAGTTCAAACTCGCCTTCAAGCTGCCCGCCATTATGCTAGCCATAGCTCTGGTCACTGGTGCCAGCCTGGCCTTCGCGGCCTATTTTGCCAGCAGCGCCGTTGTTTCCCAACAAGCTGAACAGCGCCTCGCCGCGGCCGCAAGCAATGCCCAGGCGGCTCTGGAGGCCTATCTCCAAGAGGTTGCGCAGGATCTTACCCTGTTTGCTGGACGATCCGAGATATCTGCTGCGATCGACATGTTTTCGGGCGATTTCCGCTCGTTGATCGGGCAGGGCGATCCCACCACGATCCTGCAGGATGCCTATATTGCGCAGAACCCCCATGCGCCTGCGGAACGTTCGTTGCTGGACTCCAGCGACAAGGTGCCGGTCTATGATCTGCATCATCGCGGCCTCAATGCTGATTTTCGCGACATGCTTCAGACCCGCGGCTATTACGACATCTTCCTGTTCGATTATGAGCTGCAGAACGTCTACACGGTCGCCAAGGAAGCCGACTTCGCCACGGCCTTTGCCGAGGGCAGCGGTCCATGGGCAGACACGGATCTGGGCAAGGTCGTCCGCGCTGCAGCAGCAGGAAAGGCGGGCCAGGTGTTCCTGTCCGATTACGCACCCTACGCTCCCAGCAACGGCGTCCCTGCCAGCTTCATTGCCGCGCCGGTGATCGACCAGGGTTTTCTGATCGGGGTTCTAGCGTACCAGATGTCGACCGATCGGATCGGCGCCGTGCTCGAACGGACCAAGGGCCTTGGGCAAAGCGGCAAGATCTACCTGGTGGGGCAGGATGGTCAATTGCGGAATATGGCGGGTGACGAAGCCCAGGCCGGCGTGCCTCCGCTCGCCATATCCGGGGCTCCGGTGAGCGCCGCGCTCAGCGGCACGGCGGCGATAGGCATGCTTGATCCCCTTGCTGGGCAGGAATTCGCCGCGGCAGCCGTGCCGATCAGCTTTGGTGGTGTGGATTGGGCAATCGTGGCGCTGGAAAGCCAAGCCGAGATTGCTGCCCCATCGACGGGGCTGCGCAACACCATGCTCCTGATTGGCGCCGTTCTGCTGGCCCTTGCCATGGTCACCAGCGTCCTTATCGCGCGGGCCATCACCCGTCCGATCACCCGGCTCACAGGGGCGATGGCCCAGATCGCTGGCGATCAGCTAGATCTTCCAGTTCCCGGACTCGAGCGTGGGGACGAATTGGGTGAAATGGCCAATGCCGTCGAGGTATTCCGCAGCAATGGGCTCAAGATGCGCGATCTGCGCAGCCTGGAGCGGGACATGAGCGACGAGCGCTCTGCCCAGGTCGGCATCGTGCGGAAGCTGCAAGAGGATATCGGCCAAGCCGTCGCTGCGGCTCTCGATGGCGATTTCTCGCGCCGGGTTGGGACCGAGCTTGCTGATCCAGAACTCGTGTCGCTCGCCAAGGATGTCAACGACCTTCTGGCCAATGTCGAGGGAGGCCTCAAGGACACCGGCCGGGTCCTGGCCGCGCTCGCCCAGGCGGACCTGAGCCTGCGCATGGAAGGACGATATCGCGGTGCCTTTGCCGCGCTTCAGTCCGATACGAACCAGGTGGCCGAGCGACTGGGCCAGATCGTAGGGCAATTGCGCGCCACATCGGGCGCCCTCAAGATTGCTACCGGCGAGATCCTGTCGGGCGCCAATGATCTGTCCGAACGCACCACGCGCCAGGCCGCAACGATCGAGGAAACGTCGGCCGCTATTGAGCAATTGAGCCAGACCGTTCTGGCCAATGCAAGCCAGGCTGAAGGCGCCAGCGCCCAGGCGCGCCTCGTGGAAGGGGAAGCCCAGCAGGGCGGTGCCGTAATGGGCGAGGCGACGCAAGCCATGGAGCGCATCACCCAGGCATCGGGCAAAATTTCCAACATCATCGGCCTGATCGATGACATTGCCTTCCAGACCAATCTGCTGGCGCTCAATGCCTCCGTCGAAGCTGCCCGTGCGGGCGACGCGGGCAAGGGCTTTGCCGTGGTGGCCGTGGAAGTGCGCCGGCTTGCGCAATCCGCGGCCAGCGCTTCGGCGGACGTCAAAACCCTGATCGAGCAATCGGCCAATGAAGTGCGCGGCGGCACGCAAAAGGTGGCGCAGGCGGCAGAAAAGCTTTCCGCCGTGCAGCAGGCCATTCACGCCAATGCGGCCATGCTCCAGGCCATTGCCCGTGCGAGCCGCGAACAGGCGTCCTCCATCGACGAGGTCAATGTAGCCGTGCGCCAACTCGACGAGATGACGCAGCACAATGCGGCCCTCGTGGAAGAAACCAACGCCGCTATCGAGCAGACCGAGGCCCAGGCGAACGATTTGGACCGCGTCATCGGCACATTTACGCTCCAGGCCAGAGAGCCGGCGGTGCGGAGCCCTGCATTGCCGTTCGTCCGGAAGCGTGCTTGAAATCCGCAAAATCTTGGAGGCTCCTATGGCGCGGATCGGTCTTGTGGCGCATGACGACAAAAAGGACGACCTTTGCCGCTGGGCCGTCCAGCATCAGGACAAGCTCAGCCTGCACGAGCTATGGGGAACCGGAACCACCGGCAGCCGCGTAATGGCCGCGACGGGGCTTACTGTCTCCCTGCTTAAGAGTGGTCCCTTGGGTGGCGACCAGCAGTTGGGCGCCATGATCGCCGAGGGCCGGCTGGACGTGCTGATCTTCTTTATCGATCCCCTTTCGGCCCAGCCGCACGATGTCGACGTCAAGGCGCTGACGCGGCTCGCCACGCTCTACGATGTGCCCTGCGCCTTCAACAAAGCCACGGCCGACGCGGTGCTGGCGTTTATTTGACCACTCGGTCAAGGTTGACCGTTTGCTGCTCTTATGCGCATGTGCCGCAAAATAGCCCGGATCATAAACCGGGCATCCTCTGGCATTTCGGGAAAACGGGACGAATTTGGTGTCCTCTGATCTAGTGATTGACGTGCGCAACGTCAGCAAACGCTTTGGCGGCCTCCTGGCCGTCAACAATTGCTCGCTCTCTGTCCGGCGCGGCTCGGTCACCGGGCTGATCGGGCCGAACGGGGCCGGCAAGTCGACGCTGTTCAACATCGTCGCCGGCAATATCGTGCCCGATAGCGGCTCGGTGATCTTTGACGGCGAGGACGTGACGGGCCTCAAGCCGCACCAGCTGTTTCGCACCGGTATGCTGCGTACCTTCCAGATTGCGCATGAATTCTCCAACATGACGGCCCTGGAAAACCTGATGATGGTTCCGGGCGACCAGCCCGGCGAGCACCTGGTCAACGCCTGGTTCCGGCCCCGTCTTGCCAAGTCGCGGGAAACCGAAGTGCGCAAAAAGGCGCTCGACGTCATCGACTTTCTTAAGCTCGGCCATGTGCGCAATGAACTAGCCGGCAATCTTTCGGGCGGTCAGAAGAAGCTGCTTGAGCTCGGGCGCACCATGATGGTGGATGCCAAGGTCGTGCTGCTGGACGAGGTGGCGGCGGGCGTCAACAAGACGCTGCTCAATGATCTCGCCAGCAATATCGAGCGCATGAACACCGAGCTTGGCTACACATTCTTTGTGATCGAGCACGACATGGACCTCATCGCGCGCCTCTGCGATCCGGTGATCGTCATGGCGCAAGGCGAAAAAATTGCCGAAGGGCCAATGAGCGAAATCCGCGCCAACCCCGCCATCGTCGAAGCCTATTTCGGCACGCCAGTCGAGGTAGCTTGATGCCATTGATTGAATTGAAGCACGTGGTGGGCGGCTACGGCGGCGCACCGATACTCAATGGCGTCAACATGGCCATTGAAGCCAGCGACATCGGGGTCATTGTCGGCCCCAATGGCGCGGGAAAGTCGACGACGCTCAAGGCCATTTTCGGGCTGCTCCGGGTCACCGGCGGCACCATCGATTTTGGTGGCGAGAACATCGCCAATTCCCTGCCCGACAAGCTGGTGCCCAAGGGCCTTTCTTTCGTGCCGCAGGAAAAGAACGTCTTTACCTCCATGAGCGTCGAGGAAAATCTCGAAATGGGTGCCTTCACCCGTTCGGACGATTTCCGCCCAACCATGGACTGGGTCTATGGCATGTTCCCCGTCCTCGCCGAGAAGCGGCGCCAGCCGGCGGGCGAGCTTTCGGGCGGGCAGCGCCAGATGGTGGCCATGGGCCGGGCGCTGATGAGCAAGCCAAAGCTCTTGATGCTGGACGAGCCATCGGCAGGCCTGTCGCCGCGCTATGTGATCGAGATCTTTGAAACCATCGTCCGCGTCAACAAGGAAGGCGTCGGCATCCTGATGGTGGAACAAAATGCGCGCCAGGCGTTGGCTTTTGCATCCAGGGGGTTCGTTTTGGCGCAGGGCCAGAACCGCTTCACCGGCACCGGGCCAGAACTGATCGCCGATCCTGAAGTCGCCAAAAGTTTCCTCGGGGGCTAGGAAATGGACGAACTCATATTCTTTATCAATCGCGTGCTGATTTCCGGCACCGTGCTTGGCTCGATCTATGCCCTGGGCGCGGTCGGCGTCACGCTGATCTTCGGCATCCTCCGTTTCGCCCATTTCGCCCATGGTGACATGATGACCATGGGGGCGTTTGTGGCCTTCGTGCTGGCGGCAGCGCTTACTGCCCTGGGCGTCGTTACGCCCCTGCCGATGGGCTTTGTGGTGCTGCCGCTGGCCATGATCATCACCGCCATTCTGGCGCTGGGGCTGGACAAGGGCTTTTATGCGCCGCTGCGCAAGCGCGGGGCCAAGCCCGTTACCCTCCTGATCGCCTCCATCGGCGTAACGCTGATGATCCAGGGCCTGACGCGCCTGATCTTCGGCTCGGGCACCAGGACGTTCTTTGAGAACGAAACCAAGGACATTTTCCGCATCGATATGAGCTGGGCCGGCGGCTCCCGCCCCATTTCGATCACCGAACCGCAGATCATCATGTTCGTGGTGACCGCGCTGATCGTGGTTGCGCTGCATCTGTTTCTCACCCGCTCGCGGCTGGGGAAGGCCATGCGCGCCATGGCCGACAATGCGGCACTGGCGCAGGTTTCCGGTATCAACACGGCGCTTGTGGTGCGGGTCACATGGGTCATCGCGGGCGCGCTCGCTTGCGTCGCCGGCACCATGCTGGCGCTCGATGTGGCGCTGATGCCGGATCTGGCGTTCAACATCGTCCTGCCGATCTTCGCGGCGGCTATTGTTGGCGGGCTGGGCCATGCCTATGGCGCCATTGTGGGCGGCTTCCTGATCGCCTTTGCCGAAACCCTGGCTGTGTTCAACTGGACGGCAGTCTTGCGCCCGATCAATGGGCTCTTGCCCGAAGGCATGGCGCTGCCGGCAAATCTGGCCGTGGTACCGACGGAATATAAGCTCACCGTCGCCTTTGTTATCCTGGTTATCACGCTTCTGGTCCGCCCGACCGGTATCTTCAAGGGAGCGTCGACATGAGTGCGGCGGCAGCAACTTCCCCCAAGGGCTGGGACAGCCCCCTGCGGCGCGGCCTGATGCTGTTTGCCGCCATGTTCCTTATCGTGGTTGCGGTGGGCGTCGTGCAAGGCACGGCCTCCATGCTGCTGATCCTGGTGCAAGCCACCGCCTTTGCCCTGATCGCACTGGGCCTCAACATCCAGTGGGGCTATGGCGGGCTGTTCAACTTTGCCATTATGGGCTTCCTGATGGTGGGTGGCGCCTCGACGGTGTTTCTGTCCTATCCGGTCAATGCGGCATTCTGGGCTGGCGACGGCCCCATGATGCTGGGTCGGGCTTTGCTGGCGTTCCTGGCCGGGCTGGTGCTGGTGCTGCTGGCGCGCCAAAGCCACCGCATCGGGCTCACGGGCGCAGCGAGAACCACGCTCGTAGTGCTGGCCTGGATTGTTGGCTACATCATGTATCGCTCCCAGATCGATCCGGCGGCCGCCTATATTGAATCGACCGCCGGCTTTGTCGGTGGCCTTGGCCTTCATCCCGTACTGGGCTGGGTCTTTGGCGGGCTTGTCTCGGCCGTCATCGCCTTCTTTATCGGCAAGATCAGCCTGGGGCTGCGCACCGACTACCTGGCCATTGCCACCATCGGCATTTCCGAAATCCTGCGTGCCCTGATCAAGAACATGGACTGGCTGACGCGCGGCACCATGACGGTGTCCCCCATGCCCTGGCCGACACCTCTGCCGCAGCAATTGCAGGCCTGGGGAAGTTCCATTCCCGAAAGCTTCATGCTGGCGCGTGTCTGGTTCCTGGTTCTCGCCGCGGTGGTGCTGATAGCCGCCTTTATCATCGTGGAACGCGCCTATGGCGGTCCCTGGGGCCGCATGATGCGGGCCATCCGCGACAACCACGTCGCTGCTTCCTCGATGGGCAAGGACGTGACTGGGCGTCAGCTCGAGTTGTTCGTCTTCGGCTCGATACTGATGGGCATTGGCGGGGCGATCCTTGCCACGTTTACCCAGATTTTTGACCCCTCCGGCTACCAGCCAATCAACCACACCTTTATGATCTGGGTCATGGTGATCGTTGGCGGCGCCGGCAATAATTGGGGCGTCATTCTTGGCTCGTTCCTGATCTATATCGTGTGGATCATCTCCGATCCCCTGGCGCAGCTGATCTTCCTCAATCTCTCCAGTGTCACCGACAGCCTTGGTTGGGGCGCCATCCCCGAAATCGACTCCCGCTCCCTCCAGATGCGCGTTTTCGTTCTGGGCGTGGTGATCACCATAGCGCTACGCTATGCGCCCAAGGGACTGATCCCCGAAGTGGTGCGCCGCGAGGGGTAGGGCCGGGCGGCTACCCGGCCCACCTCTACCAGTAGACCTCATCCTGAGCCCGTCCAGGGGATGAGGTCGTGCCCCCATGTTTCCACCTGCGCGACTCCATGGCTCGACAGGCTCACCCTAAGGTCCCTTTGATTGGAGCCGCTGGAAGAAGCGCCAGCTCCTCAAGGGGAGGGAGCCTGCCTCCAACAAGGGCATCCGCCCTAGTCCCCAAAACCAACGCCCGTCAAATTCTCCGAAACTTCCCAGAGCCGCTTTGCCGCCGCATCGTCCTCTGCGGCTGGCGGAAGTTTTACCAGTGTCGGTTTGCCGCGCCAGCCGCCGACGCCATCGGGGCCGACAAAGGAAAGCGGGGCAAGGTCGGGGTCTGCTGCAGCGGCGACGCTGGGCAAGGCGCCGTCGACGGCGGATTGGGCAACGAGCTTGTTGAAAAAACCGCCGATGCGTGCGGCGGGGCCGTTGCCCATGCCGGAGGATATCAGCCCCGTGGCGGACAGCCCGGGATGGCTCGCAAGCACAGTGAGGCCCCAGCCATTGCGATCGCTCGCCTGCTGCAGGCTGCGCATGAACAGAAGGTTGGCGAGCTTTGATTGCCCATAGGCGCGCCAGGGAGAATAGCGGCGCTCCGATTGGAGGTCTTCGAAGGCCATGCGACCCCTGCGGGCGGCATTGCTGGAAACCATCACGATGCGGGCGCGTCCGGCCTGGAGGCGCTGCAGGAGCCGGCCGGTCAAGGCAAAATGGGCGAGGTGGTTGGTGCCGAACTGCAGCTCGAAACCATCCGCGGTAGTCTTGCGCTCGGGCGGCATCATTACGCCGGCATTGTTGACGAGGATATCGATTTGCGCATGCATGGCGGTGATGCGGGCGGCAGCGGCGGCGACATCGGCGAGGTCGGCCATGTCGAACCGTTCGAACTCGATATGCCCCTTGATCTTGCTGGCGGCGATGTCGCGCATGGCGGCGATACCTTTGTCAGCGTTGCGGCCGGCCAGGATCACATGGGCTCCGGCCTGGGCCAGCGTGCGGGCGGTTTCAAGCCCGATGCCGCCGGTTGCGCCCGTGACAAGGGCGACCTTGCCGCTCAGATCTGGAATGTCCGCCTGGCTGGTGATGCGCATGAGGTTTGGCCTTTTGGGGTTCACGAGGGATTTGGAGCATAAATGAAAACGGCCCGGGATCGCTCCCGGGCCGCGCAAGATTCGTTTAAGAGCAATACTACTCGATCAGGCCCTTGTTGACGACCGAGCCGCCTTCGATGACGTAGTAGTTGATGGCGCCGGCGACGTCGCCGACATCGTCGAACTCGACGCTGCCAGAAGCGCCCTCATAGTTGATGTCGGTGCCAGCCGCGATCAGTTCCTTAGCCTTGCTCCACTCGCCTGGCAGAATGGTTTCGCCGGGTGCGTTGGCGACTTCGCGCAGGGCTGCAGAGATGCCCTCACGATCGGCCGAGCCGGACTTTTCGATGGCAAGGCCCAGCAGGAACACCGCGTCATAGGAGTTTGTGACATAGGTGCCGTTGGGGTCCTGGCCAGCAGCTTCGGCGAGGGCAACAAGAGCCTCGAAAGCGGGGCCTTCAGCGGGAGCGGCCTGGGTCAGGATCATGCCTTCAAGGCTCGCAGCATCCCGGTTGGCGACCAGGGCATCGCCGGCCATGCCGTCACCGCCGACGAAGAGGTCGAACGAGCCGGACTCGACGGCCTGGTTGAGGATGGCGCCGCCGCCGGCGTTTTCATAGCCATAGATCACCAGCGTGGTGGCGCCGGAAGCTTCAATCTGGCCGATTTCGGGGCGGTAGTCAGCCTTGCCGTCTTCGTGAGCGACATTGGCCAGCACGGTGCCGCCCCCAGCGGTGAAGGCATCGGCAAAGGCGCCGGCGAGGCCCGAACCATAGTCGTTGTTGACATAGGTCAGGCCCACTTCGGTGACGCCCTGGGCCAGCAGCAGCTCGGCAGCCTTGACGCCCTGGATGGAATCCGGAACCACGTCACGGAAGACGAGGTCATTGTCGTCCAGCTCGGCCACGGCCGGAGCGGTGGAAGCGGGGGAGATCATCACGACGTTGCCGGGAATAGCCGAGCCGTTGGCGCCAGCAATGGTGGAGCCGGAGCAATAGCCGCCAAAGATCGCCACGACCTGCTCGCTGTTGACCAGGCGGTCGGCAGCGGGGCCGGCGGTGCCGCCATCGCAGGCGCTGTCCGCAACAACCGAGGTCAGGTTCTGGCCGTCGAGCACGCCACCCTGCTCGTTGATGTTGGCGATCGCCAGATTGCCGGCTTCCACCATGCCGGGCGCAAAGCCAGCGATGGGGCCGGTCACGTCAGCGAGAAAGCCGATCTTGACTTCCTGGGCCATGGCAGGCGCAGCGACCAGCAGGGTCGTGGCGGCAACGGCCAGGGTCAGGGTCTTGTTCAGTTTGAGCATGTTCATCCCTCGTGTGGCTCGCTTCCCGGGGCGGCTCTTGCCTGAGCCGGTCTTTCCATTGGAAGCGAGGCGATAAGCAGGCGCCCGTCGCGCCTCGCTGCAGGGAATGTTGCACATTTGCATGGGGCGAGTCACCTTGTATTGATTGGGAAATCCGGCTTGTCTCGCGGTTGCTTAACGCAAGGGGTTTTCGCATAGAGTGCTCCTTGCAACAAAGGATGAGCGGACCCATGACACGCCTATCGGCCTTTATCGCTTGCGCGCTTCTTCTCCTGTGCGCCACACCGACTTGGGCACAGCTCACGGTGCTCGATGAGGCGCAGGACGCAGCGCCCGGTTCCGCTGCTCCCCCGCCCCCCTGCGGCACGCAAGCGCTCAACATTGCCCGCATGAGCTGGCCATCGGCGGAGCTCTTGGCCGAAATCCACGCCCGCATCCTGGCCCGGGAATACCGCTGCGACGCCCGCGTCATCCCTGGCGATCTCGCGGCGACTGCCTCGGCCATGGGCTCGACCGGCCAACCCGCCGTCGCGCCCGAAATGTGGATCACGCGCATTGCCGAAGTCTGGAATGCGGGGGTTGAAAAGCAGCAGGTGCGCCAGGCCGCCCCCAGCTTCGGCGACGGCCAGCTCGAAAGCTGGTTCATTCCAGCGGGTGTTGCCGCTTCGCAGCCCGAACTCACCGCCGCTTCAGGCCTTGCCAAAGCGCTCCCGTCCATCCAGCCGGAGGGCAAGGCGCGGTTCATTTCCTGCCCGCCCGATTGGGCCTGCGCTTTGATCAACCGCAATTTGATCCGCGCTCATGGGCTCGAAAACCTCCTCGAGATCGTCGAACCCGCCAATCGCTTCGAGATGGATACGCTGATCGCCGAAGCCATGAGCCGCAACGAGCCCGTGGTGTTTTATTACTGGCGCCCGAATGCCATCCTTGCCCAGTTTGAATTCCGCCCCCTCGACATGGGCGCCTATGACGAAGAAGCCGCCAAGTGCCTCGCGCGCCTGATCTGCGAGGCGCCAAAACCCTCCTCCTTCGCCAGCGAGCCGGTGGTGATTGCACTGAGCGAATGGGTGTTTGCCGAAGCGCCGGTGGTCGCATCCTATTTCGGCCGTGCCAGCATGCCGCTGGCCGAAATGGACCGGCTCCTTGCCCAACTCAACGAACCCGGCGCGACCGTGGAAGGCATTGCCGACCGGTTTGTTGCTGAGAAGCGGGATGTCTGGGGAAGTTGGGTCGGCAACGCGGCGCCGTAGACCCTTATCTTCTTCTTAACCTACCAGGCAATCTACGCCTTCCCTGTCATGCAAGTGTCATTTAGGCGAGGCAGGGTCCCGCTCCTTCTCGGCTACTAAGTGCTTGTTTCCAAATCGCTTTGTTTATCCGTTTACCGGATCTTCATGTCTGCCCAGCAAGGGTGTGCGCATCCAACCTGGGCCAGAGCAAAGACCTATGCGTCGCGATCCCAACTACAGCAGCATTCTTGACGGTTACGCCCGCATCGCCCTCATCGTGGGCATTCTTGTGGTCGGGGTTGTGGCCATGCGTTTTCTTGTTGCTTTTGACCTGGTGGGGCCACGGATAGAGGCTGCCTTGCCGGCAGGAGCGCTTGCAGCCGGTATTCTGTTGCTCGGCATCCTCCTTTATGGCCACCGCTGGCTGTCGCGCAGGCTCGCCGCCATTGCCGACCAGGCCTGGGAAACCCGCGCCCTCGCCAATCGAGATTCGCTCACCGGCGTGTTCAACCGGGCCCATTTCATCGACGTGCTGTCGAGCCAAGTCTACCATGGCGCCGATCGCCCTGTTGGCTATCTGCAGATCGACATGGACAACCTCAAGATCCTCAATGACACGGCAGGCCATGGTGCTGGCGATGCGGCACTGGTGCATCTGGCACGGGTGCTGGAGCGCGTCGTGCCGGGTGCATCGATAGGCCGTCTGGGCGGGGACGAGTTCGGTGTCGTGATCTCGGGTCATGATAACAAGGCCGCGCTGAAGCGCCTGGGCGAGGAATTGCTGCGCCAGCTCGAACAGCCCATCACCATAGCCGGCCGGCCGACCCGTCTTTCGGCCTCGATCGGGGTGGCCCTGTCGCCTCAGGATGCCGTTGATCCGGTGGATCTGATCTCCAAGGCCGACCTTGCTCTTTACAAGGGCAAGAAGGCGGGCCGTCGCGCAGTTGCATGTTTTGATCCCGACATGCTGGGTGACGAGAGGCAGCGTCGCTTTGTCGAGCGTGAATTGCGGGCAGCCGTACTGATGGATGAGCTGGAGCTCCATTACCAGCCCATTTTTGATGCACGGCGCTCGGTGCGCTCCTATGAGGCATTGGTGCGCTGGCGCCATCCTGTGCGCGGCATGATCGCTCCGGGACACTTCATTCCCATTGCTGAAGAAACAGATCTCATCGACAAGCTGGGCGAGTGGGTTCTGCGCCGCGTATGCAGGGATCTCTGGAAAATGGGCGGCTCTCCGGTAGCGCTCAATGTTTCGCCAATGCAGCTGCGGCGGGCTGATTTTGCCGAACGCTTTGCAGCGGTGCTCACCGAGACCGGAACCGACCCGCGCCGCATCATCGTGGAAATTACCGAAACCGTGCCACTTCAGGCGGGGCAGCGGGAACTGGCCAATATTTCGGCCCTCCGCGCCCTGGGCGTGCGGATCGCCATCGACGACTTCGGCGCTGGCCACGCCAGCCTGCAATATCTGCGGGGCTTTGCCTTCGACATCATCAAGATCGATCGCAGCTATGTCTCCAATCTAGGCACGAACCGGGTCGACGGAATGATCGTGAGTGCCATCTGCAACATTGCCCAGTCGCTGCCAGCCGAAGTGATCGCCGAGGGCATCGAAACCGCCGAGCAGTTGGCGCTCCTCGTGTCTGCCGGATGTACCGGCTTTCAGGGCTATTTGCTGGGCCGGCCCGCTGCCCTCCCCAAGCGGAGCACCGCCGCTGCTGCATGACAGCTTGACGACAGCCATGCGTCCGTCCCAGTTGCACATCTTGTACACGGGTGGATATAAGAAGCGCGGATAGCCGGCTTTGGCAGTGGGAGTGAATGCCTTGGATTTGAAGCGGATCAACGATCACGTCAGCGTCTCGGGGCAGATCATGCCCGAGGACGTCGCTGCGCTCAAGGACGCTGGCTTCGTCGCCATCATCAACAACCGCCCCGATGGCGAATCGCCCGACCAGCCGCCAGGCTCAGAGATCGAGGCTGCCGCCAAAGCGGCAGGGCTAGCCTACCATGCCATTCCCCTAGGCCGGGAAGGCGTCTCGGCAGACATGGTGGAACGCACCAAGGCCGTGCTCGAGGGGAGCAATGGCCCGGTCTTCTGCTTCTGCCGCTCGGGAACGCGTTCCACGACCCTTTGGGCGCTGAGCCAGGCCGGGGAAATGGAGCCCGGCGAGATCATCTCGCAGGCGGCCAGCGCGGGCTACGACATGAGCCACCTCGCGGGCCATCTGAACCGCAACTGATAATGTTTCCGTCGGTTGGGCGGACGACCGCCTCATCGCTTGAGCTGACCTGAGCCGGACCCCCGCCCGGGGTCCCCACCCCCTCCTGCTCGGACCTGTATCGATGCCAATCAAGAAAATCCTTGTCGCCAACCGCAGCGAGATCGCCATCCGGGTGTTTCGCGCTGCCAATGAGCTGGGCCTGAAAACCGTCGCGGCTTATGCCGAGGAAGACAAGCTGGCGCTGCATCGGTTCAAGGCCGACGAGGCCTATCTGATCGGGCAGGGCAAGGGGCCGGTCGAGGCCTACCTCCAGATCGAGGAATATATCCGCATCGCCCGCATCTCGGGCGCCGATGCCATCCATCCCGGCTATGGCCTCCTGTCGGAATCCCCCGAGTTCGTTGATGCCTGCGAGGACGCGGGCATCATTTTTATCGGGCCCCGCGCGCAGACCATGCGCGACCTTGGTAACAAGGTGGCAGCCCGCAACATGGCTGTCGCCAGCAATGTGCCGGTGGTACCCGCAACCGATGCGCTGCCCGACGATCCCGAGGCGATCAAGCGCCTGGCCGCCGAGATCGGCTATCCCCTGATGCTCAAGGCGTCATGGGGCGGTGGTGGTCGCGGCATGCGCCGCATCATGGATGAAAGGACCCTTCTTGCCGAAGTTTCGGAAGGCAAGCGCGAGGCCAAGGCGGCCTTCGGCAAGGACGAGATGTATCTTGAAAAGCTGGTCGAGCGCGCCCGGCACGTCGAGGTGCAGCTGATCGGCGATGACCACGGCAATCTGGTGCACCTCTTTGAGCGCGACTGCTCCGTGCAGCGGCGCAACCAGAAAGTGGTGGAGCGCGCACCCGCGCCCTATCTCTCCGACGCTGTTCGCAAGGAACTGACCGATGCCGCCGTGCGCCTGGGCAAGGCGGCGAACTACCGCGGCGCCGGCACGGTCGAGTTCCTCATGGATGCCGACACCGACAAATTCTACTTCATCGAGGTTAATCCGCGCATTCAGGTCGAGCATACCGTCACCGAAGAGGTGACGGGCATCGATATTGTCAAGGCGCAGATCCATTTGCTCGATGGCGCCGTGATCGGCACCCCGGAGTCCGGCGTTCCCACCCAGGAAAATATTCGCCTCAACGGCAATGCCATCCAGTGCCGCGTCACGACCGAAGATCCCGAGCAGAACTTCATCCCCGACTATGGCCGCATCACCGCCTATCGCGCTGCCACCGGCTTTGGCGTGCGCCTCGATGGCGGCACGGCCTATTCGGGAGCCGTGATCACGCGGTTCTATGATCCGCTGCTTGAAAAAGTCACCTGCTGGGCGCCATCGGCCGGAGAAGCTATCGCGCGCATGCATCGCGCCCTGCGCGAATTCCGTATCCGTGGCGTCGCCACCAATTTGGCGTTCCTCGAAAACATCATTACCCACCCGGACTTCGTCGAAAATCGATATACGACGCGCTTCATCGACACGACCCCTGAGCTGTTCAATTTCAGGCCCCGCAAGGATCGCGCCACAAAGCTGCTCAGCTACATCGCTGACGTCACCGTCAACGGGCACCCGGAAGTGCGCGACAGGCCCAGACCACCGGCCGACGCCGCAGCCCCAGTCGTGCCCGAATTCTCGCCCCTGAGCGTCGTTGATGGCAGCCGGCAGATTCTGGATCGAGACGGCCCGGCGGCCTTGGCCCGATGGATGAAGGAACAAAAGCGCGTTCTTTTCACCGACACCACAATGCGCGACGCTCATCAGTCGCTGCTGGCGACGCGCATGCGTTCCTTCGACATCACGCGCATTGCTCAATCCTATTCACGCGGACTGCCCAACCTCTTCAGCCTTGAATGCTGGGGCGGGGCCACGTTTGACGTGTCCATGCGCTTCCTCAACGAAGACCCCTGGGAGCGCCTTGCCAAGGTGCGCGAGGGCGCGCCCAATATCCTGACGCAAATGCTGCTGCGCGGCTCCAATGGGGTGGGCTACACCAATTACCCCGACAATGTGGTTCGCTTCTTTGTGGAGCAGGCCGCCAAGGGCGGCGTCGACATTTTCCGCGTGTTTGATTGCCTCAACTGGGTCGAGAACATGCGCGTCTCGCTCGATGCGGTGATTGAAGCCGGCAAGGTCGCCGAAGGCGTCATCTGCTATACCGGCGACGTCCTCGATCCCGACCGCGCCAAATATGACCTCAAATATTATGTTGGCCTTGCGCAGGAGCTCGAAAAGGCCGGCGCCCATGTGCTGGGCCTCAAGGACATGGCGGGGCTGCTGAAGCCCGCTGCGGCCAAGATGTTGATTTCAACCCTGCGCAACGAAACCAACCTGCCCATTCACCTCCACACCCATGATACATCGGGTGCTGCGGCGGCGACGGTTCTGGCCGCCGTTGATGCCGGCGTGGACGCCGTTGATGCGGCAATGGATGCGCTGAGTGGCACGACCTCGCAGCCGACGCTGGGCTCGATCGTGGCGGCCCTGCATGGTGGCGAGCGCGACCCGGGGCTCGACGCCAGGGCAATCCGGCAGATTTCGTTTTATTGGGAAGCTGTCAGGACGCAGTACCGTGCCTTCGAGAGCGATCTCAAGGGCGGCGCTTCGGAAGTGTACCTCCATGAAATGCCAGGCGGTCAGTTCACCAACCTCAAGGAACAGGCTCGCTCGCTTGGCCTCGAAACGCGATGGCACGAGGTCGCCCAGACCTATGCCGACGTCAACCAGATGTTTGGCGACATCGTTAAGGTCACCCCATCCTCCAAGGTCGTCGGCGACATGGCCCTCGCCATGGTTTCGGCGGGCCTCACCAAGGCCGATGTGGAAGACCCCAATCGCGATATCGCCTTCCCCGATTCGGTCGTGGGCTTTTTTGCAGGCGATCTGGGCCAGCCGCCCGGCGGATTTCCCCAAGCGCTACAGAAAAAGGTCCTCAAGGGCCGCACGCCGCTGACCGAGCGTCCCGGCTCCTACCTTAGGGATGTGGACCTCGAAGCCGAGCGCCGCAAGATCGAGGAGGAAGTCGGCCATCCCGTCGACGACTACCGGCTCGCCTCGTACCTGATGTACCCCAAGGTCTATTCCGACTTCGAGAAGACTCAGGATCGCTACGGCCCCACCGAAGTGTTGCCGACGCCGGTGTATTTCTACGGCCTGCAGGAAAACGACGAATTGCTGGTCGACATCGAAAAGGGCAAGACCCTGGTCGTCAACTATCTCGGTCGCGCCCCCACCAATGAAAAGGGCGAAGTGCGCGTGTTCTTCGACCTCAACGGGCAGCCGCGCACGATCCTGGTTCCCGACCGCCTAAAGGTCGGCGAGGTGGAAATCCGCGCCAAGGCCGTTGCCGGCGATTCCAAGCAAATCGGGGCTCCCATGCCCGGCGTCATCTCGAGCCTCGCCGTCAAGCAAGGCCAAAAGGTCACGGCCGGTGATGTACTTTGCTCCATCGAAGCCATGAAAATGGAAACGGCCATCCACGCCGAGATTGATGGCGTGGTCGCTGAGCTGCTGATCAAGCCCGGCGACCAGATCGATGCAAAGGATCTGCTGGTGCGGCTGGAGTAGAAAGCTCTGCTTCTACTCCACAAGCTATCACCCTCGGGCTGAACCCGAGGGTTCTGCACTTCGCTTCAGCTCCAGCAAGTGAACCCCCTGGTTCGAGGTGACGATCGCGTCTGAGGGCCCTGTTCCCCTCACGCCACGATACTTGTCCGATAGCCCATCGGCATGCGCTTGACCGCGATCTTTGCCCCGCTGGCATAAGCCCCCACCGCGCCTTCGGCCGTGGTGCGGCGGCGAGCGCGCTGCGGGGGCAGGTTCGCCCGCTCGGCCAGCAATTGGCTGATAAAGGGCGCCGCGCTGTCGGTACGTTTCAGCGAAGGCCGCGGCGCCGGCGCCCCGATCGCGACGGGCAGTTTTCCGAGCTCCGTTTCACCCTGGGCCATGACCGTCTCGCCTGTTTCAAAGCGGGCCGGTGTCTCGAAGGGGTCGATCCATCCGGCCGCATGCCCCATGCGGGGCGATGTCGTGCCAGATGGTAACAGTCTGCTAACGAATTTGGATCCAAAAGTTACGAAAAGGTTAAGACCGTACCGTTCTAGAAATTGTCCTTGCCCTTGCGGATTGCCGCAAACACATCAGCCGGCGTAGCACCCTCAAGCCCATAGAACTTGGCCAGTTCCGGCGCATCGGCACGCAGGAAAGGATTGGCCTTTTTGTCCTCGCCCAGAAGGAAAGGAATGGTTGGTTTTCCCTGCTCCCGCAAGGCTTTCACCTCCGCCGCCCGCTTCTGCAGGGCCGCGTTTTCCGGGTCGATCGAGAGGGCAAAGCGGGCATTGCTTTCGGTATATTCGTGTCCGCAATAAACAAGCGTGTCGTCGGGCAGGGTGCGCAAAAATTTTATCCCCTCCCACATCGGGCCCGGCGTGCCCTCGAACATGCGCCCGACCCCCAGGGAAAACAGGGCATCAGCGCTGAAAAGGTGCTTGTTGGAGGCATCGTGGAAAACGATATGCCCCAGCGTATGGCCGGGCGTATCGTAGACGTCGAAAACGGTCTCGCCCAGCTGGACGCGGTCGCCGCCGGCTACCAGCTCATCAAGGTCGTTGATCTTGTCGGCTTCGGCGCGCGGCCCCACCACTCGCGCGTTGAACTGCGCCTTTAGCTCGGGAATGGCTTCCACATGGTCGATATGGTGGTGAGTGATGAAGATGTCGGTCAGGGTCCAGCCGCGCTTGGCCAGGGCCGTCTTGATAGCCGTCGCTTCGGGCGCATCAATGGCGGCGGTGCGTCCGGTGGCCTCGTCATGCACCAGATAGCCGAAATTGTCGCTCCGGGCTCCAAACACATCGACGATTACGCTCATGGGATCCACTCCTTTGGCCAAGACGAGCCTTCTAGCTAGGCGGGCTGCCGTTGGATCGCAACTGCCATTAGACAAGTTCGGTGGAAAGCGGCACAGTTAGCCTATGACCGCGGATGTTCAACGCCTCATCACCTACTACAAATCCCCCCTAGGGCGGATTTCGCGCGCCCTTGTGCGCGAACAGGTGATGGGCCTTGCCGAGGATGTTACGGGCAAGCGCATATTGGGGCTGGGTTTCGCCACGCCCTATTTGCGGTTTACGCTGGACAAGGCGGAACGTGTCCTCGCCTTCATGCCGGCGCGGCAAGGCGCATCGGCCTGGCCGCGCGAGGGACCCAGCCACACGGTCCTCTGCGATCCGCTCGAAATGCCGCTCAACGACAGCGCCATCGACCTTACCATCGCCATTCACGCCCTGGAGCACGTGGCTGATGATGAGGAACTGATGCGCGAGCTTTGGCGCATCACGGCGCCCAATGGCGAGCTGATCCTGGTAGTGCCGCGCCGCCGGGGCATTTGGGCGCAGCGGGACAATACGCCTTTCGGGCAGGGCAATCCCTATTCTGGCAGCCAGCTCGACAAGCTCCTGCGCGACCACAGCTTTGTGCCCGAGGCGTGGCGCGACGGGCTGTTCCTGCCTCCGGTCGAGAGCACACTGGTGATCAAATCCACGCGCCTGTTCGAACGGGCAGGGCGGCTCTTCGGGCCGGCCATGAGCGGCGTCATCTGCGTGCGTGCCCGCAAGGAAGCCTTTCCCGCCATCCCCCGCCGCAAGCGCGAGGAACGTTTCGTGCGCGTCCCCGGGATGAGTCCTGCAACGGCGCGTCAGGTCTAAAGCGCCAGCCTTCCGTTCTCGCCCACGCAAGCGGCGCGGTCACCATATTCCCGCACTCGATTCTCAACGATCCCCGCGATTCTGAGCATGCCCCTTGAGGGCCGTGCCGGCTTGCGCAGCATAGGATTGGGGAGGGCCGTTACAAGGAGGGTTGCGGTGCGCCAGTCCAGGTTTTGTGGCTCAATGCCAAAGGCCCGCTCGGCACCAGCCGCAACGCCGAACTGCCCCTCGGGACCCCATTCGGCGATGTTGAGATAGATCTCCATGATCCGCTTTTTGGGCAGCACCAGATCGATGTAAAGCGCCAGCGGCACTTCGAGCGCCTTGCGGACAACACTTTGCCGGTTCCACAAGAAAAGATTGCGCGCCACCTGCATGGTGATGGTGGATGCCCCGCGTGCGTCCTCGCCGGCTATGTAGCGGTCCACCTCCTCGCGCAGGGCGCCGAAATCAACACCCAGATGGCGGCAGAACTGTCCGTCTTCGGAGAGGATCACCGAGGCCTTAAGGCGATCCGATATGTCCCCAATCGACCGCCACTCGCGCCCCACCGGACGCCCAGTGAGATAGCGCTCGAGCATCGGAACCGAAACAGGCGGCACAAACAGGTAGACTGGGGTCAGCACCACGGGAATGACGATCAGCGCGGCCACAGCCAAGCCGAGCCATCGAAAAATACGCCAGATGCCGGTCGCTTTGCGGTTTCGTGCCATGGCGCCTTCCATAGCGAAGCGCGGCCTGCTGTTCCACCATCTTGCCGCCGCTTCGGCGAACGGCTAGCAACATCGGCATGTATGATTTTGCCGCCGACATTGCCGATTGCGCCCGGGCCGTGGAAACCGCGCTGGAGCGCCAATTGGTACTTGGGCGGCTGTCAGGCCCCGGCCCTGCCACCGAGCGGCTGATCAATGCCATGCGTCATGGAAGCCTCGAGGGCGGCAAGCGCCTGCGCCCGCTCCTTGTGCGCCAGACCGGGGCGATCTTCAACGTGCCTCCGCACCAGGCGTTGATGACCGGGCTCGCCGTTGAAATGGTGCATTGCTATTCCCTGATCCATGACGACCTGCCGGCCATGGACAATGACGATTTGCGCCGCGGCAGACCTACCGTGCACAAGGCCTATGATGATGCCACGGCCATCCTCGCCGGCGATGCCCTCCTCACCCACGCCTTTGGCCTTCTGGCCGATCCCGAAACACACCCCGATCCGGCCGTGCGCATCCGGCTCGTGGCCGAACTGGTCGCAGGCTCGGGGGCAGGGGGTATGGTCGGGGGGCAGATGCGCGATATCGAAGGCGAAAAGGGCGGCCTTTCCCCCGACGAGATATCCACGATGCAGGCCATGAAGACAGGTGCACTGATCCGTGCCAGCGTACGCATGGGGGCGATACTAGGCGGCGCCGACGCGCGCGCCCTTTCAGTCGTCACTGCCTATGCGGAGGCCGCCGGCCGGGCCTTCCAACTGGCTGACGATATCTTAGATGTCACCGCTACGGCCGAGGCTATGGGCAAGGCCACCGGCAAGGACGCCGGCATGGGCAAGCAGACGCTGGTAGCTCAACTGGGCCTCGATGGCGCCAAGGCGAGGCTCACGCAGATCGTCAACGAGGCGCTGGGGTGCTTGCGCACATTCGGACCCAAAGCCGACGGCCTGCGCGCAACGGCAAAATACTTTGCAAGCCGGGAGAAATAGCATGCCCAGCCTTCAAAGCGTCAATCTCGGCTCTCCGCGAACCATTCCCACCAAATCGGCCAAGACCGGCATCTACAAGGAGCCGGTCAGCAGCGCCATGCTCACCGCCCAAGGCGTCGAAGGGGATGCCGTAATGAACCGCAAGCACCATGGCGGGGTGGATCAGGCGGTCTACCTCTACTTCGCCGATGACTACCAATGGTGGCGCAGTCAACTGGGCCCCGATCTCGCGCCCGGCACTTTTGGGGAAAACCTGACCATAGAGGGTGTGGAGGGCCGTGCCGTCGCGGTGGGCGACCACTTCGTCATCGGCTCGGCCGTGCTGGAAGTGACCAGCCACCGCACGCCCTGCCATGTTTTTGCCTTGCGGATGGGTGACCCCGGCTTCGTCAAGCGCTTCCACCGCGCAAACCGCCCAGGCGCTTATTGTCGCGTGCTTGCCGCCGGAAGCGTGGCCCCGGGTGATGCGGTTGAATACGTCCCCTATTCGGGCGAGCGGATCACCGTATCCGCCCTGATGGCGCTCGATGGCGTTCGGGAAATCGATCCCGATTTCATGCGCCGCGCACTCACCGCGCCCGTACACCACAAGATGCGGTCCGACTACGAGAACCGCCTCGCCCGCCTGTTCTGAAAGAATACCAATGAGCCTCCTTTCTGTCCAAGCCGATCTGGCCAGCCGCGCGCCCGACGTCGAAGTGGAAGTCACCGAAAACTCCACCGCCACCGTGCAATTGGCCGCCCAAGTGCACGGTGTCGAGCCGGGGCAGATTGCCAAGACCTTGTGCATCCGCGTCAATGGCGAAGAACTCTTGCTTGTCACGCGCGGCGATGCGCGCCTGGACAACAGCAAATCCAAGGCTGCCTTTGGCGGTCGCCCGCGCATGCTGGGCCCCGAGGACGTCCTGCGGCTGACAAGCCACGAAGTGGGCGGCGTCTGTCCTTTCGGCCTGCCCGCGCCGCTACCGATCTTCCTCGACGTTTCGCTCAAGGTCTATGATGTCGTGATCCCCGCTGGCGGGGATACCCATGCTTCGGTCCGGCTGTCGGTGGAGCGGCTGGCGGAACTGTGCGGCAATCGCTGGGTGGACGCTTGCCAGCCGCCGGCTCCTTAGTAAACGGCCGAGGATGGTCCCAGGAACCTCGTGGTGAGCTAGTCTTCGACCCGCCCTAGCTCACACCCCGCTTTTGCGGCACAACAACAGGGGCCACCGACGCCGTGGCCGTAGCGTCCTTGTTCGCCGGGGCGGGCAGGAGGCACACAACAAGGCCCACCACCAGGAGTGCGGCAAACAACATGCGCTGGCGCCGGCGCTGGCGCACGATTGGACTGGTATACACTGGTAAAATCCCCTGCTGATCCCATGTGGGTCAGGCAGGGGATTCAATACAGCAGAACCCGTCTCCAAAGAAGAAGAGCGGCCAGAGTTTTGCCCGTTATTGTTAAGGCCGGAGCCTACTCCGCGGCGTTCTGTTGCCCAGCCCCGAACTTGCGCTCGATGTAATCGGCAACCATCACCTTGAACTGGTCGGCCACGTCAGCGCCGCGCAGCGTAGCGACCTTTTCGCCATCCACGAACACCGGTGCCGCGGGCGTTTCGCCAGTGCCTGGCAAGGAAATCCCGATATTGGCGTGCTTGCTTTCGCCCGGGCCATTGACGATGCAGCCCATGACAGCAACCGACAATGTCTCGACGCCGGGATAGCGCTCCTTCCACTCGGGCATGGAGGTGGAAAGATGGTCCTGGATCTCCTTGGCCAAGGTCTGGAACGTGGTTGACGTAGTGCGCCCGCAACCCGGGCAAGCGGCAACCACGGGCAGGAACTGCCGGAACCCCATGGTCTGGAGCAATTCCTGGGCCACCTTGACCTCGGTGGTGCGATCGCCACCCGGTTCGGGCGTCAGGGAAATGCGGATGGTGTCACCAATGCCCTGCTGCAACAGGATCCCCAGTGCCGCCGAGGACGCCACGACGCCCTTGGTGCCCATGCCCGCTTCCGTCAGACCAAGATGGAGCGCATAGTCGCAGCGCGCCGCCAGGTCCTGGTACACCGCGATCAGGTGCTGCACATCCGACACCTTGGTGGAAAGGATGATCCGGTCGCGTCCCATGCCCAGCGCTTCGGCGCGCTGTGCGCTCAGCAGGGCCGACTGGATAATGGCTTCCCGCTGCACGGCGGAGGCCGAAATGGGATTGGGCGAAACAGCATTCTCGTCCATGAGGCGCGTCAGGAGCTCTTCGTCGAGCGAACCCCAGTTCACGCCGATGCGCACGGGCTTGTTATAACGATTGGCAATGTCGATCAGCGTCGAGAATTGGGTGTCGCGCTTGGCCTTGAAGCCCACATTGCCCGGATTGATACGGTATTTGGCCAAGGCTTCGGCGCAAGCCGGATGGTCCGTCAGCAGCTTGTGGCCGATATAGTGGAAGTCGCCCACGAGCGGCACGTCGTAACCCATGAAGGCCAGGCGATCCCGAATGATCGGTACGGCTGCCGCGGATTCATCGCGATCAACAGTGATGCGCACGATCTCCGAGCCAGCCCGTGCCAGCTGCATCACCTGCTTCACCGTCGCGTCGATATCGGCCGTATCGGTGTTGGTCATGGATTGCACCACAACCGGCGTTCCGCCGCCCACCGTAACGCCGCCGACATTTACACCTACCGATTGCCTGCGCGCCAAGGGGCCAGCCATGAAACACCTCAAAATAACAGAGTCAGAAATAGGCTCTTGAGCTTAAGGGCGCAATGTTTCTCCGAGATGATAGTGCAGCGCGCCCAGAACGGCAGTATGCGAGCTGAAATTGTTGCAACGATGTGATCGGCAAATCTTGAACCAAAGCAGGGAATGGCCATTTAAGGAGGCATGAAAAACCCATTCTCGCCTTTGGCCCTGCTCGGTCGCTTCACCATCGGCCGGTTCTTTATCTTCCGCAAGGAATTGCTGACGCTGTGGCGGGCTTTCCGCCATCCGGCGACGCCAATGCCGCTCAAAGCGGCCATGCTGCTGGTGCCGCTGTATTTGATCAGCCCGGTCGATCTGATCCCCGACTTCATCCCCTTGCTCGGTATCATGGATGATTTCGTTGTGATCCCGATGCTCATGAGCTGGATCGTATCCATGCTGCCGCTGGAAGTCACAGGCGTAAAGGCCCGCGCCACGGCCAATGGCCGCCGCAATGAGGGAGCTACCATCGACGGCCGCTCGCGCCGCCTCTGATTGCTGCGCCCCAGGGCTTTCAGACGCCGGTCCCAAGGGCCGGCGTTTTTATTTTCAGGTCATCGAGACGTCGCGGTGGGCGCTGGTGATGGAAACGGTAAAGCCCGCCACCACATCGATCAGGCTCATCACCATCAAAAGGAAAAACACCGAACTGCTGGCAGCGCCCACTAAGAGGAATTCCACAAGGAACAGCACGAAAACCACCATGGAGAGCATGTGCTCGGCAATGGACGAGCGCGCCGAATTGGTGGATTTGAGTACTTCAATGAAGAGGCAGATAATGCCCACGACGAGGAGAAGATCGCCAGCGCTCACTGCCCAGGGCATGCCCGAGGGCATGGGCACGGCGAACATGCCCGCACCCCAATTGACTGGATCACCGCCAAACAGGGTGAAAACCACCAGATTATAGGCCAGAAACGGCAAAACCAGCAGCGGCGGAATAAAACGCCCGCCCCGACGGGCAGGGTTGCCATTGGGAGGAATGAAAACGGTCTCGGTCATGGCACGCTCCGGGTTTTATGCTGCTGGCACCATGCCAGAGATGGTGGGGAGCGGGAAGGAGAGGTTTGGTTGGATCGGTTTGTTTCTCACGCGCCGCGGGTTGCTCTCGGGCTCGACCCGAGGGCCCCTCCCAACGGGTGCCGGGCGAGAATGATCCTGGATGGAGTCCGGGACCGGCCATTGTGGGTAGAGACCTAACCACCCACCGGACGTATCCATCACCCTACTGAGGGGGAGGTTAGGTGGGAGGCCTTCCAACTCTAGGGGTCTCTCCCCTTCTCCCCCTCCAAATCCTGCTGGTCTCCCCTCACTGCCTTCACTAGCCACCGGGGCGCGCGAAGCGCCTTATAAAGGGGGTGGGGATCTCGCGATCCCTTAGGGCCGCGGAACTGTTATCGATGCCAGGAGGGGCGGGAAACCAGAGCCTCGCCGCAATAACCAAAAATCCCGTCGCAAGTGGCGAGGCTTTGTCTCCAATCACCTACACTGGGCAGAGCCTAGCCACTCGCACGCTGTTCAGCACTGCACCAGGGGCGGCGCTTTGGCACGCCCCAATGTTGGCTTGGGAGTTCCGGTCGGCCCTTACGACTTGAGCTTGAGCGGGCCGACCATCTGTTCCGGCTTGACCTCGGCGTCGAACTCCTCGCCCGTGAGCAGGCCCAGGTTGATGGCTTCCTCGCGCAGCGTGGTGCCATTTTTGTGCGCCGTCTTGGCGATCTTGGCGGCGTTGTCGTAGCCGATCTTGCGGTTGAGCGCCGTCACCAGCATCAGCGACTGGTCCACCAACTGCCTGATGCGCTTGCGATCGGGCTCGATCCCCACGGCGCAATTATCGTTGAACGACTTGGCCGCATCCGCCAGCAAGCGAACGGACTGAAGGAAATTATAGGCGATCACGGGCTTGAACACATTGAGCTCGAAATTGCCCTGCGAAGCAGCAAAGCCGATGGCGGCGTCATTGCCCATGACATGGGCCACAACCATGGTCATGGCTTCGGACTGCGTTGGGTTGACCTTGCCCGGCATGATGGACGAGCCAGGCTCGTTTTCGGGAATCGTGATTTCGCCCAGGCCCGAACGGGGGCCGGAAGCGAGCCAGCGCACATCGTTGGCGATTTTCATGAAGGCGGTAGCCAATTGCTTGAGGGCGCCCGAAGTGCCCACAAAGGCGTCGTGGCCGGCCAGAAGAGCGAACTTGTTGGGGCCGGTGACGAAGTCCTGCCCGGTCAACGCGGCGATCTCGGCGGCAACGGTGACGGCATAGTCTGGATGAGCATTGAGGCCTGTGCCGACTGCCGTGCCGCCGAGCGCGAGTTCCTTAAGCTGCGGCATGGTCGCCTTGATGGCGGCGATGGCATAGTCGATCTGGGCAACCCAACCGCTGATTTCCTGGCCCAGGGTCAGGGGCGTTGCGTCCTGCAAATGGGTGCGGCCGATCTTGACCACGTCCATGAACTCTTCGGATTTGGCGTGGAGCGTGTTGCGCAGCACCTCGACGCGGGGGAAGAGGTAATTTTCCAGCGCTTCCACGGCCGCGATGTGCATGGCGGTGGGATAGGTATCATTGCTGGATTGGCTCATGTTGACGTGGTCATTGGGGTGCACGGGCTTCTTGGAGCCCATGGTGCCGCCGGCCAGCTCGATCGCGCGGTTGGAAATGACCTCGTTGACGTTCATGTTGCTCTGCGTGCCCGAGCCGGTCTGCCAGACGACAAGCGGGAAGTGGTCGGCGAGCTTGTTGGCGATCACCTCATCGGCAGCAGCAACGATCAGGTCGCGGGTTTTTTCATCCAGCAGGCCCAGCTTGTGATTGGCCAAGGCGGCAGCTTTCTTCAAAATGCCAAAGGCATGAATAATCTCGCGGGGCATCTTTTCGCCGCCGATATCGAAATTGGCCAGGCTCCGGGCCGTCTGCGCGCCGTAATATTTGTCGGACGGCACATTGATGGTGCCCATGGAATCCGATTCAACGCGCATGCTCATGAGAAAACTCCGGGATCTGGCCGCTGGCGGAGCGGCACGGCAAAACAAAACGGCCGATCCAGTTTGGCTGGATCGGCCGCTGATTTAGCTCCAAGGCGCGCATTGCGCTACCTGTCTTTGAGTTTATTTCTTGACGTCGAGAATTTGACGGCCGCGGTACATGCCGGTCTTGAGATCGACATGATGGGGACGACGCAGCTCGCCCGAATCCTTGTCTTCGACATAGGAGGGGGCAGCAAGAGCGTCGGCCGAACGGCGGAAGCCACGCTTCATCGGCGAGGTCTTGCGTTTTGGCACTGCCATGGTCGGGTCCTTCCGAAATTCAATATCGTTACGCCGCCGGAAGCGGCCCAGAGACGTCGCTCTGTTGGGGTTGGTGGGCTCTATAGAGCAAGAGCGGGCGCTTGGCTAGGGGGATTTATGCGCGACAAGCTAGCTTTCGCGGGCCTGCCGCCCTAGCGAAATCACCTCAACGGGCTTTCCGGTCAGCGCGTCATCAATCTTGCCCAGGAGCTCTGCCAGGGTAAAGGGCTTGACGATGACGTCATAGATCAGCGCGTCGAGCCCATGAGCCCGCTCGCGCTGGTCGGCAAAGCCGGTCATCAGCACGATGATGACTTTGGGGAATTTGGCTGCAACATGCAGCGCCAGCCCAATGCCGTCCATAATGGGCATCTTGATGTCGGACAGCATCAGGTCGAAGCGCCCCTCTTCGGCGTCTATCGTCTCGGCGGCAAGGCCACCGTCTTCTTCGGCAACGACCTCATGGCCCTTCATGGTCAGGGCGCTGACCACAAAGGCGCGAACCGAGGGGTCGTCCTCGGCAACAAGAATGCGGGCCATCAATGATGCTCCGGTGTGCTGGTGGCGTGCGGGGCCGCATGGGGAGCGGGCGCCGGAGCCGGATGGGGAGAAGAATGTTGGTTTGGCTCGCTGTGAGCAGGGGGCGACTGCGGGTGAGCGACGGACGCGGCCGGCGCGGGGCCGTTCTCGGCAAAACTCAGCCGGACGCGCTGCGCATCGCCCGGCGGCATGGCGAGTTGCGTGTCAAAGGTAGCGCGCTCGCCCGCCATCAAATCGGGCACCGCAGGCGCGATGCTCCAGGCGTAGATGCCCTGGCCGTGACTATCAAGAAGCGTCACGATCACCGCCGGCACGGGTGTTGGCGCTGCATTAAGGCCAAGGATCTGCGCCGATACGATCAGCACATCCTTGCCATTGCGCAGCGTGCGCTGGGTTCTGACATCGGTGAAATCGAGACCGACGACATTAACGGGCAAACCTATTGTAGCGTAAACACCCGCCATAGCGGGCAAGCGCGCGACGATCGGCACGCGGGCAAAAAACGTCCCCGCGCAGACAACGCAGAGCAGCAGGGCCAGTCCGATGCGCACCGCGCGGCGGGTTTGCGCCAGGGGTTGGCTCGCCGCAATAGCGCTTTGCCGCTTGGTAAAGGCGCGCTGGCGGCTGCGGACCAGAGCGGGGTCGATCTTGGCGACCGCGGCCGAATCCGTCTCATCGACTTCCTCTGCAAGGCGTCTGGCGCGATCAGCCGCGACGGCCTGTTCTTCGGCTGCGAAGGCTTCATCAAGCCCGTCCTCAACGAAGCTTTCCACATTGCTTTTTTCAGCAGGTGGCACTTGGGCGGGGGGCGGCTGTTGCCAGGCTTGCTGGCAATGGGCGCACTGCACCTTGCGACCGGCCGATCCGATGGCCTCATAGGTCACCTGGTATTTCGTCTGGCAATGTGGACATGCAATGATCATGGAGCCGGACGTGGTGTGCCGTTGCAAAGAGAGGCGTTTGCCACTCTAGAGCCTGGGGGGTTAACACTCCTCAAACCGGGACAGCGGGGCGGAAATCCACCACATTTACGCCGCTTTCGTGCCGCCAAGGAGCCTTTTGGTCCATCAGGGCGGCAGCGCTGCTATGGTGACGCCATGCCTGATTCGCGTATTTGGTCAGACCTTTTGGGGAGCCTGCAGTTTTGATCGAGTTTTCCGATGTGGGCCTGCGCTATGGCAATGGCCCGGAAATTCTGCGGGACCTGACGTTTTCAGTTGAGCCCGGCTCCTTTCATTTCCTGACCGGTCCTTCTGGCGCGGGGAAAACGTCGCTGTTGCGCCTGCTCCTTCTTTCGCTCAAGCCGTCCCGTGGGAAGGTTACTATGTTCGGCGAGGATGTTAGCAATCTGACGCAGGACCGCCTGCTGCAAATGCGCCGCCACATCGGCATCGTTTTCCAGGAATTCAGGCTCCTTGACCACCTGACCACGTTCGAAAACGTGGCCTTGCCCCTGCGGGTACTGGGGCAGCCCGAGAGCGAATACCGGCCCAACGTCACGGAATTGCTGGAGTGGGTGGGCTTGGGCGAGCGCATGAATGCGCTGCCGTCACTGCTCTCGGGTGGCGAAAAGCAGCGCGCCGCCATCGCGCGTGCCGTGATCGCGCGGCCCAAAGTGCTGTTGGCGGATGAGCCGACGGGCAATGTGGACCCTGAGCTCTCGAGCCGGTTGGTGCACCTCTTTGCGGAACTTAACCGGACGTTAGGGATGACCATCATTTTGGCGACCCACGAACTGCCGCTGCTCGACAAATTCCCCTATCCCCGCATGCTGCTCAGCAAGGGCGAGTTGGTGATCCATGATTGAGCGCATCCTGGCCCTGTTGCCCCGCCGCAAGGGCGCAGCCCCAATTGTTCCCGAAAAGAGCGTCGCTGGGCGAACCCTTCTTTTCATGATCACCATCATGAGCTTTTTGTCGGCCGTGACGCTGGGTGGCGTGGTGCTGGTGCAAAAATCCGCCATTGCCTGGTCGGCGGATGTGGGGCGCGAGGTGACCATCCAGATCCGCCCCGTCGAGGGCGAGGTGATGGACAGCAATCTGCGCACCGCCGTGACGCTGGCCGAAACAACGCCGGGTGTTGCCTCGGCGCGGGCCCTCACCATCGAGGAAAGCCAGGCTTTGCTCGAGCCTTGGCTGGGGGCGGGGCTCGACCTGAGTTCCATTGAGATCCCACGCCTTGTGGTTGTGCAACTCACCGACCCGCAGGATGCCGATATTGAGTCCTTGCAGCGCAATCTGACCGCAATCAATGGCGCGAGCCTTGATACCCATGCCGCCTGGCGGCAACAACTCAACACCATGGCGGGTACCATCGTGTTCTCAGGACTTCTGGTGCTGGTTCTGATCGGGGCGGCAACCGTGTTGGCGATCATTTTCGCAACCCGCGGCGCCATGGCCACCAACCGCGAGATCGTGGATGTGCTCCACTACATCGGCGCGTCTAATAAATTCATTGCTGGCGAGTTCCAGGGGCGCTTTCTGTCCATCGGTCTTCAGGGCGGGCTTCTGGGGGCAACGGCAGCCTTGTTGTTTTTCGCCCTGATCGGCACCGCTGCGGGCAATATGCTCTCCAGTGAAGCCGGGGCCCAGGTTGGCGTGCTGTTCGGCCGTTTCGCTCTGGGGTTCGACGGCATTGTCGGCATTGTCGCGGTGATCCCCGTGATAGCGGCTTTGACTGCGATCACATCACGCATGACCGTGCGGCGCTTCCTAAGCGAGACCTCCTGAACGGTTTTGCGTCTCGCCATGATGGCAGCCGCCCATTATTTGAGAGCGAGGGCCGCCTGGCCCTGGGAGCCAATTGCATGAAGCCGATCCAGACCGTTCGCACGGCATTGTTTTATTTCCTGTTCATCGGACAAACGGCGCTGGTCGCCATCACGATCGGAACCATTGCCCTGATCAGCGGCCGCACCAAATTGAGTTGGGGGCTGGCAGTCTATTGGTGCCGCTCCAGCCTGGTGTTGCTTCGGGCCATCACAGGGGTGCGGACGGAGGTTGCAGGCGCCGAGCATATCCCCCCTGGAGGCTGCATCATCGCAGCCAAGCACCAGAGCGATTGGGATGTGTTTGCCATATTTCCTTATACGGGCCGCCCGGCCTATATCGTCAAGAAGGAGCTGATGAACATTCCATTCTTTGGCTGGGCCGCACGCTCCCTTGACTGCATCGAGGTGGACCGCAAACGCGGTGCCGAAGCCATCCCGCTGATGATGGCGCAGGCGCGCGCCGCGATCGATCGCGGATGTCGGATCGTGATTTTCCCCGAGGGGACGCGCAAGGCGCCGCTCGCCAAGGCCGACTACCGGCAGGGCATTGCCCGCCTCTATGCTCAGCTCAATGTCCCTGTTGTGCCGGTGGCGCTCAATTCGGGGCTGTTCTGGGGACGCAACAGCCTCGTCATCTGGCCGGGCACGGCAAAAGCGCGTTTCCTCCCACCTATCGAGGCGGGGCTACCGCCTGATGTTTTCATGCAGAGACTCAAAAAAGCCATCGAGACCGATTCGGATGCGTTGATCCTTGATGCAGCCGAGCAAGGACTCGCTCGTCCGATGGATAGCGAATTCCGGGCAAAGCTGGATGTTCTTAAGCAAAAGCAGCAGAACGCTGAATGAACTACATATTGACGTTTCCGATCAGGATCGACATAGATGTAGTAGCTTAGGGCAGGCGAGTTGACGTGCGTATTAATTTGTTCTATTTTTGTTCTTAATTGATGCGCTGTGAGGCTGGCGTGAAATGATGGTTACCGAAAGCAGAATCGTTGCACATGGCTTCAACCGGCACAGTAATTGGGTGGGGCGGTCCGGCCGGGCTTATGGCGCTGTGATGGAAAGCTTCGAACAGTTCGCCATGAACGATGGGCAGCTCTACCTGATTGCCAAGGGCAGCCATGTGCTATGGGTCGGCTCAACGGACGAGTTGGTAAGCGACCCGATGAGCCGGTCGCGTTTCCGCCTTGCCCTTGATTGTGGTGATCGCGCTTTCCGGCTGGTCAACCCCGGTGCAGCGGACGAACGGCTCTCCACGATTTGGGATCTGGAAGGTGCCGTGCCCCAGTTGAGCGCCAAGGCGGCCTAAGCGGCTTCCTGCTCGAGCAAGGCAGCCAGGGCCATCAGCGGGCGGTCGCGAATGCCCAGCTCCCGCAAGTGTCGCGCGGTATTCAGCACATAATCGATATTGCGCCCCGACAAACCGACGCCAGCCCTCACCATGGCCAATTGCTGCTCCAGGGTAAGGCTGCCGGCAAACTGATCATGCTGCTCATCCACGATAAACGCCAGGGCACTCACCCTTCGGCCATCCGCCAGGCGAACCGGCCGCATGACGTCGCGGTAGACAGCCGTCACCTGTTCCCGTTTCTGCAGATAGCCACGGACGGCCGACCAGTCGCTGTCAGCAACCTCGAACACCATGCCCCGGCAGGAGCCGCCGCGCACAAGGCCAAATACCAGCCCCGGCATTTCTATAGTGCCGCGGTGATAATGAGAGACAATGGACAAGCTGCGGTGCGCCCCGCGCAACAGGCCCTGTTGCGCTGAAATAAAAGAAAAGCCAGGGTTCCAGATCAAGGAACCGTAGCCAAAAACCCAATGTGTCGGAGCGTCAGTCATGGTGCTCGATCAAATGAAGAGAGGTTTGGTGATATCGGCCCAGCCGATCATCGGCTACCCGGTTTTGCCCGAGTGAGCGGATCAGCGCTTCAACCTGCCGGGTAGCAAAGGTAAGACTGCCTTCATGAAAAAACGAATCATTGTTCTGGGCAGTGCCGTAGTCCTCCTCGTGGTCATCTGGAGCGTGGCCTGGTTTGTCCTGGCAGGCATGATCAAGCAGAATATCGCTGCCCAAGCCATGGCAGACGGCGTTACGGAGCCCCAGGTAGTGTGCGGCACGCTTAATGTGAGTGGCTTCCCGTTCCGGTTCAATGTCCGTTGTGAAACGGCGCAGATAGCCATGGGAGACATCGCGGTCGATGTTCCCGAGATCCGCGCGGGGTTCGTGGTTTTCACGCCAACGCAAATCCGCCTTTCAGCGCAGGGACCGCTGCAGTTGACCGACAGCTTTACGGGAACGCGCAACGCCATCGCCTGGGCGGCGCTGGACGCCAGCATAAGGCTCAACAACTGGCGCGTTGCCCGCGCTTCAGTGTCGGGCAAGGACCTTCAATGGTCCGATACGCTGATGGGTGAAACCATGGTTGCGCAGAGCCCGCTCGTGGAACTGCACCTCTTCGACATTCCCGAGCAGCATGATCCGGAACGCGGGCTCGCAGCCTTGGCCGGCTATGCCTTGGCCAACCAAGTCTCCTATCCCGGCATGACGCTGAGCGATGCCGAGGCGGAAGTTCAACTCGAGCTCACTGGCCTCCCCGATGATGTGCGGAACTGGGGAAATCCTCAGCTCCTGCCGCTCATGCAGCAAGCCGGCGCAACGCTCAAGATCGTCTCGATCCATGCCACTGATGCCGATTCGGTGCTCGATGCCAGTGGCGCGCTTACGCTCGACGCACAAGGTCTTCCTGAGGGCGTTATCGACATCAAGTCGGTCGGGGTCGCGGAACGGCTTGGGCCCATGCTGGCGGAGCCCTGGCGGACACTGGTGTTCGGCACGCCGGCACAAGACGGCTCGTTTGCCAACCAGATCCGTTTCAGCGGCGGCAGCGTTTATTCAGGCCTTGTGCCGATCGCAACAGTGCCGCCCTTGTTCTAGGGGGCATCCCCGCTGCTGTGTTCGTGAACCATTTCGGCGTCCGGGGCTGGCGGAGCTTCATGCGGGCGGCCAAAGTCGGCCGCCGCGGTTTCCTGTCCCGCCGAGATGATGGAACGGCGGATGGCGCGGGTGCGGGTGAACATGGCTTCCAGCGCCGGCCCGTCACCCATGCGGACGGAGCGCTGCAGGGCGGAAAGATCCTCCGAAAAGCGCCCGAGCATTTCGAGCACGGCATCGCGATTGGTAAGGAAAATGTCGCGCCACATCACGGGGTCCGACGCGGCAATACGGGTGAAATCGCGGAAGCCTGAGGCCGAGAACTTGATGACCTCGGACTGCGTTACCGCTTCCAGATCGGCGACCGTGCCTACGATATTATAGGCAATCAAATGGGGGATATGGCTGGTGATGGCGAGCACCATGTCGTGGTGCGCCGCATCCATGGCCTCCACCTGGCTGCCCATGGCGCGCCAGAAGGCCGCCAGCTTTTCGGTCTGCGCCGGATCAACTTCAGCACCAGGGGTAAGAACACACCAGCGGCCGGCAAAGAGTTCAGGGAAACCGGCGGAAGGGCCGGAGTGCTCTGTGCCAGCAATTGGGTGGCCAGGAATAAAGATAATGTTAGGCGGAAGGTGAGGTTGCAGCGTCTTAACGACATGGCCCTTCACGGAACCTACGTCTGAAAGAATGGCGCCGGGGTCAAGGAAAGGCGCTATGGCCTTGATGACGCTCTCATAGGCGCCTACGGGCGTGCAGATAATTACGAGATCAGCGCCGCGCACCGCCTCGGCGGCATCGAGCGTATAGATGTCACCAAGCTTTAGGTCTCGCGCCTCCTCCAGTGTCTCGGCCTTGCGCGTGGCGATGGAAATCACATCCACCAACCCCTGACGGCGGGCAGCAAGGGCAATGGAGGAGCCGATCAGACCAATGCCGATCAGCGCAAGTTTGCGGAAATGTACGCTCATGAGATTTCAACCAAAGCCTTGAGGATCCCGGCAACGCCGCGCATGGCCTGTTCCGAGCCGATGGAAATACGCAGGCCATGGGGAATGCCGTAGGATCCGCCGATTTCACGCACGATCAAGCCGCGCTCGAGCAGCGTTTCGAAGGCGAGGGACGCGTGCTCGGCATCGGGGAAGAGCACCATCACGAAATTGGCCTGGCTGGGCACCACATGCATATGGTTGGAGTCCAGCTCCGACGTTATCCAGTCGCGCCACTGCGCGTTATGCGTCTTGAGCCTTGCGGTGAACTCCGTGTCACGGGCAGCAGCGGCACCAGCCATTTGCGCAGGGAGATTAACGTTGAACGGCCCGCGAATGCGGTTGACCACATCAACCACATGGGCAGGCCCCACCATCCAACCGATGCGGACAGCGGCCAAGCCCATCTTGGAAAAGGTGCGCACCATGACGACGTTTTGGGCCTCGTTGACGAGGTCGAGCCCGGTCGTGAAATCGGGTGCCGTCACGTATTCAGCATAAGCGTTGTCGATCACCAGCAGGATGTCCGGCCGCAATCCGGCATGCAGGCGCCGGATCTCGCTGTCAGGCAAATAGGTGCCGGTGGGATTGTTCGGATTTGCCAGCCAGACGATCTTGGTCTTGAGCGTGATAGCCGCGAGGAGGGCGTCGACGTCGGCCGTGTAATCGTCCTCGTCCACCATGACGATCTGGGCGCCCGCGGCCTTGGTGATGATAGGATAGACCGAAAAGCCATAACGGCTCATGATGGCTTGATCGCCTTCGCCGAGATAGCACTGAGCAAGCAGGTGCAGCAGATCGTCCGAGCCATTGCCGCAAACGATGCGGTCAGGATCAATGCCATGCACCTCGCCCAGTGCCGTGCGCAGGATCTTGGAAGAGCCTTCGGGATAAATGTCGAGCTTATCGGCTGCGGCCCGATACGCCTCGATGGCCTTGGGACTGGCCCCCAGCGGCGATTCATTGGACGATAGCTTGACCGCATTGCTGCCGGGTGCGCCGGATTTGCCCGGCACATAGGCTGCGATATCGAGAGTGCCGGGCTGCGGGACGGGATGGTCGGACATGAATACTACGCTGGGTTGAATGCGCGCGGACGATAGTCAAAGCGCCCGCTGAACGCAAAGGAAGTCAGAGCCAATCCGGCACGCTATCGAGCGCGATCAACTCGTCAATCGACTTGCGCGGGCGAATGACGTGGAAGCGATCGCCGTCCACCAGCACTTCGGGGACAAGCGCGCGCGAATTATAGGTCGAGGCCATGACCGCGCCATAGGCGCCGGCACTCATCACCGCCAGCAGATCGCCTTCCTTGACGCCGGGAATGGTGCGGGCTTTGGCGAGATAGTCGCCCGTTTCGCACACCGGACCCACAATATCAGCCTTTATGGGGGCCAGATTGGAGTGGTTGACCGGCACGATGTCGTGGTGCGCTTCGTAGAGCGTGGGGCGAATGAGGTCGTTCATCGCCGCATCAACGATTACAAAATTGGTGCCGCCTTCTTTGATGTACTCGACCTTGGTGACAAGGATCCCCGCATTGCCGACCAGCAGGCGGCCCGGCTCGATCACAAGGCTCACGCCGAGCTGGCCAATCTTGTCGCGGACAACAGCGGCGTAGGCGCTGGGCAGCGGCGGAGCCGTTTCATCCACTTTATAGGGAATGCCCAGCCCGCCCCCCACATCGACGTGCTCGATCCGATGGCCCTGCGCACGCAGCGCCGTCACCAGTTCGGCCATGAGGCCAAAGGCATTGCCGAAGGGTTCAAGGTCGGTGATCTGCGAACCGATATGCATGTCGACGCCTACAGCTTCGACATTGGGCAACTCGGCAATGCGCTGGTAGACCTCATGGGCGCGTCGATAGGAAATGCCGAACTTGTTTTCGGCCTTGCCGGTGGAAATCTTGGCGTGGGTGCGCGCATCGACATCGGGGTTGATGCGAACGGACACTCTGGCCGTCAGTCCCATGTCTCCCGCCACCATGGACAACCGCTCGAGCTCGGGCTCGCTTTCGACGTTGAAGCACTTGATGCCTGCCTCAAGGCCCCGGCGCATTTCCGCAACCGTCTTGGCGACCCCGGAAAACACGATCATCTCCGGCCTGATGCCAGCCGCCAAGGCGCGCTCCAGCTCGCCCACAGACACCACATCGGCGCCTGCGCCTTCGGCAGCCATCAGCTTGAGCACAGCCTGGTTGGAATTGGCCTTCATGGCATAGGCGAGCAGGGTCGGGATGCCTTCGAACGCTAATTTGACTACCCGCACATGTCGGCGCAGCGTTGCGGCGGAATAAACGTAGAAGGGCGTGCCCACCTTGGCCGCAAGGTCATTGAGGTTGACGTCTTCGGCAAAAAGCGCGTCGCCGCGATGTTCGAAATGGTGGACCATGTGTGCTCTCGATCGACCCACACCCACGATGTCACCCGGCCCTGAGCCGAGCTCCACCCTGAGATGATGGAAGTTGGTAGCACCTCAGGATGGATCCCCGCTTTAGGGGATGGCACCGAGGATGTGGAAAATTCTGGCCTATCTACGGCACTTTGAGGATCAACAAAAGCAAGACTTAGCGATCCGGCTCATATGCGGCTTCAATCCGGTCAGCCACCAGAGACTGCAACTTCCAGAGGTGGGGATCATGGATACCCATCTCTTCCAGATGCCGGACCGTGGCAAAAAGATACTCGGCCATCGAGCCGCGCGACCCAACGGCTGTCGCCAGCACCTCGGCGATACGCTCGTCGGAAAGCCCCGAAACGTAGCGGCCCGAGTTGCGGTCGATGCAGAAGGTCAGCGCGCGGATGACGCGGTCGCCCGAACGAGCATTGACCCAGCGCGGTGGAAAGGCCGACGGCAGCCAGGCCATTTCGCGTTCCAACAATTGGACCATGCATTCTTCAATGCGATCCGGCGGCAGGCGATAGAGCACGCCCTTGCAGGCGCCACCGCGATCAAGCGCCAGCATAAGCCCGGGGTTCTCGTCCGACCCGCGAAATCGATTGTTCCAGCCCAGGCAAAAGGCGCGATGCCAGCCGCGCACCAGACCTGTGCGCATTTCTACAAAGTCGCAGGCCGGCTTCCAGATCAGCGAGCCATAGGCAAAGATCCAGACCTCGCCCATGTCACCTTCGCGGCTAAACAATTCGGCAATGGTGCGCTGGTGATCCTCCGGCGTTGCCGCGTGGTAGCCCTCGGGCGGAGGCGGCATCTCCTCCGCCAAGTCCAGTGGTTGCAGATAGCCGACATGGCGTTCGGTGAGACGCATTTGCCGGATTCGTTTGGGCACTGCTGGCTCCGTTCTTGCCGCGAGGCCAGACGGTGGCTTATTCGCCGGGCCTATTCAACCCCGCCGTCGCCATGGCCGCCATGCTTCTTGCGGCCCAAAGACCTTGGCTCATAGCTTTGCCCCGTCAGCTGGGTTTTCCAGCGTGCCGCCTGCAACAGCACATTGGCCGGCGCCGTGCCGCCATAGGACTGGCGCGCCGCGACTGAAGCCTCCACTGTCAACACCTTGTGGATGCGCGAATCGATGCGCTGGTCGATGACCTTGAAGTCCTCGATGGTGAGGCCTTCCAACCCACAGCCCTTCTGCTCGGCCAAAGCGACGACTTGCCCGGTGATGTGATGGGCGTCGCGGAAGGGGATATCGAGCTCGCGCACCAGCCAGTCGGCAATGTCCGTCGCCGTCGAAAAACCTGCCGAAGCCGAAGCGCGCATGCGCTCGCGATTGGCTGATATGTCGCCGACCATGCCGGTCGTGGCAGCAAGCGAGAGCGACAGAGCATCAAGCGCGTCGAAGGCGACTTCCTTGTCCTCCTGCATGTCCTTGGAATAGGCAAGGGGCAGGCCCTTCATCACAACCAGCAGGCTCGTCAGCGCCCCAAGGATGCGGCCGATCTTGGCACGAACCAGCTCGGCAGCGTCCGGATTGCGCTTCTGCGGCATGATTGATGAGCCCGTCGTGAACTTATCAGACAGGCGCACAAAGCCGAACTGGGCCGAACTCCAGATCACCATTTCCTCGGCAAAGCGCGAAAGGTGCATGGCGCATATTGCCGCGGCAGCCAGTGTTTCAAGGATAAAGTCGCGGTCCGATACAGCATCCAGCGAATTGGCGGTCGGCCGGTCAAAGCCGAGCATTTCGGCTGTCATATGCCGGTCAATAGGGTAGGGCGTGCCCGCAAGAGCGGCGGATCCCAAGGGGCTTTCGTTGAGCCGCTTGCGGGCATCGAGCAGCCGGCCAGCATCGCGGCCGAGCATTTCGACATAGGCGAGCAGATGATGGCCAAAGGTGACGGGCTGCGCGCTTTGAAGATGGGTGAAGCCGGGCATGATGGTTTCGGCTTCTTCTTCGGCCCGCTCCACCAGTGCCAGCTGCAAGGTGGTGACCTGCACCACAAGCGTGTCGATCGTATCGCGAACATAGAGCTTGAAATCGGTCGCGACCTGGTCGTTGCGCGAGCGCGCTGTATGAAGGCGACCGGCCGCGTCGCCGATTTTCTCGCGCAGGCGGGATTCAACATTCATGTGAATGTCTTCAAGAGCCCGCGAAAAGGTGAAACTGCCGTTCTCGATTTCGGCTAGCACCTCGTTTAAACCCGCAACAATGCTGTCTCGGTCCTCATGCGTCAGAATGCCCGTCTCGGCGAGCATTGTCGCATGGGCGATCGATCCGGCAATATCCTGGCGGAAGAGACGCTGATCGAAGCCGATCGAAGCGTTGATTTCTTCCATGATGGCGTCGGGTCCGGTCGCAAACCGCCCGCCCCACATCTTGTTGCTCATCGAATTACCTCGGAGACCGTTTATGACCGATACGCATGCGCCCCGCCCCGGAGCAACACGCAGCGTCCGGCTGGCGATCATCCTGGGCTTGGCGGGATTGGTTGTAGCTATAGCGGCGTGGGTGGTGCTGGGCAATGCCGGGCAGGCGCGCGAATGCCCGGTGCAGGAAGAGGCCGCCCAGGCGATCGGCGACGCAGCAGTTGGTGAACTCGCCGCCCTCAACGGCACCGGCGAGGGGCGCGGCTACAGCACGATGGCGTTCAAGGATGCTCAAGGCCAGTCGATGACCGTCGCCGACTTCAAGGGAAAAAAGCTATTGGTCAATTTCTGGGCCAGCTGGTGCGTGCCTTGCCGCGAGGAAATGCCGGCTCTCGATGCCTTGGCGACGCAATACAATTCCGAGCAGTTCATGGTGCTGCCGATCAATCTTGATATTGGCGCCGGTGGCCTCGAGAAAGCGCAGGCGTTTCTGGATGAGAACAAGTTCAGCAATCTGCCGCTTTACGCCGATAATACTTTTGCAGCCTTCGAGCGGCTCAAGCAGCAGGCCGTGGCGGTGGGCCTGCCCGCCACGCTGGTGCTGGACGAGAATGGTTGTGAGCTCGCCGTCCTGCAAGGACCGGCCGAGTGGAACAGCGATGACGGCCGTGCGGTGGTCGAGGCGCTGCTGGGGCTCGCTGCTTGAGTCGCAGGTTTATTGAGGGCACCCGCTAGATCAGGCGGTCCACAACGGCGCCTGAGTCGACCACAGGCGCATCGGCTTCTCCATCTGGGCTGAGCAGCGCGGCCTGGACTTGCTCCTCGGTGATGGCGCGCTGCAGGGCGAAGCTGAGTTCAGCCACCTTGCCAAGCTGGGCTTCCACCGGCGTGCCGGTGCGATCCACAATGCGGTTAATCATGACGCTGGGGCCGATACCGAGCGGATTGCCCATCGCCGTCCTCCATTGCCTCAGGCGAGCTTGTCTATCCTGGTGCCCTGGCCGGATGGCGGCGCTGATTGGGCCGGTTGTATCAGGGTTTCGAGTAGCTCGGTCTGCATCTCGTGGGCCTTCTTGAACACGGCAATCTGCACGCTGCCTTGCAGCTTGGCGGAATTCATGGCCATCACCTGCATGGTCAGGTCAGTGTTCATCCGGACCTCCCTGCTCGCTGTCCAAGACCGACCCTAAGCCCAAGCCGTAAACAAAGCTTTCCGGGTGCTAGGGGCATTCGATGCAATCACTGGTCTTTCTTGAGATCACCATAATTACCCGGCACCCACAGCACGTCCCGGGCACCATTGCCGTTCGCCACGCGGGCCAGCACGAACAAGAGGTCTGATAAGCGATTTAGGTAACGCACAGCTTCTCCATTGGTGTCAGGCTCGGCTGCCGCCAGTTCAACGGTCAGGCGCTCGGCGCGACGTGTTACGGTGCGGGCGACATGAAGGCATGCCGCGAGCGGGGTGCCTCCCGGAAGGACAAAGCTTTTGAGCGGTTCCAGATCGCTGTTGTAGTGGTCGATCTGCTTTTCCAAAAACGAGGTCTGTACCTCGCGGACGCGCAAGGTTGGGGTTTCTGCTGCCGGATCGTCGCGACCAGGGGTGGCGAGGTCCGAGCCAACATCAAAAAGATCGTTCTGGATGCGGCTGAGGAGCATGTCGATTTTGGGCATGGAGCCGGTATGCAGCCGCGCCTGGCCGATGGCGGCATTTGCCTCATCGACCGTACCATAGGCTTCAATCCGGATATCGTATTTGGGCCGGCGCGGACCTCGAACCAGGCCAGTAGTACCGTCGTCGCCGGTTCGGGTGTAGATGACGTTGAGCTTGACCATGGCTTAGCTGCGCCCACCAAAGAAAAACAGGGCACCCAGCAGAAGCGCCAGCGCCACGGCTTGACCGATGACGCGCAAGCGCATCAAGCGTTGGCTGGTGTTGCCGGGGCCTCCTTTGAGCATGTTCCACAATCCCATCCCCAGCACGATGATGACGAAAAGCAGGGCCAAGGCGATGGCAATATTGATGAGCGTTTCCATGGAAATCCTCGAAGGGGTAGGGCTAGCCTCTTATATACGCAGCGAGCCCTTCGGCCAGAGCATCGTAAATGGCGCGAATGCGGTGGGAGGTGAACAGTTCCCTGTGCGTGGTGAGCCAAACCTCGAGCGGCGCGATGGAAAGGTCGATCGGCAGTTCCACCATGCCTGATGTCGCCCGAAGCAGATTGCGTTGCGCAAAGCCAATGCCCAGCCCCGCACGCATCAGTTCCCAAGAATTGGCCTGATCATCGGTCCGTAACACGAACTGATCGCGTCTCAAGGGAAGGCCAAGTTTTTGCGCATGCTTGATGATAACGTCGGAGCGATCCATTCCGATCAGATCGTGCTCGGCGAGTTCCTCTGCCGTTGCGGGGGTGCCGCGACGATCGAGATAAGCTTGGTGAGCCGCGGGTACGATCGCAATGTTCCCCAGGTGACTGGTTACCAACTCCAACTGGGTGGGCCGAAACATCCGGATGGCGATATCGGCCTCGCGCAGGAGCAGGTTCTCGGTTGAGTCAGCCGGCACAATTTCCAGCGCGATGCGGGGATAGCGCTCCCGGATGGGCAGCAGCAGGCGCGGCAGGACAAAGTGGGAGATCATCACGCTGGCGGTAATTCGAACGGTTCCGCCATATTCCGCTTGTGCCCCCTCGGCCATCATGGCGGCCTCGGCCAACGCCCCCTGCGCCTTGGACACTGGTTCGAAGATCCGGAGCGCAGCGCTGTTGGGCTTGAGGCCCGTCAAGGTCCGCTCAAACAAGGCCAGCCCCAGATCGTGCTCCAGGTTTTCGATGTGACGGCCAACCGTAGGCTGGCTGATGCCGAGTTCGCGCGCCGCGGCGGACAGCGAACCATTGGATACCACAGCTGCAAAACTGCGCCACAAGGCCCAGTCAGGCTCCTTATTCATTCTTGAATGCCGATCCTGCAAGAACATCCAATGTTGCTGCATGGATGAGTATTGCAGATTGCCCAGGTCAACAATGGAGACGGCAATGAGCAAGGGCAAAATTACGATTCTAGGCATCAACGGCCATATCGGTCATCATGCAGCATCGGCCTTTGCAGAGGCAGGCTACGCTGTAACAGGCTTTGGCCGCAGCAATCGCCAACCACTTCCCGGCGTTGCCTTTGTCGGGGGTGATGCGGCAAACGTGCATGACCTCAGAGCAGCGATGGCCGACGCCGACATCGTCCTCAATGCACTCAACTTGCCTTACGACAAATGGGACAAGGGTCGGGCCGAAGCGCAATTGGCAAACGTGATTGCCGCAATGGGGCAGAGCGGCAAGACGCTGCTCTATCCGGGCAATGTCTACAATTACGCCGCCACCGACCGACGAATAACACCCAGCATGCCCCAACGGCCACAAACGCCTCGCGGCGCCATTCGCGTGCGGCAGGAAGAGATGCTGGCGGCTGCCAGCCGCGCTGGCAAGTTCCAGACCATTGTCCTGCGGGCAGGTGACTTTTATGCCCCCAACAGCAAGGGCGACTGGTTCGACCTCGCCATGCTGATGGATGCGCACAAAGGCAAGCTCTACCATCCTGGCGATCTCGCCCTCTGCCATGCCTGGGCTTACCTGCCAGACCTCGCTCGAGCCTTTGTGGTTCTTGCGGACCACCGCAAAGCCCTGGGTGCCTTCGAGAACTTCCACTTTGCCGGTCATTATGCCAGCAATGGCGCGATGATGTCAGCAATCCAAGCAGCCTACGGCTCGCCGCTCAAGGTAGCGCCGCTGCCCTGGTTGCTGTTTCAGGCGGTGGGCCTGGCCAACGGCATGTTGCGCGAGATCGTCAAGATGCGCTACCTCTGGAACAATCCCATGCAGTTGCTTGATCCGCGGCTCGACGAGCTGCTGGGTCCCCATTTCGCGACGCCCTTCGAGGAGGCCGTCGCGCAAACGGTACAATCCTTTCGCGCCAGAGGCGCCGCCTGAGCCTCAGCTCAGGCGATAGGCATCCTTGGCAGCCTGGTAGCTCAGGTGTGTCGCAATCTCGCGGGCGCTGGATTTAGTCAGGCGATTTTCGCCGACCCAGCGCGCAAGAAACCCGCAGACCTCGCGACGCCATACATCGTGGCGCGCGGGAATGGACAGGAGCGCACGCGTGTCGTCGTTGAAGCCTGCAAGATTGTAGAAGCCAGCGGTTTCCACCACCTGGTCGAGGTAGCGACGAATGCCCTGCGGCGAATCGTGGAACCACCAGGGCGGCCCGATCATCAGCGATGGCCAGTAGCCCGCCATGGGCGCGAGCTCGCGCGCATAGGTGGTTTCGTCAAGAACGAACATGATGAGCCGCAGATTGGGCTCGTTACCGCACCGCGACAGAAGCGCCCGCAATCCGTTGACATAGTCGGTGGTCCCCGGAATGTCGGCGCCCAGGTCAGGACCGCGCTCGCTAAACAGCAGCGGATCGGTGTTGCGGCGCGAGCCGGCGTGGATCTGCATGACCATGCCATCTTCAACCGACAGAAGCGCCATTTCCGTCATCATCTGGGCGCGGAACAGCTCGGCGTCGGCAGCGTCATGGTGTCCGGCAAGAACCTTGTCGAGCAGGGCCTGCTTTTCCGGCGCAGACAGATCGGCGGTGTTGGCTGTGGGCACACCGTGGTCGGTGGCGACAGCGCCAAAGCGGCGGAAATACTCGCGCCTTTTGCGGTGGGCGTTGATGAGGCCTTCCCAGTTCGTGATGTCCTCGCCGGTGATCTCGCCGAACTTCTGCAGGTTTTCAACGATCGCGGGGCGGCTTGGATCGGTCACGTCATCGGGGCGGTAAGTGGTGCGTACGCGCCCAATGGTCCCGTTGGCTTCCATTGTTTGGTGATGCACCAGCGGATCAAGGGCGAATTCGGTGGTGGCAATGACCTCCACGCGCGCTTGGTCCAACAAGGCATGGGGCAGCAGTTCGGGCGTGGCGAGAGCCGCATCAATCGTGTCGTAGATTGCGTCGGCCGTCTCGCTCGACAACTCATCTTTAATGCCGAAGGCCCAATCAAGCGAATGGTCGATCCAGGTTTTGGATGGTGTGCCGGCAAAGAGATGATAGTTGGCTGAAAACAGACGCCAGGCGCTGCGTCCGTCCGCAACGGGCTTGCCATCCTTGCGGGGAACGCCCAGATCATCATAGCTCAGCCCACGGCTGCGCAACATGCGCAAGACATAGTGGTCTGGCGTCAGAAACAATGCCGCGGGGTCGGAAAAACGTCCGTTGTTGGCGAACCACGCTGGATCGGTATGCCCGTGCGGACAGATCAGCGGCAGGTCGGCCACTTCGGGATAGAGCTCGCGCGCAATGGACTGAGCGGGCTCGGAGGCGGGAAACAGGCGGTCGGGGTGCAGATGGGTCATGGCTGAGTTCTTGCCATGATCCCCGTGGGAGATCAACCATCTTCCATACAAGATCGCGATGCTCCGCCTTTGAATTAAATTAACCCCAATCGGAAGATGCGGTTCGCGACCATGCGCAGCAGGATTACCTTCCTCCCCACAGGGTAAGAACAGCGCAAAGCGACGACCCGAAGATGTGTTCTACCGGTCTCGAACCGGTGTGCTTGAGGGGCTGGCGCATGGCGAATCTTGATACCGAGCAGATGTTTTCCATTTCCGAGGCGCGCCGTCGGGCTCGCGTTTTCGGCCATGTCCATCGCGCCCAAATCATGCTGCTCGCCTCCGGGCTTGCCGCATTCGGCATCATCGCCGTGGCGGCCGCGATGATGGGCACTCTTTTTTAGACACAGCGATCGACAAACCCTAATGTGGCTCCAAAGACTGGGGCGTGCATGCGGATTTTGCTCGTTGAAGACAATGAGGATCTGGGCGAGGCGATCGAGAAGCGTCTGCGCAGTGCCGGCCATTCGGTAGACTGGGTGCGCGACGGCAATGAGGTCCTGCATGCAGCGCAGGGCGATGATTTCGACGCCGTGGCGCTTGATCTCATGCTGCCAAATCGCGACGGTATCAGCCTCATAGCCGAATTGCGCCGCCGCCGGTTCAGCGCGCCCATCCTGGTCATCACCGCACGCTCGGAGATCGACAACAAGGTCAGCCTCCTTGATCTTGGCGCCGACGATTACCTTGTCAAACCCTTTGATCTGCGCGAGCTCGAAGCGCGCTTGCGCGCGCTGATCCGGCGCTCGGGCGGACAAACCAGTAGCCTGCTGACAGCCGGCAATCTCGAAATGGACCTTGCGGGCCTTAATGCCAGCGTTGACGGCGTGTCGCTTGAACTAGGCCGGCGCGAGTTCCGGCTCCTTGAAATCCTCGTCACCAATCTCGGCAAGGTCGTGCCAAAGGAGCGGCTAATGAACCAGCTGTTCAATTTTGACGAGGCCGTATCCGTTAACGCGCTGGAGCTCCATATTTCTCGCCTGCGCCGCAAGCTCGAGGCGGCTGACATCGAAATCGGCACGGTTCGGGGAGTTGGCTATGTAGTGCGGCCGCCCCATGCCGGCTAGACCTTTTTCCATCCGTCGGCGCATCCTGACCTTGGCGGTGGCGCTTCTTCTTGGCGCCGCCCTGGTGCTGATCATCTTTATCCGCGACTACGCTGGTCGGTCGGCAGACCGGGCCTTCGACCGGCTGTTGGCCGCCTCCGCACTCACTATTGCCGGGGCGGTGCAGGTGGAGGGCGAGACCGTCATTGTTGAACTGCCCTTTGCTTCGTTCGGGATGTTCTCCGGACGCGACCGTGTGTTTTATGGCGTGGAAGATCCCGATGGCGGTGCCGTCACGGGCTATGCCGACCTGTCGGCCATGCTGCCGCACATGCGTGCTGCTGGTCCCGTATTCACTGATATCACCTATCGCGGCGAGCTGGTCCGGGTAGCCAGTGTTGGCCGCCTGACATCGTCGGGCGGCGACACCGATTGGGTCACTATCCATGTCGCCGAAACGCAGAACGAGCGTGAGGCGCTCGCCGCTGAGATTTTCGGCAATGCCCTAATCCCCGTTGTTGCCTTGACTCTTCTGGCAATTGCCCTGGTTTGGTTCGGCATCGGCCGGATGTTTACCCCGCTTTATCAGTTGGAGCGCGAGTTGCGCAGCCGGGCGCCAGACGATCTCTCGCCCGTCAACGTTCCGGTGCCTGATGAGGTCAGCCACCTTGTGGTCGCCCTCAATGGCTTCATGGCGCGACTGGGCAGTGCCGTGGAAAGGGTGACGGGCCTTGTTGCCGAGGCAGCCCATGAAGTGCGCACGCCCTTGGCGTCGCTGCGAGCGCAGGCCGAAATCGCCATAGAGGAGCAGGACCCCCAGGCACTGCGCCGCCGGGTCGCTCGCATCCACCAGGGCGCTGTTCAAGCTAGCCAGCTGGTCAGCCAATTGTTGATGGAAGCCACCATTTCGCATCGCCTCGAAAATGGGGAAGCCGAAACAAGCGCAATCGGGTCGGTGATCGAAGAAGTCTGTCAAAGGCTTGATCCTGACCAGGCTAAGCGCGTGACAGTCGAGTGCACCGCCGCGGTAACAGGGGCGCAGGTGCGCGGCGATCGCGTAGCCTTGCGCGAAATGCTGCGCAATGTGGTCGACAATGCGCTGGTTTATTCCGGTGGCCCGGTGCAGATCGGCGGCGCTGTTGAGCAAGGTCTCTTGCGCCTGCAGGTCAGCGATCGTGGGCCCGGCATCGCGGATGGTGAAAGAAGCATGGTGCTGGAGCGGTTCAAGCGCGGTAGCGCGAGCAGCGCCACAGTCGGTTCAGGCCTGGGGCTGTCCATCGTCAAGCGCGTCGCCGAGGCTCATGGCGGCGCATTGAGACTTCGATCGCGCACCGGTGGTGGCCTAACCGTGGAGATCGAATTGCCTGTTGTAAAAGCCAATGCGAAAGCGGAGCCTTTGCGCAAGGCACTGACCAGCCTTGCGGGTCTCGTTCTTTGCCTGCTCCTGATCCAGCCGCAGCAGACCCATGCCGCTACAACACGCTATCCCGCGCCCGACGGCAGCAGCGCAACCGAACTCACCATAGTGGGTGTCACCGACACGCCCATTTTCCGGCATTTCATTAAGGGTTTCCAGCTGGCTCGACCCGACGTGACGGTGATCTACGAAGAGACCGACTCCGTTCCGCTTTACGAGCGTTTCCTGGCTGGCGAGATGACCCCAACCCCTGACCTCCTGATCAGCTCGGCCTCCGATCTTCAGGTCAAGCTCGCCAATGATGGTTATGCCATGGCTTACAAAAGCCCTTGGCTCGACCAGCTTCCACGATGGGCGCATTGGCGCGATGAGGTCTTCGGCTTCACGTTCGAACCAGCCGTGATCATCTTCAATCCCGAGCGGATCAGCCCTGCGGAAGTGCCCCGCACTCACCTCAGGCTCGCTGAAATGCTTGAAGCGGAAGGCGAACGCTTCAGCGGCCAGGTTGCCACATATGACATTGCCCTGTCGGGTGTCGGGTATCTGCTGGCCGCGCAAGATCAGGTCATCTCCTCCAATTTCTGGCGCCTGGCTGCCGCCTTCGGTCGCGTCAATGCCCGTTTCACCGGCCACAGTCCCGCCATTCTCAACGGCGTCGCGGACGGATCGCTCGCGTTGGGCTACAATGTGCTGGGCTCCTACGCCTTTGCGCGCAAGGCCGCCGGCGCGTCCATCGAAATCGTGGTGCCGGATGATTATGTCCTGGTACTGACGCGGTCCATGCTGATCCCGCGCGAGGCCCGTTTTCCCGATCTCGCCAAGGCCTTCATAGATTTCGCCCTTTCACCTGCTGGGCAAAATATTGCGGCAGGGGAAACTGCCCTCGGATCGCTGATGGCCGGTTCCACGGGAGAATGGACCAGCCAGGCCATTTCGGCACGCGGGCTCGGGGTGATCCAGCCCATTGCGCTGGGCCCGGCGCTCCTTGTGTCCCTGGATCAGCAACGGCGGAAGCGTTTCCTCGATAGCTGGGGCGAGATCGTGTCTCCGCAGCGTTGATGCTATGCGGTGTGTGCATGGGTTTGCTGATTTTGCGCCGATAATGCGGGTAAAATCATATGGAATGATCAGGTCGATGATGCCACTGCATGGCTGGCTTGATGACCTAGGCCTACTCCAAACCCCCGTGGAGGCCTATCTACCTACTCATGAAGCGACCCGGCAATCCGATCGGGTCTGAAAGGGAAATGGTCATGAGCACTCTGCGCAACAATCGTTTGTTTGCGACCCTCGGCGCCATCGCGGATGTCTTTGGTAGCGCTGCTGCCGCTGCGTCAGCGGTTGAGGCGGGGCGGCAGCCCAAGGCCCAGGCCCTGCGGACCCTGGGCATCGACGCCGACGCTTTCCGTTCGATCGGCAAGCTTTAAAACGTCCTGACGCGGGGCGCTGCCCCTCCCACCGCGACCTGCGTCGAGCAGCCAACGAACCAGGAAAAGCCCGGATGCCAGAGATAGCGTCCGGGCTTTTTGTTTGTGTGCTGGGCGGGCTCATACCCTTGCCTCTCTGAAGCAGCAATAGCCTCAAAGACCTCGTGGTGAGCCTCTCAAACCAAGAAGGCTGGGCGAGTGGAGACCGAGGTGCCGCGACCTTGCCTCACTAGAGGGCAGGCCTTCGACACGCTCAGGATAAGGTCTGTTAGGAGGGCCCAGCCATATCCTTTTTCTAGAGCCCCACGGCGTGCCGTACGTCCTCGGCTGTCCACCCCTTGGCCCGCAAATCGCTCAGGCTCTCCGAGCCGCGAGACTTCGCCAGCTTCCGTCCGGTATCATCCAGGATCAGCTTGTGGAAATGGTAGATGGGCGATCGGAGCCCCAGCAGCATCTGCAGCAGAACATGCAGGTCCGTTGCCGCCTCCATATCCCGCCCGCGCGTGACATGGGTAATCCCCTGTTCGCTATCATCCACGACGCATGACAAATGATAGCTGGTGGGCGTGCCCTTGCGCTGCAGCACGACGTCGCCCCAGCGCTCGGGTCGGGCGTGTCGGATCTGGGGGCGGTCCGTTACGAGCGGCCCCACAACGGTAAAGGTCAGCATGCCCACGCGGGACATGGCCGATGCGGTGTCGAGCCTGAACTGGACGGGATCGCCGCGTTCGAGCCGCGCGATCTGTTCGCCGCGGTTGAGATGCTTGCAGGTGCCCGGATACAAAGGCGCGCCATCCGGATCCTTTTCCGTGGCCATGGCGGCGATCTCGGAGCGGCTGCAAAAGCATGGATAAAGCAGATGTTGGTCGCGCAGATCATTACCGGCGGCGGCATAGATGTCGAACCGTTCCGATTGCTGCAGCACTGGCTCTGGCCATTCCAGGCTTAGCCAAGCCAAATCCTCGAGAATGGCGGCGACAAATTCGGGTTTACTGCGTTCAGGATCAGTGTCTTCGATCCGCAGCAGGGTCGTGCCATGCAGGAGCTTTGCAGCGTTCCAGGTATAAAGCGCCGAATAGGCATGGCCGAGATGAAGCCGCCCGTTGGGGCTGGGGGCAAAACGAAGGACGGGTTGGGCAGATGGTTGCGGCACGGGTTTTTCTTACATGAGTTTGGCCAATCCGTCACCGCGTCTCGATAGCGTTGAGGCAGTCAGAGCACATCTCGATGCGCTCGTGACACTCGATCCGCGATTGACCAAGGTGCGCGAGATCGCCGGCACGGTACAGCCACGCATAACGCAACCGGGTTTCCCCGGCATCGCCAAAGTCATCTGCGGTCAGCAGCTGTCCGTCGCCAGTGCCGCGGCAATCTGGAGGCGTTTCGAGGCGCTTCCGGGAACGCTTGATCCGCTGACCTATCTTTCCCTTACTGAGGAGCAGGTTCGGGCAACCGGCTTTTCGTCGGGCAAGTTCCGCACCGTACGCGTTATCGCCGCAGCGATCGTAGCGGGTGAACTCGACTTCACGCATCTCGAAAGCCTGCCGGCTGCGGATGCGGTGTCCTATCTCGTGGCACACAAGGGTATTGGCCCTTGGACAGCAGAGGTCTACCTCATGTTCTGCGCCGGACATCCCGATGTTTTTCCCGCCGGCGATTTGGCCCTGCTCAAGGCGGTTCATCATGGGCTCACGCTTGACGCACGCCCAAGCATCAAGGACATGATCGGCATCGCCAAAGGCTGGGCGCCCCATCGCTCGGCCGCGGCCTTGATGTTCTGGCGCTATTTTGCGGTCCTGCGGGACCGGGAAGGAATTTTGTTGTGACCAAGCTTTCCGGACCCATGCTGGCGCCTGCCTCTGGCCAAGCTCCAACGCAGGCAATCGTATTGCTGCATGGCTATGGCAGCGATGGCAATGATCTGATCGGGCTAGCGCCACATTGGCAGCCCATCTTGCCCCATGCGCTCTTTGTCTCGCCCAATGCGCCGGAGGTTTGCCGCCAGTCCGCCTTTGGCTTTCAGTGGTTCGACATCAGCTTTGATGGCGACCGGCTGGCCAAGCGGCAAATCGGCGTTGTGCAGGCGCGCCCGGTGCTCGTGGAGTTTCTCGCCGACTTATGGACGCAAACCGGCATCGTGCCGGAACAAACCGTGCTGGCTGGGTTCAGCCAGGGTGCGATGATGGCGCTGCATGTGGGATTGTCCCTGCCGCAGAAGCTCATGGGCATCATTGCCTTTTCCGGCGCCTTCCTGCCGCCCCAGGGGTTTGGATCGGATGCCTTCGCCAAGCCGCCGGTCTGCCTTGTGCACGGCGATATGGACGATGTGGTTGATCCCGAACATAGCGCTGATGCAGACATCGCCTTGCGTCTGGCTGGGGTCGAGGTCAGTTACCATGTGAGCCAGGGCACGGCGCACGGCATTGCCCCCGACGGTCTCCAGTTTGCCAGTGCGTTTCTCCAGAAACTTGCCACCTAAAAAGTGTATTAATCCAGCTTCACAGCGGTGACACAAAAGGCCTATTATAACGGAGCTATGGACTTACTCGATTCCCGTTCCGGGAGCCTGATGTGACCATCCATGTGTCGCCTGAGGCCTGTCCCGCGCTTGTGCTGAATGCCGATTTCAGACCGCTCAGCTATTATCCGCTGTCGCTCTGGTCCTGGCAGGATGCAATCAAGGCTGTTTGTCTCGACCGGGTGAACATCGTCAGCAACTACGACACGATCATCCATTCCCCCAGCTTCGAGATGCAGCTGCCGAGCGTCGTGTCGCTCAAGGACTATGTAAAACCCGCCCGCCATCCGGCCTTTACGCGCTTCAATGTATTCCTGCGGGACCGCTTCCAGTGCCAATATTGTGGCGCGCGGGAGGATCTCACCTTTGATCACGTGATTCCCCGCTCAAAGGGCGGGTTGACCACCTGGGAAAATGTCGTGGCCGCCTGCGCCCCGTGCAATCTCAGAAAGGCCAATAGGATGCCGAGCGAGATCAAGATGTTCCCGCATCAGGCGCCCTACCATCCGACGGTCCATGATCTGCACAATAATGGCCGCGCGTTCCCACCCAACCATTTGCACCAGAGCTGGCTCGATTACCTTTACTGGGACATCGAGCTCGAGCCCTGAGGTCCTCAGCGGCGGCGGTTGTGCCGGACCTGCGCCCAGATGGACACCAGCAACAACGCAACGATCGCAAGTGAAATCAGGGCATTGAAGCCTGCGAGCGAAATGCCGGCCAGTCGGAACTGCACAACATCGCAGCCGATCACCGGCGTCATGTTGTTGAGCGCGTCGAAGTCCATGGTTTCACCAACGCCCGTGCAGGCGGTGGGGCCAGGCCAGAAACCCCATTCCACCCCCGCATGGTAGGCGCCCATATAGACGCTCCAAACGAAAATTGCCGTGACGATCGCCATGGCGATGTACCAAACGGTGAGGGGAAGGCGGTTCCAGAACAGAAGCACCGCCAGCAGCAAGGGCAGGCCATAATAATATGCCCAGCGCTGCTCGAGGCATAACTCGCACGGCACGAGCCCGCCAATCACCTGCGACGCCAAGGCTGCCGCAATGGTCAGGAAACCGATGACAAAGGCGAGCCCCGCCGACTTCTTGTCGAGCGGGTGGAGAATGGAGGAGGCCATGGGCAAAATTCTCAAGTGACGCTTTGGCGTTGGATAGACCGGAGCCCAGCCAAACTCCAGCGGGAAACAGCCATTTGATCAATCATCGGGATAGTTGATGCCCAAGGCCTTGCGCAAAGCAATGGCATTGGCCGGAGCATGAAGTTTGTCCTCATGAACGAAGTAGGCGAACACATCTTTGCCTTCGTCTGCCCAACTACGGCAGGTCTCCGCCCAATCGGCAATATCGGCGCCGCCATATCCCTGTGCATCGGGACGCGCCGGCCCTTGAAGGCGGCAATAGGCGAAATCTGCCGTTGAGGTGCGATGGGGATGCTCGACCGTGTCGGCAACGACGCGGGCAACGTTGAAGCGCGTCAGCAACGCGTTGATCTCGGGCGTATCGAAGCTGGGGTGACGCAGTTCCATTGCGTGCCTCACCTGCTCGACACCGTCAGTTTCGAGGTAAGGCTCAGTCTTGAGCCGCGCATCGGCCTTGCTGGCGAGCGCCACATATTGCTCGGGGGTTTGCGGCAGCATGGCGAGAAAATTTTCGATCACGCCGGCATCAAAGCTTAGATTCGGCGGCAGTTGCCAGACGAAGGGTCCGAGCTTCCCCCCCAGCGCCAAGGGTCCGGAAGCAAAAAAATTGGCCAGCTCGGTTTCGCAATTTTTCAGCCGTTTGATGTGGGTCACCAGTTGCGGACCCTTGATCGAAAAAACGAAATGCTCAGGCGTTTCACCCGCCCATTTGCGGAAGCTTTCCGGCTTCTGGTTTGCGCGAAACGTGGCATTGATCTCAATGCTGCCGAGGCGGGAACTGGCATAGGCGAGTTCCTTCTTCTGAACCAGGCCCTGCGGGAAAAACGTGCCGCGCCAGGGCTCGAACACCCACCCCGCCGTTCCCGTGCGCACAATCCCCGCTTTAGCCATGCTGCCTCCCACAATCTGCGGGCAAGTTCTCACTCCCCTTGCTTAGAGGCAAGATAGAGCTGCACAGTAGCAGCGGATGAAAGGGAGCGTTGAATGGAAATCGGCCTTGATGGGAAAGTCCTTGTTGTTACCGGCGGCACGCAGGGCGTCGGGCAAGCCATAGCTTTGCGTGCGGCACGCTCGGGTGCAAGCGGGATTGTTGTGGGCGGCCGCGATGTGTCCCGTGGCGAACAAACGGTTGGCATGATCGAGGAACTGGGCGCCTCTGCCTTGTTCGTCGCGGGGGATCTTGCGGATAGCGCTACGCCCCAGGCGATCTTTGAGGCGGCGCTTGAGAAATTCTCAAAGGTCGATTGCCTTGTCAATGCGGCAGCGCTGACCGATCGCGGATCGGTGTTTGATGCAGATGCCGAGTTCTTTGATCGCATGTTCGCCGCCAATACGCGGGCGCCCATGCTGCTGATGCAGCAGCTGATCCGTCACCTCAAGTCGCGCGGGGCGCCGGGGTCGATCGTTAACATATTGTCCATCAATGCGCATGGCGGAACGCCCGAACTCGGCGTGTACTCCGCATCCAAGGCTGCAACGTCCGTCCTGACCAAGAATGCGGCCTTTGCCCACCGGTTCGACCGCATCCGCATCAATGGCATCAATCTTGGATGGACCGACACGCCGGCCGAACGGGTAATGCAGGCCGAAACCCTGGGCAAAGGTCCGGGCTGGCTTGAGGAGGCCAATAGGCGCATGCCCTGGGGCCGGCTTGTGGAACCCGACGATGTTGCGCGCCTGGTCGCGTTTCTTCTGGGCGATGCTTCCATTCCCATGACCGGGGCATTGATCGATCAGGACCAGAATTTCGTCCTTGGCACGGTCGGATAGGTGGTGGGGAGCGCCCCTTGTTCAGGGCAAGCGTACCTCTAAGCCGTGCCAGGCAAAGGCTTGGGACGCACAAACGATCCCCTGGCGCCCAGCGCCCGTTTGAAGCCGCAGGTGCAGGCGAGGTAGGGAAAGGCTTTGCCGTTTGCCGTGGAAGTCAGGCGCCTGGCGCAATCGGCGGCCGTGGCCTCCGTTGAGGTGAAAACGCCGAGCACGCAAAGCGCCATAAAAGCCCGCGTGGATGTGTTCTGGGTCAGCGGGAGGCGAGGCAATTGACCGCAACTGCCGCATCCTCGTTGCGGTTTCAGAGCATACAGGTGACGCCCCCCGGAAAGCCGCAGGCGCAAGCCCCTGACGCAACGCGGCTGAAGAGAGCCCGGATATGAAAAAACGGCAGGCGCCGGGTGACGCCTGCCGTTCATTTCTGGAAGAACAGACTAGAACTTGTAGTTCAGACCCGCGCGAACTACGCTGAAGTTCTGCGTGACGTCCGTATCGCCGCCAGGCAGGCCACTATAGGTCTGGGTGCCCAGATTGGTATAGAGATACTCGGCCTTGACGGAGATGTTGTCGGTCGCCTTGGCTTCAAGACCGGCGCCAACCGTCCAGCCGACATGGTTGGCCGATTGGGAGGTAACAACATTCCTCGGATCAGTGATGCTGGTGGTGCCGCGACCAGCAGCAAAACCGCCGGTCACATAAGGCATCACGGCGCCAAAGCTCATGCCGGCGCGGCCGCGGATGGTGCCATAGACATCGATATTGGATTCAGAGACGCTGCCGCCGGCAATGTCTTCAGAATAGCCGATACTTGCCCATTGCAGATCGGCTTCCGCGCCGACCACCAGGCCGCCCATGTCCATGTTGTAGCCGACCTGGCCGCCGAATTGGAAGCCGTCAGAATTGTTTTCAATCTCGGGTCCGCCAACGGTCAGTTCGCTGGTCGTGCTGCCCCAGCCATAGCCTGCGTTCACACCGGCATAGAAGCCCGACCAGTCGCTAGCAGGCGTCGCCGAATAGATGTTGCCGGGGCTGCTGTTCCAGTTCAGATCCGCAGCATGAGCCGCAGCGCCGGAAAGCAACAGGGTCGCGGAAAGCATGATGCCGATACGCTTCATGGGTGTCCTCGTATGATTAAAGGGGCGTCGAAATTTCCGGCAAAATGCGACCAGCCGCGTTAATAATGCGGTAACAAACAAGGTTAACAGCGCTCGGGTGTGCATGGCTCATGCTGACGTTTGCGTGAGGCGCATGGGACTCGTCGCGGCTTGTGGAAACCGGGTTTTTTTAGGGCGGAGGTAGTTGCCGGGCGGCCGAAGACTTACAGCAAAGCGATGAACTGAGTGCTGCTGCGGGCCTTGTAGCTTTAAGCCCACGCTGGTGCGCAGGGCCGAATGATTAGCGAGGATGGGGAGAATGGTGCCCCCCGCCGGACTCGGTGGAAAGCTCTGCGAGAAGAGTTAAGCGATTGATAGTATTGACTATTTTCCATCTGTCACAGCGCCCCCTTGACTCTCATTTAGAAAACGTGCCCCAGATCGTGCCCCAAAACGTGCCCCAACTGCTGGAGCGAGCCCTTGCGGCGTGGCGCAGATCCCGATCGATACCTGACCCTCAAGGGGCAGCGTTACCACTATAAGAGACGCGTTCCAACGGCCGTGCATGCGATCGTGGGCGGGGACACGCATGTTCGCAAGAGCCTCAAAACTGATGACCTTGCCGTTGCTCGCGTCAAACGCGATGAGCTGGAGGAGGCGGATGATAGGCTCTGGGAGGCGCTCGCCCTTGGCAAGCCGACCGCAGACGCGAAAGCAGCGTATGAAGCCTCAGTGGCCACGGCCCTTGCCCTTCGCTTCGCCTATAAGCCAGCTGTCGACGTAGCGGCCGGGCCGATGCAGGATCTGCTGGCGCGAATTGCAGCAGTGCCTGAGGCTGGAGCAAGTCGGCCGATAGCCGACGCTACCCTGGGGCTGCACCTGGCGCCCAAGGTGTCTGTAAGCGATGCGTTCGAGGTGTACGTCGACGTGATCGCGACTGATGAGCTGCGCGGCAAGAGCGCAAAGCAGCGCGCTGACTGGCGTAAGGTCAAGGAGCGAGCGCGGAACAACTTCATCAAGGTTGTTGGCGATGTGCCGCTCTCGGATATCACACGCGACCAGGCGCTGCAGTTCTATGACTTCTGGCGCAAGCGCATCGCCCCAAGCGACAAAGAGATGGCTGAAGGTGCCTTGGTCACTCACTCGCCAGCGAGTGGCAACCGCGACATCGGCAACATGCGGGTGCTGTTCTCGGCTTATCACCGGCACATCGGCGAGATGGACCGGTTCAACCCATTCGCTGGCCTCGGCTTCGAGGAAGATGATGAGCGGACACGTCCACCGTTCAGCGTGAAGTGGATCACCGAGACGATCCTTGCGCCTGGGGCGCTTTCAACCCTCAACGATCCTGCACGCCGTATTTTCCTAACACTGGTGGAAACTGGCGCGCGGCCGAGCGAAGTTGCGAACCTCTTGCCTCGGCACATCGTGCTCGATCACGAGATCCCGCACATTGTCATCAGCCCGCGCCGGGAGCGCGAAGACCCGAGGCAGATCAAGACCGGCACGTCCGTGCGCAAGGTGCCGCTGCTCGGGGTGTCGCTCGCGGCGATGAAGGCCAGCCCGAAGGGCTTTCCCGAATATCACGACAATGAAACCACGTTGTCGAACACGCTGATGAAGCATTTCCGCAAGCACAAGCTGCTGCCGACGCCTGCCCACACCATCTACTCGATCCGCCACGCCTTCGAAGACCGGATGAAGGATGCTCTGGTTGATGAGGAAGTACGGAAGCTCTTGATGGGGCATGCGCTCGATCGACCGCGATACGGCGCAGGCGGGAGTCTCGAGCTGCGACGTGAAGCATTGGCTCGGATCACATTACCCTTCGATAAGTCGATCGTCTAAGTACCTGCGCCCACTTGACGCAGGGTAAACAGGGGGCTAAGTGCGGCTCCTCCTTCGAGTTACTTCCACACATGAGTTCATGGCGCCGCAGGCGCAAGCGGGGCGTTGGGTCCGTTGTACTACTTGCGAGTTGCGTGGCGTGTCGTTTTGTGGCTGTTTAAGGCCTCGGTCGCAGTTCTTGGCTTCATCGTCCTTTTGGGCGAGGCGAACAACGCAATACCAGAGCTAATAGAGAGGGGGGAGGACCTTGGGCTTAGCTCTGCCGGTGAAGGCGCTCTCGGCTTCGGGGAACGGACATTCGCAATCGTCCGTTACCTGCTAACCGAACATTTTGTTTTGATGGCCATACTTGTTGTCGGATGCGGCGTTATGCACCATGTAATGGTCGGTACGCCTGCCAGTAAGTCTAAGGCGCAATTTAACAAGCGGCGCAATGCGCCCGCTCGGAAGGGAAAGAAGAAATGACAGGGGAGATGCTCATACTGCAGGTAGCCGCAGCCTTCCTGCTGTACGTCATTTTGAAGAACAGGCTAGTTGCACTGGCGCATCCGCTGCGCATGCGGCTGGCTGACCTTGGTCGCGACCTGCTCGCCGAGCCGTCACTCGACGATGCATCGCGTGCGCGCGTCCAGTTCCAACTTGACCATGCATACAATGGTTACATTGCTTGGGCTTTTGTGGTGTCTTTTCCTGTCGCTGCCGTTCGGTCGCTGATCGATAGCTTCACAGGTAAGAAGAACGAAGACTCGTCCTCTTTCAAGAGTGATCTCACGGCCATTACAACGCTTGCCACTTTGAGCGTTTTTGCCACTAGCCCAATCGCGGCCGTTCTTTTCATAGCTGAAATGGCTATTTTCGCCGTGCTTTGGATACCGGTCGGCTCGGCGCTTCGATATTCCGAGAAGTTCCTTGCGACTACTGAACACTCGATCATGATGATGGGTGATCGTGTCCGTCATGGCCACTGACAAACTCGTTTTTTAGGACCTGCAGAGGGCGCCATCGGCGCCCTTTTTGCTAAAAGGGCAATTGGTCGTTGATGCCGCGCGCCTCTGGGCTGTTCCGATATATGAAGTCGACAGCTTCCTGCATGGCTTCAGCCACTCGTAACACATAGTTCGACTCTATCTCGGTGTGCAGGTTGCCGTCTTGATCCCGGCCGTTCCTGTGCACACAGTCATGCCGCTTGGATACTGCCTCGCTAAGGATGGTTTTGGTGGATACGGGCATTTTGTCGAAAAACTTATGACCATAGGCAATGTCGTAGATCGGCCCGACCTTCTTCAAGTCATGATAGGATATGAGGCGGAAAAACTGCTTGATATTTGCCAGCACGATGTTCGGCGTTTTCTCGACCTCGATCAGCCGAACCTTGATGTCTGATAATCCTGGCGCTTGGGACAGCAAGCGTGCTCGCGCTTCATCATCTTCGAGCGCGATGGTGATCAACTGATCCGCGAGGTAGGCCTCAAAAGCAGAAAATAGTTGCATAAACAGCATGTGGTGGAAGCTGAGAACGTTCTGGTACTTGGGCTCATAATCAAAAATGTGAGCGCGTATCGTTACCAGCGAACTTTCGAATATGGACCGAGGATCTTGTATCCAGTCCTCGTCCGGATCTGGTGGGTATTCCTCGATGCTCACTGCGACTTCGGGATTGTCTTCGACAGTGCCTTGAACGTCCCAGGGCATTGCAACAAGATTGATAACAAACTGCGCCTGACAGCTACCACACGCAATATCGAAATCTTCCAGCGTGGTCATATCGCTAGGCTTATCGGCGCCGAAGTCGGCTGATGGCAGCCTAAGTTCATCCGCTACAGGTTCCCCGCATTCAGGGCAGACAAATGAAAGCCGGCCGGTCGGCGTGCTGAAGTAGTCGGTTATATCCATCAGATGTTGAGGTCCAAACGCAGCTCACCGTCAGTGCTTGCTAGTGACTGCAGCTCCAGCTCCAATTGTTCGACAGGTTCGGGAGCGCTTGTCGCCTTCCGATAGGCTCTCGCCATGATCTTCGGCGCTTCGGGGTGATCTGTCGCATGGATCATGTGATACATCACCCGGCCGGTATTGCCGTTTTCGTAGATCGGCCAAGGATACGCGTAGGTGTAGCCAAGTTCGTTCTTGAAGCGATCGCAGACGAGTCGGGCGCGACGATTGCCATCCATGCCCTTCAAGTCCGCCCAGCCTGGCCCTCCCCACCAATCATCAGCCTGGTGCATGTTCACGGTGAGGCCTGCAAACGCACGATCCAGCCAGCCGGAGCCCAGGAAGTAGAACTGCTCGATCTTGTTGCCTTCCTTGTGCCTCGCGATTGTCTCCACCGTTTTCCAGTGACACTCAAAGGTGCGCTGATCGAGGAGGCAGAAAGTAGCGGTCTTTTCCTTTATCGTGCCCGCCGCCAATATCTCGTGAACCAGAGTGTTGAAGTCGCCTACTCTAATCTCGACGCGCTTCTTGTTGGCGCCGGAAGGCGCAGGCAGTGTAAGTTGGTCGAGGTACTTCGCGCGAACTGGGTCTTGCTCGCACAACCAGTACTCACGCAGATGGAACAGTCGGGGTTGAGTATCGAGCACGAGCTTGGCAGCCCAGGTGCCCTCCCGTGGCGTTGGCTCTTGTGGCGCTGCAAAGCCATCTATGTAGGTGCCGTGCTTAGTGATCATCACGAAGTAATAGAGGTACTTCGCGATTAGCTGGGCTTTGTTTTCCGTCCAGAGGGGGAAGCGGATAGGCTTGAAAACCAGCTCTTTAGTGCCGGCCGATGCGGGAAGGTCTTCGAATAGCTTGAGCTGAGTCTCCATTGTCCGAATGGAGCGGCAGCCCTCAACTAGAGTCAAGCAGCGTTGACTATACTTTCTCTGACCATTGGAAAGTTTCGCACCAGTTGGCCATCTAGCAGACCGCCACCCTTGCCATAAGGGTCGACAGCTTTCACTTCCGCCAGCGGCTGGCCCTGCTCAACCAGTAGCGGGTTATTGCCATAGGCGCCCCACTGCTTGTGGAACGCTGCTATTCCAAGCGCATTGCAGTCTGCAACTATGTCTCGTGCCCATTGCGGGTCCATTGGCCGGGCGCCATGGCCGCTTTCTCCACCGGAAATGAGCCAGTCAGGCCGCGTACCTTGAAGACCTGCGAGACGCAGCGGGCCGATTGCAGGCTCGTACGAGACAAAGCGCACTACCGCTGGAATAGCGGCAAGGTGCCGCCAGCGTTGATCGAACCTTGTCTGATCTTCCGCTGTGAAGCCGAGCCAGACGTTGGGATAGCCTTCATCCCCCCAGTCAGGCGGCAACATTTTGGCTATGTTCTGCGGCCGCTTGGTGAGTAGAAGCCAATCCAAACCGCGCGTCTGTCTGATGACTTCGAACAGATCAGCGCGCCATGACTTCTCGGCCTGGTTGTCGAACGCATCGGCAAGGGAAGCACAGAACACTCTCTGGCGCCGGCCGTGCCGCGCCATGAACTCATCAGCCTTGCTCTGCCAGATGAACGGAGCTTTCCAGTAGTGCTCGGTTGTGCGCTTGCGTGGATTGTTGCCCCATTTCACATGGCCGGAGCGTTTGGACCACGATTCGGCATAGCAGTGATCACAACCAGGACTGACGTTGGTGCAGCCGGTCCAAGGATTGAAGGTGTGATCGGTCCACTCGATCTTGGAATTTTCGGCCATCGTTCTGCCCTTTCGCCGTCAGCGATAGTCGCCGATGGTGGTTAATGTTTGGCCCTGCTTTTTGGCCAACTTGGCCTGGCGCGCTCTTACCGCTGCCATGGCGTCATTCTGTGTCAGCAACTGGTCGCGCTCGCCTTCGAGGCGCTGCCAGATGGGTAAGTAGGTAACGCCGCCATCCGGCGCTTCGGCCATGATCTCAGCCATGCGGTCGAGCGCCCATTCGAGCGTCTCGACCGTGATTGGCTGTCCTGGCACGTAGCGGGACATAAATCAGATCGCCGCGATCATGCAGGCGAGAACGGCAAGGGCAACGATCGCCATTGCCAGATCGGATTGGAGCCGCGAAACCAAAGTCTCCATTAAGACACCAGGCCGGTGTTGCCGTGGGCAAAGGCGAGAGCCGCTCGAGCCATGGCTTTGCGCATCAATAGGTCGATCTGAGTTTTGGTGAAGCTGCGAGCCTGCAGCTCGGCGACAAGCACCTGCTTGGGCGGCAGCATGGTCTTGATGATGTCGGCCATATCATCTTCGACCTGGCGCAGAGATCGGACAGGATCATCATTCACATCGCGAACGAAGCACTTGTTGGCCTGTGCACGAGCTGCGCTCTCGTGTTCGTCGAGGAAGTTAGTAGACCAGCCGCGTTCCAGCAGGCGCTTGCGAGTCGCGTCGCCTTCCGCGTTAAGGTCGATCATATCTGCGACAAGCGCATCTAGGCGTTGATCTTCGATGGTTGGGAAAGGAGTTCGAGTGGCCGTGTTTTGAGCTGCGAGCATTTGGTCCCTCCAAAGTTGCTGAAGGGTTTATAAGCTAAACTGTAAAACCAATGCAAGCTGCACTTACAAACAAGCTGATGCAAAAACCGACTCGACTCTCTCGCTCAAAGAATCAAGAATAGAACGTTAAGAGAACAAAGGCGGGAGAGAATGGGCCTTCCAAGCGCAGAGCCGACAGTAGGCGAGACCATATCGATCGAGGTCGAGTGCACGGATTGTGGTCACACTCGGTGGCTCAGGCCGGATCAGCTTATCGCCTTTGGGGTTAGGGGTGACGTCAGGCTGTCAAGCCTTGCGCCCCGCCTGTCTTGTTCTGAGTGCCGGGCCGATGGCTTGCCGGGGAAAACCGTTTCGCTGCGCGCCGCCTTTGCGACTGACACTGCTCGGGATAGAGCTCGGCGCTGGCTAGATGCTAAAAGCCAAGCAGCTCCGTATACGGGATCACGCGCCAGACGCGTTTGACTTCATAACGGTTATAGGTGATTTCCTTATCCGGGTTGTGCTGCCGGACAATGACATCTGAGGCTGTGCGCCGAAGTAGGTGTTTGACATAAGCTTTGCCGGCCTTTGCTCCCTCCTCTGGGAACATCTCAATGACCACATAGTCACCAGGCACCGGTTCTCTGCCGCCAACGTAAATCAACTCACCCGGATAATAACGCGGCACCATGCTGTCACTCAGAATGTGGAGCGCAAACACGTTGCGCAGGTGAGCAATCCCTGGTGGTCTACGAACATGGCCCGCCACTTCACCGTTGAAAGTGAAGTCTCCGTCATCACCACCAACGGCGATGCCCATCAATTCCACGTCCATTGGGCCTACGGTTGGCAGCCCCGCCGTGGTCACGAACTCTGCATCGCTTGGCTTTTCTTCGCCCGCCTCCTCTAGGAACACGACCTCGCCTCTCCCGAGAGCGGTGGCGTCAACTCCAAGGAAGTCGGCCACCTGGATCAGGTTGTCGGTAGACGGAAGATTGTGGCCGCCTTCCCAGTTGCCAACGGCAGCAACATTCACGCCGATTCTCTCGGCGACTTCACGCATCACTTTGGCGCGTTGTTTGCGCGCCTGACGGATGGCGTTGCCAACTCTCTTTGCGCGCTCAGCTTTTTCCATGGCCGCATGTGATAGCGACAGTGTGGCTTGCGTCCATGACAGAGTCTCTTGCATTCAAATTACAGTATAGCTTATAAGCGCTGTATGAACGAACATGCTTCACCTCTTCAAACAGCCATTCAGAACGTCGGCACGGCGAGCGAATTGGCTCGGCAGTTGGGCATTACGCCAGCAGCGGTTCTGCAGTGGGACAAAGTTCCACCCAACCGGGTCCTGCAGGTTGAGCGGCTGTCGGGCGTTTCCCGCCACGTACTTCGCCCCGACATTTTTGGGCCACTTCCGCAAGAGGCGGTCGCATGACCGGACATCCATCACTCTCTTCGAGGCGCGCTGCCCATGCATGGGGCGTTCTCGCGCTCAGCTGCGCCTTGATCCTGCCCGTCGGCGTGTTGTTCTCCTCCCTCGGCACGCTGGCGGGCAGCTCTCGCTTTCTGGAATGCAGCGATCGCGTCGTGCAGGGCCGTGCTGGGTCGGTAGTGCTGAAATCTGCTCATGACGACGATGTCGCATGGCGGAATCGTGGCTGTCACGGTGCCGCTGAGCGGAGTTTCGCACCATGAGTGCGCGGCAATTGCCTGCCACCGACTACGCGGGGCTCAAAGCCGCAACACGCAAACAGATCTCGATCAACGGTGGCCCTGTGGAAGCCGCCCGCTCGACGCGCGTCGGGCACCAGGATCTATCCCGCTACGGTTCTACCGCAGATGACCACGACGAGCGGTTCATCCCGGCAGACGTGATCGCCGACCTTGAGGCCGAATGCGGCCAGCCCATCATCACCCGCAAGCTTGCGGAACTGAGCGGCTATGTCCTGATCCGCTTGCCACAAGGACGGGGGCCAGGACGTGTGCTCGAAGCATCCGGGCGTTCGGCGCAGGACATGGGCGCCATGATGATGGAACTCGGCCAGGCGCTTACCGATGGCAGGCTGACCGGGCCGGAAAGTGCAGCCATTCATGAGCGCATTCAATGCCTGCAAATCGACCTGGCGGAGCTGGATGCTGCTGTTCAGGCGGAAGCGGGTGAGCAGAAATGAGTGAGCTTGCCCTCTATGAGACTGCCAAGGAAGCGCTTGCCACAGCCGTTCGTATCGACGAAGTCATCGACATCCACGACCAGGCCCGCCGGGCGCAAGCCTATGCCAAGATTGCTCGCGACCGTCGCCTGGTTGCCGACGCGCAGGAGTTGATTGCTCGTGCTGAGCGCAAGCTCGGCATCATGCTGCGGCGTGTCAAAGAGCAGGGTCTGCTCTCCAGTGGTGGGCGCCCCAGCAATAGCAATTTGGATGAACCTGAAACCGGTGCCGACGCGGAACCGGTTTTCGACAGCACCAGCTTCACGCTGGCAGAGCTCGGCATCTCCAAAAAGCTCAGCAGCCGAGCGCAGGCCTTGGCCGAACTCGACGACGATGACTTCGAAAGCAGCGTCAGCGAGGCTCGGGACAAGACGCTAGCGGCCGATGCTGCCGTGATCAGCCCCAAGCGGATCAAGGTGGCGCCAGCTGCCAAGCCCGCCAAGGCAGTGGCGCTTGAGCCGCGTCGCTTTCACCAGTTCGTTGTGTCGCTCCTGGCCATGTCGTTCGCCGGCGACCGCGTGTCCAGCATCGGCATTTGGGATTTGGCGCGCACGACAGGGATCGTCGAGGGCGCGGACGACGATATTGAGTTCACGGCCGAGGCGTATGCAGCCCTCGGCGCGCTTGCTGCGACGGCGTTACTGCCGATGGTCGGCAATGAGAATTCCCAAGCGAAAGCATCCGAAGACGGCGGCGCGAATGTCACAGGGGAGAGTGCCCCAGACGACAGCGTGACGGGAGATGCAAGTAGGGCGAGCGACGGCGCCGGAACCGTCGCACCAATTCAGCTGGGAACGGCTACCGAAGCGCCCATGGAAGTATACGGGGACAGTGTGGAGGCCGCGACGGCGCCTCTTAGCGAGTCTGTCGACATTCTTCTCGGCGGGGAAATGGTTGAGAGGCTCGACGGAGCTGATCAGCCTCCCGCCGTATCCCATCTGCCGGAGACGGCTAACGAGACGGCGGGCGGATTTCCTGTAGCTGCAGCGCCGGGAAAAGCGGAGCAACAGGGGGCGGGGAAGGCCACCAGAGAAGCCAACCTGGGAACGTCGCTGGCAACGGACGTGACAGCCGGAGAGACGGCATCACAACTCTTAGAGAAAGCACGGCTGCGCGAAGCCTATGACGGCGAGGTGGCGCTTTTACTGCCGCACAAGGGCAAGCTGACGATGCTTTGGGCCGAAGCTGCCTTGCGCGCCGGCTATGCGGCTGAGGTGCCCGTGCTGCTCATTGCGGAAGACCTCGGCCACCCCGTGGGGACGGTCAAGAGCTGGGCTCACAGGCTCGAGCTCACCAGCAAAGACCGCATGCACGCCGTGCAACAACGGTTTGGGGCATCATCATGAGCCGCCATCCGCCTCGATACCATGCTCGCTTGGTCGATGTGCGGGTTGAGCTAGACCCGGCCGGTGATCATCGCCTGGTTGTCGAGACTGATGGTGGCATTCTGATCGCCGATTACGACACCGGCCAGGTCAAGCAGCTCGAACAAGCCATCGAGCGGTTCTTTTCCATCACCATCCAGGCAGATGGCGGACCTGACTTCCACAATCGCCGCTCCGTCCCTGTTGAGGTTTCCCGATGAACGCCATTGCTGTTGTTCAGGCGCTGCGCTCCCGCGCCGATATTCCAGATGTGACTCACGATCCGCACCTGATGCTTGGTCTGTTGTTACTCAATGAGAGGGGCATATCAGAACGAACGCTAGGGCAAGCTATCGGTTACAGCGCTGCAAAGGTGCGCGGATTTATGGGGCAGGCCCGCGTAGGTGGTTTGCGCCGTGCGACCCCTTGGATGGGCGAGAAGCATAGTTTTTCCATGGGCGGCAGCGCGCCCGCTCCGGCAGTCCGGAGAAAGAAAGATCCAAAACGCCGCGAGGTCTTCACCACGCTTTGGTACCGAGACGCGATCGGCCTGATGCTGAAGGCGCAAGGTATGATGACCGGTAATCTGGACCAGATCGCCCTTCGCCATGAGCTTGGATCGGCCGAAGCCGATTTGATCTGGCGCCTAAAAGGTGTCCTGCAGCGCGAAGGCTTTGAGGTTGCTGTTCAGCCTGATGCCGTTGGCCGGCGCGCTCGATACACGCTCGAAGGTCAGCATGCCGAGCGCATGCGCCAGATCATCGGAAATGGCTGGTTCGAGGTGTCGCGTTGACCCTTGTTGCCCGCACGTTCGCAGAAATGCGCCCAATCGGTGGCTTCAAGGTGATCCTGGCAGATCCGCCTTGGCTGTTCGAGCATCGCTCAGCCAAGGGCGAGGGCAAGGCGCCGCAACAGCACTATCCGTGCGAGTCGATCGACGACATCGCAGCCTTGCCCGTGGATCTGCTGGCCGCTGACGATTGCGCCCTGTTCATGTGGGTCACCTGGCCGCTGATGCCGCGGTGGATGCGCGTGATCGAGGCCTGGGGCTTCGAGTTCGCTGGCCTCGCTTGGGAATGGCTGAAATTCAATCCAGCCACCGGTAAATATGCATTCGGACCCGGCTACGGCACGCGCAAGAATGTCGAGCCGTGCCTGTTATGCACGCGCGGCAATCCCTCGCTGCGCAGCCCGATGCCTGACGATCTCTTTGGCCTCGGGGCTGTTCCGCAGGGCGTGCACAGCGTCCGCGACTTCATCGAGGCCATGCCTCAGGACGCGATCCGGGCCAAGCGGCGCGAGCACAGCCGCAAACCTGACGAACAGTATGGCCGCATCGAAACTCTGTTTGACGGTCCCTTTGTCGAACTCTTCGCCCGTCAGGCTCGGCCAGGCTGGGCTTGCTGGGGCAATGAGACCGACAAATTTCAATATGAGGAGCAAGTGGCATGAAGGCACCCATGAAAACGGTCGGCGGATTGTCCGTTCGCAACGAGATAGAAGCCCGCCTTGCCCATGCCGAGGGCGAGGCGCGTGCTGCGGCCTTTGATGAAGCAATCGCCTTCCTTGGTGGCAGCGGGTTCGTCGACGCAGCCGAGGCACTGCGCATTGCGGCTTTCGAGCCGCAGCCTGTGCCGGAGCGGGCATGATGTTCCGCACCGATCGCCAGATTACGGAAGCCACGCTGCCCAGTTCGTTCTTCTGGGCCGTGATGGTCAACGGCGTTGCCGATCGGCATGCGCAGGACCATGCAGCCGTGATTGCGCTGCTCGACCAGGCGACCGAAGTCGAGTTGGTCGGGCTGACCTATGAACATCGCAGCAAGATTCTGCGCCGCTCCAAGCGGATCTATGACCAGGCCCTGGCCGAGTTCCAGCGGCAGGAGATCGAGGCCGGCAGGTTTGGGCTGATCGCCTTCTACCTGTTCGACATGCTGCGCGATGCTGGCCTGTTCACGCTGGTGCATGGCAGTCCGCTCGATCAGGCGCTTGAGGCTCTGCTGCCCGCGATTGCCGAGTGGACGGCGCTGCCGGCTGTGGATGCGTCGGCCCAGAAGCAGGCGCGGCGGTTGCTCGGGCTGCTTCAGCGCGAGGGATACTACCGAGAGGCAATTGCGGCATGAGCGATAAGCCAATCCTTTTCAGTGGATCAATGGTGCGGGCGCTGCTGGCCGGTACCAAGACTCAGACGCGGCGAGCACTAAAGCCGCAACCATTCATCGATGCCATGGGCAATTTGTGCGCGCCTGATCGGAAAGCCAAGGTGTGGAACTACGGACAAAACGCAGTGGTGTGCCGCACATCCGGAAGTTCGCCGAAACAGAACTCAGGATCAAGGTTGGCGACCGCCTCTATGTCCGTGAAGCCTGGCGCTGCAATGGCTGGGCGACAGATGTTGCCACGGTCAAGTACCGGGCGAGCGAAGACGATGGCTATACGGCCATGACAGAGCAATACCCTGTCGACGGCAAGAAGCCGATGCGCGTTACTGGAACCTGGCGACCCGGCATCCACATGCCTCGCTGGGCATCGCGCTTGACGCTCACCGTCGCCGATGTGCGGGTCGAGCGCCTGCAAGACATCAGTGCAAGCGATGCTCTCGCCGAGGGTGTGAGTTCAACTGAGCATTGGCGCCCCAAGGACGTTGAAGGAAAGCCATTTGAAGACAAATGGTGGGACGATTTCACGTTTTGGAACCACTATCCGCAGCTTGCCTACCGCTCTGTATGGGAAGCCATCAATGGGGCTGGTTCGTGGGAAACTAACCCATGGGTTGCTGCCTATTCGTTCGGCGTCGAGCGCGGCAACATTGATGCGGTGTCCGCTCAATGAGCCTTTCGCCCGAACTCGAAACCCTCAAGCTTGAAGCCCTGGCCGTCACTTGCTGGAGCTGGGCCACCTTCAAGGGCTGGAAGCTTGGTCCCGGCACCGACAAGGCAGGCCCTTGCCCACTCTGCGGCGGCAAGGATCGTTTCGCCATCCACACGACCAAGAACACCTTCAATTGCCGGCGCTGCGGCCTAAGCGGGGGCGGCGTAATCGACCTGGTGATGAAGACCGAGCATGTCGGCTTCGTTGGAGCTTGCGAGCTGATCACCGGCCGCACCGTTGCCGACCCAGTCTCGGCCGAGGAAATGGCGCAGATCGCGCTCAAGGCCGAACAGCGCGAGCGTGAACGTGCGGCCGAGGAAGACAAGCGCCGGCTGCGAGCCATCTCCGAAGGTAAGTCGATCTGGGATCGCACGATTGATCCTGGTCTGCCAGGCAGCGGCGGCGTTGCTGACTATCTTGCGCTACGTGGTGTTGGCGGTCTGCACTTCGATCGCGTGCTGGTGCGCGAGATCGCCAAGCTCGATTATGTCGTCGAGGTTGCCGCCGAGGATGGCCGCAAGAGCTATCCCGTTATTCACTCCGGCCCTGCCATGGTCGCGGCCGTGGTGCTGCCGGATGGCAGTTTCGGCGCCGCGCACCAGACGTGGATCGACCTTGGCCAGGACAATGGCAAGGTGAAGCTGTTCCACCCGAACAAGAAGGAAAAGGACGGCTCGCCGCTGGCCCTGCCGGCCAAGAAGGTGCGGGGCAGCAAGAAGGGTGGCGCGATCAAGCTCTACACGCCCAAGACAGTGACTCGCATCGTCATGGGTGAGGGTATCGAAACCACCCTGACTGCGTTGCGGCACAACTTCGAGCAGAACACCGCCTATTGGGCCGGTGTTGACCTCGGCAACATGAGCGGCAAAGCCTTCCGCGACTTCGAGAACAAACGGCATGAAGATCGTCCCGACATGGGCGATCTGGATTGCTTCCTGCCACCCGACTGGTGCGACGAACTGGTCTATCTCTGCGACAGCGACGAACCAGAAACCAAGACGGTAGAGAAGGCAACACGCGGGCTTCTGCGGGCTCTGGAGGTGCGCGAGCAAGCTCGGGTCATCCGGCCAGACTTGGCTTACCTCAACTGTCAGCTCGTGCAGCCGATCGGCCACGGCAAGGACCTCAATGACCTGGTGAGGGTCGGCGCATGACCGATACTCCAGAGGACGACAACGCAGTCAAGCAGGCCATGGGCAAAAAGCAGACGGTGAAGCTCACCGTTGTGCAGGGCGGCAAGGAAAAGCCGAAGCGCACGCGCAAGGCTAAAGCTTCGGCCGAGCAGGATGCGCCGCCGCCCGATGCCAATGATCCCGGAACAGACCAAAACGATGTCATGGATGGTCCCGATGATTTCGGGAACAACGACGATGTTGGCGACGCTGAGCGTATCGTCATTCGCTGGTGCGCCGGCCTTGACCAGAACGACCGCGACAACGGTCGGCGTCTTGTCGCGTGGTTCGGTGAGGATCTGCGCTATGTCACCGGCCTCGGTTGGCTGTTTTGGCGCGGTACGCACTGGGTGCGCGATGAAGCGGATCTGGAAGTTCGCTACCTCGCTCAAGTGATCGTCGACAAGATCAAGCTTGAGGCGATCGAGCTAGAAGCCAGCGATCGGCAAAAGAAGGTGCTGGAGCGCTCGGCCGAGTTGCTGCGCAAAAAGGAAGATCTCAGCACCGCCGAAGAACGCATCATCAAGACAGCGAGCGAGATCATGGTTGCGCTCGGAAAGCGCCGCTCATCACGCCTCGCCTGGGCCGTCACGTCGGGCAACTCAGGGCGCACCAAGGCTATGCTGGAACAAGCGCAGTCGCTCAAGGCATTGCCGATCGAGAAGCTCGACTTCGACCACATGCTGTTCAACGTCGCCAACGGCACGCTCCGATTCTGGCGCGAGCTGGACCAGGACCAGCCCGAAGGTGGCGAGCGCAAGATCGGTCGCTTCGAGTTCCGGCCGCACGCCCGCGAGGATCTGATCACCAAGATGGCCGAGGCCGAGTACCACGGGGAGGCAACCTGCCCATTCTTTCTTGAGGACTTCCTTGGCAAGGTCCAGCCGGAAGCCCGCTGGCGCACATTTATCCAGGTGTCCACAGCCGTCGCGTTGCTGTTCGGCGGCAATGACGAGCAGAAGCTGTTCTACCACTACGGCACGGGTGCCAACGGCAAGTCTGCTTTCTTCGAGCTGATCGGGCGCCTGGCCGGCAGTTACCGGCAGATCGCCTCACCCGAAACTATCACCGGTGACGGGCAGCGCGCTGGTCAACAGGCCAACCCTGACATTGCTCGCCTGCACAATGCGCGCCTGGTCACCATCGAAGAGTTGCCAAAGAACACGCCGCTCAAGGAAGAGCTGATCAAAGCGCTGACGGGTGGCACCAAGATCCTCGCGCGCTTCCTCAACAAGGACTTCTTTGAGTTCATGCCACAGTTCACGCCCATGCTCTCGGGCAACAACAAGCCGGCGATCTCGGGCACCGATGAGGGCATCTGGCGGCGCTTCCTGTTCGTCATCTGGGGCATTAAGATCCCCGAAGGCGAGCGCATGGCACCCACCCTGCTGGCGGCCCGCCTCGATGCTGAGCGATCTGGCGTGCTCAATTGGCTGATCGAAGGGGCATTGCTCTACCTGACCCACGGGCTAGACCACTTCACACCACCAGAAGCCAAGGCATTCGCCCAAGACTACCGCGAAGAGCGCGACAATGTCGGCGTGTTTGCTGAAGTGGGGCTGGAGCGGATTGAGGGGCAGAAGGTCAAGGCCGGCGTGCTTTTCGAGGCTTATGAGGCCTGGTGCAAGCGCAACGGCCTGCGCGCTGCCAGCCAGCGTAGCTTCGGCGACCGAATGAACGATCTCAACTACAAGAAACAGCGCGGCGCCTTTTACGTCTACCTCGATGTGCGGCTGCGCGAAAACCCGGCCGCCCCTGCAGGCACAGGCGAGCCGCCGACACGCGACCCAAGCGACCCCGGCTTCTAGCTCGCCAACCCGGTGCGTGCCGCGTGGAGAGGGTCAGTCCCGTTGCGCCGCGCTCCCCGCACCCCCTTTCAGAAGAGAAAAAGGAAGTCTCAACCCTCTCGCTGCTAACGCAGCGCGATAGAGGGTTGAGAGGTTTGCGAGAGGGTGAAATACAAAACCTCTCATCCGAAAACAACAGCAGAAACAGCGGTTTAGATCGATTTCGAGAGGGTCGAGAGGGTTCTGGCTCGCCTATATATAGAAGGGGTTGGGGGTGTGGCCTTTGCGTGCTGTGGTCGGGCGAAAATCCTCATAGGGCGTGGGGCAACCCTCTCAACCCTCTTCTCTCTCTCTAACCATCTACAGTTCTTTATCTATTTCCGATGAGAGGTTTGAAAAGAAACCTCTTAGACCCTCTAAGAGGTTTGAGATGCCGAAGGCTGTGGATGTTGAAGACCTGGTTGTATGGGCCTTTCGTGATCAGAAGGTTGAGCATGTGGCGAAGCGGCTCTGGCCGACACAGGGTGTGGCGGGCTCCATTGAGAGCGGGTTGGCTCAAGTCATGGCGCTGGGATGCCGAGTGGACACTTCATCGGCAGGTGCTTTGCACTTAGCGGCCCAATGCCATGAGGATGCGGCGGTCATTTACGATGCGGTGATGGCATTGCCGCCCGAGGCTTGGTCGCTTGTCATTCGCCACGGTCGGCAAGGTACGCGGCCTGAGTGGTATCCTGAAGGGCCAGGCTATTGGGCGCAGCCGGTGGGTCGGGATGGCCAGCCTAAGAAACTTTGGCGTGATCCTGCTAAGAAGACTGGGTATCTCGGGATTGCACCATTGGTGCTGATCGGGCTTGAACCTCGGTTTGTCGAGGAGGCGAGACGGGCCTATGAGCTATGGTACATGGCGCTGATTGATCTGGTTGGCATGCTCAATGGGCCTGATGGACTGGAAGACCATGAAGCGCTGATGCCGACCAGTGCTGTGCCCCCTTGGAAATAATTCTTCGATTGTGCAGAAAGCACGCTTGCCTCCGGTTTTGTTTGACGTATGTTCCCTCACAACAGAACAGGTCTACAGACAGGCGCACGGGCAACCGGAGCGCCTTTTGCTTTTGGTGGGGTCGGGATGGGCAAGCTGACCAACCTTCGCCCCACGCTGACCTCGTTGCCTTCTCGGCTCAAGCCGCCGCCCAAAACTGCTGAGCAGTTCTACCAGTCGCCCGAGTGGCGTCGTCTCGTTGCGCAGATCAAGCGCGAGCGCGGCAACTGGTGTGAACGCTGCGGCTCTAAGCATCGGGTCATTGCTGACCACATAGTCGAACGCAAAGACGGTGGTGCTGATCTCGACCCTTCGAACATCGAGCTGCTGTGCTTCACGCACCACCAGCAGAAGACGGCGAGCGAAAGGGCGAAGCGGGCGGCGGGGCGCACCTGACGGACGGGAGGGGGGGTCAAAAGTCTGGGAAGTGGCGCTGCCTCCGCACCGCCGTCCCTCTCATTCAGAGGTTTTTTTTCGATGAGTACGAATTTTGACCTTTTGGGTGACCCAATTCCTGAGGGTCATGGCAAGCGCGGCCGGCCTCCCCATCTGGTGACCGAAGAAAAACGCAGAACTATCATACAGTTACTGGCATTCGGTTGGACCATCGAGAAGATTGCAGCGGCGCTAAACTGCACTCCGCCCACTTTGCGAAAGAATTATTTTCGAGAGCTTGCCGCGAAGGCCGAAGCCAAGGCGAGAGTCGAGGCTAAGCTCATCTCGTCGCTGATGGCCGAGGCGGAAGCCGGCAACGTGTCGGCGATCGACAAATACCTCAAGCGGCTTGACCGTTCGGTGCCGGCGCCGCTGCAACAGGCCAAGCCGACGAAGGCGGCCAAGCTCGGCAAGAAAGAGGCGGCTCTCGAAGACGCCAAGACAGCCCACGAAGATACGGGCTGGGGCGGGTTGTTGCCCAATTGACTGAGTGGGATTTCTCCTGCCCGGATTGGGTTGACCGCCTGAAGGCTCGGCGTCCGCTCATACCGGACTTGCCGCTCAACCAGGTAGAGGCTGATCGGGCGGTTGCAATCTTCAACCGGCTTCGACTTCCCGATGTGGTCGGGCAACCGACGATGGGTGAAGCTGCCGGCGAGTGGTTTCGCGACATCGTCCGCGCGGTGTTTGGCTCGCTCGACGAAAACAACGTTCGTCACGTGGGCGAGCTGTTTGCGCTAGTACCGAAAAAGAACAGCAAGACGACTGGCGGTGCCGGCATCATGTTGACAGCGATGCTGCTCAACCAGCGTCCGCGCGCCGAGTTCTTGCTGGTAGGGCCGACGCAGGAAGTGGCTGATCTGGCCTTCCAACAGGCAGCGGGGATGATTGAGGCTGATCCTGAAGGCTATCTGCCTAAGCGGTTCGCTGTTCGGGAGCATCTCAAGACCATCGAGGACCTGACAAACGGTGCGGTGCTTAAGATCAAGACTTTCGACATGAAGGTCATGACCGGTGCCAAGCCAACGGGCGTGCTGGTGGACGAGCTGCACGTGATGTCCACCGTGAGCTATGCATCCCGCGTGATTGGTCAGATCCGTGGCGGGCTGATGCCGCGCCCGGAAGGATTTCTAATTTTCATCACGACGCAAAGTGACATGCCGCCGGCCGGATGCTTCCGATCGGAGTTGCAGCTCGCGAGAGGCATCCGGGACGGCAGGATCAAGGGTGAGGCAGCATCTATGCTGCCGGTGCTTTATGAATTTCCGGAGGCCATGCAGACTGACAAGCTTAGGCATTGGGAAAACCCCAAGCTCTGGCCGATGGTCACGCCGAACTTGGGGCTTTCGATCAGCATTGAGGCGCTGCGCAAGGACTATGCCCAGGCGCGGGAGAAGGGCGAGGAAGAGGTTCGCCGGTGGGCAAGCCAACACCTCAATGTTGAAATTGGCATGGCGCTGCACTCCGAACGGTGGCGTGGCGCTGATCACTGGGAAGGCGCAGGCGATGAAAGCCTGAGCCTTGAAGCCCTGCTTGATCGCTGTGAAGTGGTCACAATAGGAATCGACGGCGGCGGTCTAGATGACATGCTCGCGATGGCCGTTATGGGCCGGGACAAGACCACAAGAGACTGGCTGCTTTGGTGCCATGCGTGGATACAGAGCGACGTTTTGGAACTGCGGCCAGAAATCGCCGAAAGTTTACGGGACTTTTGTGAAGCGGGCGACCTGACCATTTGTGAGACGGCCACTCAGGACGTTGAAGAACTCGCCGCCTTCGTGCTGCAGGTTTTCGAAAGCGGTCTGTTGCCCGAGAAGGCCGGGATAGGGTTCGACCCGCAGGGTGTGGCCGCAATGGTCGACGAACTGGCCACGCTTGGCATCGCTGGCGACCTGGTCGTGGGTGTCTCGCAGGGATTTCGGCTTTCCTCCGCCGTCTGGGGGATGGAGCGGAAGCTGAAAGACGGAACTCTATGGCATTCCGGGTCGCGGATGATGGCTTGGTGCGTGGGTAATGCCAAAGCCGAGCAGAGAGGAAACGCCGTGCTGATTACCAAGCAGACAGCCGGCAAGGCCAAAATTGACCCATTGGTCGCGGCATTTGATGCTGCGAAACTCATGGAGCGAAATCCAGAAGCAGGCGGCAGTCGCCTCGATGACTTCTTGAACAACCCGGTAATGGTGATCTAATGGCCCGGCGGAACTCGCGAGCACGCCGCGCCCATCAGAACAGGTCTGCTTCTGATGTTCGCCAGGACGTGACGCCACTGTCATCAGGCGAAACAGGGAAGGAACGCCGCCTCACCCTCACTAACGGGGTTGCATGGGCAGATTTCGGTGGTGCTGACAGCTATGCCGGCAAATCCGTCAACCTGAAGTCAGCGATGCAGCTCGCTACCGTTTGGGCCTGCATCCGACTCTCGGCGCAGGCCATCTCTGCGCTGCCTATCGACATTTTCGAGAGGCAAGAGGACGGCAGCCGCAAGCCCAGTGATGACAATCTGGGTGACGTGATCATTCGCAATCCGAACGCTGATCAGACGCCCTTAGAATATTGGGAAAGCCAAGTTGCCTGGCTGATGGCTACGGGGAATGCCTATTCCGAAAAGGTATCCTACGGTCGATCTCTGTCCTCACTTCAGCCGCTGGCCAGCACACATTGCCGTCCGGTTCGGCTTGCCGATGGTGAGTTGGTCTACCGGGTGAGCGATCGCGGCAAATCGGAAGATCTGCCGCGCGACAAAGTCTTTCACTTGAAAGGCTTCGGCTTTGGTGGTGATCTCGGACTATCGCCGATCGCCTATGGCATGCAGACGTTCGGCGCCGCCATTGCGACGGATGAAGCGGCTGGCAAGATTTTCGGTAACGGTCTCAGCGTTAGCGGCGTGCTTTCCTCCGACCAAATTCTCAAGCCGGATCAGCGTGACCAGCTCGGCGCCATCATGACCAAATATGCCGGCTCCAAGAACGCCGGCAAGCTGATGATCCTTGAGGCAGGCCTCAAGTATCAGCAGATGACGCTGAACCCTGAAGACGCGCAAATGCTGGAGTCCCGTCGCTTCCACATCGAAGAAATGTGCCGTTGGTTCGGCATGCCGCCCATCATCATTGGTCACGCCGCTGAAGGCCAGACCATGTGGGGCAGCGGGGTTGAGCAAATTTTCCTCGCATGGCTCGCCCTAGGGATCAACCCGGTTTGCCGTCGCATCGAAGCCCGCATTCAAAAGGATCTGGTCCCCGTTGAAAAGCGTCGGCGGCTTTATGCGGAGTTCAACCGCGAAGGCCTGCTGCAGATGGATAGCAAGGCCAAGGCCGAGTTCCTCAGCAGCATGACGCAGAACGGTCTGATGTCGCGGAACGAAGGCCGCAGCAAACTCAACATGCCGCGCCGGGATGGCGCAGACGATCTCACGGCCCAGACCAATCTGGCGCCGCTGGCGATGCTCGGCAAGACAGCGCCGGCACCCAACAAGGTCTAGAGGAAATCACCATGAGCAAGCGAAAGCTGCCCGCTGCGGAAATCGCGGCGCGGCCCGGCATGCGTTCAGAACTATCCCCAGCCGCCTTGGACCGCTGGAACCCGGATGTGCGCTCGGCCTCTCAGGCTGAGACGACAGTCGACACGATCTCGATCCTCGATCCGATTGGCGCAGACTGGTTCGGCGAAGGCGTTACGGCCAAGCGGATCGCCTCAGCGCTCCGCTCGATCGGCGCTGACAAGGATGTCACCGTCAACATCAACTCGCCTGGCGGCGACTATTTCGAAGGCCTCGCAATCTACAATCTGTTGCGCGAACATAAGGGCGCAGTGACGGTCAAGATCCTGGGCATTGCCGCCTCGGCCGCTTCCGTGATCGCCATGGCCGGCGACAGCGTGCAGATTGCCCGCGCAGGCTTCCTGATGATCCACAATACCTGGGTCATTGCCATGGGCGACCGCAACGCGCTGCGCGATGTTGCTGACTGGCTGGAGCCCTTTGACCGCACTGCCGTCGGTATCTATTCGGCGCGTACCGGCATCGCCGAAGCCGACCTGACCAAGATGCTCGACAAGGAAACCTGGGTGGGCGGCGCTGATGCCGTTGACCAGGGCTTTGCCGACAGCCTCTTGCCTGCCGATGAGATCGCTGCAGGCGCTAAGAATTCGAGCGAAGGGCGCCCGGTTGTGGCGGCCCACAAGCTCGACAGTCTTCTGGCTCAGATCAACGTGCCCCGCTCCGAGCGGCGCGAGCTGATCCAAGCCCTGAAAGGTGGCACGCGCGACGCTGCCACAACCGACATGCCCGGCGCTGTCGCTTCCGAGGTCGCAGACCTCTTGAACAAACTGAAGTCCATTTGATCATCTGAGGGATCACCCCATGTTTAAGCGACATATGCCGCTGGCCGCGCTAGGCGCGCTGCTGGCAACGACCCGTCCTGCCGCTGTGTTGGGCGCCGTGCGCGCCGATGCACAGAACATCGAAAAGCTGCTCGCCGATGTGAAGCAGGAAATCACACGCGTCGGAGACGATGTGAAGCGCACTGCTGAAGACGCGCTCAAGCAGAGCAAAGATGCTGGCACTGTAGCTGCCGAAACCAAGCTCGCGGCCGACAAGCTGCTGACTGACCAGGCCAAGCTCAATGACGCCCAGCAGCGTCTTGAAGGTCGCCTGCTGGAATTGACCGATCGCAACCTTGACCTGGAACAGCGCCTGTCTGCTCGCGGGCAGGGTGGCAAGGATGTGGTCAAATCCATGGGTCAGCAGGTCGCCGAATCTGATCTGGTCAAGCAGTTCAACGCCCAGGGCGCTCGCGGCACCATCAAGGTGCCGGTGAACAATGCCATCACCAGCGACAGCGGCTCGGCCGGCACGCTGATCCGTCCGGAACGGGACAACGAGATCATCCAATTGCCACGCCGGCAGATGACCATCCGTCAGCTGCTCAGTGTCGGTCCAACCAGCTCGAACTCGGTCGAGTATGCCCGCATGGTGACCCGCACCAACAATGCAGCGCCCGTCGCTGAAGGTGCGCAAAAGCCAGAGTCCAACTATGTCTGGGAACTTGACGACGCTCCGGTGCGCACGATCGCACACTGGGTACCGGTGTCTCGCCAGGCCATGGACGATGTGCCGCAGCTGCAGGGCGAGATCGACGGCGAGCTCCGATACGGCCTCGACCTGGTTGAGGAAAACGAGATCCTCAAAGGCGACGGTACTGGCCAGCACCTGCTTGGCCTGGTGCCTCAGGCAACTGACTACGTGGCCGCGTTCGCTCCTGAGAACGAAACCGATATCGACACTCTTCGCCTCGCTCTGCTGCAGGCTTCGCTGGCCGAATATCCTGCCGATGGTATCGTTCTTCATGACACCCGCTGGGCGCGTATTGAGCTGACGAAAGACACGGCTGGCCGCTACATCTTCGCCAATGTGGTGCAGATTGCCGGCCCTCAGCTGTGGGGCCGTCCGGTGATCGCCACGCAGGCCATGGACGAGGACGAGTTCCTCACCGGGGCATTCCGGGTTGCCGCCAAGATCTATGACCGCATGGATGTGGAAGTGCTGATCTCTTCGGAAGATCGGGACAACTTCATCAAGAACATGCTGACCGTGCGCGCAGAAAAGCGTTTGGCACTGGCCGTCAAGCGCCCCAAGGCTCTGGTTAATGGCGAGTTCACCGCTCTCTAGTTGAGGGCTTCCTGACAATCACAGCGGCCTTCTGGGCCGCTGTTTTCTTTTGGAGACAGTCATGAAGTACCGTGCCCTCAAATCGTTCTATGGGGATCTGGGCAGCGTTCGCCGCAACCAGATCCTCACGCTGGACGATTCCCGCACATTGGAGACCTTGCTCAAGCGCAAGCTGCTCGTCGCAGTTGGCAATGAGGCCGATGACGGCTTGGACAAGTTGACCATCGGCAAGCTCAAGGAACTAGCAACCAAACGGGAACTCGATCTGGCTGGTGCACGCACCAAGCCTGACATTCTCGCGGCCTTGCGCGCCGTCCCACCTGCTCAAGAGTAGGCTTCGAACCCTTCGACGTAACCGGGCAAAGCGCCCAAACTTCAGGAGACTGGGATGCGCCGCATCAAAGTCAATGTGACTACTGCTGCCGACGGCAGCGCCACGGTCTATAGCTCCCGGTTTTCGGGCAAGATCGACAGCATCGCCTATTCCAAAACTGACTTCGCTGATGGCGTTGATTTTACCATCACCACCGAAGCCGTCGGCGAGAGCGTGTGGACAGAAGCCAACGTCAACGCTGCTGCCGTGCGCCGCCCTCGGGCGCCGACACACAGCCAGGCGGGTGTGGCCGCTGTGTTCGCCGCTGGTGGCACCGCAGTCCTCGATAAGATCGCAGTTGGCAATGATCGCCTCAAGTTCGTGATCGCGCAGGGCGGCAACGCCAAGAACGGTTCGTTCTACATCCTTGTCGACTAGGCTGGAGCGTCCCTGACGGGGCGTTCCTCCAGTTTCACCGGAGGCCTTCATGGCAGCGCTTAACGGCTTTCTTGCCCTCGGCACACTCAATGCGGCCGGCACGATTTTCACCGAGATCATCGCCTCCGGCTATGCGCGCCAGCCGATCGCGCTCGAGCCCGACAAAACCGACGATGTGATCAATACGGCGAAGATCGAGTTTCCGGCCGCCCTCGCTGACTGGCCTGCCTTCAACGCTTATGCTGTGTTCACGGCCGTCTCGGCCGGTGCCCAGATCATGGCCTGGGGCACCAAGCAGGAGCGGATCGACCGTCGGGGCCGGCATATCGTGCCGGCTGGCGACATCCGTCTAGAGTTTCCTGTGCCGCGCGCCAACTCGGGCTCAGCCATCATCATGTCCGGTCCGCTCGTCCGATCGCCGCAGCAGCTGTTCGCGTCGCTCAACGTCGTCGAGGTTAGCCAGGCTGAGTATGACGCCCTAGGCAGCAAGGATGCGCGCACCTTGTATGTGATCCCGGAGGCCTGAGAATGGCCCTCCAACTCGGCAGCAAGGCTGTCGCGGCACTCAAGCTTGGCGCGGCTGATGTTGGCCTGCACCTGGGCCCCACCCCTATTACGGGCGTGGGGGTGCCGCAGGGCTTCTCTCGCGTGGTTTTCAACGGCGCTCGCGTCACCTTCAATAGCCAGCGCGTCATTGCGCCGACCGGAGCCTGATCATGGCAGATGTGGAATTTATCAACGCGCTGTCTCAAAGCGTCGATCGGCAGATCGTGCTGCAAAGCGGCGGGGTTGGCGCATCATCTGGCTGGCTTCCGGCTCTTGGGTGGGGCGAACGTTTCATGGCCCAGCTAGACACTGGCGGCACATCGGCATCGGTGGCTCTGGATGGCTCCAATGATGGCAGCACCAGTGCTGGTCAGCTTGGAACGTGGTCGCTTGATGTGGCGAACCAACAGGTTGTCACACCGCCCATCAAGTCGCCTTACGCATTCATTCGCCTTACAGTCGTGTCAGCGACAGGCACCGTTACACTTGGCCGGGGAGCCTGATCATGGGTCGTTTCGCACTCACCAATCCACTGCAACTCGGTCAGCCCATCGTCAACGGGCAGAACGTTCTTTCCAGCAACCATTCACTCACTTCGGCTTCGCCAACACATACAGGCATCCCGGTTTCCAGCAATTTGATCGCTTTTTCAGTGAGCAAGTTTGGCACCTTGACGGGCGATTGTACCGTGGACATCGAAGTATCAATCGATAACGGCGTCAACTACCGGAAGACCGGCTATAGTTTTACTAATGCCGAGCTGGCGATTTCGAACGGCACCGTCAAGGCGCTACAGATCAAGGGCACACATGTTCGGTTTTTGTTGCTTCCCGGAACAATGACCGGCGCAAACGGAATTAACGCTAGGATTTTAGACTGATGGCACTACGTGGCCTTACAGTCGCCTCAGACGGTACGCTGCGCCGGGATGGCGCTCGGTTTCGCAATGTCGGTGCAAATTGGGTTACTGGCCTTTGCCCGATATTCGGCCAGACCAGTGCTACTGGCATCGCTTATACCTCGGGGGCCGTGCAGGACGCAGAACTAGACGAGATGCATGCATTAGGCATCCGTGTTCTGCGGGTCATGATGCTGCCGACCTATCCCAATCAGTGGACGGCAGGGCTTCTCGCTGGCAAGGCGTGGAACGTAGCGAATGCCAGCGACCGCGAAGCTCACTACCTCAAAATGGATGCTCTGGTCGCCAAATGTCGGTCACGAGGCATGGGCATTATCTGGACCATGTTCTGGCGAATGAACACCATCCCCGATCTTGTCGGGGAGAACCGCAGAGCATGGCTGGCTGCGAGCAACACGCGAACGTTTGCCACAACGATCACGCAAGAAATTGTAAGCCGATACCTGAATGAGGAAGCTGTCTATGGCTACGGCTTCTCTAATGAGTTGAACCACTACAACGATAGCCCCTCTGTCTCGATTGGGGTTAACACGGGTTACGGGACGCAGGCGAGCTATGTGAACGCCGATAACCAGTTTAGGTCTACCAGTGTAGAAGCTCCTTCCGAACTGCAAACGGTCTTGGCGTGGTGGTATGGGGTTGTTCGCGCAATAGACACCAACCGGATTGTTATGAGCGGGAATGGACCCAACGCTTACTGGCAACCTGGGGGCTCATCTGGCGTGACCCAGCCTTATCGCAACTGGCTCATGGAATTGCAGCGCGACAACCCGATGAATACAGCGACTATCCATTTCTATGGGTCTATCGGCTACTGCGCTCGTGACGGACGCGGCTTTGGTGCGCTTCTAACAGGTGCTCGTCACTGGTCCAGAAACAGCAATCGAGCAATGATCGTTGAGGAGATCGGAAACCAGCCTGTGACAATCACGGCGATATCGAGCGGTGGCGTGGTGACTGCTTCTGGAGCGGTCGAGACATTGGTCGGAGACACCATCTCAGTGATCGGAACTGGCACGGCGTGGGACGGGGCCAGAGAGGTAACTGCCATCACCGCTGACCGCACATCGTTGACGTTGAGTGGTTCGGGTTCTGCTTGGTCAGGCACCGGCTACATCAACCCGATTTATGGTCGCTTCTCCCGCATGTTGGATGATGTGTTCAATGCCGACATTGACCTTCTGATGATATGGCAGTTTACGACGCAAGGCATTGAACTTGCGGCCGATGCCTTGCCCTATAGTTCTTTCCATCAGGGTGGCGGCAACGAATGGATGGGGGCAGCGATAGCCGCCAAGAACGCCCAACTCGCTGCCTGACCCCACGCCCTCGCAGCGTCAGTAGTCGTAGCTGTCACCATGGTGATGGGCACCACCCCGCACCATAGCAAATGCGATGATGGTGGCAGAAAGCAGCGCCAAAGCGCCGATAAACGCCAGAATATAGATGATCACATCCAACATGTTTGCCTCCCAGCTATGCCGCCTTTGGCTCTGCATCGCCTAGAGACTACGCCTGTTCAGGGGGCGCCACCACTGGACCAAGGTCGAGCGATTAAGTGGCGGTTAGTCGCCCCACGCCCCTCACATCATGTGGGGGTGTTTACGGTGCGGTTTACTCGCCAGCTTTCGCCTTCTTTGCCTTCATCGCCTCGCCTTCCTCGATGGTGTCGAGGTAGCGGTCCACGGCCTTGCGGATGAAAGCTGATCTGCCTTTCTCGCCAACGATCTTGTCCATGCGGTTCAAGGCATGTGCGGTCAGGCTAGTGTGAACGCGGATCATGAAAAGGGGCGGACGGCCCATTGCTCGCTCCTGGTGCGGAGCAAGTAGAATAACAGGTGTCGGTAAATAGACCGTCGCGGCTTAAACGGTGTGGTTTAGTCTGACGGAATATTGCAGTGACTACGTGGATCCAAGGTGATAGTTCATGCGCCCACCAAAAACTGCCTACTGGGTGGCGCATGGATCGACCTAAAGTTCTTGTCGTTGAAGACGAGGCCATGATCATGATGGGCCTTGACGACGTTTTGACCGAAGCGGGTTACGATGTCGTTGGTGCGGCTGACGCTTCTTCTGCTCTAAAGATCCTAGACTTGGATAATTCCACTATACAGTGCGTAGTCACCGACATTCGGTTACCTGGAAAGCTGAATGGGTGGGACATTGCCAGGAGAGCGCGTGAATTGGTCCCTAGCATGCCGATCATATACACCAGCGGCGACAGCGCCATTGAATGGGGTGCTAGAGGCGTTCCCGAAAGCCTTATGCTGCAAAAGCCATATGCAATGTCTCAGGTGGTCACGGGCGTGGCGCGATTGATCACAGAACGGACGAGTAAGACGCCAAAGTAGCTTCTAGGGCGCCTTTCCATCGAGCTCACGTATGAGCAACATCAGTTCCCGGTCAGCAATGGTGAGCAGCCGCTGCCCTTCCGAAATATCCTGCTCAAGGCCGATGTGCTCAAGACAACGCTGCATGTGCAACTTGATTTTCTTAAGCCGAATAACAAGTTCTTCATCTGCTACCTGAGCCATTGGACGTCCTCCATTTTCTCACAACACCACGGCAATGGAATTGTTGCGAGGAGTGCCAGCCGTGCGCAGATCGCGCCTAAACCGCACATCGTCCCTGCAGTTCGAATGTGGGGGTCTGCCCCATCCATCAGCCCGCCATTTCGGCGGGTTTTTTGTTGTCTGCGAAGGAGCCTGACATGCCTAGAGCTTGGATCATTCTCGGCCTGGCGCTCCTCGCCTGGTCCCCGATCATTCTGTTTCTTGTTCGCTGAAGGTCTGCCATGTCTGTTCGGGTCATCACCGCACCAGAGCCCATCGTCACTTGGGAAAGTGCTAAGGCGCATCTGCGTCAGGGCAGCGACGACGAGCAGGACTATGTCGAAGGCCTGATCGCTGCGGCTACCGCATGGATCGACGGACCTGGTGGTTGGCTTGGACGCGCCCTTGGACCGCAGCTGCTGGAGTGGCGGTTGGATTGCTGGCCTGTCCGTGACCGGTTTGTTCTGCCGTTCCAACCAGAGCTGGAGATTGTTTCAGTCAAGTATTTTGACCCGACCGGTGTGGAGCAGACCTGGTCTTTTCCAACGCCATTGTATTTCGAGAGCTTGCCAGCCGTGCGGGGCAGGGTTGGGGATATTCGCGTGCAGTATTGGGCTGGGTATGGCAAGCGCGATCCCCAGGACGCGACCAAGTGGATCGCTGCTGTACCTGCGCCGATCAAGCAAGCGATCCTGCTGCTGGTGGGACATTGGTTCTACTCTCGAACAGCTGTGAACATCGGCAACAGTGTCAGCGAGACGCCATTCGCGGTTGATGCGCTGCTTAGTCCCTACAGGATCTGGAGAGTATAGGACGATGCCAAAGGTTCGGTTCACCAAAGACTTCGATTTCAAGCCCACATCGCAGACGACCATTGGCTACAAAGCAGGCACAGAAAAGCTGATCACGACCGCAGCTGCCACAGCAGCCGCAAAGGCTGGCGCAGGAGAGGTCATCGGCAAAGCTGCAGAAACCAAAGGCGCGGCAGACGATGCCTAGCGCCCGCGATGTCGGCGCGTTGAACGACCGGATGCACTTCCAAAATCGCTCAGCCATAGATGATGGTTGGGGCAACAGCTCGGCTGGGCAGGGTGAATTCGAGACGCAGTTTACTCGGTATGCTGCATTGCGGCCGCGTATCGGCGGCGAGGCAGTGACGGCCGCTCGTCTGGATGGCAGGCAGCCCTATGTTGTCACTGTGCACTATGACAGGCAGGTTCTGGGGGTGACTACGTCTTGGCGCCTCGTCGACAAGAACAATGCGAACCGTGTGCTCAACATCATATCGCCGCCGGCAGACCCGGATGGCACTCGTCAATGGCTGGAGTTCTTGGCTGAAGACGGAAAGCCTTCATAGCCATGGTCACCAAAATCGAAGGCGTCGACAAGCTGAAGCGGAAAATGGCTGCTTTTCCGCAGTTGGCCCGGCAAGAGATTGCCAAAGCGATGGAGCAAAGCGCCGAAGAAATAGTGCGCTTGGCGAGGTCGCTAGCCCCATTTGATGATGGTGATCTGCAACGCTCGATTGGCTGGACTTGGGGCGATGCACCTGCGGGCTCGATCAAGCTCGGCACCGTGCGCCAAGAAGGCAAAGGGGCCGGGAACTTGGCGATCACAATCTATGCCGGCAATGCGACTGCGTTTTATGCCAGGTGGGTTGAGTTCGGGACTTCCGCCCACGTGAACGGGGGGCGTTTTACAGGGACACAGCATCCCGGCACGCGCGCGCAGCCGTTCTTTTTCCCGGCCTATCGTGCACTGCGAAAGCGCGTGCGCAGCCGCACGACAAGAGCGATCCGCAAAGCGGCTAGAGCTGCTGCCGCAGGAGGGAACTGATGGAAGCCAGTGTCGAGCTGATCAAGGCTGTTTTCGAGCATCTGAAAGCAACCCCTGCGGTCACCGATTTCGTTGCGCAACATATCTACGATCGGGTGCCCGAAGAGACAGATGGGTCAACCGGCGTGCCGTTCCCCTATGTGTCTCTTGGGCCATCGTCGACCATCCCCGACGACTTCGACTGCCTTCAAGGCGAAGAGATCACGATACAACTCGATGTATGGTCGAGTGGGTCGGGCGAAGCCTTCAGCACGATGCAATGTCGCAAGATCTGCGGCGCGATCAAGAAGTCGCTCCACGATGTCGATCTTTCCCTACCGACTAACGCCCTCGTGACCCTTCAGCATGAGATAACCCGGATCATCGACGATCCGAACCCCGCCATTCATCATGGCGTCATCCAGTTCACCGCGACGGTGGAAACTCCCTAACTCCCGGAGGCCAGTATGGCTCAACCTGTAACGACCAAGGGCGGCAAGCTGCGCGTCCTCCTCGGCAACGACGCCGACCCTGTTGTCTACGCCGCCCCGTGTGGCTTCACGTCTAAGACCCTGACCATCAGCAAGGGTCTTGAGGAAGTGAACATTCCCGACTGCGATGATCCTGACAAGGTGGATTGGGTTGGCCGTGACGCCACCTCACTCAGCATGTCAGTGTCGGGTGAAGGGGTGCTTGCCCAGGCCAGCGTTGAAACCTGGATGGATGCAGTCGAAAGCCTCGACAGTGTGCCAGTCAAGATCGAGCTGGAGTTTCCAGCCACTATCTGGACCTGGACTGGCATGATGCAGGTGGAAAGTGGCGAGATCGGCGGCTCCAACGGGCAGCGCGTGACCGGCAATTTCTCACTGCAGTCTGACGGTCCGATGATTCGCACTTCGGCGGCTAATGTCTGATGAGCCGTGAGGGGTCAATCACACTTCCTTTTGTAGATGGGCCGAAACACTTTCGGCTCGCCTGGAAGGAACTCATCATGCTGCAGGAGGAGTGCAAGGCCGGACCTTTCGAGGTTTATAGCCGCCTCCTGACCGGCCGATGGAAGCTGGCGGAAATCTCAAACACGATCCGGCTCGGTTTGATCGGCGGTGGTATGTCGCCCGCAGACGCCCTGACGTTCATCACCAGCTATGTCGAGAATCGCCCTCCTATGGAAAGCCTCGGACTGGCCCAGGGCGTGCTTGGCACAGGCTTAGGTGTGAAGGTGGGCGAAGCGCCGGGGGAGTTCGCGGGGGAGGAGGCGAACGCATCGACGACCTCCCCGACGGACAGTTCCGAATAGCCAAAATCTACCAGCAAGGCATCCTCATGGGTATGTCGCCCGCTGAGGTGGACCGCACCAGCTTCTGGAAGTTTATGGCGGCTTGGAACGGTTATGTGTCCGCGAACACGCCATCCGACGGCAAACTGACTGAGAGTGAGGCAGAAGCTCTATTCGACTGGATCGGCGCGGAGTCTATTGCGACGCATGTGCCGCCAATGCCGGAATTCATTTGGGACGGGAACCGGCTAACCAGCCGGCAGTGAGGCAAGTTTGGCAACAGAAGTCGATCTACAACGCCTCGTCGTCCAGATGGAGGCCTCATTCGTCAAGTATCAGCGTGAATGGCAGAAGGCGCTTGGCACCACTGACACCAACGTCAAGCAGGTACAGAACCGCTTTGATCGTATGTCCAAGTCGATCAACAGTGCCGGTGCGAGCACGGCGCGCGCGCTTGATCCGATCGCTGGTCAGACCGGCAACATCGCCGCTCAGTTCCAGGACATAGTCGTGCAGTTGCAAGGTGGCCAGTCGCCGTTCCTCATAGCTATGCAACAGGGAACGCAACTCAGCGCGGTGCTAAGCCAATCCAAAACCCCCATAGCCGCGCTTAGTTCTGCCTTTATGCAGATGGTCAATCCCATCTCCTTGGCGACCATTGCGGCAATTGCTCTGGGCGGTGCTGCTGTTCAGTACCTTGGCTCGATCTTGGGCGACGGCAAAAGTGCTACCGAAGTCATCAAAGAGCAGAACGATGTCATCCGGCGTGTGGCAGAGAACTGGGGCGATGCAGTCCCTGCGCTCAAGGCTTATGTCGACCAGCTAGATAGAGCGGCTGCGGTTGGGGATATCACCAAAGCCTACGACATATCTCTTGATCAGGCTTATGACGTTGCTCGTCAGAAGATTTCTGATGTTCGTGCGGAGTTCGCGGCTTTGCGGGTTGATCTGCAGCAGGCGGGCGCATCTGCTCAGGAAATAGACGCTCTGCAGCGTGCATTTGATTATCTGCAGCAGAGGGTAGATGACAGCACTGCTACCAGCGAGGACTTGAACCGCGTTCTCCAGCTTCTCGGGCAAAGCACCGTTTCCACAACCAACAACATGTCTGGGTTTTCCGGCGCGCTGTCGACTGTGGCGAACATGCTTGCCGCCGCAGCCCAACAAGCAGCGAACCTCCGGGCGGAGCGTGATGCCTTACTGATGCAGGGGCCGGATGCAACCAGGTTCTATAAAGGGCAGGATTTTGCTGCCGAGCAGGAGCGCCTCAACAGCCTCACCGCAAAAGGACTCACTCTTGAGAATGAGATTGCCCGCGTCAAGGCCGAAGCTGATCGGGCCGGGGCTAATCTCGGCAATGAACAGGCGTTGCGGATCGCTCAAGCCCGTTTGGACGCGGAGGAGCGCCGTTCTGCTCTAGCTACTTCATCTAAGGGCGCCTCCAAAGCTGTCTCTGAGGCAGGGCGGGAACGCCAGGCAGTGGTCGATTTGATCGCTGAGCTTGAATATGAGTTCTCGTTGCTTGGCATGACGGAGCAGCAAAAGGCTATATCCAATGCCCTCCGCCGTGCCGGCGCAGCAGCAACAGAAGAACAGCGCCAAGCCATCACCAATCTGGTGAATGCCACACAGGCAGAGGCCGCAGCGATGGCGGCCACCAATGAGCAGATGCGAGAGTTCGCAGATGCTGGTCGGCAGGCACTGCAGGGCTACATCAGCGACATGATCGCCGGAAAGAACGCCACTGAAGCCTTGGGCAATGCTCTAGGTAACATAGGCGACCGCCTTGTAAACCTTGGCCTTGATGCTCTTTTCGGCGGCGGCTCGGACTTCGGGTTCCTTGGGCAGATGTTTGGTATCAGCGGCAAGCGCGCAGCTGGTGGCCCCGTTAGCGCTGGCCAGACGTACCTTGTGGGCGAGAAAGGGCCGGAACTCTTTACAGCGCCTATGGCCGGCAAAATCGTCGCCAATGACCGGTTGGGCGGTGCAGGGGCGTCCGTGACCTTTGCCCCTGTTATCGATGCGCGCGGCGCAGATGCCGCCAGTGTTGCCCGCCTGGAGCGGAGCATGGCGCGCATGGCAGGCGAGATGGACGGCAGGGTCAAGCAGATCGTCCGCACTCAGGGCCGGAAGTGGAAATAGCCGATGGCTCTGACTGAACCGGTCGATCTGCTGACGGGCTTCCCCGGGTGGTCTACGGAATTCGACTTGATGGCGCGTCAGGAGCAATCCCGGCATGCCTCTGGCCGAACCCGCGTCAAAGACTTCGGCCAGCCGTTATGGCGCGGCCGGTGGCAGAGCAAGACAGTATCGGCAAACACGCTGGACAAGTGGCGCGCTCGCATTGAGCAGGCCATGGTCAGCCAGATGACCTTCATGGCTTGGCAGTCCAGCCGATGCCGGCCGATTGTTCACCCAGGCAATGCAGTTCTGCCTGCGGGCACGCTGCACACCATCGGTGGGGACGATAAGACTGTTCGCGTTGCTGGCCTTGTCGGCATCACCCTCTCGATTGGCGACATGCTCCGCATCGGCAGCAGCCTCTATCGGGTGCAGGAAGCTGCCACCGGTAACCCGACAGGGCTGTTCACGATTGCACCGCACCTGTGGCCCGGAACGGCTGCAGGCCAGCCAGTGATTATCTCCAAGCCCTGGTGCCTGATGACAGTCGATCCCGGTTCGCTGTCTGCGCCCGCAGATGTCCGTACTGGTCGCGGCTCAATCTCTTTCAGCGCAACGGAAGCGCGGGGCTGACATGAAGCAGTATTCCGCCAACACCGTTGCAGCCTTGGCTGCACGGCGCCTTGTGCCGCGTGACTTTCTCTGGATCGTCGCTCGTGATCGCGCCACCGGCTTGCCCGTCAACGTAGGCTTCTGGTCCGACCTGTCGAACGTCAGCGCCCTGGTGCTTGACCCTGAGACTGGGGCGCCTGTGCTGCGTACATTCTATGGCTCGGGCTCGCTTATTCAGATCAGCGACGTTCCTTCGATTGTCGGCGTCAGCGTCGAGAGCGTCACGGTGACGATGTCGCAGCTGCACGACCAGGTGGAAGAGGCCATCCGCCTTTACGACTGCAAGCAGGCGCGCATTGAGATCCACACCGGCTTGCTTGATCCTGACAGTCGGCAGCTCGTCGACCCTGCGGAGCCGATCTTTGTCGGCTTCATCGACGAAATCGAGATCCGCACGCCTTCCGAGAACGAGGATGGCGCCGCGATCCTGACCTGCGCCAGTGGCACGCAGGAACTGTTGCGATCTAACCCGGCAACGCGCAGCCATGCTGATCAGCAGGTCCGCGCTCCGGGCGATGAGTTCTTCCTCGATGCTGCCGTGTGCGGTGACTGGGATCACTACTGGGGCGCTGTCGGGCAGAACAAGGTCAACACAGCCAAGCCGAAGGGCTTGTTCGGCTGGGGCAACTTCCTGGGGTTCCTGTGACAGTCCGGCTGGCGAATGGCGTTGATCGTGTGGCGATTGTCCGCATGCTTAGGGATGCGCATGCCGCCGGTGGCCTACCGTTCCCGTTCAGTGCACCACACGCCATGGCTCTGGCGGACCGGCACATTGCAGAACCGCACCTGATGGCGCTTGTGGCCGGTGTTCCCGCTCGCGGCATGTTGTTAGCGAGTTGCCAAGAGCACCCTTTCGCCGCCGTAAAGTACGCCATGGAAACAGTCTGGTGGATCGCGCCCGATATGCGCGGCCGGTTCGCTGGCGATATGCTCGCCGCCTACGAACAATGGGCTTTAGCCCAGGGCTGCGCCTTTGCGGGCATGGCTGCGCTCGCCGCATTCCCTCGTGCTGGGATCATCTATCGCCGTGCGGGTTTCCGCGAAACAGAGACGCATTACCTGAAGCCGCTTTCGGCGGCATAGAGGCACCCTTACATGGCAGTATTCACCACCATCGGTGCCGCAGTATTCGGTGCCGGTACGTTCCTTGCTGGCGTAACGGCAGCGGGTCTGCAGATCGCGGCTGGCGTGGCAATGAGCCTGATCGGCAAGGCCATGCAGGGCGAGCCAGAGCCGCCACGCTTTGGTGTGCAGGGCAAGCTGCAGGCCGGTGAAGACGTGCCGCGTTCGCTCAATCTGGGATGGAACTGCACGGCCGGCTCGCTGTCCTGGCATCACACGTTCGGCGATGGCGGCACCATGTCCGCCCGCGTGATTGCCCTGGGCGACTTGCCGATCCGGGAGCTGCTCTATCCGATCATTGATGGCGTCGACAACACGCTGATCAAAGCCGAGCCGCACGCGCAATACGGCTGGCCTATCGCAGAATACCGCAAGGATGGGAAAGATCACCTTTGGGTCAAGTTCTACGACGGCACGCAGACTGCTGCCGATCCTGTCCTGGTGTCGACGTTCGGGAATGATCCGGATCGCCCCTATCAGGCAACGCGCGTCGGTCGCGGCGTTCCGTACGTCATCGTCTTTGCCCGTGCTCCTGAGCGGAACGACGAGGGGGACAAGCCACTGTTCCAGGGCATTCCTGAGCTGAAGTTCGTCACCAACGGCGTCCGCTGGTACAACCCCGCGCTGGACACCACTGTCGGCGGGTCGGGCGCACACCGGTGGGACAATCCAGCCACTTGGGGCGGAGATGGTGACTTCAATCCCATCGTGCACCTCTACAATCTGCTGCGCGGGGTCCGCTACACTGGGCAATGGCTCTATGGCATGCAGGCTCTGTCCGCAGCGCGCCTGCCTGCCGCTTCATGGATTACTGGAGTAAACGCGGCCCAGACGGCAATTGCCGGTCCTGGGGGGCAGGAGCCAACTTATCGTGCAGGCGGTGAGATCCAGGTCGGGGCGCAGGTCGCGACCACTGTTGAGGCGCTGCTAACCGCTTCCAATGCTCGCCTCGTCGAAAGCGGCGGCACCTACAAGATATTCGTTGGCCCTCCTGGCGCGCCAGTGATGGCGTTCACGGATGGCGACATCCTCTCGACCGAGGAGCAGAGCTTCAGTCCGTTCCAGAGCCTCGCCGATACCGTCAACGGCGTGGATGCGACTTATCCAAACCCTGCGGAAGGCTGGAACGCCAAGAAGGCGCCGCCACTGCTGCGGCCGGACCTTGAGCCACTGGCAGGCAATCGTCGACTGATCGCTTCAGTGTCGCTCGACCTCGTGCCCTATGCCGGCCAGGCGCAGCGGCTGATGCAATGGGCACTCCTCGAGGCGCTGCGCGCCCGTCGTCATACCTTTGTGCTTGGGCCTGAGTTCCGGGTGCTGGAAGCGGGCGACATTGTGCTCTGGTCCTCTGCACGCAATGGCTATGAGGAAAAGCTCTTCAGAGTAGATGGGTTGGTCTACAAGTCCAACCTCGATGTCATCGTTGATCTAACGGAAGTCGACCCGTCGGATTACGACTGGGATCAGCAAGCCGACTATACGCCGGTCATAGATGGCCCGCTGACTCTAGTTGGCCCCAAGCCCATGCCGATGAACGGTTGGCAGGTGTTCCCGTGGATTGTTGCCGACGAACAAGGCCGTCCGCGCCGGCCGAGCATCCTGGTACAGTATGCCTCGGGGTTACCCAGCGTTGAGCGTGTGCGAGTGCAGGTCCGCGTGGGTGATGAGAATGGTGCGCTAATCTTCGACAGCGATGCGCATCCCTATGCCGCGCCATGGAGCAACATTCTACAAGGCCAGTTCCCGGCGAACACTCCAGTGGTGGTGCGCGGCATCTTCATTGGCCCGCCTGCTGCTGATTGGTCGGGCTGGTTCGCGATCACCACGCCTGACGTGAAGCTGAGCGCCCTTGATGTTATCTACGGCGACTTCGACCTAGATGGACTTGGCGAACAGGTGGAAGGCTATTTCGAGTGGATCGGCCAAACGCCGCGCCAGCTGATCGATAGCCTAACAGCCCTTGATCTGCACTCAGCAGATCAGGAACTGGCAAACGCCCTACAGTTTGATGAACTTCGACGCACCCTCAGCCTCTCGCTTGGTGAGGTAAAGGCCAGCTTTGACGAGGTGATCACCGTCGCGATCATTCCTTTGCAGGATGGTTATGCGGCGCTGACGGACCAACTCACGACGCTCTCAGCGGAAGTTGAAGGTGTTTCTTCGCAGGTCACGGTGCGAGGAACTGCCCAAGCATCTCCCGGTGGAGGCTGGGCTCGCTGGGGTGTCGAAGTCAAGGTGAATGACGGGGATGGCTGGTCTCCAGCTGCGTTCTTCATTGATCACAATGGCACCGTGAGCCGCGCCGTGTTCTCGGTGAACCAATTCATTATCACGGATGGTGCCAACGCCATGAACCCGTTCGTTTTCGAGGGCGGGGAGGCCAAAATGGTCGCGGCTCGCATCGGCACCATTCACTCAGGCAAGCTTCAGAGCTTCGACGGCAAAATGGTGATTGACCTCGATAACAAGCGCATCAGCATCTCGACATGACAGTTCGCCTGTATGCAGACGAGTTCCGCTGCGCGATATTCGAGGAAGCGCCAGGCGGTGGCGATGCTGGCGATCCAAACTCATTGATGAACCGGCCGGCGGTGAACCCACTCGGCTGGCTGTCATCGCTCTACTTCCACTCGGATCTGGACTATTTCGGCATCGCTGCCCGCAACATGAACGCGGTAGTCAACCACGCTGCCGTGCCCGGCATTACACGTAGCGTGGTCGGCAACGTCAGCTTTCTTGGACAAGCAGTCCGGGCCGAGCATGTCATCCTGACCCACAATCTTGGATATGTGCCCAAGTTTTTCCTGCTCTATCAGGGGCGCCTGATCCCGCAAGGCATCCCCATCCAAGACGAAGGTCAGGGCAAAAAGCGGTTTGTCTCGGCTTATGCCACAACCACTGATATCCGGCTCTGGGAAGTCGGCTATTCCGACAACACGACCTTGAGTGCAGTGCAGGCCACCTACCAGGTCATTGCGCTGCGCGACCCTGCTGCCAATCCGGTCGACAAGCAGCTCGACATCTATCCCGGTCAGGCCATCTTCGGCCGCGGCAAGTTCCGGGCTGGTGAGCCCCATATGCGCTTGGACGGGCAGGGCGACATTCAGTGGCCGATAGCCACCGGCAGGACGGCGGCGATCCGCAATGGTGGGCTGCGGGCTTATTACCCGAACGGCGGCTATGTCGACTTCCGAGAGTACAACGGCGCTTTGACGGCGCCTGGATTCTACATGTTAGCGGCAGGTGTTTGATGGTTGACGCGACCTATATCGACCAAGGTCGAGTGCAGATCATCAAGGATGATGATGTCTCATTCGACACGGCGCGGCCATCGCTAGTGATGTTCCCCGAGGCCAATCGGATCGTCAGGTCTGGGCAAGTGATCAACTTCCCATCGCCGATCATGATGCGGAACTACTATTACTTCAACTCCGGCGCCGGGCCGACCTCTTGTTCCCTGTGGGCGACGCTGCCGTGGCAGGAGTGGGGGCCGGACGAAGCGCATCACAACGAGGTCTATTTCTCGCAGGCGCCGCAGAACTCCACTCCCGGCCCGACCACTCGGAACCTGCCGCAGGAGTACCTGGGGAGCGTGCCAGCAGGGACGAACTTTTTAGACATCAGGGCCAACCTGACGCGCATCGATCCGCCTGCTGCATTCATGGAGGTAGAACCGCCGATCGTGTTCTTCCCTGAGGGCGTCTGGTTCAACATCGGGAACGGGGGCTCCTGCACCTGCGAGTATTTCGACCCGCTGATCAGGCATTTCGATATCGTGCTGAGTGGCTCGGACGTTTACCTGCGGCGGTATCAATCGGTGCGCAATGCCAACACCGACTACGCTGTGAATGCCGGCGGCACCAACGTGGACATCGCCACGAACCAGAGCGGTTGGTCAAACTCGCAGATCGGTAGCACGGAAGCGGTGTCCGAGAGCGGCCCGGTGCCAAAGAGCAACTCGCAGTTGGCCTCTCTGATCCAAGCCAAACTCGGCGGCAACACCCAAAAACGACCAAGCCAGAACGACCGTTGTTCCGGCCCATTCCCTGATCTTGCCTCGACCTATGTCGGCGACATCATCATCACGCCTGGCCGCCGCGCCTAAAACAAGCCCGCACATCATAGCATCTACCCAGCCGCCCTACGAGGCGGCTTTTTTTCATTGGAGCATCCATGCCCGCCCTTTCCGATTATGTGACCGGCTCGATCACGCTCACCAATGGCTCTGCTGCGTTCAGCGGTAATGCTACAGGCTGGTTGCTAGCGGGTTTTAAGGAAGGCGACACGATCCTCGACGTTGCCGGCGCAAGCGGTCGCGTGGGGGTCATCGCGTCGATCAACAGCAACACCGCTGGAATGCTCAGCAAGGCCTGGGAAGGGCCGACGCTCATCAACGTGGCCTACAGGATGCGCTACCAGCCTGACGGGGCTCGTGTGTCGGCGCAGGCCCGAAATCTTATAGAGGTGCTGGGCAGCGGCAATCTGCAATCCCTTGCTGGCTTGGAGGGGATGGCCGATCAGGTCCCGGTATTCACTGGACCCAGTACGATGGAACTTGTTCCGAAGTCGGATCTTGGACCAGATATCACGCCATTCTGGGAAGAGAGGCTTGCTCAGGATGGCACTGCAGCAGCTGCACTGGCCGGCCTCAGGGCAGCATCAAACGTTCCAAATCTCTGCCATAATGGTGCCCTTCAGGTTTGGCAGCAGCTTATTAATCCGGTCCCTAACATGGGTCATCGGGTGCCGCTCGCAGACGGCTTTCTTTTCGGCAACAATTCTAATGCAGGGCCCGGACGCTTTACCGGTTCAAGAGACACTGATGTACCGTCTCAGAAAGCTGCGGCATCAATCAGGCTGGATTGCACAACCGCAGAAGCTTCACTCACGTCAACTTCTGATGCCCACGTTCGATATGCTCTTCTAGGCAGCAAAGTATTTCCCCACTGGGACACCGCTCTGAAGGTGTCATTCCGAGCCAAAACCAACAAGCCGGGAAAGTACAGTCTGATCGCCAACAATGAGGCTAGGTCGCACTGTTATGTCGCCGAATATGAGATGACCGGCGCGGGAGCTTGGGAAGATGTCGAGGTGGCGATCCCTCTATCCCAGCGCTTGGGCACGTGGAATGACGGAAACGGCTACGGTATTGGTCTGAGGTGGAGTTTCCTCGCTGGCGCTTCGCTGCGAACCTCAGCTCTTGGTTGGCAGGCCGGCAACTTTGTTGGGGGGCCGAACCAGGTCAACCTAGCTGACACCGTGGGCAACTACTTTAAGCTTGCAGAAATTGGCATCCATCCAAATGTAGTGCCGACTTTTGAGCCCGCTCCTTACGAGAGCGCTCTAACTGAAAGCTTTAGGCAGTACCGGGTAGTCGATACAGATGTGGCTGGCGTGAATTTCACAGGGGTAGGGGCTCCAAGCAATACAGTGAACTTTGATCTGCCGCTTTCTCCGCCAATGTACGCTCCGCCGGTTATCGGCCTCGGGAACTCATCACTTGCGGACTTTCTGCTTCAGGATGGTGCTGGCGTATCCAAAGCCATAACCGGACTAACCGCTTTCAATCGCAGCAAGCACTTCGCTAAGTTCACACTCAGTTCGTCGGACACTATCACTGCCGGTGCGATCTACCAGCTAAGAATGGCGACAACAGCGGCCAAGCTCGTATTCAGTGGGTATCTTCCATAAAAGGCCAAGGCAGTGCTAACGACGGTGCATGGGTAAGCAAGATACGAGCGCTTCGGCAAGCACTGAATATCTTCATGGCGTTCGCGGCCTCGCTGTGGCTATCGTGCTCGCTGGCCACTGCAGCAACGCAGGCCTTCATCTAGTCCCCGGTTTGGACCTGAGAGCTACAGCCAAGGCTGGAGTGTGGCTGTTCTTCATCCTGAGCGCCTACCTTTTGACGCCGAAATTGATTGTAGGCTTCGAAAGCAGGCCAATCTTGGCTGTGGTTCGTCACTTTGCCCTCCGCCGCATATTTCGGATCCTGCCACTCTACTATGCCGTGCTCATAGGGCTTGCCGTCATCGGGACTATGGGGATGGGTGAGTTATTCCGGCACATAGTGCTGGTGGCTGGTCGTGAGCATTTCTGGACCATCCCAGTAGAGATGGCTTTCTATGCGGTCCTGCCTCTTGCGGCATTTGCATTAGCGAATTTGAACCCTCAAGTTCGACCGTGGATTGGGGCGTTGCTCTTTGCAGTCTCGATGGCCATCTACTTCTTAGTTGGCCCTAAAGGTGTAGCGGAGAACAGCCTTGCTCTGATGCACTACGGACCATTTTTTGCCGCTGGCATGGGGCTTTGCCTGCTTCCGCCGATGAAGAGCAGCGGAGGAGGAACAGCGCTAGTGATAGTTAGTCTGCTTGCCATGCCGTTTGTTTCTCCGCGTGTGCTTGTTGCCCTGTCGGGAACGACGATTGAACAAGCGCTTTCTTGGTCGTGGATGTTCGCTATCGGGTGGACGGTCTTCCTATACGGCGCCAATAGCTCCAGGTTTGTTAGAATCCTTTTGTCCTATTCGTGGGCTGTTCATCTGGGCAAGGTGAGCTTCGGTGTCTACTTGATCCACTACCAACTAACGGTGTGGGCGTCAGAATGGGATTGGCTTTCACCGGCTTTGCGAGGCTGGGGAGTGGTCGTTGTGTCAATCGCTTGTGCGACCTTGTCGTTAAGGTACTTCGAAGACCCAATCCTGTCTTGGGCTACTAAGCCAAAGCGCTCAACCGTCGCTTCAGAAGCCTAACCCATCCACATCCAGACATGCAGCCCCATCAGATAGGCTGCAACGCCTAGCACCATCCATATCCGCCAATCAGCCATAGCAATCTCCAAGCACATCAAATGCATAGGGCAGGGCGCGGCACAAGTTCGCTACAGACCGGTCGTGATCTGCATATGGTTGAAGCGATCGGCCACTTGTCGTCCGGCGTTTCGGGTGTGCACGTAGGTCTCCAGGAACACCGAAGACGACTTCCAGCCGCCAGCCTCCATTGCCGTTGCAACATCCATGCCCAGGCTCATGGCATTGGTGGCAAAGCTGTGCCGGCCGCAGGCGTGCGACGACTTGTAAGGGATATCCGCTCGCCGACACACGGCGGCGATCCTCTCGTTGACGCTGTACCTCGAGGAGTAGCGGAACACCGGCTTGATTAAGTCAGCATGGGCGCAAAGCGCTTGCATGCGGCTCACCAGTTCGTCGGTGAGGTGCCGGACGGAGTTGGTTGCAGTCTTCGTTTTGAGCAGGATGGCTTTACGGCCGGTGAGGTCAACCTCTGGCCACATGAGAGCCGTGGCCTCGCTGACGCGGGCACCAGTGAAGGCCATGAACAACACCATGGCTGCGAGATGGTCTAGTCCGTCTCGATCGCACTGCCGCATAAACAGATGCAACCAGGTTGGGGAAGCTGGCACTTTGGTGCGGCGCGTGTCTTCCTTAAAGCGACGCAACCGCATCAGTGGGCACCAGCCACGCTCATAGCCGTGCATCAGGACGGCGCGGGCAGGGGTGAGGGCTTGCCGGTTGCGGGTTGCGCCGGACTGGCTGGGGTAAAGCACCTCAGCCATACGGTGAATATCGAACGGCACCAGTTGTTCAATCGGCGTGCCGGCAAAGTAATCCACAACCGGCTGCAGGTATCGAGGGGAGCCGCCGTGCTCCAAATAGCTGCGGGCAGCTTCGGCGAATGTATGCCCATTGCGGGCAGCAGGAAAAAATGGTGTGACAGCGTTAGCCATCCGGAACTCCTAAGGTTCGGTTGGTTAGAGCGCACCGTGGCCCTGCAAGGCCCGGTGCGTTCGCATTTGTAAGCCGACGACCTGGCCGGGCAAAGCTGCTGCCGCGAACAGCCTTAATGACCCACTCGGGCCATGATCTTTTCAACATTGATGGAGACTACCAAATGGCCCTTCGCAAGGTCACGACGTTGCTTGTCGTGCACGTCACTGCCACGCCGGCAGGCCGAGATATCGGCGTTGCCGAGGTGCGCAAGATGCACAAGGCTAAGGGCTGGTCGGATATTGGTTACAACGAGCTGATCCGTATCGACGGCACGCTCGAATTAGGCCGAGGCATCGACGCTGTTGGTGCTCATGTGGCCGGGTTTAATTCCACGTCATACGGCATATCGCTGGTCGGCGGGCTCAACCAGCAGGGGAAGCCAGAGAACACTGCCACCCATGCTCAGATAGTCACCTTGGAAGGACGCTTGCGCGAAATGGCTGCGCGCTATCCCAAGGCGGGCGTTTGCGGTCATCGGGATCTGTCGCCTGACAAGGATGGCGACGGGGTCATTGAGCCCGGCGAGCACATCAAGGCTTGCCCGTGCTTCGATGCGATCCCTTGGGCTGCGAGCCTCGGTTTACCAACGGCCGACATTAAAGGTGTCTGGGGCGAAACGCTGGTGATCCCTGCAAGCGGCAATGCCAACACAACGGCTGTTGCCGGTCCTGACGCTCGCAACGTCTATCTGCAAAAGCTGCTGTCGCTCACCGGTCTGGTGTTCGGTCCGATTGATGGCATCATCGGCAAGAACACTAAAAAAGCTCTGCGCACCTATCAGGAACTATACGGCTTGCCGCCTTCTGGCGAGTTCGACGTATCTACCGTGGCTCGCCTTCGCACCACGTTCGAGACGCGCGCGGCCGCGTAAGCCGCAATCCTTCACGACATCATTGGAGAATACCATGCACCTGTATCGTCAGGCCGCACAAACACGCTCGCGCGGCATTCCTCGCGTCTGGATCATACTGGTCTGCGCCCTCCTAAGTTGGCTTCTCGTGGGGCTATTGGCGTCGCCTTTTGCCTTTGCCCTGGAGGCGAGCGCAGGAACGGTGACAATCGTGGAACCGACATTCCTCGGCCAGTTGCTGACGGCCCTTCTGCCAGCACTTGGGCTGTTTATCTCGGCCGTTCTTGCCTTTGCAGCTAACGAGCTGCGCAAGCGGACTGGCATCGATATCGAGGCGAAGCACCGCGATGCTTTACAATCTGCGCTGTTGAACGGCGTTCTTTATGCCGTGCAAAAGGCAGGGTGGGTACAAGGGCAGCCCACGGACAAATTGCTGAGTTTTGCGCGGGGGTATGTTCAAGGCTCAGTACCGGACGCGCTCAAGAAGTTTGGGATTGATGCTGCGACTTCCACCGGCCGGGCTGCCCTCGACCAACTGCTAACGCCAAAGCTGCCACTGCCTCCTGGCACTATCATGCCGAGTGGCGACAAGCTGGTTGGTCGGGCGCCGTGATCCTCCTGCGCATCCGGGAGAGAATGCCACTCCGGATCTCGGAGTGGCTCTGCGGGCTCGCCATGGTCTTGATCGGCCTTTACCTGGTGATTTGGCCAACAGCCTTCACCAGGACTGGATTGTCAGGCTTTGCCTCCATTGCCCCCGTTGGGGTCTGGGTGGGAGCAAGCCTCTTTCTAGGTGCCGCGCGAGTTGGTGCTCTAGTTCTGAACGGACACCAGCCAAGGGTCTCCGCTCCGATCCGCTGCTTTGTGGCGGTCACCGGCGTTGGCCTTTTTTCGTCAGTCGGTGCTGGCTACGCCATGGCCACCAATGAACATGGGCCACCCCTAGGAATGGTGCTGGCACTTGTGTTGATGGCCGGAGATATCTTCAACGCCGCTCGTTCAGCCGTCGATACCTATAACGCCATCAGGAGCGGGTCTTGGATTGGTTCACAACATTAGAGCCGCCGACGCAGGTCGCTATCATCGGCGTACTGTCCGGGCTCGTCGCAGCAATGGCCGCTGTGGGAGTAGCCATCGTCAACAATCGAAAGGCTGGTGGCGGCAAAGCTGAAATAGCCGCGATGACGATCGATAACTCAGCTGTCAAGCTTGTGGCCAACGCGCTCGAAGCGCTCAACATGACAATGATCGAGCAGAACAAGCTGACTGCTGCCGGCGGTGACGAAGTGATGGATGTCATTAAGGCTTTCACACGCGAGGTGGAGGAGCTGCGGCGAGAAGTCCGGGCGCTCAGCGATAAATTGCGAGGCAGGGGGTGATTCCACCTTGCTCATTTCTGGGTAGCAAAACCGATGGTTTAACCGGCGGCTAAACTACTAGGCAAAAACGAGCCCCAAAACGTGCCCCAAAACGTGCCCCAGTGTGGTGCGAGGAATAAGAAAATCTCGATATTGCAATAATTTAAGATTTTCCGATTTGGTGATTGGTGCCCCCCGCCGGACTCGAACCGGCACGTCTCGCGACGGAGGATTTTGAGTCCTCTGCGTCTACCATTCCGCCAGAGGGGCACGGGTCAGGTCTCTAGCGCAGCGCGCGGATTCTCGCAAGGGTCAGGGCGCTAAAGCCAGCCTTGTAAAGTAGACTGCGGCAACCCCGATCGCCATGGCGGCAAAAAGATTACGGGTGAGGACATAAACCACTGCCGTTGCTGCTGCAGCGATCGCTTCGGCACCGCTCCCCGTGACCAGGGCCGGGGCAACCAGCGAGGCCATCACGGCGCCCGGGATATGTTTCAGCCAGGCAGCGGCAAAGCCGGTCCGCGGCATCCGCGCTGCGAGCAGCAGCCCGCCGGCCTTGATCGCAAGCGTGACAAGCGCCATTCCGAAGATGGCGAGAAGCGCCTCAGGGCTGGTCAACATGACGCACTCTCTCGCTTAGGGCGCCGGCGAAACTGCCGACCAGACCGCCGACAAGGATATACCAGCTGCCTTCGATCAGCTTGGCTGCCGCAATGGCTGCCAATGCAGCTGTCAGCCAGGGCAGAAGGTCCGCCTTGCCCTTCCACATGCCTAGAAGCAGCGCCAGGAAAGTCGCGGTAAAGGCAAAATCAAGCCCGTAGCGTGCGGGATTGTCGATAAACGAACCCAGCGTATGGCCAATAACCGTCGTCGCCAGCCAGCAAAAATAGGCCAGGACGCCGCCGCCCAGGAGAAAGGCTGCCGTGCCTCGGCCCTTGCGGATTTCGGCAATGGTCATGGCCCAGGTTTCATCCGAAACAATGGCCATGGTCAGGGCGCCCTTGAGCTGCTCGCCGGGACCATAAAGCGGGCGCAGGGTGGCCGTGAGCAGCAGATAACGCAAATTGACGATCAGCGCGGCCAGGATCAAGGGCCCGATTGGCAGGGTGGCGGGGGTTGTGGTCCAAAGATCGAGGGCCACGAACTGCGCCGAACCGGCAAACACCAGGGCACTCATCAGAATCACTTCAAGCAGGCTGAGGCCTGTGCCGCGCGCCAGCACGCCCCAAACGATGCCATAGGCGGCAACGGAGATGACTACGGGCACGCACGCGCGGGCGCCGGCAAGAAACTGGTCGGAGAACTGGTTGGAAAGCGATGTGGCTTGCGTCATGAGGGATCAATAGCCGCAGTTCGGCCGCGGCGCATGCGCCAAGTTGCGCCGGCTGATGAGACTTGGTGATGGCTCTTATTCGCCCGGCTGATAAGGCGAAGCCGCAAAGCGGCGCTCGAGCCAATCAACGGCAAAGCGCACGATCGCTCCGGCTTCCACCAACACCGATGGCGCATGGCCGATCAGGCCACGCTTGCCCTGCCCACTCGCCAAAAAATCCTCGACAATGTCCTCGAAGTAGTCGTCCCGCAGCCCTTCCACTACCGGATCAGAGGTATCGAACTCCTCGAACCAGCGCCAGACGATTTCGCCGCCAATCAGCATAGGAGCCTCGTAGCGCCGGATGCGCTTGCCCGGAATTTGCGCGAGATGTTCTGCATGGTGCAGCAAGGTCATGGTGTCGAGCGGCGCGCCGATCAGCATGGTCTTGCCATTGGCTTCCACCAGCTTGCCCAATGGCGATCTGGGCCCATAACCATAATCAAGCGCGTGATCGGCCGTGAACCATTGCGCGCGCCCGCCCAGGGCCGCACAGGAAGCCCCCGGATTTCCGCTGCGGCAGGCGCCCGGTGTTGTGCGCAGCAATTCGGGAAAAGCGCCATTGTCGCGCGTGGAGCGGGAACGCTCGGGATCAAAAGGGGGTATAAGCGGGCGCAACTGTGGATTGTCTACCGCCCATTCTTCAATCTGCCAGTCGCAATAGCCCAGGATCGTGCCCTCGAGCCCGATCACATCTCCAATGGCCGCGATCAGCACATCCGGCCCACCCAGGATTGGCCCAACCTTTCGCAAGGCGGCATGAACCAGAACCGCGTCCCCGCCCTTCAGACCAAGCGCTTCCATGTGCTCGGCCAGGTTTGGGCGTGTCCAGATCGCCGGCATCTTAGCTGCCGATATAGGCGACCTTGCGCGGCTCGGCCTGCGCGATGGCATTTTCGCGCGCATCGTAGATCGCTCGCGCGTCGATAATCGCCGCGTGGTTCTCGGCCGACCAGTTCCACAGCTCGCTGATTGGGCCCTGCAGGGTCTTGCCCAGTTCCGTTAGCCCATATTCCACTCGTGGTGGCACTTCGGGATAAATCGTGCGGGTCACGAGCCCATCGCGCTCCAGATTGCGCAGGGTGAGCGTCAGCATGCGCTGGCTGACGCCATTGATCAGGCGCTTGAGTTCGTTGAAGCGCAGCGTTCCGTTGCGGCCCAGCATGCCCACAACCATCACGCTCCATTTGTCCCCGATGCGGTTGAGGACGTCCGACATAGCGGTGCAATTGTCCGACTTGGAAGTGTCTTGCAATGACATGGCGCCTGGCATCCTGCTGATCTGTTCAGCCCCGAATATAATGCCAGTTCCTTTCTGTGCCTAGGCTACATCTGAACGCTCGTATGGACGTGAGATCTGCTGGTGTTCGGCTGCATAAAGGCTGAGGTAATAATCCAGATCGCCAGTGCGCAATCCTAATGTTTGCAACACCGCACCCATGAAGCTGACTGGCGCCGTACCCGGTGCCGTCACGATGCGACCGTCCAGCACCGCAGTAGGCTGGTCGCGATAAAGGGCTGCACCACCATAGCCGGTCGGCGCCAGATTTTCCGGCGAATTAGACGTATGTGCAACGCTGTCCAGGATGCCTGCCCGGGCTAGTGCTAGAGTGCCATCGCATATGCCCGCGACGGTTTTGCCCGCGTCGCGCATGGCCCGCAGGACCGGGGTGATATCGGGCGAATCGGCCTGGCTCCAGGCTGTGCCCCCATTGACCAGCACGGCGTCGGTCTGCCCCGGACTGATATCCTCCACCGCCATATCGGGTACAACTTTCATGCCGCCTGCCGAAACAACCGCTTCGCCCCCCATTGTCGCGAACTGCGTACGGACGCCAAAATATTGCCGCGCTCCGGCATTGAGCAACGCTGTTTCCCAATCCGCAAAGCCGTTGGTAAGAATGGTGACGATCGTGGTCATGGCGATAGCTCCCTTGCATGTTTACTAGCTTGATCTGACCCATCCTGGCGTCACTCGATGTCAGCAGCTTCACATGGCTGTCAGCCCCGCCCCGTTTCCTTGAGGTTGGGGGAGGGCGCTGCTAGAAGGGCACCGTCTTAAGCCTCTTCCTGCCCTGGAGCCGTTCTTCCCGTGCACTTGATACGCCGCCTTGTTCTTCTTTCCATGTTGATCCTCGCGGGCCTTGTGCCAGTCAAGGCCAATCCCATGCTGTTGGTCGATATGGACAGCTTCGAGGTGCTTTACGCGCAAGAGGCCGGCCAGCCCTGGCATCCCGCTTCGCTGACCAAGATGATGACGGCCTATGTGGCTTTCGAGGAGCTAAGTAAGGGCACGGTGACGCTGGATACGCCCGTGACCCTTTCCAAACACGCCGTCAACCAAGCCCCGTCCAAATCCGGCCTGCCCGTGGGCGGCACCATGACGCTCCAGGACGCGCTCTATGTATTGATTGTCAAATCCGCAAACGACGTTGCCATGGGCATCGCGGAGACCATTGGCGGCAGCGAAGCGGCGTTTGTTGCGAAGATGAACGATGTTGCCCGCCGCATGGGCTTGACGGCTTCGCACTTCACCAATCCCCATGGCTTGCACGATGCCCAGCAGGTAACATCGGCCCGCGACCTTGCAATTCTCTCCCTTTATATCCGGCAGAACTTTCCCCAGTACATGCCGATCTTCGGCACTGAAACCGTGCGCCTGGGGAAGGCGGTTTTCGAGTCCAACAATCAATTGCTGGAAAAATTCGCTGGCACCAATGGCATGAAAACGGGATATGTCTGTGCCTCGGGGCTCAATATGGTAGCGACGGTGCAACGTGGCGGCAGGAACATGCTGGCCGTCGTGTTAGGGGCATCCTCGGCACGCGAGCGCAATGAACGCGCGGCGGAACTGCTACTTAAGGGCTTCTCCGGCGCCGCACAGCCAAACGGTCAAACCGTTCTGACGCTAGCCAATAATCCTGCTGGCAAGCCGGTCGACATGCGGCCGCTGATCTGCGGCAAGGAGTCCAAGGCCTATGTCGTGGCCCAGCAGGCAGCGTTTCCCATGGGTCTCAAGGGGCAGCCCAGTTTCCTGACCGACGACATTCCTTCGACCCCTTATGTCGCGACCAATCTTGGACGCATTGCCGTTGGCGTCAGCCTGCCGCGGCCACGCCCGCCGCACGAGCCGCGCTTTCCGGCACCTGTTGCCGCTGCAGCGCTCGAAGCCAACGCGCAGCCAGCGGGCACATCAATCGTGCCCTTCCCGCAGCAGCGTCCTGCATCCCTGCGGTAAGCGAGGCTAGGCCGATTTGATGATGTTGAAGCGGAGGGTTTCGCCCTCGCTTGTTGTCTCGCATTCGTGCCCGTTCTGACGGCAATAAAGCGGAATATCGATCTTGGCGATTGGATCGGTCGCCAGAACCGTCAAGCTCTTGCCGGCGCCGAGCGAAGCCAGCCGCTTTTCGAGCTTGAGCACGGGCAGGGGGCATTTGAGCCCCCGTGCGTCGATCAGGTCATTGGTCAAGAACCAGCACCCAGTGAATGCCGTAGCTGGAGGTGGGGTTGAACGCCACGGCCACGCCAGCCCGCGTAGCATTGGCGCGAAGGCCTGCAGCGTCTGCGGGATTGTTGCGCCAGCCCGAAAAGGTTTCGGCAAAAGTTGCATAGCCGGCGCTCAGCTTCATGCCCACCAGTTCCTGCGGTGTCGTTGGCGGTGTGCCTGTCTGGGCATATTGATTAGCCAGTGCCTGCGCAGTGCCATCCAGCGCCGGATCGGGGATCAGCGCGGGCAGTCCATTGGTGGCGCGATAGGCATTGATGATGCCGATGGCCTGCACGCGGTCGAGTACCGCGCCCGGCTGGTCCATGCGCGCCGACAGGCCTGGCGCCAGCGCCATTCCAGAGCTTGGGGCAAGTCCGCCCATGCTGCAGGCGCCCAAGGTCATGGCGATAGCCACGACAGCAAGAGGCAAACGGGCCGGCTGGAGAAGACGCGGAGAGGGCATGGCGGAGATCCTGAAACGAGAGCTTTGCGGCTTTTGACGAGCCACAAAGGCTTTATCATGTCCGCCCTTCATAGCCCCCGAGCCCTGCCATCCTCTTAATGGGGGCTACCCGTTGCCGCGCATCCGGTCCAGCAATTGGCTCAGCATCAGTTGCCCGGCTTGGGTAAAGATGATCCGGCCATCCTCTACATTGGCCAGATCCAGCCGCTTTAATTCTTCCAGCGCCTCCGGATCGGCGCGGTGGCCCGCTTCGTCGCGCGCGGTCACGCCGGAAACGGCGTCGCCGCTTTCCAGCTGGTGGTAGATAGCAAAGGCAAAAACGGCGAGTGCCTTGTCGCTGAGCTCGTTGGGCGTGGTCATCGCGGTTCAATCCTGTTTTGCCCATGCCAACTCCGCTTTGGGCAGATGGGTTCCGGCAGGAGCTAAGCAACCCGATTAATTGCGGTGGCATTATATTTTCCGGGAGGAGACCCAAACATGAGTAGCAGTCATTTTCTCGTTGCCGCAGCCGCCATTTCGGGATGGCAGTACAGCCACAAGGGCGACATTACCGGCCCGTTTGATAGCAAGGAGCAGGCCATAGAATCGGCCATAGCTGCAGCCGGAGAATCGGACGATCCCGAAGTCGCGGTGCTGGTGCAGGACAACGACATGAAGGTCGAAACCGTTTGGCGCCCAGGCAAACTGGAACAGTCCTAGATGCCCTTGCGCCGTTGAGCCTGGCTCGCGGCCTTCTGCCATAGCGAAGCATCGCCCTCCCGCAGCACCTCCAGCAAGGCCTCCTTTTCGCGCCGGTAAACGGGCCAAAAGCTTGGATCATGCACTGAGATCGTCCTGGTATTGTCGATCAGATCGGCCAGCTTGATGGTTTTGGCAGCAGCGGGCGCCTTGGCCGTGTGCAGCAGATCGAGGTGCTTGCGCTTGCGCCTGTTGCCGTCCGAGGGCCGGGAAACGTCGGTCAGCCAATCCACGAGGCCAGCAATCTCCTCCCCGAATTCGGCTTGGATGTCCTCGATCGTCACCGGCGTGTCTTCCACCACATCATGCAAGAGCGCTGCCGCGATCATCGCCTCGGTATGGGGAACCGAGCGTACGATTTCCGCCACGGCAATCGGATGGACGATATAGGGCTCGCCGGTATATTTGCGGCGCTGGTTTATGGATCCATGCGCCTCACGGGCAAAAGCGAGCGCCCGTTCTTCCACCTCAGACGCCATCGGCATCTCCAAGGTAGATGGCCGAGGGCCCCGCATGATCGTGGCGCAAGGAGGCCACAATGCCTGCTGCAATTACCTCGCTACCAATCTCGGAGGGCTCGATGGCATTGGCGAAATGCTCCTGCCGCGTCAGCATCACGCGCAGATCGATCAGCGGCAGCCTGCGGCGCGCCGCTTCACGCGTAATCACGTCATTCAGCACGCCCAGCGCCAGATTGGCCACCCGCCGCTGCTCGGCTTCCGGTAACCACACATCGTAGATGGTGCAGATTTTCGCCTTCCTGCCCGTCGCCTCGACGGCATCAAGCAGTGTCCCATAAAGTTGCGCAAACCGGTCCCGCACCACCAGGATCTTACCCAGCGCCTGCGCAACGCTTCCCGCTGGCTCCATCAAGACACCCGTCGAGCGCAACGCATCATTGCCCCCGGCGCTGATAACCAAATCCGTGGTGTCATCAGGCAAAGCCCGAAGCTGCTGATGCACCCCCTCGATCACAGCTCCATCCCGCGCTAGGAGGGTCGCCGCGTCGCCGGAATCAAGCCTGGCCCTCAACCTGGCCACCACCTCGCCACTGGGGCGTACATAGGCCCCATTGTCCAGAATAGAATCCCCCAAAAGAACGACATGGCGCATGGCTTGCTCCTTTTCCAAGCAATCCAGCGGGGGGAGGAGTTGTTCCTTGCTTGATTTGGGCAAGCGGAGCTTGTGGTGGTGATCTCGACGGGATTCGAACCCATGACCCCCGGATTAGGAATCCGGTGCTCTATCCAGCTGAGCTACGAGACCACGGCGCAAGGAAATACCAGCTAGAGCAGATCGTTACAAGTTGGTCGCGCCTGCAAGGCTGCCCTCCGCTGCCGAGGGTACAAAAGCGCTCAGCAATTTCGCCCCAATCGAGTATATGATGAGCAAACGCTTCCCGGGGCTCTCCTTGCTCAAGACCAGCCTTGCCTATCTTCTTACCCTTGCGGCCCTTTCGGCGAGTTCTGCTTCGGCCATGGCGTGCAAGCAATTGCGCATGGAGGAAGGAGGCGTCGTGGCCGAGGTCACCGATGGCGATACCCTTGTGCTCGATAATGGCCGGGTGGTCCGGCTGATCGGCACTCAAGCGCCAAAGCTGCCCTTGGGCCGGGAAAATTATCCGACCTGGCCGCTGGCGCCCGAGGCCAAGGCTGCTCTCGAAGAACTCGCGCAGGGCAAAGAGGTGCTTTTGGGTTACGGCGGCGAGGAAATCGACCGCTATGGCCGCCATCTTGCCCATGTCTTCATCGCCGGCCCCGAAGGGTCGCTTTGGGTGCAGCAGGCCATGGTCGGCAAGGGTTTGGCACGGGTTTATTCCTTTCCCGACAACCGCAGCTGCCTTGATTTGCTGCTTGCCGCGGAAGAGGAGGCGCGCCGTGGCGGGCTTGGAATTTGGCGCGATCCCTATTACAGCGTTCGCCAAGCCGATGCGCCGGGTGACCTCCTCGCCCGGGCCGGTCATTATGAGCTTGTGGAAGGGCGGGTCCTTCTCGCCGAGCGGAGCGGCGGGCGGGTCTATCTCAACTTTGGCAAGTTCTGGAAAGAAGATTTCACGGTGGTCATCGAGGCTCCGGCCCTGCGGCTTTTTGCAGGGGACGAGTTTGATCCACTGGCGCTGGACGGCGCACTGATTCGCGTTCGTGGATGGGTGGACAACCGGGATGGTCCGCGCATCGAGGTAACCCATCCCGAGCAGATCGAGGTTCTGGCAGAACGATGAGCGGCAAGTCGGATATCGCAAGGCTTATGCGACACGGGCTGCTGGCTGTTTCGCTGCTCGCGCTTTCAGCCTGCACGACGCTGACCAGCTCAAACATTGCCGTGAGCCGGACCGGTGATAACCCGGCCCCCACCGTGGTGCCTGCCGGGACCGATCCCGATGACGAGGTGATCGGCCGGCGCGAGCACCCGCGCATCATCGCCGCCTATGGCGGGGTCTATTCCGATCGGCCGGCCGAGATCATGGTTGCGCGCATCGTGGGGCGGCTCCTTGCGGCCGCCAACCAGCCCAATGCGCAATTCCAGGTCACCATTCTCGACACGTCCGAGGTCAATGCCTTTGCCCTGCCGGGCGGCTATATCTATGTGACGCGCGGCATTCTGGCGCTGGCCTCCGACACGAGCGAGCTGGCGGCCGTCCTCGCGCACGAAATCGCCCACGTCACCTTGCGTCATGCCCGCGCGCGCACCGACCGCACCCGCACCACCCAGATCGTTGATCGCGTGATCACCGGCGTTTTTGGCGGCGATACCTCCACCGACGCTGCTGCCAACCGCACGCGGCAATCCATGGCGGCCTTCGGGCAGGCGCAGGAACTCGAGGCCGATCGCGAAGGCATCGAATATGCTGGGAAGGCGGGCTACGATCCGCAAGCCGCCGCGCGGTTCCTGGGCGTCATGAGCCGATTCGCCTCGTTCTCGGCTGGCGCCGGCCATGGCGACGATGGGTTCCTTTCCTCCCATCCTTCAACGCCCGCCCGCATCCAGAAGGCCGTGGACACGGCTACAACCATGTTCGGCCAATCCGGCGCGGGGGAAACCGATCGCGCCGGCTATCTCGCCTCCATTGCCGGCCTCACCTTCGGCGACAGCCCTGCGCAGGGCTCCATTATCGGGCAGCGCTTTGTGCACCCGGCGTCCAAATTCACCTTCACGGTGCCGCAGGGCTATGTGCTGCAAAACGGGCAAAGCGCCGTTGTCGGTGTTGCCGGCGACGGGGAAGCGGTGCGCTTCGACAGCGCTGATGTGCAGCCCGATCTGGCTCTCACTGATTACCTGAAATCAGGCTGGATCGCGGGCCTCAAGACCGAAACGGTGACGAGCCAGAGCTATAACGGCATCGATATGGCCTCGGGCCTGGCCCAGACCGACCAATGGTTCTTCCGCGTTTCGGTGATGCGGCTCGACGGGCAGGTCTATCGCTTCATCTTTGCCGCCAAGGCCGACAGCCCGCGCTTCGCGCAAGGCGCTGAAGCAACGCTCAAAAGCTTCCGGCGCACCGAACCTGCCGATCTCGCCCAGGTTAGCAAGGTGTCGATCAAGATCGTCACCGCAAAGCCAGGCGAAACCGCCGATACGCTTGCTCGCCAGATGCAGGGGCTCAATCGCGGCACGGAGCTGTTTTATATCATCAACAATCTGTATCCCGGCGACCCTATCGTACCGGGCGAGCGCTACAAGATCGTGGCCCTGCAATAAGCCTCAGGGGATCTTGCTGGTCTGTTCGGCAATTACTTCTGCTGTGCCATTGTCGAACAGCTCGATCACCGCTTCGCCCACAAGGGCGAAACTGGCAATGGCCAACAGGCAGGTCAGCATGGCGAGGAGGCCGTACTCGATTGCGGTTGCTCCGCTTTCGTCATCAATGAATGCCTGGATAAAGGCCGTCAACATGCTCGCCCCCGCGCAGTGCCGTCGCTAGAGCAGATCGCAGAGTGCGGCGACCAAAGGCTCATCGGCCGGGGGCATGGGATAATCTCGCAGCGCCTGGGGCCGCACCCATTTGAGGGCGGTATGCTCCTTGGGCTGCGGAATGCCCTGCCATTTCCGGCACACATAGAGTGGCATCAACAGGTGAAAATTGTCGTAAGAATGCGAGGCAAATGACACCGGCGCGAGGCACGCCGTCTTGGTGGAAACACCGAGTTCTTCTTCCAGCTCGCGGATCAGCGCTGCTTCGGGGGATTCACCGGCTTCCAGCTTGCCGCCCGGAAATTCCCAAAGACCGGCAAGGTTCTTCCCCTCAGGCCGCTGGGCAATCAAGACGCGGCGGTCGGCATCCACCAGCGCGCAGGCAACAACGAGGAGGATGTTCATTCTGGCGCCCGCCGATAGTGGTATTCGTAGATTTGCGTGAAGCCCAGCGAGCGATAGAGGCCCAGCGCCGCTTCATTGTCTGCCAGCACCTGGATCGCGGCATAGCTGGCGCCCATCTGCGATGTCCAGTTGAGCCCCGCATGCATAACCGCTCTGCCAAAGCCCTCTCCCCGCTTGGCCGGATGGACCACGACATTTAGAAACACGGCACAATTATCGGCATTGACCGCCAGCGCCGCTCCGGCGGGCTGGTAGGCATCGTCGTAAACAACGACGCCACGCGCCGGGACCGTGATGCGGTCGAGGATTTCGCTAAGATCACTCCGCGTTTCCGCCGAATAACCGGCCATCTCCGCCTGCGCCTGCCGCCATTCCGGATCGCTTGGCTCGAAATATTTGGTGAGGGCCGACACGAGCCTCTGCCGCTTTGTCAGCTCCATGCCAAGGACTAGGCTGGGCTCATAAACATCCCAGCCCATCTCATCGAGCGCTGCCACAATCCCGGGTCCCGCTAGGGGTGTGACACGGAACACGGGCCGCAGACCCCGCTCGCGATAGCATTCAGCCAAAGCGGCAGTGCGCTGCTGCGCCCGCCCGTCGTCTGCCGGATCAAGGCAATGGATGGAATTGGCGCGCTTTGTGTAGCCATGGGCAAAGCGTGCGGCCCAGCCGCCGTCTGCCACCTCCTCAAGCGCCGGCCAGGCCAGCAGGGTTGCGCGTTCAATCTCGAGGGGCGATAGGGTCATCCGCCTATCAGCTCCGGTAGTCGCCATTGATGGTGATATAGCCATGCGTCAGATCGCAGGTATAAACCGTCGCGCGCCCTTCACCCAGCCCGAGGCTGACCGTTACTTCCAGCTCCTCGCCCTTCATATAGGCGGAGGTGGCAGCCTCATCATAGCCGGGTGCCCGTTCGCCGTTCTTGGCCACGAGGAGGTCACCGAAGCGGATGGCAAGCTTGTCGCGATCGGCCGGCTCGCCAGCCTTACCCACGGCCATCACCACGCGGCCCCAATTAGCGTCCTCGCCGGCAATCGCTGTTTTGACCAGCGGTGAATCGGCAATCGCCTTGGCAATGCGGAAAGCGCTCTGGTCCGATGTGGCACCCTCCACATGAACCGAAACCTGCTTGGTCGCGCCTTCCCCATCGCGCACCACCTGGATAGCGAGGTCGAACAAGACGTCCCGGAGCGCTTCGCCAAACACAAGGGCGCGCGGATCGTCGGGCCTGGTCAGCGGCTCGACATTGGCCTTGCCGGTGGCAAAGGCGAGCAGGGTGTCGGATGTGGATGTATCGCTGTCCACGGTGATGGCATTGAAGCTCGTCTGCACATGCTGGGCCAGCAGATCCTGCAGCACAGGTGCCGCCACCGGCATGTCGGTAACAATGAAGCTCAGCATGGTGGCCATGTCAGGCGCGATCATGCCGCTGCCCTTGGCAATGCCATTGATCCGCACTTCGACGCCGTCGATCTCCAGAATGGCGCCGGACAACTTAGGGAAGGTGTCCGTGGTCATTATGGCCCTGGCCGGATCCATCCACGAGCCGGCCTCGAGCTTGGCCGCCATGGTGTCCAGCACGCCTTCGAACTTGCTGGCATCGAGCGGCTCGCCGATCACGCCGGTAGAGGCGAGGAAAATCTCCGCCGTGCTGCAGCCCAAAGCCTTGGCCGCATATTGCGCCGTCAGCTCCACGCTCTGCCTGCCCTTGGCCCCGGTGAAGGCATTAGCATTGCCCGAATTGACCACAAGGCCGCGCGCCATGCCGCCGGACGGCAAATTGGCCCGGCACCAATCCACCGCGGCTGAGGAGCATTTCGATTTGGTCAGAACTCCCGCAACCGTCGTGCCCTCGTCAAAGGCCATCAGCAGCACATCGGTGCGGTTCTTGTACTTGATCCCTGCTTCAGCCGTCGCAAAGCGCACCCCGGCAATGGCCGGCAGGTCTGGATAGGATTTCGGCGCGAGAGGAGAAACCGGATGGGCCATGAGGGGAGCCTTGGTGGAAAAGCAATCAGGCTCCCCGTGTGCCCCAAACATGGCTACTTCGCAAGACGGCTGAGGGGACTGCTTTACCCCTCAGCCTTGGTTGGCTTTACTGCGCAGGGGGTGCTGCTGGTTCGGCAGCCGCGTCCGTCTGCGTCTGCTGCTGCACGGCCGTAGCCAACGCCTCATCGGGGATGTCGATCTCGACGCCTTCCATCAGCTTGGCGACCGTGTCGTCAAAGGTCTTCATCAACAATTGCTGCTGCAGCTGACCGGCAACCTGCTCGAATGCCGGAGCGGTGGACTGCCGCTTTTCTTCCAGCCGGATCACGTGCCAGCCGAACTGCGACTGCACGGGTTCGCTGACCTGACCTACATCGGTCAGCGCATAGGCTGCCGTCTCGAACGGCGCCACCATCATGCCTTTGCCGAAGAAACCGAGGTCGCCGCCATTGGCTGCACCTGGATCGATCGACTTTTCCTTGGCAAGTGTTGCGAAATCCGCCCCACCATCGAGCTCGGCCTTGACGGCCTTGGCTTCGTCTTCGGTGGGCACCAGGATATGGCTCGCGCGGATTTCCTCGGCGGGTTGGAAATCAGCAACGAACTTGTCGTATTCGGCCCGCACGGCTTGCTCCGTCACGCCCGAAGCGATCGCCTCGGCGAAATAAGCGCGGCGCAAGGCGCGATCTTCAAGGTAAGCCAGGCGCTGCTTGAACAAGGGCGTTTCGCCCATACCGGCTTCGCGGCCAGCCGAGGCCATTACCTTCATGTCAATCAGCACACGAAGGAGAAACGGCTTGCGCTGCTCGGGCGGCATCTGGCTCAGCTCCTGGGTCAGATCTTCCGCCGCAAAGCTCAGATCCGCTTCGGTGATCGTCTGGCCGTCAACGGTTGCAACCACGGTTTCCGGCGTCACGGGCGCCGGTGCTGCCGCCGGGGCTTCAGCTGCGGGTGCGGCAGGCGCTGCATCTTGCGCAAAGGCTGGAGCCATGGCGGTAGCGGCCATCATCAGGGCCAGAACACTGGCACTGCGGGCAAAGCGCAGGGAAAAGGATTTGGACAAGCTAGCTCTCCTTGGCCGGCGCTTGAAAAAGGCGCCGCAGCTTTTGGGTCAACGGCAAACAAATGTCTGCCGCAAGATCGGCGCCTGCCGTCACATGGCACTTGGGCCAAAATGTGCCACGCCGCATTTCGTGAGCGCAGAGCGGCCCAAAACATGTGGCTTGAGCCCGGTTTTTCGGCAGGCCGCGGAGGTGTCGCCCATTTCGCTGGCGTTGACAATAGAGGGGTGCGCTCTTACATCTCAGCCGCTTTTCCGCTACTCGGCGGATCAAGACATTTCGCAAGCCGGAAAGGCTTCTCATTGCGCCGTCTCCCAAGGATATCTGCTGATTGTCGGGCGGCCGCGATGAACAATCAAAGGACCCTGTAATATGGCACTTGCTGCGCTCGCCAGGCGGATTTTCGGCTCTCCGTCCGATCGGCACGTCAAGCGATACCAGCCAAATGTCGCCGCCATCAATGCGCTGGAACCTGAACTTGAAAAGCTCAGCGATGACGCCCTGCGCGCCCGCACGGCCGAGTTCAAGGCGCAGATCGCAAATGGCCGCTCTCTCGACGATTTGATTGTTCCCGCCTTCGCCACCGTGCGCGAAGCCTCCAAGCGCGTCCTGGGCATGCGCCATTTCGACGTGCAGCTGATCGGCGGCATGGTGATGAACGAGCGCGGCATCGCCGAAATGCGCACCGGTGAAGGCAAGACGCTGGTGGCGACGCTCCCTATGTACCTCAATGCCCTCACCGGCAAGGGCGCGCACCTGGTCACCGTCAACGACTATCTCGTCAGACGCGACGCCCAGTGGATGGGCCAGATCTATAATTTCCTGGGGCTTGAATGGGGCATCATCGTCCATGGCATGACCGATCCCGAGCGCAAGGCCGCCTACGCCGCCGACATTACCTACGGCACCAATAACGAGCTGGGCTTCGACTATCTGCGCGACAACATGAAATACACGCGCGAGCAGATGGTGCAGCGCGGCCATGAATTCGCGATCGTGGACGAAGTGGACTCCATTCTGATCGACGAGGCGCGCACGCCCCTGATCATTTCGGGCCCGTCCGAAGACCGCTCAAATCTTTACACCACGATCGACGCCCTGATGCCGATAATCGGCGAAGAAGATTACGAGCTCGATGAGAAGCAGCGCTCGGTGACCTTCACCGATAGCGGCATTGAAAAGCTCGAGGAAAAGCTGGCCGAAATGGGCCTGCTCAAGTCCTCTTCCATGTATGACGTCGAAAACGTCGCCCTGGTGCACCATGCCAACTCGGCCTTGCGCGCCCACAAGCTGTTCCGCAAGGACAAGGACTACATTGTGCGCAACGATGAAGTCGTCATCATCGACGAATTCTCGGGCCGCATGATGCCGGGCCGGCGCTATTCGGAAGGCCTCCACCAGGCGCTGGAAGCCAAGGAACACGTCAAGATCCAGCCTGAAAACCAGACGCTGGCCTCGATCACCTTCCAGAACTATTTCCGCCTCTACAAAAAGCTTGCTGGTATGACCGGCACGGCCGCCACCGAGGCCGAAGAATTCGCCGATATCTACAAGCTCGACGTGGTGACCATCCCCACCAATCTGCCGATCCAGCGCAAGGATGACGACGACGCCATCTATCGCACGGCGGCCGAAAAGTTCGATGCCATTGCCGATCTGATCAAGGAATGCCAGGATCGCGGCCAGCCCGTTCTGGTCGGCACGACCTCGATCGAAAAGTCGGAAATGCTAGCCGACCTTCTGCGCAAGAAGAATGTCGGGCAGATGAACGTCCTCAATGCCCGCCATCACGAGCAGGAAGCCTTTATCGTGGCCGATGCCGGCCTTCCCGGCGCCATCACCATTGCGACCAACATGGCCGGCCGCGGTACCGACATCCAGCTGGGCGGCAACCTGGAAATGCGCATCCAGAAGGAAGCGGAAGGCCTTGAGGGTGCCGAGCGCGAAGCCAGGATCGCCGAGATTAAGCGCACCATCGCCGAAGACAAGGCGAAGGCCCTTGCTGCCGGTGGCCTGATGGTGATCGGCACCGAGCGGCATGAGTCGCGCCGTATCGACAATCAGTTGCGCGGCCGTTCCGGACGCCAGGGCGACCCGGGGCATTCCAAGTTCTTCCTGTCGCTGCAGGACGACCTCATGCGCATCTTCCCGGTGGATTCAATGGATTCCATGCTGGGCAAGCTGGGCTTGGAGCAGGGCGAGTCCATCACCCATCCCTGGGTTTCCAAGGCCATCGAGCGGGCGCAGGGCAAGGTCGAGGCGCGCAACTTCGACATCCGCAAGAACATTCTCAAATACGACGATGTGATGAACGATCAGCGCAAGGTGATCTTCGAGCAGCGCATCGAATTGATGGATGCCGAGGACGTCAGCGACACCGTCATCGAAATGCGCCACGACGTGGTCGACAACATCATCGACAAGGCCATTCCGCCGCGCTCCTATCCCGAGCAGTGGAATGTGGAACAGCTCACCGCTGCCGCCAAGACCTACCTCAACCTCGATCTGCCCATCCAGGCTTGGGCCGAAGAAGAAGGAATCGACGCCGAGATCGTGCGCGAGCGCATGATCGCCGCTGCCGACGAAGCTGCCGCCGCCAAGGAGGCGCGTACCATTGCGGCTATGGAGGCGGCTGGTTCGCCCAACCCGACCGTTATGCGCCAGGTGGAAAAATCCATCCTGCTGCAATCCATCGACGGGCTGTGGCGCGAGCACCTCGTCACGCTGGATCACCTCTCCAAGGTTGTCGGTTGGCGCGGCATTGCCCAGCGCGATCCGCTCAACGAATACAAGCAGGAAGCCTATGAGCTGTTCCAGGCGCTGTTGGCAAACCTGCGCGAACTGGTGACAACCCAGCTCAGCCATGTGGAACTGCAGCCCCGTCCAGTTGCGCCGCCCGTTCCCGACCTCTCCCGCCTGCGGGAAACCCATATCGATCCGCTGACCGGCGAGAACGACGCGGATGGCGGCGATACTCTGGCCGATTCCCTCGGCGCCACGGGCAGCGACCCCTCGCTCACCCCCATCGATCCCAAGCTGCTCGAAGGCGTCGCCCGCAACGCCCCATGCCCCTGCGGCTCGGGCAAGAAGTTCAAGCACTGCCACGGGCAGTTCTAATCGAAAAGGCCCGGATGAAAGTCCGGGCCTTTTCTTGCCTGTCATGGCCACCAATGCTAGCTCAAGCACGTGTCACTGCGGGCTGGACCCGGGGCCTATCTCAAGATCATTGTATAGCCGCCAGCCGAGGGAGTGGTCGCCCCGATCTCACCCAGGCATTTCAGGATGGATCCTGGCCCCGGGATTACACCATGCTTGGGAATGGTCCCGTGCTCAACACGTCACCCGAATTTCCGCAAAGCCACTGATCGCCCCGCCTTGCGTCGGCACCACGGCGATCATGCACTGGCTCTCGGGCAGGCCCACCGTGCCGCCCTGGGCAATCACCATGCCGTTGCTCAGCGTGATATAGCCATCGTCCACTGCGCCGATTTCTACCTTGGCCGGCGTGCCGCAGACGGGATACACATCGCCCGCCGCCACCATGAAGCGCGTCCCCGTGGGCAGGCAGTCGCCATCGCTTGGGAGGGGTGCCGCGCCTGCAGCCCCCGATGGGGCCAGCGGCGGAAGGCCAGCCGGCGCAGCGGCAGCGCCACTCCGCCAGTTCTCCTCCAGCAGACCTACACGGTTCTGCAGATCCGTCAGTGCCGCATCATCTGCGGGCGCTGCAGGCGCAACACTGGCCTGCTGGCGGTTGAACAATTCGAGGCTCACCTTGATCTGGGCGATATCGGTTGCGAGGCGCGCGACATCCCTTTGGGTCTCGGTGTAAACCCAAGCCGATGCCGCCAGCGCCGCCACCCCCACAAGCCCCGCAACAAAGCCCAGCAGCGTAGATCCGGCGACGCGCCGCAGGGGGGCGGGCGCCGATTGCTCAGCCGGTGTGCTGCGCTGCTCACCCTCAATGGTAGGGATTTCTTCCAAGGCGCTTCTCCGTTGCGGCAAGTCCGCTCACCCCATCGGTGCCAAATGAGGCTGTCCTATGGTAGGCGCTACGTCTTAGAGCAGCCACTCCGCACGGGGGAGGGGCGTTGGTGCAGGCTTGCCGCTCATCACTGGCGCGACTTCGCTCTGCCCGCTGCCGAACAGATTGCCGATGCCGCCGAACAGCCCGGATACGGCGCCGCTCATGGCCTCGCCACGCGCCTTGATGGCGGCTTCTTCATTGGCCTTCTTTTCGGCTGCCGAAAGCTGTTGGGCCACAGCCTTTTCGTCGGCCTCCTGCTTGGCCAGCAGAACCGCGTTCTGCGTCATGGCAGGGCAGGGGCCCATGGCATTGAGAGCGCCGTTGCCCGGCGCGTTGAACACATATTGCCGCTCGCAAACGTCCCAATTGGGCGGGCTCTTGGTCAGCTCGAAAAGGTCATAGCCTTCCTTGATGTCCTTCCAGAAGGAAAGGTGCTCATTGCTCGCCTGCGCGGCAAGATTGGCAGCGTTCATCTTGAAGGGAAATATCTGCAGCTGAAAGCTCGGATTGCCGCCCTTGAAGGTTTCGCGCGCCAGAGCGTAGATTTCGGCAATCCCCTCGTCGGTCATGGCGTAGCAACCGCGCGACGAGCAATCGCCATGCACCATCAAATCCGAACCGGTGCGGCCCCAGGCGCGGTCGAACTTGTTGGGAAAGCCGGTGTTGAACGCCAGGTAATAGGCCGAGTTTGGGTTCATAAGGCCGGGCGTGATCGTGTAAAAGCCTTCAGGGCTCTGCCGATCGCCTTCTTTGATCTTGGGGCCGAAATTGCCGGAAAAGGCGCAGATGTCATAGCTCTTGAACAGCTTGAAGGTGCCGGGCTTGGTCCGCTTCCAGACCTCGAGCGTTTTTTCCTGCTTGAAGATGCGGATCATCATGGCCTCGCCGGGGTCGGACCCCATGGCCTTGAGCGCCGCAACGACATGGCTTTGCAGCGGCTGGTTATGGCGATTGCTATTGCTTTTGGGCAAGAACCCGCCGCAAGCCACCAGCCCCAGGGCCACCCACAGCAGAATCAGCACAGAACAGAATTTGCGCAGGGCGGTAACGGTCAAGATAAGCAGCCTAGGAGCGAAACAAATCACCGACCGTTTGCCAACGGATGGTTAGCGTAGAATGAAGAAGTTCTGGTGAATGAAGCGTTACCACACGGCAAAACTTCGCGAAAGATGGGTTTATTCACGCAAGCGTGCAAAGGCAGCGGGGCGACCCCCCACTTAGCTCCCCCTCTCAGGGGGAGGAACAAAATTGAGGTTGGACCCAGATTTCGGCAGGCACACCAGACGGTCCCTCCCCCTTCTCGGGGGAGGCTAGGCGGGGGTGCCCCCGAGCCTTAAAGCGCCGTCCCGATCGCCATGAACTTCTCCCGGCGATGCTCCCGCACTTCCAAACGACCCTTGCCAGCAAAGTCAGCGAGGAACGCAGAAATGGCGTCGCGCGTCGAAGCCATTACCGTTTCGGGGTGCCGGTGCGCGCCGCCGGTCGGTTCGGGGATGATCCCGTCGATCACGCCAAAACCCAAAAGGTCCGCCGACGTGATCTTCATGTTGGTGGCCGCATCCTGCGCCTTGGCAGCGTCGCGCCACAGGATGGAGGCGCCGCCTTCGGGAGAGATCACGGAGTAAATGGCATGTTCGAGCATCAGCACGCGATTGGCGGTGGCAATGGCGATAGCGCCGCCCGAGCCGCCTTCGCCGATGATAATGGCGATGTTGGGTATGCCCAACTCCAGCGACTTTTCCGTGGACCGCGCAATGGCCTCGGCCTGTCCGCGCTCTTCTGCACCAATGCCGGGATAGGCGCCGGCCGTGTCGACAAAGGAGATCACCGGAATGTTGAACCGGTCAGCCATTTCCATGATGCGAACGGCCTTGCGATAGCCTTCCGGACGCGCCATGCCGAAATTGTGCTTGAGGCGCGTTTCGGTTGAGTTGCCCTTTTCCTGGCCCAGCACAGCCACGGGCTGCCCATTGAAGCGGCCAAAGCCGGCCTGAATGGACGCGTCTTCGGCAAATTTGCGATCACCCGCCAGCGGATGCCATTCGGTTATCAGGGTCTTGATGTAGTCCGACAGATGCGGGCGCTGCGGATGTCGCGCCACCTGTGTCTTCTGCCAGGGCGTGAGCTTTTTGTAGATCTCGACCAGGGCTTCTTCGGCCCGGCTCGAAAGCCGATTGACCTCTTCGTCAATGCTGACGGCCTGGTCCGTCGCCGCCATGGCTTTGAGTTCGGCGATCTTGCCTTCCAGATCGGCTACCGGCTTTTCGAAATCGAGATAAGACTGCATCCCACCTGCCCGTTAGGGGTCTGTTGTTTGCGACCCGTGGATTTGGCCGCTGCTGTTGCGCCCTAAAGTGGCCGGAAAGTGACGATGGTGCAACAGCAAGTCAAGTTCTTAGCGCGTCTTGCATTGGCGCGATCACTATCCCTGCGCCAGCGGGTGGTGTGTTTCCACTAGGTCGCGCAGCTTGTCGTCGAGCACATGGGTGTAGATCTGCGTTGTGGAAATGTCGGAATGCCCGAGCAACATTTGCACCACCCTGAGATCCGCCCCACCGGCCAGCAGATGGCTTGCAAAGGCATGGCGCAGCACATGGGGCGCAATGCGCGCCGCACTGATCCCCGCGCGGCTAGCCAGGGCCTTGAGATCCCGCGCAAACACCTGCCGTGACAAAAAGCCTTCCGCACCGCCCGCAGGGAACAGGAAAGGGCCCGGCTCCAGCGTTTTCAAATAAGCCTTAACAGCATCGCGGGCGCGGTCGTTGAGTGGCACGACGCGTTCCTTGCTGCCCTTGCCGGTCACGGTCAAGAAGCTTGTGTCCCGCATCACCGCCTGGCGGCGCAGGCTCACCAGTTCGCTGACGCGCAGGCCCGTGGCATAGAGTAGTTCCAGCAGCACATAGAGCCGGAGCGCCGCAGCCTGCTGCGGTGGCTCGGCAGGTGCGTTTGCTTCCGCTTCGGCGGTGGCAAGCAGCTTGTCGACTTCGGCAACGCTCAAAACCTTGGGCAGGGCGCGCCGCGACTTTGGACTCGCTACGATCCGGGTCGGGTCATCCCCCCTGATGCCATCGGCACATAGGAAACGGTGGAACTGCCGGATGGCCGAAAGGCGGCGGGCGCTGGACGAGGCTGACAGCCCGTCGCGCCTGAGCTGGTCGAGATAGGCATTCACCGTTTCACGGCTGGCGTCTAGCAGCGACTGCTTCCGGCCCGCGACGAACCCTGCATAATCGCTCAGGTCCCGGCGATAGGCATCGATCGTATTCTTGGCCGCACCCCGTTCGGCGCTCATCATTTCCAAGAAAGCGCCGATCAGATGTTGGCCGCTCATGGCGATCCGGGCAGGGTTTCTTCGGCGGCACTGGGATTGGCGCCGGTGCCTTCAGGCTCGTTCCCGTCGGGCGCCGTCTCGGCTGGTGCGGGTTCCGCTGGCTCGGGCGCAGCAGGCGCCGGTGCGCTGCCGGGCAGGGCAGGGGCGCCGCCGCCCAGAAAATCGCGCGAAGGAATTCGGACCGTGACTTCCTTGGGCGTGGGCTCGACAAAGCTGATCAGCGCAATCATGCCGGCATAGGCTAGGCCAGCGAGAAAAAGCAGCGTGATAAGGAGACGGATCAGAGTGGGCATGGACTTCCGACGCTTTGTTTTGGGGCTATATAGGCCGAAATGGTTTCGTTTTGGTAGGCATAGCGCATATCACAAGCTATAGCGCGCAGGTTCTTGACAGCACGTGACGGTGCGGGTTGATAGCGGCATCATCAGGGGAGCGTATTGGTGAACCGTCCCGACGCGGCAACGCGACAGGCCCGCGCCGAAGAATTAGTGGAACGCCTGGCTGGCAAGCCGATCGTCCTGGTCGGCATGATGGGCGTGGGCAAGACCACGATCGGCCGGCGGGTTGCTGCCAAGCTCAGCCGCCAATTCCTCGACAGTGACGAGGAAATCGAAAAAGCCGCGCAGATGAGCATCCCCGACATATTCGAGCAGCGTGGGGAAGCCGAATTCCGCGCCGGGGAAACTCGCGTCATCGCCCGCGTGCTCAAGGACAGGGACATCGTCCTCGCAACCGGTGGCGGCGCCTTTGTGAACGCGGAGACGCGCGCCCTGGTCAAGGGCGAAGCCGTATCCGTCTGGCTCAAGGCCAATGCCGATATCCTTTTTGAGCGCGTGTCACGCCGCTCCAACCGGCCGCTCCTCAAGACAGCCAATCCGCGGGCGACCCTCGAAAGGCTGATCGAGGAGCGCTACCCGATCTATGCCGAGGCCGACCTCACCGTCCTCAGTCGCGATGTCCCCCAGGACGTTGTCGCCAATGACGTGATCGACGCCGTGCTCAATTTCCTCAAGCGCCGGAATTCGGACCATGGCTGACTTTACCCACAATGTTCATGTCGCCCTGGGCGAGCGCGCCTATGACATCCTGATCGGCGATCATCTGCTGGATGAAGCCGGAGCGATTCTCGCAGAGCGTTTTGGCGGCCGCCGCTATGGCATCATCACCGACGAGACCGTCGCCCAGGCGCAATTGGGGCGCCTCCTCGCTTCGCTCGATGCCGCGGGTTTGCAGCACAGCGAGATCGTTCTTCCCGCGGGCGAAAGCACCAAGAGCTGGGCTTACCTCGGCCAGGCGGTGGAGGGAATCCTGGCTGCCCGGCTCGAGCGCAATGATCTGGTGATCGCCTTGGGCGGCGGCGTTATCGGGGATCTCGCCGGCTTTGCAGCTTCCATCGCCCGGCGTGGCATGCCGTTTGTGCAGATGCCCACTACGCTGCTGGCGCAGGTCGACAGTTCCGTGGGCGGCAAGACGGGCATCAATTCGCCCCATGGCAAAAACCTCATCGGCGCCTTCCACCAGCCCAGCCTTGTTCTGGCCGATCTTTCAACGCTCGACACGCTCGATCCCCGCCAGTTCGCCGCCGGCTATGCCGAAGTCGTCAAATATGGCCTGATCGATGACGAAGATTTCTTTTTCTGGCTCGAGGAAAACCAGACCGAGATCTTTGGTGGAGGCCCCGCCCGCGGCGAAGCCATTGCCCGCTGTTGCCGGCACAAAGCGCGGGTCGTAATCGAGGACGAGCGGGAACTCGGCGTCCGCGCCCTCCTCAACCTGGGTCACACCTTTGGGCATGCAATGGAAAAGGACACCGGCTATTCCGACAGGCTGCTGCATGGCGAAGGGGTCGCCATCGGCATGGTGCTGGCGCATGAATTTTCCGCCCGCCAGGGCCTTGCGCCATCACAAGATACCGGACGCATCCGCGCCCACTTGAAGAAAGCCGGACTGCCCACCAAATTAGCGGACATCCCCGGCACGCTGGGGTCCACCGATAAATTGATGGCGGCCATCGCGCAGGACAAAAAGGTCTCGCGCGGCGCCCTGACCTTTATTCTCACCCGCGGGATCGGCCAGGCATTTGTCGAGAAAAACGTCGATCCAGCAGCGGTGTCAGCGTTTCTTGATGAGATGCGTGACGTCGGAGCATAGGAAAGACCTATTCGTAGGGGCCGCCTGCTGGTAAAACATCGATGGCCAGTGCATGGACGCGGTCCTTGAGTTCGGCGTCCAGCGTTTCCATCACCGCGCGGTGTTGCGCAACGCGGCTCAGCCCGTCAAAATGACGGGTCGCGATTCTGACACGAAAATGGGTTTCACCACCCTCCCGCCACCCGGCGTGTCCTCGATGCTTGTTCGATTCGTCGATCACTTGGAGGAAAGCGGGGGCAAATCTGTCGGTAAGCTTGCTGATCAGGGTGTCTTTGACGCTCATGGAGGCGGGCTTTCTATTCGGTTTGGCACCTAACTAGGCGAGAATGAAACTGTCTTCCAAGATCTTTGATTCCATTCGCATCAAACCACGCAAGGAAGAGAAGCCTGCGGCGGCCGAACAAATGTGCGAATGGGAGGGCTGCGACAAGCCCGGCGAATACAAGGCACCTAAGGGCCATCGCGGCGAGGGGCAGTACCACCACTTCTGCCTTGAACATGTCCGCCACTACAACACCTCGTTCAACTTCTTTGCCGGCATGGAAAAGGACGAGCTCGAGGAAGCGCTGCATATGCCGCCCAAGGCCGAGTCCCGCTCGAGCTTTGCCACCGGTAATCCGCAGATGCGCACTTCGCGCGCCGCGCGCACGGCTGCCTCCACCCTGCGACCCGGTGACAAGTATGGTGATCCCTTTGGCGTTTTTGCCAAATACCGCCACCGCCAGGCGCAAAAGCCTGCGGCCGAACGCGTCCGGCCTCTCCATGAACAGGACCGGCGGGCATTGGAAACCCTGGGCATCATCGGCCACGCTAAATCCGACGCGATCAAGAGCGCCTACAAGGCCTTGGTCAAGATCCACCACCCGGACGCCAATGGCGGCGACAAATCCTCCGAAGACCGCCTGCGCGCCATCATCGCCGCTTATTCACACCTCAAGAAAGCGGGCTTTGTTGCCAAGTAGCGGGGAGTGCCTGATGGCTACCGCCATCACCGCAATGCTGCTATAGAGCCCCTTGTTCTTCCTGCCTTTATCTGATTTTCCGCCAAGAGCTTTGCCATGACCGAGTACACCAATCTGCCTGATACCGAATATTCGGCTCGGGAATTGTTCGGTATCGACACCGATCTCAAGGTCATGGGTTACAGCCAGCCGAATTCCCATGTACCCCCCTCCGATCCGGACTATTTGTTTGACCGGAACACCACCCTCGCGATCCTTGCCGGTTTTCAGTACAACCGCCGCGTCATGGTGCAGGGCTACCATGGTACGGGCAAATCCACCCATATCGAGCAGGTTGCGGCGCGCCTCAACTGGCCGCTGGTCCGCGTCAACCTCGACAGCCACGTGTCGCGTATCGACCTTGTCGGCAAGGACGCGATCGTCCTCAAGGACGGCAAGCAGGTCACCGAGTTCCGCGACGGGATCCTGCCCTGGGCCGTGCAGAACAATGTCGCCCTGGTTTTCGACGAATACGACGCCGGCCGCCCGGATGTGATGTTCGTGATCCAGCGCGTGCTGGAAGTTGCGGGCCGTCTGACGCTCCTTGACCAGAACCGCGTGATCACACCCCATCCGGCCTTCCGCCTGTTCGCGACCACCAACACGATCGGCCTGGGCGACACGTCGGGCCTTTATCACGGCACGCAGCAGATCAACCAGGGCCAGATGGACCGCTGGAGCCTTGTCACCACGCTCAACTACCTGCCGCACGACAAGGAAGTCGGCATTGTGCTCGCTAAAAACAAAGCCTATGGCGAGAACGACAAGGGCCGAAAGTTGATTGGCAACATGGTGCGCCTCGCCGACCTCACCCGCCAGGCGTTCATCAATGGCGACTTGTCTACGGTGATGAGCCCCCGCGCCGTGATCACCTGGGCCGAAAACGCCCAGATCTTCGGTGGCGATGTCGGTTTTGCCTTCCGGCTCACGTTCCTCAACAAATGCGACGAACTCGAACGCCCCGTGGTTGCCGAGTTCTACCAGCGCGTGTTTGGCGAAGATCTGCCCGAGTCTTCGGCAAACCTTGCTGTCACAGCCTGAAAGCCACGGCCTCATCCTTCGACAGGCTCAGGATGAGGCCGACTGTGAATTCTGCGAATGCCAAGTAGACCTCATGGTGAGCCTGTCGAAGTTCGAGCTGCTCGAAAACCGATCCGGTGGATCGATTTCAGGCGAGAACGCCAGTCAGCTATGCTGACTGGCTATGGAGGTCGCGGCACGACCAGCAAGTAGGCCTTTCGGATATCATGGCACAACCACCGCGCAGCAAAGCCAACAGGCCCGATCAGACCCAGGCGTTCAAATCCGCCATGGGCGCAACGGTGCGCGCCATTGGCGGCAAGCACGAGCTTGAAGTCACCTTTACGGCCGACCGGCCCCTGCTGACCTCGGACAAGGCGCGGCTTGCGAACCTGCCCCGCCTGCCCACGCGCCGCGACATCGCCATTGCCCGGGGGCAGGGCGATGCAATGGCCATGCGCCTCGCCAGCCACGATCCTGAAACCCATCGCAAGCGCTCGCCCATGGACCCTCAAGCGCGCGCTGCGTTTGATGCGTTGGAGCAAGCTCGCGTGGAGGCCCTGGGGTGCGTCCGCATGCCAGGCATGGTCGGCAATATTGGGGAAATGCTGGAAGACCGCCTTTTCCGCGCCAATTTCGCCGAGGTCGATGACAAGGGTGATGCCCCCATTGCCGAAGCGCTGGGTCTCCTTCTGCGCGAGAAGCTCGCTGGCGTCCCCGTGCCGCCCTCGGGCCATGCGCTGGTCGATCTCTGGCGCACCGAGATCGAAAGCAAGGGCGGCAAGTCGCTGGACCAGTTGCTGGAGCGCTACGAGAACCAGGACGAGTTCTCCAAGGCCGCCAAGGCACTTCTGCGCGATCTCAACCTCGTGCCCGACAGTGAAATGGGCGACGCCGACGACAGCGAAGAGGACGAGGGCGAAAACCAGGAGCCCGAATCGGGCGACAATGCCGACAAATCCCCTGAGCAGGGTGAAGGGGAAAACGAATCCCAGGACAGCTCGGAAGACGAGCAGGCCGGCGATTCCGAGGAAACCGGAGACGTCGAAGGCATCGAGTCTGACATGGCCGATACCGACGAGGATGCGGCTGCCGAAGCAGGGGAGGACGCGCCCATGCCGCCCCCGGCCAAGGATGGCGGTACGCAAGCTTCCAATCAGTTCAACTACAAGGTCTTTACTAGCAAGTTCGACGAGATCGTCAAAGCGGCCGAGCTCTGCCCGCCCGACGAGCTCGACCAGCTGCGTACGTTGCTCGACAAACAGCTGGAAAACCTGGCTGGTGCCGTGGCGCGTCTCGCCAACAAGTTGCAGCGGCGCCTGATGGCCAAGCAGAACCGCTCCTGGCAGTTCGACCTCGAGGAGGGCCTGCTTGATACGGCGCGCCTCACGCGCGTCGTCACCGACCCAATGCAGGCTTTGAGTTTCAAGGTCGAGAACGACACCGATTTCCGCGACACCGTTGTGACGTTGCTTATCGACAATTCGGGCTCCATGCGCGGCCGCCCTATCACCATCGCCGCGATCTGCGGCGACATCCTAGCGCGAACGCTGGAGCGCTGCGGCGTCAAGGTGGAGATTTTGGGCTTTACCACCCGGGCCTGGAAAGGCGGCAAGTCGCGCGAGGCGTGGCTTGAGGCTGGCCGACCAGCCAATCCGGGGCGCGTCAACGATGTCAGGCACATCATCTACAAGGCTGCCGACGAGCCGTGGCGCCACGCCAGGCGCAATCTGGGCCTGATGATGCGCGAAGGGCTACTCAAGGAAAACATCGACGGCGAGGCACTCGAGTGGGCCCGCAAGCGCCTGATGGCGCGTCCCGAACAGCGGCGCATACTGATGGTGATTTCCGACGGTGCCCCGGTCGATGACTCGACGCAGTCAGTTAATGCCGGCAATTACCTTGAAGCGCACCTCCGCCAGGTGATCGAGGATATCGAAACCCGCTCCCCCATCCAGCTGGTGGCCGTCGGCATCGGGCACGATGTGACACGCTACTATCGGCGCGCCGTGACCCTGCTTGATGCGGAGGAACTGGCGGGTGCCCTGACCGATGAGCTTGCGGCGCTGTTTGACGAGGAACTGCCGGCCCAAACCCGGCGGCGCGGCCGCGGATGAGCCATCGGCTGCTCATTTCGGCAGTGCTGCTGCTGGGCCTTTGCCTGCCGGCGAGCGCTGTCGAGGTGACGGTAAGCGCAGCGCCTGTTACGCGCTTCAAGGATGCTGGGCTTGATCAACCCGTCGACAAGCTGATCTTCCGCGGTGGCCTGGCCCTGGTGGCGCAGGACGACACGTTCGGCGGGCTATCGGGCCTCACCTCAACGGGGCCGAACCAGCAGGTGGTGTTTGTCACGGATCGCGGCAATTGGGTGTCGGGGCATCTAGCCTATGACGATGCCAGCCGGCTGTTTGGTTTTATTGGCGTCAACATCGATCCCATCGAAAACTCAAAGGGGCAGCCGCTCCCCCGTCAATATGCCAAGGATGCTGAAAGCGTAGACACTGTTTACCGCAATGGCGTTCCGGTGGCCCTTCGGGTGGGGTTCGAGCACCTGACCCGCGTGGCGGACTTTGTGCTTACCGACGGCATGCCCGGGGGCGCAGCTCGCGAACTCGCCATTCCGCAATGGCTCACCGATCTGCGCACGAACGAAACCATTGAATCGCTGTGCATTGCTCCACCGGCCTCGCCCATTGCCGGCTCAACGCTGATCCTGGCCGAAGAAGCTCTGGACGAGAATGGCAATCATCGCGGCTGGCTGCTGGGCCAAAACGACAAGGGCCCGATCGGGCTTGTGAACACGCCCGTGGTCAACCCCACCGATTGCAAATTCCTGCCCAATGGCGATCTCCTTGTTCTCGAGCGCGGCGTTTCCATGCTGAGCTTTGTGATGAACTTGCGCCGCATCCCCGCCGCCGAAGTGCGCCCTGGCGCCACCATGAATGGCGAACTGCTCCTGTCCGCCACCGGCGGCTCCATCGACAACATGGAATCGCTCCTGGTGCACACCGCACCCGATGGCGAAATGCGCATCGTCATCGGCTCGGACAACAACTTCAACGACTGGCAACGGAGCCTGCTGCTGGAGTTCGCGCTGGCGGAGTAGTGAGGCACAGCGCAGTCCCTCCCCCTTCAGGGGGAGGTCGGGTGGGGGGCGCTAAGCCAGAACCGCACTCCGGCCAGCCAACCACCCCCGCAGCGTCTTGTAGGGCGCCAGCATCAACACCGTCAGCAACAGCTTCACCAGAAAATCGCCAACCGCAAGCGACACCCAGAGCGGCACTTCAGGCCCCACGGCCAGAAACGGCGCTGGAAAGGCGAGCGAGCCATCTTCCCGCCCGAACATGGTATCAAGCCCCGCAAAGGCCGGTGCCATGGCCAGGCTGAAAAAGATCATCGTATCCAGCGCCGAACTCACCAGCGACGAAAACATCGGCGCCTTCCACCACGCGCCATCGCGCAGGCGTTGAAAGATAGAGACATCAAGCAGTTGCGCCACAAGGAACGCCGAGCCCGAGGCGATCGCAATCCGCGGGGTGGCGAGGTAAACCGAAAGAACTACCGCCACCGCAAAACCCGCCAGAACGGCAATGCGCGCCTTTGCCGGGCCGAATGCGCGATTGGTCAGATCCGTCACGAGAAACGCCACCGGATAGGTCCAGGCACCCCAGGTCAGGATATCGCCTAGATTGATCGGGCCCAGTTGAACCGCGAAGGGATATTGAACAAGAATATTGGAGGCCGCGACAATAGCGACCATGGCAGCAATAGCCGCCAGGAAACGAGCCAGCATGGGAATGCACCTCTGTTGAGCGCCGCCGGCAAAAGACCGGTGCGCATGTTTCACTTCCCGTGAGAAAGCGATGCGCGGTGATATGCACACATCCTCACCCACGCAAACAAAAACCGCGCGGAGCGAAAACTCCACGCGGCTCGATTTTGCTATCGAAGCGTCGCTTAGGCGGCGAGGGCCGCGCGCACTTCCTTTTTGATGCCCAGGGCGAGGGGCGACAAATCGGCATCGTCCTGCTTGAGGAGGAACGCGTCGAGCCCACCGCGATGCTCAACGGTGCGCAGGGCGGCCGCGCAGATGCGCAGCTTGACCGGGCGGTTCAGCGCATCGGAAAGCAGCGTGACATTGAGCAGGTTCGGGAGGAACCGGCGACGAGTGCGGTTCAGGGCGTGCGAAACATTGTTGCCGGTCATTACGCCTTTACCGGTCAGTTCACAGCGACGTGCCATTTGGGATATCCTATTTGTGTAAAGGTCCTGCGTGGCGGTTCAAACCGCAACGGGCCTCATTTGTCGTGAAATCTGGCGCGTCTATAAGGAAAACGGGCGGTCGCGTCAAGGCAAGGACCGCTCAAAGCCGTGCGAGCGCCTTGCGCCAGTCATTTGGCGCGGGCAGTTTCGGTTGGATTAACCGATTCGTTTTCTCCGCCGGGACCCAGCCATTGACCCAGTTTCGCCTTGCCTTTGGTGCCGCCTTTGCTCTTTTGCTGTCCGTGCCTGCGGGCGCTGCCGAGGTAAAGGCCCGGGCCAGCTACGTCCTTACACTGGGCGGCATCAACATCGCCATGATGGATGTTGACCTGTCCGACAACGAGCGCAGCTATTCCCTTGATCTCTCCGCCAATGTGGCGGGCCTGGGCGCTGTGGTCGCCAGCGGCACGGCCAAGGCGAGTGCGCGGGGCGTATCGAGTGGCAACAGCCTTGTGTCGCAGGAGTTCGATCTTCAGACCCGTGCTAGCGGCGAAACCTTCTCGGTCGATGTGTCCTTTGCGAGGGGCAATGTGTCCTCCTTCAAGGTGGAGCCGCCCATTGTCGACAACTACGATCGCGTGCCGATCGAGCGCCGCCACCTTAGCGGTGCGGGCGATTTCCTTTCCGCCTTTGTTCTTAAGGGCGGTGCGCTCGACAAGAGCTTGTGCCAGCGCAAGATGGGCATTTTCACCGGGGTCGAGCGCTTCAACATCGCCATGAGCTTTGCGCGCGAGGAACAAGCCAGTTCCCCCCGCACCGGCTATCAGGGCCCGGTGGTCCTGTGTTCAGTGGATTACCAGCCTGTCTCGGGCCATTTCACCTCCTCGGACATCACCAACTACCTCGCTGACAGCGAGCGCATCGTGATCTGGTACGCGCCCCTGGGGGACACCGGCTATTTCATACCCTATCGGGTCCTCCTCGGCACCAATATGGGCGATCTGTCCATGGTGCTCACAGGCATGGACTACTGAGCCGCCTTTCCCGTTTCGGGACGGTCAACGCCTTTTGTGTTGCCGAGCGCTTATGGGAATGCCGCGCTGGCGGGGGATCATCCGTTAACGCGGCTTTTTTTATCTCCTTCCCGCGTGCAACCGCCCGTTCAGATTCGCCATCCCACAGGCGAAAATCAACGGTTTCGAAACACAGATAAACGGCTCTTTCCTCCGCTCAGCCCCTATCAGCCTCGTCGCGGGGCGGCCTTGCGGATCAGGCACCGCCTGGCCACTACATCTTGCCGTGAACAGACCGGAACCCTCGATTCTCTCCCCGTTCGTTCCCTTTCCGTACCGTGGGTAAATACCTCATCGTGCCGCCGGAAAAATCTGTGCCCAAACGGGACAGTGCTAAAGCGTTTCCAGCGACTGAATCTTGCCTTGCCCGGTAACAACGGCCTGCCGCAAGGTCAGCGGACTACCCGCAAAATTGCCTGACACCTTGAACGTCACCAGGGTCTTGGCGCCATCCTGACTGGCCTCGATGAGTTCGTAGCGAGGCCAATATCGCTGCTCCACACTTTCGAGCCAGGCGGCAATCTCTGCTCTTCCTCGATGAACATGCCCTTCGTCCTGCACAATCGCATCGGGGGCAAAGAGCGGCGCGCTGGCTGTGCGCTCGCCATCGGCAAAATATTGGGGGAGGGGAGCAGGCAGATCTAAACGCATGAGAAACCTCCGAAAGATTACTCCAATGGCCGCTATTTAGGTCTGCCTTGTTGCCAAGCCGTGTCAGCAACCCCTGTCTCGAAGTGAGACGGTCAATCCTGCTTTTCGCTAATTTCGCGCCGCAAAAGGCCCCACTGGCAGGCTATCATGCGTCAAGGCCTCACAATTTTTCGGGCGGTACGCATTTAAACGCCGTTAGCAAACAGCTGATTCCGGCTTCCGCTTAACCCTTTGGCAACAGTAGTGAATGAATGAGCTTGCGGGAAAGCCCGCGGTCCACCGCTTCAAGCTTCGCTGGTGGTCTGCGCGTCAAAGGGCCACCACCTCTAGCGGTGAACAAACCCGCACCTCCCCCCAATCTCCGATTCGGTTCTGCTTCGTTCCCCTTGCGTTCAATTCGTTAACCGCGTGTCCCCCACGCCGCAGCATCTGTCCTTTTTTGCGACATTGCTTTGTCCTACTCGCAACTGGCGATTGGATTTCCTACATTGCTGGCAATGACCTTCTCGCCTCCCCAATCGGTCAAGGCAATTCTTGGCCCCACGAACACCGGCAAGACCTATTTTGCCATCGAGCGCATGCTGGCCCATCCCACGGGGATGATTGGCCTGCCGCTGCGCCTGCTTGCGCGCGAGGTGTACCAGCGCTGCGTGGAGCGGGTGGGCGAGGGGGCCGTGGCCCTCATCACGGGCGAGGAACGCATCGTCCCCCCCAAGCCGCGCTTCTGGGTCTGCACGGTGGAAGCCATGCCCACCGATATCCGGGTCGATTGCCTGGCGGTGGACGAAATCCAGACCGCGATCGATTTCGACCGCGGCCATGTGTTCACCGATCGCATTCTTAATGCCCGGGGCTTCAACGAAACGCTTCTCCTAGGCGCGGGCACCATGGAGCCGGTGATCCGCAAGCTTCTGCCGCATGCCGAGATCATCGAGCGCCCGCGTTTTTCCCAGCTCACCTATTCGGGCTCCAAGAAGATTTCGCGCCAGCCGGCCCGCTCGGCGATTGTCGCCTTCTCCGCCCGCCAGGTCTATGCCATTGCCGAGCTGATCCGCCGGGAGCGTGGTGGCGCCGCCGTCGTCATGGGCGCCCTATCGCCTCGCACGCGCAATGCCCAGGTGGAACTCTACCAGAACGGCGATGTGGATTTTCTGGTCGCGACCGATGCCATCGGCATGGGGCTGAACCTTGATATCCACCATGTCGCCTTTGCCGATGACACCAAGTTCGATGGCCATCAATCCCGCATGCTGACCCCGGCCGAGATCGGCCAGATCGCCGGACGGGCGGGCCGCCACGCCCGCAACGGCACGTTTGGCGTCACCGGCGGCACCGAGGGATTCGACGAGGAACTGGTGGTTGCGCTCGAAACGCACGATTTCGACCCGGTCCGGGTGCTGCAATGGCGCAACAATCAGCTGGATTTTTCGTCCATCCCGGCGCTGATGCATAGCCTTGAACAATCCCCCGAACATCGTAGTCTTACTAGGGTGCCCATCGCCAAGGACCAGCAGGCGCTTGAATTCGTGTCGCGCAACGAAGCCGGGCAATTGGCTCGGGGGCTTGATGGCGCACGGCTTCTCTGGGAATGTTGTCAGATCCCGGATTACCAGGGGATTTCGCCTGCCAATCACGGGGAAATCGTCACCAAAATTTACTCGGACTTAGCCAAGCGCGGCAAGGTTAATGCCGACTGGATTGCCGAGCAGGTGCGCTTTTGCGACAACACCAGCGGCGACATCGACACGCTGAGCAACCGGATCAAGCAGATCCGGACCTGGACCTTTGTAGCTAACCGTAAAAACTGGCTTGCGGACCCGGCGCATTGGCGCGAAAAGACCCGGGATATTGAAGATCGTCTGAGTGATGCGCTCCATGAGCGTTTGACCCAGCGCTTCGTCGACCGTCGCACCAGCGTGCTGCTTCGTCATCTGAAAGACAAACGTATGGCATCTCCCGAGATCAATGAACGTGGCGAAGTGCGGCTGGAAGGCCACCTCATCGGCACGCTCGAAGGCTTCCGTTTCACCCTGGCCCGCCATGATGGCGATGCCGACACCAAGGGATTGCGCGGAGCAGCCGATCAGGTGGTGGCGCCCGAAATCCACAACCGCGCGGAGCGCCTCGCTGGCGCGCCCAATGAAGAATTCGTCTTGGCCACCGATGGCCGCCTGCGCTGGAAGGGCGATCTTGTTGCCGAACTGATCGAGGGCGAGACCCTTTACCGCCCCCGCATCCTGATCCTGGCCGACGAAACGCTGACCGGACCCGATCTCGAGCGCGTGCAGGATCGCCTCAGCCTTTGGCTGCGTCACCACATCAACACGGTGCTGGAAGGCGTCATGGCGCTCGAAGCGCCAGCCGATATCGAGGGCGCCGCCCGCGGCATCGCCTACCAGCTCTACGAGAATTTGGGCCTCATCCCACGCTCCCAGGTGGCCGAGGAGGTCAAGAACCTCGACCAGGACGTGCGCGGCAAGATGCGCAAGCTCGGCATCAAGTTCGGCGCCTACCACATCTACCTGCCCCTTTCGCTCAAGCCCGCCCCGCGCGAACTGGCGCTGATCCTGTTCGCGCTGAAGAACGGCGGCGTGCGCCAGCCCGGGGTTACCGACATCCCGCATATTGTGCTGTCCGGCCGCACCTCCTTTGTGGTGGATCCGGAAGTCGATACACGGCTTTATGAAGTCGCGGGCTTCAAGGTGGCCGGCAAGCGCGCCGTGCGCGTCGATATCCTTGAGCGCCTCGCCGATATTATCCGGCCGCTGATTGCACTTGATCCTACCCGCTTCCAGGGCGAAGTGCCGGCCGGCGCCGCCGAAGGCAATGGCTTCCGCGTCACCGTGGAAATGACATCGCTGCTCGGCTGCTCGGGCGAGGATTTCGCCTCGATCCTCACGTCCCTTGGCTATCGCGTCAAGCGCGTGCCCAAGGCGCCCGCGCCGGCTCCCGTAGCTGAAGCCACAGCCGAAGCACCGGCGCTGGAAGAAGTGTTGAGCGAAAATCCCGTCTCAATCGAGCCGACGGACGAGGCACCGGTTGAAGCGGTGCCCGCGGAGGCCGCTGCCCCCGTTCCCGAAATGCCCGTTCCCCCCACCACGATCGTGGAAGGCACACCCGAAACCGCCGAAACAACATCTGCTGCGCCCGCCGAACCCGAATTCGACGAGATCTGGTCGCCTGCCGGCAAGCGGCAGGACAATCGCCGCCACGAAGGCCGTCGCCGCCCCGAAGGGGAAGGGCAGAACCGTCCGCCCCGCCAGGACCGCCAGCGCCCAACCGTCAGCAAGCGTCCGCCAGGTGAAGTGCAGGATCTGAGCAAAGCCCAGCACCTCAATGGCAAGCCGCAATTCGAAGGCAAGGGTCGCAACGACAATCGCCGTCCTGACCAAGGGCGCGAGGACCGCCCGCGTTTCGAGCGCCCGCAGAACGATCGTCCCGCACAGGGCCGGCCACCGCAGGATCGCAAGGAAAAGGCCTTTGATCCCGACTCTCCCTTTGCCAAGCTTGCGGCCCTGCGCGACCGCAAGGCGGAGTAGCCCATGGTTGAACCTGTCGTGCCCGTCCGCAAGGAGCGGCTCGACAAGTTCCTGTTCTTTTCGCGCGCCCTCAAATCGCGCACGCTCGCGCAAAAAGTGATTGAAACCGGCGTCATTCGCGTCAATGGCGACAAGACTGAGCGGAGCGACCACAAAGTCGGTGCGGGCGACGTGCTCACCATGATCCTGCATGGCCGCATCGTGGTCTGGCGCATCATCGACCCCGGTGAACGCCGCGGCCCCGCCAGCGAAGCGCAGGGCCTCTACGAAGACCTGTCGCCCCCACCACTTCCCCGGCACGAACTCTCCCCCTTCGAAGCCGCCATCGCCCAACGCCCCGAAGGCGCCGGCCGCCCCACCAAAAAAGAGCGTCGCGACATCGACCGGCTGAATGGCGAGGACGAGGACTGATCGACACGCGCGCTCCAGCGCATTTGTCCAGGCCTAGACCGCCCCTGCCCAAGGGAGAACCAAGGCGAGGGCATGGGCGGCAGGACGATTTCACAAACGCTCAGTAGACGGATGTGGTGCGATTCTTTCGGCCCGTCCCGTTCATGGCGCGCAACTATGGCTCCAGCTGCCGTTTCAGTCGATAATTGCCCCCGAGCAATCCACCCGCCTACCTGGAACAATCGCCTCGCTCATTGGTTTGTGCATGCGGGGCATTCCCACCGACACCATGAGCCGAGCTATCCATTGCTGAACAACAGCCCTGAAGAAAACTTGCCTGCTTTTCTCAAAGGGCCCGGCGAGATGCGTGCGCGCATGCGCGACCTTGACTGGCAGTCCAATCCATTAGGTCATCCGAGTGGATGGCCATTGATCCTTCGTAGCCATGTAGGGCTCATGCTTGATGCGCAGCAAGCCATGTTCATCGCGTGGGGGCCGGAGCTAACATTTCTTTACAACGATGGCTATGCACCCATCTTTGGCGCCAAACACCCCGAGGCCCTGGGGCGACCGTTTGCTGAAATATGGTCTGACATCTGGGAGCAAATCAGCCCACTTGTCAGAAGCACACTCGCTGGAGAGGCGAGCTGGCACGAAGATCTCCTTATTCCTATGCAGAGGCACGGGTATCAGGAAGATGCATGGTTCAGCTTTTCATACACGCCCATCCGAGAGGAAGATGGGGCTGTTGCCGGCATGTACTGTGCGGCGATGGAGACCACCAGCAAGGTGCTGGCGGAGCGCCGCAGCATGTCGGAAAGGGAACGGCTCCGTCAGATGTTCGAGCAGGCGCCGGGCTTCATGGCCATGCTGCGCGAACCCGACCACATTTTTGAGTTGGCCAATCCAGCCTATCTTGACTTGATCGGCCACAGGGAGGTCCTGGGGCGACCAGCACGGGAAGTGCTCCCCGAGGTAGAGGGGCAGGGGTATTTCGAGCTGCTCGACAAGGTGTTCACCACCGGCGAGCCATTCAAGGCTCAGGGCATGAAATTGAGCGTGCAAAGCACGCCGAACAGCCCTCCGGAAGATCGCTACCTGGACTTCGTGTACCAGCCCATCAAGGGGCCAGATGGTAAGTCAGTGGGCATCTTTGTTGAAGGTTATGACGTCACAGAGACCAAGCTTGCGCAGGATGCACTGAAGCGCAACCAAGAGACCCTGCGCATTGCTCTTGCCGCGGCAAGGCTAGGCACTTGGGAAAGAGATCTGCTTACGGGGGAGATTACCGCAAGCGAAACTTGCCGCGCCAATTTCGGCATACCCGCTGATGCACCTTTTACGTTCGAGACCCTGGTGGCGGCTATCCACCCATTGGATCAAAAGCGGGTAGTGCAGGCTCTGCAAACCGCAATCAACGATTACGAAGAGTACGATGTTGAGTACCGGTGCATATGGCTGGATGGTTCGTTGCACTGGGTGCTGTCTCGTGGGCATGCCGTTTATAACGAGAAGGGAGAGGCAGTGCGGATGGTCGGGGTCACCCTGGACCTCACCGAACGGCAGGAAAACGAAGAAGCACTGCGGCACGAGACCCGTGCTCTCGAAATTCTAAACCGGACTGCGGCAAATGTAGCCGCTGAGTTGACGCTGGAAAACCTGGTGCAAACCGTTGTTGATGCTGGTGTTGAGCTAACCGGAGCTCAGTTCGGTGCTTTCTTCTACACCGTTGCAGATGAAAAGGGCGAAGCCTTTACCCTCTATGCGCTCTCGGGTGCGCCGCGGGAGGCATTTTCAGGCTATCCACATCCGCGGGCAACGGAGGTCTTTGCACCCACCTTCAAGGGTGAGGGCATTGTCCGCTCGGCTGATATCACCCAAGATCCTCGCTATGGCCACAACGTACCAAATAAAGGTATGCCCGAAGGACACCTGCCGGTCCGCAGCTATCTAGCTGTGCCCGTGAAATCCCGTTCAGGGAGTGTCATCGGTGGTCTGTTCTTTGGGCATGAAGAGGTCGGGGTATTTGATGAGCGTGCGGAACGCGTCATGGAAGGCCTTGCCGCCCAAGCAGCCATAGGCGTCGACAATTCAACGCTCTTCCGGTCACTGCAACACCTCAACTCGACCCTTGAACTACAGGTTGCCGAGCGAACGGCTGATCGTGATCGTATGTGGCGGATCACCACAGACATCATGCTCGTTGCCCGATTCGACGGCACGATCACGGCGATCAATCCAGCGTGGACAAAAATGCTAGGCTGGGGAGAGGACGACCTTATCGGTCGACGGTTTATCGATTTCGTGCATCCCGACGATGTCGAAAGAACTCTTGAGGAAGCGGACCGCAACGCTAAGGGTGTGGTAACGCAGCGGTTTGAAAATCGCTATCGGACCCGCGATGGAGCCTATCGCTGGGTGTCTTGGATCACCGTTCCCGAAGACGGCCTTCTCCATGCAGTTGGGCGGGATATCACGGTAGAAAAAGAGGCGACCGAAGCTCTTTGGCAAGCTGAAGAAGCGTTGCGGCAGTCACAAAAGATGGAAGCTGTGGGGCAGCTCACGGGCGGCATCGCTCACGACTTCAACAATTTGCTGCAGGGCATTGTTGGCTCGCTCGACATCGCGCAGCGACGCATATCTCAGGGCCGCGCGTCCGAGGTTGATCGTTTCCTTACGGCAGCGACAACAACCGCGAACCGCGCTGCGGCACTGACCCACAGATTGCTTGCATTTTCCCGTCGACAGCCCCTCGATCCTAAGCCGGTCAAAATCAACCAGCTGGTCAGCCAAATGGAAGATCTGCTGAGACGTTCTATTGGCGAGAACACCGACTTGGAGATCGTGCTCGCGGGTGGTCTGTGGACCACCAAATGCGATCCGCATCAGCTGGAAAGCGCGATACTCAACCTAGCCATAAACGCGCGCGATGCGATGCCTGATGGTGGCAGGCTCACCATTGAGACCAGCAATGCCCACCTGGACAGCGTATACGCCGCTCGCGAGCGCGAGGTAAAACCGGGGCAATATGTTTGTGTCAGCGTTACCGACACTGGCACGGGCATGTCCGCAGACACCATCGCAAAGGCGTTCGAGCCATTCTTTACAACCAAGCCAATTGGGCAAGGCACGGGTCTTGGCCTGTCCATGATTTATGGCTTTGCCAGGCAGTCTGACGGCTACGCAAAGATCTACAGCGAAGTCGGTCATGGAACGACGGTGAAGTTGTACTTGCCAAGGCACTATGGCGAAGGGGAAGAGGCTGAGGAACTGCCTCAGCTTACAGAGGAGCACCTTACTCAGGCTGGGGAGATTGTGCTCGTCGTGGAGGACGAGGCCGTCGTTCGTGAGTTGGTCGTCGAGGTGCTTTCCGAGCTTGGTTATCGCGCAATCGAAGCACACGATGGTCCGTCCGGACTCGCTGTATTGCAGTCCAAGCAGCGAGTTGATCTGCTGGTCACTGACATTGGTCTGCCAGGCCTGAATGGGCGGCAAGTGGCCGATGCTGGGCGCCAATTGCGCCCAGGTTTGAAGGTCCTGTTTATGACCGGCTATGCCGAAAACGCGACGCTCGCATCCGGTTTTCTGGAGCCGGGCATGCAGATGATCACCAAGCCCTTCCCGATGGAACGGCTGGCAAGCCGTATAAAAGAGATCATTGACGAGTAAGGAATTCAAACCCTGGACTAGCGGTCTCGTCGCAACCCGGAAACTCTGGTCCTATCACGCCTGAAACCGCCACCTTCGGATCAGTTTGCCGAGATCCGGCACAATCCAAGCCGTTGGCGGAGAGTGGGCTGGTGATCGACGGCAAAAAGCTCTCGCTCGACAAGCTCGGGGATCACCAGGTTGATGAAGCTCTGCAGATCGGCTGGCATAACGGGCGCCATCACATTGAAGCCGTCGGCGGCGCCGCGGTCGACCCATTCCTGCATTGTCGTGGCTATGTCCGTTCCGGTTCCAACGGCAAGCAGATGGCCTCGTCCGCTCGCCAGGCGCATCAGCAACTGCCGCAGGCTGAGCTTGTCGCGACGGGCAATGCCGACCAGAACGGCGAACCGGCTTTGGCTGGACTGGTTCGTCATCTCATTGGCTGGAACAAAATCCGGCAGTGGCGCATCGAGGTTCGCTTGCGACAGGTCCGCGCCCAAGAATTCAGAAAGCTTGGCTAGCACGTGCTCGATCACCATGAACCCGTTCATCTGGGCAAGCCTTTCCTCGGCTTGTTGCCGTGTAGGGGCGGCGATGGGCACAATGGCGGGATAGATCAGAATGTTTTCCGGCGGGCGGCCATGATGGGCCGCACGCGCTTTCATGTCCCGGTAAAAAGCTTGAGCCTCAGCAAGATCTGACTGGACGGTGAAAACCATGTCGGCATAGCGGGTGGCAAAGTCCCGCCCAGCCTCCGAAGCTCCAGCCTGCGCCAGAAGCGGACGGCCTTGCGGCGAGCGCGGTACGTTGAGCGGTCCCCGGCTGCGCACGAAGGGGCCGCGGTGATCGACAGGCCCAATCTTGGCGGGATCCAGATAAACGCCGGCCTGCTTGTCGGCTACCCGGGCGTCTTGTTGCCATGAGTTCCACAGCGCAAGCGCGGCTTGGGTGACATCGGCAGCGCGGGCATAGCGTTCGGCATGATCTGGCATGGCATCGAGGCCAAAGTTCTGGGCCTCCAATGCGTTCGAGGAGGTGACGATGTTCCATCCCGCACGACCCTTGCTGATGTGATCAAGGGAAGCAAAGCGTCGGGCAAGATGAAAGGGATGATCGAAGCTGGTCGAGGCCGTGCCGATCAGTCCGATCCGCTCGGTCACAGCAGCAAGGGCCGAGAGGATCACGAGAGGGTCCATAGCATCGGACAGATGCCGGTCGGCACTTTGCTGGAGCGCCAGCACGTCTCCGAGGAACAGAGCATCAAAGCCGCCATTCTCGGCGCGATGGGCAATATCGACCCAATAGCCCAGATCGGTGGAGGCCAGCGCATTGCTCTCCGGCATGCGCCAGCCGGCTTCATGGCTACCCAAGCCAAAGATCACGGCATTGAGGCCCATGCGCCGTGGTTTGCTCATGGCGCGGTGGCTAGAAAATCGTTGGAGTAATAGCGTGTGAAGTCGGGCTTGTCCGTTATGGGCGTGCCATTGCCATCCTTGAGAATACCGGCTTCAAAAAGGAAAGTGCCCATCGCATCCATCTTGGCAGGATCTATGGTGCCCACCTGCCCATTCTCACTCCGGAGATAATTGCCGTCGATCAAGGCCTGCAGTGAAGCACGCACAAAAGCACGGTCGAGCAGCACGTCGGCATTGGCCGCAACCAGAATGTCGGTGGCCTCGTCCGGATTGGCGATGGCATATTCATAGCCGCGTTGGCTGGCTGTGATAAACGCCTTGGCGGTGTCGCCATTTTCGGCAAGATAGGCGCCGGTGGTGCCGAGGAAATTGGTGTGCTGGTCGGGCACGCCGAAATCAGCATACCGGAAGGCGCGCTGTGCAGGACCGTCACGTTCTGCCTTTACGCCCTCCCAGGTCGAAACTTCGAGCGTGAAATCGACCGCGCCATTGGCAAGCGCTTCATAGGCCGACGTGCCCAAGGTAACCGTCTCAAAGTCGCCCGTGCCGCCATCGTGGCGGATGATCGTGCCAATCAAGGCGTTCTCCCAAGCGCTGCCGAACCCGCCATAGATCTTCCCGTCGAGGTCACGCGGGCTTTGGATGTCCTCCCGATTTGCATTGAAGACAAGGCGCCCCGTTTCGGTCTGGACCAGCGCATAAGTTGCGACAAGGTCCGCTCCCGCCGTGCGTTGGGTGAACAGGCCTATGGAGCCGAGGATGCCGAAATCAGCGACATGATTGGCAACCAGCGTGCCGGCAGACGTGTCGGTATAGGGCAGGATTTCCACCTCGAGACCCGCCTGCTCATAGAAGCCCTTAGCCTCTGCGACGAAGAGGCCGATGTGATTGGTGTTGGGTGTCCAATCAAGGGCTACGCTCACGGGGGCAGGTTGGGCCAGTGCTGGCGTTGCTATCAAGCTGGCAGCAAGGCCGAGTGCCAGGATCGTGCGGGAAAAAGGCATGGATCAGTCCTCTGGATGTAACAGGGTGTTCAGGATTTCGGTTTCGATCGCTGCAAGAGCGGTTAGGCACGCGCCCTGTCGGGGATGCTCGAGCGGCACTTGGAAATGGTGCGCCACGCGGGCTGGTCGGGACGACAGCACATAGATGCGGTCCGACAGCAGCACCGCCTCGCGGACGTCGTGGGTAATGAGCAGGATGGTCCAGCGATGGCGGGTCCACATGGCGGCTAGCCAGCGCTGCATCTGCGCCCGGGTCAGCGCATCAAGAGCCCCGAAAGGTTCATCGAGCAGCAACATCGGGCGCTGCTGCACAACGGTTCGCAGCAGGGCGGCGCGCTGGCGCATGCCACCCGAAAGCTGAGCAGGATAGTGGCTTTCAAAGCCCGCCAGCCCGAACTCGCCAAAGAGCGGTGCTACCCTGGCGCGAGCGGCCCTGCGGCTCATGCCCTGAACCTCCAGCCCCAAAATTGTGTTGTCGATAATGCGGCGCCAGGGCAGGAGTGCATCGCCTTGCGGCATGAAGGCAAATCGATGCTGCGCTGGAGAGAGAGGGGCGCCATCGAGCAGCATGTGCCCGCTGTCCGGCTTGCTCGCTCCGGTGAGCAATTGCAGGATGGTGGATTTGCCGGCCCCTGAAGGTCCCAGGATCGAGACGAATTCGCCCGGCTGAACGCTGAGATTGATGTCGGCGAGAACTTCGGTCGCGCCGAAGCTTTTGCGCAGCTTCACCAGCTCAAGACGCGCGGGGCTCATCGGCGTTGCTCCGCAAGGCGCGCCCAAGGCATGGCCGCGCGTTGCACCAGAACGCTTGCGCCAAACAACAGGAGCGTTAGCGCCGCACTGACAAAAACAGCGGCGAGCACCAGATCGGGCCGGAAGTTGTTCTTGGCGTTAAGAATGTAGATGCCCAAGCCCCGCGCAGCTCCCGCATATTCGGCAAAGATCGCACCGACCACCGCGTAGGTGACCGAAATCCGCAGGCCGGCAAAGAAATAGGGGAGGGCCGAGGGCAAGCGCGCCATGATGAAGATGCGCCAGCGCGAAGCACCCATGGATGCCAGCAATGCCGCTATGTCCCGATTGGTCGCCTCATAGCCCTGTGCGAGAGCGACCAGCATGGGAAAGAAAGTTACAAGCGCCACCAGCACGATCTTGGGCGTCAGTCCAAATCCAAACCACAAGACGACCAGCGGTGCGATGGCCACCAGCGGCAGGGTCTGGGTGATGATAAAGACGGGAAACAATGCCCGCCGCAGCGGACGGAAGAAGTCGATCAGCACCGAGAACAGGAACGCTGCCGCTAGCGAGCAGGCAAAGCCCAACGTCGTGGCCTGGAGTGTCGCCAGGGTATGGCGGGCCAGTGCTTCGCGCTGTTCGAAGCCCTGCGCAATGATGCGGGACGGGGCAGGTAGGGCCGTTGGCGAAATGCCCGACAGCTGCACATAGGCTTCCCAGCCAAGGATAACAGCGGCAACAGACAAGACGGCCGGGCCGGCATGGCTCAGGGCGCGCGCCCAAACGCGCGCAAAGGCAGGGGCGTTCGACATCGATTGTTTCTTCCGTTCAGCGTGCGCTGGGGCTGTTGGCAGAAACCGTCAGGTCGATCGTGACATGGCCCTCTGGCGGACCGAAACGGCAAAAAGCCTGCTCCAGCGTCGCAAACAAGGCGCCGGTATCACCGTTGAGCTTGGTGGCAAAATGCTTGGATTTATCGAACGTGCCGGACTGCTTCAGGAACTCGATGCAACCATAGATCTCGTCCATGTGGTTGCCCTGGCCGAGCACATAAAGCGAGAGCTGGGCAACAGAGAATACGCCGGTTGTGGGGGCGCTGCGCACGGCGACAAGTGCGATGGCCTGCCGTTCCGCAAGAGGCGCAAGTGGACCTTCGAAAAGCCCCGAGTTGCAGATCGGATCGTCCGGCTCGCCTGGGCATCCGCGGGAGATTGCGGCCGAAAGCACGCAGTGCACGCCGGATTTTGCGGCGGCGCTAAACAGATCCCGCATGGCAGGGAACAGCACTTCGGCCGGCCCCACCAGCAGTGTCGAGATATCGTCCGTTTCGATGCGCAAGCGGTCACGATAGGGATCGAGCGCGCTCAAGGCGCTCATGATGACACCGACGAAATCGTCGGTCATGGGATAAAGGGAAATCTGTGCGCCCGAAAACATGCCCGCCTCGCTCCGCTGGTATTACCCAGATCAGCTATAGGGTCCGAAGGCTTCCCGCCCTCATCTCAGCCCCGACCTACGGAGCACCCCTGTGGATAGCGGCACCATATGCGCTGGAGAGCATCGAATGCAAGCCCACTTCTAAGCCAGGCCCAGCATCAATCATGGTCCCCTGTTTCCCGAGAAGGACTGGGGCTGGCTGCTGTACGAGGACTAGGAAGGGAATGGGTTACGCTGGTGAAGCCGCCCTCGCTCTGCGGGACTTGGCCTTTGCCGATCTCAAGCTCCCAACACTGGTCAGCTATGTCGATCCCCATAAAAGGGGTTGCATCGCCGTGGCGGAGCGGCTGGGCGCCCAGCGCGCTGATATGGCGCCGCGCCAGGACCCCGAGGACGTCGTTTTCCGCCACGGCCCCAGGGCACCGTGCAATTTCGTTCTATCGCGCAAGCCACATGCGCCAAAAGGTGCGCCTCGCCAGCCTTGCAGCGCAAGGGAAAAGGGTTTAGCACCGGACCCGTTGAGACCTGCCGGACTGCCCACCAGATGACCTATATCGTCACCGACAATTGCATCGCCTGCAAATATACCGACTGCGTTGAAGTGTGTCCGGTGGACTGCTTCTATGAAGGCGAAAACATGCTGGTGATTCACCCCGACGAATGCATCGATTGCGGCGTGTGCGAGCCCGAATGCCCCGCCGAGGCGATCAAGCCCGATACCGAGTCGGGGCTGGAAGAGTGGCTGGCACTGAACACCAAATACGCCTCCATCTGGCCCAACCTCACCGAGCGTCGCGATCCCCTGCCCGGAGCCAAGGAGCGGGACGGGGAAACCGGCAAGCTCGAGAAATACTTCTCCGAGGCCCCCGGCGAAGGGGACTGAGGTTTGTGGGGGGGCGGTTGGCTGCTGAACCGGCCCGCCCACCGCATACCTCGCCATTGGCGCACAGGCGCGGGCCATCCAGCAAGTCGCCCGAACGAGCCATCACATCGAAAGGCACCATCTCAGGATGGATTCCGGGTCAAGCCCGGGATGAATAAGGTATCTTTGCAAGCTTCGGCCCAATGAGCCGCGGCCCCCGGCACTCGCTCTGTACAGTACCTCCCCCTAGATGGGACAAGATGGGGGCGAGAGCCCTAATGCGGGTAACTTCCCCTCGCCTATCCACAGCACCAGCACTAAATCCATCGCTCTATGGACAGGCCCCACATCACCTGCCAGCCCCCAGAATCACGGTCCCACCCCCCTTGATTCGTAGCTTTTGATTTTGCTGATTTTTTGTGCTATGGTGCCTCCATATGCAGCTGGTCCCGTCACACAACCCGTGCCTTAGGGCACGATTTTTTTGACAACATCGTTGGATGCACTGATCCCTGGGGGCAAGCGGACCCGGGGACCATGGGGTACTTGTTGCGCGCGGCGTCCCGTTTGGACGCGAAGGTAAAGAGTAGGCATGGACGGTCCTTCCCGCCAGGAACTGTCCATTGGGGCGTCAACAAGGAGTTCCACCATATGGTAGTCAAGAAGACACAGACACGGCTCGGGTTCAAGACCGGCGAATACGTCGTTTATCCGGCGCATGGCGTTGGCGTGATCGTCTCGATCGAAGAACAAGAAGTCGCTGGCCTGACTCTTGAATTGTTTGTTATCAGCTTCGAGCAGGACAAGCTGACCCTTCGCGTGCCCGTCGCCAAGATCAAGTCCGTCGGCATGCGCAAGCTGGCCGAAGAAGATCTGGTGGCCCAGGCGCTGAACACCGTGACCGGCCGTGCCCGCGTCAAGCGCACAATGTGGTCGCGCCGTGCCCAGGAATATGAAGCAAAGATCAATTCGGGCGACCTCATCGCGATCTCCGAAGTCGTGCGCGACCTGTATCGCTCCGAAGAGCAGCCCGAGCAGTCTTATTCCGAACGCCAGCTCTTTGAGCAGGCCATGGACCGCATGAGCCGCGAGATCGGCGCCGTCAACAAGCTGACGCTGACCGAAGCCGTGCAGCTGATCGAAAAGAACCTCGCCAAGTCCCCCAAGCGCACCAAGGCCGATGCAGCCGAAGCCGAGGGCGACGAGGAAGCTGCCGCCTAAGCGGTTCAGCCTTGGACAATTCTGGAGAGGCCGGTGGCAACACCGGCCTCTTTTTTGTCGCCGATTCCGGTGGTTTCAACGCCTAGTGCGAAGCTCGATGCTAACAGTCTGCTAACGCGAAGCGCCTAGCCGTTACTGCTGCTTTTGCGGCACGCCGTCATTGAGCGTGTAGTAATCACCCTTGTCGGCAACAAAGATATGCAGGCCAATTTTGGTGCCCGTAGGCCCATCGAACGCCCCCATGTTGATCCCGATCCAGTCCAAATGCACCGGATCGAAGAACAGCGAAGATCCGCAATGGCGGCAGAAGCCGCGGCGCACTTTTTCGGATGAAAAGTACCAGCTGACAGCCTCTTCGCCATGGATGCTGACGCGGTCTCGATGGAGGTCGACACCGGCTTCATAATGGCCGGTATGCTTGCGGCATTTGGTGCAATGGCAGGCTGAAGCCTCGGGCAAAGGACCCTCCACTTCGAACCTGATGGCACCGCAGAGGCACGATCCCTTGTGCATCATGAGTGTTTCCCCAACACATCGCCCAGGCGCACTGTCGCACTACCCGGTTTCAGTGGCTTTTGCTGGCTTTCATGCGGCAGCCAGCCCGAAAGCCAGATGATCTCCAGCGTTGCCCGAACGCGCCCGTCCGGGTCGCCGTCGCGCACAAGGTAAGCATTGGCCGCAGCTGCCAGCAGAGCCGGGCCTGCCAGTCGTCGCGGCCGGTCCACAAGGGGGTTGGAGGCGCCCAAGCCCTTGAGCTCGCTCATCAAGGCGAAAGGGGAGGAATAGCGCACCTGATGGGTTTCAACATCGGCCACGGGGAGCGCCAGCCCCGCCCGTTGCAGCAGCGCTCCGGCATCGCGCACCTGGATCATGGGGACGACGCGCGCGGAAGAGCCGCCATAAACCAGCGCATCGGCGGCCAGAAACGCCTCGCGCAGCTCGGTCAGCGTTTCCCCGCCCAGCGCCGCGATCATCAGCAGCCCGTCCGGCGCCAGTTTTTGCCGCAGGCGCAGGAGATAGCCCGGCACGTCGTTGACCACCTGCAGGTGAAGGACCGAAACAATCAAATTGTAGTTATCCCCCTCGATAGGGGGCATGTCATCTTCCCCGCTGAAGGCTTGGACGCGCTCAAAGGAAAACTGCGCGCTCGCCGTATGGCCGGAAAGGGGGAGCTTGCTTGCATCTGGCCCAATAATCAGCGCTTTGGGGAATTCGCGAATAAGTGTCCCCAGCCGGTCCTCCAGATCGGCGAGGACCAGGTCGTGGACGAAATCGGTGGTGCCGGTGCGCCGCGCCAGATGCTGCCGAATAAGGGCGCTGTCGAAAATCCTGGGCGGCTGGCTCATGATGGTCTTGCGGCCAATCGGGAATTGAACACTATACAAAGCTTATGGAGAGCCCCGACGCGCTTGTCAAAACCGAGCCTTGGCACAGCCGCCTGGCCCGTGGAGTACAAGCGGCGGGCGGCGCGTTGCTGGACCTGCTCTATCCCCCCGTTTGCCTTAGCTGCGACGCACCCGTAACGATCAGCAATACGCTGTGCCCGCAATGCTTTCGACAATTGCGGCCGATCACAGCGCCGCTCTGCCCGGTAATGGGCCTGCCGTTCGAAGTTTCCATCGGCCCCGATGCTGTTTCTGCCGAGGCCCTCGCCGATCCGCCGCCTTTCGCCCGTGCCCGCGCTGCGGTGATCTACAACGACCTTGCCCGTCTTCTGGTGTCGCGCGTCAAGTATGGAGACCGCCCCGAACTAGCCCAATTCTGCGCCCAGCTCATGGCCAGCGCCGGCCATGAGCTTTGGTTGGGCGAACCGCTGCTTGTACCTGTCCCCTTGCATCCCGCGCGCTACCGACAGCGCCGCTACAACCAATCCGCCGAACTCGCCAGCGCTTTGGGCAAGCTCACGGACCTTCCCGTCGATGCATCCCTTGTCCGGCGCACCCGCAAGACGCGCCAGCAGGTGGGCCTGAGCGGCGATGGGCGCCAGCGCAACGTTCAAGGCGCCTTTGCCGTTCACCCCGAGATCCTCGTCCGCTCAAAGGGAAAACGGATCGTTTTGGTCGACGATGTCTACACAACCGGAGCCACAACAAAGGCCGTCACCCGTACCCTCCTGCGCGCCGGCATCGAGGCGGTGGACGTTGTGAGTTTCGCCCGCGTTGTTTTTGGCGCTGACCTCACCCATATATGAGCCTAATTCCTTTCTCTCCCTGGGGAAAATCCATGCCCAAGATCGAAATCTACACCACCCCGACCTGCCCCTATTGCCACGCCGCCAAGTCGCTGCTCAACGAAAAGGGCGCTGAATACACCGAGATTACCGTGCTTGATCCCGAGCTGCGCGCCGCCATGACCGAGCGCGCCCATGGCCGCCGCACGGTGCCGCAGATCTTTATCGGGGAAACTCATGTAGGAGGCTATGACGATATGGCGGCGCTCGACCGCCAAGGCGGCCTAGATCCACTGCTTCAGGCTTCGTGACCCAAGCTTTATGGTTATTCGTCATTGCCCGGCTCGTGCGGGCAATCCATATGCTGAGCCATATTGTGGATCATCCGAACAAGCCGGGTGGTGCTAGGGCCATTGGGCTCAATGTTGGATAATCAAAGTTTATTTCAGTAGACCTCATGGTGAGCTTGTCGAACCACGAGGTCGTGCCACCAGGAGCACACATGAAAATTGCAGCCATCCAGATGCGCTCCGGGCTTGATCCCGATGCCAATATCGGAGCGCTCGAGCCCATGCTGGCCGATGCCGCCGAGCAGGGTGCATCCTATGTGCTGACCCCCGAGGTCACGGTTATCTTCCCCGAGAACCGCGACCAGCTGCGCTCCGTCGCGGCTCCTTTTGAAGATCACCCGCAGCTGCGGCGCGTGGGGGAGCTTGCAAAAACGCACGCCATCCACCTCCACATCGGCTCGCTCGCCGTGCCATTGCCCGATGGTCGCTTCGCCAACCGCAGCGTCCTGTTCGATCCCAATGGGCAGATCATCGCCACCTACGACAAGATCCACCTCTTTGATGCCGATATCGCTGGGCTCAATGCCTACCGGGAAAGCGCCACCTATGCCGGTGGCGAGGAGGCCGTGACCGTGCCACTGGGTCCATTCACCCTGGGCATGAGCATCTGCTACGACATGCGCTTTCCGAAGCTTTACAACGCTCTGGCGAATGCCGGGGCAAACCTCATCGCGGTTCCCGCGGCCTTCACCGTCCCCACGGGCCAGGCCCATTGGCATGTGCTGTTGCGCTCGCGCGCTATTGAAACGGGCTCCTATGTGATTGCGGCGGCGCAGGGCGGGCAGCACCCCAATGGCCGGGCCACTTATGGCCATTCCATCATCATCGATCCTTGGGGGAAAGTGATTGCGGAGCTCGCCCATGATGAGCCCGGCGTCCTCCTTGCCGAGATTTCCGCCGATCTGGTCCGGGATGTGCGCGAACGTGTTCCCGCCCTGCGCAATGCCCGTGATTTTGCGCTACCTAACGTGTTGCAGGTCTGAGCCTACGGCCTATATCAGTCCTGTCATTGTTTTTTGCCGGTTCCCGGGACCCCTTTCGTGATCCAGTACTCCCTTCAGTGCTCCAAAGGCCACCGCTACAACGCGTGGTTCAAGAACGCCGACGCCTTTGATGACCAGAAAGCGCGCGGCATTGTTTTCTGCGCCATCTGTGATGACCGCAGTGTCGAGAAGGCGCCCATGGCGCCGGCCGTGGCGCGTACAGATAAGCAGAAGATGTCCCTGAGCCAGGGCCATTCCGACGCCCAGAAATTCCGCGAATTGCTGCGCGCCTATCGTCAGAAGGTGATGAGCGAGGCCGATTACGTCGGCGATCGTTTCGCCGAGGAAGCGCGCAAGATTCACTTCGAGGAAGCCGAAGCGCGAGGCATCTACGGCCAGGCCACAAGAGATGAAGTCGTGGCGCTGCTGGAAGACGGCATCGACTTCATGCCGCTGCCCGATCTGCCCGAAGAGCACAACTAGTTCCGAGCGCCACTCCCGGCGCGATCAACGGAGACGCGAGCATGACCACACTTGATGCATCCCTTTCGGGGACCTTTGCCATTGGCGGCGATCTCACCGTGAATCGCCTGGGCTTTGGCGCCATGCGCATTACCGGCAAGGGTATCTGGGGCCCGCCGGAGGATCCCGAACAAGCCAAGGCGACGCTGCGCCGTCTGCCCGAGCTCAACGTTGATTTCGTCGATACGGCGGAAAGCTATGGCCCCTACATCAGCGAAGAACTGATCGGGGAAGTGCTGGCGCCCTATTCGAAGGGTACGATCGTCGCAACCAAGAGTGGCCTGACTCGCACGGGTCCCGATGAATGGCACCAGCTTGGCCGCCCTGAATTCCTGCGTCAGGGTGCCATCCAGAGCCTGCGCCGGCTTAAGGTAGAGGTGATTGATCTTTGGCAGCTCCACCGCATCGAAACCAAGACGCCGCGCGAAGATCAGTTCGGCTGCATCCAGCAGCTGCAAAAGGACGGCATTGTCCGCCATGTGGGCCTGAGCGAAGTCAGCGTCGAGGACATCAAGGAAGCTCAGAAATACTTCAAGGTCGCGACCGTCCAGAACATGTACAATCTCGTCAGCCGCAAGGCTGAGGATGTGCTGGAATACTGCGAAGCCAACAATATCGGCTTCATTCCCTGGCGCCCGATCGATGGCGGCAATCTTGAATCCACCAGCGCCGAATTCAAGGCCATCATGGACAAGCACCAAGCCTCCGCCAGCCAGATCGCGCTGGCCTGGATGCTCAAGCGGTCCCCGGTCATGCTGCCCATTCCTGGCACCGGCAAGGTAAAGCATCTGGAGGAGAACGTCGCCGCCGCAGCCATCAAGCTCAGCGATGAGGATTTCCAAACCCTAGACGCGATCGGCCGCAAAGCTTGATCGCCCATAAAGACGCGAGAGTTCAGCTCCTCAGGTCCGCCTGGGGAGTTTTCGTTTCAGCGATGCGGGGGAATTTAGGTCGGTTCGATAGGGAGGGTGGAATCCCCGCTATCGAACCTGACCAACAGGCAACCTTGGCAGACCACCTGAGGGCTGGGGTGGACTTAACATGGCACAAGCGGGTTTGTCACCCTCCTGTCGCAATCAATCCGCCTTGAAGGGAAGTTCTCGTTTGACGACGCCGTGCCGGTGCTTGTTCCACTGCTTGCGCAGTGCGCCGACAATGTCCCGTTCAACCAAATCATAGAAATTGTAGGCCGACCGGCGCCAAAAGTTCTGGCCGTCCCGGCGGCCCCGATCATGGCGCAGAGGCTCCAGGTCACTGGTCTGTAGCCGGTCTACGTTCGGCACGCGATCTTCCTGCATGGCCAAGGCCGGTACAAGTTGGAGAACCACCAAGTCGCGGGAGAGCGGCGCCTGCGGATTGAACAAGGCCTGATCGGTTAGGTTTGCTAGCACTTCGTCGCCTGCAACGATCCGCTGGGCGGCACGGCGCGACACGATGTAGGCCGCGGCTCCGCCGCCTGCCGCATATAATTTGTGAACCGCGTAGCCGTCCAGTTGCAGCACCGGCCGAGGCGCCAGTCGCATGCGGGAGTTGTCCGTCTCGAGGCGCAGTATGTCGATCGGTGGGCGTTGCTGTTCAAACATGCGCAGGAAATCGGGCAGGCTGCGCGACAGAATGGCGTCGTCTTCAAAAATCGCCGCAAATAGCTCGCTTGTTTCGAGGAATGCCTGCAGCGCCGCAACATGGCTAAGGCTACATGCCAGTTCGCCTTCGCTCTGCCAGCGGTAAGCACGAGGGTTGCAAAAGAGCCGTCGTTGATCGTCCGTCACATCGGCTGGCGTATGCGCTGCGACCCGCACATGGTCTATGCTTAAACTCTCAAAGCGTGCTTCCATTGCTGCACGCCGCTCCGGCCGCTTGTCGAGATTGATGAAATAGGCGCGCATCAAGTGGGCGTTACGCCTCTGTCAAAAGGAATGGAACGCTTGTGCGATAAACCCACAAGCCGATGAACAACAGAGGGCAGTCCAATGAAGATTTCGTTCTCCACGAACTCGGCCAAGGCTTTGGAAAAAGGTGGCCGCGGGGCCATGAGGCCCTGATCACGCTCGGCCGTAAGGTCGCTATCACCACCCCAAACGGCGCCGTCTACCCGGTCCGCCTGGACAGCCAGCGCGGGCACAAGCTGGCGGCGCTTGATCGGGCCTAATACGCAACGGTGCGGCCGGTGAAGAACCCGGTCTATGATGTTGTCCAGAGCCTTGCGATTGCTCACAAGGCCTTGGGCCGCCTTGCGGCTGATGATGTAGGCTGCAGCTCCCCAGGTCCAGCCATGAAGGCTGTGAACCGCCATTCCTCCAATTGTGGATTTCGGTCGCGAGGAAATCTGCGCAGGCGCATTGAAGGTTTCGATGCGCAGCAGGTCTATGTCTTGATGGTCCTGCTCGAATGCTTGGAGGAAAGCGGGAAGGCGGTCCGATATGACCACGTCGTCTTCAAAGATCAGGGCAAAGTGGTCTTCGCTCGCCAACAAACGTGCGCAAGCCTCACGATGGCTGACGCCAACGGCAAACTCGCGCAGGGAAAATCGCGTGTGGGCGCCAAGGGCCGCATTTTGCGCCACAAGCTCAGGCGGCAGGTCCCGAACCAAGGTCGCGTTGATGCGTGCCCCTTTCAGCCCTAGGCGCTCAAGCTGCGCTTCCATGCTCGCGCGCCGGTCGGTCCGGTGGGCGAGATTGATGTAGTAGGCGCGCAAGACTTAGCTATCCAGCTTGCCCAGGTCACGCACGGCACCGCGGGCCGCGGAGGTGGCAAAGGCCGCATAGGCGCGCAGGGCTTGGGTGACGTTGCGCTTGCGCGGGTGGGCCGGCTTCCAGCCAAGCTGGTCTTGGTCGTGCCGACGTTGCACCAGCTCGTCGTCCGAAACCATGAGCTTGATGGTGCGGTTGGGAATGTCGATCTCGATGATGTCGCCTTCGCGCACCAGCCCGATCGTGCCCCCTTCCGCCGCTTCGGGGGAAACGTGGCCGATGGAAAGCCCCGACGTACCGCCAGAAAAGCGCCCATCGGTCAGCAGCGCACAAGCTTTGCCCAGGCCCTTGGACTTCAAGTAGCTCGTTGGATAGAGCATCTCCTGCATGCCGGGACCGCCGCGCGGACCCTCATAGCGGATAACGATCACATCGCCTTCGCGGATTTCGTTGGACAGGATCGCGCGGACGGTATCGTCTTGCGATTCGAACACGCGCGCCGGGCCGGTGAACTTGAGGATCGATTCATCCACGCCCGCCGTTTTCACAATGCAACCATCAATGGCAATATTGCCCTTGAGCACGGCGAGGCCGCCGTCCTTGCTGAACGGGTTTTCCGGTGAGCGGATTGCGCCATTGGTGCGGTCGGTGTCGAGTTCCGCCCAACGGTTGCTCTGCGAAAAGGCCTGCGTCGTGCGCACGCCACCGGGCGCCGCCATAAAGAAATTGCGCACGCTTTCCGAATTGGTGCGAGAGATATCCCACTTGTCCAAGGCATCGCCCATCGTGGCAGAATGGATGGTGGGTTCGGAGCGGTTGATGAGGTTGGCGCGATCAAGTTGGCCAAGAATGGAGAAGATACCGCCGGCGCGATGAACGTCTTCCATATGGACGTCGTTCTTGGCCGGGGCGACCTTGCAGAGCACCGGGACCTTGCGGGAGAGTTTGTCGATATCTTCCATCGTGAAATCGACGCCGCCTTCATGGGCAGCCGCCAGGATGTGGAGCACCGTATTGGTGGAGCCGCCCATGGCGATGTCGAGCGCCATGGCGTTCTCGAAGGCAGCCTTGGTGGCGATGGAACGCGGCAGAACGGAAGCATCGTCCTGCTCGTACCAGCGACGGGCGAGGTCCACAATCAGGTGGCCGGCTTCCTGGAACAAGCGCTTGCGGTCGGAATGGGTCGCAAGGGTCGAGCCGTTGCCGGGCAGGCTGAGGCCCAGCGCTTCGGTCAGGCAGTTCATGGAATTGGCGGTGAACATGCCCGAGCAGGAGCCGCAAGTGGGGCAGGCGGCTTCTTCAACGGCCTGCACTTCCTCGTCGGAGTAGTTATCGTCTGCCGCCATCACCATGGCGTCGACCAGGTCGAGCGCCTGCAGCTTGCCCTTCAGCATGGCCTTGCCAGCTTCCATCGGGCCGCCGGAAACGAACACCACGGGGATGTTGATGCGCATGGCGGCATTCAGCATGCCGGGGGTAATCTTGTCGCAATTGCTGATGCAGACCATGGCATCGGCGCAGTGCGCATTGACCATGTATTCCACCGAGTCCGCGATCAGGTCGCGGCTAGGGAGGGAATAAAGCATGCCGTCATGGCCCATGGCGATGCCGTCATCCACCGCAATAGTGTTGAATTCCTTGGCGACACCGCCCGCCGCCTCGATCTCGCGTGCCACGAGCTGGCCCAAATCTTTGAGGTGGACGTGGCCGGGCACGAACTGGGTGAAGCTGTTGACCACGGCGATAATGGGCTTGCCGAAATCGGAGTTCTTCATGCCCGTTGCGCGCCAAAGGCCACGCGCACCAGCCATGTTGCGGCCGTGGGTTGTGGTGCGGGAACGATAAGCCGGCATAATGTGTCCTCGACAGAAATAGCGTGGGCGACGCGTTAGGGTTTCTTTAGACCCATTCCAGACGAGGATCAATGCAAATGCGTACCGTACGGTACGGTACATGGCGGATCGCAAAGCGCGCCGAAGCATTGTTCAGCCAAATACTTGAGGAAACGAAGTTGGAACAGGATCAATCAAATTATCGGCAAATCGCCGTTGGCGAGGTGGTGCCCAATGCCGTGACCGTTGGTTTGGAGAGGGATGGCAGCGGCAAGATCAAGGCCGCTGTCTGGTGGGACGCCAAGGGCGATGTGGATGCGGACGAAGCGGAATTTGACGATGTCCGCGAAGCACTCGCGGCGGCGAATGCAGCCAAGACCCTGCATGGGTTCAGCGAAGTCGTCGTAGCGCTGCAGGATGGGCTCAGCTGGCAAGGGGAATGGGGTAAACTGCGCAGCAATCCCCAAAGCCGCGAACCGGTTGGCGATGTCAGCCAAACGGATCTGTCCGAAGACGAAGTATTCGAACTTGCGGCCGGTATCGAGGCCGAACGCGACGCCTAATTATTGATGCTGGTGATGGCCCAATAGCCGCTTTCGCAGCCCTCGTCGGCGCAAACGACGTTCATCCAGACCGCGCCATTGGCAAAGCCAACGCCGTCGCTGTTGACGATCAGATCCTCGAAATCCTGGCCGGCCAGGGCAGACTGCGTTTCCGGTGTAAGCAGGGCATCGAGATTGTCGACAAGATCCTGGGCTTCAAGCAGGTCATAGGCCTCGCCATTGGCCTGCACGGGGAGAGGATACTCGCCGAGGCTCGCAAAGCCCGATGGGTCGTCAAAGAGAAACGAATCCTGCAACTGCCCGAATGCCTCGCCAAACTGTTCTGAAAGACCATGAAGGTCTTCGATTTGCGCCAGGATGTCTTCTTCGCTTTGCGCGAACACAGGCGCCGCGAGGGCAAGAGAGGCTAGGGCAGCAAGGGCGAGCGTCGGAAGGCGCATGGGAGCTCCGGAAAATTGTTCCAACAAGCTATAGCGTAAATCCGGCTGCCAGATAGCTGCCGCTAGGCGGCGGAACGCGCGGCCATGATCATATAGTTTATGCCCATGTCAGCAGACGGCCGCCATTCATCGGCGAGAGGATGATAGACCACGCCCGTTTCGGCCGTGACCACCAAGCCATTGCGCCGCAGCAGGGCCTTGATCTCATCGGGCGTCAGGAACTTGTTCCAGTCATGGGTGCCCACGGGCAGCCAGCGCAGGACGCGCTCCGCGGCAAACACGGCCAGCGCCCGCGCGCGCAAGGTGCGGTTGATGGTTGCTGTCAGCATCAGCCCGCCCGGCTTCACCAGATCGGCACAGCTCTTCATGTAAAGTGGAACATTGTCCACATGCTCCACCACTTCCATGTTGAGTACGAGATCAAAACTCTGCCCCTCTAGGGCCAGCGCCTCGCTGGTGGTGGCACGGTAGTCAATCTCCAGGCCCGATTGCTCGGCATGGATCTGGGCAATGGCAATATTGCGCTCTGCCGCATCGATGCCGGTCACATCTGCGCCCAGCCGTGCCAGCGGTTCACACAGGAGCCCGCCGCCGCACCCTACATCAAGAATGCGCAGGCCTTCGAAGGGCCGCATGTTGCTTCCGTCGCGCCCAAAATGTTCAAGCACATGCTGTCGAATATATTGGAGCCGCACAGGATTGAATTTGTGCAGAGGCTTGAACTTGCCATTGGGGTTCCACCACTCCTCAGCCATCGCGGTAAACTTGGCGATCTCGGCCTCGTTGATGGTGGTTTCGGTCATATCAGCACTCCGTTTGCGCTGTTATGAGCCCTTCGGCGGTCGCGAGGCAAGGCGCAGGCGCGTCGCAGGGCATTGATCGCGCCCACTGTTTGTCGTATGTCCCCGGCCGAATTGAAAGCGTACCGCCGGGTTCGGCTGGCAGAGGGGTAGGGTCTTGGCCCGCATTATCGTCAAGTTTGGTGGCACGTCGGTCGCCAATATCGAGCGAATTCGCCAGGCCGCGCGCCACGTCAAGCGCGAGGTCGATGCCGGCCACGAGGTCGCGGTGGTGGTGTCGGCCATGTCGGGCAAGACCAACGAGCTCGTCGGCTGGGTCAATGAAGCCAGTTCTCTCCACGACGCGCGTGAATACGACGCTGTCGTAGCCTCGGGCGAGCAGGTGACGGCTGGCCTTATGGCTATTGTTCTCAGTGAAATGGGCATCCAGTCGCGCTCCTTCGCCGGCTGGCAGGTGCCGATCCGCACCGACGATGCCCATGGCGCTGCCCGCATTACCGAGATTGACCCTACCGAGCTCGACAAGCGTCTGCGCGATGGCTGGGTTCCGGTGATCACCGGTTTCCAAGGCATCTCTCCCCACGGCCGGATCACGACCCTTGGCCGTGGCGGCTCGGATACTTCAGCAGTCGCGGTTGCCGCGGCGGTGAAGGCGGATCGCTGCGATATCTATACCGATGTGGACGGTGTTTACACCACCGACCCGCGCATCGTGCCCAAGGCTCAGCGGCTGACCAAGATTTCCTTTGAGGAAATGCTGGAAATGGCTTCTCTCGGAGCCAAGGTCCTGATGATCCGCTCGGTTGAAATGGCTATGGCGCACAAGGTGCGCCTCCTGGTCCGCTCGAGCTTCGATGATCCCGATGCGCCACAGATTGCGCCGGATGGAACGCCCGGGGTTCCCGGTACTTTGGTTTGCGATGAGGATGAAATCGTGGAAAAGCAGATCGTTTCGGGCGTGACGCTCGCCAAGGCCGAGGCCAAGATCACCCTGCGCGACGTCAAGGACAATCCAGGCGTCGCTGCAGCGATTTTCGGCACGCTGGCCGACCAGGGCATTGTTGTTGACATGATCGTGCAGAACATTGCCGATGATGGAGCCACCACGGACATCACCTTTACCGTTCCTGACAGCGAATACGACAAAGCCATCAAGACCCTGCAGAACGCAGGCCAGCGCATCGAATACGGGCGTCTGTCCGGCTCCAAGGGCGGCGCCAAGGTGTCGGTGATCGGTGTGGGCATGCGCTCTCACGCGGGCGTTGCCTCCTCCATGTTCAAGGCGCTCGCCGACAAGGGGATCAACATCCAGCTGATCACCACATCGGAAATAAAGACCTCTGTCTTGATCGATGAACAATATGCCGAGCTTGCGGTTCGGGCGCTGCATACGTATTACGGATTGGACAAGAAGGACGCTTAAGCCCAGTCGAGGGGACTAGAGGCCGCGCGTCGCTAAGGGGGGCGGCTTTGCGGGCCGCCTAGGGGTTATGGTGACGACCATCGGCGGCCCAAGGGTGCTGCTGCGGCAATTGCGCGAGACGATGGCGGAGCCTCTGGCCTCGCAGGAGCGGCTCGACAAAATTGTCGACTTGATCGCCGGCAATATGCAGGCCGATGTTTGCTCCTTCTATGTGCTGCGCGACGATGGCGCTCTGGAGCTTTTTGCCTCCAAGGGGCTCGCTGCCGAATCGGTCCACATGACAACGCTGCGCCTGGGCGAGGGGTTGGTTGGCCTGATCGCCGCCGAAGCCGAGCCGCTCTCGCTCGAAGACGCAACCAGCCATCCCGGCTTTGCTTATCGCCCTGAGACGGGCGAAGAAAAATACAATGCTTTCCTGGGTGTGCCCGTCCTGCGGGCTGGCCAGATGCTGGGTGTTCTGGTTGTCCAGAATGTCGAGCGGCGCCATTATGGCGAAGACGAAACCGAAGCCATGCTGACTACGGCCACAATTCTGGCCGAGATGATCGCGACCTCGGATTTCGACAATCTGATCAAGCCGGGGTCCGATATTGATCTCAGGCGACCTCGCATGTTTACCGGCGTCAGCTTTACCGAAGGGATAGCGCTTGGCACGGTGGTGCTCCATGACCCGCGCGTGGTGGTCACCAATTTCATTGCCGAAGACACCGAGGCCGAAAAGATCAGGCTCGAAACTGCGCTCGAAAAGATGCGCGTCTCGATTGATGCCATGCTCGACCATGGCGACATGGCAGGCGGTAGCGATCATCGCGAGATTCTCGAAACCTACCGTATGTTCGCGAATGATCGAGGCTGGGTGCACCGGCTGACCGAGGCCATCGATAACGGCCTTTCGGCCGAAGCGGCTGTCGAACGCGTTCAGAACGACACCCGCGCCCGCATGCTGCGCCAGACCGACCCTTATATCCGCGACCGGCTGCACGATCTCGACGATCTGGCAAATCGCCTGTTGCGGGTTCTGACCGGCGATGGCCATGCCCTTGCCCGCAAGGAATTGCCCGACAATGCCATTCTGGTGGCCCGCAATATGGGGCCGGCGGAACTCCTGGAATATGACCGCACCAAGCTGCGGGGCGTCGTGCTGGAAGAGGGCGGCGCCACCGCGCACGTGGCGATTGTCGCTCGCTCCCTCGGCATGGTGGCCGTGGGCCAGGCACAATCGATCGTTTCCATGTGTGAAACGGGCGACGACATCATTCTCGACGGCACGGCCGGCGTGGTTCACCTCAGGCCAACGCCCGATATCGAGCAGGCCTATGTCGACAAGGTGCGGGTCACGGCCAAGCGCCGGGCCCATTATGCCGCGCTCAAGGACAAGCCCAGCATCACGAAGGACGGCGTCCACATCACGCTCCTTCACAATTCGGGGCTGGTGGCCGACCTGCCCATGCTGGATGACACCGGCGCTGCAGGCGTTGGCCTGTTCCGTACTGAATTGCAGTTCATGATTGCGAGCAAGCTGCCGCGCCTGCAGGAACAGCAGGAGCTTTATGCCGAAGCCATGGCCATTGCCGGCGAGCGGCCCGTCGTCTTCCGCCTCCTCGACATCGGTGGCGACAAGGTTCTGCCCTATCAGCGCTCCATGACCGAGGAAAACCCAGCCATGGGGTTCCGCTCAATCCGGCTCGGACTGGAGCGGCCGGGGCTCCTGCGTACCCAGATCCGCGCCTTGCTGATGGCCGCCAATGGGCGTCCGCTCAAGATCCTTGTGCCCATGGTCACGGAAACCTTTGAGTTCCTCCAGACGCGCATGGTGGTGCAAAAGGAAGTCGAGCGGTTGCGCCGGGCCGGCAAGCCAATTCCGTCCCGGCTTGACCTCGGCGTTATGGTGGAGGTCCCATCGCTCCTGTTCGAGCTCGATCAGTTGCTTCCCGAAGCCGATTTCGTGTCTATCGGCTCCAACGATCTGGTGCAGTTTTTAACGGCTTCGGATCGTTCCAACCCGCGCGTGGCGAAAAATTACGATCCCATCGGCATTCCGCGTCTGCGCGCCATCAGGCTCATCGTGGATGCCGCCCGCCGTTACAACATTCCCATCACCATGTGCGGCGAACTGGCCGGCAAGCCTCTTGAGGCGCTCGCTCTCATGGCAATTGGCATGACCCGCCTTTCCATGGGGCCGGCCTCGATCGGCCCGATCAAGGAGCTGGTGCTCAACCTTGATCTCAAGCCCATCCAACTCGCCGTGGGCGCCGCCCTCAGCGACGGCTCCGACGGCGTCAGTATCCGGGAATTGCTCCAGGAATGGATCGAACGGCAGAACCTGCCGGTTTGAGCACAAAGTTTCCGCCTCCACAGCGCGGTACTTCCCCTTCCACGGGGAGGTCATGAGGGGCTGTTGAGAGCCACGACCTACATTCGGGCCAACCTATCCCTCACCCTTGATCCTCCCTGCAAGGTGAGGGTGTCGACTGTAGCTATCGAACAAGGCTCTGTGGGCCAACCCTTGCGATCCCGCAACGTTATCCCTAAAGCGTGCCTGCTCAGACTTGAAAGAATTCACCCATGGCTACTCTGCCCCAAGACAAGCTCGATGCGCTCGAAACCCGATTCCAATATGTGGAAGCTGCCCTATCGGGCGGCGCGGGGCCCGACGAGTTCGTCAAGTTTTCCAAGGAACACGCAGAGCTTGCGCCTATCGTCGGGGAAATCCGCGCCTACAACAAGGCGCTCAAGGACCGAGCCGAGGCCGAGGCGCTGCTGAAAAGCGGCGACAAGGAAATGGCTGAGATGGCCGAAGCCGAGATTGCCGAGCTCGACGAGAGAATCGAAAAGCTATTCCAGTCCGTCCGTATTCTCCTCCTGCCCAAGGATGAGGCCGACGAGAAATCCATTATCCTCGAAATCCGTGGAGGCACGGGGGGTGATGAAGCCGCGTTGTTCGCGGGCGACCTGTTCCGGATGTATGAGCGCTACGCCGCCAATCACGGTTGGAAGGTCACCGTGATGGAGGAAAGCCCAGGCGAGATGGGCGGCTTCAAGGAAATCATCGCGAATGTCTCGGGCAAGGGCGTTTATGCCCGCATGAAGTTTGAATCGGGCGTGCATCGCGTGCAACGCGTGCCGGCCACCGAAGGTTCGGGTCGCATCCATACCTCCGCCGCCACCGTCGCCGTCCTGCCCGAGGTGGAAGACATCGACATTGAGATCCGCAACGAAGACATCCGCATCGATACCATGCGGGCTTCGGGTGCCGGGGGGCAGCACGTCAACACCACCGACTCGGCTGTGCGCATCACCCATCTTCCCACAGGGCTCGTCGTCACCTCCGCCATGAAATCGCAACACCAGAACCGTGCCCAAGCCATGCTGGTGCTGCGCTCGCGCCTTTATGAAATGCAGCGTGAAGAGCGCGACAGTGCCCGTTCTGCAGAACGCAAGGGGCAGGTTGGGTCCGGCGATCGCTCCGAACGCATCCGCACCTATAATTTCCCACAGGGCCGTGTCACCGATCACCGCATCAATCTCACGCTCTACAAGCTCGACAAGGTGATGACCGGCGAAGCGCTGGACGAGCTGATCGAAGCCTTGATCACCGAATCGCAGGCCGAGCAGCTTGCCGCCATGGAATCGGTCAACTGAGCCACACCCTCGGCACCCTCTGGCGCCGGTGGCGCGATGAAATGATCCGGACAGGTTTGCCGACCGCCGCGCTCGATGCCAAGCTCCTCACGGCCCATGCGCTTAGGCTCTCGGCGCTTGAGATGGCGACCCGGGAACAAGAGCCGGTTTCAGCGGCAGACGCCGAGAAGGCCGCTGTCCTCATGCAGCGCCGTATTGCCGGCGAATCCGTCGCCCGCATTATTGGCGAGCGCGAATTCTATGGCCTTCCGTTCCGCCTCAACGCCGCAACGCTTGAGCCGCGTCCGGAAACCGAATTGCTGGTCGATCTGGCGCTCAATGCCTTGCCGCCCAGCGGGCAACTGCTGGACCTGGGCACCGGAACCGGCTGTATCCCCATCGCCATTCTCGCCAACCGGCCCGATGCAAGCGCCGTTGCCGTGGATCTCAGCCCTCTGGCGCTCGAAGCCGCACAGCAGAATGCAGAGCGCAACAACGTCGCCGAACGGCTAATTCTGCTCCAGGGCAGTTGGTTCGAGCCGCTGGTGACCAACCCCCACCTAGGCTCGGTCTTGAGGGGGAAGGTAGGTGGGGGTGACAGGTCCAGGTTCAACCTCATCGTTTCCAACCCCCCTTATATCTCCTCGGCCGTGGTGGAAACGCTCGCCCCGGAAGTCAAAACCTTCGATCCGCGCCTTGCGCTCGATGGCGGCCCCGACGGCCTTGCGCCCTACCGTATCATCGCCGCCAGTGCCGCCGCGCACCTGCAGCCCGGGGGGCAGATCCTCCTGGAGATTGGCTTTGACCAAGGCGAGGCGGTCAGTACGCTGCTGAGACAAGCCGGGTTTGGCCGCGTCTGCGTCCACAAAGATCTAAACGGCCTTGATCGTGTCGCCCAGGCTCACCACCTATAAACCACCACGAAGGGCATCGTTGGGTGAGCTTTGCAATTAATGCTGGCAAAGCCGAAGCAAACCGGTTAGTTTGTTTTTGCTGTCAACGGCGCATCATGGGCGCCACGGCGACAATGCCACCCGAAACCTTCCGGTAGCTGCCATGGGCAGCGCGGTTCTAGCCAAGGCTGGAATGACGCAGGATAGGTCCGGAGCGCCGTCAGACGGTTCGGTCTTCATGAAGCCATTTAGAACCCACGAACGAAGGCCTTTGTCTTCGCCGGGAGTGGCCCGACCAGGCAGGTGCCGGTCCGCCAGCAGTGTGACGCTTATTTTTCTAGAGTTAGATAAAGCGACCAGATGAGACCCAATAATCAGAACAACAAAAACCGTCAGCGGAACCGCAATGGTGGCCGCAAGCACGTCAATCCGCTATCGCGCAATTTCGAAAGCAATGGCCCGGATGTGAAAGTGCGCGGCAATGCCGCCCATGTTGCGGAGAAATATCTGCAACTGGCGCGCGACGCTCAGTCCAGCGGCGACTCGGTGATGGCAGAGAATTACCTCCAACATGCCGAACACTATTTCCGTATCGTGTCGAGCGCCCAGCAAGCCCAGAGCGGCATACGGCCTGAAGGCCAGCAGGACGACGATTTCGACGACGATATGCCCGAGATGAACTCGCGCTTCTCCTCGCCCCAGCCTCAGCCACAGCAGCAATATGTTGCCGCCGAAGGTGAAGAGCAGGGCGAAGGCGAAGGGCAACAGTCCCGTCAGCAGGGCGAAAGCCGTCCGCCGCGCGAAGGTGGGGATGGCGAGCGCCAGCCACGCGGGGAACGCGGTGAGCGCCGCCCACGGCGCGAGCGCTTCCGCCCCGAGGGCGAAGTGCAACAAGCCCGGCCTATTGTTCCCGATCAGCCGGTGCAGCCTGCCCCTGCTGCAAGCGCGGAGCCTGTTGCCGCCGAAGCTCCGGCGGCCGAGCCCGTGGCGCAGCCTGCCCCCGAGCAGCCCGTGGAAGCCGTTGAAGGCGAAACGCGCAAGCCCCGCGAACGCCGCCCTCGCCGCCGCCGTCCTGCCGCCGGCGAGACTGGTGCCGAAGGTGCTGAGGGAGAAGGCGATGTCGGGGGTTTGCCGGCGTTCCTCACGGCAGGCACGCCAAACGCCGCCGAATAATTCAAATGCCGGGTCATCAACCCGGCATTTCTGTTTTCCCCTGCTCGGTCACGACATTTTCCCACACGCGGCGTTACAAGAGGCCTCATGGTTGGCCTGTTGAACCACGAGGCGGAGCAAATGGAGGCCTGAGTGCCACAAGCTCGTGGTTCGACAAGCTTACTATGAGGTGTAGTAAGTGGGCCGATCTGCCACCCACCGACCGCGCGCATCCCTCCCCCTCATAGGAAGGCTAGGTGGAACCCCTCCATACCCACAGATGTCCATCTTATGTTTCCACCTTGCGCTATCCCCCTTGCCTTCACTACCAGCAGGTCGCGCGAACCGGCTTGTGAAGGAGCAGGTGGGGCGGGGATGTCGCGATGCCCGTAGGACGGCGGAAGTATCGTGGAGCCATTGACGCTCCTCGCCCAGAGTCTCGCCGGGACAAACCAAAACCCGTCGCAAGTGGTGAGGCTCTGCCTGACTACACAAAAACTATCCAGGGCAGGGCCTTCGCCACTCGCGCGCTGTTCATCACCGCATCTTGGGTGGCGCTTTGGCACGTTTCATAGCCCGAAAAAATCCCTGCATTTTCGCTGTGCCCGAACCATTGTGACGCCCGCAAGCCTCCCCATATACTCTTCAGCGATGAAGTCGCGCCGCCTGGCGGGCGCTTCATCAACGACGCTTCCGCCGCATAGGCCGGTGCCTCCAAGGGCCGCCGTGCGGGCGAGATAAGGAGAGTTGAATGAACATTGAAAAATATACCGAGCGGGCGCGCGGCTTCATCCAAAGCGCGCAGACCACGGCATTGGGCAAGGGCCACCAGCAATTCGCGCCCATTCACCTGCTCAAGGTTTTGCTGGACGATGACCAGGGCATGGCCAATGGCTTGATCGAACGCGCCGGTGGCGATCCCAAGGGCGCACGCGCTGCCGTTGAGGCGGCCCTAGCTAAGATTCCATCTGTTTCGGGCGATGGCTCGCAGCTTTATCTCAGCCGCGAACTAGCCCGCGTGTTCGACACGGCTGAAAGCGCCGCGCAAAAGGCCGGCGACAGCTTTGTCACGGTGGAGCGCCTGCTGCTTGCGCTGGTTGTGGAAAAGGACACTGACGCCGGCAAGATCCTCCATTCTGCTGGCGTAACGCCACAGGCGCTCAACACGGCCATTGAATCCATCCGCAAGGGTCGCACGGCTGATTCCGCTTCGGCTGAAAACAGCTATGACGCGCTCAAGAAATATGCGCGCGACCTGACGGCCGATGTGCGCGAAGGCAAGCTCGATCCGGTGATCGGCCGTGACGAGGAAATTCGCCGCACCATCCAGGTCCTGTCCCGCCGCACCAAGAACAATCCGGTGCTGATCGGTGAGCCTGGCGTGGGCAAGACTGCCATCGCTGAAGGCCTTGCCATCCGCATCGTCAATGGTGACGTGCCTGAATCGCTCAAGAACAAGTCGCTCTTGTCGCTCGACATGGGTGCGCTGATTGCTGGCGCGAAATATCGCGGCGAGTTCGAGGAGCGCCTCAAGGCCGTGCTGAGTGAAGTCACTTCAGCCGAAGGGCAGATCATCCTCTTTATCGACGAGATGCACACTCTAGTGGGTGCGGGTAAGTCGGATGGCGCGATGGACGCATCCAATCTGCTCAAGCCCGCCTTGGCCCGTGGCGAGCTGCACTGCGTTGGCGCAACGACCTTGGATGAATACCGCAAGCATGTTGAAAAGGATCCGGCCTTGGCCCGTCGCTTCCAGCCTGTGTTCGTGGACGAGCCGACCGTGGAAGACACGATCTCGATCCTGCGCGGCCTCAAGGAAAAGTACGAGCTCCATCACGGCATCCGCATTTCGGACTCTGCCCTGGTGAGCGCGGCGACTTTGTCCAACCGCTACATCACCGATCGTTTCCTGCCCGATAAGGCCATCGACCTGATGGACGAAGCGGCAGCGCGGCTGCGCATGGCAGTCGACTCCAAGCCCGAGGCATTGGACGAGCTTGATCGCCGCATCATGCAGCTCAAGATCGAACGAGAAGCCCTCCGCAAGGAAGAAGACGAAGGCTCGCGCATCCGGCTCGAACGGCTGGAAAGCGAACTTGCGGGGCTTGAAGAACAGGCCCAAGGCATGTCCGCCAAGTGGCTCGCGGAGAAGGAGCGCCTCCAAGGTTCGCAAAAGCTCAAGGAAGAGCTTGATGCGGCACGTAGCCAACTAGAGATTGCCCAGCGGCAAGGTGACCTAGCAAAAGCCGGCGAGCTTGCCTATGGCGTTATCCCTGAGCTGGAAAAGCGCATCAAGGCTGCCGACGACGCCAATGGGGACGGCAAGTCCGATCCGTTGATGGCGGCCGAGGTGGTGACATCGAGTGACATCGCCCAGGTTGTGTCCCGCTGGACCGGTATTCCGGTCGACCGCATGCTGGAAGGCGAACGCGACAAGCTCCTCAAGATGGAAGGCGCCTTGGGCGCCCGTGTGATCGGGCAGGACGAAGCCGTGGCGGCCGTCGCCAAGGCGGTCCGGCGTTCCCGCGCCGGCCTGCAGGATCCGAACCGGCCGATCGGCTCGTTTATGTTCCTGGGACCAACGGGTGTCGGCAAGACCGAACTCACTAAGTCGCTGGCTCAGTTCCTGTTCGATGACGAGACCGCCATGGTGCGGCTCGACATGAGCGAGTTCATGGAAAAGCACTCAGTGGCGCGCCTGATTGGTGCCCCTCCGGGCTATGTCGGCTATGACGAGGGTGGCGTGCTCACCGAAGCGGTCCGGCGCCGGCCCTACCAGGTGGTCCTGTTCGACGAGATCGAGAAGGCGCATCCGGACGTCTTCAACGTCCTGCTGCAGGTGCTCGATGATGGCCGCTTGACGGACGGGCAGGGGCGCACGGTTGATTTCCGAAATACGGTGATCATCCTGACCTCCAATATCGGCTCGGCGTTTATCCAAGAACTGAAGGATGGCGATCCGATCGAGCTGGCGCGTGGCAAGGTCATGGACGAGGTAAAGGCGCACTTCCGGCCCGAGTTCCTGAACCGCATCGACGAGATCCTGCTGTTCCACCGGCTTGGACGCGAACACATGGGCTCCATCGTTGATATCCAGTTCCGGCGCCTGCAGGACCTGCTCAGGGATCGCGACATCACACTGGAACTCACGCCACGCGCCCGCGAGTGGCTGGCCCGTGAAGGCTATGATCCCGCTTATGGCGCCCGCCCGCTCAAGCGGGTGATCCAGCGCTCGGTCCAGGACGGCCTTGCCGAGGAGATCCTGGGCGGTCGCGTCAGCGACGGCTCCAATGTCGTGGTGGATGCCAATGACGACGGCATCGTCCTTCTGCCGGGCGAAGCCGTACCGGCGGACGCCGCGGCGTAAATCCTGCAAGGCGCGGAGCAATCCGCGCCTTTGTCTCCATGGACGGAGGCCTCACATTGAGCCTGTCGCAGGACGAAGCGCAGCGAGTGGAGGTCCTTGTCAGCTGTCTCGTAGTTCGGCGGTCTCACCATGAGGCCTACTTCGGCCCTCTTGCGCGGCACTTCAATCTTCTTTATTATGGAACATAAAGGGAACGGAGAATGCTATGGACCGGATCGATTACATAGAATTTCCAAGCAGCAACCGCGCACTGACAACGGCCTTTTTCCGGGCGGCCTTTGGGTGGGGCGTTGTCACCTATGGGTCGGATTACGACGGCGTGTCAGATGCTGGTATTGACGCCGGCGTCGATCAGGCACCCGAGAAAGTTGCAGCGCCGCTTGCTATTGTCCGAACAGATGATCTTGATGCAGCCGAGCGCCGGGTACTGACCGCAGGTGGGGTAATCACGCGGCCGCAGTTCGACTTTCCCGGTGGACGCCGGTTCCACTTCCGCGAACCTGGTGGAAACGAGATGGCGGTCTGGATCGCGCGGGAATAGCCGCTCCCTTTCGCGTCTTCAGTTCTGCGCTATTGATACAGGAGCAGGTTCGCGCTGCATGAGATCGTTGATCTGCGCCATGGTCTGGGCGAACTCGACTCGATACTGTTGGGGCAGCACATTGTCCTTGGGCAGCTTGACGCTGAGCGGATCTACCAGATTGCCGTTGATCTTGATTTCGAAATGCAAATGCGGTCCGGTCGATTGCCCGGTTGATCCGACATAACCGATCACCTGCCCCTGACGCACCTTGCTGCCCACCTTGAGCCCATCCACAAAGCGGGAGAGGTGCCCGTACCCGGTTTCGTAGCCGTTCACATGGCTGACTTCGATCTTGTTCCCGTAGCCCGAAGCCCATTTATAATACTGGATCACCCCATCGCCAGCAGCATAGATCGGTGTGCCCGAGCGAGCCGCCAGGTCAACGCCCGTGTGGAGCCTGCGGGATTTGAAGATGGGGTGGATGCGATAGCCGAAGCGGGAGCGCAGCGTGCCGCCGCCTTCCAGCGGCCGGCGGTTCAGGAAGCGCTTTCCGGTTTCGCCGTTGGGATCGTAGAAATCGATGAGGCCGTCAGCGGTCATGAAGCGATAAAGCTGCCGCTTGATGGAGCCTAGCGTCAGTCCGACATAAAGAAGCTCGCTTCGACCTATGACATCGGGAGGCGTTTTCAGGATCTCGATGGAATCCCCCGCCGCAATTTTCTTGGTCATGTCCACGTCATAGGCGAACATGCCTATGATGCGCTCGATGGTTGCGTCTTCGAGATCGTGCTTGCGACCGGTCTCCCAGATGGAGCGGTAAACGCTAGGGAGATTGGCGACGTTGATTTCTTCTGTGTCTTCCTCGGGGAAAACAATATCGGGCGGCGCAAGGCCCAGCACATATTGCCCCTTGTCCGTCAGCGCCACTGTTGCGCGGTGCACATCGGCATTGGTGTTGGCATCATGGGTATAGATGCTCATGCGATAGGGGATTAGCGAATTGGATGTCCGGGAGGGACCAAACAAGATGCGCAGGCGGGTGCCCGCAGGAAGCTCAGTCGATGGAAAGACATTTTTCAAGGTGGCTTCGATGGCCACAACCATGGCCTCGGTGAAGCCATTGCGACGCAGCACGTCCTCCAGGCTACTACGCTCCCTTACCGTCAGGATGCGTTCGGCCCGGCCAAGCTGCGCATCGGCGGCAACAGTGGTCTTGGGCACGACCGTGACGTTTTCCGCAATACCGCCCAAGACATTGGGCTCGCTAGTTTGGCCCAGGTCACGGATGCTGGGGCCGAGCGCTGCATAAGCCAGCGTCGGGCCGGCCGCGTCGTCGTAAAACGTCGCTTCAATAGCACTGCGCACATATTCAGCGGCCGACTGGTCCGAGATCGCCTTTGCCGGAACAAAGCTCGCGGGCATCGCCGCCGATTTCACGGCAACTTCGCCCTCGACCTCGGCTCCGTATACATCAGTATTGATTTCTGGCGCATCGGCGCCGGCCTCGATGGGTTGCGTGGCATTCAGAATTGCCACCGGATCATAGTCCGGAACGCCCTCGGAAAGCGAAGTGGCCGCCGTGGCGAGCGTTGCGCGTACTCGCATGAACGACTGGTTGCGGATCATGTCGCGCCCGTCAACTGTCTCGCGTATTGACGCTTCGATGATCTCGGAATCGGAGCGCGTGGCCGCTACCGGACGCATGCGCGAGGATTTTGCCGACATATCTGTAGGCGAGACAGGCTCCTGCTGCGCGCGCGCGAGCTGTAGCGCCTCGTATGCGGTTGAGAACGTGTCCTGCCCTTCAAAAGAAACATACAACGCTGCGCCCATAAGAAGGACGCTGGTCAGCCCGGTCATGACGGTTCCGCTCAGCCAGGCGAAGCTTAGCTCTCGCCCATGGGGAATATCGCCGTCGGTGGATTGTGCCGTCAGTGCCGCACAATCTTCAAAGCCCGTCGCCTTGAGCAGCGCGGCGTGCCGATTTCTTTGCGCTGGGTTCAACGCCCCATCCCTTGGCTATTCACAACAGGCCTTGTCCGATCATGCGCTCCATAGCGCGCGGGCGCTCCCGCGGACCCTACATCAATTGCTCCGCCGTATCTAAGGAAAATGCGGCAAAACTGCGTACCCGGGCCTCCAGCACCAGAGTACAACGCTCTTCATGCGAGCGCACGAGAGCGTTCGAAATGCTTTCTTGCGCGAAACGCCGGGAACCTTTGGGTGCCAGCCGAGTTATCCACAACCGCAAGGCCGGATCCGCAGTTTTTACAGTTTTATGAACGGGGGCCTTTACACCCCGAACAGGCACCCCTATATACCCCCTCACCGCTGCAGAGCGAGGGGCTGAGAGGCACCGAGCGAAGCGGCAAACTACTGAGGTGGTTCAAAAAACTTCTTTGGTGGTTTTCGA